>Ga0233434_1000001_pt1 | contig 478220 bp, 406 predicted proteins | sample SI_122_August201_4_FD_182738 | JGI IMG/M metagenome (GOLD analysis project Ga0233434, IMG submission 182738) | Seawater microbial communities from Saanich Inlet, British Columbia, Canada - SI_122_August2016_120_MG | ecosystem: Environmental > Aquatic > Marine > Inlet | place: Canada: British...
TCGATCAACTACTTGCTTGACCGCTTCTATTCTAAATTCTTCTGTGTATCGATTGTTGCTCATATTCACCTCTCTTATAGCCATTTTGTATGACTGAAAGGTGTCTAGTAAAGTGATAGCGATTCAAGTTGCCGTAAACAGCAGTATAAGAAAAAGAATACTAAGAACACGTAATGCTTGTGGGAAAATAGGAAGAGCTAATGGATATTACAGAGTTATTGGGTTTTAGCGTTAAACAAGGCGCATCGGATCTACATATCACGGCGGGAATGCCGCCACTGATTCGTGTCGATGGCGATATCAGACGAATTAATGTGCCTGAGATGGACCACAAGGAAGTTCATGCACTGATCTACGAGATCATGAACGATAAGCAGCGCAAAGACTATGAAGAATTTTGGGAAACTGACTTTTCCTTCGAAGTACCAAATCTGGCTCGATTTCGTGTAAATGCCTTCATGCAGAACCGGGGCTCTGCTGCCGTTTTTCGTACTATTCCCTCCAAGGTTTTGTCTATGGAGCAACTTGGAATGGGCGACGTGTTCCGTGATATCTGTAATACGCCAAGAGGTCTGATTGCTGTTACTGGCCCGACCGGTTCCGGTAAGAGTACGACGCTTGCAGCTATGATGGATTACGTGAATGACATGAAGTACGAACATATTCTCACCATCGAGGACCCTATTGAATTTGTTCACCAGAGTAAAAAATGTTTGATCAACCAGCGTGAAGTTCATCGCGATACTCACGGGTTTAATGAGGCGCTACGATCAGCACTTCGTGAAGATCCCGATATTATTCTGGTTGGTGAGCTGCGTGATCTCGAGACCATTCGATTGGCTCTAACTGCTGCTGAAACCGGTCACTTGGTCTTTGGCACACTGCATACCACTTCTGCAGCGAAAACCATCGATAGAATAATCGATGTATTTCCTGCTGCCGAGAAAGATATGGTGAGATCAATGCTGTCAGAATCCTTGCAGGCTGTAATTTCTCAAGCACTGCTGAAGAAGCCGGGAGGAGGCCGAATCGCAGCCCATGAAATTATGATGGGTACACCGGCGATTCGAAACCTGATTCGCGAGGATAAAGTGGCGCAGATGTACTCCGCAATTCAAACCGGTGCTTCAGTGGGTATGCAGACCTTGGATCAATGCCTGAAAGACTTACTTGCCAAGGGATTGATTACTCGCGAAGAGGCTCGCTCGAAGGCGAAGATGCCTGAGAGCTTCTAAAGGCTACTTATTGGTCTAGAACAGAGATTTGGAAAGAGATCAGGAAAGAATCTAGACCGCAGTTGTGGATTTGTTTCGACTGAATTCCGCAAACCAATTTTCAAGAATAATCTGAGCTGCTATATCGTCTATAGCAGCTCTTTTTTTTGTGTTGCCGTTTTCTTGATGAATTTTTTCAATAGCCTCTTTGGATGAAAGACGCTCATCCATTCCGTAGCAAGGAATTCCAAATCTTCCATTAAGTCGCTTGGCAAATTTTGTCGCTCTGACCAGTAGCTCGCTATCACTGCCATCTAAATTATAGGGAATACCCACTACGAAAATATCTGGCTTCCACTCCTCGAGCAGTTTTTGAATATCCTCCCAATCAGGAATGCCATCCTTTGCCTTTATGATGCTGACAGCTTTAGCGGAACCACTTATGCTTTGACCGAAGGCCACGCCGATACGTTGAGTGCCGTAGTCAAACGCGAGGGCGGAAACAAAATCCTGTTTGGGGAATTGATTAATAATCACAGGCGTATTCAGGAGTGTCCTGCTGCTGGAGAGATTTGTTCAAGATCTATACCGAGAATAGCGGCGGCTTTATTCGTTTTGGATTCATATTCGCGGGAGAAAATAAGTTCAGAGTTCGCCGGTGTAGTTAGCCAGGCGTTATCAGTAATCTCCTTTTCCAATTGACCTGCCTCCCATCCTGCGCAGCCTAGTGCTACCAGATAATTCTCGGGGCCTTTGCCTGATGCAATGTCTTCGAGTATGGTTTTTGAAGTGCAGATAGAAATTTCCGGGGTGATGGTGATGCTGGATTCCCAGGAGTCACCGGCATCATGAATAATAAAGCCCTTATCTTTTTCTACAGGGCCTCCGGCCAATACACGCATAGAGTCAAAATTAGTTTCGTTCTGCTTATATTCAATGCTCAGTTCTTGAAAAATATCGGCTACAGATGCCGACAGAGGTTTATTGATAACAATACCCAAAGCGCCTTCTTCGTTGTGTTTCCACATATAGGTGACAGTGCTTGAAAAAAACGGATCTATCATCTGCGGCATGGCGATGAGAAATTGGTTTTCCAAGTATCCCGTCGATTGTTGGTCATTCATTGGCGAGAACAATCCAGGTCAGAATTCATTTAAATAGTTTGAAAAATTCTCCAGTATTTAGCTGGGACATTTCTCTAGTTTCAGGAAACTATATTCGCTAATAGCTTGTTAGAGCGTTTCCTTCGTGGAAACGCCAGGTACGAATTATTTCCAGTATATCAGTTTCGGCTCGCATTTCCTCGGGGAAAGGCTGGTAGGGAGCTGCTAGCCTGACAATCTCAATGGCGGCTTGGTCGAGGATGCTGTGTCCGGAAGATTGAAGAATACTAACTTCTTGCAATTCACCTTCTGGCAAAATTGCCACCAACATCCGCAGGCTGCCATATAGTTGCTGTTGTCGAGCCTGTGCTGGGTAATTAATATTTCCCACCGCTTCAATACGCCGTCGCCAATTATCAAGATAGCGTGCGTCTTCGCTGCGTCGGGTTGAGGCTGAAGAAATAGTGTATTTTCTGGGTCGTTTTGCATAAGCCTCACGGCGAAGATCTAGCTGGGCTTGCAAGCTGGCAATTGCCAAGCTAATTTCTTGTGATGTGGCCTGTTCGGTAAGTACCGGTTTCTCTTCTGGCTCAAGTTCTTCTAATTGCTGTTGAACCTGTGCATTGTCTTCGAAGCTGGATACTACAGCGATGTCTTGTACTTGGACTTCGTTGTCTACTTCGGGCGCTTGAGGAATTGGTAGAACTTCCTGAATAGTGTCATCGTTGAAGTCAGATTCAAATGGTGTGCTTGGCGCGGCTGCTGAATCCAGTGTGCCGCTACCAAGCTGGTTTTCCTGAGCAAGGAAATCTGCTTCATCAGGGGCGAGCTCACTGCGATATTGAGCCATTGTTATTTCCAGAGAAGGCTCACTGTTAATTTCTTCAAGGTAAGTGAAGCCAACACCCAAAATAATAATAGCGTGGGCGCAAAGAGAAAGAAAAACGGTAAACCCGAATCGCTCTCTTGAAAGATCGTCATCGCTCGACGACATTTTCCGGTCCTTTTGTTCTGTAGTAATTAAGCTATAGCTTTTAAACCGTAGTTTTCAAAGTGCAGCAACTAACTTACCGAAGCTTCTCTTGAATGCAGTCCATCAGATCACCGGCGATATCCAAGTCGAAGGCACGATCGATTTCCCTAATGCAGGTTGGGCTGGTGACATTAATTTCGGTTAAATAGTCGCCGATAACATCAAGGCCAACAAAGAGTAGCCCTTTTTCCTGTAAGACGGGGCCAACCTGATCACAAATCCAGCGATCTCTGTCAGTTAATTCCTGAGCGACACCGCTGCCCCCAGCTGCTAGATTACCCCTGGTCTCTCCTGAGGCAGGTATTCTCGCCAGAGCATAGTCGACGGGCTTGCCATCGATCATGAGAATTCTTTTATCTCCATTGCTGATTTCAGGAATGAATTTCTGAGCCATTATCTGCTGTCTGCCACCATCGGTGAGAGTTTCAATTACAACACTTAAGTTGGGATCGTCAGCTTTAACTCGAAAAATGGATGCTCCGCCCATTCCGTCCAGAGGTTTGTAAATAACATCCTTGTGCTCATCATGGAATGCCTTTAGTTGCTCGTTGGATGATGCAACGATTAGAGGAGGGCAGCATTGTGGAAACTGTGTCGCGAAAAGTTTCTCATTACAATCTCGTAGAGCCTGGGGATTATTCACAACTAATGTGCCGCTTCGTCCAGCTGCCTCCAGAAGATATGTGGAGTAAATGTAATCCATGTCAAAAGGAGGATCTTTACGCATCAACACGACGTCCAGCTCGCTAAGGGCAATATCACTGTGATTCCCTAAGCTGAACCAGTCGTCTTCATCATCTTGAACTGAAAGAGTTTGAACCCCAGCCCTGCACTCTCCTCCCTGGAGATAGAGATCAGACTGCAGCATATAGTGAATTATCCAGCCTCTTTTCTGAGCCGCTAACAGCATGGCGAGAGTGGTGTCTTTTTTTACGGTAATAGACTCAATAGGGTCCATTACTACGCCGAGATTAATGCTCATTTAACTAGTCCTGTAGCTAACAATCGAGATCCTGAGAGAGTTCGTAGCTGCTGCCTGAACTATTGTCTAAGCTATGGCCTATAGACAATCTGAACTCTCGATCCTTTTATCCCTTCATGCAGGGGATGCAGGCCGAAATCATATCTCACTTTATCGGCCGAAGCGACGAAGTCAAAATCCCAAAATTTGAATAATGAATCTCCAGCTTAGGGATTAAAGCCGTTATAATGCCGGTTTTTGGACATTGAAGAGTTACCGTGAATAGAATTGGGTATTATTGGGGAATTGGTGGTGTCCTATTTCTGCTTGGTTTCGCCATTTACAGACTGGCTCCAATGGCTTTGGCGCTTGGAGATATACGGCTGTCGCTTATCCATTGGTTATCCCTGATTTTTAGTATTTTTTACATGGCATATGCAGAGGGATACAAAGGATTTCACCTGGCGTTTGCTCCCCGCGTAATCGTCAGAGCGAGATTTCTTCGAGAAAACCCCAGGATTGATCATATCCTCTTCGCTCCACTTTTTTGCATGGGTTATTTATACGCGACTCGGAAGCGTAAGATAATGTCCTATGCACTGACAGCAATGATTATCTGTTTCATTATTATCGCGCGGATGTTGCCTCAGCCCTGGAGGGGTATTCTGGACGCGGGTGTTGTTGTTGGTTTGAGCATAGGAATAATTTCCATTCTTTACTTTTTGATTCTGGCAAACCGAAACCCTGATTCGATTTCAGTTTCTCCAGAAGTGCCAGCCTAGTTAGGATGTCTGCGGCTATGAATGAAATAAGCACCGAAAATAGCTGCGCAATTGTCGTAACCTACGATCCGAATATTACTGCACTACTCAAACTTCTTGGCCAGCTAAATAGAGAAACCAATTTCATTGTCATTGACAACGGAAGTCCCAATATCGAAACCTTGGTTGAGTCAATTACGGTTTACGATCGATGTGAGGAATTAATAAGGCTTCCTGAAAATGAAGGACTGGCCAAAGGTTTGAATCGAGGTATTAAGTGGGCGAAGGAAAACGGCTGTGAGTTTATTCTCCTGTTTGATCAGGATAGCAGTCTCTGCGATCTTTTTGTTAGCCGGATGATTTCCGCATATGAAGAAGCTAATCAATATAGCGAGAAAGGAATTGCAGCAGTTGGTCCTAGAATAATAAATCCTCAGTCTATGCGGCAGACACCATTCAAATTGTTCAATCGTATAATGCTGCGTTCCGATAGAAATTTTCGGGGCACGAAAACTCACTACATCGCGGATTTTCTCATTACATCCGGATCACTCATCGTAGCAAAACATCTTGTCGAGATAGGAGAGATGAAGGAAAGCTACTTCATTGACAATGTAGATTTGGAGTGGTGTTTTCGCGCTAAATCTTTGGGTTTCGATCTGATTGGAACGGATGATGCAGTTCTCTATCACGCCATAGGTGAAAGAAGCACTCATCCACTGGTAAAGGCAGGCATAGTTGCACAACACAATCCCTCTCGAACTTACTACTCAAGCCGAAACCGAACCCACCTGTATGGAGTCAGCTACTCGCCAATTGGGTGGAAATTGAGAGACATGATTCGATTTACAATCAAAGCCGCCTGGCTGCTTGTCTCGTCCGGTGACCGTCGGCAGTATTGGCAGAATATTCGCTCCGGCATCCGCGATGCCAAGACTTTGAGTTGATAGAAGATGGATACAAAACCTAAACTAGCCATCGTTCTCTCCACTTATAACGGGGAGCAATATCTCGCAGAACAACTGGATTCTCTGTTAGCGCAAAGCTGGCCTAATTTTGTAATTGTTGTACGCGATGATGGTTCGAAAGACTCCACTGTTGATATGTTGCAAGCTTACGCAGGAAAATCTCCAGAGAAATTTCACCTCTTGTTAGATCAGGAGAATCAAGGTGCATCCGCCAGCTTTTCAAGTGCCATGGAATATGTTCTTAACAACAAAGAACAGCTTGGGCTTGAGAAGGCATATATGTTGTTTTGTGATCAGGACGACATTTGGGTTTTTGATAAGGTTTATCAAGAAATGCAGGCAATGCTCACTTTAGAGCAAGCTTCTCCTGATGAAAGCATCCCTGTTCTGGTACACAGTGACCTAACCGTGGTTTCCGAGAACAATAGTGTAATTGCCGCTTCGTTTATTGATTATCAGGGCTTGTTGCTTGTCAGAAACAGCTTCGCCAATTTGGTAATCAGTAACTTGGTAACTGGATGTACGGCGCTGATAAATGAACCATTGGCTCAAATGTCTGGCCCAGTGCCAGAAGGCGCAATAATGCATGACTGGTGGTTAGCGTTGGTGGCGAGCGCTTTTGGGAAAGTTAAGTTTGTTAACAAGCCTCTTTTGAACTATAGGCAGCATGATAACAATACAATCGGAGCCCAAGAATTTGTTAAGAAAGATGTTCTGATGAACCCTTTGAGTCGGTTGTTCAGGAAGAGAGCTGTGGATAAACATCTGCTGCAAGTTGCAGATCAGGCAATCGAGTTCAGTAAGCGGTTCGACAAGCAACTATCGTTAAAACAAAAAATTGGTCTGTGGTTTGCGGGAGGCATGAAATCCCATAATGGGATAGTGCAGAGAATTTATTATCGCTTTGCTCTGTTATTTTGATTCGTAAAATTCACCATAAAAGAGGCCAAAATTACAGATCGAATAACGAAGCTAGCTTCTCTCTAAAATCGTTTTCTGAACAATCCTTCTCTATAGCTGTTAATGAAGCCGCTCGAATTTCCCCCCAAATGTTTTTATCGCTGTAGAGCTTGATACACTGTTCTGCGAAATCTTCTTCTGTATCCGCGGACAAGATTTGCTTCCCATCCTGCCAAGACAATTGATTGCATAACAAGGAAGTGGCAACAGATGGTATACCGTTAGCAGCAGCCTCATGTATTTTGTGAGGGATGCCTGCAGCGAATCGAGTAGGCGCGATAAATATGCGGTTACTGTTATACATTTCGTCCAGGGAATCCAGTTCTCCGGTGAAATGCACATTGCTCTTATTGATGGAGGCCAGCGATGTGGCGCCGTTTCCTCCAACTACATTTAGAGTGATTCCTGGAATCTTGTTTTCAATTAACGGCAGAATATTGATAATAAACCACAACAAGGAATCAACATTGGGAGACCCTTCGTCTCTCAAGGCGCCGACAAATAAAATCCCATTTCGTTGTTCAAATGTATTGGGGCTAGCTTGAGAGGTGAGGGCGTGTCCCAAAACAACCGTGTTCTGATAATCATGCTGTCGATAAAGTTCTGCCTCATTGTCTGAAACCACTACGATTTTCTCTGCATCACTGGAGAAGCCAATCTCTCTCTCGATTAAACTTTCCGCCTCGAATTTTGTGACTTCTTCGCCAAGAAGGCGTCTCTTCAGTACTTCTCTTGGAGAACTCACTGCCTCTGCATCGTAGAAAAGACGCGCCTCTCCCAGAATATTTGGGTGTTGTTCAAGCAGCTCGTCCACAAATTCCATGTTGTGAATACGACTTACCATCATGAAATCATAGAACCCTTCTCTTTCCAGAAGAAAGTCCGCCAATCCTGCTCTGCCCCGATCAAGAATAACTTCAACACTCTTTGGAACCGCGCCGTAAAGACTGCTCCAGTCATCGTTGGGAAACTGGAGAGGATAAAAGCTTATGTTGAGAGGAAGCTGGCTCAGTTCCTTCAGAATGTGACTGCAACGAGGGTAACCGGCTCCCAGATGTGGATAGGGAACCCGGTCATCGATTATCAACACATTTGGGAAGTTGTTTGCCGTTCTTGCTGCCAGGACATTTTCTACGGATTTCTCCTGTCTTTCGGAAAGATAATCGGCATGCTTATTCAGCAGTAATTCACGATGGGCTATCTGCAATTCAGAGGCAGAATCAAATCCTCCAGTGCTGGCGAACTCATAGTGGGTAATCTGTGCATCGGGACAATAAACGATTCTCTTTCCTGATTGCTTCAGCCTTATGCAGAAATCAGATTCTTCATAGTAGGCGGGAGAAAACTGTTCATCGAATCCTTCTAAAGCTTCGAAGTCTGATCGAGCGAAGAGAAGGAACGCTCCAGAGCAGTAGTCGACATCTCTCTGGAAATTGAATTCGCCTTTGTCGATCGTTTCGTTTCGGCCATAACCGAGGCAGGAGCCATCATTCCAGATAATACTGCCAGCCTCCTGCAGCTTTCCATCGAGAAGCTTTATCTTGGCTCCCACGGCTCCAATTGAAGAATCGCTCTGTAAGGTTTTCAGAGCATTCTCCACTGTATCTTTTTCAAGTAGGGCATCATTGTTCAATAGCAATATGTTTGCGCCAGAAGCAATAGCGGCGCCCTGATTGACAGCTTTTACAAAACCCAGATTGCCTTCATTGCGCAAGATTTTGACATTCTTCAGGCGAGAGAGAAGCTCCGGGGTAGCATCGGTAGAATTATTGTCTACAAGGATCAATTCATAGGGTGTACTTACGAATTCCAATATCGACTTGATGCAACCGAGGCTGAGGTGAGCCTGCTTGAAGAGAACCAGGATAATGGATACTGCAGGATTTTCCGAAGCAGGGAAAACTAGCTTCTCCGAGGAAGACAGAAATTCACTCAGTTTCTGGTTAGCAAACTTGTCATGAGCAGTTTTACTGTTGGATGATTCATTTTCCACATCCGCCTCAGCTAACTCGTCGCTGCCCTGGAACAAAGGATCAGTATCTTTATCGGATGACACCATATCGCGGATATTTCTTAACGGAGAAGTCATTTTCCAGAAGACTGAATCTTCAATCATCTGGTGAGCTCTTTCTACGCGATCGACATGAGCTTTCGATTCAAGAATTTGTTGAGAGAGATGAGCTTTCGATTCAAGAATTTGTTGAGAGAGATGAGCTTTCGATTCAAGAATTTGTTGAGAGAGATGAGCCTTGTCTTCCCGTTCTCGCTGCAGCGTGGACTTCAGGCTCGAGGCTTCTTGAGATTTCTTCTCAACAAACTTTTGTTGAGCAATAATTTGGGCTTTCAATTGCTTTAACTGAGTTACCCTTTCTTCATAGAGCGTTCCGATTAGTGCATTGAGCTCGACGCCTTCCCAAACCTGCTTCCATTTATTGAAGATTGCAGCTCTTGCCTTACCTTGAACACTGTCATTCTGGAATCTTTGAATCTCATCAGCCGCAGCTGTTTGTGAGTCTCCGCCATCTCGATAGAATGCACTTACTACTGGCAGATGATAGAAGTCGGTGTGCCTGCTTAGCTGTAGCCAGAAGTCCCAATCTTCGTAAATGTCGAAGCTGTCATCGAAGCGACAATCATGATCAAGTAAAGAGCGGTGGAAAACTATCGAATGGATAGGGATATAGTTGTCCCTCATCAGCAGCAGAGGATCGAAGTCCTGTGCGAAAATGTAGTCGATGGGGGTGCCGTCAGGATCTGTTTTTTGTGTGCTGCTATAAGCAGCCTTGAATTTGGTCTGCGCTGTCAGAAAATTAAGCAAGTCCCGAATATGCTCACTGCCAATCCAGTCATCATCATCCAGAAACATGAGGTAGTCGCCGCTCGCTTCATCCAGACCTGCATTAGCAGCCTGGGAACGACTAAGGGCTTTTCCAGGCGAAACTATTTTTAGGGAGACTGGGTCGCATAGTATTTCTGCAGCAGAAATACCACTGCCGGCAGCATCCACTAAAATCAATTCAAGATTGGGATAGCTCTGTGACTGAAGTGATTGAACAGCTTGTTTGAGTTCGGGTCTACCGACAGTTCGGCAGATGACCGAAACAAGAGCTTGTGGCTCAATAGATTTATCAGTTGGCATTGTCAGTAGATACTTCTAATAAGTACATTTTGTAAGGTTTGTAGATTTGACCTTGTCTCAATCAGCAGCGACCTTTCTTTTTGCAAACAGGCATTAGACGAATATGCAGATCAGGAAGATGAATCTGTAAATTGCTTGTGCAGCACTGCACCTACAACATGTCCAATGAAATCCAGGAACAAAGTGTCAAGATTCACATTGAAATAGTTCTCTTCCTTGTTTCCGAATGCGAGCAACGCAAGAATTTCACTATTATGTATTACCGGGCATAGAGCCGTAGATTGAATTCCTTTTGAACCGGAAGGAAATAGGTAATTTATCTTTTCTTCTTCAATAGCTCCGCAATGGGTGCGTTTAAGTCGAAATACGTCGCTGAATTCATCTTGTAAAAACTCATGGGACTCAGTGCGCACTGCATCGGAAACTTGCAAATTGTCCTGCTGGACAAGGATCACTTCGCAGGCATCAATACTTGTGTGGTTGGCCAATTGATCTTGAGTTACATCTGAAATTTCGGTGACATTCTCCGCGCGCAAGAGAGCAAGCACCAAGCTGCGAGTAGTATCGAATAGCTGATCATTATTGCGGGCATTCTCAAGCAGATTATTAAGCTTCTGCCGTGCTTCAATTCCGCGGTCGCGAAGAATGGTTACTTGACGTTCAAGTAAGGAAATGGCCTTTCCGCTCTCGTGGGGAAGCGAGATGTCAGCTAGTAACTCATCTTTGTCGATAAAAAAATCAGGATGGTTTTTGAGGTAGCTAGCTACCTGATCAACCGATAATTCGTCTTCACTATCGTCATCAATTTGTTCAGCGGCTGTTGCGTCAGTGTTCATATCTCGATCGTCCCCTCGTAGGCGGTTTCCGCCGGCCCTGTCATTAGAACGGGCTCATCATTTTGCTGCCAATTAATACTGAGTTCGCCGCCTCTTAGTATGGCTCTGACGGTATCATCTAACAGTCCTCGCCGGCAACCAGCAACCACGGCTGCACAGGCGCCAGTCCCACAGGCTAGCGTTTCACCCGCGCCTCTTTCATATACTCTAAGGTTTATCGTACTTCTGTCCAAAATCTGCATAAATCCGACATTTACCCCTTCCGGGAAATCCGAATGTGAACCCAGAGCTATGCCGATTCTTTCAACTTCTGCTTTGTCGACATCGTCCACCACAATCACAGCATGGGGATTGCCCATGGACAGGGCGGAGAATTCGACTTCCACATTGTCCCCTCCAATTTTTAGAGTCCGTCTATACGTGGCGGTATCGCTATCTGAGACAAAGGGTATGGAAAGGGTTTCGAATACCGGCTTTTCCATATCCACTGTAACTTCGCCATTTTCGAGACGCAGCAGGCTCAATGTGCGGTTTGGTGTCTTTACACGAATTGGGTTCTTCGTACTCAGTTTCTTGTCGTAGACATATTTAGCAAAACAGCGCGCGCCATTTCCACAATGCTCAACTTCATCGCCATCGGCATTGAAAATACGATAGTCGAAGTCCACGTCATCAGAGCTAGCCTTCTCTATTTGGAGTAATTGATCGAATCCAATACCGAAATGTCTATCGGACAATTCGCGAATTTTCTCGGCTGAGAGCTCCATAGGCTGAGAGCATAGATCCAATACCATGAAGTCGTTGCCGAGGCCGTGCATTTTTGTGAAGTTAATTTGCATAAGGTCAGATTGCTCGCTTAATCACTCCGGCATGCAGGATTCAAGATCAAGAAGGTCAGAAAATGTCTCTCTTCTTCTTACGATGTGAACATCGGATCCGTCCACCATAAGTTCTGGCGCACGTGTACGGGTATTGTAGTTCGAGCTCATTACGAAACTGTAAGCTCCGGCTGAACGAACTGCCAGCAAGTCTCCGGCTTTCACATTGAGCTCTCTTTCTTTGCCCAAAAAATCTGAAGACTCACAGATAGGACCCACAACATCATAAGTGAGCTCTTCGCCTTGTTGCTTTTCGACAGGAATAATTTCCTGCCATGCCGAATAGAGAGCAGGTCGAATTAGGTCATTCATAGCACCATCTACGATGGCGAAATTTTTCTGAGTATTTTGCTTTATATATTCCACTCGGGTGAGGAAGATCCCTGCATTGGCGGCAATAGATCGACCAGGCTCTACAATAAAAGTCAGTTTGCGATCGGCGAGCCGGCTCTTTACTGCATCAATAAGCTCCGAGGGAAGAGGAGGGGATTCCTCGCCATAAGTCACACCGAGTCCTCCACCCATATCGAGATGACTTAGATGTATATCTTCCGAGGCTAATTGATCCACCATTGCGAGTAGACGATCGATTGCATCAAGAAAAGGGTCTATGTTGGTTAGTTGGGAGCCGATATGGCAATCGATTCCTGTCACTGTAATTCCTGGCATTTTTGCAGCAGCGCGATACACATCGATAGCTTGATCACTGGCAATGCCGAACTTGTTTTCCTTTAGTCCGGTAGAAATATAGGGGTGAGTACCCGCATCCACATCTGGATTCACGCGAACAGAAATGGCTGCCTTCATTCCGCAATCGATAGCAACTTGATTGATGCGTTCGAGCTCAGCGGCTGATTCTATGTTGAAACAGTGAATGCCAGCTTCCAGGCCTTGGCGAATTTCTTCTTCAGTCTTGCCTAGACCCGAGAAAATAACCTTCGAGGGATCGCCGCCTGCTGCAAGTACTCGACGCAGTTCGCCGCCAGAAACAATATCGAATCCGGCGCCGAGTCGAGCCAGCACATCAAGTACGGCCAGATTGGAGTTCGCCTTTACTGCGAAGCAGATGAGATTGGGCACGCCATTAAGTGCTTTTTCATAGGCGCGATAATGCCGCTCCAGTGTAGCTCGTGAATAGACGAAGCAAGGTGTGCCATGTTCTTCGGCAATGGCCGAGAGCGCTACGTCCTCAGCAAATAGGGAATCACCCTTGTAATTAAAGTAGTCCATGGTTCGATAGAATTTCCAGATTTCGTCCCTGGATGAGGGATTATTGGCTGATAGTTGCCAGATTTGTGGCTTCAGGGCGAGTCAGTCCACCTTTCTGTCCGCAGTGGCTCAGGCTGAGGCAGAGCATGAGCAGTATCATCATGCTAGTCAGTTTTTTCATAGCTATAGGGCCAGTTTTCACGTCAGTTTTCATGCTAGTGGTGGAATCAAATCAATGGCTCAGGATTATAGCCTCGGCGGACACGGAAACACAGGCTAATTTGCCGCTGAAATGCCCGCATGGTGCTGATCTACGTCAGACTGTCATTAATTGTATGGGTTCTTGAAAAATGTCGGCAAGATGCCTATATTTGCCCATCAGAATTTGCAGGCTTATTTCAGCCCTATATCCAAGGCTGTCATCACCCTATATCTAAGGCTGTCATCAGCCTATATAGTGTTCAAACTTTTGTGTTTGGCTCTATTATTTTTGGGTCCATTTTTAGGAAACAATGCTAAATGATTGAAATACGCAATTTAAGCAAGAAATTTGACCAGTTTACGGCGGTCGATGATCTTAGCTTTGAGATCGGAGAAGGAGAAGTTCTAGGCTTTCTTGGTCCAAACGGTGCTGGTAAGTCGACGACTATGAAAGTAATCACCGGATTTCTCTCGGCATCCGCTGGTAGTGTGACTATCGATGGCCATGACATAAGTAGTGATCCAATCAAGGCCAAGGCGCTGATGGGTTATCTTCCAGAAGGAGCTCCTTCGTATGGTGACATGAGTACTCTGGAATTTTTGAGATTCATCGGCCGGATTCGAGGATATCGTGGCGAGGAATTGGAACAGCGTGTTGCTCACGTTATTCAGGAAGTGGCATTGCAGTCGGTGGCTAATCAGACCATTGAAACATTATCCAAGGGATTTAAAAGGCGAGTAGGCCTAGCACAGGCGATCATCCATGATCCGAAAGTACTGGTTCTGGATGAGCCTACCGATGGCCTGGACCCAAATCAGAAACACCATGTGCGTGAGTTAATCAAGAATCTCGCTCAGGACAAAATCGTAATTATTTCTACTCACATCCTGGAAGAAGTTACCGCGGTGTGCAGCAGAGCAATTATTATTTCCGAAGGAAAGATAGTTGCCGATGGCACGCCAGCAGATCTAGAGTCTCAGTCAAAATATCATCAAGCGGTGAGTGTGCGGCTTACTGAAGCCTATGATCTGGAAGCTGACCTTTCATCACTGACAGATGTTTCTGGAGTGGAAAGAGATGAAGAGAATGATCTCGTTTTCAGAATTTTAGCTAAAGATGGTAAATCAATTTTCACTCAGGTTTCTGAAATCGCTCAAGCCAAGCATTGGCCGATTACGGAATTTCACGTTAGTCGCGGACAACTGGAAGATGTATTCAGAACTGCGACGCAGCAAACGGGAGGAGCCGAGTGATGGATAATTTGGGAATAATTTTTAAGCGGGAACTGCTGAGCTATTTCGCTACTCCACTGGCCTACATTTTTATTGTGATATTTCTAATAGCCAATGGAATATTTACTTTCGACCTCGGTGGTTTGTATGCGAGAGGACAGGCTGATTTATTGCCTTTCTTTAGCTTCCACCCGTGGTTGTATCTGTTTATGGTGCCCGCCATTGGCATGAGCCTTTGGGCAGACGAAAGGAAAACTGGAACAATCGAATTATTGCTTACCTTGCCTGTAAGGCTTGCTCATGTCGTGGTTGCAAAATTTCTGGCTGCATGGGCTCTTACCGGAATCGCCTTAGTGCTGACTTTTCCAGTTTGGTTAACGGTCAATTATTTGGGTGATCCTGACAATGGTGTAATTCTTGCTGCTTACATTGGAAGCTGGTTTATGGCTGGGGGCTTTCTTTCCATCGCTTCATGTATGTCAGCATGTACAAAAAATTCGGTCATAGCTTTCATACTCACAGTAAGCATTTGTTTTCTTTTTGTGATTATGGGTTCACCTATATTGCTGGAGGCATTTCCAGAATGGTTCCCTCAGTTTTTGGTGGATGCTTTTTCCGCAATGGGATTTCTCACACACTTTGACTCTATAGCCAAGGGTGTACTCGATATTAGAGACTTTCTTTTTTTCACGGTGTTTATTGCTGCCTGGTTGACCGCCAGTGCAATAGTCATTGAAATCAAGAAAGCAAATTAGGGAGAACTAACGATGAATACAAAATCCCTTTTTTCAAGCATTGGATTAGTCGCAATCGCAATTAGTATGGTGTTCAGTGTTGCTGTGATTTCCTTGCTGCCGAGCTTTCGCATTGATCTCACGGAAGACAATCTTTTTTCTTTGTCTGATGGAACCAGAAATATTGTTACTACTCTGGATGGACCAGTTGAATTGATCTTCTTCTATTCCGAGAGTGCCACTGAGGATATTCCGCAGATCAGAAGTTATGCCAATAGAGTTGAGGAGTTAATTCAGGAGATCGTTATTGCAAGCAATGGCAGGCTGAGCCTCAACATTATCGATCCGCAACCATTTTCTGAAGAAGAAGATTTGGCAACTCAATACGGTATTCAGGCTGTACCGGTATCTCAGGGTGGTGAAGCCATTTACTTTGGCCTAGTTGCGACTCAGACAGTAGACGCTGAAGGCAATGCTCTTATTATTCCTCCTTCGGAGGCAATGCCGCTTATTCGACCGGATCAGGAAGAATTTCTCGAATATGAATTCATGAAGCTGGTTACCAAAGTGGCCAAGCCAGATAGGCAAATTGTTGGCTTGTTAACCGAACTGGATATTGACGGTGGCTTCGACCCCACAGTAGGGCAGGCTACCCAGCAATGGATGGTCATGGATATTATTCGTCAGCTTTACGAAGTACGTCGTATAGAAAACGAAAGCGAAACTATCGATGAAGACATCGATATTCTGATGCTTGTGCATCCTCAGAATTTGTCTGAACAGATGCTGTATGCAATCGATCAGCACGTTATGCGTGGTGGGCAGACTATGCTCTTCCTCGACCCCAATGCGGATTCTCTAGTAACGCGCTCTCCCCAGGGAGCCTTGATCCCTGCGCAGATGGAATCAGAATTGCCCGGCTTACTGGAAGCCTGGGGAATTGAATATGACAGCGACAATGTGCTGGCAGACAATGAGCAGGCCTTGCGAGTCATTATGGGCCAGGGTCAGCGTCCAGCTCCCCATCTCGGAATGCTCGGAGTGCAGCGGGATTATCTTGCTGGCGACGACATAATTACCAGCAGGCTTGAGACTGTGAATTTGTCATCCCCGGGCACGATTTCCAAGTTAGAGGGAGCCGGCACTCTTTTTGAGCCTCTGTTGAGATCATCCACCGACTCTATGTTGATGGAAGCGTCTTTGGTTGAAAATGTAACCGATCCATCAATTTTATTTGATGAATTTGTTTCTTCGGGAGAGAGTCATGTAATTGCTGCGAGAGTTAGCGGTGTTATGGCAACTGCTTTCCCTGATGGTAGGCCAGAAATAATTGTGGAAGAGTCTGACGAGGACACTGAAGTAGAAACTGAAGAAGTTGTAGTTGAGGAAATAGTTGAGGGAATAGTTGAAGATGTCGATCAAGAAGCAGTTGAGCATCTCAGTAATTCTAAGGTCGAAACAACAATACTTGTTTTTGCCGATACCGACATGTTGAGTGATCGCATGTGGGTGCAGGTGGCCCAATTTCTTGGGCAACGTATTCCTCAGCCATTTGCTAACAATGGCGATCTGGTTATCAATGCTCTAGATAATTTGGGTGGCGGCGCCGATCTGGTTAGCATCAGAAGCAGAGGCAGGTATTCGCGGCCATTTACTCGAGTGGTTCAACTTCAGCGTGAAGCGGATGACAGGTTGCGCAGCGAAGAAGCTGAATTGCTTGATCGTCTTGCAGAAACCGAAGCCGAACTTGCTCGACTAAATCAAACCGAGGATGGTCAGCCAATAGGAGTCATTACTCCTGAAATCCAAGCAGGAATCGATGGCTTCAATGAGGACTTATTGCTAACGCGACGAAGTCTTCGCGATGTTCAATATCAACTGACCGAAGACATTGAAAGGCTGGGCAGTAATCTGAAGTGGATTAATACAGCTTTGATTCCACTGTTGCTAAGTATTCTTGCTCTGGCAATGAGCTATGTTCGAGGGCAACGAAGAAAGTTGGCGTCTTAACAGGCGTCAGCTGTCATTCCATTCAGGTTCGGGTTCTAGCCGGGGAGGATGTTGGGGGATTCTCACAGTAATGTGTGTGCCTTCGCCAAGTTCACTCTCAATCTTCAGCTCACCACCGTGGGCGGCGGCAATCAACCTACACAGATACAGGCCTAGACCGAAACCACCGGTGTTCCTCTGTCTGGAACTGTCGGCTCGATAGAATGGCTCGCTAATTTGAGAAAGATGTTTTTCTTCAATGCCTTCTCCTTGGTCCCTTACCTCCAGAATGGCATTTTCTTCTTCAAAGCTGACCTTCACCAGGATGGGATTATTCTCACCGTGGCGAATGCCGTTGTTGAGAAGATTGGTCATTAGCAGACGAATCCGCAGCTTGTCGATCAAAAATTCTCTATCAGGTTCAGCCTGTTCAAAACTCAAGCCACCTGCATAGTTCTTAAAGGGCTCCATTACTGAATCAATGTATTCAGCAAAGGGGACGGGTTCGGTAACCAGCACAGAATGTTCATCATTCAATCTTTCCGCTTCGATGAGATCTGAAATTAGCAATTCAATCTCGTCGATGTCTTCTCGTAATTGTTCCTTCTCTATACTCTCGGGCATAAACTCCAAGCGCAGTTTCGCTTTGGTTATTGGGGTTCTTAGTTCATGACTAATTGCGAGTAGTAGCTGTCGCTTGGCCTCCAGCATCGACTGCAAAGAGTCAGCCATATGGTTAATACTTTCCGTTAACTCACCCAGCTCATCCTGTCGATTACTCTTTACGCGAAAACTTAGATCTCCACGGCGAATGCGTTCCGCACCTCGTCTTAGCAGCCGTACCGGATTTAGTAATTTGTTCACCATGAAATAATTGAGAAAGAGTACTAAGGCGGCCAGAGCCAGACCTACGTAAATAGATACTGCGCTAAACAGATTTTCATTGCCGAATCTTTGATAGAGATAGAAATCATAGCCGCCCCGTTGAACCAGGATAATGTCTTCACTGTTCACGTTGCGCATTTCTGCGTCTCCACTTAGTCGTTCGGTGAATTCCGATTCCTCAACGTCGAGCCGATAGTCGCTGTCCGAACTCCATTGCATGATTGGATTGTGGATGCGAATGCTCCAGTCCAATTCATCTGCAAGACGCATGGCATTACTGAGATTGGGAGGCGTACCAATATCTTCAATAATGGATTCGATATTTCTGGTAAAGAAGTCTGGTATGGACTCAATTACATCGTCGCTCTGATTCATAGAGCGAAGTGAGAGGGAAATAATGACGAAGAACAGAACAACTGTGATGCCGAAAATAAGACTGAGGCGGAAGAAAAGTGAGCGCTGAACTCGATGAACCAGTGTGGTCATAGTTGCTCGCCGACAAAAGTATAACCGCGTCCCCAAACGGTTTTGATAAACCGTGGTGTCTTTGAGGTGTCATTTAACTTATGTCGTAGGCGGCTCACCAAAGTGTCAACTGCTCTTGAAAAGAGTTCGGCATCAATACCGCGAAGACGGTTCATTAACTCGTCACGAGTAAATGTTTTATTTGGGAACTGCATGAACAAAATGAGAAGTTCGTATTCCATTGTGGTGAGATCCAGCACCGCGCCATCGAGTTTAACTTCTCTGCGGGGCATATCGACTTCAAGACCATTTATAGGTTTGATGTCTCTCACACTATTGTCATCGCTACTTCGACGAAGAATATTGTGAATACGGGCAACCAGTTCTCTTGGTTCAAATGGTTTTGGCAAATAGTCATCAGCACCCAATTCGAGACCGACTATGCGGTCGGTGACTTCGGCGTGAGCAGTGAGCATTAGAATTGGTAACTGACCATATATGGAAGACTTCGCTCGAATTTCTCTGCAGACCTCAAAACCATCCTTTTCTGGCAACATAACATCCAGAATCAACAGATCAGGTTTCAGCTTTTTCAGCATCTCGAAGCCCCTACTCGGGGTCAATGCGACGTGAGCTGTCATGTCATAACGCTCTAGATATTGCGTCAGCAACTGACCCAATTTCTCGTCATCATCAATTATTAGAATTTGCTTCATTTAGTGGTCCAGAAGAATCAATTTTCGCGGTCAAACTCTGATTTGCTCATCAGCAGGAGCCCAATAGTACGAATTCAATCTGACGAAATCAATTATGGTGTATTATGTGCCGCCTCGAAGAATACAGATAATCGGTTCAGAGAATGATTTCCCTTAACAATATCATGATCATGCGTGGTTCGCAGGTCTTGCTGCGAGACGTTAGCCTTGTGCTCCATAAAGGCCAGCGTACCGGTGTGATTGGCAGAAATGGTTGTGGTAAGACCAGTTTGTTTCGCGTGCTGGATGGCGAACTGCCTATTGAAGAGGGTGAGTTATTTATTCCCTCCGGATTGCGCATCGCATCCATGGCTCAGGAAACTCCAGGTAGCAGCAGGACGGCTCTGGAATTTGTTCTGGACGCTCATCTGGAATTCCGCCGGCTGGAAGAAGAAATGCTGCAAGCTGAGGAAAGTGGTGATGATAATAGGCTAGCTCATCTTCACAGTGAGTTCGAAGCAATCGATGCCTATGATATTACTCACCGAGCGGAGACTCTGCTTTCTGGCTTGGGATTTTCAACAGAGCAATTCTCCAATCCCATCAGCAGCTTTTCTGGAGGCTGGCGAGTTCGACTGAATCTCGCTGCGGCATTGATGTGTCCGTCAGACTTGTTGCTCTTGGATGAACCGACTAATCACCTCGACCTGGAAGCTACGGTTTGGCTTGAGCAATGGTTGCAACAGTACCAGGGAACTATCTTACTTATTTCCCACGACAGGACATTTCTCGATTCAGTTATCGACAATGTGATCAGCTTTGAAGGAGATGGTCTTGATCTCTACAAAGGAAACTACAGCGCCTATGAGAAGCAGAGGGGTGAACGACTTGCTTTGCAACAGGCTATGTTTGAGAAACAGCAGCGACGTCGTGCAGAGATTGAAGATTTCGTTCGGCGATTTCGAGTAAAGGCAAGCAAGGCAAAGCAGGCTCAAAGTAGATTGAAAGAACTTGGGCGAATGCAGGATATTGCGCCAGCCCATATCGATTCGCCATTCAAGTTTCAGTTTCCTGACCCAGGAACCTTGCCGGCATATCTTTTGCAGTTGGAGAAATTGGCAATTGGCTTCGATGCACCACTAGTAGAAAATATAACACTGTCTATTCGTTCCGAATCAAGAATCGGTCTTCTTGGTTTCAATGGCAGTGGTAAATCTACATTGCTGAAAGTTTTGTCAGGACAACTGGAGGCGATGGCGGGCGACATCAACGAATCCAAGAAGCTGAAACTGGGATACTTTGCACAGCACCAAGTGGATGAATTGGATTCCCATGCAACCCCCATGCAGTTATTACAGAAAGTAGATCAAAAATGTACTGAACAGGAAATACGTAATTTCCTTGGTGGTTTCGATTTTCGAGGTGGCCGTGTCGATGAAAAAATTGGAATTTTCTCAGGTGGAGAGAAGGCAAGACTAGCTCTGGCGAAGATTGCCTGGCAAAAACCAAATCTACTTCTTCTTGATGAGCCAACCAACCATCTCGATTTGGAAATGGTGCATGCCTTAACCGTGGCTCTTCAGGAATTCAAAGGTGCAATGATTATAGTTTCCCATGATCGTCATTTGCTGGTGAATACCGTTGACGAATTTTACTCGATTCATCAAGGAGTGTTCTCTGAGTTCAGTGGCAACCTTGCTGACTACGAGAAATGGCTGAGTCAGCAGGCAAAATTGGAAGATTCACCAGCAGGCAATAATAAAGAGATTGTGAAGCTGGACAAAAAAGAAATGAGGCAGCAGGCAGCTGCTCGACGTCAGCGACTGGCTCCCTTAAGCCTTCGAGAAAAGGAGCTGGAGAAGCAGATGGAGAAAACCCAAAAGCGTCTTAAGCAACTGGAAGAATTGCTCGCCGATGAAACATTGTATGATGAATCGAGAAAGCAGCAGCTAAATGAATTCTTACTCGAACAGGGGAAATGTAGTTCTGATCTGAAAGTCAGCGAAGAGCAGTGGCTGGAAGTTCAGGAAGAAATCGCGGAATTCGAGTGAACCTTGCCGGTATTCATCCCTGCTTAATGTAGCAGGTCCTATTCTGGGCATGCTGCTCTTAAATAGATTACATTAGTAGCTGTTCTTCGATTTGATTACAGGCGAGGCAGGAAAATGCCCATCAAGGCCTTGAAACCTGAAATTTTGCTCCTATCTTTCTTCTTATGATTATCGCTTTGCCCTCTAGTTTTAGCCGATCGCTTTAAGCTAGCTCATTAAAGGGCCAAGCCCTTGTAAATCCAGGGACCTTACTGCAATGAAATACCTACATTCGCTATTACTGGGACTCGCTGTATTCGGCTCCATGTCGAGCGCCGCGCAGTCAGTGGACTATTCGCAATTTAAGACCAATGACGAAGAAAACAATATCGAGGTTTTTAAGCAGGCCAGTCCTGCGGTGGTCAATATCACTAACTCTCGCTTCGTGCGCTCTTACTATTCCCTGAATCCGCAGGAAGTACCTCAGGGCAGTGGCACCGGATTCGTGTGGAACGAAGAAGGCTATATCGTCACCAACTACCATGTCGTACAGCAGGCTAATAGAGTAACGGTGACCATGCAGAATGGCACGACTTATGACGCTACAGCGATTGGCTTTGATCCAGACAAGGATCTGGCGGTACTTAAGATTGATGCGCCAGATACAGATTTGGTCCCGGTCACCCCCGGAGATTCATCCATTCTGGAAGTAGGGCGAAAAGTGATCGCTATCGGTAATCCCTTTGGTTTGGATACAACCATGACAGTTGGAGTTGTTAGTGCTCTGGGCAGGGAAATTGACTCTGTTAGTCGTCGCAAAATTCGCGATGTTATTCAAACTGACGCGGCCATTAATCCGGGTAATTCAGGTGGACCATTACTAAACTCCCTCGGCCAGCTGATTGGTGTAAACACAGCGATCTATAGCCCTAGCGGAGCCAGCTCTGGTATAGGTTTTGCTATTCCGGTTAATACTGTGAAACGCGTAGTTCCGGAGTTGATTGCCTATGGAAGAGTGCAGACTCCAGTGTTGGGTATTACTCGGGTTCCTCAGCCCGATTACTATCGTCGGCTTTGGGGTGTCGAAGGCGTTATCGTCATGGACGTAGTTGCAGGGACAGATCCTGCTCGATTGGGGATGCGTGGATTGTCACGCAGCCAGCGTGGCAGGATTCAGTTGGGGGACGTGATCATTGGAATTGATGACATGACTGTCAGTAATGAAGATGAATATGCTGAAATCATGGAGCAGCGACGACCCGGGGATGTAGTCAAAGTGCTTACTCGAAGAGACAACCAGACCCTGGAATACGAGGTAGAACTGCAGGCTCCTCCTTCACGCTAGAAATTTTCACGCAAACTCTTTCGTGCAAACTGTTTCATGCAAACTGTTTCATGCAAACTCTTTCATGCAACAACAGGAAGCTTGGCGCGATTGCTCAGCGATTTCCCAGTTCGGTTCTTGCCGCTTTAACAGCTGAACGAACCTGATTAGGAGCGGTGCCGCCAAGATGGTCTCGCGCATTAACAGAGCCTTCTAGAGTAAGCACCGAAAACACATCTTCTTCAATCAACTCAGAGAATGACTGTAGATCCTGCAAGCTCAATTCGGAAAGATCTTTCTCTTTCTCGATTGCGAAGGCGACAGACTTGCCGACTACTTCATGAGCATCACGAAAAGCCAGTCCCTTGTTGACCAGATAGTCAGCAAGATCAGTTGCCGTCGCGTACCCGCGTTTGGCGGCGTCGTACATAACTTCTTTCTTACAGCTTACTGCAGGCATCATTTCACTGTAGGCGAACACACAGTCTTTGACGGTATCAAGTAAATCGAATAAGGGTTCCTTGTCTTCCTGATTGTCCTTGTTGTAGGCAAGAGGTTGGGATTTCATCAGGGTCAATAAAGACACCAGGTGACCGTTTACTCTACCGGTTTTTCCTCTAATCAATTCAGGAACGTCCGGATTCTTTTTCTGAGGCATTATAGATGAACCTGTGCAAAATCGATCCGGCAGATCAATAAAATTGAATTGAGCTGAAGTCCATAATACTAGTTCTTCGGAAAACCTGGAAAGATGTGTCATCAAGATGCTCGCAAAAGAAGCAATTTCGATTGCAAAATCTCTGTCACTAACTGAGTCCAGAGAATTTGAAGTCGGTTTTTCAAAACCTAAAAGTTCTGCGGTGTATTCTCTGTCTATGGGGTAAGTGGTGCCAGCCAGCGCCGCCGCTCCTAAAGGGGACAGGTTTACTCTTTTTCTACAATCAAGCAGACGAGCATAGTCGCGGCTCAACATTTCAAACCACGCCATCATGTGATGGCCGAAGCTAATCGGTTGCGCAGTCTGCAAATGCGTGAAACCTGGCATGATAGTCTCAGCCTCTGCTTCGGCAAGGTTCAGTAATGCTGTCTGCAATTGAATTATCAATTTGGCAATCTGATCTATCTCATCTCTGACATATAGTCTTATGTCAGTCGCCACCTGATCATTTCTCGAACGGCCGGTGTGTAATTTCTTACCAACGTCGCCTATTCGCGAAGTCAGAGCGGCTTCGATATTCATATGTACATCTTCAAGACTAATCGACCATTGAAACTTGTCGTTCTCAATTTCTGACTTTATCTCTTTCAGGCCTTGTATGATCTGCTCGAGTTCTTCGGAACTGAGGATGCCCACTTTATTCAACATACTGGCGTGAGCGATTGAGCCCTCGATGTCGTGATGATAAAGACGGCGATCGAAAGCAACAGACGCAGTAAATCTTTCCACGAATGCATCGGTAGCCTCGGTAAATCGGCCACCCCATAGTTTGCTCTTGCCTTTATCGTCGCTCATATCAAAATCACTTCTTTTCTGCGCAGCTTCTCTGTAGGACTGCTTAACGCCCACGTCTTGCTCACGCCCGTAATTGGACAGGAGCGCGATTATAGCAGGATAGCTAACAGCTTGATAATGCTCCTGAAAAGCTCCAAAAACACGGGCTGACACGGACAAGTAAGGCAATATCCCGTAGAATGCTGGGATTCTTCAGGGTCTCGCCAATGGGCAGTAAAGATAAAGAAACCAATGAACTCAAGCAGTCTTTCCAATCAGATAGTCCTGATCACCCGTCCCATAGATCAGCAGCAGGGTCTAAGAGACGCTATTGAGCAGCGTTCTGGCTCCGTATTGAGCTTTCCCCTAATCGATATAGCACCGCTCGAGGATAATGCCGAACAAGAGTTAGTTAAGAGCAGGGTTCAGAGTCTGGACAACTACCAGCTGCTCATTTTTATTAGTACTAACGCGGCGAAATATGGCGCGCAGTGGATAGACAAATATTGGCCCCAGTTTCCAGTAGGTGTTCAGGTTATGGCCATTGGGCCCACTACCGCAATATTGGTAGAGGAGCTGCTTGCGAGCCCGTCCTATCTTCCTGATTCTGGCATGAGTTCTGAAGATCTACTCTCCCTCGAGATACTGCAGCAAGTCGAGGGCATGAAAATTGGCATTTTTAGAGGTAAGGGTGGGCGAGAATTACTGGCAGAGACCCTCAAAAATAGAGGCGCCCTGGTTGACTATCTTGAAGTCTATCAGCGTCAGCCGATAAATTATGATGAAGGGGAATTTTGCGATTCCCTTCGACAAACAGGCGTAACAAGCTTAACGGTCAGCAGCGGTGAATCTCTTCAATTGCTATCGAAGTTGCTTCTATCAGGCGATAACAAACGGGATTTTAGTCTGTTACCATTACTTGTACCGTCTAATCGAGTGGCGCAACAAGCCAATGATTTGGGCTTTACTAATGTAATTCTGTGCAAAGGTGCAGATAGCCAAAGTATGATTGAAGCCTTAGAATCTTTAGAAACAAAAAAGGTAAATCAGTGACAGAAAAATCTGAAACACCCCAGATTCTTGATGAGCTGTCAAAGAACAATGCAGCGAAAGCTGGCAGTCGAACAACTCGCAAGCAACAAACAGCACGTCGCCGACTCATTATTGTGGTGGTGCTGGTATTGCCTCTAATTGCGGGAGTGATTTTTCTTGGCTATCAACAGTTTTCCATTCAGAGCCAACTATTAGCGCTGAGCGATGAAAATACTCAGATGCAACAACTACTCTCTGCACGATCAGATCGAATTCTTGCCCTTGAGCAAAGCATAGCCGCAGAAAGCGAGCCAGTACCGGTTGATGACAGTGCGGTACGGGAGTTGGGAAGCCTGGTTGAGCAGCGAACCCAAAATCTCAATCAACGAATCACTGAATTACAGGCAGAAATTGGCGAAGCAGAAACGCCGGACCAACAATGGAAAATTCTCGAAGCCGAATATCTGCTGAGTATTGCCAATCAAAGACTGATCCTGGAATCGGATATTAATTCTGCCATTTCTCTTTTGGAGAGCGCAGATAGCTCACTACTCAACTCCGGCAACAATTCGGTATTTGCAGTACGCCAATCTATTGCCAGTGATCTAACAAGATTAAGAAGTACTACATTGCCTGATCGAGAAGGAATATATCTTCGATTGGAGAATTTGTTGGCAGAGATGGATTCCATCGATCTGCTCAGTTCAATGCGAGAAAACTTTGAGAACTTGCGCGCGAATGAGTCTCAGCCAATTCAGCTAGGCAGCGATGCTCCGGGCTTGTTTGACTCAAGCATTGAATTTCTAGGAAGCATCTTTGTCTGGAGAGAGTGGGATGAAGTTCCCGAAGCAATGCTGGCCCCTGGCCAAGGCGCTCTTATAAAGCAAAATATGCAATTAATGCTGGAACAAGCTGAGCTCGCACTGCTAACAAAGGACAATGCACTTTTTGGCGCATCACTGAGCAAGAGCAAAAGCTGGTTTCAACAATATGCAGTTACACAATCTCCTTCAGGGCAGGCTGTGATAGCGGAATTGGACCAGTTTCTTACTTTGGATATCGATCCCCGGCTTAACGGTATTGATAGAACTCTGAGTCTGATCGCGCAACTCAATAACAGCGAACCTCAAACTCCCAGATGATAAAGCTCTATATATTCAGTCTTCTGGTAATAGTCCTCGCACTGCTTGTCAGTCTCTATTTGGGGTTTCCCGCAGACCCGGGCTACCTGCTAATTTCTTTTGGCAAGTATACCTTCGAGACTAGTCTGTTCGCCTTGCTTGTAGCGGTCACGCTTATCTACTTGCTGGTTAAACTTTTGCTGATAGTTTTTGCATGGGTTAACCCTTGGCATTTGATCCGATTCGGCCGTAGCTACAATCAGCAGAGGAAGTCCAAAAAGCGGAGTAATACGGTTGAAGGCTTGCTGTACTTTACTCGAGGAAATTGGGACTCCAGTTATAAGCTACTCACTAGAAGCAGCAATGATGCTGATGCATCTGTGGTGAATTATTTGGCGGCTGCTTATGCTGCCTATCAAAATGATGACAGGGATGCCTGGGTGAAAAGCCTTGAAAAAGCCGAGGTAGAATATCCGGCGGCGCGTTCAACGATTAATTCTCTTAAAGCGCAGTTACTATTTAAATCAGATCAACTCGAACAATGTGTGGCTGTGTTGCAACAACTTAAGAACAGTTCTCTCAATGATTCCTCGTTACTAAATTTGTTGAAAGAAGTGTATCTCAGATTACAAGATTGGGATCAGTTGGAAAAATTGATACCTGCTCTTGAGAAAAATGCGGCAGTTGATGGTGATGAACTGGAGAGAATTCGAATAAGAGTATTCATGGAGAAGCTGTATTCCATAGCAGGGACAAGCTCGCTTGATAGGCTTAATAATGACTCTGAAGACGACTCAAAGAGTACAGCAGCCAAGTTGAATAAATGCTGGAAGAAAGCCCCAGCTCGATTTAGAGAAGACGAAAGAGTAGTTAAGCACTATTCAGAAATACTTCTGGGTCTTAAACAAAATGAAGAAGCTGCCAAGGTTATTGAATCGGCCTTGTCCAAGCACTGGAGCGACAACTTAGTAATTCGCTATGGTGAAATGGAATTGGGGATTTATCAGAAACAATTGTTACTGGCCGAGTCCTGGTTAAAAGATAGGCCAGGAAATGCGGCGCTATTATTAAGCCTGGGTCGTCTCTCCTTGCGCTGCGAACTCTGGGGTAAGGCGAAAGCTTATTTTGAAACCAGCATCAGTATCGATGCGACGGCACAAGCCCATGGAGAACTTGCTCGCCTATTGAAGAGCATGGGTGAAGATGAAGCCAGTGAGATACATAGAGAAGCCTACATTACATTACTGGGCTCACATTTGGCTGATTTACCACTTCCGAAAAAAGCGGCTGTACTTGCAGAAGATTAGCTGTAGAAAAATAGTTGAAGAAGAAAAGCTACAGACAATTAGTTGTCGTCAATTCCCAGCTCTTCCCATAAATCATCAATTCGCGCTTTCACCTCATCGGTCATGGTGATGGTCGATCCCCACTGCCTTTGAGTCTCACCTTCTATCTTGTTTGTGGCATCCAGGCCCATCTTTGAGCCAAGGCCAGATACCGGAGAGGCAAAATCGAGATAATCGATAGGGGTGTTATCAATAAGTACCGTGTCGCGACTTGGATCCATGCGGGTAGTGATCGCCCAGATAACGTCTTCCCATTTTCGAATATCGACGTCGTCATCAACCACGATTACAAACTTCGTGTACATGAATTGGCGCAGGAATGACCAAACTCCCATCATCACGCGCTTTGCGTGACCAGGATATTGTTTCTTCATGCTGACAACAGCCATACGATACGAACAGCCTTCCGGAGGCAGATAGAAATCTACAATTTCCGGAAATTGCTTCTGCAATAAAGGTACAAATACTTCATTGAGGGCAACGCCCAGCATGGCAGGCTCATCAGGTGGACGGCCTGTATATGTGCTGTGGTAAATAGGGTCTTTACGATGACTTATGGCAGTCACTGTATATACGGGAAAGGATTCAACCTCGTTGTAGTAGCCTGTGTGATCGCCGTAGGGACCTTCTTCGGCCATCTCACCTGGCTCTATCACTCCTTCCAAAACTATCTCAGCACTGGCGGGAACCTGCAGTTCATTAGTAAGAGATTTAACTACGTCAGTTTTGCTTCCACGTAGTAGTCCTGCAAAAGCGTATTCCGACAGAGTGTCTGGAATAGGCGTAACTGTCGCCAATATAGTCGCAGGGTCTGCTCCAATAGCGATTGATACAGGAAATGCTTCACCGGGATGAGCTTGTTGCCATTCTCTAAAATCCAGAGCTCCACCGCGATGGGACAACCAGCGCATGATTAATTTGTTCTTGGCGATTACCTGCATACGGTAAATGCCGAGGTTCTGTCGCTCTTTTTCTGGGCCTTTGGTTATAACCAGGGGCCATGTTACTAGTGGTGCAACATCTCCGGGCCAGCATGTTTGGATTGGTAGGAAGCCTAGATCGACATCGTCTCCTTCGAGAATTACTTCCTGACAGGCCGCTGATTTTTTCACGTTTGGGGAAATATTCAGAACGCTTTTATAGCTAGGCAGTGACTGCCATAGATCTTTCCAGCCAGCTGGGGGAACAGGTTCCTTAAGGAAGGCGAGTAGTTTGCCAACATCTCTTAAACCCTCCAGATCTTCCTGACCCATGGCTAGAGCTATTCGCCTGGTATTACCAAATAGATTGGCAAGCAGAGGAACATCTGAACCTTTAGGGTTTTCAAACAGAAGGGCAGGGCCGTTACTACGCAGCGTTCTATCGCTGATCTCAGTCACTTCCAAATAGGGATCAACTTCCGTTGTAATTCGCTTGAGCTCGCCTTCTTTTTCAAGCAGGTCGATAAAGTCTCGCAAATCGCGGAAAGACATATTTTGCTGTGACCTATTTGCGCTTCATGGAATTAAAGAATTCTTCGTTGGTCTTGGTGTCTTTCAATTTGTCGAGGATAAATTCAGTTGCCGCAACATCTTCCATCGAGGTGAGTAGCTTTCGAAGGATCCACATGCGTTGTAATTCTTCTTCGCTGGTAATAAGTTCTTCGCGACGAGTACCTGATCGACGAACGTTGATAGCAGGATACACACGTTTCTCGGCAATCTTTCTGTCGAGTTGTAGTTCCATGTTACCAGTGCCTTTAAATTCTTCGTAAATAACTTCATCCATCTTGGAGCCGGTTTCTACTAGAGCCGTTGCAATAATAGTCAAACTTCCACCTTCTTCAAGATTACGTGCTGCACCAAAGAATCGCTTTGGTCTTTCCAGTGCGTGAGCATCCACACCACCAGTTAACACTTTGCCTGATGAAGGAATGATTGTGTTGTAGGCGCGAGCCAGTCGTGTAATTGAATCGAGGAGGATGATGACATCTTCCTTGTGCTCAACCAGGCGCTTTGCTTTTTCGATAACCATCTCGGCAACTTGAACGTGACGTGAAGGTGGTTCGTCAAATGTGCTGGCAACTACTTCGCCCTTAACGGAACGCTGCATCTCGGTAACTTCTTCCGGTCGCTCATCGATTAGCAATACGATAAGGCGACATTCCGGATTGTTCTTGGCAATGGACTGGGCGATGTTCTGAAGAATAAGTGTCTTACCCGCTTTCGGTGGCGACACAATTAAACCTCTCTGGCCTTTTCCTATTGGAGCGGTCAGATCGATAACTCGCGCACTTAGATCTTCTGTACTGCCGTTACCGGTTTCTAGTGTTAGACGCTCATCTGGGAAGAGAGGAGTGAGGTTTTCAAAGAGAATTTTATTCTTGGATTCTTCTGTGCTGGAGAAGTTAATTTCGTGAATCTTGAGGAGTGCAAAATAGCGTTCGCCGTCTTTTGGAGGTCTAATCTTTCCTGCTACCGTATCACCGGTGCGGAGATTGAATCTTCTAATCTGGCTCGGAGAGACATAGATGTCATCGGGTCCAGCTAGGTAGGAAGAATCGGCTGAGCGTAAAAAACCGAAACCATCCTGTAATATTTCCAATACACCGTCGCCGTAGATGTCTTCGCCTTTCTTTGCATGTTTCTTCAAAATTGCAAAGATGATGTCCTGTTTACGCGTTCTGGAAACGTTCTCCAGGCCCATTTCGTGGGCGGTTGCTAATAGGTCGGCGATTGGGTTTTGTTTGAGTTCGGTTAAATTCATATTGAGTGGTCTGCTTGTGTGGGGTTTGTTTTGTGATGCCTGAATTGATCAGCTTGAAAAGTTATTGAATAACCATCCGAGCAGCTTTAGGCGCTCACATCAAAGTGTCATAGGTATATTGGTTTTAAACTTAAGGGATTGGTTTGAGGTTAATTTCTTATCAGAATTTGGTTTGTGGTTTTATGAAGAGAGTGATTCTACGGTCTAGTATCGGTAGTTATTATTCGGACTATAGTATTTTCAGCTAGACACTACTCAGATGATTAAACTTACTCTTCTCGATTATTCAGACACATGTCTGATTGTATTCTTAATGGGTTCTTATTTTTAAGTATTGATTGTATTTTGCCGTTAGCGGGCTTGAAGCTATGGAAAGTGTGGCCATCAGGGCGGCTAAACGGATTTTGGAATTCTGGGTGATTGCGTCAGGTGGTGCCTCAATGACGCGAGACACCACATTAAACGCAATTTAGATCACGCTGTCAATAAATGCGGAAAGTTGAGATTTTGAAAGGGCGCCGACTTTCGTTCCGGCAACCTCGCCATTGTTAAAAATAAGAAGTGTAGGAATGCCGCGAATGCCAAATTTTGGTGCAGTTTCGGTATTGGCATCGACATCCATCTTGCAAATTTTCAATTTGCCATCGTAGTCTGTGGCTAGCTCTTCAAGTACAGGAGCAATCATCTTGCACGGTCCACACCATTCTGCCCAGAAATCAACCAGTACGGGGCCGTCGGCCTGTAAAACGTCTTGTTCAAAACTACTATCAGAGATGTGAACGATATTGTCGCTCATGGATTAGTCCTTTTAAGTGGATGTGGAGAATTCAGTATGTAGATGAGGCTATCTAGATTTCTGTGACGCTCATACATGATTTAGTGTTGCCTATGATAAGGCCAAAAATTCAGGATTCAAGTAGAAACAACAACCTTTGTCCAAGAATCACCAACCTTTATCCAAAAAACAACATCGGGGTTAAAAGCTCATCGGATCGATTAGCCTTCAGCTAAAGAGCTATTGAGCCAGTATTCTGGCAGCCTTCTTGGCAAAATAAGTCAGAATGGCATCGGCGCCGGCACGCTTTATACAGAGCAAAGACTCCATCGCCACTGCATCCTCGTCAAGCCATCCATTTTGGGCAGCCGCCATGTGCATGGCGTATTCGCCACTCACCTGATAGACAAAGGTTGGAACATTAAATTCCTGTTTTACTCGGCTTACAATATCAAGATAGGGCATGCCCGGCTTCACCATGACAATATCAGCGCCTTCGGCCAGGTCCAGAGCGACTTCCTGAAGCGCCTCATCGCTATTGGCGATATCCATTTGGTAGCTATATTTGTTTCCCGACCCCAGATTGCCAGAAGAGCCTACAGCATCACGGAAAGGCCCGTAGTAGCTGGACGCGTACTTGGCTGAATAGGCCAGGATACGGGTGTATATCTCATTGTTATCTTCGAGAATCGACCGTATGGCACCGACTCTCCCATCCATCATGTCTGAGGGAGCAACAATGTCGGCACCGGCTTGAGAATGGGATAGAGCCTGCTTTGCCAGCACCTTTACAGTTTCATCATTGAGCACATAACCGCTGTCATCAAGGATGCCATCCTGTCCATGGACGGTATACGGGTCCAAGGCTACATCAGTAATTACGCCTAGTTCAGGCTGGCTGGATTTGAGTGCCTTAACAGCTCTCTGAACCAGTCCATCCGGATTAAAGGCTTCTTTGCCATCAAGGCTTTTGGCGGAGTCATCAAGTGAGGGAAACAACGCTATAGCTGGGATACCCAGATCCACCAATTCCTGTGCCTCAAGCAATAAATTATCGATGCTGAGTCGAAACATGTCGGGCATAGATGAAATTTCCTGCCTTTGATTTTCACCTTCGACAATAAAAACCGGGAAAATCAGGTCATCTGTGCTCAGACGTGTCTCAGCCATGAGGCGTCTGCTGAACCCATCACGGCGCATGCGACGCATGCGGCTTGAGGGATAATTACGATTGTTAATCATTGTGGACACTGTCAGGAACTCTCTAGTATGAATCCTTGGATTGGAATATGACCTATTCTCTGTATTGTTGGCTAGTAATGCGGCCGGCAGGCATTATACTCCAGTTTCTTTCCGACGTCCCTCAGGCTTGAACGGCCCAGATTTCGTGCGGATCAACGGCTCACCGACTTAAAAGGGTTTAAAGATTGAACAAGCTTAGAATATTGATAGTTGGACTAATTGTAGCTGCCCTTGTCTCCTATTTCTTGTTCGACCTGGACCAATACCTGACGCTGGAATATGTACAATCCAGCCTCGCTGACATTCGTGCATTTAAAGACGAAAATTTCGCCCTGGCGGCGACGAGTTATTTTGTTGCCTATGTGGTGATTACCGGTCTCTCTATTCCTGCAGCAATCATAGTTACGCTTATGGGTGGTGCTATCTTCGGTCTGTTCTGGGGTACGCTTTTGGCGTCTTTCGGCAGCAGCATCGGGGCGACTCTTGCCTTTCTGGCAACGCGATTCCTGCTACAGGATTGGGTTCAGCATAAGTTTGGCGACTACCTGGCTCCCTTAAACAGGGGTATGAAGAAGGATGGCAATTTCTATCTCTTCAGCATCCGCCTGGTTCCTGTTCTACCATTTTTTGTCGTTAATTTATTGATGGGGCTAACACGAATTCCCGCGTTGAGCTTCTACCTCATCAGTCAGGTAGGCATGCTTCCCAGCACCGCTGTTTTCGTGAACGCGGGTTCCGAGTTGGCGCAGATAACCAGCGTCACCGGCCTTATCAGTTTGCCTCTATTAGCATCGTTTGTTTTATTGGCGACCTTCCCATTTTTGGCAAAAATAATTTTAGCCAGGGTTCAGGGCAATAAGATAATGAAGCCGTTCGGTAAGCCAGCAAAATTCGATGCCAATGTAGTGGTAATCGGAGCGGGCTCCGCAGGATTGGTATCCTCCCTAATAGTCGCTGGAGCGAAGGCCAAGGTCGTATTGGTTGAGAAGCATAAGATGGGAGGGGATTGCCTGAATACTGGCTGCGTGCCCAGTAAAGCCCTGATACGAAGTGGCAAGATAATGTCCTATATTCGCCGTGCTTCCGAGTTTGGAATCGACTCTGCTGGAGGCGAAGTGAATTTTAAACAGGTAATGAATCGAGTACAGGGAATTATTAAAACCATTGAGCCTCACGACTCCGTAGAGCGTTTTACTTCACTCGGCGTTGAATGTGTTCAGGGAGAAGCTCGAATTGAATCTCCCTATATCGTGTCCGTTGGAGACAGGAAGATTCATACCCGATCGATAATTGTAGCTAGTGGTGCCAGGCCTTTGGTGCCTGCAATTGAAGGCTTGGAGAATATCGACTATCTGACTTCCGATAATGTTTGGTCTCTGCAGCAGTTGCCTGGAAAATTACTGGTGGTTGGCGGTGGTCCCATTGGTTGTGAGCTAGCTCAAGCGTTTAGTAACCTCGGCTCTGATGTCACTCAGGTGGATATGGCGGATCGCATAATGCCCCGAGAGGATGCTGAAGTTTCAGAACTGGTTTCCAGTCGGTTTCAGAAACAGGGAATCGAACTCTTGTGTGATCACAAGCTGCTGAAGTTTGAGTCTATCGATGGCCGCAACTATATGGTGGCCGAACATCAAGGCGAAACTGTCAGAGTGGAGTTCGACAAGGTGCTATTGGCCATTGGACGTAAAGCTAACGTTGAAGGTTTTGGTTTAGAAGAGCTGGGCGTCGCAATGACAGATCGAGGAACCATAAAAGTTAATGAATATCTGCAGACTAATTTCCCGAATATATTTGCATGCGGTGATGTGGCAGGCCCGTATCAATTTACGCACATGGCATCCTTTCAGGCCTGGTTTGCATCACTAAATGCCATGACCGGTGGGCTTTGGCGTTCCCGTGTAAATTACAATGTCGTTCCCTGGGCTACCTTTACAGATCCGGAAGTTGCAAGAGTGGGCTTAAGTGAGCATGAAGCCAGACAGAAAGGCATTAGCTATGAGATTACTCGCTATGATCTGGATGACCACGATCGCGCTCTTGCCGATGGGGAAAATCATGGATTCGTAAAGGTGCTAACGGCTCCTGGCAAAGACAAAATATTGGGAGTCTGCATAGTTGGATATCACGCGGGTGAACTAATTGGAGAATTTGTTTTTGCCATGACCCACGGAATGGGGTTGAAGAAAATATCAGCGGTGACCCATATCTATCCGACCTTAATGGAAGCGAATAAATTTACGGCGAATGCCTGGCGAAGTGCTCGCTTGCCCGAAAAGTATTTCCCCCTTGCAGAAAAATACTTTCGTTGGCTTAGAGGTTAGACTTTTTCTTAGTTTTTTGCTGTCTAGTTAAGCTTGGCTTTAGGGCTTCTGAAAGCAATGTACATGCAAGTGCTGAACAGTGCGATAAAGGCAACCATTGCCGTTTCTGGGATGCTCAGATCGAGCCCAAGTCCATACCAGTTTGCATTTGGGATGAAGTTGAGGAGGTCTGAAGATGGAGTGGCTTGGTGTTGTAGGCTTGATCGAGGCTAAAATTCGTTCCACTGCTTAAGAAAGGCGGGGAAGTCTATTTCGTCTCCTGCTTCAATTTCCTGTTGTTTTAAGATTGAGTCGTGAGCAGTTTCTCGCATCATTTTCTCAGTTTCCGGCTGCAGATTTCCATTCTGGAAATAGTCTCTATGAATGATGGAATGTTTCATGGAAAACTCGAAAAAGGATAAGTTCTCCTCTTTCATTTCCTTTAGAATCATGCCCGATGGAGTGAGATCTGGATTCGCAACCTTTGCCGCTTGCTGAGCCAGGCTCTCGGAGTATTCATTGCCCCCATGAGCTTCATCGAGTATTGCTGCCGCGTTGCGAAGATCGTCAATAGTTTCTTCGGCCCAGGCTTTCATAGACTTCTTCGATCCGTCCATCAACAGCATCAAATCGCTGTCTCTTCCATTCTCGACTACTGCAGCAATATTGTTGCCCACTTCAAAAAATTCCTGTTGATGACATTCCTGACTCTCGGCTAGTAAGCAGTGAACGAGAAAGGTATCCAGAAATCGAATCTGAGTCTCGTCAATGCCAAGAGGCAGATAAGGGTTCAGGTCGAGAGCCCTTACTTCCACATACTCTATTCCATTTTCCGACAAAGCTTCCAGAGGTCTCTGTCCAGGTTTTACATTGCGCTTTGGCCTGACGGTGCTATAAAACTCATTTTCCAACTGAAGCAAATTGGTGTTGATCTGAATAAACTCGTCATCCCTGGTTTGCCCGATCTCCTCATACTCAGGGTAGGAGGTGTGCATTGCGGTATCCAGGCATTCAATATAGGAGTCGATCTCGTTATAACAAACGAACAGTGACTTCTGTGCTTCACTCTTGTATCCGAGATTGCCCATTCTCAAGCAGGTGGCATTCGGCAAATATAAAGTATGCTCATCCAGTTCACTAAGACTGTGTTCCCGACCCTGAACGAAGCATTTGCATGCAGCGGGAGATGCGCCGAATAGATAAATAAGCAACCAGGAATAGCGGTGAAAATTTCGAATAAGATGAAGATACTGTTCTGTCTTAAATTCCTGCAAAGAGCCTTGATGTTCGCAACTTTGTTGATAAGGCAGCCAGAAGGATTCTGGCATAGAAAAATTGTAATGCAGCCCGGATATCGCCTGCATCAAACTGCCATAGCGGTTGCTTAAGCCTTTTCGATAGAGAGTCTTTAGTTTGCCTGTATTGGAGCTACCAAATTGTGCAATAGGTATTTCCTGTTCGCTGCTCATTGGACAAGGCATGCTCGCTACCCAGAGCATTTCGTCACGCTCAAGATTTTGTAGCGTAAATCGATGAATATTTTCCAAAACCGAAAGGCATTCACCGATATCGCTGTAGGCAGGCGTAATGAATTCCAGCAGAGCTTCAGAAAAGTCGGTTGTAATAAAGGGATTGGTCAAAGCCGAGCCAAGAGCGAGAGGATGAAGTTCTTGTGAGATTTCGCCATCAGGGGAAACTCTCAGGCTTTCTTTCTCGATGCCGCGATGAACAGCAGCCCAGTCAGAATTAAATTCCGATAAGCCATATCGCTGAAGACATTCATTGTATGGTTTGGCCAAGTTCACTCCAGTCTTACTCCTGCCTGTATTGCTTCTGTCTTACTACAGGATAATGCGGTAGTTCGATGGGTTTCATGATGACCCATCTCAAGTGAATGGCATTATGGCAAATATCCAAAGCAAGCGTAACCGTGAGCCTTATTCTCTTTGTTTGAATCGATGTATCAGGCGACGGTCTTTCTTATTCGGCTTACCGCTTGCTTGCAAGAATGTTGGCTGCGATTTACGTTGGATAGCCAGTTTCTCTCGTTTCTCGATGCTTTCCTCCGTTTCATCATAGAGTAATTGTGCTTCAGGAGCTCCGCGTCGATGTTCCGAAAGGGCAATGACGGTGACCGTTTTTTCATCCACGCCCTGTCGAAGTTTGATCACCGCGCCCACTTCAATTTCTTTACTTGGCTTGGTACGAGTTCCTTCTATATGCACCTTTCCTCCATCGATAGCCTGTTTGGCAACTCCTCTGGTCTTATAGAAGCGCGCTGCCCAGAGCCATTTGTCCAGTCGGACTCGGGCTAATTCAGAGGGATTGGATTTATTCATAGTTTGTCTGATTCATGCAAGAGGAAGAAGTTGTCCGAAATCTTCAATCAAGGGGAATTCATTGGTTTGTACAACCGGCTTTTTACTGTCAGGTTTGCTGATACCAAAAAGGTATTTAATTTTCTCCCTCGCAGCTTGGCGAAGAACAGGCAGAGAGTCATCAAACAAAACTGTAGTTTCAGGATTATAGTGTTCCATGTCTTTTAGCGCTTCCCAAAACCCATGGTTTTCCTTTGCCAGTCTTAGAGTATGTGAGCTGATCATTCTGTGAAAGTAATTTGAAATGCCAGTGTGCTTCATTTTCAATTCAAGACTGGAAGGGTGGGCATTGGTAATTAACAAAATATTCTTATCGCTTGATTGTAATGCCTGCAATACCTGCTCTACATTTGGCCGTATTTGAATTTTGTGTTTAATGGAGTTTTTCAGTGCGGTGATATCCAGCGCCAATTCTTCCTGCCAGTAGTCGAGGCAATACCAATCCAAAGTGCCATGAACTTCTTCGTATTTTTTTACAATAAAATCTTCCGCCTCATTCAAGCTGACTTGATGAGTATCGGAATAGATTTTTGGAACAAGTATCTGCCAGAAATAGTTGTCGAAATGCAGGTCCAGTAGTGTTCCATCCATATCGAACATAATCGTGTCTATAGCCGACCAAGGGGGCATGAAACTCTCCTGAAAATTGAGTACAAAAAGATAGCACTTTAGTGAGCAAAAAGTGACAACTATCTAGTGGTGATTATGGACTTCGTTTTTGAGCTTGTGCTCCTTTCCAAAAAAAGACGCGGAGAAATTGAATTGCTATAATCGCAATAAGAAAAATAAAATAGCCACTCAATCGATTTTCGGCTTTACCCGCATAATCAATTCACAAATAAGGGTGTAGTGACACATGGGAGATATCGCACTTAATGATGAGCAATTAGAAAGCTTGTTAGATATTGCGGCTGCTGCAGGTCGTGAGATTCTCACAGTCTACAATCAATCGGAAGCAATTGAGGTTGAAAAAAAGGCTGATGACTCGCCAATTACTCTTGCCGACAGGAATGCTCATAAGCTGATCGAGGCCAGATTACAGGAGTGGACGCCGGAGATTCCCGTCTTTTCCGAAGAATCAGATACGATCGAACCCAGCGTTCGCAAAAGCTGGGATAAGTACTGGTTAGTTGATCCTTTGGACGGCACCAAGGAATTCGTAAAACGAAATGGTGAGTTTACGGTCAATATTGCTCTAATAGAGAATGGCGTCGCAACTGCTGGCGTTGTTCACGTGCCGGTAAGCGGAATTACTTATCTGGGTCGGGTGGGATTAGCTGCTTACAAGATTGAAAAAGCACGCTGCACAAAAATTAGTGTTAGCAACCTGGACCAAAATGCCGCCGTTAGAATCGTAGCGAGTCGTAGCCATAAAGGTGAGTCGTTGGAAAAATTGATTCGGCACATTGAACACAAATTGGGTGAAGTTGAAGTAGTTAGTATGGGTAGTTCACTGAAGATGTGTTTAATAGCGGAAGGTAAGGCAGACATCTATCCAAGGCTGGCGCCCACTTCGGAATGGGATACTGCTGCTGCCCATGCGGTGGTTTCTGCAGCAGGTGGCCGTATCGTCGATACCGGGTTCAAGGATCTGCGCTACAACCAGAAAGAATTGCTTTTGAATCCCAATTTCATCGCCCTGGGAGACAGTGCTTATCCTTGGCAATCTCTACTAAGCGCCTCCTTGCCTGATTGACTCCCTTCGCCACAGCAGGCCTCTGGACAAGCTTTGACAAAAGGTTTAGCGTCGACTTTCAGTAACAATCACCGATTGTTTAGATCACAATTAGTTCATATAAATAGCTACATAAATCACTAGCTTACACTTGGAAGAATAATGAATAAGAAATCTCCTCGATCCCTTGTTTTACCTTGTCTCTCCTTGGTGCTGCTCGCGACTATCTCTCCATTGTCCAGCGGACAGCGGTTGGAGCCTGCCGACCCTGCTAGCGTGGGTATGTCGTCTGAAATTCTGGGCCAGGCAACTGCTAATTTGCAAGCTCATATCGATGAGGGTGATATTTCCGGAGTAGTAGCGGCAGTCGCTCGCGATGGCAAGTTGGTGTATTTCGAATCACTGGGCCAATTGGATATGGAAGCTGGAACGCCCATGAGAGAGGATGCTCTGTTTCGCATATATTCCATGACGAGAGAGATCACTAGTGCGGCAGTACTAACACTTTACGAACAAGGGAAATTCAATTTCGATGACCCAATAAAAATGTATTTACCGGAATTCGAGAATCAGCGAGTTCTTCAGGATTCATCCAGTACTGATATCTCCGATGTCAAAAACAGATCTGGAGATATCACTGTTGCCCATCTACTCACCCATACTTCGGGATTGGGCAGCAGGAGCTCTGCTTTATATCGGGAAAATAATGTGCGGGATAAAAATATTACTCTGGACCAAATGGTTAGTAATGCGGCGCGTATACCTTTATTTCAAGATCCCGGAACACAGTTTCGATATGGCATACATGCGACTATTCTCGGCAAGTTGATTGAAGTTTGGTCTGGGCAGGATTTTAGAGAATATTTGGAAGAGAATGTTCTTGAGCCTCTAGATATGGATAGCACTATGTTCTGGGCCCAGGGCGATGATGTGGATCGACTTGCCCAGCTTTACCGGCCGCGAGATGGGCAACTTGTTCCTCACCAGATTGAAGAGGTGCCATTTACTAGCGAGCCCAAACTCATTGAAGGGGGAGTGGGATTACTTTCTACTGTAATGGACTTTATGAATTTTTCTCAGATGATATTGAATGGCGGCACTTTCAATGGCCTGACTATTCTGCAGCCTGAAACCGTCAGCTTGATGTATCAAAACGCAGTGCCAGCACAGGCTATGCCTATTGGTGATCGCGGCTACTGGCTTGGATCAGGCTGGACTCTTGGTGGCTTCAATTTGGTTATGGATGCGTCCGCTTACAGCTTTCCTGTATCAGAGGGCACCATCTGGTGGGACGGTTCTGCAGCAACACGATTCTTTGTTGACCCTAAGCAAGATACGGTGATTGTAATCATGGGCCAGGTTTCACCCTCCAGTGGAGGTGGTTTCCGGGAAGACTTTTCAAGGTTTGTTGATCAAGCAATTATCGAAAGAAGATAAACATTTACGACAAACAGTTACGATTGACCCGTGCTGGTGAGTACAGCTTTGGACAAGCAGATGAAAGTGGAATTCGAATATCTTGTAGATCACCCGGATCAAATTTATCAGGTAGTCAAATGGTGGAGAACTGCTTGGGATAAATGGATGGATGAGGATGATGAAGTTGTCGCCCAGCAGATTCGAAGTTCTCTCGGAAAGGAAAATTTACCCATAGACATTCTTGCCTTCATCGATGGCAAAGTTGTGGGGGCGGCGGCATTAAAACTTCAAGAGCTCGTGAAAGTTTATCCTCAGTATCAATACTGGCTTGGAAGCGTCTTTGTGGATGAGTCATATAGAGGCAATCAGATCGCAACAGCATTGACCATGCGAATTATTGATATGGCAAAAGAACATAAGCTGCCGCATTTGTACTTGCAAACCGCTAATCTTAGCGGCGGCCTATACGCAAAACTCGGTTGGAAGAAGGTCGAACAGTTTCGTGATGTGGATGAAGAAACACTTTTGATGGTTAAAACTCTTTAAAGAGCGAGGGGCAGTATAGTTTGGATAGGCAGAGAAAAAATTGAAAGTCATTCGCACTAGGCCAGGCCACGAGCTCATAATGGCGAATTATCATGCTGTGAATGAGGAGCATTTCCGAAAGTGGAGTCCTTCCATGCCAAAGGACCACCACACAATTGAATCTTGGAAACTCAGATTGAAAGAACAAGAATTATTGTTCGAAAATGATAGATCGGTGCATTTTATTGGATCAGACGAAACTGAGTCTCATGTAATTGGAAGCTGTTCAATTTCCAGTATTGTTAGAGGCGTATTTCAAGCTTGTTATATGGGTTACTCAGTTGCCGAAAGATTTGAAGGCCAAGGCAAGATGAAACTGATCGTCAGTGAAGTAATAGACTACGCTTTTATTGAGCTTAAATTGCATCGCATTATGGCAAACTATATGCCGAGCAATGAGCGCTCCGGGAAATTATTGGAAAGCCTTGGCTTCGAGAAAGAAGGGCTTGCGAAGGACTATTTGTATATCAATGGCAAATGGGAAGATCATGTGATGACAGCTTTACTAAATAGGAACCACAGGTTTTAGGGCGACGCCGCTTATTCATATACTGAGGGTCACATGAGAGATGTTAAGTTTCAGCTAAGCAGTCATAGCTGTTGAGTAGTGTATATTGAGCGCCCATGTCGAGAGTTTCCGACTTATATAGCTGAAGTTGCCCCACTGTGAAGCTTCCCCACTTATGATCAGCATAGGTTTCATAGAGATTGGTCAATTCTGATTTGGCCTTATTGTTAAATTTCGCAAGCGTGACATGGGGAACAAATGGCCGAGAATCTTCAACGGAAGGCTGTACAGCGAAAGCATGTGACATGTCCGTTACTATTTGTTCTAGATAATCACTCTTATCGATACCTATCCATAAAGAACCCTTGAAAAATCCCAGACCTGTTGAGCTGAGTTCAAAATGGCGATGCTTATTCCCAATTTCAGCCAGGGTAGCCTGGATAAATTTAAGGTTCTCCTGCTCAACCGAGCCAAGAAATTTTAAGGTGATATGCAGGTTTTCCGGAGGAGATACTCGTAATTTTAAGGGCTCGCTCAATCCCAATGGGTGTAATTCATCAAGGAGAGGGGTAAGTTCCTGGTAGAGAGGAAACTTAATGCCCGCAAAGCATCTTATTCGTACAGGTTTCTGTTTTTTCTTCATTGAGATTTTCTTCGCGTAGCGATAATCAAGGTTTGAGACAGGGGATGTTACTACTCTTCTAGTTCATTGTCCTGCTTCGCAATTGCGTCGGGAATCGAATAGAATCTGGAATCCTCCTTAATCTCATTTAATCGTAAAGAGTTGAAAGCGCAATTTTGAGGCTATGGCTATCTGAGTGGGCGTTTTTGCTATATCTCAATCATTGAGCACTAACAATATTTATGGATTCGAACAATTTAATTGGCAGCATTGATCAAGAGCTGGATTACCTTCAGGAAATCGTGGGACGTGGCTTTGCAACTATCAAGAGTTATTGCCTGAATGATGGAAAGCTCGATCCTGTATTGATGGATGAATGGCAGCTATGCAGCTATGACCTTGCTTTCTGCACTGCCGAGATTTCCGCAGCTAGATCTTTTTGTACTTATGCTTCCGCGCTTCAAAATAATTCACTGGTACATAATCTTTGTGTCAGTTTTTCGGGAGAAACAATTCAAACCGTATTGAATCGGCTTTTGTCTCGGGCAGCGGAACTTGAATTGTCTCGAGGTGATATTCTTGCCGCGTATGATCGAAAAGTTATACAAACTTTGTTGGAAAATTTTCTTACTGGGGAATCGTTATCGAAGATAGGTGAGGAAATTTGTGAAAACGATATTCAGCGTCTGCCTTCAGTTTTAAGTGATGATATTGAAATGGTGCGGGAAACCTTCTTTCGCTTTGCCAACGATGTAGTCATACCTCTTGCAGAAGAAATTCACCGTCAGGATCAGGATATTCCTGATTCGATTCTCAAACCCGCTGCCGAGTTGGGCTGTTTCGGCACTTGTATCCCCGAACGATTCGGTGGCTTGCAGCCGGACGACAAGCCAAACAGCCTGGGAATGATCGTAGTCACTGAGGAGCTTTCGAGAGGTTCTCTTGGGGCTGCCGGCAGCCTGATTACTCGTCCTGAAATAGCAGCTCGTTCGCTATTAAGCGGCGGCACCGCCGCCCAGCAAGAGAGGTGGCTGCCAAAGCTGGCAGCAGGGGAGATGCTTTGTGCTATATCTATCACCGAGCCCAATACCGGATCCGATGTTGCCGCAGTATCCTTAAAGGCGAGCAAGACGAAGGGCGGTTGGTTGCTGAATGGTAGCAAGACCTGGTGTACCTTCGCCGGAAAATCAGAATTGCTGGTGGTATTAGCCAGAACTGATGGGGATTTGAGTCTGGGTTATAAAGGTTTGAGCCTTTTCATGATAGAAAAGCCAGCTTATGCCGGTCATAGTTTTACACATCAGCAGGAACAGGGCGGTTCCTTAACAGGAAATGCCATATCTACACTCGGCTATCGAGGAATGCACTCCTACGATCTTTTCTTCGAAGACTACTTTGTTCCTGAAGAAAATTTGGTGGGAGAAGAAGCTGGCGAGGGTCGGGGTTTTTATTTCACCATGGAAGGATTCTCCGGTGGCAGGATTCAAACTGCAGCGAGAGCCACTGGTGTTATGCAGGCAGCATTTGAGAACGCACTCAGCTATGCCAAGGATCGACAGGTGTTCGGTAAAGCGGTGGCGGATTATCAACTCACTCGGGTTAAGCTCACGAGAATGTTGGCTACATTGACTGCATCGCGACAATTTTCATATGCAGTTGCCGAGCAGATGGACAATGGTGGAGGTCAGATGGAGGCCAGTCTGGTAAAACTTTTTACCTGTAGAGCCGCCGAATGGATCAGCCGAGAGGCGCTGCAAATACATGGTGGTATGGGATACGCTGAAGAGTCGACAGTGAGTCGCCTGTTCGTGGATGCTAGAGTACTTTCCATATTTGAAGGCGCCGAAGAAACACTGGCGCTTAAGGTGATCGCTCGAGATTTGATTGCCAAAGCCTAGAATATTTTGGAAGTACTAGACTAATTGCTAGGAAGAATTTGAATGGCATTTGATGCGGAAAAATTACTCAACTACAAATTTCCTACGGTGCGCCAGGAGTATACGGAAAAGGATTGCATACTTTATGCCTTGGGCGTAGGTCTGGGTATCGACCCATTGGATGAAGAATGTTTGAAATTTGTCTATGAAGACGGTCTTAAGATGTTCCCGAGTCAGTCAGTAATGTTGGCTCATCCAGGCTTCTGGGCTAAAGAAGAAGGTACCGGAATAGATTGGGTGAAGGTTCTGCAGATGGGCCAGGAAACAATTATACATAAACCTTTTCCCACCTCGGGCACTGTAGAGGCAACGACTCGTATTACCTCGGTTGCCGATAAGGGCGAGAAAATTGGTGCGCTTATTGTTTCGGACCGAGTGGTAAGAGATATAAATACCGGGGAAGATCTTTGTACTCTAGTTACCACAATACTGGCCAGAGGTGATGGAGGTTTTGGTGGTGAAAGAAAGGCGACACCAAAGACAGATGTTATTCCAAGCAGGGAACCTGACGAGGTTTGCGATCTGCCAACTCTGCGTCACCAAGCTCTACTCTATAGATTATCTGGGGACTATAACCCACTTCATGCCTCGCCTGTGGTGGCGCGAAACGCTGGATTCAGAGAACCGATTCTTCACGGTCTTTGTACCTTAGGTGTAGCCTCACACGCCTTGATGAAGACTTGTTGCGACTACGATCCCGACAAGTTCAAGCGAATGCGATTACGTTTTTCCGCTCCTGTTTATCCAGGAGATACCATTAGAACCGAAATATGGCGAGATGGAAATGAAGTGGCGTTCCGTTGTAAATCTTTAGAAGAAGACAAGATCGTAATCAATAACGGCTATCTATTAGTAGGCTAGTAGCATAATGGCCTGCCAGTTCCACAAAGAGGAGAAGTTGTGCAGCACCTGCTTGATGGTTTACGAATAGTTGAAGGTTCTGCATTCATAGCAGCGCCTTCTGGTGGCATGACCTTGGCGCAATTGGGCGCCGATGTTATTCGCTTTGATATGATCGGTGGTGGTATCGACTATAGAAGATGGCCGGTGACCAGCGAGGGCAAAAGCCTCTATTGGCACAGCCTCAATAAGGGCAAACGATCCATCGCAGTTGATTTCAAAAAGCCCGAAGGCCAGGAGTTATTGACTCAACTAATAACAGCACCGGGGGAAAGCGCCGGTATATTTTCAACAAACTTTCCTTCCCGTGGCTGGCTTGATCAGGAAAAATTACGTAGCCGCAGAGAAGATCTAATCTATCTTAATCTTGTCGGCGACCGTCATGGCGGCAGTGCGCTTGATTACACAGTAAACAGTAAAATTGGTTTGCCTTTTCTAAGTGGCGATGGAAGCACGCCAGTGAATAATGCCTTTCCGGCATGGGACGTAATAGCAGGTCAACATATAGCTCTGGGCTTGTTGGCAGCGGAGAGATATAGAAGAACAACGGGGAAAGGTCAGTTTGTGAAACTCGCTCTGGCGGATGTGGCGCTAGCTACTATGGGTCATCTTGCCTATATCCCTGAGGCTGAAGTGAATGGAGATCCCAGGCAGCCTTCGGGCAATCATATCTTCGGTACATTCGGTCACGACTTCGCCTGTAGAGATGGTCGAAGAGTAATGATTGTGGGCGTTAGTCCTAATCAATGGAAAGCCATAGTAAAAGTAACTGCTAGCCAGCGGCAGGTATCTGAACTGGAGCAGTCCTTGAATTTGGATTTTCACAATGAAGGTGATCGTTATAAAGCCAGGGAGCAATTGAAAGAAATATTCGCGGTCTGGTTTGGACAACAAAATTTCCCGGAGGCTTGTGAGGCTCTTGATGCCGCGGGAGCCTGTTGGGGGCCGTACCAGACCATTGAAGAAATGGTGAGCTCTGACATTGATTGTTCTGAAGACAACCCTCTGTTTAGCCGGGTAGAGCAGCCAGGAATTGGAACGTACTTGATGCCTTCCAATCCATTGAATTTTACTGCCACTGAGAGAGAAGATGTGAAGCCGGCTCCATTGTTGGGTCAACACACCGATGAAATTTTGGCAGACACTTTAGGGCTTAGTAGTTCTGAAATTGCTCACTTACATGACGCAGTCGTCGTTGCCGGTCCCGATCCCGTCGAATGAACATAGCCCTAGCTTACCCAGCCTCCTGAGAGAGGTATCAACTGTCCAACCATGTGAGAGCAGTTTTCACTTGCTAGATAGGCAGCCAGTTCGGCTGTTTCTTCAGCTGCGCCGATTTTATTTGTGGGCACATTGCGTTTCACATGTTCAAGAAATTTCTCGTTGTCGAGTATGTCATCGGGGTAATAAGTATTGTTGTTGATGTAGTTTTGCGCGATGGCATTTACCTGAATATTACTTCTGGCCAATTCAAGACCAACAGCCTTAATGAATCCATTTTGCGCCCCACGCGCGGCGCAGTAAGCGGCATTATTAGCAATTCCTTTTAAAGGAGCTGCGCTGGTAATGGCTATTATCTTTCCAGACTTTCTTTCCAGCATCTGCGGAGTCACAGCACGCACCAAATACATAAGTGGATGTACCAGAGAGTCGAAGAGTTTATTCCAGTCTTCATTTTCTATATTTTGAACCGGACCAGTCATAGGTGGCTCAGCAAGATTGGCGACGAGGATATCTATATTCCCCGCGTTTTTTATAAGAGAGTTAGCTTCAGCTTCACTTGTCATCGAGCTATTGTCGCAGATTACATTCAGGCCCAAGCTCTCAAATTTTTCCTTGATAGCCATGCCCATGTATTTTTCAATACAGGTAATTAATACTGTGCGCTTGCGTGTATTTTCTTGAGTCATACGTCCGTATTCCTTTCATATTCAAGAAAGAAAGCTTTGCCTAAGCTTCAATTCCTTTTTCCTGCATCAAATGCAGTACAAATTTTTCCAAGGTCTCGTAGGGTTGGCAGCCTACTACTACCAGATCGTCGCAATAGAATGTTGGAACACCACTGACACCAGATTCTCTAGACCGTTGCCAGTCTTCATCAATCTGATTCTTGAATTCCCGGTTTTCCAAAACTTTTCGAGCAGCTTCACTATCGAGGCCGATAGATTGTGCAACCTCCACAAGCTCATCAATATTACTTATGTTTCGATTCTCGAGGAAATAGGCCTTGTACAACTTGTCATGGATGGCATCTCCACCGTCTTGAGTATCTGCCCATTTTCCCAACTCCTGTGCAAGGCGGGAATTATAGGTGTGGGTCCTGTCTCCATAGGGAAGTCCGGCATCTTGCATCAGAGCTTTCATCCTTTCCCTCATAGGCGTTATGTCCCTGCCGGCAAATAATTCTTCCAGAGATTTCCCCTCTGGTGGCGTTTCCGGGTGTAGGGGGAAGTGCACCCAGTTAATCTTAACTGGATAATTTTCCTGCAATTTTTCAATACTCACGGTACTGAGATAACACCAGGGTCAGACGTAGTCGGTAAAAACGTCCAATGTTATTTGACTCATAGCTTCCTCGCGGCGTGCCTCATTATTGGGCATATTTGACTGTCTATACTCCAAATATAGAACAATGGAGGTATACTCCGATACTGCTTTTGTCTTGGGATTGTATCAAGAAGGCATTAATTGAATTGAGAGTTTGATGCTGAGACGAGTGAACTAACAACAACACAGGGACAGCTCTATGCGTAAGATCATTTTAACTTTGACCGCGGTGGCAGCCACTCTTGCCTCCACTCTGGTTTCTATAAGCCAATCATTTGCCCAAGATTCAGGTGAGCCACTGGCCATCATGATTCCAGGGGGCGGTACCTACGGCCGCACAATTTCAACAGACTCTGAACAGGCGCAGGCCTTCTTCGATCAAGGCCTTAGAATGGCCTGGAGTTTCTATTTCCCGGAATCCATTGCGTCTTATCAGGAAGCATCAAGATTAGACCCGGACAGCCCGATGCCTTATCTGGGGCTTGCTCACGCGGCGGGGCCGAACCCCAACAGCCGTTATTCAGGCATGCCAGACGATCCCCAAGGAGCAGGCTTAGCGGCAATCCGTGAAGCTTTGGACCGCGCAAATAATGGTACTCAAGCCGAGCGCGACCTGATCAATGCCGTATTCGTTCTTTATAACAAGGATGCCATTGCCGACGATCGTGAACGGGACTTTGCTTACCTGGACACTATGCGTGAGCTTCACGCCAAATACCCTGGCGATCCGGACATAGCCAGCATCTTCGCCGAATCCTATATGAATACTACGCGTTGGGATTACTGGGAGCTGGACGGCACTGCCAAGCCAGGAACAGCTGAAGCCAAGGCGGCTCTGGAAGCAGCAATGGCGGCGGAGCACGATCACCCCGGTGCCAATCACCTGTACATCCATTTAATGGAAGCCTCCTCCGAGCCAGAACTGGCAATGCCTGCGGCTCAGAAGCTGGAAAGCACAGTGCCAATTTCCGGACACATGGTGCACATGCCAGGACATATCTACCTGCGGGTTGGTGAGTATGAGAAGGCCATCGATATCAATGAGAGATCTCAAATAGTGGATGATCAATTCGCTGATATCTGGGGAGATACCAATTTCCCATTGATCGGTACTTATCCACTGTCACATAAAATCCACAAGGGTCATGCGCTGGATTTCGTTCGCTATGCCAATATGCTTCAGGGTAATTATGAAGCTGCCGCTGAAGCCGGGACACGAAATGCCGGAAGAACAGAGCCAGATATTACCAGCGGTTTGAAGAATGTAGCTCATACCTGGATAAGCGATAAGGTATTTGGTCAATGGGACAAGATCCATGCTGATAACGCCGCTAATAGCCAGTTTGAGTCTCCGTACTTAAAGGGTATGTGGAGTTATGTAATTGGTAGTGCCCATGTCGCTAAAGGACATATGGGTCCGGCGGAAGCAGAGCTGGCAAATCTTCAAGCTCAGATCACAGCCGATGGTGTAGATGACCAAGGTGTAAGTCCCACACCTGCATCACACGTATTGAGCCTAGCCTCCCATGCACTCAATGGCGAGATCGAGGAAGCAAAAGGAAATTTTGACTCGGCTATCATGCACTACAACGTAGCAATCCAGTTGCAGGACAATCTGAACTATACCGAGCCACCGGATTGGTCGCAGTCCATTCGTCTCTACCTTGGAGCCGTATTATTGGAAGCAGGCCGTGCCGCTGAAGCCGAAGCAGTCTACCGCAAAGACATGGAATGGAATCAGCAAAATGGCTGGGCATCATTCGGACTGGCGGAGGCACTACGCGCTCAGGGTAAAGAGCAGGAAGCAATAATAATGGAGAGACAGTTTCAGTCCTATTGGCGCAATGCTGATGTGACACTGGAACGTTCACATCTCTAATTGAATTGGGAAACCGATAGATTGCTTCAACGAGCTATCGGTTTCTTTGCTCTGTTTCATAACCCTTGTTTCATAATGCTGACTTCAGGAAAAGTAATATGAATTGTCGTCTTGCAAATATACTCACTCTACTCTCTACGCTTTTACTATTAGTGGCTTGTAGTTCAAATTCCGGACAACAGTCTTCAGTCATAAGTGCATCTTCTTTTTCCAATGATATTGCCAATGAAGCTGTTATGGGCAAGTGGTCTCGTAGTTGCGCTTTATGCCATATAAACGGTGAAGCAGGAGCGCCTGTTGTTGGAGATAATGAAGAATGGCAACGGCGTTTGGCTCAGGGCGAAGAATCAATTTTGAAGCGGGTTATAGAGGGGTACGCCTCCATGCCTCCTTTAGGATATTGCATGTCCTGTGAGGAAAGTGATTTTCGAGCAATGATTGCTTTTATGGCAGGGACAAACCAATGAAAAAACTATCGATGAAAAAGAGATTGGCAATGAAGAGTCAGTCGAGAAGATCGTTTCTTGCTTCCGGCATAAAAACAGCCGTTTTCGGCGCGCTCGCGAACAGTGGTCTTTCTTCAGCTTTCGCTCAATCCACTCCCTGGAGTAACTGGTCAGGCGGACAAAAATGTCAGCCCGCCGGACGTTATGACATTTCCAGCGAAGACCAACTAAGTGATCTATTGAAATCGACTCGCGGCTCCATTAGGCCAATAGGGTCAGGTCACTCTTTTAGTCCTCTAGTGCCAACCGATGGTCATCTAGTAGTAATTGATCAGCTTAGTGGCATTCTCGATTACGATGCTGACTCATTGCGAGCTACTATTGGTGCGGGCTCTCGTCTCGGCGACCTTGGAGCTCAGCTTGAAGCCATTGGTCAGGGAATGTTCAATCTACCTGACATTGATCGTCAGACATTGGCTGGCGCAACCGCTACAGGAACTCACGGTACTGGAGTAGAACTGCAGAGTCTTTCCGGATATATCACCGCGCTTCGCTTGGTTACGCCGAACGGCGAAGTCTTGGATCTTGACGAAAATAGCGGCGATCTTTTTGATGCTGCTAGAGTGAATGTAGGCGCTCTCGGTGTGGTAACCCAGATTCAGATGCAGAACAGAGAGCTTTATAAGTTAAAGAAAAGAGAGTGGACTGCGCCCACCGAAGATATCCTAGAAAACTTCGACGAACTGGCAGCCAGTCATCGACACTTCGAAATATTTCCTCTGGTGTACTCCGATTATTCATCGGTGCTCTCAATTGACGAATCTGATGAGCCTATCGGTCAGACAATTATTCCAAGCGTGGAAACTAGTCTCGCGGATCTGCGCCCATTGGGAGTAAACGCATCGCCAGCTGAAAAGCTCGCAAGTAATAATGCTCGTGCTCAAAGAGCAGAAGTCAGTGAGGCCGTAGATCTGTCCTATAAGCTGCTTACCAATCTACGGAACAACCGTTTTAACGAAATGGAATATTCTGTTCCTATCGAAGTTGGTGCAGAGTGTGTGCGTGAAATTTTGAAGACGATATACGATCAGGCTATCGACGTGGCTTTTCCTCTGGAGTATCGATACGTGGGTGCCGAAGACCCTTGGCTAAGCATGGCCTACGGAGATCATCCCCACGCGACGATTTCAATTCATCGAACAGCGACTGAAGATTACAGTCCTTACTTCGATATTATCGAACCTATATTCTGGAAATATGGAGGGCGACCACATTGGGGCAAGCTTCATAGTCTCAGTCATCGTGAGCTCGCAGAGTTGTATCCGAGGTTCAGGGACTTTATGGAAATCAGAGAGTCGCTCGATCCGGAAGGTCGGATGCTAAACCCGCATTTGAGGAAACTGTTTAACGCTTAGTCGTGTTAAGCGAGAGCCTGTAATAATCCAGCCGCAGAAGATGTGTCTATGTATTCTCGCAGTAGTTTGATTTTTCCTTCTTCCACTTCTGCTACGACACAAACAGCCAGGTGAAGTTCGCTATCGTCGGGCAGAGTGCCCCGAACACTGTGTTCTTCAACAAATCCTGTATCGGTCACCGAACGTATTACATCTTCATAACGAAAGTTTCGCACTACCTTGCTGACGGCATCGGAGAATCCTAACAGGGTGTCCAGATCCATGGCGGGATTATTATTCTGGATGGCTTTCATGTCCGGGTGGCAAAGCGATCGGGCAGCTTCAAGATCATTTTCTGCGAAAGCCTTGAATAGGATTATTGCTAGTTCGGTATCGTTCATGGTTTGATTTATCCTTTCCGGATATTGACGTTGAAACTGCTAACTACGCAGACATCCCTCTAGCCGAAATAGGCCAAACCGCTTCCACCTTGTCCCCGCGAATCGCATACATTTGGTCATATAGATTAACAACCGGATCGCAATGAGAAACGATGACTTCCAACTTTTCACCAACCTTGTAGGTTCGTGACGCATCTTCCTGGTAAGTAATGGTGCCGAATTCATCGGAGCCGGAGCGATAGCTCATTCCAGTCTCGCCCTTGATGATGGGCCAGGGTTGGTTGATGGTGCAGGCCTTGGCGCCGGCGTCGGAGGTTGCTTTACCTTCATACTGATCGTTGAGTACGGTGGTCATTATTGTCAGGGAAGTATGAAAATCGGAATAGACTTCGTTGTCTTCTTCACCGCCGATGGAAATATACTGGGCATCCATAAACACATAAGACCCAACCTGAACATCAGTTAGTCCTTTGGTGTCGTGATCGATATTGTAGGTGCCGGTACCGCCGCCGCTGAATATTTCTGTATTCAGACCAGAGGCTTTCATCATTTCGAAGGTGTCTGTTGCCTGTACCATGCGTTCCAGTGTCTGTGCCTTTCTTGTCTCAAAACCTACAACATGTTGTGCGGCAGCGTCATAGCAAAGCATACCGACAAAGTTCAGGCCCGGGAGTTGATCTACCAGTTGAGCAAGTTGCAGAGCGGGCTGCCCGAAAGGTGTGCCGGTGCGTCGTATCCCCGGGTCAACGTCCACTACCACATCGGCAATAATTCCTTTTGCGACGGCCGCCTCAGATAGTAGTCTCGCATTGTCCTGTGAATCTGTTGCCTGAATGAATCCGGGGCATTGCTGTCGCAGGTTCATGGCGCGATTGATCTTCGTTGGCGTAACGTTGCCAGTGGTATTGAGAATATTGTCGATGCCATTCTGGAACATGGCTTCTGCTTCGCTGACTTTGGCAGTACATATACCAACAGAACCTCGATCCATTTGCATCTGTGCAATGGTTGGGCATTTATGAGTCTTGGCATGGGGACGGCTGGCTATGCCGTTGGTGCTCATGGTTGATGCCATCCTGTCCAGATTGGCTTCTAACAGGTCGAGATCGACACACAGTGCAGGCGTGTCCAGCTCCCACTTGGAAACATTCACGGACATCTCGCCATTGGCGTAGAACTGGCGCATTTCTGCTGCGGTATAACCTGCTACTGAAGTTGGGAGCCAGAGCGCTGCGGCTCCACTGGCTTGAAGAAAGCGACGTCGTGATAGTGAGTTCCTGCTCATGGTGCTGCCCCTTATTCTTTGTTTAAAAACAACCAAGGGAAATACTAACACAGGAATGAAGGGGCGGCCGTAAAGTGGCTGGAGAGCTTATGCTCCGGGGTTATCTCTTATCTGAATTGAAAGCGTGAAGGCGTTTTGAATTGCAAAGCACAGAGGAATCAGTGCTACAGCAGCCCCAGATTAATAGCCCGTAGCACAGCCTGGGTTCTGTCCCTGACATCTAGCTTATCCAGTATAGACGAGACCTGATTCTTCACGGTTCCTTCGGATTTATGAATAGCCGTGGAGATTTCGCGATTACTGTATCCCCCCGCCATCAGGCGCAAGACTTCAAGTTCCTTAGGAGACAATTCTTCCGTCAGTGCAGGTTCTTCTTCTCCACTGCCAAGGCTGGCAAGTCCCTTCAAGATTCGTTCTGTGATTGCCGGCTGCACCAGGGTTTCCCCCTGATGGACTTTTTCAATGGCATTAACCAGGCTCTCAAGAGAGACGTCTTTAAGCAGAAAGCCCTTAGCACCGGCCTGCATGCTATCGAGCAATAATTGGTGATCGTCGAATGTAGTAAGAATTATGCTGGGAATGGAAATGTTTCTTTTCGCCATTTCCTGAAGGGCTTCTATGCCGGTCATCTTTGGCATGCGGATATCCAGTAGCAACACATCGGGCTTGAAGCGCTCAATGCCATCAATTACTTCCGAGCCGTCATTTACCTGGCCAACTACTTCGATATTGTCACTTAATGCCAATAGGTTGCAGATTCCCTGACGAACAAGATTCTGATCCTCCGCCAACATCACCTTTATCATCATTGAGTGACATCCATTTTCAGCTCGACCATCACCTGAAATCCTTTTTTAGTTCGCTGGAATGACAGTAGTCCATCATTCATTTTTATCCGTTCCTTCATTCCCGTGAGTCCATTACCGGGAACAACTGCGTTGTCTGCAATCGTGGCTTTATTGCTTGCTTTAGGCAGTGTGAGTATTCCGTTGTCCTCGATAGTTAAGATGCATTTATTGTCATGCTCTCTTAGTTCTATACGACAATGGCTTGCCTTGCTGTGACGTAGCACGTTGGTTATGGCTTCCTGTGTGCAGCGCAAAAGAATTTCCGCCAATTCGACATTGCGAATTGTGGGAGCATTGCTGAAGTCGAGTGTGATTTGAGGCTTGGGAATGCCAGCAATCAATTGTCGGATGGATTGCTCAAGCTCAATAATATCATCTTCCCTGAGTTCACTCACAGTGGTGCGCAAGTCGCCGAGTAACAGCTTGGCCATTGCCAGAGACTGTTCCACTTTTTCCTGCGCTTCACCTTCAGCTTTATGTTTTGCTACTTCCAGATTCAGAATCAGGGCGGTCATGTGATGACCAAGTATGTCGTGAAGGTCTCTGGCAATTCTTACTCGTTCACTCTGTGCGGCCGACTGTGAAAGCAGTTCACGGGTTGCTATCAATTCATTGTTCAGTGCCCTTGCTTCTTCCCTGAGTTCTCTTTCACGGATTGACCGCGATACCGCACTAAGCGCGAATACCATGAACAGTCCGAATGAAAGACTAGTGGCAGCAATATCAATCAGGCGGCCACCTCCAAGGTGATAGAACTGACTGCCAACTAAAACCATAAGACTTGCCGCCAACAACCACGAAGAACGTCTGGGGCCGTAAAGCTCGGCGGACTGAACAATCCAGATAATGCTGAGGATTCCTGCAAATGAATTATTGATAACAAAATGCAGGGCAATAATGAGAACAGCCTCAATCCAGAACAGAACTCGCAGGCGAAGTGGGTGATCGTCGGTAGAAGCCAGGAAAAAACTAAAACAGAATAATTGTGCAACCGCAAGAAATGACACCAGCGGAAGAATGTTGCTGTCTTGCGAAGAATATATCGACAGGGATCCAACCAGCAGAGTCACCAGAATGCCGCTGGCATTTAGAGCGTAGTCGCTGTTTATGTAGTCTTTAAGAGGCATCAATCAATTCGCAGCTGTGTGAGTTTTGAACATTGTCAATTATTGCATAGCCATCAAGCCTGACCTATAGGCCAAAAGTCATAGTGAAGGGAGTGACTTCCGGCACTGTGGTCGGATCTGCACAAGTCCTACTATTAGCCTCACAACAGGAAATCAATTAGGACTGCAGGTACTCGGGCTCACTAATTCTGTAACAAACTCGGCAAAAACAAAGGATTACACAAATGTTTACTATTCATCAGATCGCTTTTTATCTCCACGTTGCTGTGGGTTCATGTGCCCTGATTCTGTTCTGGGTTCCCGTATTTACTCGCAAGGGTAATCTGGATCACAAAAAATTCGGCCGTTATTTCAGCAGGGCCATGTATATTGTCGCCATTTCCGGTCTGACCATGTCCAGCCTGGATCTGGCCTTTCCGCTGGCCACTCATGCTGCAGAGCTTAATCTCGGCGCAGAAGAGGCCCGCGGCGCTACTGCCGAAATACGAACATTCGCCCTGTTTCTGTTCTCCCTCAGTATTTTGGTTCTGACCAATACCCGGCAGGGCTGGTTATCCATAAAAGGCAAAACGGATCGTTCGGCCCTGCGCAATCCTGTTCATGTCGCGTTGTGCAGTGCTCTGGTATTGGTTGGGCTGGTGCTTTTTGCCAACGGGCTTCGTGTTGGCAGCACATTGTTTCTTATCTTCGGTGCGCTGCAAGTTGCCAGTGGAATTGGCAGCCTCCGTTACAACTTCAAGTCAGAACTGAAGGACAAGGAATGGTGGATAGATCATCTGCGAGGACTTATCGGCTCCGGCATTGGTGCCTATACAGCTTTTCTGGTGTTTGGTGGTAGGCAGCTGTTTGAGGGAATCTTCGGAAGTGTCTATGGCAATGTCAGTATTCTGTTGTGGGTCGCGCCGGGAGTGATTGGCGCCATTGCGATCTCTTTGTCATCGGCACATTACAAAGCAAAGTTTGGTGGTGACTGGGCGGTGAAGCACGCCAAGCTCAGAACAAATCTTTTTCAATAGTTTTTGTTTTCGAATAGAGGCGAGGAAATAAAAAATCGGGACCGGAGCATTGAAATTAGTTATTCATGCCGGGGTGGCTTAGAGGAGTAACTTCCCTCCGGGCCCGATTATAAAAGCTTAACTATTCATATCTCAGAACCATTGCAGGTCTCACTTTTGCACTCTTCCATGATTGAGAGAGCACAGCAGCTACCGCGATCAGCACCGAAAGAATCAGGCTAATGATAAACGGGAACACTGTCAGTTCTGCTCTTGCAGCAAACAAGCTTATATAAGCGTTACCCACCAAATAACCAACTGGAATCGCCAATGCATTAGCAATAATTATAGGTTTAGCGAAATCGAGTAGAAGCATACGCAGCAATCTGCCGCTGCTGGCCCCCATCACTTTTCGGATTCCTACTTCTTTCTGTCGAATATTTGTTATGAATGTGGCGTTACCTAACAATCCTATGCTGGCAATAAGAAAGCCAAGAAGCGACAAGACAGTAATGGCTACACTTATTGCCTGGAACAATTCGTAAGTAAGCATGAATAGGTCATCAACAAATTCTCGCTGTAGTGGAATTGTAGGCATCAAGCGGGCCCAGGTGTTTTCTATATGCTGCAGGGCGTCATTCACATTTTCTTTCGAAATCTTCACTATCATCAATCGGGCAATGTCAGGTTGGAGTATGAGTACATTTCCCTGAATTCCAAATGAGCCGAAATCAACAAACTGATATTTCAAAGCATCAATTGCGCCAATCACATTCAATTCTACTGATATCTCTACCTCACCTTCAGGTAATACGTCCCGTAGGTAAAGGCGTTCTCCTACCGCTTCCGTGGCGGAATCCCAGCCCAGAGCTTGAGCTGACTGATTATCCAGAATTATGGGATATGGACCATTACCTACCTCTAATTCTCCTGGCAAAGGATAGCGATCGGTGCTCCTCTCTCTGGAAAAATCTCTGCCGGCAGTAAGAGGAACATCCATAGTTTCAAGATAGTCATAGGAGACATAATAAACACCAGCAATTATGTCTGGTTCATTAACGTCTTCAGACTCTGAGATCTCTATACCAGAGCTGCTGATAGACCAAGGAGTGATGTGGCTCTGGCTTACAGAAATGACTCCGGGATGAGCTGTTAATTCATTTATTAGCAGCTCCGGGCTGACGGTGAAAGTGTCTATTGGAGTTGCAATTACTATCTTGGGGTCCGATACGATTCCGTCAAGCTGTTGCGTCATCGCTGAATTTTGCAGATACATGACAAACGCCATGATCATCAGAGTGCCGGAGACGAAGAATTGAACTCCGACCATTACTGATCGCATGCGACCGGAGTAACCACCGGATCCCTTTGGTCTCATCATGGCGACCAATGGAACTGTAGCCGTACGTAATGCGGGATAGCAGCCGGCTATCAGCACAATGATAACTACCACTGAGCCAATTGCCAGCCAGAGGGAGGAGCTAAGCAGCATCGCCGGGCCTACGCCCACCAGATTTGCCGAGCCCATAATACTGAGCAGTGTATAGGCGACGAGCATAACCAAGGCGAGAGTGATACCTACGAATAGAAGACTCTCATAGCTGTATTGAAGCACCAGCAAGCTTCGCTTGGAGCCGAGAATTTTTTGTACTGCAATTTCCTGCGAACGTAAGGAGAGCTGGGCGACAACCAGATTCGAATAATTCAAACAACCAATCAGTAGCACTAGCCCGCCAGCAAAGATGAGTATGTTAACCAGACTAAAACCGCCTGTGACGAAACTGAGGGTGGTCATTACCAATTCATTTACCGGGATTAGCTCGTAAGTTATTTGATCCCGTCTTTCTTCAGGCAAGTTTGACTGCACGAAATCAGTCAAACGCTGATGAAATTCCGCCTGATCGAAATCCATAGATTCGGGTATTTCTATGTAGACATAATCAGACTGATTGCCCCAATTATCTGCGTCGGGGTCAGAGCCTGCTGCAATTCTTCGTTCGCGGGCCTCCTGGTCGCGTATGGACATTGGTAAAAACATGTCAGGTGAGAATAAAGGAGTGGCGAACTGTAAATGGGACGGCTGATCCAGGGTCTTTATTACACCGACAACTGCAACATCTGTTCTGTTATCAACAATTATCCTCTCACCTATAACATCTGTTCTGCCGAATAATTGCAGGGCCGACTCTTCCATGAGCATGGTGGAATTTGGAGGCATCGGCTCTCCCGCTGCAAGGCCATGCAGCGTCTCTACTGGAAAGATGTCGAAGAATCGGTCCTCGACATAGCGTGAAGTTACGGAATGAGCTACGCCATCAATGCTGATGCTTTCAAGATCGCCATTGCTGGCGCGAACAATATTTGGAATTTCCGGGAAATAGCTTCTGAGATACTTGGATGCTGGCTCATTAACGATTGGGAAATTATCCGGGCCAGCAGTTTCATTACCGACATTACGGATAACAACATTGTAGATTCGGTCTGCGTTCGGGAACTGTTGATCGAAGCTATCCAGATAATCCGAGAGCAGGAAAGCGACAATAAAACAGATGAAGCCAAAGCTTAGGCTAAATAAATTGATGATGGAATGCAGCTTGAACTTCAATAAAGCTTTAACTGCCATCTTGGTGAAGTGTCCGATCATGACTATCTCCGCTTTAGCTATTTGCCTGATCAGGCACAGAATTACTGCTTACAACAGACAGAGGTGAGCCTGAACCATCAACAACTTTGCCATCCACCATGCTTATAATTCTGTCAGCCTTTTTTCCATGTTCCGGAGAGTGAGTCACCATGAGTATGGTTACGCCTTTTTCCTTCAGCACGCCCAGCATGTTCATGACGTCGTCACCATTTTTGGTGTCGAGGTTTCCTGTAGGTTCGTCAGCCAGAATCAGTTTAGGCTCACCTACCACCGATCGTGCCACAGCAACCCGCTGTTGCTGACCACCGGATAGTTCCTGAGGCTTATGTTTGGCTCTGCTATCCAGGCCAACAAGTTCAAGCGCCTTGTCTACTTTGATGCGGCGTTCTTTCTTGCTCAGACCCATGTATAGAAGGGGCAGGTCGACGTTTTCCTGAACGCTAAGGTCATCGATGAGATTAAAATTTTGGAAGATGAAGCCAATATTCTGTTTGCGAAGGTCAACCAGGTCGTTTTCTGAGCGGCTAGCGATTTCTTCTCCATCGAACCAGTATTCACCTGAACTTGGGGAGTCGATCATGCCAACCATATTGAGGAGAGTGGACTTGCCGCAGCCTGAAGGGCCCATGACGGCAACGAATTCTCCCTTTCCAACATGGATGCATACATTATCCAGGGCGGTAGTTTCCATATATGCGGTGCGGTATACCTTGCTCAGATCTATCAATCGAATCACGGTTTAGTCCTCTTTCATGCTTGATCTTGAATTATTGTGGGACATCTTCCTGGTGGAAATGTCCTGCTTATATCTATATTGGACGCGAAATTGCGGAATTAGTTACAGTGCATAGAGTAGATGCACGGCAGCGGAACTTTAGATTCATTGATGAACAGTTAGATAATCGCTTGGCTGAAAATGAGTATAATCATGGAAACTGGCATTTGCGCAGCAATGGACAGCTGCCCAAAGCCAAATGGCATAATTCCTGGGGGGATATATAAGTATGTTGAATTCTCGAACCTCGAAAACTCCGTTCAAAGCACTGATCGTTCTATGTACTGTTTCAGTGACCTTTGGGTCAGCTTTTGCGCAAGATCACTTCAATTCTAAAGGTGCGGAACCAAGCTCTTATACCGCCGAGCTGCAGCAACAGCTCAGAGATAGTCTGCCTTTTGAGGATGAGAGGGATTTTGAAGAGTCCCGCCGCGGGTTCATCGCCGAGCCGGCTTCCAGGCAGATTCTCGGAGCGCGGGGAAATGTCGTCTGGGACATGACTAAATACGACTTCCTGCTCAGAGGAGAGGAATTCGACAGCATACATCCTTCCTTGCAGCGCCAGGCCACACTGAATATGAATTTTGGTCTGTTTGAAGTGGTCCCTGATTTCATCTATCAGGTTCGCGGGTTTGATCTGGCCAATATGACGCTGGTCAGGGGTGAGACCGGCTGGATCCTCTTCGATGTATTGCTCAGCAGTGAGACCGCTGCTGCCGCTCTGGCACTGGCAAATGAGCAATTGGGCGAGCTGCCGGTTCGAGCCGTGATCTACTCCCACTCTCATATCGATCACTTTGGTGGAGTGCTGGGCGTAACCAATGAAGAGGACGTACGATCTGGAGCCGTTCAGATTATTGCGCCCTCGGGGTTCATGGAGGAGGCGATAGCTGAAAACGTCTATGCCGGTAATGCCATGTCTCGACGCTCAGGTCTGCAGTATGGTCGCGTCATGCCATCGAGTCCGTTTGGTCAGGTTGACTCAGCCATAGGCAAAGGTCTGGCAGCAGGAACGACAGGGCTTATAGCGCCTAGTTTGGTGATAGAGGATGCCTACGAGAATCATGTTATAGATGGAATCAGCATAGAGTTTCAAAACACTCCTGGAACTGAAGCGCCGGCGGAGATGAATGCCTGGTTTCCGGATCAGAAGGTATTTTGGGCGGCGGAGAACATCACTGCCACTGTACATAATATCTACACGCTTCGAGGCGCTTTGGTGCGCGATGCCTTGCAATGGTCGAAGCAGATAAATGAAGCCCTGTATCGTTATGGCCTGGAAGCGGATGTATTGGTTTCTTCCCACAACTGGCCGCGGTGGGGAAATGAGAGAATTCAGGAAGTGATGAGAGTTCAGCGCGATGCCTATGCCAACCTCAATAATCAGGTACTGAATCTGGCGAATCAGGGTGTGACCATAAATGAGATTCATAATGAGTATCAGGTCCCGCCGAGTCTCCAGCGTCACTGGAATGTTCGTCAGTACCATGGCTCCGAATTTCATAACTCCAGAGCGGTTCTGAATCGTTATCTCGGTTATTGGGATGGCAATCCAGCAACTCTGGCCCCTTTGTCACCTTCAGACTCTGCGCCACTGTTTGTAGAGATGATGGGCGGCGCCGATGCGATTCTCTCCAGAGGAGAAGATTTGCATGAGCAGGGGCAGTATCGTCTTGCGATGGAGATTCTGAATAAGCTGGTTTATGCCGAACCGGATAACCGGCAAGCCAAAGATCTGCTGGCATCAGTCTTCGAGCAATTGGGTTATCAGTATGAGAGTGCCAGCATGCGCAATGTGTTTCTGTCCTCCGCTCAGGAATTGCGAAACGGAGCCCCGCCAATTGGCGCTCCACGGGGAACCAGCCCCAGCCTGGCAAGGGCTATGACCACCACACAGTGGTGGGATGCCTTGGCAACTCGAGTGGATAGTAGGCTTGCCGACGAAATGAATTTCACTATTAACTTCATAAGTCCCGACACCGATCAGCAATTCGTAATCGAGATGAGCGGAGCTACCCTGAGTAATATCGAAGGCTATCTTTCTGAAAATCCAGATGTCACTATCACCATGAATCGAAGTGATCTCGACCCGGTAATAATGGGGCAGGCTACATTGGCCCAGCAACTTCAATCGGGAGTGGGGGAAGTTCAAGGGAATCAGGCAGTGCTCTTGCAATTGGCAGCTTCGCTTGTGCAATTCACTTCGGGATTCGAAGTCATGCCGGGTACTCAGAACTAAGCTTGAGTGAAAAAATAAGAAGAAAGAGAATTACTAATGGTTAATAAAATATTTCTGATTAGTCTTGGCATGTTGCTAAGCACATTTCCGTTTAGCATCGCTCACGGACAGCAGGCTCAACCAAATTTCATCGTCATAATGGCAGATGATCTTGGATACGGTGATTTGGGAATCTATGGTTCTAGCCTAATAAAGACACCGAATCTTGATCGCATGAGTCTGGAAGGAGTCCGCCTGGACAGTTTCTACTCCAGTGCAAATGTTTGTACAGCAGCCAGAGGCGGTCTTCTAACTGGCCGTTACCCAATCCGCCTGGATCTTGTTAACGATGTGGCAAGACCCACCAACGAGATTCATCTCGCCGATGATGAGATCACACTTGCCGAAGCACTAAAGCCTCTCGGTTATGAGACAGCGATTTTTGGCAAGTGGCATTTGGGTAGTCGTTTGGAGTGGTCACCAAGTCGAAGTGGTTTCGATGAGTTTTTCGGATTGCTCCACAGTAACGATATGACTCCGTTGGAGTTGTACCGCGATGAGCAAATGATTGAAGATCCTGTGAATCAAAACACACTAACCCAGCGCTACACGCGGGAAGCTATACGCTTCATTGAAGAAAATCAGGACGATCCTTTCTTCCTTTATATGCCCCACACTTTTCCCCATGTGCCTCTCTATGTTTCCAATGAGTTCAGCGGCCAGTCCGATGCAGGATTGTATGGAGATGTTGTAGAAACAATTGACTGGAGTGTTGGAGAGATCTTAAAAACTCTTGAAGAACTGGGTTTGGATGAAAATACACTAGTGCTATTTACTTCTGATAATGGCCCCTGGTTTGAAGGCAGTGCCGGTCCCTATAGAGACCGTAAAGGCAGCTCCTGGGAGGGTGGTCAAAGAGTTCCTTTTATAGCCAAGTGGACCGACAAAATTCCCGGCGGTTTGGTCAGTGATGAGCCAGCCATGAACATAGACATCTTTCCTACTCTGGTAAAGCTTGCCGGAGGAAATCTTCCTCAGGACAGGGATATCGATGGCCTGGATATTATGCCCATGCTCTTGGGTGAAGCGGACTCACCTCACGAGGCTCTTTACCTGTTCGATAGAGATCGCATTGCCGGTGTTCGCAGTGGCCACTGGAAGTTGGTGGTAGAAACCCATTACCGTGCAGCAGTTCCAAGTTTTGATAACCCGCAATCCTATTACGGTCCAGATGGCTTGTTGTTCGACGTCGCTAAAGACCCTTCGGAAACCTACAGCTATACAAGAGAATTCCCCGAGGTAGTTGAGCGAATGCGTGAACACCTGAAAAACGGACAAGAAGAATTGAACAGCACCGTGCTTCCGAACATGTGGAACAGACCTGACTGAGATTCGCTCTTAACAAATGCCTGAAAACAATAATCAGAATATGACCATGATGTCAGTTACCCAACTGCGCAAATCTTTTGCGGATGTTGAGGTGCTCCATGGCATTGATCTGCAGATTAATGCCGGTGAAGTTCATGCCATTTTGGGTGAGAACGGAGCGGGTAAATCTACTCTGGTAAAAATTCTTTCTGGTTTCGAGCCCGCTTCCAGCGGTGAAATGATGCTATCAGGCTCTACTACATCCAACACAGCTGGCTCGGTTGATGGTGCAATGCAAAAACTAAGCTTCTGGAATAATGAAATCGCCGAACAGTCTGGCGTGGTTCTGATTCATCAGGAATTCAATTTGGCTGAGCAGCTTTCGGTAAGCGAAAATATTTTCCTGGGGAATGAAATCCGCAAAGGTTTATTCCTTGATAAGAAGTCAATGCATGAAAAATCCAGGACGTATTTGCAGAATTTGCATAGCGATATAAACCCGGACAGTAAGATAAGTGATCTTGCCGTATCAGCGAAACAAATGGTTGAGCTTGCCAAGGCTCAGGCCAAGCATGCTCGCTTGTTAATTCTCGACGAACCTACCGCCGTACTCACTCAACAGGAAAGCACAGTTCTGTTCGAGTTAATTGAGAGACTAAAACAGCAGGGTGTTGCCATAGTCTATATCTCTCACAAGCTGGATGAGATAGAACAGATTGCAGATAGCATTACAGTCCTGCGGGATGGAGAGCTGATCGGAAACTATCCCGCACGCGAACTGAGCAAAGACGATATGGTGCGATTGATGGTTGGGCGTGAACTAACATCTTTGTACCCGAATATTCCTGCGCCGGATACGGAATCAGCGCAAGCCCTCAGCGTTGAAGCACTTGTGGTTTCTGGAGTAGGCGCTCCGGTTAGCTTCTCATTGCGAAAAGGCGAAGTGCTGGGCTTCTCGGGCCTTGTGGGCTCTGGCCGTACTGCCCTATTGGAAACAGTTGTCGGCTTGCGTAAACAGGCATCATCGGCAAAGGGAAAGGTAATTCTGAATGGCCAGCAAGTTGATTTGAATCATCCCGCCACTTCCAGAAATCTTGGTATCGCCTATTTGACCAAGGACAGAAAAGGCAGTGGTCTTTTGCTTGATAAAGGGCTGAGCCTCAATTTTTCTCTGTTCGCGCTCCACAAGTTTTCAAAAATACTTTTGGATACAAAGAAAGAAGAGGAAGCCTTTAACGCGGCCGTAGATACCTTCGATATCCGAATGAAGGACAGCAGTGTAACAGCAGGAAAACTTTCCGGAGGGAATCAACAAAAATTGTTATTAGCTAAGGTCATGGAAGCCGAGCCCGGAATTATCATTATCGATGAGCCAACCAGGGGAATCGATATAGGTACAAAGAGCCAGATCTACCACTTTATCGCCGAACTAGTAGCCGCTGGTCATTCCATAATCGTTATTTCGTCAGATATAACTGAAATCATCGGCTTGTCCCACAGAGTTGCAGTAATGTATCACGGGGAAATTGCAGGTGTGCTCGAAGATGATGAGATCGAGGAAGAAGAAATTATGCGATACGCCACAGGACTGAAATCAAAATTGCTTGAGATACATTCAGCTGAACAAGTTTAGTAGAAATAAATTCAGTAGAAAAAGCTGTATAGAAGTTAATTCCATTGAAGCAGCTAGTGAAAACAAAATGACAAAAGGATATTGGGTAGAAGAATGCCAAAGATTGATTTAAAAACCGCCGGACCATTTATTGCGCTAGTTGCTATTTTCATCATCGGCATTCTTGTGAATGATGCATTTCTCAGCACGGGAAATATTAGCAATATTCTGGCGAGAAGTTCCTTCATCGGCATCGTTGCCATCGGTGCAACATTTGTAATTACCGCAGGAGGCATCGATCTTTCTGTGGGTTCCATGGCAGCATTCATTTCCGGCTGCATGATTCTGTTAATGAATGCTCTTATGGAGTCAATTGACTCGATTGTAGTCATTATCTTCTTGGCAGTGTTGGCATCCGTCGGCATAGGAGCCTTGGCTGGTCTTATAAATGGCCTGTTAACAACCAAGGCGAAGATTGAAGCTTTCATCGTTACTCTGGGCACCATGGGGATCTATCGCTCACTGGTTACCTATATGGCTGACGGTGGAACTCTCTCCCTCAGCTTTACCATCGGTGATGTTTATTCGGAAGTTTACTACGGAGCTTTTCTTGGTTTGCCCTATCCGGTGTGGGTGTTCTTCGCTGTCGCCATCATCGGCTATGTTCTGCTGAATATGACCGTGTTCGGCAGGCACTGCTTTGCTGTGGGATCGAACGAATCTGTTGCCCGCTATTCGGCGATCCATGTAGACAGGGTAAAGACTGCCACCTATATGCTGCAGGGGGTTTGCGTGTCCATTGCCACCATTATCTATGTGCCCAGGCTCGGCTCAGCGTCGGGTCAGACGGGCATTCTTTGGGAGTTAGAGGCCATTGCTGCCGTAATAATAGGCGGCACCATGCTAAAAGGTGGATATGGTCGAATATGGGGCACAGTAGTAGGGGCATTGATCCTCACATTGATAGGCAATATCCTCAATCTTACCGATGCGGTGAGCAACTATCTCAATGGCGCGGTTCAGGGCATAATCGTGATCGTCGCGGTCTATCTACAACGGGGCGCCTGGCGTCGGGATTCCTGAGCCAATGCGTCTAGAACCAGCTCGCAGAAAAGAACTGAGAAGAGATCGAAGAGAATTAAGGATTGACTGGAGAAAAAATGAAGTTACTTAAGAGAATTATTGTTGTCGCTGGCCTTACCCTGTTTTCCCTGGCAGCTAGTGCACAAACTATTGGCGTGTCCATTCCTGCCGCGACCCATGGTTGGGCTGGAGGACTAAATTTTCACGCCGAGCAGACCAAGGCAAGATTGGAGTCTGCTCACCCGGAGCTGAAGATAGTTTTAGTGACTGCAAACAGTGCTTCAGAGCAAGCAAATGATCTGGAAGATCTGGTGGCAATTCACAATATGGATGCGCTGGTAATTCTGCCTTTCGAGTCAGCACCTCTTACCGGCCCGGTGCGTAATGTAAAGAGACGGGATGTTTTTGTCACTGTCGTCGACCGTGGCTTGAGCGAAGAAGGTATCGAAGATGTCTATGTTGCCGGTAACAATGCCGAGATGGGAAGAGTGTCTGGCGAATACATTAAGGAAGCCTTGAATGGGAGCGGCGACATTGTTGTATTGCGAGGCATGCCTACCGTTATCGACGAGCAGCGCTTTGACGGATTCATGGCAGCAATAGAAGGCAGCAATATAAACGTGCTGGACCACCAATATGCAAACTGGAATCGCGACGATGGTTTCACGGTTATGCAGGATTTCCTTTCTCGATTTCCAAAGATCGATGCGGTCTGGGCTCAGGACGATGATATTGCGATCGGAGTCATACAGGCGGTGCGTCAAGCCAGAAGACAGGATGATTTATTCATCGTCGGCGGTGGCGGCATGAAAGATATTATTCGCCGGGTAATGGAAGGCGATCGTCTAACACCTGTAGATGTTCTCTATCCTCCATCCATGATTTCAACAGCGATGGAGCTGACCGCGCTCAAATTCATCTCCGATACTCCCATTGAAGGGGAATACATATTGGGTTCGCCTTTGATAACCGAAGAGAATGCTGAGCAATACTATTTTCCGGAATCACCCTTTTAGAAAATAAGCGTACTATTACGCGCTTAAGCAATATCGAGAAGAAAGACTAGAGTTTGAAAAACCGAATATGAAAAGAATTATATGAGAACAATAAAAGGACCAGCAATTTTTCTGGCTCAGTTTGCCGATGATGAGCCACCTTTCAATTCCCTTGATTCCCTCGCTGCCTGGGTGGCGGAGATGGGGTTTAAAGGCGTGCAGATTCCCAGTTGGGATGAGAGGCTTTTCGATCTAAAGAAGGCAGCGGAAAGTAAGACTTATTGCGATGAAGTAAAGGGCAAGCTGGCAGAACATGATGTTGAGATTACCGAGTTGTCTACTCATATTCAGGGTCAGCTAGTTGCAGTTAATCCCGCATACGATGAAATGTTTGATGGCTTTGCAGCGCCTGAGGTTCGAGGGAATCCGGCAAAGAGGCAAGCATGGGCAGTCGATCAATTGATGCTGGCTGCTAAAGCCTCTGGCAATCTTGGCTTAAGCGATCATGCCAGTTTTTCCGGCGCCCTGGCCTGGCCTTATTTCTATCCCTGGCCACAGCGCCCAGCAGGGCTGGTAGAAACCGCATTTGACGAATTGGCCAAGCGCTGGCTGCCCATTCTGGACGCCTTCGATGAGCAGGGAGTGAACATCGGTTATGAAATTCACCCCGGTGAAGATCTTCATGATGGAATTACCTTCGAGATGTTTCTCGAACGAGTTAACAATCATCCCCGCGCGAATATTCTATTTGACCCAAGCCATCTGATTTTGCAGCAGCTGGATTATCTGGGTTTTATGGACGAATACAAAGACAGAATCAATCTTGTTCATATCAAAGACGCTGAATTTAATCCAACCGCCAAACAAGGAGTCTATGGTGGTTATCAGCCTTGGGTAGATCGGGCGGGACGGTTTCGATCGCTAGGCGACGGGCACGTAGACTTTGTTTCCATATTTTCAAAACTCGCTGCAAACGATTTTTCGGGCTGGGCTGTTCTAGAATGGGAGTGTTGTCTCAAGCATCCAGAGGATGGAGCGCGAGAAGGAGCCGAGTTTATTCGAAATCATATAATTCGTGTTACCGACAAAGCCTTCGATGATTTTGCCGGCGCAGGAACCGATGACGAAGCCAATAAGCGTATTCTCGGAATCGACACATGAGAAAAATTCGTCTGGGCATGGTTGGCGGCGGGCAGGGCGCATTTATTGGTGAAGTGCACCGGATAGCCTCTAGGATCGATGACCGATATGAACTGGTGGCTGGTGCTTTGAGCAGTGACCCCCAGGTGTCCGCAGCGTCAGCCGCCGAACTCGGTATAGCTCATGATCGCGCCTATGCTGATTTTCATCAAATGGCCTCAGCCGAATCAGAGAGAGAAGATGGTATTGAAGTAGCCGTTATCGTCACGCCTAACTATCTGCACTTCGGGCCAGCTCGTGTGATGCTACAACACGGTATTCACGTGATATGCGACAAGCCGCTTACAGCACATCTTGAAGAGGCTGAAGAATTAGCCATGCTGGCAAAGGATAGTGGCTGCCTATTTGCGGTGACGTACAATTACAGTGGTTATCCCATGGTTCGGCAAGCCAGAGAGATGATTCGCAGCGGAGAGCTGGGAGCTATTCGTCTGGTTCAGGTGGAGTATCCCCAGGACTGGTTGGCAACAGATATTGAAAGCGACGGGCAGAAACAAGCAGTCTGGCGAACAGATCCATCTCAAGCAGGTAAAGGTGGAAGTATTGGAGACATTGGCACCCATGCCTTTCATTTGGCAGAATTTGTTAGCGGACTAAAAGTTAGTAGTTTGTTGGCAGAACTTACCTCCTTTGGTGAAGGGCGCAAGCTGGATGACAACGCCCAGATTTTGCTTCGCTACAATAACGGAGCTCGAGGATCGCTGTGGGCTAGTCAGATTGCTGTCGGTCACGAAAATGGCTTGCGCTTGCGCATCTATGGAGAGAAGGGCGGGCTGGAATGGTTTCAGGAGGATCCGAATAAGCTGAACCTTAGTCTATTAAACATGCCGAAGCAGATTCTAACCCGGGGCGGCCCAGGAGTTGGTGAGCTTGCGAATCGCTCAAGCAGAATCCCGTCTGGGCATCCGGAGGGATTTCTTGAAGGCTTTGCCAATCTCTATAAGGATTTTTCCGAGCTAGTTATTGCTCGGGGAAATGGAGATGATACTAATATTGAAGACACTCTATTACCAACTGTCGCAGATGGTTTGAGAGGTGTGCGTTTTATAGAAACAGCCGTGGCTTCGTCACAAGCTGGTGGAATCTGGCAGGATCTCAATTGAGTGTGCCTCAGGAGAAAATAGTGAAAGAAAAAGTGAAGAAAAATCTAAATACACGCCGCAGATTTATCCAGTCGTCCTTATTGATGATGGCGGGAACCATGACACCCTTCAGCCTGAGTTTGGCGCAAGGACGAAGGGTTGAACGGCCCGGTCTTCAGCTCTATACACTGCGTGCAGATATGTCTCGTGATTTCGAAGGTACTCTGGCCAGAGTCGCAGAGCTTGGCTATAAAGAGATGGAATTTGCTGGCTACTTCAATAAGAGCCCCTCTCAGGTGCGAAGTATTTTGGATCAGAATGGGCTGACCTCTCCGGCGAGCCATATCCAACTAACTGAAGTGCGCGATAATCTCGAAGAAACTATCGAGACTGCTGTCGCTATTGGTCAAAAATATATCGTCGTGCCAATTATTTCGCCGAACGAGCGCAGCCTTTCTGATTATCAGCGCCATGCAGAAACTCTGAATAGAGCTGGTGAAGCATGCAGAAGAGCTGGCATCAAAATGGGCTATCACAACCACGATTTCGAGTTCGTGGAAACATCCGGGCGTATTCCCTACGATGTGCTATTGGAAGAAACAGATCCAGACCTGGTTGATTTCGAATTGGATCTCTATTGGATAAAGAATGCTGGTAAGGACTATTCAGCGTATTTCGAAAAACATCCCGGACGGTTCAGCATGTTGCACGTCAAAGACATGGATGAATTCGGCAGGATGGTGGAAGTAGGCCGAGGCACTATTGATTTTGCCGAAATATTTTCCCATCAAGATAGTGCTGGAATAGAACATTTTTTCGTTGAACATGACCGACCTGTAAATGGTCTTGCATCAGTAGCAGATAGTCTTTACACCTTGCGTAATATGACGTTCTAAAACACTAGTGTCGAAGGCAGCACAGGTGGAGAACCGAAACAGGAAAAGGAATAGAAAATGACAACAAGGCGAGAAGTTTTACAGGGTCTAATAGTATCCATGGGCGGGGCTGCAGCCCTTACTGCCTGTGGCGGTGTGGCAAATGTAGTAGCTACCAGACCGGGCTCGGCTGGAAGATTTTATACTGCTTCAGAAATGTCTTTCCTATCATCACTAAGTGATCTGATTATTCCACGTACTGAAACTCCAGGTGCTGTGGACGTCAATGTATCTGGCTATATGGATGCGCTGATGACAGATTGGGCTAATGACGAAACCCGAAGCTCTCATCGACAGGATTTGGGTCGAATCGAGAATGAATTAAACCAACTAGTTGGTGGCAGCTTTGTCGGTGCGGAAGAAGATAGATCGGTTCGAGTATTAAGCGAACTTGATGCCGCTGTGTTTGATGGTAGTAAAGATCTTGAAGGCTATAGAAGTATCAAAGGCTATATAAGTCGATCCTACTTCGCCACTGAAAGTGGTGCGGTAGAAGAATTGAAATGGGTGTCGGTTCCCGGAAGGTGGGATCCATCCGTAGACATCTCGGGCACTCTTTAGAAGAATTCCAGTAGGAGAACATGATAGTGGCAGATTTTGATGCAATAGTAGTGGGTTCCGGGATGAGTGGCGGCATGTCTGCCAAAGAGCTCACCGAGCGTGGTTTAAAAGTTTTGGTTCTTGAAAGAGGGCCGGAAATTATTCCGGAAAGAGACTATGTCGATCAATTGTCTCCTTGGGAAACTCCGAACTTTGACAGCGTTCCGCAAGACGAGATTGAAAAGCACTATCCGAAACAATACGGTGGTGTTGCCTATGCAATCAAGGAGTCAAACAAGGATTTCTGGGTAAAGGATGATGAGCACCCCTATGAAGAAGCAGAGGGTACCAGTTATGACTGGTTACGGGGTTATCACACGGCGGGACGATCTATCATGTGGAGCCGCCAAACTTATCGCTTGAGTGATCTTGATTTTGAGGCAAACAAAACCGATGGCCACGGCGTCGATTGGCCAATTCGATATGCAGATATAGCTCCCTGGTATGAGAAGGTAGAAACATTCGCGGGGATTTCAGGAAGTGCTGAAGGTCTTCCGCAATTACCCGATAGTGTTTTTCAACCGGCTTTTGAATTAACTGATGCCGAGAAGGAGCTGAAGTCAAAAGTAGAGACTGCATTTCCAGAACGAAACATTATTCCAGCTCGAGTAGCTCACCTAACTGATGCCACGGACGAACAGCGCTCTTTGGGAAGAACAAACTGCCAGGCACGGAATCGCTGCCACTTCGGCTGCACATTCAAAGCCTATTTCTCATCTCTTAATGCAACACTACCGGCTGCTGAACGAACCGGTAATCTCACCATGGTGCATAACGCCATTGTGCAGTCTGTTGAATATAACGCCGAATCCAATAGAGTTACGGGCGTTAGAGTGGTTGATGCCGAGACTAATGAAAAGAAACTCTACACTGCCAAAGTCATCTTCCTTAATGCATCGACCATCGCCTCGGCGATGATTCTGCTGCAATCAAAATCTGAAGCCTACCCGACTGGATTGGCAAATCGATCCGATCAAGTTGGTCGCAACTTGCTTGACCATGTCAGTGGTGCAGGCGCGGCCGGTTTGATGAGCGGATACGATAATATGAAAGTATTCGGAAGACGGCCTAGCGGAGGGATATATATTCCTCGTTATGCCAACCTCAATGGACAGGATAAACCTTATCTACGTGGCTTTGGATTTCAGGGAGGCTCGAGTCCCCTTGGAAACTCTGGCGGGCAGATTGCCGGTATAGGTCGTGAATTTAAAGAGGCTCACAAGAGCCCTGGTCCATGGCGAATAAATATTGGAGCGTTTGGCGAGCAGCTGCCGAATCCTGATAATCGCGTCACATTGCATGCTTCCAAGCGAGATAGATGGGGCAATCCTCTTGCGCTGTTTAACGTTACTTATAGCGACAACGAACACACCATGTTGCAGGAAGCCAGTAAGGATGCGGTTGCCATGCTTGAGGCTGCCGGTTGCACTAATATTACTTCGTCACCCGTGAATTTAACCAAGCCGGGAAATAGAATTCATGAGATGGGCAGTGCGCGTATGGGACATGATCCTGCAACTTCTGTTCTTAATGGCTGGTGTCAGGCTCACGATATTCCCAATCTATTCATCACAGACGGCTCGTTCATGACTTCTTCAGCGTGCCAGAACCCTTCGCTGACCTACCTGGCCTTCAGTGCTCGCGCAGCACACTATGCGGCTGATCTATTGGCCGATGGATTGATCTAGTAAATGGGGCTGACTTAAGAGATTAGGGAGACAGTGGAAGCAATTCAATCTTGCGAAATTGGGTTGGATGGCTTTCGGCTTGCAGGGAAATAAAACCTTCGCCCACTTTGAGGGGCGAGCCACTGGACAGCAATCTTTGGGCGTCTGGGTCTCTTGCGTCTAGTTGAGTCTCTGTATATTCGAATACCACTTCGCCATTCACAGTGTGTCGGATAAGTTCATCGCCGCGTACTTCAACTTCAAGACTAACCCATTGATCACCATGATAGGTGGCTGAGCTGGAATTCACACAGTGCTGTGTAATGAGTTCGCCCTCGAGCACATAGTTTGTTCCCGGCGTACACACATTTGCGGTCGCCCTCGGGTCGTTGCCATTTCCACCCAGTAACTGAACTTCGATTGAGGCAGGGAACTCCTGATCTAAAGTCATGGAGCGAGGATCCTGACTATGAATCATGATTCCGTTATTGCGGTAAGCCCACCCTGGTCCGTTAGTTACCTGGTCCCCTGAAAAGCGATATTCCACTCGCAGAAGATAGTGTGAGAAAGACTGGTCATAAAAAATGTGCCCAAATTCGCCGCTGAAGTCATTCCAGTTATCATATGAAACTGTGAGCAGCCCATCTTCTACTTTGAAAGTATCAAGGTGGTTCACACCTAAATCGTAGCCAGTAAATTTAGGAACCCAGTTTGATAAATCCTCACCATTAAACAATTGAACCCATGACTCATTTGAGTTCTGAGCGAGTGATTGGTTTCCTGTCAGCAGAACACAGAAAGAAAGTGATAGAAGATGAAGTGTTTTCATTAGCGAATACCGTTAATGGTTCTATTGAATTCTACTTTCTTGTCCCAGAGATTTGAGCAGCCATAGGCGCTGAAGCATTCAATATCAACCACTATGTTAAAACCTGTTGTACTTTCTTCTCTGTACACAACGACACCGAGTCCACTTTGAGTAGTTAAAGTACTTGAAGCAAAGATTCGTGTATCACTATCTCCCTGAATAACGAAGCTGGAATTTTCTTCTGTCCAGCTGCGAGCGGCATCCCACTTGGCTCCACAGTCAGCGGAACTGGAGCAGCTGGGAATTGTGCGATTAAACTCATCCATCTTGGCTTGAGTTTCGGGGGAAACGGCGCAAGAGGATATTGCTGTAGCCATCGCTAGTCCAAGCAGGGCAGGAATAATTTGTGGTTGTTTCATAATCAAGCATCTCTCTCAGAAGAAAGTGTCATTGGGAAGCTCAATATCCTATTCAGGGATATTGAGCTTCTTGGTCCAGAATATGTCGATGTTCCCAAGATTATTATCGGAACGTGTGGAGAACCAAGAAAAGCTATCTTCGCCCGGTGGAAGAGCTGGACACATATCCGCAGCAGCGGTATTTACCTGCGGGCCTAGATTGAAAGCCTCACCCCAGCTATTTGCCCCTTGAGATTTCGCTCCCCATAAGTCCATGCCACCAAATCCACCTGGGCGAGCGGAGGTGAAAAATACCGTTCCGTTTCGGTCCTGAGTGAAGTGGAATTCTTCGGAGGCGGTGTTGATGTTTGGTCCCTGGTTAACTGGTTCCTGCCAGCCGCCATTTCCATCAGGAGATGAACAATAAATATCCGAACCACCATATCCACCAGCTCTTCTGGAAGCAAAGCAGAGAGTCTCTCCGTCTTGAAGAATGGCAGGGCAGTGTTCATTGCCCTCGTTGGTGCTCACTGGAAAGCCGATTATTTCAGGAGTAGTCCACGCACCATTTACTTTTCGGGTAACGAAAAGGTCGGTTGCATTGTTGGGGTTGCTTGTCGCCAATCGATCAGATTTGAAATAGATGGTATTGCCATCAGCTGTGATCCAGGGCTCCCGATCATCCCCAAGGCGAAGCGGGTCAACGTCAGTGGCTGGCGCAGCATTTATGGGAATACCCATATTCACAGGCGTATTCCAGCCCCCTGTTTGTTCATTAAATGTCGCAATATAAAGATCTTTAGGGTCGCCAGGGGCAACCGCCATATCTTCACGAGCGCTACAAAATACCATGGTACCGTCTGCGGCAAAGCTGAGCTCTCCTTCAGCCCACATAGTATTGATGGGCTCGCCGATGTTGTGAACTGCCAGATCAACCCAGCTGTCTTGGGCTAGCGCCTGGCCGCTGATGCTGCCTATAAGCAGGCCAGTCATAAGGATCAGAGTCTTTTGAATCATCGTCTGAACGGTTTTCAGAAAAGAGTTTCCAACAGTGTGAAGAGAGTAGTTCATCTCAGTCGCTCCAATTTTTTATGTGCTTATGTACCGATTTCCCAAAAGAATATCACAATTTAGATAGGGAGTTTTATCTACGAATCCTGAATTTATCCCCCATTGTTTCGTCACGGCTTTGATCCAATTGAATAGATCCTCATAAAGGGCATAATGGCTCATTCATCCAGTAAATGAGGGAGTGAGAAGATGAATTTACGCAGCATATATCTGGTGGGGGCTATACTGGGAGCGGTTATCCCGGTTGCCTTCTTTGTGAGTTTTATTATGGCTGAGGGGTTCGATCTGATCGCCTTTGTGCAAGGGCTATTCGTCAATGGAGCAGCCGGGGGGTTCACGGCAGACCTGCTCATCTCTTCATTCGTATTTTGGATCTACATGTTTTCGAAAAAGCAGAATGGACCCAAACCCTGGGCGTTTATCGGACTCAATCTTTGTATTGGATTGTCCTGTGCGTTACCTGCTTATCTTTGGGTGGCCAGCAAAGAAAGTTAGATTGAATTTAGTCTGGAATCTCGCCAGCTCTTCGCAGAGTGAATCGGGTGGAGAGTGGGCCGACTATTTCAAAGAAGATGCAAGTGCCTACTACGGTCGAGAGTACTTGAGCGCCTAGCTCCGGGAAGCGTTCCGCTGCGAACAAGGCGAGACCCAGGGCGACTCCAGCCTGCGGCAGCATGCACCAGCCAATATGATTCCTTACTTTAGAGCTCGCGCCGGCGAGATAGGCTCCTGTGAAGGAGGATGAAATCAAGCCGAAGGTTCTTGCCAGGATATACGCGGCACTCAGTAAACCCAGAGTGAGCAGACTGCTAATGTCAGCATGAAACCCTGCCAGTATGAAAAATATAACTAGAAATGGTTGTTGTACATTTTCGATTGCGTGAAATGGGCGAGTGTGGTGCTTGGCAACGTTGGTTACAACACAGCCCATGCTCATGCAGGCGAGGATATAGGAAAGATCAAGCGCCGCCGCAATGCCGCCGCACAGAAATACAAAACCAAGTGCCTCTATTAGTGTTAATTCACCTTCGCTAACTCGCCCGGTTACCCAGGCCATGGGAAGGCCGATGATTGCGCCGAGAATGATTGCACCGAATATTTCTCGAATGCCACTCCACATCAGGCCGTTGGCCGAGTGATCGCCACTCACGATGGCTGCGGCGGCCAGCATGAAACTGAACAGAATGACGCCCCAGGCATCATCAATAGCTACCAACCTCAATGAGGTTTCAGTTAGCTCGCCCTTTGCTTTAACTTCGTTAATGACGTCTGCCGTAGTCGCTGGTGCAGTCGCGGGGGCAATGCCGGCCAATATTAATGCAATCTCTATGGGGAATTGAAATAGCAGAAGTATCAGGAAAACAATGGCTGCAGTTCCTATCACTTTTGTTATGGAAATAATGACCAGGGACTTCCCTATTTGTCTTATTGTAGCGCCAAGAAATTTTTCCCCCAATTCAAAACCGATAACGCTGAGAGCAGCCTGAGTAGCAACTGGAAACCATTGTTCGGCGTATTCGGGAACTAGATCGAGGCCAAAAGGACCAATGCAGATCCCCAATAACAAAAGGAGTATTACTCGAGGTATATGAGTGTGATGTCCAATACCATGGGCCGCATAGCCGACCAGCAAGAAGCAGCCGAGAAGAAGTAAGAACGTAGAGTCTGCTGTTTCCATTTAGCCAGTGTGTCTCGAATTAGTAGTCAATCGTGAGACTAAGATCTAGGTTATCGACAGCTAGATTAGCGCTAACTCTGAAAGAAATCGATTGGATTCTGTTATTGAATTTTCCATATCCACGATCAAAGCAGAAATATCTCCTTCAATAGTGGCCAGCTCCGATCGCAAAGACGCTATCGCTCTGCTATTGAGGTTGTGTTTCAGGAAAAGTACTTGATCGCGAAATGCGTTTACAACAGGAGTCATTTTTGATTCCGCTGCATGCATGGATGCTACCAATTGCTCATAGCGAACTCGAGTTTGTCTGAGTGTAGCAGCGCTGGAGTTACGCAGGGTTTGGTTTGTATAAAGTTCAAGCTCATCCTCCCACTCACTGAACAAGTCGGCGGATACATCTTCAACGGCTCGAATTCTATCGCTAACAACTTCGGCTCTCGATTCACTCTCTTCAAATTCACCGTTAAGAGAATCATAGGCAGCCTGCAGGTCACCACCATCAAAATTAAGAAGGGTAGTGAATTGTTCCAGCGCGGAACTGAATTGTTCCTTGGCCGCTTCCTGAGAATCTCTGGCCTCTTCAACTCGATCAACAAGAATGTCTCGCTTGTGAACGCCAAACTGTTCCATAGTTTCGTAATAAACCGTACTGCAGGCAGCAAAAACTAAAAGTGAGAAAAATAGGGAAATTCTTTTTGTGTTAGTCATTGGGTTATTCACCAGAAGATTAGTCATCTATCACTAAGGTTTATGGGTTTCTTTGATTGCCTTTATAAGCTCTTTGTTTCGATTGTCGGCCAGATGTGTATGTACCACGAAAAAGGCATGAATGACGCCGGGGATCCAGAAAGCTATACACAGGAACACATTAAGGATCGCCTGAAACGGCTTCCCACATAGAAATACCGCCAATGGTGGAAGGAATATAGCGAGAAGGTATCGCATGTCAAAACTCCAGTATTCATGATTGCTGATCAGAGTCAGCTGATGGCGATATCATAGCCCAAATAGATCATCTATCCATGAAAAAAATAGGGAGAAAACGGGAACGCTTCGCTGGATCCCTTTAAAACAGTGGCTTTTCGAAGAATTGACTGCAAATTAGAACAAGGCTCTAGAGCATCTCAGATATTGGGCTAGCTGGTCTGATACTGTACTATTAAAAATATGAAAATCTTTCTCACATTGTTTTTTGCTATGGCTCTGGCGAGCTGTCAGTCATCTTCGCTTCAGCATGTAACTATAGAAACTGAACTGGGAAATATTGTCGTAGAAATAGATTCTGCAGCAGCTCCATTAACGGCGACTAATTTTTTGCGATATGTGGATGGGAACTTTTATCAGGGAGGAAGTTTCTATCGGACCGTCCGTATGGACAACCAGCCTGATAATGACATTCGTATAGAAGTCATTCAGGGTGGCGCTAATTCTGACCGTGATGAAGATTCTTTTGAGCCCATCCTGCTCGAAAGAACAAGCCTAACCGGAATTAGTCATAGGGATGGGGTGATCTCCATGGCCAGGGGCGGCCCTGATTCGGCAACTCATTCATTCTTTATATGTATCGGTGACCAGCTCTCGCTTGATTATGGCGGCATGCGTAATCCTGATGGACAGGGATTCGCTGCATTCGGCCGTGTGATCGAAGGCATGGACATAGTTCGTGAAATACAATCTGGAGCAGATACTAGTCAAACTCTTGATAGTCCTATACTGATTGGAAATATTACTCGAATGTAGACTATCGCTTATCGCTGTTTTTGAACTCTCTCGAAACTACATGTGTTAAATGGAAATAGAGAATGCTAGATGTATTGATTATAGGTGCGGGCATTTCAGGTATTAGTGCGGCATGCCATCTTCGCCAAAAATGCCCGAGCAAGACATTCGCCATTCTAGAAGGACGGAAAGCCCTGGGAGGAACCTGGGATTTGTTTCGCTATCCAGGAATACGCTCCGATAGCGACATGCACACTTTTGGATTCAATTTTAAACCTTGGACAAATCCCAAATCTCTGGCCGATGGACCTTCAATCCTTAAGTACTTGAATGAAGCGGTAGCAGAACATCAACTGGAAGATCAGATTCGCTACTCTCATCGGGTCGAAAAGGCATCATGGAGTGAGAGTGAGTCATGTTGGACTGTAATCACAAACAATGAAAAGGGAGAGAAGGAAAGTATCAGCTCCCGCGTTCTGTTTATGTGTAGCGGCTACTACAATTACGATCGCGGGTATTTACCGGACTTTACCGGCTTGGATGATTTTGAAGGAATCACGGTTCATCCTCAACACTGGCCCGAGGACCTGGACTACAGAAATAAGAAGGTAGTGGTTATTGGAAGTGGGGCAACAGCCATGACTATAGTGCCGGCTATGGCTGGAAAAGCTGAGAAAGTGACTATGCTGCAGCGATCTCCCACATATGTTGCTTCTGCTCCGGGGGAAGATCGAATTGCGAATTTCTTGGGGAAAGTATTACCGGCCAATTGGGCTTATGCAATAACTCGCTGGCGGAATATTCGTTTTCAGAATTACGTTTACAAACAGTCGCGTAAGAATCCGGAAAAACTTAAAAACATGATTTTGAAAAGGGTTCGCAAAGAGCTGAATACTGACTTCGATGTTGATCGTCATTTTACACCCAGCTATAACCCCTGGGACGAGAGACTATGTCTGGTACCTGATGCTGACTTGTTTAAAGCAATTAATCGGGGGGACGCTGAGGTAGTCACAGCTGAGATTGAGTGCATTACGGCAAATGGAGTAAAGCTTACTAACGGCGATTTCCTCGAAGCAGACATGTTGGTCACTGCAACAGGATTAAATTTGCAAATGATGGGTGGCGTTGAATTCGATTCAGACGGCGAGGCGATAGATTTTTCACAACGCTTCTATTACCAGGGCATGATGTTTTCCTCAGTGCCAAACCTCTTGCAGACCTTCGGTTATATCAATGCATCCTGGACACTGCGAGCCGATTTAAATTCGGAATTCCTTTGTAGAGTTTTAGATCATATGGACGCGAAGGGTGCTTCTCGATTTGTTCCTGTGCTTAATGAAAAAGATGAGAATATGGAAACCAAGGACTGGGTCAGTGATTTCCAACCTGGTTATATGAAAAGAGCGATGCACCTCTTTCCAAAGCAGGGCGCGGATGCGCCTTGGCACAATACCCAGAATTATCTCTTGGATAGAAAACTTCTTGGCTCAGGGGATCTGGAAGATGGTGTTCTTCAGTTCCGTTAGAATGTCCAACCAATCGCCAAATAAATAAGCACGCTTATTACGCCCACTATGGTCGCATAGGGCATCTGTGTCTTCACATGATCGATATGATCAGATGCCGCTCCTGTTGAAGCGAGGATAGAAGTATCCGAGAGTGGAGAACAGTGATCGCCGAATACGCCTCCCCCTGATACCGCAGCGATTGTGGCGTAGACAACGGTGTCTAACTCGTTGCCGGAAAAGGCGAAGGCCAGAGGAACGGCAATCGGAATCATGATGGCGTAGGTGCCCCATGAGGTGCCGGTTGAAAAAGCGATTATGCCCGTAATAAGGAAAGCCAACATAGGTAGAACCTTTGGAGTAAGCCAAGATTCCGTTATTGAGATTATGTATTGTGCTGTATTAAGCGATGCTGAAAGGTCGTTAAGCGCATAGGCAAAAGCAAGAATTATTACCGCAGGCATAATGCCCTTGATGCCGGACATCGCCGTATTGGTAATCTCGTTTAGAGGAATTCCCTGAATGCGCATTACCACCCCCGCCATCACCGCAGAAAGAAGAAATGCCTCCATGGGTTTTGCGCTTGAGGTAATGGCCACTGAGCCAATGGCAAAGCCGATCACCAAAACCACTGGGAATACAAAATTCCAAAGCAGGCTGGTTTGTATTCCTTCATAGGGTTCGATATTGGTGAGTTCTTCGCCCATTAAGGGCTCTGCGCCGTCACGAAGTACCTTGCCTTCGTTCTGAGCTCTGTCTTCCGCGGTTTTCATTGGTCCGAAATCGGGAATAATTTTCCCGGCAATCAAGCCAACCATGACCACTGCCAGAATTGAATAAATGTTGTAGGGAATGGAACCGATGAAAACTCTCATGGCCACCATCGGGTCGTCGATAGGCCCCATGCCAATTGTTAGCCCTGCAACTAGAACAGCCCAGCCGGTAATCGGAACCAGAATGCTCACCGGCGCCGAAGTTGAGTCACAAATGTAAGCTAACTTCTCTCTGGAAATGTTGAAGCGATCAGACAGTGCTCTCATGGTTGATCCAACAAAGAGAGGACTGAAGTAATCGCTGAAATAAACAAACATGCCCATGAGCCAGGCAATCAGCTGTACCCGGATGCGGGTCATCTTGCGCCGTTCGATAAATTTTGCGAAGTTCAGTATGGCCCCAGTTCGCTGAAAGAAAGCAATGGAGATGCCGATGAAAAGCTCCAGCAAAAAAATCCAGGAAAAATCTTCGGTGCCCAGGGCGCTTACTAATAGCGCTGGAAAACCTAACAAGCCTTCTCCGGCCACCAAAACCCCGGCAAGACATGCGACAGCAAGAGAGATAACAGTATTTCGTGTAGTGAAAGCCAGTACGATGGCGACGGTGGCCGGCACCAGAGATAAGGGACCTATATATTCGACAGCTTCCATGACACTTCCTTGAGGGTTTGGATTCTTATTGGTTTTTTCGCTTTTTGGTTTTAATTCACAGCTCGGCCTTGCCGCGATACCTTTCCCATGAGGAAGCGAGTTTAAACCCTATAGCCCGAAAAGGTTCCGGAGGCATCCAACTTGCTTTACCAAACAGGGTGTCAATATTTGGTACTTCGTTCCCATTTGCCTTTTCAGCTAAAAGCTTGCCGAGTAAAGTGCCTTTGACTATACCACCTCCGTTACAGCCAGCGGAAACAAATAGCCCGGGTTTGACTTCACCCCATAAGCCGCCTCCATTGAGAGTGAAGCCAACGGCACCACCCCAGACCGATTCGAATTCAGGGGATTCAAGTTGGGGAAAACGCCTGGTGAGATTTCTGCTCAGTTCTTTTTCTATTTCAGAGCTGCGACTCTCCTTCTCGTATCCATAGAAGGATCGTACCAGTAGTCTACCATCGACAGTCTTTCTCAAAGTGCTGCCAAGTCGATGGCTGGGCAATATCCCCCAGCTGGAATCAGAACCAAGACTCTGGAGAACGTCATTTCCTAGCACGGGTGTAATCCCTGCATAGGTATACATGGCGACCAACCTTGATTTCCCAACTCCCAGTTCCTTGGCAAAGGCGTTATTGGCCAGTATCAGCTTTTTGCTTCTTATTAGGCCGTTCCTGGTTTCGACTATCCAGCCATCGCCATCTTGTTGGAAACGAAGGGCGCCGGTATTTTCAAACAAGCGAACTCCTTCCGGTAATTGACTAGCTAGCGCCTTTATTAAAGAAGCAGGTTGTGCGAGATAGCAATGAGGTGAGTAAAGTCCTTGCCGATAGAAGCGGGTTCCTATTTTCTTGGAGAGAGCATCTTTGTCGAGATCCTCAAAGGGTAGTTCGGCGGCTTCAAGAAAATTCCTATATTGCATCAGCGCCTTCATCCCAGCCTCACCGGCGGCAGCTCGATAGGTGCCGGTTCTATCAAGCTGACAATCGATATTTGAGAGCTTCACATCTCGAGCGATATCTTCCATAGCTCCGGCGATTAGCTGATTGCATTCACTCATGCGTTTCATCTGAGCAGGGTCAGCGTCATTGGCTAGAGCAATCTCCAAAACAAAGCCGGAGTTTCTGCCAGGATTACCTTCTCCTATCTCGCTCGAGTCAATAATGACAATCTCATCGTCCGGTGCCAATTGCCTCCAGCGTTTGGCGGCGGAGATTCCGGTATAGCCTGCACCGACAATAGTCAGCTCACAATTGTAATCAACGTCGAGAGATGGGTTTGGTCGCCTGGCTGGCAGCAGCTTATTCCAGCCAGATGCTTGGCTGTATTGGGGGAAGCTAGTTTTTTTCAAAGCGGGTGAATGTTTTCAAAGGGGGTGAATGGAATATGAAAGGTGTGTGAGCAACTCTCGGTCAGAATGCTTTCTATAGAAAGGGACTGTCTAATCCTCGTAGTCCTTCCAGAATTGGATTCGATATTTAAGAGGGTCTGCCAAAACATTTTTGCGTGCCTCGCTGACTTCTCCCAGAGTGAGTTTTTGAAAATCATTGGGGAGAGTGTCTTCGTTCAATTCTTCCAACACCCAATTAATTACTTCCGTGAGTTCTTCATCATTAATAGGCGCCTGGGATGCGCCGGGAATTCGAACAAGATAGCCACGCATTTCCGGAACGCTCATCATCTTGCCAAGTTCGTCTACCAAGGTGGGGACATTAGGTGGCTTGCCTTCGCCAGTAGTTCGGTGACAACCCGAACAATAGAGCAGATAGTTAGTACGTGGACTAGCGGCATACACAGAACTGCTTGCAAGAAAAAGGCAAAGAGCAATGGAAATCGATTTCAACATTCCTGACTCTACTCGTCCGCTGCACCAAGTACCAAAGAAACGGTACAGTGATAACTGGTGTTCTCAGTGCCGAAACACCAGAGAACTGTATTGCTATTGCTGTTGAAATAGACGGGCTTGTCGCCTTCAGTGTTATGGCAACCGCAACGTGAACAAACGGCCTTTCCACAGCAGTCATTGTACGACATCAGATAGTCGCGACCATCGACCGGATTCCGACAAGTTCCAACCCATGTTATTGGAGAAGGCTCAGAGCCAGGAGGGCAAGACGTATAGGATCCGCCACAACATGAACAGAGGGTTCCGCTCATCGCACAGTAACGCCAGTATTCGCAACTTTGCGGATCGCCAACTTCCGTTATTGAGTTTTGGGCAAAAGAGCGAGCTACGGGCAAAAGAGGAAACGCTGCAGCACCAGCCAATATCATGCCAAGGCGAGACAGAAAATTTCTCCTCGATAGCTTTCGAGCTAAAGAGAGACTGCCGGCACGTGCCTTTTCATCTACCCAATAATAGGTCTTATCTACTATCTGTTCGATATTCATGAGTTCTGTTCCATTGCATTGGAAATTTGATTTTGATTTTCTTCCAAGTCCTGTTTATCCATTTCTTCTTGCACCTGACCAACATATTCCTGAACGGTAGCTATTCCACTGTCCATGGCTTCTATCAAGCTCTCCATATGTTCTCTGGTATTGACTAGTCCCTTGCTCTGGAGGGTCCCATCTGCCGCAATCAATACCGCAAATGGTAATTTGCTCACTTGATAACTCATGCCGAGTTGCTCTGATAATACGTAGGGGTAGTCTGATAGTTGCAGATCGCTTGCGTAAGCTTTGTGCTGATCTAATTCGCCGCCGTCGCTGGCAAACACCAGTCGCATGCGATTCTTCTCTGAATGCACCAGCGACTTTGCGGTTGGAACCAGTGATTTACATACCGGGCAAGTGGGTGAGATAAAAAGTATAAAGCTTGCTAGATCGCTACTATTGGGACCGCCTATCACCAATGGTTCTTCGTCTAGAGTCTTAAGCGACAATTCTGTAGTAAGTTCTCCTACCTTCGGTCCGCTAGTAGGCTGCAGTGCTCCGGCGGGAGCGACGCGCTCATGGAGTATCCCTACTTGTCTGCTAAGTGCCAGAACCAATAAGGCTAGAACAATAACCAAAACCCATAGAACTATATTGGAAATTAGCAGTGCCTCAAGCATGGGAGCCCTCCGCTGCCTTCTCCGGAATATTTCGCCAGGTATTAATCGCGCTTCTATTACTTAGAAGCTGGTTAAAACCCCCGTATAACAAAACTAAAGTAAGAGTAGCCATGAGCAGGGCAAAGTGATCAATGAAGCCAAGCTCTCGTGCTGTGCTTGGAAATGCAGCAACTAGAGTAGCGAGAATCAGGATGGAATTTCTAACAACTAATCCTGAAGAAAGCTGTTGTATATCGTTGCCGGAGTTTTTTGCAAAACCACAACCGCAATCGATGTAGTTTCTTCCGCGTATCAAATTAAGTGCAATGGAAAATGTATAAGATCCAAGAAGCATCATGCTAACAAGGGGCACCAAATTGTATTGCACTAGAAATAGAGAGAAGACAAGCCAAGCCAGACCGAGAGTTAATTCAACAACGGGAATTAGCAGCGACACTATGTTTAGAGTTCCTGCTGGCAGGATTTTATAGGCAAGGAGTATCGCTTTGAAATTTCCTCTGTTTCCAAGTTTATGCAATGCTGCAAAAAAGAAAAGCAGAGAAAAGCTCAGTGCGATAATTCTATAAATTAGTGGATCTATCATTTTCTATTTATTCGCAGTTTTGCAATTATTAAAAATCTTCAAACAGAGCAGCGCCTGGAGTCGCGATACTGCGTTCATGTTTAAAGCTGAGCGCATCATAAATTTCGGTGCCACCTTCTTCAGTGCCTACGATCAATTTAGGATTAGCTTCCTGGGTTACCATTAAACTGTTTGCAGGATTTTCCATTTTGATTCTCTGTATTCGTCGCCCCGTATTCGAGTTGAGTACCCAGACCTCAGTGCCGGCGACATGATGGGTGTCAACCTCACCTTCGTGCATCGCTACGTAAATCAATCCCGTGTCGCGATGAGCGCTGATAAACTCTCCGCCCCCTGGCCGCCATCCCTCATCTTCTTCCGATACAATATCCCAGGCATCAGAAATATTAATTTCATCATCGTCTGTGGATATTTCATAAATTGTTCCACCGTGAGTAATCAGGAACCAGCCATCGTCTGATCTGGCAGTGCGATCAAATACTGCATCTTCGATTACATTGAAAAATTGCGGGCTACGAACACGATTTGTTTCGAATCCACTAATATCCAGTTGAATCAATTGCAAAGTACCGTCTCCGCAAACTTGCATAAAATCATTGTCGGCGGTTGGCATAATAACAGCGCAACCTGGTGTAGAAATCTCATAGACAAAAACTCGATCGACTACATCGACTATAGAAACCGAATGTCCGGGATTCATATTGAGAATAGCAAGGTGGCGGCCATTGCCGGTCAGGCCGAGGTGATTTCGAACTGCCAATCTAGCCATGTGGTTGGGGATCTCAATTTCGGCTACAGGGCTGAGGTTCTCAAAATCGTAAATAGCTACGATATCTGTTCGATCACCATATACCCCTCGAGATAGATAGGATTCTGTTGCGTAAAACTCTTCTCTTGGAGCCCAGCTGGTCACTGCAGGCGTGTTTCGAGAGAGAGACAAGAGTCCCTGCATTTCTCCAGTGTTTGCATCGAAGATATAGCCGCCATTGCCGGTTTTGGAAATAAACCAGTTTTCCCCGGGTGTGGGGAGGGTTTCCACTGATATTTCCTCAGGGATAAGCTGTGCTGAAGCAGCCGGTATCAAAATCAAGGAACTCAGCAGTATAGAGGTGATGAAGCGCATTATTATTCTCCTTTTACCGGAAATCTGGCTTTTTCCAGTGTGGTGGCTTCTTTTGCTTTTCTCGCAGCAGTCTAGCCTATTAATTCGCAAGAGGCTTCAGCTTTTTTGCCAGAAAACTACTTGATATTCACATCAGAAGGGCTATTCCCACACTGCTTATATACAGATATGAGGTTTTACCCTTCGATCAAATCTCGGTTAATATCTGTCTCACAGACCACAATGAACGGTTCAAGGTATGAAGCACAACACTGGCTGGCTTAGTAGTAATGACAATACTGAATTGTTCTATCAATCCTGGCATCCGGAGGCTGAAGCCACCGCTGTTATCGCCGTGGTGCATGGTGCCGGTGAACATTCGGGGCGTTATTCCCATCTCCTTGAATATTTTGTGCAGCGTAACTATTGTGTCTATGGCTTCGATTTTAGAGGTCATGGAAAATCTGAAGGCAGGGTAGGTCATGTTCTGAATTGGCAGGAATATCGGGATGATCTCAATAGTTATCTACAGCTGGTGATTGAGGAAAACCCGGATACCAAGATATTTCTTTATGGTCACAGTATGGGTGGTCAGATTACTCTCGACTACCTGACCAAGGATAAATCTGAAAAAGATCACTCGAATAGAAACAAGCTCTCAGGGGCAATAGTTTCCGCGCCGGCAATTGCCCAGCCTCCTATTAATCCTCTGTTGTTGAGAGTAGGGCGGCTACTATCAAGGCTATGGCCCACATTCCCCATGGACAATGGTCTCGATGTAAAGGATATAAGTAGGGATGGGGACGAGGTGAAAACCTATAGTGAAGATCCCCTGGTGAGCTCACGTATTACTGCGCGATTTGGTGCCGAATTTATTGACGCTATCTCCCGAGTGCAAAGTAACGCGGATGGAATTCAGTTACCTCTTTTTATACTCCAAGGGGAAGATGACAAAATTATCCCGGTGCAAGGCAGTCGAGACTATTTCGCGAAAGTCGATTTTGAAGACAAGACGCTGAAAACTTATGGTGGCGGGTTTCACGAGCCTCATAATGATTTGCAAAAGCTCGAAGTGTTTCACGATGTTGAACAGTGGCTTGAAAAGCACTGCGATTAACAACCCCCGAACGAATCATCGCTTACAGTAGATTAAACTGCTCGGCAAGATAGGCTTCCGATTGTTGTCCATTCATTAGCGGAACTACTTTATCGGGATCAAGGCGGACCATCAAATAGCTAATGTGATCAGGAATGCGAGTAAATTCGTGTCCGGTACCAGCCGGAATTACAAAGACATCACCGGCTTTCAATTCATGGCTAACACCGTTGCGAACATCGGCTGCATTATGGCCTGGACCATTTAGAGTCATGACGGCTCGGTTGTCAGCAGGACGTCGAACAGAATTGACCAATTCCGGACCAGTTAACACGGTGCCGCTGCCGCTGAGCACATAATAGACCTCGGTAACCAGATCATGTTCAGCAACGCGTCCGGCTCTTTCGGTAAGCTGACCTCGATGAGCGACGGCGACTTGTACATTGCTTCTGCCAATATCCAGTGATCGAACTTGTTGATCAGTGATTCGCAGCTCCCTGCCTATTTGAGCATATCTTTCTATTTCCTCAGCGGACACGTAATCGGCCGAGCAGAGATCACAAGATGGCTGTACATCTTCTTGGGCTGATAGCCGACCAAAAATGAACACTATAGATAGTAGAAGTAAGATGCCGATATTTTTCTTCATGATGGAATCGCTCTAGGTGCTTGGGTTCACTTTAGGTGGTTCCCCGAAATTGTTTTGTGCAAGCGTAATTCTTGAAGCTTCGAGATTACACCTCCTTTATTAATAAGGGCAAGAACAAGCTCAAGTGGGGGAAAAGGCATTTATACGAATAAATCGGTCCTCTTTTTGCTGGCAGTGATGCATAATTGCCATCCTCTTTTAAGCTGCAATTAAATGCTGGAAACTGATCTATGTGGTTCAAGAACGTCCGCCTTTACTGTTTTACCAAACCTTTCGAAATATCCCCAGAAGACATAGAGAAGAAGCTGCTTGCAGAGCAATTCAGCCCCTGTAGCAGTTATGAAAAATCCAGCAGTGGGTGGGTAAGCCCTTTGGGTAAGGAAGGGGAAATGCTTACTCATATTGTTGGTGACTTCCTCATGGTTTGCCTGCAGAAACAGGAGCGTATTCTTCCTGCTTCGGTTATTCGAGATGCTACGGAGGAGAAGGTCGCAGAACTGGAAGAGCGACAGGCTCGAAAAATCCATCGCAAGGAGAAGCGTCAGATCCAGGATGATGTATTCGTTACTCTATTGCCCAAGGCATTTACTCGTAATCAGCAAACTTATGCCTATATTGCTCCCAAGGACAATCTTATAGTTATCGACGCGGCCAGCGCTCCCAAGGCGGAAGAACTGCTAAAGAACCTGAGGGACAGCATTGGCTCTTTGCCTGTAGCTTTGCCGGATACTCGCAGAGCTCCCAGTGACGTGATGACTCGTTGGCTCAAGGAGCAGAATGCCTCAGACAATTTCGAAATCGAAGACGATTGCGAATTCTACAATCCTCTGGATGGTGGCAATGTTATTCGCTGTAAAGGACAGGACCTCTATTGCGATGAGATTCAGTCACATCTGGATGCGGGTAAGCAGGTGAAGAATCTGGGTGTAAGTTGGAAATCTTTATTGAGTTGCAATATCGGCAGCGATCTCTCGATAAAGCGATTGAAATTTGAAGTAGTCAAGGAAGAACAAGACAGCTTTGAAGAAGAGACCCCGGCACAAAAATTCGATCAGGAATTTGCATTGATGACTCTGGAGCTTTCCAGTTTCTTCAAATCTTTTTTCAATGCCTTTGGCGGTCTCGAAGATCTAAAAGAATTGGATCAAGAATAACTGGATCAAGAGACTCTGAATTAAGAGAATTTTGAAAAAGAGTTAGACGAACTGTTTGTTCTTGACCTGGAGACTCAGGATTGTTTTTCGGCTGCGGCCATCTTGAGATTCTTTACACCCGACATCATAACTTGCTTGTGGTACTTGGCCCTCGGCAAAATCCTTTCGAAATAGAAATGGGCAGTGTTTATCTTTTCTTTATAGTAGTCAGTCTCTTCAGTTCCATTTTCAATTGCCCGGTGTGCGGTGTCTGCCATAAGAGCCCAGAAATAGGCTAGAGTGATGTAGCCTGAATACATCAGGTAGTCGACCGAGGCGGCACCTACTTCGTCTCTGTTTCTCAGTGCCTTCAGTCCAAGTCGGCGAGTGAGCCCACCCCATTCTCGATAATAACTACGCAGAGGCTTTATCAATTTTTTCATGCCACGGGTTTCATTATCTCTACAGAAACGGTGAATGATCCGAGTGACGTATCTAAGTTGCTCTCCCTTATCAGAAAGAACTTTTCTGCCCAGCAAGTCCAATGCTTGAATTCCGGTTGTGCCTTCGTAGAGCATGGATATGCGAGTATCTCGAACGATCTGCTCCATTCCCCACTCTGCTATGTAGCCATGGCCGCCAAAAACCTGCATGCCATGATTCGCCGCCTCATATCCAGTCTCTGTAAGAAACGCTTTGGCAATAGGAGTGAGCACACTCATTAAAGCATCCGTTTCTTTCTTCACCTCCTCGTCTTCCGTGCTGTGCAGAATGTCACCTTGGAGAGTGCAGAAATATATAAGAGCGCGACCACCCTCGGCGATGGCTTTCTGAGTCAATAACATGCGCCGAACATCGGGATGAACAATAATCGGATCCGCTGGTTTCTCCGGATAGACAGGTCCTGACAGGGATCGCATTGCGAGTCTGTCCTGAGCATAGGCATAGGCCCCCTGAAAGCTAAGCTCTGCCGCAGCAACCCCCTGCATAGCCGTGCCCAGTCGGGCGACGTTCATGAAAGTAAACATGCATCGAAGACCTTGATTCTCTGGGCCGATTAAGTATCCCTTGGCACCGTCGAAATTAAGTACAGCGGTAGCATTACCATGGATTCCCATCTTGTGTTCGATGGAACCGCAGCTCACATTATTCGGGGAACCGTTATCGGCATTCATCTTCGGTACGATGAATAAGGAAATGCCTTTGGTGCCCGCAGGAGCGCCAGGAATACGAGCGATTACGATGTGAACTATATTTTCAGCCATGTCGTGGTCACCGGCTGAGATAAATATTTTGGTGCCAGTGATGTCATAGCTGCCATCTGTATTTAATTCCGCCTTGGTTTTTAGCAAACCCAGATCGGTACCGCAGTGAGGCTCAGTAAGGCACATGGTGCCTGTCCACTCGCCACTTATTAGTTTGCTCAAAAAAACTTGCTTCTGTTCCTCGGTTCCATATCTGGAAAGAGTGACTTTCGCTCCATGACTCAAGCCGGGGTACATACCCCAGGACCAATTCGCCGTATTTAGCATCTCGCTGACGACAGTGCCCAATGATTCCGGAAGCCCCTGACCACCATACTCCACTTCACCGGCAAGGCTTGGCCAGCCACCAGCAACATACTGCTGATAGGCTTCCTTAAAACCAGCAGGTGTAGTTACTATTCCATTATCAAATTTACAGCCTTCATCTCCGATTCGATTCAGAGGCGCTAAAACCTCTTCGGCGAATTTTGCCCCTTCTCCGACAATGGCATCCACCATGTCTCGACTGGCATCTTCTGCGCCGAGATCCTGGTAGTGCTGCTGAGCATTCAATACTTCATAGAGCGCAAATTGAATGTCGCGAATCGGTGCTTTGTATTCAGGCATGGTGTTTCTCTTGTTTGCTTAGCGGTCTTCAGACTTTATGAACCTATTTTAATGTAACTGAGAGACTTGATATAGTGAATAAACAAAGAACAATACATGAATTGTTTTATAAGGCTTGTAAATGGCTTGATAGGGGTCGTAAACGATGAAGTTATACCACTGCAAAGGCGCTCGCTCACTTCGGCCGCTGTGGGCTCTGGAAGAAATGGGTCTGGAATACGAACTGGTGACTATGGAGTTTCCTCCTCGCTTTAATCATGAGGGCTATCTGGATATCAATCCGCTGGGAACCGTTCCCACTTTTATTGACGGCGATGTCACCATGACTGAGTCCTCAGGAATTTGTCAGTACCTGGTAGATAAACACGGCCCTCACTTAATTGGATTGGACCCTGGGCATTTGGAATATGGTGACTACCTGAATTGGCTACATCGAAGTGATGCGACACTAACCTTTCCTCTTGCAATAGTGTTGCGTTATAGCGAACTGGAACCCGAGGAGCGAAGAATTCCACAGGCAGTCGAAGACTACAGCATTTGGTTCATGGCAAGATTGAGATCGGTAGAAGCGGCACTGGAAGGCAAAGAATTTCTAGTCGCCAATCGTTTTACTATCGCCGATATTGCTGTTGGCTACGCACTATTTATGGGCGCCCGCTTAGGTCTGGATGAGAGATATAAGCCAAACTGCAAAAGATACCTGGAATCCCTAATGGCAAGAGAGGCTTTTAAGAGAGCTAATTCCGAGGCTTAACGATGGTGACCGCTCAATCCTGGGGCTCAATCAAATGCTCGCGCAGCTTCAGACTAGATTCGAATTGTCGCTACGGAGTGTAGCTATCGAATTAATCGAAACGAACAACTGTTAAATCGAATAGAAGAAGACATAGTTGGCAGAGAAGCTTTATTGGTGGCAGATGGAACCAGTACCGAAACTCGAGTGATTTTATTGGCAGAGGTAAAGCAGCTCGCTGAACGCATGGGTGAGTTAGAAGAAGAGGTGAAGGTTCTTATTGATCAGCGCGCAAGAGCTGACCTTGAGCTTCAGGACTATGAGGCTTCGATTCCAGGTTATGGGTTTTAGAAGCAGATTTAGCGCAGCGAAGAGGCTTGATAATTCTTTGATTTAGGAAAAGGCTTAGACAGGAATTTATTGAAGCAAAAGAGTTTGGTAGTTCATTGATCTGAGTAAACATTTAGGGCAAGAGCCTATTTAGTTTGATCTTCTTGGCTTGCAGTCATGTTATCCTGCAAGCACTACTACGGCAATGAGGTTAAAGCCATGCACTTAGGTAACGAATTTCTTGAAGATCTGGAGCTGCTCAACTTGTTCAACTTGGAGACCACTCAAGGGGGCATTAAAATTCACCATGAGGCAGCTCCGGAGAGAATCGCTGCAGCAAAGCGATTGTTTGATAAGGGAATTATCACGCTCAAAGATGGTGGCTATCTAACACCCCATGGCATCGAGGCGGCGCAACATACCCAATCACTGTTAACTATTCTTCGAGACGATATTTCCTGACTATTAGTAGAACAGTCTAGCTTCCCTCTTCGCCGTGCATCGGTTGGGAGGAAGCCCTTCAAACTCAGGTCTTTAGTAAAGACCGCTGTCAGTAGCAAAATTCTCAGTAACTAGAACGCTATTTTCAGGCAAAACAACCTGGTTCCCCATCTCTCCTTCGCTCATGCTTGCTTGTGCGAAAAAATACGAACTCGCATATAAAGTTCTGAATTACTGCTAGTTAAAGGAACAAGGCACTGAGTGCTGAGCTCGAGGAAATTTGAAATAGCAGCAGAGACACAATGATTGTAGCCTTTGCCGCCACCAGCAAAACTTTCTGGGCCGGCGACAATTGCCTGAAGGCCCGTATTAGGGGCAAATAAAGGTAATGATATCGGTGGTTGCTCATAAAGCCTCCTCGGCTATTGCTTTGTTTCGTTTCCATGGAGGGCATTCTTATGCAAGTAGAATGTTGCTGCATTAGCTTTTCCGCGAGTGAGGGCTAAGACTCGGTGACTGCCGAAAGCCAATGGTTAACAAGGGTTTCGCTATAAGCCGGGGAAAAAGCGGCGTTTACGGAATTTAGGCGGAAACGGGAATTTTTTGCCTGTAGTCTGCCTTCATCATATATCTTAAAGAGAATTTGTTATGAGCGATCATGATGCGCAAGACGGCAGAAGAACCACGGCCATCATCCTATTAGCGGTAGCAGGCTATATCATTCTTGCTAATACCGGTTTGATGGACTTTTTCGGAATCTCCAACATTATTGGCTGGGTGATCCGTACAGCGTTCAGTCTGGTTCCTGCAGCAATTCTTGCTCTGGGTGTTTTTTGGATCATCAAGACAAAAGATGGTCAGAAGCCCGTGATTGGTTGGATAGTAGCCGTCATTGGTCTGGTGTTTCTTGTTTCCCAGACTGAGTTGTTCGGTCTTTCATTTGGCAACATGTTTCTTCCTATGTGGTTGGTGATTGTAGCTGTTGTACTAATGAACCCAAGAGACCTATTGCCCAGGCGCATGAATATGCTTTCCGAAGAGTTGGAAGGCGATAACAAGGGCCTTATTCAGCTAGTGGCATTTATGGGAGGTGGCGAATTAGAATACACTTCTCAGAATCTCAAAGGCGGAGAAGTTGTCGCATTTATGGGTGGCTATAAACTCGACTTTACTGAATCCGACATGGAAGCAGATTCAATGGAGCTGAATTTGTTCTGTGTCATGGGTGGAGTCGAAATCCTTGTGCCCCCTAACTGGGACGTTGAGAAACGTGGAGCTGTCTGCATCATGGGTGGATTCAGTAACAAGACAACTTGCATGGCAGAAGAGCTTGAGCTTCCACGCAAGACATTGATCATAAAAGGCTTCGCCCTGATGGGTGGTGGAGAAATTAGAAACTAGAAATTAGAACTCATAGTTCTTTGGCCTCTATCTCAGCCTCCAAACTCTACCTCCATAAATAAATCACTATGCATCCATTCTTTAATACAACAGGAAAAGTATTCTTTCTACTATTTGGGTGGCTAGTGGTAAGCGCAAGTGTTGCCGCACTGATTAGCATTACCTTGGATGTAGATTTGTTGGATAGCACAGTGCTTGTTATGCCGCTGTATATACTCCTGCTAATTTTTATTGTTCCCAATTACTATGCTTGTCGCGGTCTTCCCATAAGGGAAACACCGTGGTTGGTATTGCTCGGTAGTCATTTGCTCATTCTGGGAGTGGGAACTGGTATGTGGATGTTGGCGGGCGAGGCCTATTCCCGCCTTCTTGATTCTTTTGTAGAGCAGGCACGATGGGTAAGTATTTTTGAACGTAGTCTCTATATTAATCTGAGCATCGTAATAATTCAGTTTGAGATAGTGGCATTGATTCACTATCTCTACCTCGCTCTGGAAGCCACCAAAAATTTACAGCAAGCAGCACTGAAGCAAAAGTTGTTAATCAGTCAGGCTGAACTACAGACTCTGAAGGCAACGGTGCACCCTCATTTCTTGTTTAACTCTCTGAACACTCTGTCCAATATTACCTTGTCGACGCCAGAGGCGGCTCACAGATTTTGTTTGTTGATAGCTGAGTTTCTGAGATACAGTGTTGCCTATAGCAAGAAAAATTCAGCGGCTCTGTCGGAAGAACTAGAGCATATTCAAAATTATCTTGGTATTGAAAGAGAAAGGTTTGGTGATAGATTGGAAACTAGTTTTGAGATCGATGATTCTCTTCTCGAAACAAAAGTGCCGCCATTGATTCTTTTCCCCGTGGTGGAAAATGCAATTAAACACGGAATCGATAGCTGCATCGAAGGCGGCCTATTGGCAATTGTTGTTCGAGAGCAAGAAGGCTCATTGGTATTTGAAGTGCGAAATCCAGTGGACGAACTTGGTAGAAAGCTGAAAGGCACAGGCCATGGGCTGGCTTCTGTGAAGCAACGTTTAAAAACTCGCCATGGCGAAAAGGCTTTGTTGAAAGTTGAGCGAGACAATGGGACTTTCATTGCTAAAATATATTTGCCGCTCTCCAATGAAGAAGAGGTACTACCCGAGTGAACTCGGAGTCTGAAACAAAAATAAGAGCAATCATTGTTGATGATGAGCCCCATGCGCGGCAGGGTATGGAGCGTGCTCTTTCCGACTTCAGTGATCTGGTAATCGTTGGTATCTGTGAGAATGGTTTACAGGCGGTGAAAGTTGTCAATGAACTACAACCGGATCTAATCTTTCTCGATATTCAAATGCCAAAGCTGGATGGATTCGATGTTCTTGAATTATTGGGGGATCAGGCTCCCTGCGTAGTATTCGTAACCGCTTATGACGAATACGCAGTGCAGGCATTTGAAGCCAACGCCTTAGACTATTTGTTAAAACCTCTGGACCCTGAAAGATTGAATAAGGCGATGGAGAAAATAAGAGAAAGAATTGGCTCTGAATCTTCACCGCAATACACTGAATTGTTAGTGGGCCGAGAACGAGAGAATGAATTACTACAGCGCATATTGGTTAGAGATGGCAGTGATGTTCATGTGCTGGCAGTAAACTCAGTTTGTTACATCGAGTCGGCGGATGATTACGTAGCAATCCATACAGAAGACGCAACCCACATAAAACTCGATAGACTTGGCAAGCTGCAGGACAAATTGGACCCTCGCCAATTTTGTCGAATACATAGATTATGCTTATTGAATATCAACTTCCTTTCCAGAATCGAGACTGAAACCAAAGACAGCAAGATTGCAATTCTGGAAAGTGGCAAAGAATTGCCCATAAGCCGCAGCGGCTACGCGGACCTTAAGAAACTTCTCTGATTTCCTTTACATTAGCCGTCATACTGGCGGTACAATGTTCGACCTAAGGCCGTGGTATTAGCGCTTGCGCCGTTGCGACCTTACCTTTCTACGAAATATTCTTGAGGGCACGACATGAAAATTTCTCAATCCCTGATTCGTAATTACCCGCGCTTAATGATTGTCGCTGTGATTGCACTATTCACTTCTATGGAAAGCCTGGCTCAGGTTCCCATCATTCAGCCCGGAGCACCTGGTCAGCCAAGCAGGCAGATCTCGGTAGAAGAAGCATCCGATCTGGCGGGTCTTCAGGTTACTGAGGCTGATATAAAATTCATGCAGGGAATGATCTCCCACCATGCTCAGGCAATTGAAATGTCTGCGCTGGTTGATTCCCGTAGTAGTCGCGAAACCATGCAATTAATGGCGCAACGCATTTCCTTGTCTCAAGAAGACGAGATCGCGATGATGCAAGACTGGCTTGAGGCGCGAGACCTGGATGTGCCATCTCAGGATGCGCATCATGAGGAAAGTTTCATGCCCATGCCCGGTATGCTTTCAGACGAGGAATTTGCAGCGCTGGAAGATGCCGATGGCTACGATTTCGATACTCAATTCCTGCAGTACATGATCGACCACCATGAAGGTGCTATCGAGATGGTGGACAATCTCTTGGACCAAAGAGGGTCTGCCCAGGATTCCGTGCTCTATGCCTTCACTACCGATGTGACTTCTGACCAAACTAGCGAGATTGAACGCATGAGTTCAATGCTTTCAGGGTTTTCTCCCGACCCGCGAGTAAATTTGCGCGCCGGCTTCGATGATGCGGGCGAAGCATCACTGAATATGCAGAGAGTGGCATCGCTGCCAAAACCCGATGGTTTCTTTGATCCGGCAAACCCTCAAGGCCTCCCTGCCGGCGCCGATGATGAGCCTGCAGAAACCCTGCAGCCAGATACCGATACAGAGGCTGACGATTCAGAAGAACAGACAGTTGGAGACGTGGCAGCAAGTGGAGCCCCGGAGACACCTACGGCAGAAGAAGAGGAGGATGAAAATTCTGAGCCTCGTCCTAGCCTGCTCAACTTTGCAAATACTGATCTGACATTTTCAGGGGACGTATTAGTAACAGGTAACTATCACGGTTTTAATGCCTACGATATCAGCAACCCTACTACTCCTCAGCTGCTTAGTTCGGTGGTATGCCCCGGAGGGCAAGGGGATGTATCTATCGTTGGTGATCTTCTAATTCTTTCCGTTGAGCAGACGAGAGGTCGTCTGGATTGCGGCTTGCAGGGTGTTGCCGAACCAGAGAGCGCCGAGCGCTTTAGAGGTATTCGTATTTTTGATGTGAGTGATTTTCGTATGCCACAGCAAGTTGGTGCTGTTCAAACTTGTCGCGGTTCACATACTCACACAGTAGTAACTGACGCAGATGATGCAGGGAATATCTACATCTATGGTTCAGGTACCGGTTCTGTTCGACCCGGTGAGGAATTGGACGGATGTTCCGATGAGTCTCCTTATAAGGATGCAGATACAGCACTATTTCGAATCGATGTGATTCAAATTCCTGTGGACAGACCTCAGGATGCACAGATTGTTAATCGACCATTTATTTTCTCCGACCCGGATTCAGGAATAATAGCTGGACTGTGGGAAGGTGGCGATCATGGGCCTGATACACAGCGAACCCGCCAGACAAATCAATGTCACGATATTACTACCTTCCCTGAAGTTGGTTTAGCGGCAGGAGCTTGTTCCGGCAATGGTATTTTGCTGGACATATCTGATCCTTCGAATCCTGTTCGTCTGGACCAGGTAATGGACCCCGGTTTTTCCTACTGGCACTCGGCTACTTTTAATAATGATGGCAGCAAGGTGTTGTTCACCGATGAATGGGGTGGAGGTGGAAGACCTCGTTGTCGAGCATCCGATCCTATTACCTGGGGTGCTGATGCCTTTTACGATATCGTCGATGGCAAGATGCAGTTCAGAAGCCATTACAAAATGCCTGCGCCGCAGACTGATACCGAAAACTGTGTAGCCCACAATGGCTCATTGGTTCCGGTTCCTGGGCGAGATATTTTTGTACAGGCCTGGTATCAGGGTGGAATCTCCGTTATCGATTTTACGGATTCCTCTAATCCGAGAGAGATCGCATTTTTCGATAGAGGACCAATTCATGAAGAAGAATTGATTCTTGGTGGCTATTGGTCTGCATACTGGTACGCAGGTTCCATATACGGAACTGAGATCGCTAGAGGCCTCGATGTCTTTACTCTGAGCCCAAGTGATTTTCTGAGCGAGAATGAAATTGCCGCAGCATCATTTCCTGCACCTAATTTGGTTGTGAATGCCCAGAAACAAGAGCGATATGTGTGGCCAGACGAGCCAGTGGTAGCCAAGGCCTATATTGATCAGCTGCTTCGCAGCCAGCAGATAGAACAAGCTCAAGCTAATACACTAACTGACTTACTGAATCGGTCAGAGGAATTGCTTGCCAGTGGTGAAGACAGTAGTAACGTCGCCGGGCAGCTCGAAGCAATGGCGGAGAGATTGTCTCAATCCAGCGAAGGCAGCAGAGGCGTTACTCGCCAACGCTTTGTCGAATTGTCTTCTACTATGAATGGAATTGCTGAGAGATTGTAATCGTCATTCTTGTTTAGCTTTTTGCGCGAGAAGGCAAAGATTTAGACGGATTGAATAAAAAAGGGGCAGTGAATTTACACTGCCCCTTTTTCGTGTCGGTTGCATCTAGTTTTCAGCTGCGGCCATTCTCTCTTCAGCCCGATGTCCTGACAGAATATTCATCATGCCGTAGTTTCCTTCATGGCAGGCATATTCATATATTTTGTCCGGCGTATTATCGAAAATAATTTCTCGGGTATAGGGCGCCGTAAATGAACCAGGATCATTGGAGGTGAATTGGTATTGCAGAGACTCTGGGCCAGTTCTGGTAAGGCGCTCTGTGTTTACCTTTCGTGATGTCTCGGGGCCGGTTGAACTCTTGTCTGAATAATTAGTGGTTTCGATAACAAGTGTATCCCCATCCCAATAACCTCTTGAATCGCCATGCCAGAGTTTTATGTTTTCATTAATGTGGGGCTTTGCTACCAGTGGAATGATACGTACGTCGTGAGCCATTTCCTGAATGATTGCGACAGTTTCTTTCGACTGTACGATTTGCCAGTAGCTGTTATATCCGGAACTGAGTCGTGGCGCGCCGAATGAAACGCATCTTTCTCCAAGGGGTCGATCGGTCCAGGTATCGGCAGGATGTTCCTGGCGATGTTCGCTTAGCTCTCTGGACGCGGCAATTGCGCGCTCAGTGCGAGGAGGGAATTGGCCATTTGGAGGATCAACGATTTGTGATGTGCGGCGGTGAATCTTACGCTCCGCCATCCATTGAGAGTCGTAGTTGCCCGTTGAAGGGTCGTAGGAGGTGATTTCGCCGCTAAAAGCTGCTGCCAGAACTCCTTCGCCAAATAGGGCATCGGCTCCGGCCTGATCGATCTCGATCAGACGCCTTTGCAGAAAATCCACATCCTCATCGGTGAGAAAGGTCTTGTCGCCAAATACCTCTGGCCGTTCAACCGGAGTGATCGTATTGTTTTCCCAAACACCCTGTAGATCAGGATGGCCATCGATGGTTCGGCCAAGCTGCCAATTACCACTGCTCTGCGCCAGCAATGGGCTCGAGACCAAGGCGAGGGACAAAAACAGGCTGCATTTTCTTAGTGTTTTTTTCATGGAGCGAGTCCTTTGAAGAAGGTGATGTATTCAACTCTAACCAATTGGTCAAATTTATCAACAGTTACAGCATTTGTCAGTTCTCAGCAGGCTTTCGCCTGGGTTCCGATAAACCGATACCGCGGGGGGTTCGGCTGTTTTTACTCGGCGCCGATGTGTAATACACTCTGTGTCTGATCTTTTTCCGAGAATTCGGATTTTCAGAATTAAATTATTTAAAAAACAAAGGCTTGCCTAAAAATGACACATAAAAAGCACAAATTTACTGCGGTACCCGTTTCACTGATTATGGCCGTTCTACTTACTATTGGCTCCGCCATGGTAAGTGCCGAAGAGCAGTGGCCCGCTGAACCGCCTGCAGAAGCGCCGGCACACTGGGGAGCGGTGTCTGCAAATTTTGAAGAAATTCCTTATCCATATCCTGTTCAATTCCTCGAGCTGAATCGATTCGGCGAGGACATGAGAATGGCGTATATGGACGTTGCTCCCACAGGTCGTGCCAATGGTCAGACTATTTTCTGGCAACACGGCATGAATTTTTATTCAGAAGCCTACACACCTACTCTTAAAGTGCTTAGCGAAGCAGGATTTCGCGTTTTGGCCGTTGACCGCATTGGTTATGGCAAGTCTTCAAAGCCGGTTATCCCTTATAACTTCAATTTCGTTGCAGCAAATATGAAGTCGTTGCTGGATGAACTGGGAATCGACGAAGTCGCCATCGTGGGCCATTCAATGGGCGGCATGGTAGTGAGCCGTTTTGCCATGTTGTATCCGGAGGTTCTCTCTCACGTAGTGATGGTGAATCAGATTGGTTTAACCGATCAGCGTCAGAGCCGCCCCTGGAGCGATCCATTCGCGACACCGGCTGGTAGCTCTAGCTATCGGTCAATTCTCGCCGGGCATCGGCGTTATTTCCCGAAAGACTGGCCTCCTGGTCATCTCGAGTTTGTCAGAAGGCAGTTTGGTCAAACCCTGAGCGGCGAAGCGCCTCGCCTTGCGATGGTTAGACGTCTGCAGGGTCAGATGCTCTACAACGATCCGGTAGTTTACGATTGGCAGCATATTTCTACCAAGACCTTGGTATTAGCAGGTGAGGAAGATGGACTGGTTGCGGATTTTCCAACTCTGGCTCGCCACGTCGTAAGTGAACTACAAAACGGAGCCTTGTATATGTATCCGGGAGTAGGTCATGCGCCACAGATTGAAATTCCAGATCTGTTTCACGCGGACCTGATTGATTTTCTTCGATCTGATCCGAATGAGCCGGCGAGTGACTGGAGATAAACCAGTCACTTTTCCGTATTTGAAAAAGTAGAAAAATAATAAGAAGGAAATAGTTAATGAAAGCCATAATCAGAGCCGCTGCTAAATTCAGTTCTCGTGTTTCTGCGATAGGTATCTTGCTGACGGCTGCGTCGCAGGTCTTTGCTCAGGGCCTACCCGGTACTGAGAATGGTGAATGGCGTTACCTCGGTGGCGATATGGGTAATACCCGTTATTCGCCGTTGGATCAGGTTAATGCCAGTAATTTTTCAGACCTTGAACAGGCCTGGGTTTGGCGCAGTGATAACTTCGGGCCGAACCTAGACTATTTCTCTCGATCCACACCGGTGTACGTGGACGATATGCTGTATACGGTTGCTACTCCGAGGCGACAAGTCATCGCCATGGACCCGGCAACTGGTGAAAACGTCTGGACCTTTCGTGAACCGGAAACCATTCGCCATCAGCGTTCGCCACGTCAGGCTTACGGCAAGGGCGTTGCCTATGCTGAGGTAGATGGTCGTGGTGTGGTTTACATTACGACACCAGGGTTTTTTCTCTGGGCTCTGGATGCCAAGACTGGCCGCCCTCTGGAAAACTGGGGCGGTCCTCAGGTGCAATTGGATGGGTTTGAAGACACTGGAGTTATCGACCTAATTCCCAAGCTGGTCGAAGATTGGGGTCCCTGGCAGGACTATGTCGTAGCAGGGGGTGAGTACAACCCTGATTATGGTATCCCGCGCGAACTGGGAATGGTTACTGCTTCAGCTCCACCTATTGTAGTTAACGGTGTCGTCGTTGTTTTGGTTGGACATCAGCCAAGCTACGGCCAAACCAGAATTGAGAACGTGCCTGGCGACATCATGGGCTTCGATGCCGCCACTGGTGAATTTCTTTGGAAGTTCCATTCCATACCAAGACCTGGAGAAATTGGTCATGAGACTTGGGAGAATGATGCCTGGCGTTGGTCAGGAGATATCTCAACCTGGGCTCCTGCTTCTGCAGACCCAGAGCTTGGCTTGGTATACATGGTCACCAATGCGTCTACGGTGCAAGCCTACGCAGGCCATCGACCCGGTGATAATCTCTTCGGTGGATCGGTGCTTGCACTGGATGTGAAAACCGGTGAGCGACGTTGGCATTATCAGATTCATCGCAGCGATCAGTGGAATTACGATTTACCTACGCCGCCGATGTTGATGGATCTAAATGTGAATGGTCAGAGTATTCCTGCGTTGATTCAGAATACCAAACAGGGATTGGTTTTCGCTTTTAACCGTGAAACCGGAGAACCCATTTGGCCTATCGAAGATCGCGCGGTAATACAGACAGAGGTTCCAGGCAATTACACTGCAGCAACCCAGCCATATCCAACTTGGCCAGAGCCGGTAGACCCAATCATTACCGACGGCCTGACTGAAGAATTTGTAATCGACTACACACCAGAGCTGAAAGAACAGGCGATGGTGATATTGAATGGCTATCGAGTTGGAGGACTTTATGTGCCTTCTTTGCCTCAAGGTCATGAAAATGACTTTATCAATAATATTGGCTGTATCGGTGCTGGTAATGTCATTCCCCATCCTCCTGTTGGAGATCCAAGCACCGGTCTGATGTTTTCCTCGCATGCGCGAAATTGTTTTGCGCCAGGATTCATGCGGCCTACAAATGGGTCGGATAGAGACAATCCAAACTACCCAGCTCCAGGTGAAGGTGGTGCAACACCTAATAGCACGCCAACAACAGGAACAACTGTTGCGGCATGGTTACCTGGTGGTGGAGGTGGCATGCCAACCATCGATGGCTTGAGATTATTTAAGCCAATGGATAATGAACTAACCGCCTATCAAATGAACACCGGAGATAAAGCCTGGTCACTTCCTGTAGGTGAAACGCCGGAGTCCATAAGAAACCATCCGCTGCTAGAGGGTGTAGATGTGCCCAATACGGGTGGCGTCGGTTGGTCAATTCAAATGGTGACGGGTGATTTACTGGTGCAAACCAGAGCGCTCAGTGAGGGCATGGTTCAATTTGTTCCAGACGCACCCTTGACCTTAAATGCCAGAGACAAATTCAGTGGAGAGATTGTGGGCAGCGTCGAATTGCCGGCCCCTGGACAGTACGGAATGATGACCTATATGCATAGAGGCAAGCAGTACATCGTTGTGCAGATAGGAAGTTCACGCACAGATTTCCCAGGTGGTTTGGTGGCATATAGACTGCCTTAAGCTGGAATTAGCAACAAAACAAAAAGCAGCAACAAAAAGGGGAAGATCATAAAGTGATCTTCCCCTTTTTTGTATCTGTCTCTGTCAATCTTCGACAGTGACGAACAGTTCATGTTACTCACAAATTGCTAAATGAAGTATTAGAAAGTGCCATTTACTTTAAGTGACACCACAGTACCTCGAGAACTGCATTGATCTTCAATCTCTTCGAGAATACCGGCGGATAGACGACCAACATAACGAATTCTCTGTCTACACTGCTCGTTAGTGGTGGCGTCACGTGCATCGAATCTAAAAGTGATGTTATCAAAGGCAACAAACTCCACGAATGCATTCACTGTGGGCTCGCCCAGGCTGCTTACGACGTCATCAATATCATACATCTTTTGGTTACTATCGAATCGGTTGCTCCAGCTCCCTCCCCAGTTCATGTTCCACTGAGGAACATCGTGACGAAAATTCATCGACCACCGGCCACGACCAAAAAAAGCGAAGCGTCTATCAATTCCGGTGAACGGGTCTGTGATCTCTGAATCGGCGACATTGAATCTCGAGCTGATCAAAAGGTTTGGCATATTGATCATCTTCATTCTGATGCTGGCATTGAGTGTCATGCCATACATGGAGCCGTCGCCGATGTTTCCGCGGGTGGACTGCAGGTCATCTTCGGAAGTGCTGATATCGATGCGATCAATCATGTCATGATGATCATGGTAGTAAATATTGGCATCAAGCACGCCTACATCATCCGGAAGGCGGTACTCTGCGTTGAAGTCATATTTCCACAACCACATTTGGCGCAGGTTGGCATTACCCGCCAGAGTGTTGGAATCATTATCCTGACTATCGGTGGATGCTACGAAGTCGCTGAAGCTTAGCTGGCTGACTCGCTTCTCGATGGAGCCTCGCAATTGCAAGGTTGGCGTCACATTGAAACGATAGTCCACCTTGGGTTTTACAAAATCGAAATCCCGTTTGTTATTGATATCACCCCATTGCTCGATTGTGGATGTCTCGTATAGAAGAGTACTTTCCAATGACATTCGAGAATTGATATTCCAGTTGTGAATTATAAATGGCTCGTAACGAATCTCTTCGACAGTTGATTTTGCGTTGGAAACCGAAACCGGTACCAGCCCTCCGAAAGCGGGGGAGGGAATTCCAGTAGAACTGGCTATTCCGAGGCCAAGATCTGAGTCGAGAATTGTCTGGGCGCGCTCTGCACCAAATTCAATATCTTGATCATCTCTTAAATCGAAAGTGTATGAGCCACGAACAATGCGCTCACGGGTTGTGCTTCCGGACGAAAGAAATAAATCTTTGGTTTCGATGCCGTCGTTTGCAACGTTGTATCTTTCCCTAACAATTGATCTATCGTAGGAGTTGCTGATAAATAAAACCTTGAAGCGATTGCCATTGTCTCTGAGGAATTCATAGTCACCGCCGAGTTCCCAGTTACTCTGTTCGCCAGGAATATCTTCTCTCTCGGTGTCCACCAAATTTGGTGTCACCGTCAGGTCGGTAGTAGTTCTAAATACATCTGTGGGATTGTCATTCTCGGAAAACAAGCCATTCAGACGGAAGCTGCTGTTTGCGGCAATCTCGTAATCGATATTGGCGCTATAGTCATAACTGGTTTGATCTCTAATTCTGTCTTCGATCACCCGGTCGTTGGGTGAAAAATCTCCAAGGATACTGTCTTCCTCACTTTCCTGATGGTCATAGCGAGGTTCAGCACCGGCGCTTAAAACGAAATCCAGATTCCCGATCTTGTTGCTATAGGATACAGATCCACCTGGTTCGTTAGTGCCATCTCGATAACGGTCCATATTCACTTCGTAGGAAATACTGGAGTTGGACAGCTCTTCGAAAAGCACCACATTCACTACTTGGCCACTACCTCGTACATCCAGATCTCCGGAGGTACCGCGAATGATCTCGATATAGTTCACCTGATCTGCGGTGATTCGATCAAGAAGGCCGCCGGTTGAGTTGTTCTTGCCAGCTGTGCGCTTGCCATTGATTAATGTCTGACTGCCACCGCTGCCGCTGCCGAATCCGCGTCCTCCACGTCCTCCGCCACCGGGACGAAAACCACTGCCACTGGAAGAGCTTTCAAGTCCGGGTATACGATCCATCATGTCTTTAGCTGTTACTGGTGCATATTGGCTGAAATAGGACGCTGGATACTGAACCGTGGTGTCATCATTCACACTATCTTGAGCCCAGACAGAAGCGGCTGATAATAAGCCTGCCGATAGAATTGCGGCTCGCGAAAAGCCAAGCAGGTTTCTCCCGCCGGTTTTTGCGGAGAAGGTATTACTCTCAGTCATTTGAGATCCTTGTAGTTCGCTGTGGCTTGAAGCCAGTAAATTCGAGTTTTCAGGTAGAAGTGGACCGTTAGAGGCCTCACTACTATTCAGTGCTGGGCATTATTGTCGGCCACGGAGGGAATCTCAATAGATCGTTACAGTTCCTCACAAATACAGGGTTGAGAGGCTGATTTACGGTTGTCTCTTTATTAGGGGGAGATGGTTCGCATCTCACCTGGCTGGGTAAATAAGTCCGCAGATCGAAGAGAAGGCGTCCTGCGAACAGGGTCGGAAGGGATGTTTACCGGAACATGGATGCCCACATTGCGAGAAGCACCTATGCGCTCAGTAAGAATTTGTGGTCCGGAGCGGGAATCGAAGAACCAATAGGGGGGGAATGCCATATCAACCTGGGTTCTGTTCCAAAACTCTTCATCTCGGGCAAAATGAACATCATTGGGGTCAGCATCGCCCATATGCAGAACGGTGGTATCACTGCCCTCACTAAGAGTAACTCGCCAAGAAATATTCTCTATATCAGTGCGCCCAGTTGGCCAGCCCGAATGAGGAATTCGCACTGCCTCTATGAACAGTCCTTCCATCTCCATACTTATCGGAGTGTCCATATACTCCAGGCTTACTGCGCTCACTCTATCGAAAACGGTGGAGTCATCGGCAGCCGCGATGGCGCGCATGGCAACAACAGCTTGTGTTGGAGCGTAGAGATGAATGCTTGTCTGTGCCTTGAGTAAGTTGAGTATGTCTTCGGGAGAAAAATGATCTCCATGATGGTGACTGATGAATACCGCATCAACATCTTCAAATGGAGGATCTCCGGCGAACAAGGCTGCCTGCATTGCGTCTGGCATTAAAAGGTATTGACCATAGGTTTCGCGAAACAGTGGGTCGAACAGGATGCTTGCTTCTCCCTGAGTCACCATCAAGCCTTCATTGGCCAGATATTGGGCTGTAGACTCCTGCGCCAAGCTCCATGAGCTCAAAGAGCAAGAGAAGCAAAGCATCGCTGTAAGTAGAGATTTTCCACCCATGATTTTTTCATCCACAGTTAGTTGATATTTAGGAGTAGTAAACCTAACAACAAAATTGATCTTAGTAAAAATTATGTATGCCTGGATTTCCCTTTGAAGCGAGAATTTCCATTACATCTGACCTATTCAACTGTTTCGATATGAATAAAACAAGGAAAAGGCAACTTTCTGTCGTTTCCATTGAATTGATCTTGGTCAAGACGCCCGCGAGAATTCATTTTAGAATGGGATCATCACTTGGCACATTCAAGGAGAAGCGTAATGCCAACTTTTAATAAGATTTTTGCAGTAATTGATCCGACTACCGACAATCAGATAGCTCTTACTCGAGCAGGGAAAATTGCTGGGCGGAATGAAAATATTTCGGTTCATGTTTACGAGGCTATTCATAGCAGTGCAGACAGTAAAGATGCCGAAGCTATGGAGCGAGTTGAGACTGCTCGCCACAAAGCTTGGCTGGAGACCTTAGTTACTCCTCTTCGTGAATCAGGTCTTGAGGTGGTTGTTGAGGTTGAATGGACTGCGAATTGGCGAGATGCTATCGCTCCGGCTGCAACAAGAGCTGAGGCCAGCATGATAATTAAAGCGGCCAATGCCAGAAGTGGCGCGCAGAGGCGCTTACTTAATACAGCTGATTGGACTCTTTTGCGTAATGCTCCTTGTCCGGTTTATCAGATCAAGAAAGATCAAATTTCAGATCAAATCAAGATATTGATGGCAATAGATATGTCTCGCGATGATGAATTGCATGTCAAGCTTAATGAACAGGTTATTGCTTATGCCAATGCTCTATTTGTAGGAGCCGAAGGCGCCAGTCTTCACGCAGTTAATTCCTATCCAAATTCGGACCACTTCGTATACAAGGATGATCTGGCGGCTAAAGCGGGAGTTGATTCTGCTAATGCGCATACAGTCGAAGGTCCACCTGAGACGGTTATTCCTGAAGTTGCTGAACTGGTTGAAGCTGACATTGTTATTGTCGGTACCGCGGCCCGTGATGGAATCAAGGCTGCAGTAATTGGCAACACGGCTGAAAAGATATTGGATGCGATTACAACCAATATCCTTACCGTAAATGTTGGTTAATCTGAGCTACTCTGGTTTTTCCCTAAGAGCTAGAAAATAAAACAGCAGGCCGGAACCAATAATTCCCAGCCCGAACAGACCTTCCACCGGCCTGCTGATCAATACAAACCACAAAGTCCAACCGGTTAAAGCCAGATAGATAAGAGGCGTAATCGGGTACATAAATGTTTTGTATGGTCTCGGCAGATCGGGCTCCCTCCATCGAAGTACAAAAGCTCCTAATACCGTTGCAAAGCTGTTTAGAGCAAGCGTAAATCCAGAAAAAACCAAAATTGATTCGAAGGTTGATGAAAAGATAAATAGCATTGCGATTGTAGATTGAAGATAAATCGCATTTGCAGGCACGCCATTTTTGTTTGTTTTTCCCAGTACGTTGAGTGCTTTAAAATCCTCGCCGATTACCTGGATAACTCTTGGCCCAGCAATGGTCATTGCGCTAACCGTAGAAATCAGTAGCAGGGCGAGTACGAAACCAATGAAGCGACCTCCCACATCTCCAAAAGCAGCCTCGGCTGAAATAAATCCCACCTCAACCTGACCGGCCATGGCTTCCATGGGCGCAGTGTAAAGAAACACAAAATTAAGAAGCACATAAAGGGTGGTTACGATAAGCGTTCCGCTAATCAATACCCAGGGCAGAGTTTTCTGTGGATTCTCTAATTCACTGGATAAATAAGTAGCGGCATTCCACCCGGCGTAGGCATAGCTGACGTAAATCAGAGAGACAGCAAAAGTGCCGCTGGTGAGCAGGCTGCCATCTCCCTGAACAGGAAGAAAAGTTACTGGCTGTGGGGTGTCGATTGCAACAATCGCGGCAAAGGAAAAAATAACAATTATTGCGAGCTTGATAATCGTCAGAACAACTTGTGTTGCGCCACTGTTACGCCGGTTTGTTGCATGAATTACAGTTAGAGCGAGGAGTAGCGAAGCGGCTAGTATTTTCTCCGCCATATCGCTTAAGCCGTCAGGTGACAGAGTCGAGGCATAGGCTGCAAAGGTTATTGCTGCCAATGCCACTGGTCCGGAGAAACCAACCGTGGATGAAACCCAGCCAGAAACAAAGCCGGCCGACGGGTGATAGATGTGGGTTAGAAAATTATACTCTCCACCGGAGCGGGGAAGACTTGCACCCAGTTCCGCATAAGTCATTGCGCCGCATAAGGCAGTCAATCCGCCAACTGCCCACAGCATTAACAATACAAAGCCTGAGCTTATATCGAGCAGCTGAAAGCCAAGGCTGGTAAAGACACCTGTGCCGATCATATTGGCGACTACGACGGCGGTAAGGGTTACATAGCGAAATTTGTCCGACTGCATGAACTGTCCATGTTGAAGAATGTCAGGAAGCGCTATTATTGCGGTGAATGCGGGGTACGTCTATCGGAATAGCGCATGTTGGGAAGCTTTAGCGTTTTACAGGGTCCTTATAAGTATTGAATCCATTCGAGGCTTTCGATAGGCTGGAGTGGTGTGAGCTAAAGCATAATCTTTGTATTTCAGCCTTGTCCCACGCGATCAAGCCTTTGGGTTGAAGTAACAATTCAGGAGTTAACAAAGATGAGATCTGTAGTAATTTTCGCAACAGCTATGATGCTGGCTGCCTGTGCATCCGATTCATCCACTCCGAGACCAAGACTGCCTACCGATGCCGAAGTCGAGCAATACAATGCCCAAGTGCCGAGAGATCAGCAAATTGTTTGTCGAATGGAAACCAAGCTTGGAAGCCGCTTCCCTCGAAGAGCATGCTACCGGGTTGGATATCTGGAAGAATTGAACGATCAAGGCCAGGATGTTGTAGACTTAATGCAAATTGATGGTTTATTGGACAGCCAATTACACTATCAATAAAGTTATCAATAAAGTTATCAATGTTTATTTATCGATATCGCAGCATTTCTCTATTGAGTTGATCTACCCTCGTAACGCCGAGTAGTTTCATGTCGCGTTCGATTTCGGTTTTAAGATTTTGTAATGCGCGTTCAACTCCAGGCTGCCCTGCGGCAGAAAGAGCGTAAAGATACATGCGCCCGCCTGAACAAGCTTTTGCGCCAGCGGCCAATGCTTTCATTACATGACTTCCTCTGCGTACTCCGCCATCGAGAATTATATCCACATCATCCCCTACTGCGTCTGCAATCTCGGAAATTTGGTCGAAAGGAGAGCGGGAGCCATCCAGTTGCCGACCTCCATGATTGGAAACCATGATCGCATCGGCGCCGATATCGACAGCTTTTTTGGCGTCGGCAACACTCATAATCCCTTTTAAACAAAATGGGCCATTCCATTTTGCACGCAGTGCTTCGGCGTCGGACCAATCCATAGACTGATCGAGCATTTCGGCAAAGTAATCACCAATGCTTACCGCCACGTTTGATCCTTTTTGTACGAAGTCTTTAAGTTCCGCTAACTCGAATGAGTCTCGTAAAAAATAGTTCGCGGCCCAACCCGGATGGGTAGCAAAACTTAGCAGGCTCTTAAGTGTCAATCGTGGTGGTGAAGTAAATCCAGTGTAGAGATCTCTCTCTCGATTTCCTCCGGTGATAGTGTCCACTGTGAGGGCGAGGGCATTGAATCCGGCAGCCTGTGCGCGGTCAACCATTGCGTCATTTAGTCCTCTGTCTTTGTGAAAATAGAACTGGAAAAGTTTCGGAGTGGAAATCATCTCGCCAATCTCCGCCAAACTTACCGTGCCGAGAGCTGAAACGCCGAACATGGTGCCGAATTTTTCTGCAGCACGAGCCACTGCGCGTTCACCATCGTGATGAAATAGGCGCTGAAGAGCAGTGGGAGAGCAGAAAATTGGCATATCCAGCTTCTGCCCCATCACAGTTACCGACATATCGATTTCTTCCACACCGGCCAAGACGTTAGGAACGAGGTCGCAATCGTCAAATGCAGAGGTATTTCTGCGGTAGGTGATTTCGTCATCTGCCGCGCCATCAATATAGTGAAAAATGGGACCGGGAAGTCGCTGTTTGGCTAAAAGGCGGAGATCTTCCACGTTGTGGCAATTCTTGAGGCGTCTGAACATATTGCTAGCTCTATCTATTGCTTATATGACTCGCATTATCTATGGAAAGACTCAAGAATCGAAGGCCTTATTGAAACAAACTGAAACAATATAGCTCTCCCGAATAGGCTCGTTCTTCCTTATACTGTGCTAATCTTCCAATTAATCGTGGAACCAGTGGAAAAGATGAAAATGTTCAGCAAACAGTTACTTGCCCTTGCTCAAAGACTTGGGTTGTATTGCATCTTGGCTCTCTTACCGGTCTCCGTTCTGGGCCAGAACATCGCAGTTACTCACTGTCAGGGTGCCTGCCCTCAATATGCCTCCAATATAGTCGCCAACCAGGCAAAAATTGTAATTCATCATGTTTACGCGGCTGGCTTGAATAACGACTCGGGAATGCCCGATTGGGTGGCATATCATTTAAGCAGTGATGCTGTAGGTGTTGCCTCTTTGTTACCGCGAAACTGGCAGTCTGACAGTCTGTTAAGGTTTTCAGACGCAGGAGATCTAATTGAAGTAGGCGATTCTGAATTTTCGCTAGCGCAAATTAGCGCGGATACGAGCGCCTATGCCGGGCTTGGTGCGCCCGATATGCAGGAAGAGGAAACGGTTCGCCTTGCGCCAATGACAAGTTTCGCAAACACACCTTATTGGCCTGAACTTAATAACATAAGCAATATGGTTCCAATGCCAGCCAATCTTAGATTAGGTGCATGGCTAAAGCTTGAACAGGCGTTGAATCAGCTTGTTGACACCGAAGAAGATCTCTATGTCGTAAGCGGTCCTCTGTTCCTTATAAGTCAGCCATTGAGCACCTCCCTGCAGGGAACTGATTTTGGACCGGCTGCGTATTACAAAATAGTATCCAGTGATGACGGATTTCTGTCCTTCATGTTTCCAGAAAATATGCAGCGATATGAATCATTCTGTGACAGGCGTATGGCGCTGGATCAGATTGAGGGCATGAGTGGTCTAAATATTTTTCCGGGACGAGAACCAAAAGAGTCTGTCAAATTACTTGATGCTTTGGGTTGTGGTTAACTCCCGTTTCACCGTTTGAATAATGTTGTAGTGCACTATTTATTTTGAAAGAATAATTAGTAATAAAGAATGCTTGTTAAGAAAGAGCAGCTACAGTTCGATCAATCTGATTTTCTGATACGGAGCACATAATGAAAAAAATCAGCTCACAATTTATTTCTAGCAGCTTACTGGTGATCGCCAGTACTTTTTCACTAGCAATTTTTGCTGCAGACAATTATACGGTTCCCAAAACTGAATGGGGCCAACCTGATCTGCAAGGTGTTTGGAATTTTTCATCCGATACTCCCATGCAAAGACCCTCAAGATTTGGTGACAGACAGTTTCTAACTCCTGAGGAGCTCATTGAGATTCAGGCGCGAAGAGCATCTGCTGATGCCAGCAACGATGGGGCTATCAATGTTGAAGGAGTTGATGGGTCCTATAATGATTTCTGGGTTGAGAATGCCGGAATTGGTGGCGACGCCCGTACATCTCATATCGTCTATCCGGAAAATGGCAGACTGCCGTCTCTTGTGGAAGGAGCTATTGCCAATCAGGGAGTCTATGGTGGAGGCACTACTGGCGAGTCACGCCCGGTACGAATATCTGCTGGCGGCATTGGTACCGATGGACCTGAAGACAGAGGTCTTTCTGAACGATGTATCATTGGATTTAATGGCGGGCCACCGTTTGTTCCCAGCCTGTACAATAACAATGTGCAAATTTTTCAGAGTAAAGATCATGCAGTACTGATGACTGAAATGATTCACGATTCACGCATTGTGCCCCTGTTTGATTCCGCAGATGATTTGTCTGCCCTCGACGATCAGCTGAGATTATGGACTGGAGATTCCAGAGGCTACTGGGACGGAAATACATTAGTGGTTAAAACAAGAAATTTTAATGGGCTCGCCGCAAGTTTTGGTTCAGCAGGAACATCGTTCGATAAGGTTTTAACAGAGCGTTTTACAAGAGTAGGTCCGGTTACCGTAAATTACGAATTCACAGTCGATGATCCTTCTACTTATACAGATAGATTCACAGCGATCGTGCCAATGACTAAAGTGGCGGGTCAGCTCTATGAATATGCCTGCCACGAAGGTAACTATGGAATGGTAAATATCTTGCGCGGTGCCAGAGTGCAAGAGAGACTCGAGCAGGAGTCACGTTAGACTAGTAGTCTAGCGTCTCCAGCTGCACTAAGGGTTGGCACTATCTCAATTCATCTGATACTTCACTTTCTGGTGCCTGCTGGAATTGTAGCTGGATTCTTTCGCAAGCAGTGGCGGCGAGCCTATTTAATAATGATCGGAACTATGGTGGTCGACCTCGATCATCTTCTTGCTGATCCGATATACGACCCAGGTCGTTGCAGTATAGGATTTCATCCGCTTCATGAACCCATTCTGTTTGCGCTCTATTTCGGCCTCTGTTTTCATTCCAAGACTAGATATATAGGTCTCGGGCTCGTGGTTCATATGGCTCTGGATTCTTTGGATTGCCAGCTCACCAATGGAATTTGGTTCGTCTAGGAAAATATTGTTAAGGTAGTGGAAATAAAATGCCACTAAGGTTCATAGCTATGATTTATAACAACGTTCTACTTACTGTGAATAAGGACAGCGATGTAGAAGAGGTTAGAGGCCTGTTGGCAGAACAAGCCAGGCGCTCAAGCGAAGAACCGGGTTGTGTTCGTTTCGAGGTCTATCAATCACAGGCCGAAATTGGTCAGTTTTTTCTTGTGGAGCAATGGGAGACTCAGGAAGATCTCGATGCGCATAAACAAGCAAAAGCATTTACCGAACTCTATATTCCCAAAGTAATACCTCTGGTCAGCAGAACGCCTCATCCATCAGATCTTGTGTGGCCCTAGTTTTTTCAGGGTTGGCCTAAGCTTGAGCGGGAAGAACAGGAAGTTACATGAAGTTAGCAAAACAATTAGAAAAGCTTGGTACGGAAACAGCGTTTTCTGTATCCGCGGCGGCTGCAGCCTGGGGGGCGAAAGGCAACAAGATATATCCTTTCCACCTGGGGGATATAAATATTGCCACTCCGCGAAATATTATTGAGGCAACAGAGAAGGCGATTGCAGATGGCTTTACCGGTTACTGTCCCGGAGCCGGAATTCCGGAATTGCGAGAGGCGATTGCCAGAGACGTAGGCAGTAAGAGGCAGTTGAATTACAGCGATTCGAATGTTTCCATTCAGCCTGGAGGAAAGCCGGTGATTGGAAAATTTCTCGCTGCCGTGATGAATCCAGGAGATGAAGTCCTCTATCCAAATCCTGGATACCCCATCTATGAATCCCAAATTGAATACCAGGGTGGTGTTGCTGTTCCTTATGGATATATGGAGACAGAGAACGGTTTTGATCTCGACATGGAAGCTATCAGGAGAGCCATTAACCCAAACACCCGCGTGCTTATCTACAATAATTTTCAGAACCCGAATGGTGCGCAATCCTCGCCCGAAGAGATGCGGCAACTTGCAAAATTGGCCATTGAAAATGATCTATGGGTTTTGAGTGACGAAGCGTATTTTGAAATTCAATACGCCAACAAAGCCGAATCAATAGTAAGTATCGATGGCATGCAGGAGCGAAGTGTCATTCTCTATACCTGTTCGAAACGCTTCGCCATGACGGGTTGGCGCCTGGGAGCAGCGATTGGGCCCCAGAATGTTATCGATGTCATTAACAAGATGAATACTAATATCGAATCCTGTACTACACATTTCATTCAGAAAGGAATGGTGGAAGCGATCGAAGGAGACTCTTCCGGACCTGAAGCGATTATCGAAGAATTGAGAAAGCGCAGAGATGCTGCGGTTGAAGGTCTCAATGGGATTGCAGGAATTAGAATCGCAGCACCTGAAAGTACTTTTTATCTTTTCCCTAATGTATCGTCGATCATGCAACGGAAAGGCTTTCACAATGTTAATCAGCTTATGGATGAAGCCTTGATAGAAACCAATGTATCTTTCTGTACTCGCAATCATTTTGGTCGACCAACGCCCGGCGAGAAAGACTTCTATATCCGATTTGCCTACTCAGGTATTGGGGTAGCAGATATAGAGGAAGGCCTGGAAAGATTAAAAACTTATTTCGAAAAGTAGAAAGACAGAGTATGTTTGCCTACAGCGGTCGCGTTGTGTGGCGTAAATTTTGGAAAATAGAGAGGATTTAGAATGAAAAAGTTTGGAATAAAAGAATTAGTATTGATAGTTATCGCTAGCTTCGGCTTCGCAAATTTAAGCAATGCCCAGAATGGGCCTCCACCCTGTGGACCGGCTGCTGATCTGTCTTCAGACCTGGGGGCAAACGTTGCTGCCGATTCCCGTTGCTTCGAGCTGCGCATGTATACAGCAGAGCCAGAAGTGGATGGAGTTGGTGGTATCAACAATCTCCATCAAAGATTTCGTGAGCAAGAAGTAGCTATCTTCGAAAAGCTCGGAGCCCAGGTGTTGGCGGTTTGGCAGCGGTTGGATGATCCCAACACCCTGGTGTGGATGTTGGCCTATAGAGACCGTGCCCACCGGCAGGAAGTTTGGGAAGCCTTTGGCACAGATCCGGAATGGATAGCATTGCGTGAGAAGTACCCTGTGCCTATTTCAGCCGAGACATATACGATGAGTGCAACCGACTATTCCAATTTTAAATAGCAAAAAGCAAATAAAAGCTTTTGCGGATTAGCTTAAGAAGGAATATCCTGCTTCAAAGCTCTAAAAATAATAAGGAGAAGGTAATGAGCAGTATCGGAGAACTCAATAGAAGAACCTTTCTTAAGAACGCAGGAATTACAGCAGTAGCGGGGGCTGCGGGCGCATTGTCTAGCACTGCGGCGCAGGCAGCCCCAGCGCCACACGCCAGAATGAACGGTGGAAAATACGACTTCGATACCGTTTATAATCGGGTAGGGTCCAACTGCTCCCGCTGGGACGGTGCCGCCGCTCCTTACCCCGAGGGTGTCTTCAAGTACGGCATGGGTGTGGCTTCGCAGGATTTCGAGTGTGCACCTTGTATTACTGAAGCACTTGCCGAGCGGGTTCAGCACCACAATTGGGGCTATATGGCAGGTGCCCAGACGGACACCTTAGTAGAGTCCATTATCAACTGGAAAGGCGAGCGCAATAACCTTGACCTCGACCCTGACAGTATTACTGTATCTGATGGAGTCTACCCAGGTATGATCGCCGCGATGCGCGCGTTTGTGCCAGCCGGTGGTAAGGCGCTAATCATTACTCCCGCCTATTCTGGTTTCTACTCAATGGCTCGCGCTGCCAATATAGGCACAGTCGATAGTCAAATGAAGATTGTTGCAGGTCGTTATGAGCCCGATTGGGCGGATCTGGAATCGAAGATGACATCGGACGTTCGGGTGCTGATCGTATGTAACCCACAAAACCCTACTGGCAATGTTTGGCGTGCAGATGAACTAGAGCGTATGGGTAGGTTAGCCCTAGACAACGATGTAGTCGTTCTTTCGGACGAAATTCACTGCGACGTCGTTCGTCGTGATCACAAATTTACACCTTTCGCCTCCCTGGCTGACAGAGCTGTAGCAGATAACAGCATATCGTTTACTGCTATCAGCAAAACCTTCAATATGGCTGGCTTGAAGAACGCCTATTACTATTCATCTAATCCCACACTGCTTGGTCGTGTTGATCAATATCACCGAGCAGAGTTAAGTACGCTGGGAATGGTAGCTACCGAGGCGGCTTATAAGCATGGTGGTGACTGGTTCGATCAGGCCAATGCATATATGGATGATAATCATCAATTTATTGAAGACTACGTAAAGGCTAATTTGCCGAACGTGGGGTATACCCGCAACGAAGGAACCTATATGACTTTCCTGGATTTTTCCAAAGTGATTGCTGCTTTGGGTCCTGAAGAGTTGATGGCTGCTTATGATCGTGAAACAGCTGACCAGGCATTTCGAGAATGGCTGGTTTATAACTCTGGAGTCTATCTGAATTACGGCACAAGTTATGGCGCCGGCGGAGAAGGCCATGTTCGTTTGAATGTTGCTTCATCACGCTTGATACTCAATGAAGCCTTTGACGCAATCGCCGCGGCCATACGCAATGCATAAATGAAGTGTAAGAAGTTACTCAGACGAGGAAAAACACAATGAAAATAACACGTCGAGGATTTGTAGGAACTATAGGGCTAGGAGCGGCCACCAGTCTTTTATCCGGGACATCATTAATAAACAAAGGTGCCAGTGCGCAGACAGTTGCAGATGCAGAATCCGGTGTTTATGACGGCGGCATCATGCAGCTTAATCAAAATGAAAGCGCGCGAGGTCCCGGACCTAAAACCATGCAGGCAATTCACGCCCACACTACCAAGAGAGTAGGGCGAGGTTATTCACCTGATCATGTGAATGAACTTCGATCCGCCCTCGCAGATGAATACAGTGTTGGTCGGGAAAACGTGATGATGGCAACTGGTTCATCGCCTATTCTACGTGGTGCTGTACGGGCTTTTTGCACGGCTGAAAAAGGACTTGTTTCTGCCGGACCGACATATTCAACCTGCGAACAGGTTGCCAGACAGATCGGTGCTGGATTGGAGGTTATTACTCTTGATAACTCCATGCATATCGATCTAGATGGCATGGCGAATGCTGCAGTGGGCGCGGGTTTGGTTTATTTTTGTAATCCCAATAACCCAACTGGGACAGTGCATGGCCCCGGGGCAGTTGAGGGCTTCGTCAGACGTATTATGAGAGAGTCGCCGGATACCAAAATCCTGATTGATGAGGCCTATATAAATTACGCTGCAGAAGGAACAATAGAAACGGCGTTACCTCTGGTTCACGAGTTTGAAAATGTCTTCATCAGTCGTTCTTTTTCTAAGGCCCATGCTCTAGCCGGTTTGAGAATCGGATATGCGCTGGGGCAGGAACAGACCCTGAAAGCCATGACCGATGTCTGGGGCATGGGTGAGGTCAATATGCTGGGTGCTGTAGCCGCATTAACAGCCTTACAGGATAAAGAGCATCTTGAATGGGAGCGGGGAGAGAATGCCGAGATAAGGGCGTTTGTTTCCAATTCATTTCGTGAAATGGGATACGAAGTTACTGAATCCAGTACTAACCATATCTTTGTAAACCTTCGTCAGCCAGCTAGGGATTTCCGCGCTGCCTGTCTAGAGAACAAGATATTGGTAGGCCGGGATTTTCCGCCATTTGAGAATACTCACTGCCGGATTTCCATGGGAAGCCGGGAAGAAATGGCTATCGCTGTAGAGGTGTTTAAGAAAGTTTTAGCCTGAGAATCAAATAGAACTGCCAAGGGGCAGAGCCTATTTCATGTTATGTGAAATGGGCTCTGCCCCTTTCTTCTTTCCTGTTATTATTCCCGCCTAGTTTTGTTTTAGAGCTCTGTGAATGAGTTCCAAGTAGAGTTTCGAGACAGAGTATGAGCAAGCAGAAAGATTTTGAAAAAGCCGCTGAACTGGCACTGCAAGAGGCAGTGAGCTGGAGGTCAGATGGTGTGAAGTTGCCGGCCATTCCCACTGCCAGTAAGGAAGACATGTTAGCTCTGTTTGACGGAGGGCTTCCTGAGACTGGTAATAGTGGTGAAGCAGTGATCGAACAACTCATCAAGGCGGCTGAGAATGGATTGGTAAACAACACTCACCCAAACTTCTATTCGTGGGTACAGGGCAGTTCACACCCAGTTGGAGTGGCGGCTGATATTTTGACTTCTGCATGGGGACAGAATGCCGCTATTTATCAGACTGCTCCCGCTGCAGCCATAGCCGAAGAAGTTGCTGCAAAGTGGTTGCTTGAATTGCTTGGGCTTCCCAGTTCTTCTTCGCTTGCTTTCGTAACCGGCGCCACTATGGCTAGTTTTATCTGCCTGGCGGCTGCTAGAAGTGAGGCTCTCAAACGCCATGGTTATGATCTCGAGGAAGAGGGCATGAGTGATGCTCCTGCCATTCATGTCTTCCTCGGAGCTGAAGCCCACGCGACCATTTTGTCGGATCTTCGTTATTTGGGCTTCGGTCGAAATAATCTTGTGTTTATAGATGTGGATGATCAAGGACGGATGCTGGCGGACGATTTGCGACAGCAGATGAAGAATTTCGAGGGCCCCAAAATAGTCATTGCACAAGCGGGCCATATTAACTCCGGGGCCTTTGATCCCTTCAATGAAATTGTAGATATTGCCAGGAGTCACGACACCTGGGTTCACGTGGATGGAGCATTCGGTCTGTGGGCAAATGTCGTTCCTGAATTGAGCGACCTTTGTGCCGGCATAGAGAAGGCCGACTCTTGGACAGTTGATGGTCATAAGTGGTTGCAGGTTCCATATGACTCCGGGTTTGCAATCGTAAAACATCCTGACGCTCACAAGCGGGCAATGGACATTTCAGCGAGCTATCTTGTCAGGGATGAGAGAGACGGTCGCAACCCAAGTCAATTTAGCCCTGAGCTTTCTCGCAGATCTAGAGGCTTTGTGGTTTGGGCTGTTTTACAGGCGATGGGCAAGCAAGGTGTTCAAGAGATGGTGGCACGCCACTGCCGCTGCGCGCTTCACTTGCAGAGTCGACTTGCGGAGGTTTCTGGTGTTCGCATACTCAACGAAGTAAGACTCAACCAGGTAGCCATAGCATTTGGTGAGGGAGCTTCGTCTGAGGAATGTGATCGAATGACTAATGAAGTTATCGATGAGATAAGATTGGAAAACACAAATTTTGTTCTGGGCGCTCGCTGGAAAGAGCAAGTAATCCTGCGAATTTCCATAATTTCATTGTTCACTGATTTGGAACACATCGACAGTTTGGCTGATTCAATAATCAGGGCGTGGGCAAAAGTTGCTCGCTAAGTATTTTTGTAAGTGAATGAGGTTTTAGATGTCAGATAGAGAAGTAAAGGCTTTGGCGGAGAATGTAGATGCGCCGCAGTTTGAGGTAATGGCGTTCACAATTCCTCCTGAATTGAGTAAGGCAAAGGTTGCCGTAGTTACATCGGCTTCTTTGCATCACGTAGATCAGGATGATTTTGATCCGGCCGATGAGGGTTTTCGAGTTCTCGACAATAGGAAAAGAGACTTCCAATCCGGTCACTGGAGTCCGAATTTTGATAGCACAGGTTTCGCGGTTGATTTTAATACAGTGATTCCGCTGGATAGATTGGATGAGCTTGAGCGGGATGGAAAAATAGGAAAGGTTTCTGATGTTCATCTTTCATATGCCGGGAATCAATTCGATCTCAGCGCCATTCGAATGGACAGTGGGCCGGCGGGTGCAAAATTGCTGAAAGAAGCCGGGGTCGACGTCGTACTGCTCACCCCGGTCTGACCTCTTTGCACGCGTACCGTGAGTACGCTAGCACATGTATTTGAAGCAGCTGGTTTAGCGACAGTCGCTCTTGGATCAGTTCGTAAACAAATTGAAAGCACAGCGCCACCCCGTGGTTTGATATGTAACTTTCCCCTAGGTAGACCTCTAGGTAAACCTGACGATGGGGAATTTCAACATCGTGTTTTGGCCCACGCTTTTTCTCTTCTTGATTCAAGCGAGCCCGTTCTTGATGAATTTGATGACGCAATCGAAGATGATAGTACTGAAGTCCTTGCCTGCCCCTTACCGGCCCGCAGCAATGAAAATCTTCATCCGGCAATCGATGAGTTGCGAGGCTTGCGACCCGCCTATGACAGAGGGATATCGAAATACGGTAATCGAGCTGGCACAGGAAGAGCAATCGGAGTTGATGAACTCGAAGCAGCGATTGAGGCTTTAGTTCGGGTTAGCGAAGGAACTCCCTGGAAACAGGCTGGAATTCCAGGCATCCCCTCCCGTGTGGCGCAGGATATTCGAGGCTACTATGAAACGGCCGCACTAGGTTTGAGTGATCATATTCCCGCTGCATGGGCTGGTACAAATTGGTTTTTCGACGAAACTGAGAGTGGCAAACTGGTATTGGCGGCACGGGCAGTTATGCGTGACGCTGGAGAAAAGAGACCAATCTGGTTCTATATGACTCCAGGAGATCGTTAGTCAAAATGATATCTTCGAATAGCTATATTGGTTTGGGTGAACGGTTCTACGAAGAAGAGCAGCCTATTCCTGTATCAGAACCAGAGCTGTTTCTGTGGAATGATGGTCTTGCTGAACAACTTCAGATATGTGAAATCCTGGGCCTGGACTCTTGCTCCAACCCCGGCTCCAACTCCAAGGATTTCTCAGAAAAAGACAGTAAGATTCTAGCCGAATATTTTTCCGGTAATCAGATAGTTCCTGATTCCAGTCCTATAGCTCTCGCCTACGCAGGTCATCAGTTCGGTCAATTCAATCCGCAGCTGGGAGACGGCAGGGCGCATTTACTCGGAGAAGTTTTAGATCGCGATGGCAAGTATTGGGATCTCCAGCTCAAAGGCTCAGGCCCTACTTCTTTTTCTCGAGGCGGCGACGGACGTTGCGGTATCGGTCCGGCAATAAGGGAATTTCTGATGAGTGAAGCAATGCATGCTCTCGGTGTCCCGAGTACGCGTTGCCTCTCAGTGGTAACTACAGGGGAAGCAGTATACCGAGACCGAGTACTACCTGGAGCCGTTGTTAGCCGAATAGCATCTAGCCATCTTCGCGTTGGCAGTTTTCAATTCTATGCTGCTCGTGGAGACGTCGAGGCATTACAATTGCTTCGCGATTTTGCTATCGAGAAACATTGTCCTGAATTTGGGCCAAGCTTTGGTTCAGAGGTAAGAGATGATAAAGAGCGAACGCTTCTGCTTCTGGATTGGGCAATAGAAAAACAGATTCATCTCGTGGTGGAGTGGATGCGAGTAGGTTTTATACATGGAGTATTGAATACGGACAACACAGCGCTCTCAGGAGAGACTATTGATTTTGGACCCTGCGCAATGATGGGCGTTTACGATCCGGCGACGGTATATAGCTCGATTGATCATATGGGCAGATATGCTTTCGGCAAACAGCCGAATATTATCCACTGGAATCTTGCAAGATTTGCTGAGTGTTTACTGCCTTTGATCAAAGAAGATGACAAGCAGTCGGCGGATAAAATCGAATCGATGATTGCCGAGGTGCCAGATAGAATCAGTGAGAAATATAGTTCGATGATGGCGAGCAAGTTTGGCATTGCCGCTCAGGTTTCCAGTGACAGTGATTTACTGAACTCATTGCTGGAACATTTCGCTGTAAATAAGTTGGACTATACAAATACTTTTAATCTTCTGACTGAATCCTTGAGCTCGGGCTCTGCCCGAGAACAATCAGAAGGTTTGCTGAAACAATTTTTTCCAATCTGGTGGAGCCGGATTGTAGACCAGGAAATTTCGATGGAACAAGTTCAGGCTCTGATGCGAAAAAATAATCCTGTGGTCATACCAAGAAACCATCATGTTGAAGCCGCAGTGAAGTCAGCTGAAGAGGCTCTGGACCCAGCGCTTGCAAACAGGATGCTTGAGGTAATGCGAAACCCCTATAGGTCAACAACTAACACAGCTCTCTATCAAGACCTTCCTGTGGATGGAGATAAGCAGTACCAAACCTTCTGTGGAACTTGATCAGGCGTTCAGCCTGGTCCATCGATAATCCTGTGATATGTTGAAAATTGGCGTGTTATAGAGGATATTACGGGAATAGCAGAAGAGAGTAGCAATAGGTAGCAATAGAGAGGTACGCCGTGGAATCCTTAGCGAGTAATGGACATTCTCATCATCAGCTTAAAGCCGGACTGACTTGTTCAGTTCTATTTCTCTGCCTGTTCTCGATCCAGGTCTCTGGTGCCGAGAGAGCTATCGAAATAATCGATGAAATGGAAGCGCTCTATCAGGGCGCGTCCAGCAGTGCCACCATGACCATGATTGTGGAAACCCCTCAATTTGAAAGAACCATGGAAATGGAGGCTAGTTCGATTGGTACCGAGAAATCCTTCATTCGAATTCTCTCTCCGCGCAAGGATAGAGGAATAGCCACACTCAAGCTAGATATGGAAATGTGGAATTTCCTGCCCAAGATCAATAGAGTAATTAAAGTGCCTCCATCCATGATGATGGGGTCATGGATGGGCAGCGACTTCACCAATGATGACCTGGTGAAGCAAACCACGCTGACCGATGAATATTCCCTTACCCTTGAAGAAACAGATGAGCAGTACGCAATAATTCTCGTACCCAAGGAAGAAACCGTTACTGTTTGGGGAAAGATCGATTACATAGTAAATAAGGAATATATGGTTCCTGTAGCTCAGAATTTCTATGACGACAATGGAGAGATAATTCGAAAACTGGAATTCAGTGAATTGAGAGATTTTTCCGGGAGAATGATCCCATCTCGATTAGAAATGATACCCATGAATAAGGAAGGTAATAAAACAATAATAATCTATGACGAGTTGAAATTTGATCCTCCCGAAGTAGATGAGTCCATATTTACGCTTCGGAATCTTAGAAGTCGTTTCTAATGCTTCTACTTAAACTCGCTTTTCGCAACATTTTCAGGCAGCGGCGCAGATCCTTACTAACAGCTATCAGTATGGCGGGAGGATATATACTGTGTACCTTCAGCTTTTCTCTGAGCGAGGGCAGCTACAATAACGCCATTTCATTTTTTACTCTCGACCATACCGGTCATGTTCAGATTCACAAAGAAGACTATCTTCAGCGCCCCAAGATTCATAAAACCATTGATGATCCTGAGCAGCTAAGCGAAATACTGGATTCAAGAGAAGATATTGCAGCTCATACTTTGAGAGTATTTGCTCCTGGGATTGCCTATTCTGATACTGACAATTCCCCCGCTCAGATTATTGGTGTTGATCTCGAAAGGGAACGAACCACCAGTACGCTGGAACAAAAAGTTAGCTCTGGAAGCTATATCGGAAGCGACCTCGATAGTGACGGCTACTATTCAGCGATGATTGGTGCAGGGTTAGCCAATAGCCTGAACATAGGTTTGGGTGATGAGTTGATACTGATTTCTCAGGGAGCTGATGGCTCTGTTGCCAATGATATTTATATAGTGAATGGAATTATTGGAAATCGAGATTCTCCAGACAGGAATACGGTATTTTTGCCTCTGGTGGCTGCGCAGGAATTTTTGAGCATGTATGGCAGAGTGCACGAAGTTTCTATATTGCTCAATGATGAAGGCGATTCTCGTTCAGAAGCCAGCCTATTACAGGAAGAATTGCAGGACCTGTCAGTAGCTCCCTGGCAGGTGGTAGAGTCAACTTTTTATCAATCAATGCAAACAGATAAACAAGGTAACAATTTCTCCATGGGGGTGATTGTCTTCCTTGTTTTCGTGGGCGTTCTTAATACAGTGCTGATGTCTGTTCTCGAGCGAACCAGAGAGTTTGGTGTGCTGAAGGCTATAGGAAGCAGGCCGACAAAAATTGCACTAATGATTACTCTTGAGACTGGCTTGTTAGCCTCGCTAAGTGTGTTAATGGGGCTTTTGATTTCTCTGCCGCTAATTGGATGGTTCACCGCAGTTGGTTTTGAACTCGCGCAACCTATGGATGTTGGGGGCATTGTTATGAGCCATATGACCGGTGAGATGTCTTTTTATGTGTTCGCGATACCGCTGGCATTGATAGTATTGTTTGCTTTACTAATCAGTATTCCTACTGGTATCAGAGCAGCGAGAATCTCGCCCACAGAAGCGATGCGGAGTACGTAGTGCTGACACTTAAACTCGCCTTCCGCAATTTGTTTCGAAATATCCGTCGAACCATTCTAACGGTCATGTTGATTTCCTTGAGCCTGGCAGCGCTGATCGCTGTAGATGGCATTATGAGGGGCATGCTTACACTGATGGTGGAGAATGTTACCAGTACGATATTTGGCGAGGCACAAATACACAGGGTCGGATTTCGGGAAAACATGGATGTAGATATCTATCTCGAGAACTCCAATGAACTGGAGCAAACGCTTCAACAGGATGCATCCCTGGAATCATATACTCCACGGGTGATGAGCGGCGCAATGATTTCTTCCAGTTATAACGTTTCCGCTGGTTTGCTCTATGGAGTTGACGCAGATCGAGAGAGAACAATTAGCAAATTGGCGCAAGCAGTGGTTCGAGGAGAATATCTCAGTGGAGCAGATAGTGAGTTGCTCATTGGCCATACAATGGCTGATCTGCTTGAGGTAGACCTCGGTGATCGCATTGTGCTGACGCTGTCTGAAGCAGGATCAGGAGAGTTGGCCCAAGCCCTATACAGAATTTCCGGGATAGTAGATTTCGGTATGCGTGAACTGGATGATAATTTTGTATTTGTGAATATTTCTTCTGCGCGGCAAACCTTGGGAATGTCTGATCAGCAGACCCATGAATTCGTACTCAAATTTGTAAACTCTGAAGATGCAGAGAATCCCGATTTGAGCATTTTCCAACAATTAAACGATGAAGAGGTCGAAGCCCTGGGTTGGTTGGAGTTAAATGAGCAGCTTGGTTTGATCATCGAGTTATCATCTTTCACTTCCCTAATAGTCGGGCTCATTCTTTTCTTTTTGGCATCTCTCGGTGTGATTAACTCCATGTTCATGTCAATATACGAGCGCATCTACGAGTTTGGTGTTATCAAAGCCATTGGCACTCGGCCAGCTGCTATCAGCCTTCTAATTCTCTTTGAAGCTCTCCTAATAGCGCTAATTAGTTCCATTCTGGGAATTATTTTGGGTTATCTACTTGGTTTGTATACTTCGAATTACGGAATCGGTATGGGAGAAATGGAGTTTTCTGGCATAGCCATAAACAACAATATCTTTTCCGAATTCCATATTTCGCAGTTCACTCAGTTTCCAGTATATGTGGTTCTGCTGACAATTGTGGCTGCGATATATCCTGCCAGATTTGCCGCGAAGATAATCCCCTCTGACGCACTGCAGAGAAGTCTTTAGGAGTTAGTATGACAGCTGTAATTTCAACTAATGAAGTATGTCGCTATTTCGGTGATGAAGAAGAAACCATGGTCAAGGCCGTGGATAGGGTTTCTATCGAAATTGAGAGAGGGGAATTTACTGCCATTGTTGGTCCATCTGGCTCAGGGAAAACAACCTTGTTACATTTGATAGGTGGGCTCGATAATCCCACTTCTGGGTCTGTTGAATTGTCAGGTACGAATATTGCCGAGATGAGCGGTGCGATTCTTTCTGATTTTCGAAGAGATCACATCGGCTTCATTTTCCAATCTTATAACCTGATACCGGTTTTCTCCGCTGAGGAAAATATTGAATACATCATGTTGTTGCAGGGAGTGGAGGCATCGGAGCGAAAGCGTCGGGTTGCGGAAATGTTGGAACAAGTGGGCCTCGAAGGTCTGGGAAGCAGGCGTCCTAACAAATTGTCTGGAGGGCAACAACAGCGGGTCGCGATAGCGCGAGCTATGGTTTCACACCCCGAAATTATTCTTGCAGATGAGCCAACTGCCAACCTGGATTCCAAGACGGGGATTGCTCTTCTCGATTTGATGAAAGAGTTGAATGAGAAACACAATATGACCTTTGTCTTTTCAACCCACGATGACAAAATCATGACAAGAGCAGGAAGGCTTATTCATATGATGGACGGTGAAATCGAATCGGATGAAGTAAAGTAATTCATGCGCCCTGTTTCCAGTGCATTTCTTTTTTCCCTTCTGAGCGTTATTGCTTTTGATTCTTACGCTCAACTAAATTTCTCCGGTTATTTGAAAAATTACAGTGTTATTCAAGAAGAAATAGACAACGATCTGTTTCAGTTCGATCAAAGTTATCGTATGCAAAACAGTGCTCGTCTGATGCTGGACTATTTTAACGATGATCAGGTTTGGCAGTTACATTACGAGGCAGGCGTTGAGTCTCATTCACAACTTTTACCTGGCGCATCTTCTTTCGTAACACCTGGTCGGCAGAACTATAGATTGAGTGACCTGCGATCGACCATTGGGCCCGCGCCAAAGAAAAATACTGTTCCGCAGAATCTGGACAGGTTCAATGTACAATTTCAGATGGAATCCGGGGACCTCACCATAGGTCGGCAGGCGATCACATTTGGCTCAGCGAGAATTATAAATCCCACCGATGTGTTCATTCCCTTCGATGTAAGAACGCTAAATACAGAGTATCGCACTGGCATCGATGCTGTTCGTTTCCAAAAGCCTATAGGGCAATTAGGTGAGTTGGACATGGGTGTAGTGCTTGGACCCGATGGCAAGGCGGAAAATTCTTCAGCCTTTCTACAATTACTTACAAATGCTTCAGGTCGGGATTATCAATTCACCGCAATGCGCTTTGCGGATCAGAATCTTCTGGGAGCAGGAGTGCAGGCTGCCTTGGGTGAATTGGGGTTTTGGTTGGAAACCGCCTACGTCAGCGGTGATGAAGACTATTTCCGTACTTCCATCGGGGTCGACTATGCATTTAACGAGAATGTGTTTGGCATGGTGGAATATCATTACAACGGAGCGGGCTCCAATGATGCCGATGCCTATCTTGCCAACCTGGATAACGTAGCCTACAAGGCCGGGGGTGTTTTTCTGCTCGGTGAAAATTATTTGATACCCGTCATAAGCTGGCAAGTCAGCACCTTGCTCGGACTTTCATTTCAAACCCTCGCCAATATGGATGATGGCTCACTCTTTGTCAGTGCCAATGCTGACTATAGTCTTTCAGATAATGTCTATCTGGGCATGGGTGTTCAACACTTCGCAGGTGAAGATTTTAAGGTGACGGGTCCAAACCCTCTTGCCGATCAGCTGCAATTGGGGTCGGAATACGGCGGTAATCCCGATTCTATCTATGTCAGTCTAAGATATTACTTCTAGGCCGCGGTAAGCGGTCCAGCACAAATACGACATGCAGAGTTGTTTCACAGTGTATGTCTTCGATTTTGTAACTATTAATCTGTGAATACGTCGACTATATTCGAGGAATTGGTTTTTAAGGGTTGGGGGGGAACTATGTTAAGCATTAAAGGTTTAAAGAAAACTTACAGTAATGGTGTTCAGGCTATGGATGGCATAACACTGGATATCTCTGAGGGTATGTTTGGTCTGCTCGGACCGAATGGTGCTGGAAAGTCGTCTCTTATGCGAACTCTTGCCACTCTGCAAGATGCGGATGAAGGAACTGCATTTCTGAATGATATTGATATTCTAAATGACAAGGAGAGCCTGCGCCAGGTTCTGGGATATTTGCCTCAGGAATTTGGAACCTACCCTCGTGTGTCTGCTCTGAGAATGCTAGATCACTTTGCAGTGCTGAAGGGTATTGTTAATAAAGGTGAGCGGAAGGAATTGGTTGATCACTTGTTAAATGAAGTGAATCTTTGGGATGCCCGAAAAACTGCAGTCAGTACCTACTCGGGCGGCATGAAGCAGCGCTTCGGTATAGCACAGGCATTAATCGGAGACCCTCAACTGGTTATTGTGGATGAGCCCACAGCGGGTCTCGATCCGGAAGAGCGCAGACGCTTTCACAATTTACTGGCTGGCATAGGCACAGATACGGTCATCATCCTTTCAACCCATATCGTAGATGATGTGAGTGACCTTTGTTCTGACATGGCGATAATGGGTAACGGTCGAATTCTCATGAATGGAGAGCCCAACGAAGTTATAGGGCGCCTTGAAGGCTCCGTGTATAGCAAGATCATAGAAAGAAGCGAATTGAGCGAGTACGAGAGTAACTATAATGTGTTGTTTTCCACGCTGACCGGTGGGCGGACGAAGATGCATATTGTGAGTGATTCCGACCCTGGAAATGGTTTTGTCTCAACCCCAGTGAGCCTAGAAGATGTCTACTTCTCGACGCTTCGTGATCATCAGATCAACATAGCTGCCTAGCTTTCCGAGCGTTAAAAGAAAAGGACTCATTCTCTATGTTTGCTCAAATATTCCGTTTTGAATTAGCATTTCATGCGCGCCAACCTCTGGTGTATGTCGTATCGCTCGTGATATTCCTGCTTAGTTTCGGTGCCACGGTTTCAGACAATATTCAGATGGGCGGCACCATCAGCAATATAAATATTAATTCGCCGTTCAATGTCATTGCTGTGCTTTCTACTATTAGCTTTATGACTTCGCTAATCGCGGGAGTTACGTTTGCCTCAAGTCCAATATTGAGAGACTTTGATCATAAAGTAGCTGAGCTTTTCTTTACCACGCGAGTTAACAAATTCAACTATTTGATGGGACGTTTCTGTGGCGCTGTAGTGTTTTGTTTTGTGGTCTATTTGATGGCCGCCATGGGTGTGTTTGTTGGCGAGTTTATGCCCTGGATAGATCCCGAGAGACTAGGACCATTACGTCTCGACGCATACTGGTTTGCTACCTGGGCAATCGCCGTTCCAAACATACTGATGATTGCAACGCTGGTATTCATGATAGCAACTCTGACTCGGAGTTTGTTGGCTAGCTATGTTGTACTAGTACTGGTTTTGGTTGTAAGTACCGTGATTTCGACTCTGGTAGATCCTGAAGATATTCAATTGCTGAGCATGCTGGATCCATTTGGCCAGGTAGCACTTACCGAAGTCACTCGTTACTGGACGCCTTTCGAAATGAACGAGTTAGTCATGCAAATGGAAGGAAACTTGCTCTACAACAGGCTCATCGTTGCATTATTAACCTTAGCATTTGCAGTAAGTGCCTATAAGCTCTTTCCTTTCTCATTGGAATTTTCCACAAGAAAGCTGAATTTATTTTCTAGATTGCGCCGAAATAAAAAGGTAATTGTAAGCGAAGAAGCCAATCCAAGTGTTAGTGGAGACCGGCCTGAAACGAGCCCGCAGACCTTCAATTTTTCTAGCCAGCTTTCCCAGTTCTATTCATTGCTGCGCATAGAATTTTACAACATCATCATAGGCAAGGCTTTCATGATGATGGCCTTGCTAGGTATAGTCCAGATAGGCTTGAGTTCTTTTTTCAATCTGGCGGGTATATTCGGTACCGATGTATATCCCACTACCTCTGCAATTATCTTGATAATTAATAGCAGTTACTCTCTTCCCTTGATAGCAGTGCTTGTCTTCTATTCTTCCGAGCTATTGGCAAGAGAAAAAAGTGTGGGTATCACGGAGATGGTTGACTCTATGCCTCACCCCAACTGGGTGGTGATAGGAGCAAAGCTCGCCGGGCTGATGTCTGTGATTGCTGTATTGCTTCTCGCTGCTATGTTCGCTGGCATCTTGGTACAAATAATCAAGGGTTATTATGAGTTCGATATTCCGCAGTACTTTTGGGGGCTTTTCAGCTTCTTTCAATTTCCAATCTGGTTCAGTTGTGTACTCGCAGTCTTTGCTCAGGTAATTACTGGAAATCGTTACATCGGCATGTTTGTTATTGTGGCCTACTTTGTGGCCAATATGTTTCTTCCGCAAATTGGTTTTGATAACAATCTCTATATGTTTTCTACGCCGCGTATTGCCTATTCCATTTTTACTGGATGGGGACCAAATCTCGCTGCATTTGTTTGGTATTCAATTTACTGGAGTTGTTTTTGCTTGCTTCTACTGGTTGTGATGCATTTGTTGTGGCCCCGCGGCAGCGAAACCAGAGGACGATTCAGAATGAGTAGCATTCGCTCGAGAATGACGCCGATGGCTAACATCTTGGGTATGTTCTCATTGATTGCGTTCATCGCCTCCGGAAGCTTTATTTTCTACAATACCAATATCCTTAACCGGAAATTAAGCTCCATAGATATTGAAGAAAGGTTCGCTGATTACGAAAAGGCCTACGGTCAGTATGAAGAATTGGAATTGCCGGACCTCACTGATCTGTATACTGAAGTGGATATTTTCCCTAGCAGAAGAGAGGCCCATATCGAAGGCGTTTATACGCTAGAGAATAATCATGAAGTAGCGCTTGAAGAGTTGCATTTCACTGTGCCCAGTGCGCTAACTATTGTTGAGTTGAATGTTCCGGATTCTCAATTGGATTTGTCTGATACCGATTTGGGCTATTACATTTATTCATTGAATACGCCCATGCGGCCGAATGAATCTATAGAAGTTTCTTTCATTATCGATTGGCTTACTCCGGGTTTTGTGAATAATTCTCCAACTTCAAGCCTATTGAACAACGGGACTTTCTTTAACAATACCGAAGCGATGCCTCAGATTGGGTATCAGTCGGGAGTAGAGCTTCTGGATAATAATCGTCGTCGTCGCTACGACCTGCCTCCGGCAGAGAGGATGGCAAAAATCGATGATGAAAGTATGTGGAGCAACCCAGGGCTGGGAACCCGAGATCGAGCAGGTTATGAATCCATAGTCAGTACATCGACTGGTCAGATTGCTGTAACGCCTGGGTACCTTGTGCGTGAGTGGGAAGAAGATGGGCGGAGTTACTACCACTACAGAATGGATCAGCCTATTTGGCCATTTGTTTCCTACTTGTCAGCTGATTACGATGTAAAAGTAGATAAGTGGAACGATGTGGACTTGGAGGTTTACTACAAACATGGAGAAAACGTAGATAGGATGATAGAGGCATCGAAGAAGTCTCTGGAATATTTTTCCACTAACTTCAGCCCCTATCAATATCAACAATACCGTATCTTCGAGTTTCCCAGACAGCGCGGCATATTTGCCCAGTCATTTCCGAATACTATTCCTTTCTCTGAAGCTATAGGTTTCGTAGCGGACATCCGCGACCCAAAAGACATTGATTATGTTTTCTATGTTACTGCTCATGAGCTGGCTCACCAGTGGTGGGCCCATCAGGTAATTGGCGCTAATGTTCAAGGTGGGGCGGTGTTAACTGAAACCCTGTCACAGTATTCAGCTCTCATGGTAATGGAGAAAGAGTACGGACAAGCCTATATGCAGCGCTTTCTCAGGTACGAGCTTGATAACTATTTGTCGAACCGCGGCAGTGAGGTTCTTGAGGAGTTGCCGTTGATGCTAGTTGAGAATCAAGGCTATATCCATTACCGAAAGGGCAGTCTGGTGCTATATGCCTTGAAGGATGCTCTTGGAGAAGAAACGGTTAATCGGGTGCTAAGTGAGTTTATCGATGAGTGGGGATTCAAGGGAGCGCCTTATCCTACTACTCGTGACCTGATCGCCAAGATTCGAGAGAATGCCCCAGCTGAGCATCAGTCACTAATTACTGACCTTTTCGAAAAGATCGTAATTTTTGATCTTCGTGCAGAAGACAGTTTTTATAGTGAGCTTGACGACGGGCGTTATCAGGTAACAATCAATACAAGCGCTCATAAATTTGAGGCGGACGGCGCGGGAGAAGAAACACCTGTTGATATCGATTCGCTGATTGATATTGCTGTGCTCGGAGAAGAAGACGAAGCTGGAGTGCCAGAAGTTATACATCTGGAAAAAATGAGAATTAATCAAGAAGAGCAAAGTATTGTTTTCACTGTTGATCAGCTTCCTTTGTCAGTCGGGATCGATCCATTCAACAAAATGATAGATCGAAATCCTGATGACAATCTAAAAGCAGTTGAAATGATTGTGAATTGAATGGGATAACCCATCGTGCCATTTTTGAATTGCGAAACACACGATGGGCTTTCATTTACTGAGCAACTTAGTAAAAAAACTGAAGCCCTACGCCGTTGCCGTATTCTGTGTCCTTATGAACGGTTATGGCCCAGCGGCTATTCAGTTTGTAGTTAACACCGTAACGATACTCATCTTCCGTATTCCACCGCCAGTCGAATCCAAAATGTTTGGTGAGACTAATCTCTGACTCCAGTTCCAATCTAAACTCACCATGGTCGTCGAACCGCCATTCACTATCAATTAGCATAGGCAAGGTGATATTCAAGCCGGCAATCGCAATATCATGACTGTCCTCATGATGGTGTTCCCGACTCTCCATGCCAGCAAAAGCCGACACGAAACGATTGAAACTATAATTGTAGGTCAGGTGTAATTCATAGGTATCAACGAGGTCAGCATCCAATTCGAGGTCCAATGCGTGACGATCATCAGAAAGAGAAAATTCATAATCCATGAACGAGGACATCAAATGAAATTCGTTGAGATTGAACCAGCGAGTTGACGGCTGCATCAATCTGTCGATCTGGGGTGTAAACAGGCTAGTCTCTTCGTAGCTCACGACCCGGTTCATTCCGGTTTTCATGTGATATTGGTTATGACAATGAAATAGCCAATCTTCTTCCTCATTAGCATCAAACTCGATTACCACCTGACCCATGGGTGGAATGTTGACGGTATGCTTTAGAGGGCTACGATCACCGTGCTGATTAACAACTCTAAAAAATGTCCATGAAGGTGGAGGGGGTGGTGCATCATAGTTGTATTATTTAGATGGAATCTTACATTCTCACCCTTGCGGATGAGGATCTGAGGGTCTTCTCTTGAAGTCTGGCCATTAAAACTCCAAACATATTGTTCCATGTTGCCGGTGAGCTCCAGGGTGATATCGCGCCATACTTGGCCTACAGGAAGCGCTGTTGAGCTCGTGGCTATTAGGTGTTCGTAGTCGATCATATGGGCTATGACTTCTGGCTCATCCTGCATATCCATGTTCATTGTCTGACTCGATGCAGTCTGTTCGTGATCAGTATGAACATCCTGATGCTGGGCATGGGAGTCATTTTGGTTGTTAATCATGGGCTCAGCCATTGGCTCTTGGTTAGGCATCTCATGTTGCATGTCCATGCTGCCGCTCATATCCATATCCATATCCATATCCATATCCATATCCATATGGCTCATGAGAAACAGATTTGGGGGAGGGATGTCCGGGGCGCTTATTCGCTCGCCACTACCAACAAACATACTGCTATATCCAGTGCCATCAACAGATGTTGCTCGTAGCTCAAATGATCTACGAGACTCCGCCGAGACGAGGACATCATATGTCTCTGCCGTCGATATCCGCAGACGTTTCACTCTAATTGGCTCTACGTCCTGACCGTCGGCGGCGACTATTGTCATGGGTCCGCCTGCATATTCGATATCGTAATAGCTCGAAGTTGATCCATTCACCATGCGAAGTTTTATCTGCTCGGAGTTAGCATCTAATAGATCTACGGTGCTCTCGCGCTGGCCATTGGCCAGGAATGCGTCATAGCCCACATCGGCAAGATCCATCGGGCCTATTCGAGTGAATGAACTAGTTAGTCTATTTGAAATTGAGTCCCGCCCATTGGAAATTACTTTGTCCCAGGATTGAACAGTATCTTTCTGGAAAGAGTAAAAATCGTCATCGGCTTTAAGATTATTGAGGACCGAATCAACTCGATCGTCTGTCCAGTCAGAGAAGACCACAACTTCTTCCTGTAGCGCCGTGTCCATCCTGTTATCATTCAATACTATGGCGCCATACAAACCTTTTTGAATCTGAAGGTCGGTATGGGAGTGATACCAGAAGGTGCCGTCATGAAGTATAGGGAACTCGAAAGTGTGGGAGGCGCCAGGGGCTATTGGCAGGGTGTTAACATAAGGAACACCATCCTGCTCTCCGGGAAGGAGGATGCCATGCCAGTGTATGGACGTGGATACATCGAGATTGTTGTGGAAGGTCGCACGAAGAACATCTCCAATGGCTGCTCGAATTGTAGGCGCAGGCACCTGGTCGTTGATAGCCAGGGCCTCGACAACAGTGCCAGTTATGTTTAACTGCTTAGTGTTGATTTCAAATTCATAGCTCACCGTCTCGGCGAAGCTGAATACGGGTGTAAAAAGTAGTAAAAGTAAAAATGCTATAGCACGTGAAAACACGATCCTTCTCCTTGATTAAAAACGAACGAACAAAGGGAGAGAGTTATCGAGTGGGGGGAGGGAGAAGTAGATCCAGTGATATAGATTGATATAGAGCGAGTCGCGCGAAGGAGTTGGAAACATCTCCAGAGTGTTGCTCTTCAGGAGTTATGAAGCCAAAGTCGATCGAACTGGGGCAGCAGACCAGGTCACAAATGCATTCATCGCTGGAGTCTAGAGAAATGGAAGCCGCACTTGGCTCCAGCTCAACTGACATGACATGCATGGAGTGCACTTCATGGGAGTCAGCAGCTTGATGGGCGCTGTGAGAGAGGCTTTCCAATGCAAGGCTACTGTTCGACAATAACAGCATAATTAGAAAGGCAACGAGCCCCTTATGTTTATGGCAGTGATTCACAGAATCTGGCGCTTAGTTAGATGGAGAGTTGATGACCTTAGCGTTTTCGCACCTGTTTTTCAAGCTAGCTATAACTTCCGCTCCTTCTTGATATAGGCTTCTGGTTCGGGTTTCCCTCTATCTCTGAATGACAAATGGGGAAATTTGTTGAACAATGAGCGTGCAACTATTTTAGTCCGAGTGACCAGATAATATATGGTCAATGATCCTGGTCAGGATAGAGCCATATCTAATGGGTTTTTAAAGGAATTTTCGAATGTCCGAAGAAGAAGAAAAGCAAAATTACCAGAAAACTGAAATAGATTTTGCGGATACGATTCGTAACGCAGAAACAGCAGGCCTGGTTAAGATGGTTAAGCGGATCAATGCGCAGAGATATGCTATCGAGCAGGAATTGGAAGACAGGCAAGAGCATTTCACGGTATGTATTTTTGGTAGCGCCCGGGTAGACCCGGAGCACGAGATGTATAAGGAAATCTGCGGGCTTGCCAAAGAAATTGGAGAGATGGATGTACGAATTGTTACCGGTGGTGGACCGGGCATAATGCGCGCTGCAAACGAAGGTGCGAAACTGGCGAATCCTGATAGCTTCAATTCCTTCGGTGTGAATATAAAGTTGCCGAAAGAGCAAGAGCCTAATAAGTTTCTCGACCGTTCAGATACTCATCAACTCTTTAGTTCGAGGCTGGATCAATTTATTCGATTGAGTAATTTATTTATCGCAACTCCTGGAGGCATCGGTACACTTTTAGAGTTGCTCTACATGTGGCAGTTAAACCAAGTAGGCTTGATGTCCGATAAGAAGATTGTTGCTTATAAATACGATACCTATTGGAAAGGGCTATTCGATTGGATGGACGATACAGTTGTTACTCGGCATTTTGCTCAAGATCGAGATTTGGATTTAGTTCAGCCTGCTAATACTTCCGAAGAAGTTCTGGCGATAGTTAAGCAAGAGCTTCAAAGCTTCGAAAAGCGTCAATAAGATTCGTTCCTGTGATTGCTTGCTTCTGCTTTTAAATCGCGTGAGAACTTCCGTCAGTTTTAGAGGCAAACCGAAGGTGCCAAAATTTGTGGAGTTCATCAACAACAACCAGAAGTAGAGAGATCAATAATAGCTGACTCCATAATTCGAATGACACCGGCTCTATCCCCAGGACATCTCTCAGCCCAGGGGTATGCATGGCAAGAATATGAATTCCCTGAGCGGCCAACATGCCGAAAAGTAAGAAGGGATTGCCAAAGAAGTTTTGACGAAATATGGATATCTTTTCTGACCGACTATTAAATACATGTACATTTTCGAATAGCACCATCAGTAGCAATGTGACGTTTCTCGCTGCGACTTCATCGACACCTTGTTGAATCTGCCAGTAGAAAACGGCGAACGCGAGGCAGCCCATTATGACGGCATTCACCGCCACTCTTTCTATCATCAAGCGATTGAATATCGGTTCGTTTGGATCTCGAGGTCGTTCGGAAAGCTCGTTGCCTTCTTCTGGTTCGAACACTAGAGCAACATCCTGAATTCCATTGGTTACCAAGTTTAGCCAAAGCAATTGCAAGGGAAGAAGCGGGAGTGGTAGGCCAGAAAGAATGGATAACATGATTAGAGTTATTTCGGCGGCACCAGTTGAGATAAGCAGAAATATTACTTTTCGAATATTGTTGTAGACAATGCGGCCTTGCTTCACTCCTTGCACGATAGACGCGAAATTGTCATCGGTAAGAATCATATCTGAACTTTCTCTCGCCATGTCTGAGCCGCGTTTACCCATCGATATTCCAATATGAGCGTGTTTGAGAGCGGGGGCATCGTTAATCCCGTCACCGGTTACGGCTACAAACTCTCCACGCTTGATATAACTCTGAACGATTTCCATCTTCTGCCGAGGAGCGACACGCGCGAAAACCCCTGAGCTTGCTACGAGGGCATCGAACTCCTCATCCCCTTTCTCATTGGCCTCGGCCAGCTGAGAGCCGGTTACGGCGTGGTCAGCAGGGCGTGAAATACCATGGCGGGCAATTCCAAGTTCTCCCGCGAGCACACTGGCTGTCTCTGGATGATCGCCGGTTACCATAGCTACTTTGATATGTGCTCGACGACAATCATGAACCGCTTCTATTACTTCCGGACGTAATGGGTCAATCATGCCGACTACGCCCAATAACTCCAGGTTGTGAAGATGCTGATGGAGGTCGTTTGGTGGTGTTTCTAAGCGCCGATGCGCGATTCCTAGTACTCGATACCCCTGTCTGGCGAGAAGCCCGGACTTTCTTTGCAGCGCTTCTCCTTGTTCGGTGTAAGAACACATTTCGAGAAGGCACTCTACACTTCCCTTTACGAAAAGCTCGATGTTCTCTCCATGACGGTTCAGGCTTGCGGCAAAAGCATTCTGTGATTCGTAAGGGATATTCCCAAGCTCGGTATGAGATTTTCGAATGGTATCAACACGCGAGCCGGATTTTTCCGCCAGTATCAGAAAAGCAAGATCCACCGCATCACCATGTCCTTCAATTCCAGAATCTGTATCTTCAAGATACGCTTCGTTTGCCAGTGCTGAGCCGTCTATTAGTAATCTGAGATTCTCGTTTGACATGATGTCTTCGGTCGATCCATCTGCTTCTCGGCTAATTTGTCCGTGTAAATCTGTGCCCTCTCCAGAGATGCTATATTCGCTGCCGTCAGCGAGCTGAACTTTTTGAATAGTCATTTCGTTAACAGTGAGAGTGCCCGTTTTGTCCGAGGCAATCAGAGTGCAGGAGCCAAGGGATTCAACGGCAACCAGGTTTCTAATAATTACTCCAGACTTCGCCATACGGCGCATGCCAATAGCCAGCGCCACGGTGATAGCTACAGGCAGCCCCTCGGGAATGGCGGAAACCGCTAGTGCGACACCCAAGAAAAATACTGTCTGAAGGTCGTCGCCGCGCAGAAGGGTAATGAGGAAGATAACTGATATCAGAATTAACATGGCGTAGGTTACACGCATGGTAAAAGCATGCATTCGCTGCATCAGTGGAGGCTGTGCCGCAGACTCAGTCGAAACATCGCTGACTATTTTTCCTATCTCGGTCGACAATCCGGTGGTTGTGACTTCGCCTTTTGCCCGCCCTCGCATCACCATGGTTCCGGCGAAGGCCATATCTAGTCTGTCTCCTACGGAAGTTGCGTCAGAGGATTCGGTATCTATGTTTTTTTCGGCAGCGATGGACTCACCAGTTAACATGGACTCATCGATATGCAGGTCCTGCAATTCCACTATCCGAATATCAGCCGGGACCTTATCTCCCGAAACCAACATCACTAGATCTCCTGGTACAACTTCGCCTGCATCAATGATTATTGGTTTTCCATCTCGATAAACCGATGCTTTCAGAGGCACCATTTTTTCCAGACCGAGGGCAGCCTGTTGTGCCGCGTATTCTTGAAACGTTCCAATACTGGCATTCAATAGAAGAACTAGAAATATGAACACACAATTAATTATCTGGCCAAGAGCGAGGGAAACCAGAGCGGCAGCCAACAGCACATAGATAAAGGGGCTCTTGTATTGATGGGCAAAAATTTGAAGGAGGCTTGGTTTTTTCGCAGCGGGAAGACTGTTGGGTCCATATTGCTGCAAGCGCAACTCGGCTTCACTCTGGCTGAGCCCCAGCAATCCATTTTCATCAGTCATGGGCATATTGTACCTTCTCCATTTTTCGTGGTGCCACGCATTTTTCAAGAATTGAAATCAGAAACAACGCCATACGAGCGAAGGTAGATTGTACTGGTCATTGGGGTTGGGTTTCTACAGCAGAGTAGGTTCTTAAACCGATTATTGCATTAGAGCAGGAGAGACAAGGAATTTTCTTGTCGTGGGCATCGTATGGCGTATGCCCTTGGTTCTAGAAGGCTGCTCAACAGTGGCAAAGCGAGAAGCTTGCGCGTTATGATGTCGAGTCATAGAAGGTGGTTGGGAATCAGGCTTCGTCCAGAGTAGCGATTCTGGATAGTAACAAATGAAAAGAGAGGCATGAAATGAGTACTGCAGACAGTATACAGTTAAAGGAGGAGCTGGATTTATTTCGTGAGAACGTAAAACGATTTGTGGCAGCGGAGATTGTTCCAGATTATCCCAAATGGGACGACGCGCAAATATTTCCTCGAGAAGTTTGGGAAAAGATGGGTGAGCACGGCTTGCTTGCTGTAGATATCCCCGAAGAGTATGGAGGAATTGGTGCTGACTTTCATTTCTCTATGATAATTCAGGAAGAATTACAAAGAGCGAATTGTGCAGCCATTAGCACGTCCACCTCCGTTCATTCCGATATCGTATGTCACTACGTTCTCAATCGCGGAACCGAAGCGCAGAAACAACACTATCTTCCGCGGTTAATCACGGGCAGTTGTGTTGGCGCCATAGCCATGACAGAGCCTGGCACAGGCAGCGATCTGCAAGCCATCAGGGCTACTGCCAGGGAAGATGGAGATAGCTTTGTAATAAATGGAAGTAAGACATTTATCACTAACGGACAGCACTGTGATGTTTGCATTGTCGCTGCCAAGACGGACGTAAATGTTGCGGGCTCCAAAGGTATTACTCTATTCTTGGTAGATGCAGATATAGACGGATTCGAGAAAGGCAGGAATCTGGAAAAAATCGGGCTGCATGCCAGCGATACATCTGAACTATTTTTTCAAGACGTTCGTGTGCCGAAGGAATCGGTATTGGGTCAGATTGGTGGTGGCTTTGCTGTGCTAATGGGGGAGCTTCAACGCGAACGGTTGACCCTGGCCAATGGGGCTCTAGCTGCGGCTGAAGGCATTTTCGAACAAACTATCGAATACGTGAAAGAGCGCAAGGCGTTTGGCTCAGCGCTATCGGAATTTCAAAATACAAAATTCAAGGTGGCGGAGATGGCTACCGAGATAAAAATTCATCGAGCCTTTGTTGATGAATGCATTGAAAAATTAGCCAATGGCACGCTCGATGTTGAAACCGTAAGCATGGCCAAGTTGTCAGTATCTGAAATGCTTGGTCGAGTAACAGATACCTGTCTTCAGCTTCATGGTGGATACGGTTATATGAAAGAGTATGGTGTTTCACGGGCTTTCGTCGATGCGAGAGTGCAGCGTATCTACGGTGGAACATCTGAGATTATGAAAGAACTGATCAGTCGATCTGTTCTAGGTCGTTAAGAAAGAGCTGCTGCAAAAGGGTTGAAGATGGGAAGCAGATACTGATAGTAGAGAATTAGTCTTTAGAATTAGATAGGTCTTCAGCATCAATAGGCAATCGTTTACTGCGCTTCACCATTTTCTTTTTTAATTGCTCAGGGCTATTGCCAGCCAGTGCCCCTATCTCTTCAATGTCTTTACTTCCCGTAAAGCCACTTTCTAGTTTTTCAGCGAAATCCTCAATTGAGTCGACTTTTAATAGCTGAGCTTCCTGACTATTCAGTAGCTGGATATGATCCACACCCCAATCGTTCATTGCCTCTATAATAGGCCACAGAGCAGATCCATGATCAGTAAGGCGGTATTCTACCCGCGGTACTAATTCATCAAACTCCTCGCGTCTTACTACTTGATCCTCTTCCAATTCCCGTAATTCGCGAATGAGTACTCGTTTGGTTAAGCCAGGTATTGCATCGATAATTTCACTTAATCGGCATGCGCCTTCGTGTAATTGGTTGAGTATCAAGACTTTCCACTTGCCCCCAAGGGCGTCGAGGCAGAAGTCTACTGATGTCCTGTATTCAATCATGTTGATATTCCTGCTAGAAAGCTTTTCCAATATCGTAAAGATTAATTAGGCAATGGAGAAGCTTTAGAAACATTATTCTCTATGGTGACAAAAATGTCATGGATTGAAAATCGATTTCAAAGCTTTAGAGTGCATATATACACTTTGATTTAAGCTATGAATAAGCATTGGAGACCCAAAATGATATTCGGATTAATAACAGCTGCTATTGCGCTCTATTTCCCTATTAGCCAATACCTGACCTTCGGAAAAACCAGAGCGAGGCTAATAGAGAATCCAGCGCTAAAACTTGGCTTCTATAGAGAGACTATTGTCTATCTATGGGCTATTACTTCTTGCCTGGCGCTCGCTCTCTGGATCAATGACGTGCCTCTCGCGGATTTAGGTTTGGCTATATCTCTTGATACTCCTTTCTTGTTCGTTGCTGGCTTATTGTGTCTAGCAAGTGTCCTGCTATTTCGAAGGAAGCCAGTTGATGATGAGAGTTATGAGAAGCATCAGCTTGCCTATGATCATGTGCGCTACATATTGCCAGATGATGAAAAGCAACACCGATGGATGCAGGCCACTTCGTTTACTGCAGGTATCACCGAAGAATTCATATTCCGAGCCTATATGCTTTGGTACTTTAACCAGCACATGGATATGGTATTCAGTATTATCTTACTTAACTTTCTGTTTTGTCTCTGTCATGTCTGGAGCGGCCCCAAAAATATGTTTGGCTCCTTCGTTCTTGGGCTATTCTTTTCCCTTATTTATTTCCTCTCTGGCAGTATTTTGTTGGCGATGCTTGCGCATGTATTGACAGATTTATATGCCGGTAGGATTGGCTTCGGATTGGCAGAGTTTGAACGGAGTAGGATGCGGCCGGAACTAGCTAATTCCATTGAGTGTTGAAAACTCTATAAGCACCGTTGCTTTAGACGAAAGAACTCCGTGACAGCCCGAATTAGCGAGCTCTTTCCTAAATATTCACTCAATTTCAATTCTGACTGGTTTTTGCGATGCTTTCCTAATTGCTGATTGATAGCTGACAATTAGAATAAAATTCAATATCGCTTCAAAGGAAATAAAATACAGGCTCCCGGCGATGCCTATAGTCGGTAAGCCAAAATAGACAATAGCCCAAACAATAGTTGCTATCCCTGCCAGTCTGTACTTTTTTAATTTTACAAATTGCAGAATGTAAAACCAAAATACGAATAACAACACCCAATAGGCAACTAATAGCATGGCTTGGCTAATCCTCGGGGTGTTTACATAGAAAATTATTCATGAGCTTACAAGGGAAGATCAGCTATCTTCCAGACTGATAGATGCTTGTTGCCGCGACGTTTACTAGAAAAATATTCATTGTGTCCAAGCATTGGCTCCGGCCAATTGAATGGCTCTAGAGTAAAATTAAGAGAGTGATGCTTACCCGTTATGGAGTCTTTATTGATTTGTATTTCAGGGAAGTGAGTAGTAAACAGATACTTCGCACCACTTTTGCGGATATTATTCAAAGCCAACGCTATGTCAGCATAGCTTAAATGAACGAGGCACTCGCGACAGAAGATCACATCGACTGCAGGCAGCTTGTCCCTTATTAGATCCAGCTGGAGAAACTCCCTGGTCTCACTACCGTAACGTTTCTGATTTTCTTCAATTAGAGGTTTTACAATATCAGCCCCCATATAGTGATCGAGAGGCAATTCAATTTCTTTCATCCAGTGAAAATCGCCGCAGGGAATATCCAGCATGGATTTAGCATCAAGCTGATTCAACATAGAAGGGATAGCTTCTCTTAAGCTAATTGTTTTTTCCAGGTTAGAGCCTTTGCCAGATCTTGATTCCTCATCGCCCCACTTATTACTCTCATAGATATGGGTAAAAACTTCTTCAGTAGATGATTTTTTGAAAAATTCTTTTTCAGCCTTCTTGGCGAAGTACTTTTTAATTTTGGTAAATGCCATGAATCTAATCCCTTATCTACTTTTTCTAATCGGGGAACTACACACTCTAGTTTTGAAATAGTAGCAAATCATCAGTCTAATACGTAGCGTTACTATTCGAATGAGATTGTTCGCGCTGCTTTAGAAAGCGAGGTGCCTGATCTTGCATCTGAGGATGCTTCCATGGGCAGTTATGGTAGTAGCAGAGAGGTGGAGGGTGGGAATTTCTAGTTCACTCTAATGTCAGGAAGCTGGAGTTTCCTAGCTCGATTAGATATACCCCTGACGGATACGAATAGAAACTCATTGTCCTCTTGAGCTTGGTCGTCATAACTCCTGCTGGGATGTAAGGCCTATTTAGTCGATTATGTGACTTATAAACTAGCCAGAAAAATGGCAGTATTAGGTATGACTATATGAGACTCAAGTGAGGTTCGGAGATGTCCCTGAGCAATTCAAAATCAAGACGTGATTTTCTAAAGAGCGCGGCGGTAGCTGGCGGAGCGGCGTCTCTTGGAGCCTGCGTGAATTCATCTTCAGAAACAGCCGCTACTCACAGGCACACGCCTAGCTTCTATCCAAAACATAATGAGCGCACCAAAGGCTGGTTGCGATTTATGTGGCAGAAAGCAACAACGGCTGATGACTGGAGCTATACCGGAAAAGAAGAACTTCCCTGGGGAATAAAACTCGATAAGGGCGAAATCGATTTTACCGTTGATGGCAATGGCCCGCACCCATGGTGGGACCAGTACAGCGCCTCTCCCTACCTGAGCTATCCACGCTTCGATTTATCCGATTCCAGTTACCCAATTCTGATGATGGCCGACCAAACTCCAGCCTGGCGGGAAGTTTATACCCGTATCATGGATGAGTTAGCCACCCGACATACGGCGTACTGGGCGGCCATAGACTGGAATACCTTTACAGGGCCGAGCCCTGATCGGGGGAATTACCCGGAAGCCATGATGCGCGGTTGGCCCGACCGACTTAAGGGCAATTATGACTTCCCCGGATGGGTCGCAAATGGTGTCGAGCCTTGGGGCTTGCAGCCAGACCCGATCGGCGCGGACGGCAATCTGTTTTTCCGAGGATGGTTGAATTTGGTGCTCAGTATTTACAAATATGTTTCTGGCGACGAAAAATGGGAACAACCCTGGCAAATAGCCGGCTTTGAGAATGAACATTTCGAATGGACGCAGCCCAGAATAGTCGAGCATCTACACCAACAATATACGGATCATCCGGAAGGCCCCCATTGCGAGAACACTAAGGTTTGGCCCCTTTGCAATAGTGCTGCGGGTCTGGGCATGTATTTATCTGATCAGCTAGGCGTGACCAATTCCCATGGCGTATTCGAGAACTGGGTCGAGTTTACCAAAGATAATTACATGGGGTTTAACGATAGAAATGAGTTGGAATGGACTACTTTTTATTACGATCCGCTGGAAGATTTGAAAATGAACTTTCCTGGTGCTGGTGGTGCCTTGGGTGTCGCGTTCTATCTATTGCCGCAGTCTCCCGAAATTGCCACCCTGATCTACGACAACGCAGCTAATTCGTCGGGCTGGCGGGATCCAAAGCGACAGATCGCACCCTCTGCTCAAGGATTAACTATGGCCAAGGCGCTAGGTGATCACACAGCTGTCGCTAGACTCAGTGCTGCAGCCGAACGCTCCAATGAGCCGAAATTCTTCGGTGAAGATATGGACAAATTTGGCTGGTGGTTCAACAACGGTGAGCCATGGCCGCGAGGGCAGGGCAGTGCCCAGATGATGATTTCAGAAATTGCCGAAGGTAATTGGGCTGATGCGTTCAAGGTTAAACATATGGACAAGTATACTGCTCCCACTCTGGAGGGTGTTGACTACCCGAGACTAGGTGTCGATCAAGCGTGGAATGATAAAGATAATGGTGTACTGAATATCAGTACTTATGTTGCTGATCGAAGTGTTGCCGGTCAACAAACCAGCTGGCGTATCACCAATTTGCCCAATGCCAGTGAAGCCGTTGTTATTTGTGATGGAGCAACCGTTAGCAATGTTGAAGTAATTGATAGCAATACTATTCGCGTTCCCACGGATTTTGCCCAGCACCAATATCAAATCTATACCGGTTATTTTGGTCAGGAAGTTGCTTTAAGCAAGCCCGATTCAATGACTGTGGCAAGCGCGTCAACTGTAGCAGCCACCAGGCGATCGGCTACGCAAAATGCTAAAGCAGCCGAATCAGTAATGGTCAGTGGTTCGGCGAATTGTCCGTGTTGTGCGGGTGTTTCATAAATTTTCTAGTAAGAGTGAAGATTAGTCAGGAGAATCTAAATGTTTGAAGTAAGAAATGTAGCAAGCAAGGCAGTAAGCTTTGCATTCATTACGATGCTGGTTTTGTTTGGCACTATCGTCAATGCAGACTCGTCCCGGGAATTAGTAAGCGATGAGAATCGAGTTGTATTAGCCGTAGAAAATATGACCTGAGCAGGCTGTGTTGTTGCCGTGCGCAACTCATTGAGAGCCCTCGAAGGTGTTAGAGAAGTAGAAGTGGACTTGGACGAGAATATGGCTGTTGTCATATACGAATCAGCGAAGCTGAATGTTTCAAAATTAACCGAGGCTACGACAAACATAGGATTTCCATCGGTGGTAAAGGTTCCGGAAGCTGAATAGACGAGGCGGGGCGGACAAAATCTGAAAGGCAGGTGTTAAGAACAACGTGGAATTAACAGAAGTAACAGTCGAAAGAGATACAGTATCAAGTCAATTTCTTATTGGAGGTGTACTGGTATCGCTTGGGGCCAGCGTCTGCTGCTTGGGTCCTTTTATCTTGTTAGCGACGGGCATGAGTGGCGCCTGGATGAGTCGACTGATGATTCTTGAACCCTACCAACCGATTCTGGCGTTAATAGTAATGAGTTTGTTTGCTGTGGCTGGATGGAGAATTTTCCGGCCGACGCCTATCTCCACATCCACAAAGAGTTGTTCAATATCGCAGTCCGGAAAGCAAGGCAAGGTTGCTTTTATTCTTACTGCAGCCTTATCGGCAATATTACTTACCAGCGAATACTGGATTCCAGTGATTGACGAAATCTTGATGGGTTCTTAATATTCCAAGTTACAACTTAAGTCGTAACTCAAATGGTAATCCAGCTATTTCCCCGATTTAGTTCGGAGCCTAGATCTGAAAACTTAGGTCTCTATCTTGCTATCTCCACGGTATTCAATCTGCAGTCCATTTAAGAAATTGCGTAATACTTGATCCTTGCACTCTTTGTAATGTCTGTTATCTGCTTTACGGAAAAAGGCAGAGAGTTCATGCTTGCTCAAACGAAAATCAACCAGCGCAAGTATGGCCAGGATATCTTCGGCCTGAAGATCGAATGCGATCTTCAGTTTTCGAAAAATTATATTGTTAGTAAGGCGCTGTTCCGGTTCAGCTTGCGGTCCGTCCTTCTTCCCTCGAATTACATTTATTAGGCCGTTCAGGAATGTAGCAAACATAACATCACTGCATTCCTGATAGTCAGGATCATCATCCTTCTTTAGCCAATTGCTCAGCTCGCTTCTCGATACCTTTTGGTCTGCTTCCGCGAACACTGCGATCATTTTCGAATCTTCGAAATCAAGTATGTATCGTAGTCTGCGTAGGCAGTCATTCGGGATCATTTTTTATTTCCTCTCGATCTTACGGATATTGGTTTTCTATCGCTAGAAGTTTTCTTTGCTGGTGGTTTGAACTCAGCTTTTGGTTTAGTTTCGGTTTTGGCTTCGATAGCTAAAGGCGAAATGCTCGCTGCCTCTGACAGTTTGAGAACTATTTTCTCTTCACCAAACTCAATGGTATCACCGGAAACAATTTTTTTCCGTTTCTGAATTTCACTCTCGCCATTTACTAACACTTGACCAGAGGCAACAGCAGCCTTTGCTTCGCCCCCGCTGCCAACCATGCTTTCGAATTTCAATATCTTGTATAGCGCGATTGGTTCTCTGGATAATTCAACCACTCTAAACCCTGCAGGGGTTTCAGTGTCTTCGTTGTCTGCTTGTGTAGTCATATTAGGTATCTTGTGTTCCCATTGGGGATGGAGCTCTTGAGCTTGAGACTAGTGAAGTATTTGTAATGATACTTCGCACTCTCCCTGTTCGGTGGCTATGTAGGCTGACTGGCTGGTAATGGTAATTGAAATATCCATGGTTCGCTCCACCATGTTTGCCAGGGCCTGAATCTGATCCCACTGGAGCTGACAGATTGAAGCTGACATGGCTTCCAGACTATTGCGATTTATTTCCCACCAGGTACTGGCCTTAGTGTTGAAGCAATAAACTATTGTCTTCGATGCCATCCTGCTCGCCTTTTTGACGCGGTCGACTGCAGGCTCTCCTACATCAATCCATAGCTCGAGATTTCCATCCAGGCTGTGCATCCATAGATCCGGCTCTTCCGTATCACTTAGTCCCTTGCAGAACACTAGTTGATCCTGGGCATTAAAACAGAATGCCATCACTCTAACCATCATCCGCTCCAATGTCTCAGATGGATGGCGGGCAATGGTTAGGTTCAAGGTCTCGTAGACTTCCCGGTCGAGATCGCTTAGAGCTATCTTCATTTTGTAGATTGTTGGTTTTAGTGCCATGTTCTTTCTAACAGTAAGGGGAGATGTTGGAGAGCACCTATCTTTGCTGTGGTGTTACTCCCCGCGTTTTATGTTTTTAGACTCAGCTATAGTCCGCTTGTAGTATTTTCCCAGAGCCTTAGATTTTTCTCTACGCTCTGCCAGTGTGCTTGTATACAGTTCTTGCTCACGTTTAAGCTTTAGATAGTTCTCATACCGACGCAGCTCCAGCTCTGAATTCTCAATAGCTTGTTGAATTGCACATCCGGGTTCACTCCCATGATTGCAATCAGCAAATCGACATTGTTGAGCTAGCTCTTCAATATCAGAAAAGGTTGCGGCAATGCCAGACTCGAAATCCGCCATTTGTAATTCCCGCATACCGGGAGTATCCAAAAGCATGGCACCGGACTTCATTGATAGTAGAGACCTGCCAGTTGTCGTATGTCGCCCTTTGCTGTCGTCTTCCCTAATACCTCCGGTATCCTGAACCTCTTCTCCCAGAAGGGAATTGGTGAGGGTGGACTTACCAACTCCTGAGGAGCCCAGCATAACAATAGTCTTACCAGGCGCACACCATGGTAGTAGAACCGAAGTGCTGTCTGCGTCCAGAGAGTTAACCATCTCAATGCAAAGTGAACTACTGAGAGACTGAGCTTGATCACGATAGGGAACAGGATCAGGGCACAGATCCAGTTTGCTAAGAACTACAACAGCTTCCGCGCCTGCATCATGAATGACAGCAAGATAACGCTCTATCCGACTAAGATTGAAATCATCATTGAGTGAGCTGAGGATGAAAGCAGTGTCTACATTTGCTGCCAGGAGTTGCTCAGTCTGCTTCTGTCCCGAAGCGCGTCTTCGAAAACAGGATTGTCGTTCCAGCAATCGAGAGAACTGACCCTCAGCATCAAGCAGAATCCAATCACCCACAGTTAGAGGCGGCATGGAAGGAATTACCGGAAGAGTGAAACTTCCTTCCTCTCCAGTTACTTCAAGTTGAGATCGGTGCTGCTCAACGATTCGAACAGGTATGGAAATTCCCCATTCTTCAAGACTAATTTGTTGTTGAAAATACGGCTGCCAACCAAGGTTGGCCAATACTTCTAAATTATTCACAGTAAACCCCGAGCGCAGAAGCGCCTTGATTTGAAATCAGGGGCGATAGGCCCCGGTTAGACACCGGGTAAGAAAGGCGTTTTAGTTTAACCGCCGACCCGGTAGGAATTTGCAACAATCATAATCTTGCCTCCATACCGTTTATTAGTGTTGGCTATCTTAAATGGGCTTGGGTTAAAGATACAGCACTATGTGGTCTGCTTCATTGGTAGCATTTAGACCGCAGAACACAAATCCCTTGAATTAATTGTGTATCTGGCAAAATTTTGGAATGACGAACAATGGCTGAGTAATAAAAAAGGCGGAGGGATGTTGATCTCTCCGCCTTTCAATTACTGAGTTTCTCAGATCTTAGCGATTCGCATTGTGGCAATTTACACAAGCACCAGAGATCCGGCCCGCCATATAATATCGAGGAGAACCTAATGTGGCATCAGTCCGGGCTCTGCGCACATCTGTCAGAAATCTGTCCATTCCATCCTCTAGAAAAGTATGTCTTGAACTGATGTCACCGGACTGAAGGTAACCTGCTATACGTTCAATATTACTAAGAGTATCGGTGACTTCCCGCTGAAAAGCAGGATTGTTATCAAGCTCGGTGACCAGAGCGAGATCCAGTTGTTGAAGCTCCCATGCTAGTTGGTGCATGCGGGAACGTAATTCCTCACCGTCGGCGTAGTCGAATGCCGGGGGGTTAGCGATCTGAGGAAAAGCATTTCCATTCACGCTACAAGCTGTCAGGAAAAATATTGCCGCCAGTAGAACAAGCAATCGGGTGTAGATTTTGTGGGTGTGGCTAATCATAGTTTCTTACTCCTTAGTTACACCCTCAGAGTAAGTGATCGCCAATTACTTGGTTTTGATCTCAATCACATATGTTTCGATTGCCAAAGTATCGACAAGTTGGTTTGTAATGGCAGATTCAGTTGAGCTGAGCTAAAACTGAATAGAGAGAGCTGAAAGAAGTATTCAATACCTCTACTACCTCAGATGTGAATTTCTGGGCATGCACAATCTTAATTTCGCCCCAGATAACATCTATATCGTCCATCACTTCAGACAGTTCCGCACTATCAGTAGCAGTGTAGGCGACCTCGTAATCAGGAATTAGGACTGTTAGCCGATGACGAAGAGATATTAGGCTCGCCTGCACCTCCTCGGGAAGCAAAGCGTAATACGCATTGAGAATCACGGCGGCATCTTCTTCATCTTCTAGAATTTCCAGTGTGCCAAGGAGATCACCCTCAATCGTTAGCAGGAATAACTCTTCCTCAGCAGATGTCGCAGACGGCGAGAGCAAGACGAGTAGGAAAAATGAAAAAGTCAGATATAGCCTGGCAAGATAAAGATTACTTAGTTTGTTGGTACGAGAGATAGGCATGATATCCATATTTTTGGAGAGAAGGCCCCTGAAGAGCTTATCATTGAACGATGGTTCTCATTGTAGTCGTACGGGCCTGGATTTTGTACACTTCTTGCCTTTATATGCTTGATTACTCATCAGGGTTTTCTTCTTCGGAAGCAGTGTTTTTGCCTATCTCTTAATTCTTTAGTTGACCGGTAGATGGGGTAAGATTCAGGATTGGCTCAAGTCTTTAAGAATTAGGAAAAAAATAGGGAGAAAGATATAGACTCTTTCTTCCCTCTGCTCTCTGCAAACTGATTAACCGTGTAATCCAGAATCAGGAGTATTTATGAAAACGCAAATTCTGCTCAGCCTAAGCCCATTAACTTTTCTAATTTCGAGCTTGGCCGTTGCTCAAGATACTTCTGAGTCTCAAGAGGCGAGCCCGGTAACTAGATTACCATATGAAATAACAGTCACTCCAAATCCAAGCAGGAGAGATCTACAAAAACTAATTGATGAAGTTGAAGACGATTTTGTGAGTAGGTTCAATGAATTGAATCTAGATGATGACTATGACATTCATTGCGACATGGTCACACCTACGATGTCTCATATAAAAACTAGAGTCTGCGAACCCAGCTTCTACATACAGGCGAGGGCAGATAACGCATCAACGTACGTCCAGGCGCTCCTAAATGGAGGTGCGCCATTTCTTCTCTCTGCCTCGGCTCTAAGAAAAGATACCAGCAGGGAATTTGATATTCTGCAAGAAAAAGTAGATGAACTTACCGCAACTGATCAAGACTTGCGTGGAGTAGCCTACGTGCTGGGGGAATTGAAAAACCGGCTCAAAAATTTCGGCAGCGACTAATCTAATTCAGGGACACGCGAGATAAACCTCAACTTACTAAATGAGTCCGGAAGTAATTGTGGGAATTGGAGGCAATGGATAGAGTTCGGTTGGACTTAGTTAGGGGTCGAGGTAAAAGACTAGGGTAAAGGACTATGGGTTAGTTCTCCTTATTGCAGAAGATCTAACCCATACTCTCCTCAACAAATATCTCTTCACCAAATATCTGCTATTATGCGCGCCCAGCATCGTCAGGTATATCCAGTGACCAGCAATTCATTCACCAGTCTTTCCCTTCGGCCAGAGCTCGTCACCAGCATTGCCTCAATCGGCTATGAGTCAATGACAGCAGTTCAACAGCAGACTCTGCCTCATCTTCTCAAAAACGAGGATTTGATAGCCCAGGCTAAGACCGGCAGCGGCAAGACGGCAGCTTTCGCTATTGGCTTGCTGAATAAATTGGATCCTCAAGTATATTCCACTCAGGCTATCGTGATCTGTCCAACGAGAGAGCTGGCAGAGCAGGTGGCTGCGGAAATTCGGCGCTTGGCCAGTGCTATTCCAAACATCAAATTGCTTACTCTATGCGGTGGTAAACCAATGGGTCCGCAATTAGCTTCACTTAGGCGTGACCCGCATATAGTCGTAGGAACTCCCGGTCGTGTTCTGGCTCATTTGCTAAAAGAGACTTTGCATCTGGATAAGGTGCAGACACTGGTTCTGGATGAGGCCGATCGCATGCTGGACATGGGCTTTCATGACGATATCACTCAGATCATCGCCAAGACGCCAGCGTCAAGACAAACCCTGCTGTTTTCGGCGACATATCCGGACCACATTAAGAAAATTAGCGAAGCAGTTCAGCGCGAGCCGATTGATATACGGGTTGAGGATGGTCTTGATAGTCCGGACATCGACCAGGTCTTCTTTGAAGTGGGAAAAGGAGAACGAACAGAGAGCCTATTTAAAGTCATTGCCCATTATCAACCTGAGTCGACTCTTGTGTTCTGTAACACCATTCAACAATGTTCTGAGCTAGCTAAAGAGCTGCGTCAGCGCGACCTGCATGCGCTTGCTCTACATGGAGACTTGGAACAATTCGAGCGGGATCAGGTCCTCACTCAATTCTCAGGAAAGAGTTGCTCAATTCTTATTGCCACAGATGTAGCCGCACGGGGCCTCGACGTGAAAGAACTGGCTGCAGTAATTAATTACGAACTCAGTCGCGATCCGGAAGTGCATATTCACCGCATTGGACGCACGGCTAGAGCTGGCAGTAAGGGGCTTGCAGTGAGTCTTTTCAGTGCTTCGGAAAAACGGCAGTTACGAGCTATAGAAGATTATCAAGACGCTGCTGCAGAAATTGTCAGTGTTGCTTCTTTAACCGAGCCTGAAAAATTCAAACTTTACCCACCCATGGCCACACTGTTTGTAAATGGTGGTCGCAAGGATAAGCTAAGAGCAGGGGACTTGCTCGGTGCTCTTACAGCAAGCGGTGAGATTACAGGAGATAAAATTGGCAAGATTACCCTGTTTGATAAGCTTGCCTACGTTGCCATCGAGCAGAAGGCTGCAAAACAGGCCTTAGATATTCTCAGCGATGGTAAGATCAAAGGCCGGAAGTATCGAGTTCGACGATTACACTAATTCCAAACTAGTTTGGATAATAGAGAACCACGATTAGGAAACTAAAATTAGGGAACAATGAATATGAAACTCTACAATTACGGAACAGCCCCCAACCCTCGAAAAGTTCGAATATTTTTAGCAGAAAAAGCGGCTGATTATGAACTCGTCGAAGTGAACATGCTGAAGGGGGAGCACAAGACTCCAGAGTTTCTAGAAAAAAACCCAAGTGGGAAAGTGCCTGTGCTCGAACTGGATGATGGGCGTTATCTTTCGGAGTCCATTGCTATTTGCCGCTATTTGGAAGCTGTTTATCCAGAGCCTAACTTGTTCGGTAGAGATGCTTTTGAATTGGGCTTTATCGAGATGAGAAATCGACAAATGGAAACAGAGCTTTGGTCACAGATAGGCCAGTCCTGGATTCATGGGCCAGTGGTTGCCAAGATGGGAATCTATAAACAGATACCTGAAGCCAAAGAAGTTAGCGATGTAAATGTAAATAAGTATTACGAGCGACTCGATAAAGAATTTGCCGACATAGAATATGTTGCAGGAGATAGATTTACCGTAGCAGATATCACGCTAGTTACCGGCATCGACTTCGCTTCAACATTAGTTGGGCTCAAGCCAGATGACTCACTGAAAAACCTATGGCGCTGGCACGCACTGGTCTTATCCCGAGACAGTGTAGACGACATTACTTCAACTACTTCCTTGTAATACCTGCCAAGAGAGCTTCAAGCTTTTCTGTTCCCGTGGCGCGCAACAGTTTGATGTTGCGTGCCGGAATGTCTTCGACATCTTTGTAGCTCGCTACGGCTCTTTCCACGCTCGATTCTCTCAATAAATGCAACATTGGGTACGGTGAACGATTACTGTAGTTTTCCGCGTCATTCGGCAGTGAGCCTTCGAACTGATACTGGGGATGAAACGATGCTATCTGAAAGATTCCTTCAAGTTGGGAATCTTGTAAGAGTTCATCGCTAAGGGAAAGAAATTGATTGTAGTCATGGAAATCTTCCAGCACAGAGGGATGAATGAGAAGAGTCGTTGCGATCAGCTCGTCTTCTCCCAAGAGGGCTAATTCATCGCTCAAATCTTGCAGAAGCTCTGCCTCGGAACTAGCCTCACTAACCACAAATCGCACCGAATCTCGCACTAATTCCCTTTGAGCGAAAGGGCAAAGGTTAAGACCAATTACAGTAGTCTCTAACCACTGGCGTACTTCATTTGAAATTTCAGTGCTGATTGGTTTTGACATGTCTCGGTGGTTGGGTCTTCTTTGATTAGCTTTTATTCAGTGCAGTATTGCACAAGAGCTTATGTAGGGGTTTGTATAAAGAATTACTCAATAAAATCGGAACAATCAAAAACGCTTCTGGCTCAATAGTTTTTGATCGTCCCGACATCACTAATTCATATCGGACTTCTACTTTGTATAAAGCACAAGAAATTGACTAGTCTTGCCTCTTACTGTCGGAGAGAACACGCTATCGGCCAGGGTGTCTGTAGAATTTTTCAGCAAGTTGGAACTGCTTGCTACAGAAAGTCCTGCTTGAGCAGCTAGCTGAGTCACAACACTTTCTTCAATTCGGTGTAAAGAACCACCTGCTTCAATTCCAGAGCCATCAGGCCCTATATGGTCTGATGCCAGCAATACGCCACCAGGTTTGAGTACCCGTGCGATTTCACGAAAAGACGCGGCTGGATCACCCAGGTTGTTACCTTCTGGTGCGAATCCCAACTCATGAGGCCCCTGAATCCAGGTCACCATGTCGATAGAGTTATCAGCAGCATCCAGTGCATCGAAATTGGTAATGCTGACTCGAACATTACTCAGTCGGTTATTTGCTGTACGCACATCAATGCCATCACCAACAAAACCCATGAGACCAGGAGCATGCTGTAGAATGACACTACCATTTGATCCAACTGCGCGACTTAATATTTCAGTGTAGTAACCTCCGCCAGCCTCAAGTTCTAGAACGTCCATGCCGGTTTCAAGTCCGCCAAAAGCCAGAACTTCTGCAGGCATTCGTCGAGCATCATCCTCGGAATCTGCACTTGGGCGATCCGGGTGTGCCAAGGCGGCAGCTACATCTGCATCTGCCGCAGTAGCTGACGCGCTCGCAAGCATGAAGGCGCTTAAGGAACAACCAGTAAAAAAATGTAGTAAATAGGTTTTCGATAACTGCATATTCAACTCCTGATATTTATTAGGTACTTGGTGTAGTTTCTATACTGACATGTCTGCTTAGGGAAACTTCCCTATTGCCGGCCATTCAATCCAGCTTTACTTCTCTTTGCTATCGATAGTGCGTGTGTTGGCGCAAAGTAAGTTCTTAGCCCAGCCTTATAATATATCTGATTTTATTGCAGAAAGCCGCATAGTCAATTACCCTCACCAAATTAGTTAGAATACTTGGCCTGATATTTAGGATTCTTGGGGGGTCTATGCCTGCAAAGCTATGGAAAAAAAGGCTAGATTCTAGTCAGCAAGAACACTTGCCCTTAATCATCAGTAGTTTGCTCGGCATCCAAATTCTCGCTTCTATTCGAGACCCGATTGTGATCGGTTTCGACCTACCCCTACAGCTTATCTTGGTAGATATTGGCTTTATTTTGGTAATCGCGATCCTTCGACTGTGGCTGCTCAAAAAGAATCCCGATCCCAAGTTCGTTGATCCAATTATTTTTTTCGTTGTGGTATTGGCCGCCATAAAAGCTTTAGACACACTCGCAGTACAAGCCGAACCCTTGCCTTTCTATATGGCCATTTATATGTTCGCACTTGCACTCTGCTTTTTGTCGTATTTTTATCTTTACCTTTCGGCAGCAATCTTTCTTATTGGCTGGCTTTTTGTTGCGTTTCAGGTGTTAACGATAATTGAGGTATCTGCTTCTTTTTTCGCAATTTCAGTTGGGTTTTGTCTTGCTCATATGGTGCTGACACGAAGAATTTCCGCGCGCGCACAGATTTTCGAATTGGAAGGAAAAGTTAAAGAGTTAGAGTCAATTCTGCCTATGTGTGCCAGTTGTAAGAAAACCCGAAACGAAGCAGGTGAGTGGAAGAGTATTGAGCAATATATTGAAGATCAAGAATCTGGCCTGCAGGTCAGCCACGGAGTTTGTCCGGAGTGCTCAAAAGATTTGTATGGAGATTTATTGAATGACCGGGAACAGCTTAAAAATTAGTAGCTACAACGATCTCGAAGATGGAGATTTCTAGAAATTCAATATTGCTTTTGCTTTGGCAATTCGGAATCAGCAGCAGCTGAATAACAATACCAGAACAACATTATTGCCATTGTGCTAGTTCATTTCAGCAATCAGGAATCACGATGCGAACACAAAAATATTCTTCTGCACTCGCTGCATTGATTTTGTTGACAGCTTGCGGCAGTGCTTCCCGAAACGTTCCTATCCTTGTCGAATCAACTATCTCTGACATTCAAAATGCTATCCAGGCCGGTGATACTTCTTGCCGGAATATTGTGAAGCGATATATCAGCCGCATCGAAACCTATGATCAGAGCAGTGGTATCAATGCCATTGCGGAAGTTAATCACAGCGCCTTGGCGCGTGCTGACGAGATCGATCAACTTGTCCAGAGCGGAGATGTCTTACCCGAGCTATTCTGTGTACCTCTCTTGATAAAAGACAATTTCGACACCTATGACATGGTCACCACTGGTGGTTCGATTGCACTAAAGGACAGCATTCCTCCGGATGATGCCTTCATGATTCGCAAGCTGCGAGAAGCAGGGGCGATAGTACTGGCTAAAACCAATATGGCCGAATGGGCATTCAGCCCCAGAGAAACTGTTTCTTCTTCTTATGGTCGAACGGCGAATGCCTATGATATTAACTATGTGCCCGCTGGATCCTCAGGTGGAACGGCCTCGGGTGTAGCGGCAAGTCTTGGTGTCGCAGGTATGGGCAGTGATACCGGTAACTCTATTCGTGGGCCGTCATCTCATCTGGCATTGTTTGGCATTCGATCTACCATCGGGCTCACCAGTCGTGATGGAGTGATCCCGTTAGTGTTTGATCGAGATATTGCCGGCCCTATGGCTCGAACGGTTGAGGACGGAGTGAAATTGTTTAATGTGATTGCAGGATACGATCCTGCGGATCCGCTTACTGTGCCTGATAAAAGAGAATCGGATTATCGTGACTTTCTCAATGCTAATGGCTTGGAAGGAAAGCGCCTGGGCGTGCTGCGTGCGTTAGTGGATCATGATGATGCCGATCCGGGAATAAGAATCCTTTTCGATAATGCGATTGCAGAGATGAAGGAGGCGGGAGCCACTATCGTTGACCCGTTTTCCATAGAAGATTTTGAAGAGATCAGCGATGACATTCCTTTCTGTGGTCGTTTCCGCTATGACGTTGGTCAGTATTTTAAGACACTGGATGATCCTCCTCTTTTGGATGTGAACGATGTTTTAGTGACAGGCGAGATTGCGCCAGAGACTAGAGACTCATTCGATTTTTATGCGCAGTATCCACTGGACATTGTTCCCGACAATTGGGAAGAGCCGTGTCCAACCTGGCCCAACCATCCTCAGCGCAATCAATTGCTCGCCAATACACTCGAAGCCATGGACGCAGCTAATGTGGATGCGCTGGTTTTTCCTACCTGGTCGAATCCTCCCGCTCATATTGATCGGTCCGCGGAGGAATATAAGGGTGACAATAATCAAATGCTAGCACCAGATGCCGGATTACCCGCAGTAACTGTGCCTATGGGGTTCTGGCAAGACAGGCTGCCAGCGGGACTTCAAATTCTGGGGCGACCCTATGCCGAAGGAATTTTGATCGAACTGGCCTATGCCTATGAGCAGAAGACCAAGCATCGTCGAGCGCCGGATGGGTTCGAAGCTCTTCGACCTTAAAGAAACGAAATCGCTAGATATCGTGGCATGACCAAGAGAAGGATTAGGAGGGCAAAACTTTCTTTACTTTGCCGACTACTCTAATATCATCGGCTAATAACAAATATAACAATCGTTCACGAAGTCATTGCTCTTGCAGGTTTCAGTGTGTGAACTACCTTATTGGGAGAACAACATGGTAGAAGCAACTGCAACACTCAAGACGCCCTCAGCTTTCAAACCCAATTTCTATTTTTGGATGACTGCCGCATTGGCTGCCGTCATTTTTGGGGGCTTTGGTATTTCCTATTTTGCGCCTATGGCCACTGGTAGCTTGCGGCCAATCTCTCCTCTTGTGCATTTTCATGGCATTTTCTATTTCGCCTGGATGATATTGCTAATGGTGCAGTCGGGGTTGGTGAACAGTGGTAACGTGGCCCTACATCGAACTCTGGGCACGATAGGGATTTCGGTTGCCACTGGTCTGGTAATTTTTGCCTCTGTTATTAGCATAGAGAATACGAGGGCTTCTCTCGAGCTCTCAGCTGACCCTTTTCTATTTCAACTTATGTATCTGAATATTGTCGCGATTAGCACATTCACGATTTTGTTTATTATGGCAATGCGAAAAACTCGTCAGCCGGAGTTTCATCGCCGACTAGTTCTTCTTGCTACGGTTGGGTTTATTGGCGCGGGAATCAATAGGTTTTATGTGGCCGCCTTCCAAGTTGATTTCGCCCCTTTCTGGTTTATATATTTGGTATCCGATCTTTTTATTCTAGCGCTCATCATTCATGACTGGAAAACTCTCCAGAAATTGCATCCAGCAACTATAAGCGGAGGCTTGATAGTCGTAGTTATACAACTATTGCAGTGGCCGATAGCAGGAACTGCTGCATTTGAGTCTGTTACTTATTGGCTAGTTAGCCTCGGGGGATACGCTATTACTCCTCTAGTGTAGAGAGCATAGTAATAAGCGTAATTAGGGATCAGGCCATTGTTAGTACCGGAGATAGGCCTATCGTCCAGATGTGCAGCGTTGCGGATTGACGGGCCTGGGAAGAACCAATGGTGCCGGTTCTACTCTTCCTTCACTTGCAAGTTGATCGAAGGCTGCCTGCTGTAGTGCATTGACCTCAGGTCGAGACATTCCTAATTCATAAGCCGAACACTCGTTGTCGCCGAGCGATTTGGGATCTAAGCCTGTGAGATTGCCGAAGACTACCAGTGCTTCGAGATAGTAACCGTAGCTGCTGGCGTGATAGTGGTCATAGGTCCATAGATCAATTTTGCCTAATTCAATGCCGTCGTAGGGATTGGTGTCGGCGATGCCAAGCTCCATCGCTCGTGTCCACGCTTCGCCTACTCCATTCACGGCTTTGACGCCGGGAGCCGCGGCAGCCGCCTTGTCGTAGCCGGCACGTACGTCCAGTGCCATCTGCTCGATGGGCTGACCTGTCCATGGCTCATCCGCTACATAAGTCTTATCTGCTCGTGACCAGGTTGAGGTGAGAAAAATTTCCACATTCTGATTCATGCCCTTCAGGAATTCGCTCATCTCTGTGGCAGTTTTGATAAGTGTATTTGGGTCGCCCGGGTTGTCACTGTCCAGCGTGCTGTAGCCGTGCATTACTACCTGGTCCCAAGGCTGTCGGCCGATCACACCCAGTTTACTCTCCAGATGGAAATCCAATCCGCTGCCACCCCTGGTTTCAAGAGATACATCGTAGTCCAGACCTGCCTGATCGGTGAACGATTTGAAAAGGGCAGGGACGCCTCCGATTCCTTCGTTATTGAGGTCAGTTACCGTGTCGGCTCGATAAAACCTGGCCGCAGATCCGAAACCGTAAGTAAAACTGTTACCTATGAACAAAACGTCTGTGTCTGCGCTAGTACTCACGGCACTCAGAGTGAGAATGAAGCCTGCGAGAGTTGTCGATATCAATTTCATTAGATAATCCCTTTGTTGTATTTTTTGGTCTAATAGAAGAAGACTAAAAGTTAACTTCATTCATGTCTATACAGAATGCCGTAATCTGTATTGTTTCGGGGAAAGGAAGTTGCTTGGGGAGCTATTTTTCCGCCAACACGCTTCTTATTTACACCCTAGCCCTGTTGGCTGTTATATTAGGCGCCGCGTTCTGGATGTCGGTGTGATTTCTCGCCGATCCATCAAAATACTTTATCTACTATTACATCCTAGAGGTTCCACATGTCATTGAATTCCACCTATCTTCAAATGTTCTCCACAGTTTCAGATACTGGAGAGCTTCGCCTTGAACTTATTGAGCAAGAAACACCAAAGCCTGAAGCTAATCAGGTTTTAGTGCGGGTTGAGGCAACTCCTATAAACCCTTCTGACCAGGGAGTGATGTTTGGCTGGGCTGACATCGCCAACGCAAAATCATCGGGAGAAGGTAAGGGCACGGTATTGTCTGCGCCAGTCTCTGAACAAGGTTTGGGTGTAATGAAAGCCAGAATGGGCCAGTCGCTCCCTGTTGGAAACGAAGGTGCGGGTACCGTTGTTGCAACTGGCGACAGTGAAATGGCGAAAAGCCTCGATGGGAAAATTGTCGCTGTAATGGGAGGCGGAATGTATGGAGAGTATCGATGCGTGGACGCGTCTTCATGTCTGCCATTGTTAGATGGGCATACTGCCAAAGATGGAGCGTCCTGTTTCGTCAATCCACTAACTGCTCTATCAATGATCGAAACAATGAATATGGAAGGGCACTCAGCTCTAATTCACACGGCTGCCGCATCCAATCTTGGACAAATGTTGGTTCGAATTTGTCAGCAAGATGGTGTGGAGCTTGTGAACATTGTAAGAAAAGATGAGCAAGCAGACTTGCTTCGAAGCATGGGCGCAAAATATGTAGTGAATAGCAGCTCAGATAATTTCATGTCAGAGCTAACAGACGCAATCGAGGCCACAGGTGCTACCCTTGCTTTTGATGCAACTGGCGGTGGTACTTTGGCTTCTACGATTCTCTCATGCATGGAAGCTGCAGCCGCGCGAACACCTGGAGCCTATAGCATCTATGGTTCGATCAAACACAAGCAAGTGTATCTCTACGGTGGTCTTGATACTTCAGCAACTACTCTTAACCGAGGCTATGGTATGGCATGGGGTGTTGGTGGTTGGTTGCTGCCAAACTTTCTTGCTAAGGCGGGACTTGAAGTTGCGGCTCGCTTACGTAGTCGTGTTGCAAACGAATTGAAGACTAACTTTGCTAGCCACTATACCAATGAAATTTCTCTGTCCGAAGCTTTGCAAGTTGAGACGGTGCAGAGTTACTACGCCAAGCACACTGGAGAGAAATTTCTGATTTGTCCTCAGAAGTAAAAGCGGGTTTTCAAAAGTGAACTGCGCAGTGTCGGCACGTCCAGTGCTGACACTGTTAATCCAGAGTCTAGTGAATTAAGACCTGGGATCTACCTCCAAATCCTGCTTGAATCGCTTAAAGTTTTTCACGTAAATTTCCGCACTAAGCATCAACTGCGCTTGTTGTTCTGGCGATAAAGTCTTAATTACTTTGCCAGGCGACCCCATGACCAATGAGCCTTCGGGAATATCCTTGCCTTCAGGGATTAACGAGTTTGCACCGATAAGGCAGTTCTTACCTATTTTCGCGCCATTGAGAATAACCGAGTTAATACCGATCAAAGAATTGTCACCGATGGTGCATCCATGGAGCATAACCTTATGCCCGACAGTGACATTTTTCCCAATTGTCAGTGGTACACCGGGATCGTTGTGTAGTATTGCTCCGTCTTGAATATTTGAATTCTCGCCGATGGTAATTAGAGCATTGTCTCCCCGTATAACGGCGTTGAACCAAATGCTTACATTGTTTTCCAGTGCTACCAATCCGATTACAGTTGCATTGTCTGCTACAAAATAATCTTCGCCGCGAATGTCGACCTTACTTTCACCTAAACTGTAAATCACAATCAATCCCTATTCTGTTCTCACGTCTGTCTGTCTAACGATCAGCCAGACGGCCGGATCCACCTAGTTCGTAATACACGATAGGAACGAAATCCTCTGCACCCCAGCCAGGGTCATCGGTCCATTTCGCATCATAGTCGGCAGTCGGTCTTGCTGCCATCACCTCATCGAGTTTCTTGCCTTCCAATATCATGGTCATAACTTGATCACTTATGTCGAGGATCATCGCGCGAAACTCCAACAACTCTTCGCGACCAACAACTTCCAGGCCGTGACCCGGGATAATTTTTGTTTCGGGGCCTGCAATATCAATAGCCTTGTCCATGGCCGCAATGGTTCCTCTGAGCGTGCCCCCATTATATTGATCAATAATTGGATAGCTTGTGGTGCGATATACATCACCGAGATGCAGTACGTCGGACTCAGGGAAGTAGACAAAGGTATCACCGTCGGTATGAGCCGGAGGCGCAAGAAAAGCCTGAATTTCCTCTCCGTTAAGATGAAAGCTCATGGTGTCATTGAAAGTCACCAGTGGTCTGGCTGCAGCTGGTTGTTGCGGAACAAAACTTCCTCCGGCTCTGGGGTAACGACTTCTTTCTTCAAGAAAGCGCACACGAGTATTATCGTGTGCGAAGATTAGTACGCCCATCTCCGCCAGGTTCTCGTTGCCACCAACGTGATCGATATGTATATGAGTATTGACCAGGAAGCGTATTTCTTCGTCAGTTACCTGCTTCACCGCCGCTACCAGTTTGTCCGACAAGGGCGCAAATAATGAATCTACCAGGAGCACACCTTCGGGACCGACAAAGACGCCGATGTTGCCTCCGCCACCAGGGCGTGAAACCATGTACACATTACCGGCCACAGGAGTAATGGAAAGCTCGACTCCTTCAAATGATCCCTGACCATAGGAGGCACTTGCGCCAAATGCCAATAAGGCAGTCCCTGTTACAACTTTTGTAACCATTTTTATAACAACAGTTATAAGTCTATTTAATTTGTTCATCATTACCTCTGTTACTAAACCATCGTGGGAATATTTGAATGAAACGATCGCCTTGAATTAATTGCTCGCATTGATCTAATTAAGAGCTCCTCTGAATACCTCTCTTCTTTGACTGTATCCTTCCGGCATGGGCAAGACCTTGTTGGTCTCAACATACTCTTCATAATCTGTAAGCATTTCGGCAAGTCGATCTGGATCTTCTAATGCAAGATCGTTGGCTTCGCCGGGATCAGTTTTGATATTAAATAGATGCCAATTTTGATCACCCAAAGCGCTGCGATTAAAAACTATCTTATAGTCACCTTTGAAAAGAGCTCGATTTCCGCCTAACTCATAACCAATTGGGTTCGAGGCACTGTGAATAGCTTCATCATCATTTGTCAGGAAGCTGGAAAAGTCTTTACCTATTATTTCCTCAATGTCTTTCCCTTTCCAATTGCCACTATGGTTTTCCACACTGGCCAAACTCATTATCGTGGGAGCCAGATCTGTGACGAAAACAAATTCATCAGTCATTTCATTGCGCCTGCTAATTCCGGGTCCAGAAATGACAAGTGGAACTCGCAGGCCGCCTTCGCTGGCATAAAACTTGTAGTAGGCCAGGGGAGAAGCCGCGATAGTAGCATTGCTTGCGCCGATGGCATTAAAGGAATTTCTCTCGCCGAGCGTTTCATAGTTTGCGTCGTAACCCACTTGGTCAAACCAATTCGCTAACATAGATCCGCCGTTAGGTAGAATCAGATTTGAGCCTTCTGCTCCATTGTCAGATGTAAAAACAAAAATAGTGTTATCGAATTCACCTATATCCTTCAAGTAGGTCATCAAACGGCCAATATGCATATCCATGGCGTCGACCATGCCCGCATAGACTTCCATTCTTCTTGCATGATGGCGCTTCTGTTCTTCGCTCAAGCTATCCCACTCAAGAGTTCCTGGCGTTACCACAGCATCGGTATTTTCAGGAACCACACCTGCCGCTTCTGCGGCCTGATGTCGCTTCTCTCTCATGACCGCCCAGCCCTCATCATAAACTCCCGCATATTTGTCTGAGAATTCTCGAGGTGCTTGAACAGGCATATGTACCGCCTGAAAGGGGAGATAGGCAAAGAATGGTGTTTGGTCTGAGGAGTTTTCCGAAATAAATTCGATAGTCTTGTCGACAAAATATTCAGATGAATAAAAATCATCCGGCAAGGTATGTCTCTCGCCATCGGCATACCAGTTGGCTTGGTCGTAAATGGGTAAGTAAGGGCGCTGATCCCAATTGTCTGCACCTGTGTCTGCCATTGCGATTGTACGCTCGAAGCCACGAGCTGACGGCAGTAGCTCTGGTGTATGTCCTAAGTGCCACTTTCCTGTCATATAGGTGTGATATCCCTCATCGCGAAGAAGAGTTGCCAGGGTGATGACTTTATCGTTGAGTACTCCCTGATAATTTTCCTGGCTTTGCTGCTCAACTGGAAGCGCTTCAGGAATATTCGGCACGCCATTTCTATGACTGTCAACACCGGTTAAGAGCATGGCTCTGGCTGGAGCGCAGCTTCCGGCTGTGTGGTAGTTGGTAAAGGAAATGCCCGAGCGGGCAAGTTCAGCAATATTGGGTGTGCTTATTTCACTGCCGAAAGGTGAAATGTCAGTAAAGCCAAGATCGTCAGCGAGAATAAGAACTATATTGGGCCGATCTTGATTTGCAGTTTCAGTAGCCTGCGCCAAGGCTGGTTTAGTTAGCCCCGCATGTGTAGCTAATAGGGCGATGGCTAAATAGATAGGTTTGCGTGACATATACTTTCCTTAAGTGACCAAGGGCATTTGAAAAAGACAGCTGAAAAAAGTCGACTGAGAATGACAGAGAATAGTAGGGAATTCTGTTGATGTCTATGCTTTGCACCGGACTTGTCATAGACATGCCCACAGGGCTGAACGGATTGTGCATGGAGTTCAGATGTCTATATGCAGGTATATAGAATCCCCAGTCAATTTGGCCCAATCGAGCTGTCGTCATGGCTGCGATTCATCGAAGAGAACAAATCCGTCGATTCTCATGCTTTACAGGCTCCAAATAGAGAAGATATAGTGAGGCAACTACCCGAGTTTTCTGGACACAAAAACCAGGTCCGACTCAGATTCACCTAAAACAAAAACATTAGGAGGTGAGCAGTGGCTAAATTCTCAAGACGTAAATTCATTGGCTCCAGTACCGCTCTAGCGGCGGCAGGACTGGGACTACCTACACAGAGCGCCTTGGCGCAGTCCTCTACGACATCATCATTGTCGGCTCCCGATTATGTGGTGCTGAATGCCCGCGTGATGACAGTCGACAATGATCAACCCAGTGCGGAAGCCTTTGCGGTAACAGGAGATCGATTCACAGCTGTAGGCAGCAGCAGTGATATTCGCAATCTCGCCACTGCGCGTACGGAAATAATCGATGCCGAAGGAATGACTGTAACCCCAGGTTTCATTGATGCTCACACCCACGCTACAGGAGCTGGAGTTAATGAGCTGGTTCAAGTGAATGCGGATCTACGTTCAGTTGTAGAGATCAAAGATGCTTTACGGGAGCGAGCAAACGCCACACCAGATGGACAGTGGATAAGAGCATTCAAGTATGACGATACAAAACTAGCCGAGGGCAGACCTCTCAACCGTTTCGATATTGATGAGGTAGCGCCGAATAATCCAGTTGTTGTCGGTCATAGGGGTGGACACACGGGTGTCTACAATAGCCAGGCTCTGGCTCTGGCAGGAATTACAGCCGAAACACCGGATCCTGATGACGGGAAATTCTATCGCGATTCCAACGGTGTGCTTACCGGGCTGATAGCAGAGCGTGCCCGTGACGTATTCAGAGGCATGATTCCAAGCGACTCCAATAGAGAGCAGCGCAAAGAGGGAGTTAAGTTGATCTCTCAGTTAATGACAAAAGCGGGGCTAACTTCGGTTCAACAAACAGGTGGTAGTCGAAACGATATGATCGCCTGTCAGGATGCTCGTGCCGAGGGAGAAATGCGTTTCCGTATGTGTTTGTTTGCCCGGGGTCAGCTATTTGATGATCTGGTAAACGCAGGCATACGAACTGGATTCGGTGACGAAGTATTTCGTATCGGAGCTGTGAAATTTATGGCTGATGGTTCGGCGTCTGAACGCACAATGCGAATGAGCACGCCCTATGAAGGTCGGCCCGATGACTTTGGCATTCTAACTATGAGTCAGGAAGAGATTCATGAAGCGGTGGAAAATGCACACCGTAACGGGTTTCAGATTGGCATTCACGCCAACGGTGATGTCACCATCGATATGGTGCTCAATGCCTACGAGAGAGTTCAATCTCTGTGGCCGCGACCAGATGCTCGCCATCGCATAGAGCATTGCTCTCTTGTTAATCCTTCTCTATTGCAACGAATTAAGGCTGCAGGTGTGATACCTGCCCCCTTTTATACATACGTGCACTATCATGGAAATAAATGGGTAGATTACGGTGATGAGAAAATGCAGTGGATGTTTGCCCACAAGTCATTTCTCGACTATGACATACCCGTAGCGCCGGCATCCGATTACACACCGGGCCCCTATGAGCCATTAATGGCTCTACAAAGCATGGTGACTCGCAAAGATTTTGATGGTCGGGTCTGGGGAGCGAATCAGCGCATCAGCCTCGATCAGGCCATGCGTATTTGCACCATGAATGGTGCGTTCGCCTCTTTCGAAGAAGACATCAAAGGAAGTATTACAGCAGGCAAGTTAGCTGACTTTGTAATACTTGCCGACAACCCCCATGACGTAGATGAAGACGAAATCAAGAATATTGAAATCGTAAGAACTGTCGTCGGTGGAACCACTATGTACGGTGCTTGAGTTCGGTCTCTCAGCGAATGAAAAGAGGTGCCTGGATTTTACTGAGAGCCGACTATTTCTGCTGGACTAACTTGCTATCCATTGTGTGATTGCCGGAATCCAGGCGACTCTTGCGAAGCCCCATGTGGCTACTAGCAAAATCCCGCAGGCTGCAATCATGCTTATTGATGCCGCAGTTCTGATGCGTGCATTGCTGGCTTGATCACGAGCCCGAATCATCAGTTCCACAATTATCAGATTTGGGATGTAGAAGAAGAAAGACATGAAGTTATCGAACCAGCCATCAAATTCCTGGGTGTGTCCAACCCAGTCGGTAAGTATCAACCACAAGCCATAGTCCATACGATAAAGCCACGAACCAATGGCTAATGCATATAGACGCCAAGCCCATGCTTGATGATCCAGAAACTCTCGTCTCATGGCATAGCGTACCGTTTGTATTGCCGCCACGAACATCAGCACACCGTATGCCCCAAAACCTATGTCCATCACCAGGCCGCCAACGGTTCCCCGAATAGCGATAAAAGACAGCCCTCCCACCGCAGCGATTATCGAAGCAAGAATATAGAATCTGCCGGTCCAGTGGTGTATCCGAGGATAGTTAATGCGAATACGTTCAATAAGCTGCATGCCCCCCAGCAGAAGTATTAGGCCCCCGGCTGCGAAATGAACTCCAATACCTACCGATGCACTGGGTTGTCCCGGCACGTAAATTTCGGGAAGCACATTATTCCAACGCTGAAGATCATCATCGGTATAGGCGGCAGCATAATTGGCCAGGATATATAAGCCAAAGATAAAGGAGCTGAGCCAGACAATAGCTAGCAAGCTTCTACTCGAGTAAAAATATATCCGGTTCCCAGCTGCAGGAAGTGGGATTAGTGAATCTTCAGTCATGGATGTCATCACGTGTTTCTCTTCAGAACCATCTCAATCAGATAGGACACCAATAGTCGCAGACTACTATTGCACCTGACAACAATAACTTCGGATAATTCCACTGCTTGCAGTAGGTCGAGTTACTCCCTTGCATCCATAATCGCAGTATGAACAACCTTCCACTGAGAGTTATCTCTCTCGGCTACCAGATGGATATGAGTTCTTCTTAGGGTTTGTCCCTCTATAGCAGAAGGCCCCCGGCTGCCATCTGTATACATATGTATTACTGCCGCACCGTCATCAATATAACGAATTGAAATGAGCCTGGCATTTACTATTTCCTGTTGCGAAACTGTTGAAGCGAAATTCGGGAAGAGCCTTTCCCTAAGAAACACACTTAGCTCTTCAGTGCCTCGAAATATTCTGGCATACGCGTTTATCCATTCCGCGTCGTCAGAGAACAGTTCAATATGTGAGGCAGTATCTTGTGTCGCCCATGTTGATTTGAAGGAGTTGATGAGAGCTTCAACTTCGGACTGCGTCGAAGCGCTTGGGTTGCCCAGTTCAATAAATTCAGGAATCTCCCTCCTTTCTGCTGCGGACGCGGTAGTTAATATAAATAGAGACAGAAGGAGAGTGGAAAATCGAATGAGCTTTGCTTTGAACATAGAATGACTCCGTTTTACAGAATTAATTAAGTTGTTATCAAGGTCGAGATTTGTTATCAGTTATAGTCTGTAAACATTCTTTTTTGAACAGGGAGTTCGCGTTATGTCCATCTTCGTCGCAGACCGTCGGTGCTTATCAGGATTAGCAGATCGTCTTGCGCAAGATCATTCGTCTAGAATTCTTGTCGCGAATGGTCTTGTCGTGATTTGTCTGGTTTGCTTGCTTACTATCAGTGACGCATTTGAAACTCACCAGCTTAATCTTTTCCATCAGCTAAGTTTGTGGGCCGTTGTCTGTTTGTTATTGGTGACGCAACTAAATTTTCTTGAGAAGCTTCTCCAAAATCAATTCTCAGAAAGTCCCTACACGAAAGTGTTGGCATCATTGGGAGCAATAATTCTTACTGTATTCTTGATGACGATAGAGCTTCATGGAATGAAATTCACTCCATTGTTGCCGAAGCAGCCAGATCCCTTGTTTGAGTTTCTGATATTCGTAGCTCCACCGGTTGTTGCGATGGCGATGATAGTCCTGGCGCTAAAATATTTGTCATACCCAAATGCCAAGGCAGAAACAGTTTCTGCTTTTTCACCAACTAGCGATGAAACGAAGAAGCTTGGTGACGGACATCAGGATTTGGCTGAATTAATTCGGAACAATCACGTGCTGCATGTGTACTCAGACGATCACTATTTGAAAATAGAATGCGAGGAAGGTGCTCATTTCGTGAGAGGGCGGATGAAAGATGCGCTCGCTTATCTTCGAGAAATTGACGGCGTTCAGACACATCGCTCCCATTGGGTCTCCCGTAGCCATCTTCGTCGTGTTTTCCGTGAAGGCCGAGATTTCAAAGTCATGCTTCGGGATGGTTCAATAATCCCTGTTGCCCGCTCGAGGGCTAGCCAATTGGGCCAGATCAGGTCTTCTCGCTGAGGGAAGTGGGCGAAAAACCAGCTCAGTGGCAGCCTCAATCCACACTAAATTGCGTATTCTGGGCTTTTCCGTAGGCAGTTAGACCTATTTCGTAGTTAAATCAACGAATTAAGTTTCAAAATCAGCGTATGCTATGGATTGTGCTATTGATTTTGCATAAACTCTGACTAAATATTTGAATCAACACTTTGACCCCAGTGATACTCGGGAATTGAGAGGAAAGACTATGCTTCGTTATTTGATAAAACTTGTTGGTACCGGTTTGTTAGTGAGTGCCGCGACTGCTGCCAGTGCGCAGTCCGATGTCTACCACGCATCTCATGATTACACGGTGGAGACGGTTGCCGAGGGGCTGTTACAGCCTTGGTCCATGGCCTGGTTGCCAGGTGGGGACATGCTGGTTACGGAAAAGCCAGGTCGACTGAGAATCGTTCGCGACGGGCAATTGTTGCCTGAAGCAGTGCCCGGTGTGCCTGAGGTGTTTTACACAGGTCAGGGCGGGCTGTTTGAAGTATTGCCTCATCCAAATTTCCGTGAAAATCGCTGGATCTACCTGAGCTACGCCAAGGAGTTAGGGGACACTTCGGTTACTGCAGTAGCCCGAGGACGTCTTGAAAATGATCGGCTTACCAACGTAGTTGAAATATTTATTCCCGAGGCAGCAGGCTTTGGACACTACGGCGGCAAGATGGTTTTCGATAACGACGGCTATCTGTTCGTCACATTAGGAGAGAGACAGGCTCCGGCTAGAGGGGATTTAGCTGCACACCCTGCGCAAGACCTGACTAATCACCATGGGGTTATTGTTCGCTTGAATGATGATGGCAGTGTGCCTGATGACAATCCCTTTGTTGGACGCGATGATGCGCTTCCAGAAATCTGGACTTATGGACACCGTAGCCCTCAGGGCCTGGTGATACATCCTGAAACCGGCGATCTCTGGGAGAGCGAGCACGGGCCACAGGGCGGAGACGAGATCAACCTGATCGAGCCAGGAAATAATTATGGTTGGCCAGTTATTGGTCGTGGCGTTAACTATGGCTCCATAGGTAGCCCAATTCATGCTGCCATCGGCGATGGAAACATGAGTTCACCAACACATTTCTGGGTACCATCAATTGCTACTTCAGGGCTGATGGTTTACACAGGGGACAAATTCCCACTGTGGTTCGGCAGCATTATTTCCGGCGCATTGGCTGGAGAGCAAATGGCGCTTTTGCATATGAATGACGATTACCGCAGTGTGCTTAGAGAAGAAACTCTGGCTTATGGACTGGGTCGTATTCGTGAAGTACGTCAGGGTCCAGATGGTTATATTTATCTCGCCATCTCAGATGGCAACGGCGCCGGACGAGGCGACTTTGAAGCCACTGCAATCATGCGACTGGAACCGGCTGACTAAGATTGATTCAGGGCGGTTAACAAAAATAGGAAAAGGGCTTGCGAGCCCTTTTTTTTGTGATTCTAAAGAACATTGATCAAGCAGGGTGAGGGCATCATGTTAAGAAAAACGCTAATTATATTTACAGTAGTAACCTCAATGAGCATCTGTACTGCTTTGTCAGCACAGTCGTTCAATGAATGGAAAATAATTCATGCAGGCACCTTACTAGCGGATGCCCGTGAAAATGTGAGAACTGAACAATCCATCATCATCAGGAACAATGAAATTGTTGAAGTACGTGATGGTTATGTTTCACCAAACCAGGTGAATGGTGCTGCAAATGCAAAAGTGATCGATCTAAAAAATCAGTTTGTCATGGCTGGCCTTATAGATTCCCATACCCATATTCTTGGTCAGCAAGAACCAAATCGTAGAGAGCTTCGTGTCACCCGATCCTCTCAGTTCAGTACTTTGATGGGAGTTGAGTATGGCATGAGGACCTTGCGTGCCGGTTTCACTTCAATCAGAAATGTGGGTGGAGACAGGAATGCGATCTTTGCCTTGCGTGATGCGATTAATCAAGGTGTTGTAATGGGGCCGCGAATCAAAGCCGCGGGGCAGGGCTTGACGCCAACAGGCGGACATGGCGATGGCGGCGGTTTTCGAGATGACATATTTCCCCATCCCCATTCAGGTGTATGTGATGGTGTTGCTGAATGCCGCAAAGCCGTGCGTACGCAGATTAAGTACGGCGCAGATCATATCAAGTATGTAGCAACCGGCGGTGTGCTTAGCATGACGGCTACCGGAACAGGCCAGCAATTTACCGATGAAGAGCAAATCGCGCTGGTACAGGCTGCTCATGCAATGGGCCGTAAAGTTGCTGCACATGCCCATGGAAAAATAGGATTGGAAGCCGCGTTACGCGCGGGAGTTGATTCAATAGAGCATGGCTCCTACCTGGACGCGGACACTGCAGATTTATTTGTTGCCACCGGCGCCTACCTGGTTCCTACTTTGATTGCAGGGCATACGGTAGAGCGCATAGCTTCGGAGAGACCAGCATTCTATACCCCAGAGGTTAGGCAGAAGGCGCTTGAAGTAGGGCCTGTGATGAAGGCCGCACTCAGAACTGCCCATGAGAAAGGTGTAAAGATTGCGTTCGGCACGGATGCGGGTGTTAACGATCATGGCACCAATGCCTATGAAGCAGTACTCATGAATGAAGCGGGCATGTCAGAGCGCGCGATTCTGATATCGGCCACAGTAAATGCAGCTGACCTTATGGACCTTACCGATATCGCTGGCACCATCGAAGCAGGAAAGGATGCGGACATAATTGCGGTCAGTGGGAATCCTCTTGAAAATATTTCTACATTACTTGAGCCGCAGTTTGTTATGGCCCGAGGCAATGAAATCAATTTGGATGTTCCTCCTGTTGATCTTTTTCCGTGGCCTAATATCTAGCGGCTGTAGTTTTACCGCTGCAGCTTAAGCTTGTTGAAAAAACTGGCAGCTGTTATGAAGATTGTGCCTCTTTACATTTAGAGTACTTGCTTATGACTCAGAAACCAGACCATCAGAGTCGACGGGAATTTCTTCACAGCATCGGTAAAGTGGCGGGTACTGCGGCTGTGTATCAAGCCATGATCTCAATGGGATTATTAGTCCCTGGTGATGCTCAAGCTGCTACAAGAAGGCAGCGATGGAATGCCACTTCAGCAGCCAATCTGGATGGACCCAAACCAACTATCGCAGTCTTGGGTGCGGGAATCTCTGGTCTGGCTACGGCTTATGAACTCAAGAAAGCCGGTTTTCCCTGCTTTGTGATCGAAGCGAGAGACCGCCCTGGTGGTCGCAGCCATACCCTACGTAGTGGTTCAGTTGTTGAGGAAACATCCCATCAGCAGAGCTGCACATTCGATCAGGGAGACGATCTTTATTTCAATGCCGGGCCGGCGCGTATATCTCAACACCACAGCAATCTCCTCGCATACTGTAGAGAACTCAATGTGCCTCTACAGGCATTGGTTAATGATAATCGCGGTGCCTATATCCATAACTCAGCCGCCTTTGGTGGTCGGCCGGTTAGAGCGCGCGAAGTTATCGCTACAATGCGCGGCAATATTTCTGAGTTATTGGCTAAAGCGATAAATGCTAGCGCATTAGATAGTGACATTGGTTTCGATGAGAGAAGTTTTGTATTGGACATACTGCGTGACTACGGAGCGCTGGATCAGAATTATCGCTTTAGAGGTACAACTCGAGGCGGATTGGAGGAGGGTAGCGGTGGCCTGCTTCCTAATCAAGCTATTGCCCCGCTAAATTTGGATGACTTCTTTTTCGATACCGACGTTCCTTTTACTCCAAATTTTAGCGAGAGTTACAATCAGTCAGCCACCATGATGCAGCCAGTTGGTGGTATGGACAAAATTGCTTATGGCTTTGCTGAGCAACTGCAAGAAGACATTTATTACGGTGCCGAAGTGACAGCAATTCGCCGAACTGCGACGGGAGTAAGAATTGAAGGTCGTGCAGGTGATGAATCTGGAGCCATAGAAGCTGACTATGCCGTGATCGCCTTGCCACCCAGCGTACTAAAATCGATACCTAATGACTTCAGTAACGAAACGCAGAATGCGATTTCCAGCGTTCAATATGCGAAACCTACCAAGATCGCGTTTCAGTCACCGAGATTTTGGGAAAGCGAGGAACAAATATATGGGGGTATTTCATGGACTGACCCCAATATTCTTCAAATCTGGTATCCCTCAGGTGGATTCGGACAAGAGCAAGGAATAATAGTGGGCTCCTATTTATTTGGAGGCTCTCATGCGGAGAGTTTTGCTAACTTATCTCCGGCAGCACGAATAGAAAGAGCACTGAGCGGAGGAGAGAAAATACACCCCCAGTATCGCGAGAGTCTTGCCCGAGGCATATCGGTGGCCTGGGGTAGGGTTCCATACACTTTAGGTGGTTGGAGCAACTCAAATCCTTCTTCCCTATTGCAAAGAGCAGACGGTCCGTTTCTATTCGCCGGCGATCACCTGACATATTTGCAAGGCTGGCAGGAAGGTGCGGTTATCTCCAGCATTAATGCACTTGATAATCTTTTAGATTTAATTGCAGCTTGAAATCCTACGAATTACTGCTTAATGATTCTTTTTGTATGAGCAAAAAAAAGGCGCACTAGGCGCCTTGATTCGAACGAAATTAAGTGGAGTAGTATTTGTTACTTAACTCGCTTCATTGTTGTGTAACGATAGGAAAGTAATTTTCCTCCACCCCAGTTTTCTGTGCGAGATTCGTAAGTATCTTCATCGATAATTTTCATGAAACTATTGTGAGCATGAGGATCGACGCTCACATCCATATTAGTTCCATTGGTAAATTGAAAATCAATGGCGCCTTGCTCGCTTGAATTATTGAAAGTCATTGAAGGCTGATTTCCAATTGCACAGTAGTGAGTATGTATGAGTTCGTTCTTGCCATTCTGATGATACATGCTGATCATTTCCGCAGGAGTTCCTGCGGCGAAAGTTTGCATTACTGAAGAATTGCCGATGTTCTTGAACGAGACTGTAGTTGCTGATACGTCAGCGCCTTCTCGGGACTGGCCCACTGGAACTACCTGAGCTTCACCTGTCCAGGTTCCCTCAAGCTTCAGCATGGTTTGGAACGCCTCATCGGGAGTGAATCCATCATCGGCAAATGCAGCCGTGCAAAGCATTAGAGAAGCAGTGGTTAAAGCAGCAATATTGAGTTTTTTCATTGAACTGGTCCTTGTTTTTATGAGTTTGATCAGACTAGACTTGGCTTCGCTGCTTGTCAATAGAAGTTAGCTGATGCTTCAATCATTAAAGCATCTCAAGAGCAGAGATCAACTCCTCCATAGTAGCGGGTAGCCTTGGCTCAAGTAGTTCCGCTCTAGCAGTGTCGTAACGATTTTGAACGCTCGATAAAGTGTTTGCATCACGCATCTCGCGATAGATCTCTATGTAAAATTGAATCTCGAGGAGGAAGTCGCTTCGACGCACGGCGTTAGTTTGCTGCCTTCCGCCGAGGGCACTTCTGATTGAAATTATTGTAGCGTCCTGTAGAGATTGATCTTGTTTCAGAATTTCCGAGAGGGGGGTTTGTGCGTGAGTGAAGAATGCTGTCGCCAACATGAGTACTAAAGTTAAAATTAATCTTGAAGGGAGCTTTTGCATTACTAAAGCTTAACGGCTCTAAATTGAAAGTTAAAGACTTTGCCTGCTTGCCCTTAGAAAAGCCTTAGCAGATCAGCTTGCTTGCTAGCGATGATCCTATAGCCTGATTGTCGTCCAATTCAGATATAACAATCAGTCTCGGACGGAGCGATAAATATGGCCGTCCGAACCAACAGTCCATGGGTTGCCGTCTGGGTCCACGCTGATGTGTCTGGCGCTGCCTTGGACCAGATTCCAGCTGTCGCCGGTCCAGCGGTATATTCCATGACCTCCGCCATCGCTGCGTGTTCCGACAATCCAAACTGAGCCATCAGCACCAATACCTATGTCGCGAGCCTCTCCGGGTCGTCTCACCCAACGTCCGCCTATCCATTGATAGATATCGTTGTCGTCGTCGGTCACCCAGGGAACGCCCTGAGGATCTACTGCAATACGCACACCCGCGCCACTAATCTTGATGTCAAAGTCCAGATCACCGTCCCATTTGTAGATTCCCCCTCCTGCAGCAACCCAGACCGAGCCATCGGCGCCAATCGAAATATCCCGAGCATCGCCCTGAAGGCGTACCCACAGACCATCAAGCAGTCTATAGATCTGATGAGAATCATTTACTACCCAAGGGGTGCCGTCTGGAGCTACGGCGATACGCACCGCTGCTCCGTCAATCCTTCCCCAGCTGACACCGTTCCAATGATAGATGCCGAAGCCGCCTTTCCGTTCATCTGTGCCGAGTACCCAGGCTGAGCCATCCGCTCCGATAGCAATATCTGTGGCTTCCCCCAGCATGCGCTGCCAAATAGGGTCCGTGCTAATGCCTACCTGGTTCTCAGCCCCAATTGATGCTTTTGATCCGAAATCCTTCAGTGTGAAAATGTTAGAAGAGCCAGAGAGTTCAGCCCAGTAATTGTCCCCGGCAATATCTATATCTGGCACAAAAAGCACACCGTTGTCATAAACGCTCGGGGTCCTGTCCTCCGGCAGGGTAGTTTCCACTGCAGCAAGCAGACCAAAGCTGACGGGATCGGTGGTGTTTTCCAATAGCAACTCGACATTGTAAGCGCTGCCATTTCCGAGAACTGTTGGAATGGCGAGAATATTGCCTTGCAGAGTTGCGGTTTGGGCGAAAACCGGGCACCAAAAGCAAACAGTCAAGGTGAGGATGAAGACCCTCTGATAGGACAACTTAAGATTGGATTCGATTTTGAGTCTCATAAATCACATTGTGGCCAGTTGAACCTGAACATTCAATGAATGGACCAGTAGCTATTTTAACATCTGGAAGTTGATCCATATCCGCCTGTGGGCAGTGATATCAGGAGACCTTGTAGTCTTTGATTCACATCAAATCGCGTGGTCCTTATCGTGGTTATTCTCATCCTAGATCTACGGAAAGTCGGAGTAAGGATGCTGACTAAGTAGTCTCAAATCAACAAAGTACAGCAACATTTGATGTCCTTAAAAAAGAACATTCTAGGGGGAGTAGTTCCGTAAACTGATTCAGCGCTGTGACCGGGTTGAACGCATTTGGTTACCGGAATGAAGGCGACGCGATGACTTTTCGCTCTCGCTTTTCGAACCCTTAAAAAGGGGTTAGTAATTGTGAATAGGAACACGAATAAAGGGTTTCCGGTCCTCGGAACACTATTTCGGCAGGTGAGTTATGTGTTTTTCCTCCTGCTGCCTTTCCAATCGGCTTTGGCGCAAGATCAAGCAGCGGGTGAGCAAGTTTTTCAAACCTATTGCTTGGCATGTCATGGCATTGGTGAGGCTCAGCGCATTGGTCCGGACCTGGCGGGCGTACACGAAAGACGCTCTCAGGACTGGCTCGAACAATTCATAAAATCCCCCCAGGCTCTGTTTGATGCAGGCGATGAAACGGCGGTTGAATTATTCGCTCAATTCAATGGCATGGTCATGCCTAACTCCACAGTTTCAGATCAGCAAATTCGCGATGTCATTGCCTATATAGAATCAAGAAGCGGAACCTCAACAGCGGCAGCGCCGGTGGCGGCTCAAGCTAGCCCAGCAGAAGCTGCATCACCAGAGGTAGTCGCGATGGGGGCTGATCTTTTTCAAGGTGGGCTTCGTTTCGAGAACTCAGGACCTGCATGTAACGCTTGTCATGATGTGCAACATGGCTCAGTTCTGGGCGGTGGCTCTCTAGCGGCTGACTTGACCTCGGCCTATTCGAGAATGGGAGCAGCCGGGCTTGGAGCCATAATCTCCAGTGCACCTTTTCCGGCGATGCAGTCAGCATATGGTGACAAGCCAGTCACTGAAGGAGAAGTTGAACAACTTGTCGCCTTTTTCCAAAGTGCTGATGCAGACGAAGATCAACAGCAAACAAATTATGGATCCAGATTGTTTATTAGCGGTGCGCTTGGGGCGGGGTTGTTGTTTGGCCTTATTCCTCTAATTTGGCGCAACAGAAGAATCGGGTCAATCAATCAGTCGATCTTTGATCGACAAAATCAAGCTTGAAAGAATTAAAGGAAAAGGAATAGTCCATGAGCTGGATCAAAGACATTATTTCACCGGAAACTCGGAACTGGGAAGAGTTTTATAGGAATCGCTTTCAGCACGACAAAGTTGTGCGAAGCACCCATGGGGTTAACTGCACAGGTGGTTGTTCCTGGCAAATTCATGTTAAGGACGGCATTGTCGTTTGGGAAACTCAGCAATTGGACTATCCTCTGCTGGACGACCAGCTGCCGCCTTACGAGCCAAGAGGTTGTCAGCGAGGTATTTCTTACTCGTGGTATCTCTATAGTCCTCTGCGAATTAAATACCCTCTAATAAGAGGCGCATTGCTGGATGCGTATCGAAGTGAAAAAGAAAAGACAGGAGACCCCTTAAAGGCTTGGCAGGCACTTCAGGCTGATCCAGAAAAGCGCAAGTCATATCAAGTTGCACGGGGTAAGGGTGGCTTTCGTCGCGCAAACTGGGACGAAATGTTGGAGATAATGGCGGTAGCCAATATCCACACAGCCCAGAAATATGGCCCTGATAGAGTTATTGGCTTCTCGCCAATTCCGGCTATGTCTATGCTTAGCTATGCCTCAGGCGCAAGATTCTTGCAATTGTTTGGCGGCGTTTGTTTGAGCTTCTACGATTGGTACTGCGATCTACCCACAGCTTTTCCCGAAATCTGGGGTGAGCAAACTGACGTATGTGAGAGTGCCGACTGGTACAACGCAAAGATGATCGCAGACATGGGTGCCTGTCTTAATATGACTCGTACACCTGATACTCACTTCTTCGCAGAGTCTCGGCACAATGGCACTAAGACGGTTGTGTTCTCACCGGATTTTTCTCAAGTTTGTAAGTATGCCGATCAGTGGGTACCACTACACGCAGGTAGTGATGGCGCATTCTGGATGGCGGTATCCCATATTATTCTCAGTGAGTTTCATCACGAGAAACAGACTCCCTATTTTCTGGACTACTGTAAGACATATACAGATAGCCCGATGTTGGTGAAGATTGAAGAACGGGATGGCGAGATTCGTCCCGGTCGATTACTGCGCGCCAATGAATTGGAAGGTCAAACCGAAGTTGAGAAAGGTGACTGGAAATTCGTTTGCGTCGATGAAGATGATGGCCGATTTGTATTTCCAAAAGGAGCCATGGGTCATCGTTGGGACGGCGAAGACGGCAACTGGAATATGAAGCAGGAAGATTCCATCGATGGAAAGTCGTACAACCCGGTTCTTACATTCCTAAATGATCATGACTCAGTTGTAGAAGCTGTATTCGACGAATGGGGAATGGATAACAGAGCCTCCAGAGGAGTTCCCGTAAAGGAGATAACTACTGCTGATGGTGAAAAGATTAAGGTGACCACGGTTTACGATCTGACCATGGCGCAGTATGGGGTTAATCGTGGCTTGTCCGGCGACTATCCCGAGGATTACACAGACAAGGACGCGGCATACACGCCGGCCTGGCAGGAAATCTTCACCGGTGTTGATTCAAAGTCGGTTTTGCAGTTTGCCAGAGAGTGGGCAGGCACAGCTGAAATCACTGAAGGTAAATGCATGATCATTATTGGTGCCGGTATCAACCACTGGTATCACGCTAACCTTATCTACCGTGCCGGAGCCATGGCTCTAATGTTAAGTGGATGTGTAGGTAAGAATGGTGGTGGACTTAATCACTACGTGGGCCAGGAAAAGCTGGCACCAATGGAATCCTGGAGCAGCATCGCTTTTGCAAAAGACTGGCAGAATGCAGTACGTCTGCAGCAGGCTCCAATCTGGCACTACATTAATACTAGTCAATATCGATATGACGGCAACTACTCTCGCTACAATACAGTGCCGGATAACGCACTAACCCGTGAGCACACAGCAGACACGATTGTTAAATCGGTTCGAAATGGTTGGATGCCTTTCTATCCTCAGTTTAAGCAAAACACACTGGAGCTGACTAAAGAGGCTGTTAGTGATGGAGCAACTGATGATGACGGCATAAAAAGTTATGTGCTGGAAAAGCTCAAGTCGAAGGATCTGGAATATTCGGTGAGCGATCCAGAAGCTGAGGAAAACCATCCTCGTGTTTGGTACATCTGGCGCGGTAACGCCATCGTTGGCAGCATGAAAGGCGCCGAGTACTGCTTGAAGCATTACCTCGGTACTCACCATAGCGGTATTGCCGAGGATGCAGAGGACCACACCGAAGAGCTTAACTGGAGAGAAGTGGCGCCAGAAGGCAAGATGGATTTGGTAGTGGATTTGAATTTCCGTATGGACTCCTCTGCACTTTATTCAGACATAGTGCTACCGGCAGCCTCTTGGTACGAGAAAGATGACCTAAACAGTACCGACATGCATTCCTTTATCCACCCTCTGTCGGCCGCTATCGCACCGGTTTGGGAATCGAAGACCGACTGGGATATTTTCAAGGCAATCGCCAAAAAGACTAGCGAACTGTCAGAAACATATTTTGCCGAACCACAGAAAGATATTGTAACCGCACCTCTGGCCCACGATTCTCCCGATGAGGTTTCCCAGCCTCACATTCAGGATTGGTATAAGGGAGAAGTGGAAGCAATTCCTGGTAAGACCATGCACAAACTTGCAGTGGTCGATCGTGATTACACCAAAATTTATGAAAAGTTCATTACTCTCGGTGACAACATCAAGACCACTGGCTTGAGTGCACATGGTAATCAGTTTGATATCAGTGATGTCTACGAAGAAATGGTTGATTCTCCTCATTTCACGACGCGAGACATGGAAGGGCAAGCTTACCCTTCGCTTGAAGAAGATACAGACGCTGCCAACGCGGTGTTGAAACTTTCCAGTCTGACCAATGGCAAGCTCACTGTTCGAGCCTATGAAAACATGGAGAAGAAAACCGGTCTTGACTTGGTTCAGTTGGGCAAAGGCTACGAGCAGGTGAGTATCAATTTTGGCGACCTGCAGGCACAGCCGCGGCGTTATAACAATTCGCCCTTATGGTCTGGCTTGATGACAGATGGAAGAGCCTACGCCGCTTATACATATAACACAGAGCATATGGTGCCTTGGAGAACCTTAACGGGGCGTCAGCACTTTTATCTGGATCATGAAATGTATCTGGCCTATGGCGAAAGTCTTCCGACGTATAAGCCTTCGCCGAAGCCCGAACTATATGGCGATTTGATTGAAACATCGAAGACCGAAGACTTTCTCGTTCTTAACTATCTGACACCTCACGGCAAGTGGCATATCCACTCTACCTATGGCGATACCTTGCGCATGATGACCTTGCATCGAGGCTGTGAGCCATGCTGGTTGAGTGAGGTAGATGCCGACACACTTGGCATCAAGGATAACGATCACGTGGAAGTCTATAACGACCACGGTGTGTATGTTACACGCGCGGTAGTCAGTTCGAGAATTCCAAGAGGTGTATGTATCGTCTATCACGTACCGGAAAGAACCATGGTTCCGAAATCTCAGATGCGTGGGAAAAAACGAGGAGGCGGGCATAACAGTCTTACCCGTATTCACCTTAAACCAAATTTTCTGGCCGGCGGTTATGGCCAGTTCAGTTATCACTTTAATTACTGGGGCCCAATTGCTCCAAATAGGGACACTCATGTCACGGTCAAGAAAATGACCAAGGTGGTGTGGTAATGAGCTTTTCCCTAATAACTAAATACCAAGAAGTAGGCGGAGTAATAAATGGATATTAGATCTCAAATCTCAATGGTTTTTCACCTCGATAAATGCATTGGTTGTCACACTTGTTCGGTGGCCTGTAAAAACATATGGACCGACCGAAAGGGTGCCGAGTACATGTGGTGGAACAATGTTGAAACCAAACCCGGTACTGGCTATCCGTCTAAATGGGAAAACCAGGACATCTATAAAGGCGGTTGGGAAAAAGCACAGCCGGAAGTAAGCGGCAACGGAGCAGGTCCTAACGGCAGCGACGATATAATCGCCAGCAACGGCAATTCTTCAATTCAGCTTAAGGGTGCTGGTAAGAAGAAGGGTCTGGGAAATATATTTCACAACCCGTATATGCCGGTGATCGATGACTATTACGAGCCGTTTACTTACAAATATCTGAACTTGATCGAAGCACCTGCGGGTGATGATCAACCAGCGGCGCGGCCAGTATCCTTGATTACGGGCGAACCCATGGAAATAAAGATGGGCCCCAACTGGGATGACGATCTTAGCGGAACACCAGACTTCGCGCGTAATGATCCGAATCTGGAGAACCTTTCTCCAGAGGAACAGGAAGCAATGTTCGAGTTGGAGAAGATGGCATTTTTCTATCTTCCTCGTATGTGTAATCACTGTTTGAATCCAGCATGTGTTGCTTCTTGCCCATCTGGCGCGCTCTACAAACGCGGCGAAGACGGTATTGTGTTGGTGAATCAGGATGTGTGTCGAGGATGGCGCATGTGTGTCACGGCCTGCCCTTACAAGAAGACCTATTACAACTGGCAAACAGGTAAGTCTGAGAAATGCATACTTTGTTTTCCACGACTCGAGGCAGGACTCGCGCCAGCTTGCATGCATTCATGCGTAGGCCGAATTCGTTATTTGGGAGTTATCCTTTATGACGCGGACGGAATAGAAGCAGCGGCATCAGCAAATGAAGAAGATCTGGTGGATGCCCACATGAATATCATGCTCGATCCATTCGATCCGGAAGTAATCGAAGCGGCCAAGGCAAACGGTGTGGCGGATTCAACTATTAAATCGGCACAGGCCTCTCCAACCTACAAGTTTGTTAAAGAGTGGGGCATGGCATTGCCGCTACATACAGAGTTCCGCACCATGCCAATGTTGTTTTACGTACCTCCTTTGTTGCCAGTCATGGCTTCGCTTACCAGGGTGAATAATGATGAGCAGGCAGAAAAGCTCGGCGCGGTAACCAAGCACTGGAAGGACGATTGGCTCTACGATACCAGCACCGAAGATCTTTGGGGCTCGATTGAGCAGGCACGATTTTCCTTGGACTACATGGCTAACCTGTTTAGCAATGGGGATCCTGAGAAGGTCAAGATCAGAGTCATGAAATTGATGGCAATCAGAATTTATCGCCGCTGGAAAACTGTTGGTGATGTAACTGAAGAGAAGGCTATGAAAGCATTGGAAGAGGCCGGTTTGACCGTAGAGATGGCTGATGGCATTTATCATCTGACGGCACTGGCAAGTTTTGAAGAGCGCTTTGTGATTCCTCCTGCTCATCGTGAACATGCAATCGAAATGATTGAATTCACTGGAGATAAGAAGGGTAGCACTGGATTTGGTTTTCAAGAAGGCACCGCCCAGAGAGGGCTTTAATATGGATATTGAGCATTCTATGACTGAAACAAAAATAGTAGCCAGAAAACCCAAACATTACGGTCTTGTGGCTGATCTGTTTGAGTATCCAGAGGCTGGCTACCCAGACCGTGTTCGGCTAATAAGGCAGCACTTGGAAGGCGAATACCCTTATGCCCTGGAAGAACTCGATAAATATTTGGAATTACTCCCTGAAGATGATCCCTTAGCGATGCAAGAGTTGTTCACGCGATCGTTTGACGTACAGGCGATTGCCACTATGGATATCGGATATGTGCTTTTTGGCGACGATTACAAGAGAGGAGAGATGTTGGCCAATCTTAATCGTGAGCATCTTGCAGTGAACAACGATTGCGGCACGGAATTGGCAGATTATTTGCCGAATATGTTGAGGCTCATGGACCTCCTTGAAGATGAGGACTTATTGCAGGATTTAGCTTACGCGATTATCGGGCCTGCATTACTGGAAATGATCGGCGAATTTTCACCAGGTCGTGTAGAGAAGAAGAACGAAGCAAACAGGAAACAATACAAGACGCTGATTGATACGCCACCGGTACAGGAAAGAGCTGTAACTATGTACAAGTATGCTCTGCGTACATTATATGAAGTGCTGAAACAGGACTTCTCCCTGATTCAATCAATACCTTTGGCGCGTTCAAGTGATTTCCTCGATTCTGTGACTCGAGAGAACGTGATTGAAGATAATGCGAGTGCATTTAGTTAACAGTAAGACTTAATATTACGACACATGGAGAGTCCTAATGGATTCATTAAATACCTTCTTTTTCTCAGGATATCCCTACGTAGTAGTTGTGGTGTTCCTAATAGGTACTATTTATCGCTATAACAGGAAGGGGTATCAGGTAACCAGCCTGTCCGCTCAATTTCTGGAAGGCAAGATTGGGTTTTGGGGATCTGTGCCATTTCATTGGGGTATCTTGATGATCCTACTGGGGCACCTGGCTGCTTTCTTAGTTCCCAGTGGCGTTATTGCATGGAACAGTAATCCTACCCGCCTATTGATACATGAAGGCTTAAATTTAACTTTCGCCGTGGCGCTTATCATTGGACTTCTTGCGTTGATCGGGCGTCGTCTTTTTCATCCCAGAATTAAGATGGTGACTACGCCGATGGATCTGTTCATCGAGTTTGTCTTACTCACCCAGGCTCTTCTGGGTTGCTGGATTGCGCTCAACTACCGCTGGGGTTCTACCTGGTTCGCCGCAGATCTCTCACCGTATCTTTGGTCGTTGATTACTTTTAGTCCCCAGCCAGAAGCTGTGATCGCGATGCCTTTGGTAGTTAAGGCTCACATTATTGGAGCGTTCTCGATATTTTTGATATTTCCATTCACTCGCCTGGTTCACATCCTGGTAGCACCTTTTCACTATATCAACAGACCTTATCAGGTGGTGATTTGGTATTGGGATCGAAAACGGGTTCGTGACAGCAATACAAAATGGACTAAACACAGACCTCGAAATACTTAAGTGGTAGTGAGAGAAATCTCACTGCCTGTTAATTAACTTCAAATAGAAGGTAGTAAAGCTGCATGATTACCGCAGATACAATTCCCTCATCGAAGCAAACAAAAGCCCTTAGTATCAGCACAATTGCCTTCACGGCTTGTTTTGCTACTTGGACCATTTTCTCCATTATTGGTATTCAGCTGCAACAGCAGTTGGGACTCAATGAGACTCAGTTCGGACTGTTGATTGGTACTCCGATATTAACGGGTTCCTTAAGTCGCTTGTTTTTGGGAATCTGGAGTGACCAGTATGGCGGTCGCGTCGTGCTTGTCGCGGTGATGTTATCTGCTGCCATTGCTACGTTTTTACTGTCGTTTGTGGATAGTTATCAAATGGCCTTGCTTGCTGCCCTCGGTGTAGGGCTGGCTGGTGGATCATTTGCTGTAGGCATAGCGTACGTCTCTACTTGGTATCCCGAGGAGAAGCAAGGTACTGCACTTGGAATATTTGGTGTCGGAAACGTGGGTTCGGCAATTACTTCCTTCGGTGCTCCTTTCGTGTTGGTAGCTTTCGGATGGGAGGCCGTAGCGCAAATATGGGCAGGTGCACTAGTCGTCGTAGCAATAATTTTCTGGTTTGTTTCTGAAGACGATCCAACTCGAGCAGTGCTTAAAGAGAAAAATTTAAAGCACAAGAGTCTTTGGGAAGAGCTGGAACCTCTGAAAAAACTTCAGGTTTGGCGATTCTCAATCTATTACTTTTTTGTATTCGGTGCATTTGTCGCGCTGGCGTTATGGTTGCCCAGATATCTGATGGGTGTCTATGATCTTGATCTGAAAACTGCGGGAATGTTGGCCGCTTTCTATGCGGTGCCAGCTAGTTTGTTCCGAGCCTACGGTGGGCACCTCTCCGACAAGTACGGCGCTCGTACCATAATGTATCTTACTTTTGGTGTGGCGATGGTTTGTACTTTTATGCTGTCTTATCCCAAGACTGATTACATTATTCATGGCATCGAAGGTGAGATAGCTTTTTCCACTAGCATGCAGTTAGTGCCATTTCTCATCCTCATTTTCGTACTGGGATTTTTCATGTCCCTGGGAAAGGCGGCTGTGTTTAAGCACATCCCTGTGTACTACAGCGACAATGTTGGTGCGGTGGGTGGACTGGTCGGTATGGTTGGTGGCTTGGGCGGTTTCTTTCTTCCTATCATGTTCGGAGTAATGAACGACCTCACTGGCATCTGGACAAGTTGTTTCATGTTGTTGTTTGGCATCGTAACCGTTTCGATGCTTTGGATGCACTTTTCAATTCTGAGCATGGAACGAAAAGCATTGGGGGCAAAAGGAGAATTGCCGGAACTTCCAGAGATGCACTCCATTCATAAGCCGGAAAAACATGGCGAAGTAATGAGCCATAAACTAACTGAGTGGGATCCTGACGATGAAGTTTTTTGGGAGACAAAAGGTAAAAAGATAGCACGACAAAATCTGTGGATATCGATTCCCTGTCTGCTTCTGGCTTTTTCGATCTGGTTGGTGTGGAGCATCGTAGTTGCCAAGCTTCCCAGCATTGGTTTTGATTACACTACTAATCAGCTCTTCTGGTTGGCTGCATTGCCAGGGCTCTCCGGTGCCACCCTCAGGATTTTTTACTCCTTTATGGTGCCCATCATGGGTGGAAGATTGTGGACTACGCTCACGACGGCCTCACTACTAATTCCTGCATTGGGCATTGGTTATGCAGTGCAGGATCCAGAAACGCCTTACGTAATCTTACTTGTCCTCGCGCTACTGTGTGGCTTCGGTGGCGGAAATTTTGCGAGCTCCATGGCAAACATCAGCTTCTTCTATCCTAAGGATAAGAAGGGGAATGCATTAGCGCTCAATGCAGGACTTGGCAATGCTGGCGTAAGCATCATGCAATTTCTGGTTCCAGTAGTAATTACCATGGGTGTGTTTGGCACTCTCGGTGGTGAGCCGCAGCAAATATCCGCGACTGAACAGATGTGGCTTCAAAATGCGGGCTTTATCTGGGTGCCTTTTCTACTAATTGCAACAGCAGCAGCATGGATGGGGCTTCACGATATTGTTTCGGCACAAGCATCGTTCAAGGACCAGTCAATTATATTTAGCCGCAAACAAAATTGGGTAATGTGTGTTCTTTATACAGGAACGTTCGGTTCGTTTATCGGCTACTCGGCAGGCTTTCCTTTGCTCAGCCAATTACAATTTCCCGAAATGGATGCATTACGCTTTGCATTCCTGGGTCCATTGGTCGGCGCACTATCCAGAGCCGGCACCGGTTGGATTTCCGACAAGTATGGAGGTGGCAAGGTAACATTCTGGACATTCATTTCCATGGTAATCGCAGTGCTCGGCGTAATTTATTTTCTGAGCATCAAGGATCAGCCAGGTGCATTCTGGGGATTCTTCGCAATGTTTATGTTCCTGTTCTTTGCTACAGGTGTAGGCAATGCATCGACCTTTCAGATGATTCCTGTGATCATGCGACTTGAGATGCCTCGACTGATGCCGCACTTGACCGGTATAGACCAGTCTCGTCAGGTAGACCGGGAAGCTGCGGCGATCATTGGGTTTACTTCAGCAATTGCCGCGTATGGTGCCTTCTTCATACCTAAATCATACGGCACATCAATCAGCTTAACCGGCAGTCCAATGGCAGCCCTGTGGGGTTTCTGTTTCTTCTATGTGATCTGTGTAGTGGTTACTTGGTGGTACTACACGCGCCGCGGAGCTTTGTTGTATGAAACCGAGAACAAAGGAAGTGGGGGAGAGGGAGGTGAACCTGCTCCAGCTGCCTCTTGATCTGACATATTTGTTTATGTTCCTAAAAAGGCCGGTACTGAAAAGTGCCGGCCTTTTTAGTCAAAAGTCGCGAAAATAGAAACGATTGCAGATTTCTATTTGTGACTCTCAGTCTCGGCATAGTAAAAAGTAGATCGTGTGAACGCGGCTTTCAAATCCAGAACGCGCTATGGGTTTCCGCCGAACATTCCTTAATCTAAGGCTTGAATTGATTGGATCTAAGACTGATGACCCAAGCCTTCGGACCTAGTTGCTAAATTGCTCTGGAAAATTGCAGTTTCTTGCGCGCCTGTTGATGATAGGCATCAAAGGCCATGGCGATATTGCGTAATAGAAGGCGTCCGAGAGGCTGAACTACTATTTGCCGGTTACATACTTCCAACAGTCCATCTTCCTCCATGATTACTAACTGATCCAATTCTGCAGCAAAATAATTTTCAAAATTGATCCCAAATAAATTCTCTATCCTGGAATAGTCCACGAGTCCTTGGCACATAAGATCCTGGATTAGCTTTCGTCTAAGCCGGTCGTCCTGGTTAAGACGATAACCCTGGAATACTGCCATCCGGTCGTTATCAATGGCATCGAAGTATGCATGCTCGAATCGCTCATTCTGGCTGTAACTATTCCCGGTCTTGCCAATAGAGGTGACCCCCATGCCGATCATGTCGGCATCTGCGTGAGTGGAATAGCCCTGGAAATTTCTTTGTAGTGAGCCGTTATTTTTTGCCAGTACCAGCTCGTCATTGGGCAAGGCAAAGTGGTCCATCCCTATGTAGACATAGCCTGCTTGCTGCAAGCGATTGATGGTGAGCTCTAACAAGCCAAGTTTGGTAACAGCATCCGGTAAGTCTTCTTCCTTAATTAGCTTTTGAGCTTTTACTCGGTGCGGCAGGTGAGCATAGTTATATACTGCCATGCGTTCCGGACCCATCGAAATGACTTTATCAAGGGTTTCGCTGAAGCTCTGTGTAGTCTGATGGGGCAGCCCATAAATCAGATCCATGCTGATAGACTGATAGCCGGACCGACGTGCTGCATCCACAACTGCTTGAGTCTGTTCCACCGACTGCAAACGGTTTACTGCTTTTTGAACAGTCTCGTCGAAATCCTGTACTCCGAGACTAATGCGATTGAAGCCAAATTCACTGAGGATACTCACGGTGTTTTCTCGCACTGCCCTCGGGTCAACCTCGATCGAAAATTCCCGCTCATCCAGTGGTGCAAGATTAAAATGCTCGCCGGTAACTCGCATGAGGTTGTTAAGCTGTTCGTCACTCAAGAAAGTGGGAGTGCCGCCCCCGAAATGCAATTGATTTACTTGGCGCTGATCATCGATGAGAGCGGCTTGCATGGAGACTTCTTTATGTAATCTTTCAAGATAGGGAATTGCTCGGTCGTGCGTGTGAGTAATTATTTTGTTGCAGGCACAGTAGAAGCACAAAGATTCGCAAAACGGGATATGAAAATACAAAGAAAGAGGGCCGCCATCACTATTGCTCTGAGCGATTTCCTCTATGTACTCATTCTCAGCAAAGTCAGGAGAAAACTGAAGCGCGGTTGGATAGGACGTGTAACGAGGTCCAAAGGTATCGTACTTGCGTAGTAATTCCGCATCGAATGGTACGGGTTTGTTCTGGGTCTCACTCATAGTCTTTTAGTAGTTTGGCTTTTGAAAAATAGAGTAAAAACTAATTCGTGAGAACCCACAAGGGGGATCACTGAGTATTCCACAAGGGATTGATCCCGATCATTATACTGAACAGCTGACACTATCTATTAGCAACTCTGCATTGGTAAGACAGTAGTATCTAGCGCTCCAACTGATTCTCGTACTTGTCGCGGAATCGTTCGTATAACTGCTGCTGGGTACCGTTTAGATCGATGTCACGACCCTGTATATAAGCACCGAGAACCTGGCTTGTGCGCATATCCAGAGCATCCCCTTCCGATATGAATAAAGTCGCATCCTTGCCTACTTCAAGAGAGCCCACCCGATTGGCAACACCTAAAATTTCGGCGTTTGCACTGGTGATCATAGATAGTGCTGTCTCCCGATCAAGACCATATGCTGCCGCAGTGCCTGCAAAGAAAGGCAGATTACGCTGTCGGTCGATGGATGTCGCGCCGCCACCAATACCTACTTTGATTCCTGCGTCATGTAATAGGAAGGGAGTTTTAAATGGTGTGTCGACGTCTTCCCAATCTCGCAATGGTAATTCGTGTATGCGCTCATATATCACAGGCACATCTTGAGCCAATAGAAAATCTACTACCGAGTAAGCTTCCGCGCCGCCTACCAGAACAATATCCTGAACTCCGTACCGCCGAGCAAAACGAATCGCGCTGATGATTTCTTTAGCTTCATCTGCATGAATGAACAACTTGGCGATTCCGTTGAACAAAGGTCTCATGGCCATCAGGTTTAAGTTCAGTGGCTGGCCAGTATAGGATTGGCCATCTTGAAACAGCGAGTGCAGTAATTGAGTCTGACCTTCGTAATTCTCGTTCTCAACAGTTTCAAACAATCCAGTTTCGGAATCTCGCTGCCTTTGTGTATAGGAAGGCCAATGCAAATGTAAGCCGACATCTTCGGATAACATGGCATCTTCCCAGTTCCATCCGTCAAGCTTAAACACCGAGGATGAGCCGGAGATTAAACCTCCTTGAGGCGCGACTTGTGCAGTGAGAATTCCATTGAATCGATTGGCTGGGATAATCTCAGAGTCAGTATTGTAAGCGATAGCCGATCGAACGCTGGCATTGATATCACCTTCTTCGAGAACGTCGGCTGTAGCGCGAATACTGTTTACTTCGAGTAAGCCGAGAGTGCTGTTAGGCAATACAAAGCCAGGATAGACATGGCGACCTTGTACATCTATCAATAGGTGATCGCTGAGGTTAATGCCGTCACCATCTGTGCCAACTCCGGTAATCATTCCGTCTTCAAAAGTAATAATGCCATTGTTAATGACGGTTCCGTCGCCAATGTGGATGACAGCTCCGGTGATTGCAATGGGCTCACTCTGATCGGCTGCGGGTACGGGGACAATTGCATGGGCAACAGATAAGCTTACGAAAGTTAATATCAACAAACCTGATTTGAGAATATTTTTCATCGTTGTTTCTCCTGTTGGCTTGCAACATCATCGTCATCTTGACCTTCATTACTTGCGCTTGTGTCTCGAGTGATAGACGTAATTATTCGTGCGCGCTCTCTTCCTATTTGTTGCCTTAACAGACTGTCTTCTTCACGATCATAGTAAGGAACACCTTCTATCCATGTAGTTTCGGCGACTGCATAGACTGAAAGCGGGTGATCACTCCACAGCACCAGGTCCGCGTCCTTGCCTGCGCGAATGCTGCCCATACGATCGTCTAGATGCAGCAAGATGGCAGGATTTAGCGTTACCATCTTCAGTGCATCGATCTCGCTGACATTGCCGTACTTAACTGCTTTTGCTGCTTCCTGATTAAGTCGTCGAGACATCTCGGCGTCGTCAGAATTCAATGCCACAACTACACCGGCTTGTTGCATGAGTGCGGCATTGTAGGGAATGGCATATCGCACCTCCCATTTATATCCCCACCAGTCTGCGAAAGTGGATCCTCCGGCGCCGTGCTGTGCCATTTTGTCAGCCACCTTGTAGCCTTCGAGGATATGGGTAAATGTATTGATATTGAAATCGAAGCTATCGGCTACATTCATCAACATATTGATTTCAGACTGCACATAGGAATGACTGGTTACGTAACGTTCACCATTGAGAATTTCCAGCATGGTTTCTTTAACCAGATCGCGGCGAGGCGCTATGGTGCTGCGCTGACGATTTCGTGACAAGTTATTGTACTCATCCCAGGTTCTGCCATATTCTTGAGCCTGAGAAAAAGCGTTTACAAAAACCTGTTCGACACCCATACGAGTTTGAGGATAACGAATCGAGGTCGGACTGCGTGAACGTTTAACATTTTCTCCCAAGGCAAACTTAATGTACTCGTCGGCACCTTCTATAAGAAGTTCCTGGGAAGGGCTTCCCCAGCGCATCTTAATGATCGCAGATTGCCCGCCTATGGGATTCGCTGAACCATGTAATAATTGTGCGGCGACAACTCCGCCCGCCAGGTTTCTATAGATGTTGATGTTTTCCGAATCAACAACTTCTTTCATTCGGACCATACTTGAGTTGGTCTGACCTTCATTGATATTAAATAGAGCAATGTGCGAGTGTTCATCGATGATGCCGGGTGTAAGGTGTTTGCCTGCGCCATCTACAATAGTTACTCCATTGGCGGAAAGGTTTTCTCCAACTTCTGCAATTTGGCCATCTCGCACCAGCACGTCTGTGATCACAACTCCATCATCCTCGTTGGTCCACACCGTAGCACCACGTATGAGCATATCTTGCTGCAGCGGTAGAGCTTGCCGTCCATAGGCGGCGAAAGGATAGGTGACAGTAGTTGGTAGCTCGGCAATCTCGGCGTTATCGTCGCTAGCTGGGTCATCCTCAAGATTTCCACTTCGAACCAGTTGCCAATCCACTAATGCGCCATCGGGTGTGCGTCCATTACCACTCCAGCCTCCACTTTCAGGCCAGCCACTAAGACGAGTGCGATTGCCATCGTCGCCGGTTACGAAGCTGAGGGAAATTAGATCTTCGCTCAGGTCAAGGTTCACGGTGCGAGACTCACCGTCCAGCAGCAGTTTTGCAGCAGCCTTGCCTTCATTGAAGCTCAACTCTAATTGAAAAGTTTGACTGCCGATTTCCAGCGCGTAATTTCCTTCGCGATTATCGTAGTCCTGATTGAGTACGTAGCGCTCGCCTTGAATCCAGTTTTCCAATATCAGTGAACCATCTTTCAGGAGCTGATCCGATGTAATTATGAAGTTTGCCAGAGCCGAAGGCGTCAATTGTCCGACTAAATCGGATACTCCGAGTGTTGCGGCTGGAATCCGTGTGAGGGCGTCGATTGCCACTTGCTGGGGCAGGCCATTTTTAACTGCAGTTCGCAGATTTTCCCAGAAATCATCATCTGCACCGCTAGAAGTAATCGAGAATGGTATTTCCTGTTCGGCTAGAATTCGCGCATTAAAAGGAGCCAGCTCCCAGTGTTTCAGGTCTTCCAGCGAAACATCATCAGCGGTTAGCGTGTCCTCAACATCTGGAGCTTCAGGAAAATTGATCGGGACAATGAGAGTTGCTCCGGTAGCCTTCACTAGATCTACATGGCGATAACTGTCTCCGCTAGTTTTGAGCACATACTGAGTAGCGAATTCATCGCCGAGTCTGTCGACAGTTAGAGCCTCCTGCCAATTACCAACTTCCATGACTTGAGGTAGCGATTGATTGCGACTCCATGCTTCCAGTGTATCGTCTGTAAACGGCCTGGGTTGTTGACCGGTGAACCAATCTACATCGAGATAGGTTTGTCTTAGCAAGGCAAAGGCCCCCATTAATGAGGAAGGCATGGACTGCGAAGAAGTTCCTTTGCTTAGAGAAAAATGTGCTGCTGCATCTGGAACGACAATCGCCTCATTTGCGTTTTTATCTCCGAGAGTAATCAGTGCCGATGTGCCCCTGGCTATACCGTCTGGGCGCAGGCTCAAAACCGAGGAAAAACCGAGATCGCGAAACTTGGCTCGATCTTCCTCATCTGGTGTGAATGCAGTGCTGGCTCGGAAATTGGAGCGAATCGCATCATTAACATTGAATGCTTGTTCGCTTGGATAGAGGTTTTCGGCGCTGCCATTGTTATCTTCACGTTCCAATTCAGGAATACCGTAATCGGAATAGATATCAATGAGCCCGGGGTAGATATAGCGGCCTGACAAATTGACTTCAAAAAACCCGTCAGGAGCTATGCCATTTTCATTAACGTCGACAATTCGTCCATCGCGAATCAATAAAGTGCCTCCAGAAATGAAGCTGCCGTCGTCCTGATAGATATTGGCATTGGTGAAGGCGTAAGCACCGGCACGCTCATCATTAACACCATTCGGTGTAGCGTTATCCTGTGCGAATGCAGCGGAAACTAGAAATGCAGTTACAGCAGAGGGGAAAAGCATCTTTCTTCGCTTAATCATATCTATCGCCTTCATTTTATGGATAGCTGGGTGTGTGTGCAGCCCATTCGCGCTTATCAATATTGCTTCAATTTGCTAAGCATCCACTAGAATCACAGATAATTTATTGACGGAGAAGACAGAATTAAGAAAGCTGAATAGCTTCTTAGGCTAATTCTTATATTCGTTCATATCGTCTTGATAGCGGGTGTTTAGGAAATAAACAGTATCCCCTATCAAAACTTTTGTCCAATTTGACCAAAGCCTCCTTCTACAAGCCTTATCAACCGCACCCTGAAACGAAAACGCCCCTTGGTTAAGACTTCCTTCAACATGGCCTATCAACCGTACCCTGAAACGAAAACGCCCCTTGGTTAAGACTTCCTTCAACATGGCCTATCAACCGTACCCTGAAACGAAAACGCCCCGGTCGATTCTCATCGGCACGGGGCGTCGATTCTTACTATGTCGAGCTAGAACTTAAGGTGTAACAGTTACCGGTACATATGCATTTGACCAGCAGCATACGTTATCGAACTGGCTGTCAGGTGCTGAGAAATTATCGACTCGTAGTCGAATAATATACTCACCAGGCTCCCAGAAAGTGGCCTCTGTCTGAACAGGAGTCCAGCCATTGGTGCTTCCTTCGCTCATGCCTTCTACACCTCTGTCACGGCCTGAAATCATAGCTACCTCGAAATCTGGAATAGCAGGACCTTGGTGCATGATCCACTCAGTACCCAGAGGGTAGAGATCCATTTCATTCTCGGGATAGAGTGCACGGGTACCACGATCCTGAATATAGGCAGACAAGTTCACAGGGCTTCCAACTGAAGCGGTGACTTTAGCGGCCATTATTCCTTCTCGATCATTGGACTCAGCTCCGTCTCTTTCGAATCGAATAGCCGGTGCAAGCGAGCCAAGAGCTCTTGCTCCAGCGCTCATTTCGTAGGCAGTTGAGGTTGCGCGTCCAGGGATTTCGTACTTATGCCCTGCATGGTTCAAGGTCCACACAACTTCTGTGCCGGCCATGTCCGCAGGAAGAGTAACAGCGAAAGCGCCTCGTTCCTGATTGCCTACAAAACCGCGTCGGCTGTACACCGGGAAGTGAGTAGGTTGAGCACCATCGAACTGTGCAGGCGTGATGAAGTTATTCGGGCCAAGTGGAATATCCACGATTTCTTCTCTGTTTCGATTAACGAAACCGAATAACATCGTTACTGAACCGTCTGCATTTGCAGTCCAACCGTTGAACATGGGGCCTACTACGTCGCCTGCCGCCTTGCGCTGGGTTAACTGATAGTCACGCAAGTGGGATGGTAGCTGCGCATAAAGCGGCGCAGCAATCGATCCCATTAGCAAGAAGGCTAGTGAGCCTACTGCGAAATGTTTAATTCTATTCATCTGGCACCTCCTGATGTAGCAACAGTTCTGTCTTCGGCGTCTTTACGTTCCGCCAGCAACTGCTCGTAACCTTCGTCGTCTAGATGGGTAACGGCGATCCAGGCATGAGACATTTCGTCTGTAGTTCTCTGGCCAGCACCAACCCACTGATCGGGATCCGGGTTACGCGGGTTATTAGCAGTGTTATCGAACCAAGAAGTCAGGATAATTGTTGCGCCAGCCGGAATTAGTGGCTGAAAACCATCTTCATAGGTGTGGCTGTGATTCCAGCCAGCATTCCAGTTAGAAGCCTGGCTGAGCACTTCTTTTCGGCCAGTCGCAGGATCAAAAACTTCCATAGTCATAGCTACACCGCGCAAGTGCAGGTGTGGCTGCCAGCTATCGATACGAGTTGGGTGATCGAAAGAATGGTATCCCTGAGTCATCAGCTTGCCGTGAGGAGGGATGAGGTAATCACCGCCGCCATCAAGGGCGTACAAACGTAGATCTTGAGGATAGGAAGCTTCTTCGTCGAAGTTATCTTCTTCATCGTGATACCAGATACCAACTGTTACCTGATCATCGGCTACTGCATTGCCGTCAGGGTAGTAATGGATACTCCAGCCAACCCTGGAATCTGCCGGAGCAGTTCTACAGGCGCCTTCAGGAACCTTCTCCCCGAGCTTGCCATAGGCATATTCGGACAGACGACCAAAGGTTTCCCACTCGCCGTCTTCGTTCTGAGTCAGGAAATGAGAGTTAGCATGGTGAGTTGAGCCATGAGCTGCAGCGGAAGGCAGTGTTTCAACAGCCTTGATGCAGCGGCTTTCAGTGATACCCGTTGGTACTTCGGGTTCCCACCACAAATCCTGGCCAGCAGCCGGAACGTCCCACTTCGAGGACTGGATGATGTGATCTGGCTCTCCTAATTCTTCTGCAAGACGCCATTCACCGATAGTGGGATATTGCTTTGCAGAAGGCAGTTCTTCAAGATTTCCCATTGGGGAACCAGCATCTACCCATGCAACGATGGTGTTTACGTCCTCATCAGACATTCGCCAGTCATTTTTCAGTTCCTGAACACCTATATCGTGATCGTACTGATAAGGAGGCATTTCACGATCGAGCACCCTCATTCTGATTAGAGGCGCCCAAGGACGAACTTCTTCGTAGTTTGTGAAGGACATTGGCCCTATCTGACCTGGTTGGTGACAGATCTGGCAGTTGTCCTGAATGATTCTCGAGACTTGGTTTGCGTAAGTGATCTCTTCCTCAGCAGCGCCAGCTAGTGCTGGTACCATGGCCATCGCGGAGATCAGCCCTAATAGTCTATTTTTACTCATGTTTTCTCTCTCCAGCTATTTTCAATTTAAATTGATTTTGTCGTCGCCCCTCAAGGAGCCCCAATTTCAGCGAATTCGCGTCGATTTCTGCTCCCACGCTATTTGGAGTATTGGAACCGCTCTGATAACCATTCTGCCTTTGGTACACCTTCATAAGATGATCTAGGTCAATTTTAGAGAGCTAAAATGTTACAAATTGTAGGCAGAGCGGGCATAGGGACATGGTGCCAGAGGGCGCGGAAGCTCTGGCTTTAGGGTAATTCAGTTCGAAAGAGAATTGTGACAGGAAATCACGGAGCCTAAACCTGCTCGTATAAGAGCGAAAAGGGTTGTTTTGATAGTTTACAAATCCGTTTGCAGTCATTCAGAGATTGAAGTGTGAAGATCAAACTTTGAAATGCCGCCACAGCAAGTACGCCTTCTGAATTCTATTCAGCATTTGCAGAGTTCTATGGCACACTGGCATTCCGTTCTAGACAACGAGATAGATGACTATGTCTAAAAGAAAAGGCTCCCCAATTGCTAGCGGCTCGAATTACCGCAGAAGAAGTCGAAGCAGCGCAAAAATGGATCGCCGAAAATTTCTAGCAAACAGCGCCGGGGGCATGGCGGCTGCACTACTTAATAGCTGGCCTCTTCAAGCCATGGCAGCTCAAGGACTACCAAGCACAGCAACAGACCTGTGGGATTCAGGAATAGTGCGTCATCTGCTTCCAGCGGTGAATGACACGCGAATGTTAATCAAGGCGTCTTTACAGAGGCCGCTATCCTCGCCTCCAGAACTCCGTATTCAAGGTGCTGGGACCACTCTTCGAATAGAAGGAAGAATGAATGACACTCTGGGTCAGTTTTGGCAATTCTATGCTGAAGACCTTAGGCCATCTGAAAGTTATGAACTTTCATTGCATGAAAATAATGGCTCCGCACTCTGCGAATCCTGGCCTCTCTCAACTTTTCCCGCTCCAGATCAGAATCCGGAACGAGTACGACTGCTTTTCTATACTTGTGCCGGAGGTCCGCAAGGTACATACCAAGGAGTTGGAGATCGCCAGGGGAATTTGCCGACAGAAATAAGAAATAGAATACTACGCCGAGCTCTCTCCTACTCCCCTGATGCTGTGATCTCTAATGGAGATCATATTTATTGGGATCTGCATACCTGGCAGGGTGAAGGGGCAGGCGAATTAAGCCCTGCAGGACAAAGATCAAACTTCGATTTTCAGACAGAAGTATTTGGTGGCAGCAATGAGGAGGCTCTGAAGATGGCCGCCGATCCCCAGATTGTTCCGGTATATGGCACTGACTTCCGTTCCACTCCAGTTTTTTTCCTCCAGGACGATCATGATCACTGGGAAAACGATTCCCCGTTAACCTATCCCGTTCCATGGTTTCAGTTACAACTGGCGAGGGCAACTCAGCAACTCTATTATCCAGAGTTTCTTGCTGATAGTCGGCGACCGGCTGGACTACCCTGGTCGAGCAAGAGTGAGCGTGGTGAGTTATCAGAAAGCTTCGGCACGCTTCGTTATGGAAAACTGGCGGAGGTTCTCCTCTATGATGTAAGAAGAACGCTTAACGTTGGTGAACTCAATGCTGTCTTTCTCGATCCGCAAGTTGAAAAATGGTTGGCAGAGCGAACCGCAGCGGCTGATACCCGACATCTGATTCATGCTCCTTCCAATCCGCCAGGTTGGAGTGCGGGTAAATGGGGCGAGTGGTACCCGGACGCCTTGGACCCGACTACTCAATCACTGACTATAGACATTCCAAAGCCTCACTGGCGTCAAGGCTGGCTCGATCAACATGACAGGATTTTGGAATCGCTCTCCGCAAATCGACAGCGAACACCTCTAGTGATAAGCGGTGACCTTCATGCCATTGGCATGGGTGAAATTCATCGTAGTGGAGATCTCGATTTTTCGAGTAATCCAGTGACCAGTATTCTCAGCGGACCCGTTGGCACGTCGATAAGGGGCTTTCCTTCAGTAGTTAGAGGAATAGGAGCAATGCCGTCCTCGGTGTTGGATATTGATGAGCAGGTTGCTCCGCTGGAAGAGCATGGTTTTACTATTGTTGATCTGTTACCTGACCGAACTGTGGTGCAGCTGTTCAAGTGGGATGTGAATAGTCAGGACTTGGCGGCGATTGATAGCTTAGTTCCGTTTCACACTATTGAGTTGGAAGTGCCAGCGTGATGGTAAAGCTAGAGCACGGTTTTCAGCTCAATTGAATAACTTGAAATATTTCGATTCGTTTATCTGAACAAGAAATTAGCCGGAGATCGGAACATGAAGCAATTTCTTGCTCGCTTGCACGAACGATTGGAGCCAGCAGAAGAGATCTTCTTTACCTGGCTGATTCGCGTTATCGTTTCTGCAGTTCTCGCAGGCTCAGCCTGGATCGACGACGCACCACCGCTCGACATTGCTGCAATGCTTGTCGCATTCTATGTCGCAGTTCGGGTGGCAACCCAGTTCGGTAGACTTGTCTCAGTGGCTCCTTTCGAGAATCGAGTGCTAAAGAGAATTTTCGCTGTTGCTTGTGTGGGGCTACTGGGGCTATCGTTTCTTACCGTGATGATCTTTACAGAACGTATTGCTCTCTTTGTAACGGCAAGTGGCTAAGCATCAGAGGATTTGTTGAGTTCAGACAAGGTTAGATAAGAGCCTACGGGGCTCTATCAGTGGCCAAATCCAATATGATCACTTGTTCTTCCCCGTAGCTTTCAGATTAAATCCCGCTACCAACTAATTTTCTAAGGCAGTGCTAGAGTCACTAAGCTGGCATCGCCGCCGGCTCCTGATGCAATTGAAATGTACTGCTTGCCATCAATCATATAGGTCATTGGCGAGCCTTGCGGGAAAGCTGGCAGTGCTACTTCATGCAGTGTTTCGCCAGTTGCTTTGTCCAATGCTTTTAGCATTGGTACGCCGTCGGTCAACACAGTAAATAATAGAGATTTGGTAGCCAGAATAGTCACCATGGTCATCGCGCCTACTGGTCCTGGATCCGCAATTCCCTTATCAATGATCCTTTGCCGTAATCCCTCCCCATTGGGAACAACCCATTCATACTCGCCAGTATTCAGGTTAACGGCGCTAATGCGTCCGTAGGGAGGTTTCATGAGAGGTAAGCCTTCGGGTCCATTCAGTGTCGAAGGCAAACCATTTTTCACATAGGTGAATTCAGTGTCGAATGATTCTGTCGATACAACTTGAATCACCGCTGGTCGAGTCCAGGAAGGAATATAGAGTATAGATGTTTCCGGATCGAGTGCTGCTCCCGTCCATTCCGCTCCGCCTCCGTCACCGGGGATTTGTATCGTTCCCACCAGCGAGGGTGGAGTAAAAAGTGGTCCGTATTCATATTGATTTATTATCGCCAAGGCTTCTTCGCGAAGCTCCGGTGTGAAATCAATCAAGTCGTCTTCAGATACGCCCTGCAATTCGAAAGCGGCTGGACGAGTTGGGAAAGGTTGAGTTTCCGCTGTTCGTTCTCCCGGCACCGAGCTGGCAGGTACTGGACGTTCTTCGATTGGCCAGACCGGTTCGCCGGTGACTCTGTCCAGAACGTAAACGAAGCCCTGCTTGGAAACTTGCGCCAGAGCCTTTATGTCCCTTCCATCGACTGTAATGTCGACTAAATTGGGGGCTGCAGGTAGATCATAGTCCCAGACTTCATGATGAGTCGTTTGGAAATACCAAACCAATTCACCGGTCTCTGCATCCAGGCACACTATGCTTGTAGCAAAAAGATTATCGCCAAGCCTTTGGCCGCCATAAAAGTCATTGCTGGGAGTTCCAAAAGGCAGATAAACATAACCTAATTCCGGGTCGGCGCTCATTAATGTCCATACATTGGCAGCGCCAGTCACTTTCCAGCTGTCGTTTTCCCATGTCTCGTTGCCAACTTCTCCTTCCTGGGGAATGGAATGAAAAATCCATTTCATTTGGCCCGTGTTCACGTCAAATCCTCGGATGTGGCCAGGCGGCAGATCAGTTTGTTTCTCAGGAACTTCGAATCCAATCATTGGAGTATCTTGAATAACTCCGCCGATAATAATTGTGTCATTGACGATAGTCGGGGCAGCGGTAATGGAGTAGCGCTGGCGAAATACCTCTCTTTCCAGGCCGATAGTGAGGTCTACCTTTCCTTCGCTGCCAAAACTTCTATCAGGCAGTCCTGTCTCCGCATCAATTGACCAGAGAAAGGCATTATTCGTGCCCATGATGATGCGCTTCTTTCCGCCTTCTTCCCAATAGCCTACGCCACGATGATTGAAGCCCATGTTTGCAGGTCTGCCGTGTTCCCAGGTTCCTGTATCAAATGTCCATAGTTGTTCACCTGTAATAGCGTCGAGAGCGGCTATGTTTCCCAGAGAAGTGCTGATGTAGAGAGCATCACCTACCTGAACCGGAGTCGATTTAAATCCAGCGGGCACGTATTGTGGGCGTTGTTCGACGCTAGCGTTGTCGACTGAGCTCCAAACCCACGCGACTTCCAAGTCCTTAACGTTGTCGCGATTAATTTGATCCAGGTCGGCATACTTCGAGGAGCCTTGATCATTTGCGTAGCTCGGCCATTCATAGTCTTGGCCGTATAAGGGCGAGGTACATAACAGGAGTGCTGACCCGGAGACTATTGTAGCTTTGGATAGTAGACGGCGAATTCTTTGCATATTCTTATTATTCCTTCGGATTCTTTCAGTTAAAAGTATCTACTTCTTTGGGGCGAGTCAAAGAACGATTAAAGCGGTCTCCTGGAAGCTCACACACATTTCGCTCGGAACATAAGGCAGTGAGAGCGAGAATACAGATGGCTTATTCTGGCGCTGTCCTTTTCGACATCTTATTTGGGCTTCCTGGCTTTAATTGTCTGGCGATCTTACGACCCATTTGGGTTGCAAAAGTGTAGCCCAGTTTAGTGTTTCTAATATGCAAAACCCATATGGGGCTTCGGCCCTTTTTTGTGGATTGAATTTTTTCTGTCTTTTATGCAAAGTATTGGAAAAGCGGGATATGGAGCAGTTAACGTCGGCGCCGCCTGTGCACATAGTTGGACAAGGGCGATGATTGAATATACTGTTCATGCTTTATATATCTATTATTTATACACCTACATGGAGAATACGCAATGAGCAAGGGTAAGATGGCCGGAATCGCGGCAGGCTTGGTACTAACGATAGGGATTCTGAGCTGGATGTTCACCGCTCCGTACCTCAGTAATCAGGGTCTGGGCCGTACGCCTGGAATAATTATTGGAGGCACACCGACAGCTGCATTGGACGATTTCTCAACGCTTAACGACTATCGAGGCCCTATGGTCATGAAGCAGGCTGGTTTCCCGCCTTTGGTTGTTCATCTGTCATTTGTGGGCACAGAGGATGGCATAATCTCGGCAACCCGTCCTGACGGCGGATATTGGGCGCAGCGCATAAGAGACCGCAATGGGGACGGATGGCTACGAATTGGCGATGAGACTTTCGCTATGGAAGCTACAGAGATTTTAGATGAGCGACGAATACCGATGATGACCCAATGGGCTGCCAGGTCGGGTAGATCCTTAGATGAGCCTCTCTACGAGGGATCAGAGCCACTCCGCGAATGGGAAGTATTCTTTTGGACTCCTAGGTCTTAAAGACTAGAATTCTGAAGCGGTGTTCAGTTCTTAACAAATCACAATATTGTTAGGGACCAAGCGAAGAAATTAGAGTAAGAAAAAATAGCACCCAAGATCGGGCTAGTTTGCAAAAATTAGCTCGGCCTTGGGTGTAGTTTTTTCTGCGGCTGGACAAGTAAACCGAATCAGCTTACTGCAAATAAGCCCTTGCAACATGGCGAACCGAATTACGTATAGTTCGCGACATTGCCCTCATGGAAATGGTGGCCCTTGATAGGCCGTCGACTTCTTTGCCTACTCGAAATCTGTCTCTGGCGCTCATACCAATAAACTGCGATTCAATGCCGGGCTCTTCAAGAAAATCCCCCGAAGAGTAACGCAGTGATTCCCGATAGAAGATAACCTTTACTCCGGTAATCATTCCCTCGAGGTCCATACCTACAAGAACTTTAATCGGGCCGCTGTAGCCATTGGGTTCTGGTGGGTAGTCGGGGCTATAAATAAGATAGCCTATGAGTTCGTCTTCGCCACTCGCGGGATCTCTTCTATAAGCTTCGAAAACAGGGGGGGAGCCTTTTTTCTCGGAAAAGCTGTCAGCATTGGGCATGACATCCTTTCGGTAGCGCATCGCTGCGCGCTCTGTGTTACTTGCGGCTTGAGCACCTTGCACATATCCACCGTGAATAATACTGCCGCCCCCATCGAACAGGGTGACTGTCAGCAGGGTTAAAGCAAGTATTAGATGGTTGGTCTTGGGCAAGTTTATGTGCTTCAGAGCCATCGCACAGTACGAATTGCGCAATGACTCTTCTGTCTTTTATTAACGCCGGTCGAATCTAAGGATCTGGCTGCTGCTGGATCCGCCGTCAGTGTTGATATTTTGGATTACTATAGTAAGAACCCTGCTATCAGGGTCTAGTGTTTTGGCGCCAATCTGTGTTGTTCTGCCATTATTTCTAACGGTGTATTCCACAGTTCTGCCATTAACCTGAAAGTAAGAGATTGTGTTTTGAGCGCCTGTACCCGCACCCATGTTCGCAATTGGAACACTCACTCCGTCATACCTGTAACTGGCTCCGCTGCCTCCTATGGAGCCATCATCGGCAATGGTTAAGATCATATACATGTATCCGCCGTTGCCTGTATCTGCATAGGTTCGAATCATAGTTGCAGGAACTGGAGCGCCGCCGAAATCTGAAGCGGCAGCATCGAGATCCCAGGTTCCGATAAATGGGTTTTCTGACTGTGCCGATGCGGCGAATGAGAGCATGCATACACATGCTGCCAAAAATATTCTCTGAAGATTAGTTTTCATTATTCTTTCCTCTAGTCGTAATAATTTTCGTATCTATCAAGCAGAAGTTAAATTCTCAATGGCCGTAACCGCGGCTGTCAGAGAATGATCGATATACAATGATCAAGCTAACAGACCTTAAGAGTTTGACCCTCTACAAGGAATCAATATTGACAGCAATAAACTGCACAGCAGTTCGCTTCGCTTCTGGTGAACCGAAAAAATCAAACCACGGCTAATCAAGCTACTCCGAATTAATTGGAAGTCAATTGAAGGCAGCATTAGTAGTGATATAGCTATGGGTATATTGATATGGAACAATAAAAAATAGGAACACGCCTAAGCTACATAATAATTAGGGTGACAATTCTTTGATTTTTTGGAGCTAAATACTCTTTACTCGTTGGGCCTATTTTTCCGAGTGTTCAGCAAAAGGCGTATCCCGGAGGACATCAGGCTCGCGAAGGCAATGACAGCAGCAACATTAAAGAGGGCAAACTTTGTTGGTGTGAGAAGAGATTTTGCTCCAAGTAGGCTTTCATTTCCGCTAAGAGCAATCAATTGAATTACGTTTTCTGCAATGTCGATTGGAATCACCAGAAACGCCGGGATGGCAAGCCACACTCCAGGTTTTTCAAAGTTCCTCAAAACCATGCCTGCAAAAAATCCTCCATAGGCCAGTGGAAATAGCATATCCAGCCACAGGGTCATTCTGAAATGGGCAGTCTTTTGTGTTTCAGACATTGAAGCCAATAATTCCTGAGCCTCAAGTGCGGGGCCTATTCCATCCAGAAGAGTACCACCAGCCGACGGGGTCCAGAGATTGAAACCAAAAACCAAAGCTATCGCAGCAGCGAACAAGAGGGCGAGGCTAGAGGTCTTGGTAAGTAGCACTCTCATTTCAGGTCTCTTCTAAGGCTTCAAGTCACCGCTGTGTTGTGGCCTTGCTGATTCGGAGAAATACCGTGCAAAATAAGAGTGCCTATACTCGATACTTCTTTGGGCACTTTTCTCAGCGTTTAACTCAAAGCGCGCGACACACAAAATTGCCGGCTTCGTCGGTGCTTCCCGATCCGTCATAGACAGCTACTTCAGGAAACGGACAAAGTGGCCGGCTTCTGTCCACTACTCCATTGCTGCGATGTACAGCATCAATTCTATCTGGCGCCTGTTCTCTCTCTACCCAGTTTTCTAATGCGCTTAATGAGTCAAAGCTATTCGGACCCGGACCTCCCGCACAGTGACCCATGCCAGGAGCCATAAAAAGCCGAAAAGAATCGTGAATTGCATCGCGACCTCCAGAGACTCTGCTCACTCTTTCATAGTATTGGGTTGCGCTGGCAGGCGATATTTGAGGATCGCTCCAGCCGTGATAGGCAATTAACTTTCCGCCCGCTGCAATAAACTCAAACAGATCAGGACTCAATGCGTTAACAGTGTCATCGTCTTTCTTTTCTCCGGCAGAGCTTGCAGGCTCAAAATTAAATTGATCGATAGTGAAATTTTCATCTTCATAAACAAGATAACGGAATTGATCCAAGCCGGTTGCACGAGCCGATTGAGTCCAGCCGAGATCAGTCCAGCCTAATTCGCTTCCCGGTAACAGGCCGGTGATCGCACGACCTGTAGAAGGGTTCAAAGGTGATGAATAAATCATCTTCGCGGTGTTTATCTTTGCACTACTTAAGCAAGCGCCGTCATTTTCATCACCGCATTGCAGAACTTCGGGATCGAAACTGCACTGGGCTGGATTGCCGATTAAGCCATCTACTACGCCGTCATCGGCATCACAGAAATCCAGTGCGCTTCGGTGTAGTAATTCACGGTCGGATCGCAATAAGCGTGCCGCTGTATTTGTCAGCAGATGAGATTCGATGCGCAAAGCAGAGGCTGCTCTTCCAGTCCAGTCTAATCCTGGGGCGCCAGCAACAATCCCATCGAAGTCGGTAGGGAATCGTTGTGCTTCTTTCATCGCTTGTCGGCCTCCGGCGGAACAGCCGGTAAAATAGGAGTACTGCAAACGATCGTCATAATAAGTATCAATTAGCGTTTTTGAAGTCTCCGCCATTTCATGCACAGCGCGCCAGGCGAAGTCATATACCTTTTGCGGGTGCCCGAGGGCAAAGCTTGCTGTATTCCCTACATGGCCGGTATCAGTTGAACTGGTGGCATAACCCCGGCTCAAGGGCATGGCCATAGAGGAGTGGCGCACAAAACCTGTAAAGGCCGCGTTGCCTACCGCAAGGTATTTACCGTTCCAATCTGCTGGCAACCATAGTTCCATTTTGATATCTGAATCGGGTGTAGGAGTGAGAGTTAATTGCACACGACAGAATGCAGGAAGAGTTTCATATCTGTTCGCTGCATTTGAGTTGCTGCCGGGAGGGGCGAAGGCGCCGGCAGCAATCTGCTCGGTCGAATTCACCTCGACATTTACCAGAGAAAAGTCTCTGAGACTCTCACAGGATTGGGCGGCGGCAAGTGGCGAAAGTACGCTACAGAATACGAGTGCTAATAGGTATCTAACTGGCGATGGGGCTGACATGGGTCTTCCTCCGCTGATTTTCATTATTGGTCTTCTTAGATTGGCTTCAAGCATAAACAGCCAAGCCATGGGAGTCCACATTTCCATACTCCAATCCACCAAAGATAAGACAGATTAGAGCCAAAACCTTGTTGCAGATAGATCCAGAAAACAAAATCCAAGCCCATTTTTGGATATCGCCAAAGGTGTTCTGACTCGTAGATGTCTATGTAACGAGCTTAATCAAATTTCTACAACAGGCTTTAGCTCGAAAATTCAGTATACTTACTTGGGCCTAAATCAGAATTGGTAGTTATGGTGTTCCGGGAAGTTGTCACAGATAAAGACATTGATGAGGTGGTCAAGATTGCCCGTCCTATTTGGCTTGAGCATTACTCGCCGATTATTGGTGCAGAGCAGGTTGAGTACATGCTTGAGAACCTGCACTCGAAAAAAAATATTAAGGAAGAAATCGCAGAGAAAGGGTATTTGTATTTTCTCATCGAAGAAGCGGAAGCCATCGGCTATATTGGTTTGCAAATTAGAGAAGAAGAGCTCTTTCTCAGTAAGATCTATGTCGCTTCGGCTGCTCGTGGTCAAGGAGTTGGGAGATTAGCAATGGACTACATCAAATCCTTAGCGCGAGAATGCGATTTGAGGAAAGTCTCTCTGACAGTAAATAGGAATAATGCAAATTCGATTGCAGCATATCGAAAGCTAGGCTTTGCCAAAATCTCGGATGTCTGCTTCGATATAGGTGGCGGGTATGTAATGGATGACTATTTGATGGAATTGGAATTCTAATTAGCAAGACTATACCCAGTGAGAACGTTATGAGAATTGTTTCAAGAATATTTGTCGTAATTGTATGTTTGCTTTCGATCCCTTTCATGGCTGTCAGCACTGCTGCCTTGAAGCAACGATTCGCTGATGGTCCCAATCGAGTCTTTTCTGGTGGTCCGTTAGTGGCCGGGGATATTCATTTCGGAGCCGAGCCAGACTGGAGCTTTGTCAACCCGATACCTACGATTGAAATGCAGTTGTTGGACCCTCCCACGTCCCGCCGCATCTGGACCGTAGAATATGAGGGGAAGGTATACGTCTGGTCAGGCTATATGGGTTCCATTGTTGGGCGAATGTGGAAGCGCTGGCCAATACAAGCTGAACGAAATGGTAAGGCAATAATGCGTATCAATGGCACACGCTACGAACGTAATTTAGTTCGCATCCAGGCTGGAGATGAACTCGACGGTATAACCGCCGCTATCACCAATAAGTACCCCTCTCAAACAACCCGTTCTTCAGTTGAGCAAGGCGATGTGTGGTTGTTCGAAGCTGCTCCGCGTAATAATTGAATCAGGAAAAGATTATGGAGATGAAGTATTTTTACTGGGTTATTGCAGCTTCATTGTTGATAACGGTGTTGGCTGTACTGTTTGTGCCTGGAGTGGACGATTTTGTAGAGCAAACTTTTCAGCGCTACCTGGGCAGAGCTGCGAACTAGTTTTGTATGGTTGATTCAGAAATTGTCGATCCGTTTCTACAAACGAAGCAACGCATCTTTAGTCGTGGCTTTGCTAATGTGGATTTTCGTCACGACATCACTCATCTCGGTTTGAGCTATGGTCTCGAATATAACCATTCGATATTGGGTGGTTACGATGATGTCGACATCCAAACTATCACTCGCAATGACAGGGAGCGATCATTGGACTTGTTTGTATCCAAAGTCTGGTTTGATGATTGGACATTTAGGCTTGAGTCCGACAATACGCTAGGTGCATCACGTTGTCGGTATAGACAGCGCTTCGACGGGACAACTATCGACGGCACATTGAGCCTGATACAAGACTCTTGCAGTAGTCGATATCGTCGTTTGACCTTAAGCGTGCAGACGACATTCTAGATTATTGGAGTCCGAAAATATTCAGTCAGAGCAGAAATGCAACGGTACTTGCGAATGGGAAGATGATGAAGCCCATAAAAAAGCCCACTCACAGAGTGGGCTTTTACGTTTTACCTAAACTAGTTTGCAGTGGTAGAGAGAAAGGCAATTAGTAAGCCCTCAATGGCTTCTCCAATACCAGGTACAAGAAGTAGGATAAGCACGGTAAGCAATGATCCGGCAGCGCAAAGAATAAGATAATTTTTTAGTGTCATGACTCGTTTCCTTTTGTCTTAGCGTGGGGTAAGTTCGAATATCCAGCTGTTGCCGTCTTCGATGTCTGCTCTGGACATGGCAATGGCTTCATCCGAAACTGGTGTGGGTACACCACTGTATTTGGCAAGCAACTTGGCGGACACACCATTGAGTACATCCCCTTGCTCAATTCGAACTAACTTTCTGGGGTAGCGTACATTGTTTACACGCAGCACGCCTTCGTCGTTACCTTCGTCCGCGTCGAACGCCCATTCCTTCCAGATTTTTCCGAGGAAGGATTTCATGTAGCCAGAGACTACGTAGATCTTCCCCTCGCTCTCCAGTATGAAGATGCGGCGTGTGGCCATCGGGTCGTTTAGCTGTAGCTCGATGGTGAAGATGTCATCGGTGAAGCCCCAGTCTGGCTCAGGTCCGGAATGTAACTCTCCTGACACCATCTCGCCGCCGGGGAAAACCACTGTTGCGCCGTCAGCGCTGCTGCGTTGGATACGTAGCGTACCGATCGATACAGCGCCTATCAACACGACGAAACCAATTACTTGTAGCGCGATCTTGAGAATTTTCACTTGCGAGTCTCCGAAGAATCAATGTGGATGAATAGTATGCGATTTGTGACGGCGCGTCTCTTTTTTTGATTCGGCATCGGCCGGCCCATTTTCTAGAGGGCTTCAAAAATTGCCGCCAAACGGATTCAATTGCCTTGCGGGCATGGCTCCCGCAATGGGGCTACTTGGGCTTAGAGACAGAAAAACCACTGTATTTTTACTTTTACCCCCTCTATTCTTAATTTCCTATCTGTTGATGAAAAGAATAAGGAAAACCCATGACTAATATAAAAAAATTGCTCTGCGCAGGGTTTCTGATCGTTTCGCTACTTGCCCTTAACCTTGGTCAAGAAATTCTTACTACCACCGCAAGCGCTGCAAATAATGGGCAACGCGTACCCATTTTTGAAGTCGATCCTTTTTGGCCGCAACCACTTCCAAACAAGTGGATTCTAGGTAGAACTATTGGTGTTGATGTTGATGAGAGAGATCATGTGTTCATAGTGCACCGTGATTCCGATGATATGTTCATGACCCAAGAGCGAGGTTTGGATCTGGGGAATTCTCAATGCTGTACAGCTGCTCCGCCTATTTTGGAATTTGACGCCGAAGGAAATTTAATTAGCTCGTGGGGTGGCCCTACCGAGAGCGGTGAATATGAATGGCCTGCATCTAATCATGGAATCGAAATTGCCGCTAACGGCAATATTTGGATCGGTGGCAATGGCAGCGGTGACTCTCATGTATTGGTGTTCACTCGTGAGGGTGAATATGTACGCACTGTTGGTGAGCCTGGCAATGGGCGCGATAGTAATAGCACGACGCATTTCTCCCGCGTAGCCGAGATCGCTATTGACAGATCAGGTACCGAAGCCTACCTGGCGGATGGCTACATGAATAAGAGGGTCGCTGTGGTAGATGTTGCAACCGGAGCATTCAAGCGATATTGGGGAGCCTATGGAAATCGCCCTGACGATGATGCTGACAATAGTTATGTACCTGGTGAGGCATTGCCACAGCAATTCACAGGACCGGTGCACTGCGCCGAACCATCGAATGATGACTTGATCTATGTTTGCGACAGGCGAGCCGACAGAATTCAAGTATTTAGACCTGATGGAACATTTGTTAAAGAGGGCATGGTTGCGCCTGAAACTCTGGCGATGGGGTCTACCTGGGACATTGCGTTTTCCCAGGATAGTGACCAGGAATTCATTTATGTGGCAGATGGCTCAAACATGAAGGTTCATATTCTCGATAGGGATTCTCTGGAAGTGCTTTACTCTTTTGGTGAGGGTGGAAGACAGCCCGGCATGTTTTTTTCTCCTCATAGCGTAGCGACAGATTCACAAGGCAATATCTATACGACTGAAACCTACGAGGGTAAAAGAGTTCAGAAGTTTCTCTATAAGGGTATGACGCCGCTAAGCAATGTTCGCGAAGGTGCGGCTTGGCCAGCAGCGGAGATCAATTAGCGCTCAACTTTCTTATGATCATACTCGATAAAAAGTTCTGGAAATTTCACGCCCTATACTGGCTTGGCGTCGCCGTAGCTCTATTTATTTACGGGCTTAGCTATGGTCATTGGCAGGTGGCATTGGTGCGTAATATTTATAGCCCTATTGTTGGTTTTAGCTGTTCTTACTTTATAGGCATTTTTTATCAGAACAAACTATCTGCCAGCGGAGGCTTAAGGCTACTCACTATTTTAGCCCTCTCAGTTCTCGGGGCTATAGTCTCTGCCATGATATTAAATCCTATTACTTACGGTTTATTGGGCTATGACATTCAAAATATGAGTCCTGGTAACCTGACGCAGGACGGACTGTATTTCGTGCTTTTTTACCTGATTTGGAGCCTGCTATTTCTACAGCGAGGGGGGCAGACACTACTCGGAAATGAACCGGCGCCTCAGAGCAGGATTGAGACAATAAATGTGAGCAAGGGAGCAAAGAAATTAAAGCTCCAACCCTCGGACATTTGCTTTATTCAAGCCAGTGGCGATTACGTTGAATTTTTTACCGAAGTGGAAGCCTATCTAAAACAGGGCACCATCGGTTTCTATGAAGAAGAATTGGCAGCAGAATCCTTTCACCGTATCCACCGCTCGATCATAATCAATGCTGATAAAATCATCTCTATTTCAGGCCCCAGCAAAGCGCAGTATTTTATCAAGCTGGAAGGCGGACATGAGGTGCGGTCGTCCCGAAACTATCAGGATCAAGTTGCTGGGCTTATTCCTACCGCCAATTAGCTGCCCACTGGTCTCCCATTCACAGAAATTGAGCCCCTACCAAGGAGTTTGGTCGTACTTTGCCTAGTTCTACTAGGATTGGATTGATATTCCATTATTCTAGCGCCAATCCGATTTGCGGAAGAATTAACTAGGAGGTAACACCTTATGGCGATCAAAAATAATGAAGTGATAACGAAGCACTTGGTTTCCAAGAAATTTGCGGCAACTTTCATAAAACCGGCACTGGTATTGATTGCGTTGATTGTCGGTGTATTTGTCATCGGTTTATCAACAGCTCACGCTCAGCATGGTCCGATGTCTTCTGTCACGACCGAATATTTTAATATGGTCTATACGGGCAATTTAACGGGTGCTCAGGCTCTTTTTGATGCCAATCCAGATGACATGGGCACACAGATGTTGAAGGACCAATTCAAGGATCGATTCATTGATCAAACAAGTAGTCTCGACTTTAGCCGTCTGGAAAGTCCCAAAGTTAGGGAGATAGCGGAGCTATTCCAAGCCTATTGGCGCGATGGTCTCATGCAAACGGCGAGCCTTGAAGATTTGAATGCTTCCCTTAAAGGAAATCTCGATAGAATATTGATGAGCGAAGGGATCGAAAGTGACCTTGATGACGACGACGAACTCTGGGAAAACATCGAAGGCTTTATTGAGGCTGAGGGATATTTTGCACTATCTGGCAGAACTCCGCCTTTGTATGAACTCGCGATTTGGATGGACAATGACACGAGGGTTGAGGAAATAGAGTTGACTGATGGCGCGGTTAAAGTGCCCCTTACGGCAATTTCAGACTTTGTCTCATACGGGTGGATCAATTTTTCGGCTTATGGCATGACCAGCATGGGTGGCTGGGCAGAGAAGGAAGGCCTGTATTGTCTTTGTGATCATTACGACAAAGACGGTGAACAATACAAGCTTTCTTTCTTAAAGCATGAGGGTCGTCACTTTGCGGACTTCAAGTTGTATCCGAAACTGAAAGCTCCCGATCTGGAATACAGGGCTAAGCTTACAGAATTGGCTTATGCTGATACAAGTACTTATCACTTGATGGCTCAATTCACCAATGCTTCAAACAAAATCGACAATGCCCCACATCCTTTGGCGAATTGGTATGTAATTGATGGACTATCCAAAGCATTGCTTGGTGGTCAGAGGCCAACAGAGGGGAGCGCTTGGGAAAACATTCCCGCTGAAGATATAAGAAGCTCAGCACTACTTCTCTTGACTGAACATGATGCACTGCTTCAGCAGCTGGGGGCAAATACAACGAAGGGAACAATTTTGGTGAACTAATAGAAGGGGACAGATCTAACTTAAAGGATGTGTCCCCCAAAAATTGAATCTCCCCCTCCATTTGTGATCTCTATAAAGTGCCTTTTAGTCAAATATAGTGGTGTTGTCGGTTGACTAGGAATGATTGATTGTCTCGTACTACTGATGCCCATATTCACCTTGGATACTATGTCGGTATCTAGTATTTTTAATTCTTGCAGTAATCTTGGTGTTCCTTAGTGGTTGGAGTTTGGACGATCAGAAAGTCCTATCAAAAGAACGGTCAGCAAAGTTTGATGTATGTTAGTACCAAGTTTGAGTAGTCGAGATGTCTGGTATACTTGGAATATCTGTTCACTATCAATAGGTTTGTACAAGATGCCCACCCCGGCTCCAATTCAAATTATCGAATACTTAACAAAAAGTTTTCGCTATCCAGTGTTAACTGTGGGCTGTGCGGTTTGTATTCCACTATTGGCTCTCTATACTTTTACTGGAGTCATATTTCCGGATTACGTGAATCCACAGGGAGAAAGACCTGAAGAAGTGATAGGGATATTTTTGCTTTTCTCCATTCTGCCGGCTTACCTATTAATGTGCTTCACAGCCTGGATGAAATCCAGTGACTCACTGTTTGCGTCATTAGAATCTCAATTGCCGAATAGCGAAGAGCATTTGTATTCAAGGTTTAGGTGGGCAAGATACTGGCCATTGGCTGTCATTTGGGGAATTCTTTTTGCGGTATTGGCGGGCATAAATTGGGAGAGCTTGATTTTCGAATGGGGAGATCCCTTGCTTCGGCTAAGCGTTCTCTTGGTTTTCGGTCAGGTTTCGATATGGATAGTTGTTAGTCTTGTATTATTTTTCGTCCTACACGAAGGACTCATCCTGTCCAAATATGGAAAGAAATTGAAGGTGAACCTGTATGACCTGGACAGCTTGAATGGGTTTGGCAGGGCTGGCTTAAATGGTCTGCTTATGACGGTAGGGGCTTTGGTGTTAACGAGTCTGCAGTCGTTGGATTTGACTATACGCTGGGATAACTATGCCAACGGAGTCTATGTTGGTGTGCCGGCTGCCACTCTGTTGGTGTTATTGCCAATATGGAGCGTGCATAAAAATATAGTACAAGAAAAAGCCAATGTCATAGATGGCATAAATCGCGCAATCAAAGGTGCTTCAGACTCCCTGGATTCAGAATCACTAACTCGTTTGAATGGGCTTCTTATTCGTCGCGAGCAAATTCATCACATGCGTAATTGGCCCATGGATCTATCGTTGTTTTCTCGTCTGGTGTTTTATGTTTTTATCCCGCCGTTGGCCTGGGCAGGTGCCGCCCTGACGGAAGTATTACTTGATTCGTTTTTAGGTACTTAAGTGTTTTCGCTGCGACTTGTTCTTCTATATTCAAATAGGTCCGTATTAACTCGGTGAGATATTTCTATTACGGCTCAGTAAATTCTCAGGATCATATCTTCGCTTTATAGTAGCCAGTCTTTCGAAGCTATCCCCATAGGCAGCCTTTATATGATCAGGGTTATCCGAACTCATATAGTTTATATAGTCATGCTCGCTTGGGTTAACAGACAATGCTGATGTCGACTCATCGACCCATCTCATTCTATCCGCAGCTTGAGATTTGTGAGACCAGCCAATATCAAAATGCACTGTGGTGGAATGTAGAGGCCTTTTAAGAGGTGTTGAACCTGGCTCCACTCTCGTAACTGCGCCGCGCATTATATGTCCAAGACCGAACGCCCAGCCCTCAGGTCCGGCATCGATCGCTTTAGCAATATTGTCAATAACAGGATCAGACAGTGATGAAACCGAAGCGCCTTTCCAATACAGGCCGGGCTCTTTTTCTTCCCCGGCAATGTCTATGTTTGCAGGAGCGAAAAATTGGTTAACGCTTGGCGCCATTGCTCCGACTTTTCCGTAATCTTGTTTTCTGATTCCGTCAGCTAGTGGCGGACCAAATGAGCGCAACGGTGTCAGCACTCTCTCGGCATCTCGTTCATTTCCTGAGTAAAATACCATCGCACCAATTACTGGAGTTTGTCCTCCACTAGCAATCACTTCGACTGTCAGTTCATCCGGCGCGCTAGCCATAAAGTCTCGGTAAAAGCTGAGAAAATCTTTAAGCAAGCTCGCATCGTATGCAATGACTCCAGCAACAAGCTCTGGTTTCTCGAATGTATCAAATTCCAGTTCAGTAACTATTCCGAAATTACCTCCACCTCCTCGAATCGCCCAGAACAGATCTTCATTTTCGCTGCTGCTCGCGGTCAATATCTGTCCATCAACTGTAACCAGTCGAGCAGATTTTAGTTTGTCGCAGGCCGCACCTTGAGTACCTATAAACCAACCTAGACCGCCGCCTAAAGTTAATCCCCCAACACCCACGCTTGGGTTGCAGGTTAGTGGTAACGCGCGGCCAGTTTCACCTAGGGAATAGTCGAGCTGCCCAGCGAGTACGCCAGGTCCTACACGAGCTGTTGTGTTGTTAATGTCAATTTTGGAAAGTTGCTGAAGATCTATCACAAGCCCATTATCAACTGTGGATGCGGAGAGCACATCATGGCCACCGCTTTTTACCGCTATAGGGAGGTCGTTTTCCCGTGCAAAGCCAAGGGCTCTGACAACATCGGATTCGGAAGCGCATTTGGCTATCAATGCCGGGTATCGATTATATTTTGGATTAAAACTGAACGTGCGGCGCGCGCCCTCATAGGCTGGTGTGCTGGGGACAATTAACGTGCCATCCAAAGCTTGCGACAATTGACTGAACTTATCGGCAGAGATAGCGCTACCACTTGCTGCAAGCAGGCTGAGGGGATTGGCTAGCCCTAGAGCCCCCGCCCCCAATATTGAAGTCATAAACCTGCGTCGTGTTGTTGCAATTTTTGAATTCATATTCTTCTCTGGCTAAGTGTTTTGCGGTCTTTCTTAGTTCTTCATCCTTGTTTGATGCTCTGACTTAAGCAAAGGTTACGTCTGTTTTTTGAGCGAATTAAGATAGAGGAACAAAGATTGATGATCAGCTTGGAATCGATCCGCCGACACAAGGAATTTTAAGAAAATCCAGAGAAGAATTGGGTCAGATTCAGTCCTAATTCCTCACATGGATAACCCCCTTCCTGCACGATGACCGTCGGAAGTTCTAATCGGCTGGAAATCATAGCGCCGATAGAACGAAAGCCTTCAGTAGACACAGCCAGTCCAGCAATGGGATCGCCCTCAAAACTATCCAGTCCTAATGCTATGACCAGAGCATCCGGTTGAAATTCTTCGACCGCGCTTATAGCCCGATCAAGGGTATCAAGATAGATCTTGTCAGCCGTGCCGCGAGGCAAAGGGAAATTACGGTTGTAGCCTTTACCTTCGCCCTCACCAGTTTCTGACTCATAACCCCAGAAGAATGGATAGAAACGTTCCGGGTTTGCGTGAAGAGAAACCGTCAGCACATCGGAGCGATCATAGAAACACATCTGGGTTCCGTTACCGTGATGCAGATCCACATCCAAAATCGCAACCCGCTTGTATTTGCTGCGCAGGTGTTCGGTGGCGATAGCGCAATTGTTTAGATAGCAAAAGCCACCGGCTATCTCGGGGCCCGCATGATGGCCCGGGGGTCTGCATAAGGCGAAACAGGCATCGTCTCCGCTCAGCACCTGCTCGGCGGCATGTACTGCACTCCAGGCACTCCATTGCACGCTTTCCCATGTATCATTTGATATAGGACAGGAAGCATCGGCCATATGAAAGCCAGCCTGAGCAACCACTGATTTCGGATACTCGCCATCGCGGTTAGTTGGATGGATATTTGGAGTAACTTCTTCGGCGGCTCCTTTGATGCGGCCCCAACGCTCGGCAACATTCTCAAGAAAAGTTAGATAGCGTTCAGGGTGAGCTTTCAGAATGGCTTCTCTTCCGTAATTATCCGGTGACACTTGGCTCATGCCCGCAGCAAGTGCCCCCTCGAGTAGCATTGCGATCCGATCTGGAGACTCCGGATTGGGTTCACGAATCCCGTTGATCAGGTAGCTTCTGGGATAGTGCTTGTTCTGAGCATCACTGAGCACACACTTCATTTTGCTTGTTCCTCGTTATTCTGGTCTCTATCAAACTGTCATCCTGAAAGAGGAAAGCTTTCCACGGTAGCAGATTCTACCAGCCGGGAATGTGCATTCATTTCCTTCGGAAGTGGAGCCATGGTCTCACGATCCGCTGCCAGTTCAAACTCCTGCAACAAGCCTTTCGGGAGAACTATCATGTCCGGTTTTAATTGCCAGTATTAGTCATCGTGTCACTGATGACCGAGTACAGTTCCGAAGAGAATAGAGAGTTACTCTAATCCCAATAAGTGAGTGAGTTAATGGAGTGAGAGTAAAACAGAGGGTATTGGTGTGAGGAGTGACATTCTCCGAATTGGTGTACCAATTCAGAGTTTAGATATTCTCTATCTGATGCCCGCAAAATTTGCCACGTCTTGCTGGCTCGCTAGATATTCTTCATAGTCGCCCTGAAAATCTACTAACTTCTGGTCTTTAATTTCAATGACCCTGGTAGCCAATGACGAAACAAATTCCCGATCGTGACTCACAAAAATTAATGTGCCTTCATAATGAGTCAGCGCCAGATTCAAAGCTTCAATGGCTTCCATATCCAGGTGATTGGTTGGTTCATCCAGGATCAATACATTAGGATCCTGCATCATCAGTTTGCCGAAGAGCAGTCGATTTTTCTCGCCACCGGAACAGACCTTCACTGATTTTTCGAAGTCTTCAGTGGAGAACAATAGTCTGCCCAAAGTAGCGCGCACGATTTGATCGCCGTGACTTGGTTTGCGCCATTGGCTCATCCAGTCAAATAAATTCAACTCGCAATCGAAATCACTATTACTGTCCTGAGGGCAGTATCCCAAAGTAGCGGCTTCCGCCCATTGTACTTTTCCATGGTTCACTGAGAGTTCATTTAGCAGGCAGCGGAGGAAAGTAGTTTTCCCTGCTCCATTTTCACCAATAACTGCCAGGCGAGTGCCGGCTTCCATTATCATATTGCCGCCATTGAAAAGGGGTTCATTCTCGAAGCCATGCCCCATGTTCTCAAGCGTAAGAGCCTGGCGGTGTAGTTTTTTATCTTGCTTGAATCGAATAAAGGGGCTAACTCGACTGGAGGGCTTAATATCCTCTAGTTCAATTTTTTCTATTTGCTTCGCGCGCGAAGTTGCCTGCTTGGCTTTAGATGCATTGGCAGAGAAGCGACTAACGAAGTGTTTAAGTTCACTGATTTGGGCTGATTTTTTAGCGTTAACTGACTGCAGTCTTTCACGAGCCTGGGTAGAAGCTGTCATGAAATCATCGTAGTTTCCTGGATACAGGCGTAATTCACCGAAATCGATGTCGGCCATATGGGTACATACAGAATTTAGGAAATGGCGGTCGTGCGAAATAATTATCATGGTACATTTGCGAGCATCCAAGACGCCCTCTAGCCAACGAATTGCGTTTATATCGAGGTTGTTGGTAGGTTCATCTAATAACAGGATGTCGGGGTCTGAGAATAGGGCCTGCGCCAGAAGCACTCTTAATTTCCAGCCTGGAGCAACTTCTTTCATAGAGCCAAAATGTAACTCTTGAGCGATACCCGCGCCCATCAGTAATTCTCCTGCACGGCTTTCGGCACTGTAGCCGTCCATCTCAGCGAACTGAATTTCGAGTTCCGCTACTTTCATGCCATCTTCTTCAGACATTTCCGGCAGGGCATAGATGCGGTCACGTTCTTTCTTGATCTTCCATAACTCGTCATGGCCCATGATCACGGTATCAATCACATTGAAGGCTTCGAAGGCGAATTGGTCCTGGCTCAAGGTTCCTACTCGTTCATTAGGCGTTATGGAAACATTGCCTGATGTCGGAGTGAGGCTGCCTTCCAAAATTTTCATGAAGGTGGACTTGCCACAGCCATTGGCACCGATCAATCCATAACGATTGCCATCACCGAATTTGACGGAAATGTTCTCGAATAAGGGCTTGGCACCAAATTGCATAGTGATGTTTGCGGTAGAGATCACGAAGAAAATCCTAAAAGGTAATGTGATTGAATAGCGTTTCTTATCGGGCTTGCTATTAAGGAGGCGTACTATAGGGATTTGTGGGGATTACGTCGAGCGAATTTGCATCTCATTTTCACTATTTGTGACGTTTATCAGTTAGATACTGAAAATATACGCATGAAACTGCTTTCCTTTTACTCCGCCCTCACTAAGCAAAAACACGGAATTTATGATACTAATAGGCAGCGGACAATAAACTGAACAATAAGAAATAAGGAAGAAGACCAATGACGAACAAAAATCTAAAGCTCCTCCTGTGTGCGGCCCTGTCCTGTACGTTATCACCTAGTCTGTTGGCGCAAGGACCAACGACGGCCACTCATGTGCCAGAGGTGGATATCATGACGGTATTTGAACATATGGGAAATACTATTGATCAGCAAATCAGAGTGGTTGATATAGGCGATGAAATTAACGTCGGTGTAGGCATCTTGCAGCGCAAAGGAACGCGCACCGAAGGCGAAGAAGTAAATGCCATCGTGCACCACCGGATGACTGAGGTGTATTACGTGCTGTCGGGCTCTGGCACATTAGTCACTGGGGGAGAACAATCTTCACCCCGCGAGTTTCCAGCAGACAATATATCGGTTGTTGAGCTTATTGGGCCTAGTGGAAGTCGCGTAGTTGTAAACGGCCAAACCAAGACCATCTCTACTGGCGATGTTGTAATCATACCCGCTGGCGTTCCCCATGGTTTCCGCAATATTCAAGATCAGATTACCTATCTCAGTATCCGCGTAGATCCAGATCAGGTGCTGCCCACTGGCTATGAGCACCCATCGTTGGGAGAGTGAGCTAAGCTTCGAGACGGTAGTGGCTTGCTCGCAGGCCACTACCGGCCCAATCTTCTCTGGGCTTACGCTCAACGTGAAGGGAAGTGTTAGTGTAAAATAAGTTCTAATCGCGCTCGGCAGTGAATGCCGTGCCCTTTCTGCCCCTATTGCCTACCCCTCTTTGGAGAGAATCGTGAACAAGCTGCCCCGATACACATTCCGCATTCCCGCTCTCGTTGTTCTATGCTTTTTTTCGGCCTTCGTTGCCGCACAGGACTACGAAGTGCCTCGCACCAGTTATGGCGCCCCTGACTTACAAGGCACGTACAATATAGCCACCGTCACCATGTTGGAGCGCGGTGAGCAATTTGGCGATCAGTTGGTAATCAGCGAAGAAGAGGCCGCTCGTATAGGCCAGACTGGAGAAAGCTATCTTGATACGCTGATTGATAACACCGGTGGGGCGGAAGCAGCTGTCGGTGGTTACAACACCTTCTGGATGGACCCTGGCGAAAAAATGGCAAGTATAAATGGCGAGATTCGGACTTCATTAATTGTAGAACCAGAGAATGGACGTCTGCCCTGGGCAGAAGGAGCCCTGCAAGGTATTTTTGCACAGCGGGCCGGAAGAGGTGAGTTCGATGGGCCGGAGGTAAGACCCATGGCGGAACGCTGCCTGGTAGGTTTCGGCTCTACTGGTGGACCACCGATGTTGCCGGTGCTGTATAACAACCACAAACAGATCGTGCAGACAGAAGACTATGTAATGATAATGGCCGAGATGAATCACGATGCCAGAATTGTCCGCATGCAAGACGGTGCTCATTCTGACATTCCAAAGTGGTTGGGCGACTCGGTAGGGCACTACGAGGGAGACACGCTGGTGGTTGAAACCACGAATTTTCACCCGCAACAGGGGTTTCGCGGCGCTCTCCGACATTTCTTTTTCCTCTCTCCCGATGCAACAGTTACCGAACGATTCTCGCGCCTTGATGAAACTACTCTGCTATACCAATTCACCGTTGACGACCCAAAAATGTACTCCAGGCCTTGGACTGGCGAGTTACCCATGAACGCTGTAGAAGATAAGATCTATGAATACGCGTGTCACGAAGGTAACTACGCAATGCCGGGAATTCTGGCTGGTGGTCGTCGGCAGGAAATGGAAGCAGCTGCGCAGAATTGATCTGGCAGCTTAAGGAGCTAGTATTATGAAACCCTTTTCTTTAGTTCGTTACGCATTACTCATTCTAATTCCTGGCCTGAGTTTTGCGGCGGAAAACTATAAGGCTCCGAGAACAGAATGGGGATTGCCTGATTTACAGGGTGTGTGGAATTTTTCTTCCGATACTCCAATGCAACGTCCCTCCCAATACGGCACACGGCAATTTTTGACTGACGAGGAATTACTTCAGTTTCAATCCAGAACGGCTGCCGGCAATGAAGCTTCTGATGCCGCCATTCCAGGCACGGGAGTTGATGAATCTTATAACGACTTCTGGATTGAGAGTGCAGGACTGGGCAGAGGCAGACTAACCTCACATATCATTTATCCCGAGAACGGCAGATTACCGGCGATTCAGGAGAATGCGTACAGGATTGAATTCGGCAAGATACCGGAGCGACCTGTTCGAAGTGCGCTGGGTATAAATTACGGCACTGACGGACCGGAGGATCGCCCTTTATCCGACCGTTGTTTAGTCGGCTTCAATGCTGGACCACCAGTTAATCCCAGTTTTTACAATAACAACCTGCAGATTATTCAGAACAAAGACCACGTGGTCATCATTACAGAAATGGTTCACGATGCCCGGATCGTTCCTATGGACAATCGCCCCCATGCACCGGAAGAAATTGGCTTATGGTCTGGCGATTCTCGCGGTTACTGGGATGGAGATTCTTTAGTGGTTGAAACTCGAAACTTTAACGGGCTCACCAATTCGTTTTCGGCAATAGGAAGTTCCGAGAATAAACACCTTACCGAAAAGTTCACACGAGTCAGTGAAGACAGAGTCGACTATGAATTTACGGTGGACGATCCATCGACCTTCACAGACAAAATCGTCGGGCTAATTCCAATCTACAAAGTTGCAGGTCAGGTATATGAATATGCCTGTCATGAAGGTAATTATGGAATGGTCAATATTTTACGTGGAGCACGGGTTGCAGAAGAGCGAGGCGATTCTCCCATAGCTCCAAACTAGATCCTATTTTGAGCCTGGTAATTCTTCGGATCGAACCAGGGCAGGGTAGCGGAGAATTCGACTGACAGTCTCGCCGCTACTCAGTGTTTAAGTCTTTGTGTGGGTCTACGGGTCTTCCAGCCTTCGGCCCGGACAGGATGAGCCATTTATGGCTGTGACTCTGAGCAGGGTAGCCCCTAGATTCTCGAATGCGTCCATGTCTGAACAGCGCACATGGGTGAAGCGCAGATCTAATTCGTCGCCATCTCCAAGGCCTGAGTTGAGCAGCAGGGGCTGTACATTATATAGAGACCAGTTGCGCGCCAGACTCAATTCCTCAAGTTCGCTAACCCCAGCCAAAGCACTCACGTCAGTGATGCTATTGTTCTCAAGTCTTAATACCTTCAATGCATGCAGTCTCCTGAGTGGGGCGATATCTTCAATGCGATTATTGCTGAGAAACAAATGCTCCATTTCGATCATGCCCCTAAGAGCACTAATGTCGGATATGGCGTTGTCATTCAGGCTGAGTTGCTGCATGCCAGTCATTTCACTTAGTGCGCTTATGTCCTCAATCTGGTTGTTATGTGCCCACAGCAAAACCAATTCATCCAGATTCGCCAGCGGGCTGATGTCTTTAATTTCACTGTCATAGATTCGCAAATGAGTGAGCTTGGTGAGATTAGAAAGCGGGCTGATATCGGATATGGCATTGAGATGAATGCGTAGCAAACGCATTTCCGTGAGTCCTGCCAATGAACTTATATCAGTTATGCCATTGAACACCACGTTTGGATCGCGCCCGTCATTCATGTCGAGGTAATGCTTAAGTTGGTGGGGATACAGACCGTGTACGTGTAGTTGACGCAGCTTGGTGAGTTCTGCCAGGGGGCTGATATCAAAGATTGGATTCTCGCTAACAATAAGTTGTTCGAGTTTGGTCAGCCCGCTTATTGGGCTGAGGTCACTGAACCAGTTAGTGTGCAAATTCAGATTAACGAGATTTGTCAGCTCGCTAATGGGGCTAATATCGGTAATGAGGCGATTGAGAAGATTGAGCCTGGTGAGGCCGGTAAGGTTTTGAATACCATCCAGGCTCTCGAAAGGTTTTTCCGGTGACGGTCTTAGTGTTCCGCCATAGACTACTCGCTGAATCGTGGTGCCTACAATCAACTGATCCAATTCCGCTGCTTGTCCGCAGCTGATAGTTGCTCCTGTATCCAATCCCAGCGCATCACTAACCACTTCGGCTAGATCGGGGTCAGCAAATGTAACAATCGCATCCGCCGAAAAATCTCGGCAGTGCTGCGTGGGTGACAGGGTGGTTTGTGCTTGAACGGCGGTGATGCTGGCGAAGGGTAAACACAGCAATACCAGTGTTGCCATTTTCAGCAAGTAGGCGCGACGATTCATGAGTTCTACCTTTTGATTGTAGTCTTTGTTCTTACGTAGGATTGCTCAGTTGTGAACATAGCCAGTGGAATCAATATGCCTAATTGAAACTAACTTCAGCGATAGCGATGCCACTCTCACCCGCAACTGAATACAGTAAATAGGTTCTACCATCTTCCTGATAAATGGCCGGATCCCGAAGTTGATTGACCCGCACATCGATATAGCCTCTTCTGGACGGTTCGTTTGGCAGATTGGCTCCCTCGTAATCGAATTCCGGGCGTAACACTTCTACCGGCTCAGTCGCAGTCCATTCGAGCCAGTCCTCCGTTAACTCAACAGTGGAAAGTAGAATTCGTTCTGGCTGTTCTCCCGCCTGAGAGAAAAACACGTAGAGGCGGTTGTCACGGATCAGCAGGGCAGAGTGCCGCATGTCGGCATTGAAAAACTGTGGACCTGCTTCGAACCGAGATAAACCGTCGGGGGAGCGAAGCAGGGATCCAGGCATGCTCATGGCATAGAAGTAATCATCGTGTTCAATCACGCGAAAGTAGTGTGGACCCAATTCATCTTCTCTGCCTTCAAAATTGATGCCGTCCTGAGACACGGCTGCACGTGTTAATTGTCTGCCTTCACCTCGGCCATGGTAATACATCACTATTTGCTGCAGATCTTCGCGCACGTGCACGTCTGGCGAAGCGATATGTGCATACAGCGGTGCAGTCCGCCCCGGAGCCAGTGAACAGGGAGGGCAAGTAGTAGGGAAGAAGGAGTCTTCGAGTTTTAAGGAGCCGGGTGAATGCACGTTCCATGGGCCAGTAATTTCATCTGCATAGGCCATGCGAATGTATGTGCCGCGATGATCGGCAAAGTACATGTAGTAATTGCCAAGGGGATTCTCTACCCAGTCAGGCACCTTGATCAACGAGGGTCCCTGAATGTTGCCGCCCATTCGAGTATCCATCTCTGGTGTGATGATGGGGCCATCGCCGAGGCGGCTTACTGTGATGTTGGACGGCTCAGCCGCTTGCAAAGCAGAACAGCAAAGTAAAACTGAGCAAGCAGCAACGAGTAGATTGCATATCGTTTTCAAAATGTCTGACTCCTAGTGATATTTCCGGCGGCTCTTCCTAACTTTTTACTCTGTACCTTGAGCGTCTTTCTCTAGCCGACGCGCACCGGCCAGAATTCCGGGCAGGGCATGATTGCCTTCATGACAGGAGTATTCATACATTCCATCAGAAGGGCGCATTGGCATTTCACCGGTCCAGGGCTGGGAATAGAGATCTGGATCATCGATAGTGAAGGTATACAAAATTTCATCGTCAGCAGTGCGACGAAACCTTTCTGTAACAATCGTATTTACTGATGGGCTAGTACCAAAGCCGTTAACTATTTCCCAACGGTTAAAGTTTTTAGTAACCACCACTAGCGTGTCGCCTTCGTAATAACCTATGGAATCACCTAACCACTTGTTGAAGGGTAAATCACGGTGTTCCTGGTCGATTCTGACTATGCGCGCATCGTGCACCATCTCTACCACTAGAACCACATGTCCCGGGCTCTGCACGATCTGCATATTGTTGTTGTAAACACTGCTCAGAAAAGGCGTGCTAGAGGAAAATGCTTTCAGGCAGCGATCCGATAGAGCTCTGCCTTCTGGGCCGTCGCTGCGACCTACGCCGGCTGGGAATTCATAGACAGTGCTGGCTAGTTGTCGCCTGGTAGTGGAGGCCTGTTCTTTGAAGGGTATTCTGCCATTGGGCGGATCGACGATGATGGATGTTCGATACTTGCCATTAACGAATGCCAGCGAATCGCCAATGCTGAAGTAAATCGGATCGTATCCGCCTACATTGGCGTCATCGTTACGCCTGTTCGTGCCAAAGTTTTGGTAGTCATCCAGAATTTCATCCGTCGGCTCCAGCGTGTTCAGCATCTGAGCTTCATCAATTTCCAGCCCCAATTCCGCATAATGGCTTGGCCGTTGCAAGCCGGTACGGGTCTCGTAACTCCAAACTCCCTGCAAATCTGGCACGCCAATGCTTAATTGTGGTGGGCTATAGTCGGCCCCTTGGGCAGCTACTAGCGAGCTCAATGTAGCTAACAGAAATCCCTGAATAGTTAGGGACGTGAAGTGTTTGCGACTACGCATGTCATTCTCCTGGCGGTTCAGAGCCATTATTCCAATTCGATGTTTTCGATTTTAAGGCTAACGCAGGTGTTATTGCTATTAATAGTGCCAAATAAACCTGTGCTATGGATTCTTGAAATGGACGTATCCAGATGTACTAAAGCCCATACAAGCTTACTAAGGCTTCACGTAGCACTAGGGTTATCCTTGTTTTCATAATAGAGTTCAGTGGCAATGGAGTTGAAACCATCTCAGAAACCAAGGATTATCCAGTATTGTGAACAGATCTGTGTAGACAAGTCTCTGACTTGTCTTGCTGTTACCTGCCATAAGTGAGTTATGCTATGGGTCTGTAAGCTAAGCACACCTTACAAGTACATTGGAGAGGGAATGCAAATGAAACTTATAAAATTACTGGTCGCGGTTGTTGCCCTGCTTGGGCTACAGGGCGTATTTGCCCAAGAGCAGGTCACCTATAACGAGCATGTGGCCCAGATTATCAATGAGAATTGCGTTGTGTGTCACCAGGAAGGTGGTATCGGACCCATGCAGCTCACTAATTTTGAACAAGTGCGCCCTTGGGCTCCGCTGATTCAATTAAGAGTAGCCAATCGTGAAATGCCTCCCTATGCCTATGATCACGGCATTGGAATCCAGGACCTGGTTGGCGACTGGCGCATGGAGCAGCAAGATATCGATACCATCGTGGCCTGGGTAAATGCTGGCTCCCCCCAAGGGGATCTTGACGTGATTCCAGCTGTCGCTCAGGTGAAAACTCCGGACCAGTGGAATTTCGAAGCCGAACTTGGCTTGCCGGATCTGATCGTGCCTTCATCCACCTTTGATGTGCCGGCTAACGGCAATGACCTGTGGATAAAAGAGCTTATTGATGCCCGAGTAACCGCGCAAGTTACAGGGCGCTGCATTAAGGCAGTTCAGGTGAAGCCTCGCGGAGATGCGGCGGCGGTAGTGCACCACGCAAACTCCATCATCTTTGTCGAAGACGAATATGGTGAGCTTCGCCGAGATGGCATGATCACCGAATACGCCATGGGCAAATGGGGCGAGAAAGTGCCTGAAGATGTCTGTCGTACATTGCCTCCTGGCGCTCAAGTGCAGTGGAGTATTCATAATTTTCCCGGAGGCGTCGGAGCAACTGCCCAGGGCGAGATGATCAAGGACAACGTGGTTGAAATTGGTCTGTGGTTCCACGACGAAGAATTCGCTGAACAGGAAGGCGTCTACAAACAGGACCTGGCGAATTATCGGATCGATAACCAAGGCGATTTGGTGATCCCGCCCCACGGCCATCAAATGACTCAGGGCTTCCACACCTTTGATCATCCGATACGCATCGACAGCTTCCAGCCCCACGGTCACCTGCGCATGAATGCCGCCTCGCTGGAGGTTTTCTATCCGGAAACCGGGCGAACTGTGCCAATCAGCCAGATCTCCAAGTGGAGTGCCACCTGGCATCACAATCATATCTATGAGCCTGATGTTGCTCCGCTGCTGCCAGCCGGCGCGGTTCTGGTACTGAAGCAATGGTATGACAACACAGCTAACAACCCCAATAACCCTGACCCCGACCAGTGGGTGGTAGGCGGCGCGCGTACAGCCGATGAAATGACCCACGCCTGGATCGCCATTACTCATCTGGACGATGAAGGTTATGAAAAACTGCTTGCCGAGAGAGAGTCCAAACAAGAACGTTCACTAGCGGGCAATGACTGAATAGCAATCAAACTTCTTAATTTGTGAAATGCGATTATTTGCGCCCTGCCATGTCGGGGCGCAAATGCTTAAACAGGTCGTTGAGGTTTTGTGTTGAATGATCTTGCAGTTGTGAATTGCCAGTGACTTTTGCCAGAACTATTAGGTAAACAGTTAAGAGAGCGATTTAGAGAACAATCAAGAGAACAATCAAGAGAACAATGCATGCCAATCACCCGCAGTGCCATCATGAATGTACGTTCCCAGCTAGTAGTCGCTTCCTTCGTTCTTTTGTCCTTAGGCACGTTCAGTTACTCGCAAGCCCAGGACCAGGAATGGCGCACCTACGGAGGTGACCTCGCAAGTACTCGCTATTCTCCGTTAGACACAATCAATGGTGAAAATTTCAGCGAGTTAGAGATCGCTTGGGAATTCGACACGAGTAACTTTGGACGAAGCCCCGAATTTAATTTTCAATCAACACCTTTGATGGTTAATCGAACCATCTATACCACTGCGGGAAGCAGACGAGCAGTAGTCGCTTTGGATGCGCAGACCGGAGAAATTCTTTGGGTCTCTCGCCTCGATGAAGGGGAGCGTGCATCCAATGCCCCTCGCCAGCTGTCGGGTCGTGGGCTGGCTTGGTGGGATGATGGCAGCGACAAGGGAAGAATTATTTATGTGACACCTGGCTACCAGATGATTGCGTTGGATGCCGCTAGCGGAGACCGCATCGAGGATTTTGGGATTGACGGTATTGTAGATCTGAAACAGGAGTTCGATCAGGAATTGGATCTCATAACAGGTGAAGTAGGGCTCCATGCCGCCCCTATTGTAGCCAATGGTGTTGTCGTTATAGGTTCGGCGTTTCGCGCTGGCAGGATGCCAACTAGCCGGGAGAAACCGAAAGGTCATGTTCGTGGCTACGATGCGCGTACTGGTAATCGGCTTTGGATTTTCCACTCTATTCCACAGGGCGATGAGTACGGTAATGACACCTGGCTGAATAATTCCTGGACCTATACGGGTTATGGCGGCGCCTGGGCGCAGATGACCATCGATCCTGCACTCAATACAGTCTATCTGCCTACCGAAACCGCCACCGGAGATTCCTATGGGGGTCATCGTCACGGAGACAATCTATTTACCAACAGCGTGGTAGCACTTGATCTTACAAGCGGTGAGCGGAAATGGCATTTTCAGACTACTCATCATGATGTATGGGATTGGGATATTCCTTCTGCGCCAATGCTTCTTGACCTTACGGTCAACGGTCAAACAAGTGCCGCTGTGGTACAAACAGTTAAACAGGGATTCACCTTCGTCTTCGACCGAGTAACCGGAGAGCCTCTGTTCGACATTGAGGAAGTGCCAGTACCTCCATCCGATGTCCCCGGCGAACGGCTTTCTCCAACTCAGCCAATTCCAGTGAGACCACCCCCATTCTCCCGTCAGGGGCTCAGTGACGATGAATTAATTAATTTCACGCCAGAACTGAAAGCCAAGGCGCGGGAGATACTTTCTCAATATCGCTATGGTGACATATATATGCCTCCGTCTCTGGCGGAGGCCGACGATGGCACGTTCGGCACGCTGTTCATGCCCTCACAAACCGGTGGGTCCAACTGGCCAGGAGGCGCAGTCGATCCTGAAACCGGCATCATGTATATATTTAGCAAGTCCGATGTAGGTCGAATGTCTATGAGCAATCGCCCGGACCGTTCCGACATGGATTATATAAATCTGCAGTCCCGAAATGCGCCACGTCTATTTGTTGATGGCTTGCCCCTAATAAAACCACCCTATGGCCAGATTGTGGCACTGGACTTGAATGAGGGCGAAAAGCTCTGGGATGCTGTGCATGGTGAGACACCAGATTCCATACGCAATCATCCGGCACTGGAAGGTCTGGACATTCCCGCAACTGGGCAAGCAGGGCGAGTGGGTGTTCTGCTTACCAAAACTCTGGTTATTGCCGGAGACGGTGGCAGCTATACAAATGCTGATGGCGAGCAGGAAGCATTGCTACGAGCCTATGACAAATTTACCGGAGAGCAGCTGGGTAGCTTGGCCATGCCGGCGCAACAGACTGGAAGCCCGATGACTTATGCGATCGACGGAGTACAGTATCTTGCTGTGGCGATCTCCGGTGGAGATGTGCCGGGACGATTGAGGATTTACAGTTACGAACCTTGATTCAATAGTTTTTGGAGACGCATTCCAAAGTAATACACTGTATCGAAATAAATATGAAACTATTCACAGCTATATCCTTACTCTGCTTTTTCCTTGCTTCTAATGCGCAGGTAAATGAAACAGAAAGTGAGAAAGAGATGCGCATGCTGTCTGCGTATCATGGGCTTGATCCCTTGCCGCCACAAGCAACTCGATTATGTGGAATGCCACCTACTGGCAATCAGGATGGAATGCCTGTTACCTTTTCAGTGCAGATAAATAGAGCATCAGTTTCTGCCGCTGCCTTTGCAGTTGAAACTACCTCTGGTGAAATTGTTACTCCATTGTGTGCGACCTTGCGACCTGCAATAGAGACCCTCGAACAGCGCACGGTGCTTCTTATTGGACCTTTTAGTGTCGATGATTCACTGCCGTTTAGTGTTGAGGTTGTGGAACAACTCGAAGATGTCCATGGGAATTCACTGGTGGGTTTGAGAATAGATAAGGTGACGCCCCTCGCAGCTGGACCCAGCCTGGTATTTGCCGAGCGCTTTGCTCCCAATACTTCAGGACTTGAAGGCGAATGCCCAATGGATACCGCACAAGCAGTTCAACTAACCTGGGAAGGCGGGGTTACCGGACCTCAGGGCGCTGATCTTGCCGAGGCCCAACGAACTGCTGTATCTATCCTTCTTGATAACGGTAATTCCGTACACCCACTTACCCTCGGCGATGATGATCCGGATAATCATGTCATTGCATGTATCGCTGAAACCAGTCCGGCAGTATCGGTTAGCGTAGTAGCGGGGTTCTTTCACGACCCGGGTGATGACGCTAATCCCGAAACTAGAATAGATGTGATTTCAAAAATGAATGAGTAATCTTTTTGAGCTTTTAGAGAGTTTGCTGCGAAACCTTCGAATAACCGAAAGATGACATAGATAAGTCTTGGTACAGGATCTAGCTCTGACGATGTCTATTAAAGGAACCACGATATGAAAATCCTTGTTAAGTATTTGCCTCTAACTGCGCTGTCATTTGTTCTTTGCTCCGGGGCTTGGGCACAGCAAGTTCTACAGCCTACTGACAACTGCCGTGATTACTCTGCTTCTGACATAGTGAGTTTTGCAGATGCGGTGCTGGAACAGGGAGTGCGTGAGGCATTGTCACTTGGACCACAAGATGCCCTGACTTGCGATCTAGCCACACAATTAACGACGCTGCGTTCTGCTGGTGGAGGTGCGAGAAGATCGGTTTCAGGCTCGCCAGAATGGAATGATCCTGACCACTTATTTCATGACCTCTCCGGCATCCAGAACCTAACAGGCCTAACTAACCTCGCTCTCAGCAATCGAGGCCTCTCCGATATTAGCCCACTGGCCGAGCTTACCGATTTGACACATTTGAACCTGCATACAAACTGGATTACTGACATCAGCCCATTGCGTGCTCTGACCAAGCTGGTCGATTTACGTATAGCCGAGAATCCCTTGTCTGATATCAGCCCCTTAAGTGAGCTTACTCAATTGAGAGTGCTTCGGATGCACCGTCACGGTGACTTCATCGGCGGACAAGTTCCCAGAACCTATATGGGAGCAACAGGATTGCTGTTTACCAATGCCGTTACTGACATTAGTGCATTAGCAAAATTGACCAAGCTGGTGGATTTAAATATTCATACGCAAGATATAAGCGACCTGACGCCATTAAGTGGTTTGACATCATTGATTGAATTGAGATTGGCTGCGAATTCGTTCACTGACCTCAGCCCTTTACGCCGGCTCACTACCCTTGAATATCTCGAACTAACCGGGAACGACATAACCGATATAACTCCACTTAGCGGACTTACCAACCTGCTGGCGCTTGACCTCCGTTTCAATCCTGAATTAAGCAATATACAGGCTCTGTTTGAGAATCCGGGAATAGGAGCAGGGGATGTAGTCGAGCTAAGACATACCAATGTGTCATGTACAGATCAGGCGCGACTGGCAGAAAAAGGAGTGGAAGTTCGCACCGAATTGTTTTCTTCCTGCGCCACTGCCACTAGGCAGAGATAAGATCAGACAAAAATAATTACAGGTATCTGAAATGACACCCCGGGAACTTTATGAAAGCTAATAAATTACAGAGTCGGCGAGGCCGAATCGGCGCGCGTTTAGTTTCACTTATGTTCGTAGTATTGAGTGGTCTTTCAATCAATTTATCGGCCCAGACCGATTTGCCACCCCTCGCCGACAGGGATCGAGCAATGACCATGCCGGGAGAATTCGTTCTCGCAAGCGTTGGTGACTTGATGATACGTCGTCCAGCATCCCGGCTCGCGGACCCTGACGTGCAAGCAGTTTTTGACTTGATCAGAGATGCCGATCTTGCAGTGGCAAACATGGAGGGTGAGCTGGCGAATCTGCGAGACTTCGATGGCCCCCTCAATGGCTTCGTTGGTAGTCATGAAGTCGCAGCAGATCTCAAGTTGATGGGTTTGGACATGGTTAATCGCGCCCAGAACCACCTTCTTGATTCTGAGACCGAGGGTATGTTTTCAACCAACGCTTTGTTGGATGAAGCCGGCATTATTCATGCGGGTAGCGGTCGCAATCTGCAGGAAGCAGCCGCACCAGCCTTTCTCGAATTGGCAAAGGGTCGCGCCGCACTAGTCGGTGCTCACGCCCCCATCTGGCCAGAACACAATCGGCTTGCTGCAACAGCGCGTAACGGTAATCTGGGAGGAAGGCCTGGTCTCAACATGCTCAACTATAGGGAAACTATTTTGGTATCCCAGCAGCAATACGATGCCTTGCAACAAGTTCGCGAGGGGTTCCTGGAACACCGAGACAGCTATGACAATCCGCGGCCCGTAGCCAGTGCTTCTCCCGCTGCAGGTATAAGCATTCCTGCCTCAAGTTCCGGACGTAATGACCCCCGATATCGAGTAACCAGGGGAGATGAAATTCCGGGCACTGTTGCCTACACATTGAATGGCAATGACGTAGACCGCATGCTCAGGAATATTCGCAATGCCCGCCAGCTAGGGGATTTCGTTACTGCCGCGGCTCATATTCATCAGAGTCAGTCGGTCGTGGAGTTTCAGCATTTGAGCACACGCCCGCCAGAGTTCTATGTGGACTTGGCTCACAAGGCTATCGATGCAGGCGCTGATGCGTTCGTTGGCACGGGAGTGCAAACACTACGCGGTATTGAAATCTACCAAGGCAAACCGATTTTCTATGGTCTGGGAGAATTTTTTCGGGAAGCACAGTGGGAACTGGAACTGGTTGTCGGCGCTGCCGATGCAGACCCGCAAAGGCGATTGCAGCAGTTCTCCAGAAATTTTGGCGGTTCCACTCAGTCTTTGGAAAGCCTGGTTACAACGAGCCATTATGAAGACGGTGTTTTAAAAGAAGTTCGACTTTACCCTATAGAGTTAGGAGTAAACGGTCCTGACTCAAAGCTTGGTATTCCCCGCATGGCGACAGAACAACATGCGCAGCAAATTCTGGAACGTGTTGCACGTCTGTCAGATCAATGGGGAACTGCAATCGAAGTCGATGGGAATGTGGGTGTTATACATGTGCGGTAATGCAGGTCCACTCCAGCTTCTAGTCATCGTAAACCGAGCAATTCAGTTATGCCAAAATTGAGCAATACGAAAATTCAGCGGGCTTTGGCAACATTGTTTTCACTAATTTTTACAATCAGTGCATTCGCCCAAGTCACTGATGCCCGCTTCACCCCCAGTGATGACTACAGCATAGACGAGACATTCTTCAAACTACCTAGTGGCCGGTCAATTGGAGCGACTTCTGGTTTGGCAATCGATCCCAATGGTTCGTCTTTCTGGGTCTTTGATCGCTGTGGTGCAGAAGACTGCCGAGCTTCTGATCTTGCCCCTATTATGAAATTCGATCGGGAGGGTAATCATCTTCTCAGTTTTGGCGCAAATCTGTTTCAGCGACCCCACGGGTTATTTGTGGACAGGGATGGCAATGTTTGGGTAACCGATGATGTCGGTTCGCGTGACATTGATACTGTTAGCGAACGCAAGGGACATCAGGTTTTCAAGTTTAGTTCCGAAGGAGAGTTGCTCCTGACTTTGGGTAAACCGGGTGTTTCGGGAATCAGGCCGGGGACTTTCAATATGCCTTCGGCGGTACTCGTTGCACCCAATGGCGACATCTTTGTTGGTGACGGTCATGGTCCTCGCTCCAATGCTCGCATAGTGAAGTTCAATTCTCGTGGAGATTATCTCATGACATGGGGTTCATTTGGCGAGGGTCCTTATGAGTTTCATACGCCTCACGCGCTGGCAATGGACTCCGCTGGAAGGCTATTTGTCGGTGATCGTGGTAACAAGCGAGTGCTTATTTTTGATCAGTCCGGTAACTTTCTCGATGAGTGGACGCAGTTCGGTCGACCCAGCGGCATGTTCATAGATGACAATGACCTTCTCTATGTAGCCGACTCCTCATCTTCTAACAATGCGCAATCTAATCCTGGTTTCGAAGAAGGTATTCGCGTTGGGAGTGTGAGTGACGGCCGCGTTATCCTGTTTATTCAGGATCCAGATGCCAGCGGTAGTCAAGAGGGAGTGGTTGCTGACAGTGATGGAAACATCTATGGCTCACTCACAGCAGGCATGGCTTTGCGGAAATATTCACTATCAAAGTGAGTAGTGAAAATTCATAAGGGAAAAGGGAAAAGGGGAGTAACCATGAAGTCTCGATTGAATCCAATTTATTTGCTGGTCGGCTGGGTTTGCTTGTATGTGCCTATCGCATCAGCACAAACAAATTCATTAGATCCAAGAACTGCCTTGCCCTCTGCATGTATTGCTCCTTCTGAACAAACTGGCGGTCTGGATTTTACTGCCGATTCGTCCTACCTCCGATTAGGCAGTGCAGGTAATGAAACCTACGCTTCAATTGATGGTGAACGCATGAAGCATCTCGTCGAACAACAGGCTGAAATTGCTCGACGTTATAGGCAGGCTGACAATCAGTACTGGGGGCGAATTATTGGTACTAGCGCTGATAGAGAAACAGCAGAATGGATGATGGACCAGCTACGCCAATCAGGAGCAGAGGATGTACGACTTGACTCTATTGCCTTACCAACTCAATGGTTTCCTCAAAGCTGGCAGCTAACTGTTGAGAGTGATGGTGAAGCCACAGAGTTGGCCTCTGCCTGGCCAGCCTATGGCTCGGTCGGAACTTCTCAGGCGGGTGCAAAGCTTGAGTTAATAGATGTTGGTTTAGGCATGGCTACTGATTTCCAGGGTAGAGATGTGAGTGGAAAAGCGGTTGTTATACACTCAATAGCAACCAGTAGCACCGTATTCAATTCGGCGCGCAGAATCGGTGCTTTAGAAAGAGCAGAGCGATTGGGAGCAGCAGCAATATTTTTGGTACTCGAATTGCCAGGAAATTTGCAAACCGCGTTCTACGATGTAGGCACATCAGTACCAACTTTTTCAATTGGCTCGGAGGATGCTGCCCTTCTACAACGCTTGCTCACCGATGCGGCGACGACTGAGCCAGTTGAGATCGATGTCCAGCTCGACGTTGATTATATAGACGGTTTAAGCACTTCCAGCGTGCGCGGCGAAGTGCCTGCAGCATCACCTGATGCCGAGAAAATTATTATTGTTGCCCATCGCGATGCGTACTTTGAAGGAGCTGCAGACAATGCTTCCGGTGTTGCCACCGCTCTGGAACTAATGCGCTACTTCGCGCAAATTCCAAAAGCAGAGAGAAAACGAACGGTAGAAATTATTGGTACTCCGGGACATCATAATATTGCGAGAACAGGTTTTAGTTGGCTTTATGAGAATCGAGAATCCATACTCGACAAAGCTGTGTTGTTGATCAATGCAGAACATACTGCCCACGCGCTGATTGATCGCTTCAATGATGAGCTTTGCACCACCAATACAATGGGGCCTTTTTCCTGGCAAATAAATGGCTCAAATAAATTGGCAGAAGTAACACTGCAGACCTTCGATGAATTTGGCATTACGCGTTGGGCTGAGACGGGCGGACCGGTGGGCGAAATCAGAACTATAGCCGATCTTGTTCCTTCAATTGTGTTGATGCATGCGGGCGTTTTGCTGCATACCAATATAGAAACAACCGAAGCTATTCCCGCGGCTAGCCTTGCTGCTACAACAAGAGCTTATGCCAAAATAATTGAGCAGGTGAACAGTATGAGTCAATCTGAACTAACGCAGTAACATGAATGGTGCCAAGTCTGCTATCTTGGGCTTCGCAAACAATTACTATAAGAATATTAGCTAAGAAAGATGACTTTGATGACAAATAAATTTTTGCTCTTCCTTGTTATATTTTGCTTCAGGATATAAATTGAAATAGTCGGGTTCCTAAAATTCTCCATCCGTATTAGGTGCTCATCTCCATAAAATTCTCAGGTAACCAGTTTATGAAAACATTTCGATCCTTAACATTTTTACTTCTGTTGTTATTCGTCAAGACACTAAGTGCGCAGTCGGTAGAGACAGGTTTTCTCGATAGAAGCATTATCCATGATGGTGTTGAGCATCGTTATCAGGTGTATATCCCTTCTAACTATGACGCAGCTGAAGACTGGCCCGTTACCCTTTTTCTTCATGGCGCAGGTGAGCGGGGTAATGATGGTTTGAAGCAAGCAGAAGTTGGATTGGGTCGGGCGATTCGGCTTAATCCTGACAGGTGGCAGACTCTTGCTATTTTCCCTCAAGTGCCTACAGGAGAGTCATGGCAAGGGGTTGCGGGAGAAATAGCGATGGCGGCGCTGGATGCAACCATCGCAGAATATTCTGCAGATGCAAATCGGCTCTATCTAACCGGCCTTTCGCTTGGCGGCAATGGAACCTGGTATCTGGGCTATCACCACACTGAGCGGTTCGCAGCATTGGTAGCAATTTGTGGATTTGTCGATTTGGGCGATCGATTTCCGAGTTTCTTGACCGACACAGAGAACACTTTCTCCGCGTTGGCAGAAGACTTGTCCGATACCCCTGTGTGGATTGTGCACGGTGACGCAGATGTTGTTGTTCCAGTTGGGCAATCCCGCAAGATGGCCGAAGAATTGGAAGCTGCGGGGGCGGAAGTGCACTACACCGAGTTACCAGGCATTAATCACAACTCCTGGGATGCGGCTTACTCCAATACTGACCTTATAGACTGGATGTTTGAGCAGGAGCTCTAGTAAGTAATCAATTGAGACAGCTTGAATAAACGGAGTAGCGAGTCCGCGCTGAATATTTCAACTCAGATTACAATCATCAACATAATATTAGGCAAGAATTATGACGTTAACAAAAAGGATTTCTCTACTTTTTCTATTTGTATGTTGCTCTCAGGCTCTGCAAGCACAGGATGATGATTTCGTTTTCTATTCTGACCTGGCACGAGATTGGTATCAGGGTGGAGATTACTTCGAATGGACCTCAACCACTGAAGACAACGATAACGCGAAGGTAAATATTTTTTACAGAACCTGGGGCGACGAAACTAAACCGAAGCTGGTGTTGATTCATGGTTTCCCGAATTCCAGTTTCGACTATTACAAAATGATTCCTTTTCTTGAAGACGACTATCACATAGCGACACTGGACTTTCCCGGTTCCGGATTTTCAGATAAGCCGCTGGATGGTTTCAACTACATGTTGGCAGAGAATGCAGAGATCGTTGACCATTTTGTTCGTGAAGTGGTCGGGTTTGAAGACTTCGCGCTGTATACCCATGATCGCGGTGTGAGCATAGGTCTAGCCTTCCTCGGCAACTACCTGGATAACCCTGACCCCGGTTACACCGTTAATTATCACTTTCTATCGAACAGCGGAATGTTTCTCCCGCTGGCGAATCTGTCGCCCATGCAAATGAGAATGCTCGATACTGATACCGCCGAACGAATGCTTGCTTCCCGCGCAGCACAAGCCAGACGCACCGAAGGCGAGCCGGAATCACTTGCCTACTCGGATATCTTCGCATTCAATCAGGGTAATATTTCCTTGATCTTTGTTGGCCGCTACTTGTTGGAGCGCCAGGTGAATGAAGTGCGCTGGCTTGAGAATTTACCGCGCAGCCCTGTACCCGTGGCCTATCTTTGGGGCTTAGCCGACAACGTGAATCCCGTTCGAATTTCCAATCATGTTTGGGATACCTATCTAAATGACAGAGACGTCGACAGTAGCTTTTGGGTATTGCCAGCAGCCGGTCACTATCCTCAGCGCGACAACCCGGAAGAAGTCGCGAATGTAATTCGCATGGCTCTGACAGGTGAGTTACCCGACCGTGAATCTGAAGAAGCTTTTATGCGGAACTATGGGGCAGCTAGAGCAGATGAAGATGCAGTCTTTGTGGGGCATTCAAAAATTGAGGAACTGGACTTCCCTAGTTCTATCGAATACACCCCGTCGGGCTATCGTGTCATAGACTAGCTTAGCGACCTGTCCATTTCGGTTTTCGCTTTTCGATAAACGCGGCTCTTGCTTCCTTGCCATCTTCGCTGTCAAAGGCAGCGGAAAGAGCTTGTAGAGCCGCCTCCGGAACGTCTTTGAAAGGCATATCTTCCATTTGGTACATCAAATCTCGTGTGCGCTTTAATGCAAGGGGCGACATTTGGCAGAGTTTTAAAGCCAATTCTTCTGTTGCTGTGGCGAGCTCATTCGAAGGTACGACACGAGTAATCAATCCTAGTTGATAGGCTTCCTTTGCGCTGATCGGTTCCCCCGTGAATATGAGTTCAGCAGCGCGCATGCGCCCGATTAATCGCTGTAAGAACCAGACATGCATGCCGGGAGGGCCGGCCAAGTTGGGTACGCCGGGATATCCAAAGTCCGCATCGTCTGCGGCGATTACCATGTCACAGGCGAAGGCCAACGTGCACGCGCCTTCTCTAACGTAACCATGCACCGCCGCAATGACTGGCATGGAAAGGCCGCGAACTATTTTCAATGTCTCCACGTAAAACAGCCGCAGAAACTCTTCCATGTCTGCGCTTTCGAACTGCATTAAATATTTTAGATCGACACCGGCAGAAAGCCCTTTCCCGGCCCCGCTCAAAATAAGAACCTTCGCATTCTTATCGGCATCAGCAGCCTTCAGTGCGCAGTGATACTCCAGGGCAGATTCTTTATCGATTAGATTGAGTGGCGGCTTATCCAGTTCTATTCGTGCTATGCCTGATGCGACTGAATAGTTGAGAGTTTTGTAGTTGCTGTCAGTCACTGGCACCTCTTTATTGGATGATCAATATTAATTGCCAGCATTGCTTCTGCCTTGCTTGCTGCTTAAAGTAAAATTTGTGAGTCGATAGCCGCCAAGGTTTGTAAAGCTCTCGCCTCCAATCCCTCGTCGGTGGCGCTGCTAACTGGATGATCGATTATTGCGTAAGCATAGCCCGGCATACCTAAGACCTTCGCCATGAGATCGGCGGCGCTAACGAAATTGCTGGTCATTACGCCAACCGCAGGTGTACCCACTCGCTCGCTGCTAATTGCGTCATGCAAACTGCACGACGAGCAGCTGCCTCAGTCGCCCAAACCGGTGATGGCCAGATCCCAGTTCCTTGCTTCGTCGATGATCTCATCTTCAGCCGGAGCGCTGTAATTAGATTTTGTTCGCAGAATTACTTCGGCCACTCGATAGCGCTCCCGAAGCAACCTGTCCACATGAGCAAAGAATCCTGCTGTTCCTTCTTTGCCATTGGAGATAAGCCCGACAGTCTTGCCTTCAAGACTCTGCAATCGAGGTGCTGGCTCCAAGGTAACTACCGTAGACTCGCTGGTAGGATTGAGTACACGAATCGTCATAGTGTCGTTTCCTTATAGATATCATTACTGCAGGCTGAACTGCTAAGTAAGTTCAGCCTGCTCAATTTAGTTATTGCGCCGCCGGTGGCTCGCAATCCACGCAGGCACCGATTGCTACGGTGACCGCTTGGCTCTTCGTTCCCAACCAGGGTGGAATTATGGCGCCGAAACCGCCCGCCGGACCGCCAGCGGCAACCAACAGAAGGTGATCCGGGCTAGGTAATGCACAATACTCGGTATCGCCTTTATCGCGAATTACCGAACCCTTGCCTACGGTTGACCATTCCGAACGCTTTATGCGGGCTTTTTCAAATAGGTAGTTTGCTATTTCAGTTCTCCCCCAGCCAGCCGCTCGCATGTGTTCCCGATGTTGGGCCGGCATAACAACTACATAGTTTCCCGACCAGATTGAGTAGTTGCGCATATTGGCACGCATTTCGGCAGCGTAGGTATCCAGAATTTCCTCGGGCTTGGTGGTCCATTCATTCATAATCTGTCTGGGAGCACAGGCCGCAAGCACCGTTACCGCCGAGGCTTCCTTTGGTATATCCCGAGACTCAGCCAAGGAAGGCCAGTTACTATTCTCCTCGTCCTCAGCAATGCAGTAACTTATCTTGCCGGGATGGCCGAGGGTAGACCGATCAATAGCGCCAGGACTCACTTGTAATATATTTATTAGGGCAAGGCGAATGGCTCTGCCAATAACGGAGGTCGCGCGGTCTGAGCTACCCAATACATTGAAGTCGCTGCGGGTACCAATCTCTTGCCTGATAGGGCCGTTCAGAATTACCAGAATTGCGCAGCCGCCAGTGCTAGCCGTTGTTCCGTGTAATAGAAATTCGTCTTTTAGCATGGCCATCCAGGCGGAGACCACAGCGGGGAAGTGCATCGGTAGACAGCCTGCCATAACGGCGTTTATCGCCAGCTTCTCAGCATCGATTGTTCGCTCACGCACCGGCTCTATACCGATAATCTCATTAGGCGGCATGAGCACCCAATCTAGACAGGCTTGCACCGCTTCTGGAGTTGGCGGGACGATAGGAAATCCGTCGGTCCAGCCCCTGCTATGATAGAACTCCTGCACATCGTCAGAATCATCTATATCGAAATATTGGGAATTTAATGCAATAGACATTGTGCTGCTGTCCAACTGAAAGATTAGCTAACAATTCTATCAAAAATCGTTAGGCTCTTTTTGCGAAAGGGGATAGTAAGTCGAAGGAGCCAGAGCGTCGGTTGATGTTCCGACATTTTGACTCCTAACTACGAACTCTAACTACAAATCCTCACTACTGTCTGGTACCAGAGACACCAAAATCGCCGAAGTCGCTGGAAAAATCTCCTGACAGGGAGTCGCCGTCGACAGAGCCGCTGAACTCCAGACTTAAGGCCTGACCACCGGCATCGATGTCTACGGCAAAGCTGATGTCATTACCATCGAACATAATTCCTTCTATGTTCTGATTACCCTGATCGCTTCCCATTATCCCGGTTCCATCGGCGGCAAGAGTCCAGGTTCCGCCTTGTTCGCCTACAGGGGTGTTGATGCTCACATCCCAGATTCCTACTCCTGGTGGGGCCGAGGGTGTCGAGGAACACGCGGCTAGAAGAACCAGAGCTGCTAAGAACCAGGTTCTTTTGATCAATTTTGACATAATAAGTCTCCTTAAACTAAGAGTGTGTGTTTCTGAAACTAATGCTTAACCCGTCCACATACTACACTTTCATTGAGCAAAGGGTAACAGAGGCGGCCCAATTCGCAGAAGTGGAATAAATCATCGTTTGACCACAGTAACTTGCAAAATGAAAGTCAGTGAATTAGGCTTTCCCTATGAATAAAAAGCTTTCACGCTCTCTCTCCGAACGGAGTCCTTGTCCTGTTTCTACAACACTGGATCTGGTTGGTGACAAATGGACGCTGCTAATAATTCGAGATATCGGATTCTTTGGTCGTCATCGGAATAAAGATTTTCAGCAGGGGGTAGAAAATATCCCGAGTAATATACTAGCCAGTCGATTGAAAATGTTGCTGGATAAGAAGTTGATCTATAGAACTCCTTATCAAAATAACCCAGTTAGATACGAATATTTTCTCACGGAAGCAGGTGAAGGTCTTTTGCCAGTCATAAAGGCTATGGCAAATTGGGGCAGAGACAATGTCGCTGGAACCTATATGCCTCGCAGACTTCAGTGAGCTTTGTCTGGGTTATGGCGTGCATTTCTAGCAACTTGGATTATGAAAGTGACAGGTTTAGCTTCGGGCCAGAAATTTTGAATTTGAAATCTAGTCATAGTAGGAATGGTAATGGTTGATATATCAACAGCAGATACGGCATCTAACATCGGCGAAAATATTTTCAAATCACCTTCGCGCCGTAGAATGCGGAAAGTATTGGATATTATAGGTTGGCCTGTTGTAGTTCTGCTTCTTTTTGTAGGCCTCAGTTCTCTGTTTGGTCGAGTAGAATTTATGAATGAGGCATTCTCACAACAAGTCGCCAACCCAGAAGAAGGAATTGGCGAATTTGGTATTCGCTACATTCAGCACTATTTTATGGCTGGAATTCATTTGGTCTTTGGGTTTGTTGTCTATGTCTGTGCTCCTTTTCAGTTTATGACAAGCATCCGCAAACGGTTTATTGGTTTTCATCGCTGGACTGGCAGAGCATGGATGGTTAGTGGTGCGATAGCAGGTTTCACCGGGGCATTTTTTGGAATTGTCTGGCCGTTTACAGGCCATCAGGGGTTTGGGTTAGTGCAAACCGCTATCAACGCTATTATTGGGCCTTTCACACTTTATTGCTTGTACAGGGCTTACAGCAATATTCGAGCGCGTAACTTTGGCGCTCACAGAGAATGGATGATTCGTACTTTTGCGGTGATGTTGGGAGTGGCTACACAGCGGGTATTGATGATAGTTCTCATCCCGCTAACAGGGTTGCCTTATGAAATTATGTTTGCGAGTTGTATGGTTCTTGGTATGGCAATCAATATCCCAGTAGCTGAATATTGGATCAGATTGACCAGAACGCCCGGCAACGGCAATCAGCATTGGAAATTCATGGATGGGAAATTGGCTGCCTAAATGGTGGTGCCCATGTGAAAGGTTAAGAGAGCCACAATTTCACTACCAACAATAAGACAGTTACATTGACGAAAGAAATTTAAGACAACAAATATACTTCAAAGAGTATGGGAGATAATAGGTAAATGATAGAGAAAGTACTGCGGCGGTTTTTGAGCGTTAGTTTGTTAGCAGTCTGTTTGATATCCAGCGCAATGGCGCAACAGGATGTACAGCAAGAGACTGATGAGAATTCAAATGTCACCTATTCGGCAAATTATTTTGCTGAATTCAATCCTTTAACAGTTAATGACATGTTGGATCGAGTGCCGGGCATAGATTTGATCCTGGAACAAGGATTCAACTCTTCCAGCTTTGGTGGTGGTAATCGCGGACTGGGATCCAGCGCTCAAATTCTAATCGATGGCAAACGCCTTGCCGGCAAAGCCAACGAGGCAAGAAGTCAGCTCGATAGAATCTCTGCAGACCAGGTGGAATCCATCGAAATTGTTCGTGGTACCTCAAGCGATCTTGATGTGCAAAACAGCGGGCAACTGGTAAATATAATTTTGCGCAGTGCGCAGACACGATCGAGCTTGACCACGGAGCTCAATGCAACCCACTTCTTCGATGGTGAAATTGAACCAGGCGGCTCTATTGCCTGGACAGGTCAAAGCGGACGCCTGAGTTATTTAGTAAGTGGTGGACTAAGAACCGGCTATCGTCATACAGAGAATATTGAAACCAGCTTTAATGGAGACCTTTCTCCAAATGATACACGCGATGAGGATCGCTACTCTGATCAACAAACCTATTCCTTTAATAGCAATCTTGCCTATGCTTTGAGTAACGGTGACAGGATTGCATTTAACTTGCTCTACAATGACAGCGACCCACCTCAAAGTCTGTTTCGTACTACCACAGATTTTAACGCGGCGACTCCGATAGTTAGCTATGTAAGGGAGTCCACTTCTGCCACATCGGAAGATTGGGAATTCGGTGGTGACTACGAACATGGCTTTGAAAATGGCAATAGATTCAAATTTCTTTTCATCGTCAATGAGAAAGAACGCACGGCAACTCGGGAGAGATATGCCTCCACTTTGTTAGGAGGAACTGAATCAAAAAATTTGTTTCTAGATACTACAAGCCGCAATCAGGAAAAAATTGGGCGAGGATCATACACCCTAAATTTGTCTGCCAGCCAAGGGCTCGAAGTGGGCTTGGAAGCAGCGCAGACCACTCAAGATTCAGGATTGCGATTGGGATTGCCTAGCGGTGGGGAAGGTTCGCCAAATTTTGGTGGCCTCTCCCCAATTCCATTTCCTAATGCATTTTCAACTGTTGAGGAAGTTCGCTACGAACCCTTTGCTATTCATAACTGGCAGATCAATGAGCGTATGTCCCTGGAAAGTTCATTGGTAGCAGAATACTCGGAGATCGAACAAAAGGGTGATGTGAATAACAAGCGCGATTTCGACTTCATAAAGCCAAAGTTGGATTATCGTTTCGATGTGAGTACCTCTGTGCAATTTAATGCAAGCTTGGAAAAAGTTGTGTCGCAGCTTAGCTTTGCGGACTTCTCGAGGGCAACCAATGACAGTGATGATGATCAAGACACAATAGCCGGTAATCCTGAACTGGTGCCGGAAGAGAGCTTAAGGCTGGAGGCCGGCGTGGACCTTAGGCTGCCAAATGATGGAGGGGCGATAAATTTGCGAGCCTTCTATTATGATTTTGACAACAAAATCGGCAGAGTCGATGCATCAACTGTTATTACCGATCCTCAGTCAACCAATGGCAATGTCGGTCCTGCAAAGTCTTACGGCTTAGCAAGTAATCTCAGTTTGCGCCTGGGATTCCTGGGTATGCCAACAGCATTGCTAACTGCTGCGCTGACAGTGCAGGAATCCAGTATTAAGAACGATCTTTTCCCAACGGAAAATGACTTGCGTTTTCCTCCTTATGATCGAGGAGGTTTCCGTATAGGATTTCGCCAAGATGTCTCGGCATTGGCTCTTAGCTATGGTCTTAACTACAACTCAAGAATTAACGGCAACCGTACCTTGCACGACATTAATAATCGCGCTGAATTGGTGTTTCCAAGCAACCTGAGTGTTTTTGTTGAGAGAGTTTGGTTTGGTGGACTAAGCTATAGATTCGAAGGTCGTAACCTCGAAGATTTTGAAGGCTGTGGTGAGCGGCGTCGATTCAATGGATATCTTCGTGATGGGATATTACAGGAGATTGAATTTCCTTGTTCCAGAAGTGGAATGCAATTTGTGCTCAAAATCAGAGGTACATTTTGATGTGTACCGGGCTGGGTTAACGAGATCTCCAGTATTTTTGGGAGAGTTTCGAGAAATAGTAATCGACTGATCAAAAAGAGGAATAAGGGATGAAACCTGTTTGTATGGTTATTGGAGCAGGTGCCGGTATTGGTGGCACCGTAGGCAAGCGATTCGCGCAGGAAAATTATCATTCTGTACTGTGCCGGCGAAGCGATAAAGAAGGCCTTGAAAAACTGGTTTCTCAAATACAGGACAACGGTGACGATGCGTCCGGGTTTCTTCTTAATGCGGTTGAAGAAGATAGTATTGAAGAGCGTATTGCAGCTGTAGAATCAGATATTGGCCCTATCGAAGTACTGGTATTTAATCTTGGTGCTCAGATTGGCAATCGCTCCCTCGAAGATACCTCAGCCAAGGTGTTTGAACTGGGCTGGAGAATGGCAACGCTTGCTCTTTTTCGAACAGCATCCGCACTATTGCCACTAATGGAAAAACGGGGTGGAGGTACTATGCTGGTTACATCATCCACCGCTGCTGTCCGAGGAAATGCTTTTCAACATTCCCATGCCGCTGCAATGGGCGGCCGACGTATGCTCTGCCAATCATTAAGTGCGGAATATGCAAGTAAAGGTGTTCATGTGGCGCACATCGTTATAGATGGCTCTGTTGATGCACCTGATACACTGGGTAAAATGTTGGGTGCTGAAAAATTTCAGCAACTAAGAGAAGAAAAAGGAATGGGGCAGGATGGCTTGATGCTGCCAGAGAAAATTGCAGAGACATATTTACACCTTCATCGGCAACATCGTTCCGTATGGACTCACGAATTAGACTTGCGTTCATTTTCAGACTTGGCCTGGTGGAATCACTAGGTGGAATCTAACAATAGTGGTAATACTTTTGCTAACTTTGTCGCCGTTTGTTTTCTAAGCTTCTATTTATGAATACCAAATTTCTATGAATGATCCAGACATTACTCTTTGGGGAGCAGGCACTAGTCGCACAATACGGCCAATTTGGATTGCTGAAGAGCTTGGTCTGAGTTATACATTGAAGCCGATAGGGCCGAGAACCGGGGAAACTCAAACTGAGAGCTATACTCAAATTAATCCCAAGCAGAAAATCCCTGCTCTTGAAGATGGTGAATTGCTACTTTCGGAAAGTGTGGCTATATGTTGTTATTTGGTAAATCGATATGGCTCGTCGGCCACGATAGCTCCACCTGCTTCTGTTGAAGAACAAGCGAAGCTAGATGAATGGCTCAGTTTTATTTATGGCGAGCTTGACGAAACCAGTCTTTATGTCTTGAGACGTCACGAAGCTCTGGCGTCCATCTACGGCGAGGCTCCTGGTGCTATTGAGGCAGCAAGAGCATATTTTCGGAAACAGGTTGCTGTTGCTGATAAGCATTTGCGAGACAATCAGTTTCTTGTGAATAACAAATTTGGTGTTTCCGATGTTTTTCTGACTACCTGCCTTGGCTGGGCAGTGTCATGCGGCATCGATTTGACAGGCAATTTAGAGAGCTATCAGAAGCGGATGACTGATAGATCTGCGTATCAGGCAGCAAAAGCACAAAACACGAAGTAGTCTGTAGCAAAAAGGCAAAAACAATGGGACCTTTACACGGAATAAAAGTTTTGGATTTGACCAGTATGGTTTCAGGTCCGGTCGCGGCAATGATGCTGGGCGATCAGGGCGCAGACGTTATAAAAGTCGAGCCAACTCATGGTGAACAATTGCGGCACACGGGTGAGCAGCACAACGAGATAGCGCCGACGTTCTACTCTTGCAATCGCAACAAGAAATCTCTGGCACTCGACCTTAAGAGCGATGCTGGAAAGGAAGTGCTTTGGAAACTCATAGATGATGCCGATGTACTGCTGCAAAATTTTCGACCGGGTGCTATCGAGCGAATGGGTTTTGCTGAGGAAAAAGTGAGGAAGCGCAACTCAGGTATTATCTTTGTCTCTATAAGCGGATTTGGGGAGAAAGGTCCTTACGCTCACAAACGGGTTTATGACCCGATTGTGCAGGGTCTTTCGGGAGCCACCGACATACAGATGAATCGGGATACAGGAAGGCCCGGCATGTTCCGAATAATTATCGCCGACAAAATTTCTGCCCTAACAGCAGCCCAGGCGATTTCGAGTGCGTTGTTTCATCGAGAGAGGTCTGGAAACAGAGAGGGCCAGCACATTAAGTTGTCTATGTTGGATGCCTCAATCGCCTTTTTCTGGCCTGAGGGTATGAGCGGTTTAACCTTCGCCGAGAAGGAAGAGAACCATAAGAAGTCATTCTCATCCATCGATCTGGTATATGAGAGCAATGATGGTTATATCACCCTCAGCACAATTTCAAATAAAGAATGGGAAGGCTTATGTGTTGCTCTAGATCGAAAGGAGCTTATCAATGACGAGCGTTTCGCCACAGCCATAGCCCGCAGGCGGAATGTCGCGGAAAGACGAGAGATAGTGGGCGAAGAAATTTCAAAACGACCTACAAAAGAATTACTGGAAACTCTGGATGTCCATGACGTGCCGTGCGCTCCCTTGCTAAGCCGGCAAGAGATTTTGGATCACCCTCAGATAGTGGAGGGTGGAACAATCTGTCGGGAGGTAGTAGAAGGATTTGGGGAGGTGCGTCAACCGATCCCTGCTGCGCAATTTCAATTGACAGAAAGCTCTCTGCGAATGCCTGCCCCTAAACTGGGACAGCATAGTCTGGAGATACTAGCTAACCTTGGATATAGCGAAACTGAACGCGATGAGCTAGTTGACAAGAACATCGTTCGTCAGGCGCAGGCGAGCTAGGTGAAGAATTAGAGAGAAGAATTAAAGCGGACATAATTATTTGCTATTTGAAATAAATCTGTCCCTTTTTAATTCCCTTTTCTAAATCGAGAGTGTACAAACAAATAGTAGATCTATCCTTATTTACTCTGCGGAGAGAGAGTTATGAATTTTCAGCTTGTTCAAGGCGCATCCAATAGTTTCAATAAACTATCGCTATTATGCGTGATACTAGCTACTAGCCTGGTGTCTTCGCTGGTCACAGCAGAAGATGCAGACTGGACCCCTCCCCGAACCATCTTTGGCGTACCGGATCTGCAGGGGTATTGGACCAATATGTCGCAAACGCCATTCGAGCGACCGGTGGCTCTGGGAACGCAGAGCAGCTACACCGAAGAAGAAGCCGCGAAGATGGAAGCCCAGATAGCCCTGCTGGACACTTTGCGCTTCTTGCCGAGTGATCCCGATCGTGGGGCACCTCCGGCGGGTGAATTTGACGAATTAGGCACGGATCTCGCCTTCATCCCAGAATTGGGGGGCAAGGTTGCCGAATTTTATGGGGAATACCGTACTTCCTTGATCATCGATCCACCCGATGGGCGCTTGCCGCTACGTGAAGACAGCGTGGATATTTATGATGAATGGCGCGCCGCAGGCTTTGGTGATTACGATGGCCCCGAAATTCGACCCGTAAGTGAGCGTTGCGTGCTGACAGGAGCGCCTCTCCCGCAAATGCTTCGACTGCAGGGTGATAATTTTCAGATTGTTCAGACTAATGAATATGTGGTGATACTCAACGAATATGGCTATGAGACGCGTATTATTCGTTTAAATAGCAAACATCCCCTTAATGGTTTTAATAAATGGATGGGAGATTCAATCGGCCACTTCGAAGGCGATACCTTGGTGGTTCATACGAAAAATTTCAGACCAGAACAATCCATGGCTTGGGGCGACTTATATCCTTATCTGAAATCATCGGATCAGCTCGAGGTTACCGAACGCTTCACTATGATGTCCGGGAGTGGCTTGAAGTACAGCTATGTGGCTTCCGATCCAGAAATCTATACTCAGTCTTTCACCGTGGAAACTCCATTTGAGCGATTGCCTGAAGGTCAGCGCTTCTATGAGTTTGCTTGCCACGAAGGTAACTATTCGATGAAAAACATCATGTCCGGTGCTAGACGACAGGAATTGGACAAGCAGGATTAACTTATCTGGTTCTTTTGTCAGAGGAGTGGCGTCAATATACTTGCCAGCTACGTTGGCATGGGCTCGCGCGTTTACAGCGTTGGTAGTAGAAATTAGTCGACAGTCTTATGGGGTGTGCTGGCATTAATCGCATGTGAGATTGTGTATGTCGATGGTTTCTTATCGGCTGTCATTCTTACAGCCAATGCTTCATGCTAAGCTCAATTCAATGTTCTAATCTCGGTGTAAATCGTTAGTTCAATTTCCTAACACTGTTTAGCGGGATTGAACCTTGGATGCTGCGATTGTTAAACCTCTCGATCCTTCAAATTACAGGCGATGCTGTTCATGAGTACAAAGAAACCTCTCGAAGGTTATAAGGTTGTAGACTTCTCCGCTGTATTCGCAGGACCAATCTGTTCCCGTTATTTATTGGACTGCGGTGCCGATGTGATCAAGGTGGAAACTCCTGCCGTTGGCGATCTCACTAGGGGCGTCGATGGAATAAGCCGTGTGTTCAGTCATTTTAATGCGGGCAAGCGTAGTATCGCCGTCAACCTTAAAAGTGAGGCTGGCCAGATCTTAGTGAAAAGGCTAATAAGTGATGCTGATATCGTCATTGAAAATTTTCGCCCTGGCATCATGGCCAAGTTTGGCTTGGACTATGAAAGCCTCAAAAAAGAAAACCCTAAATTAGTCTATTGTTCCATTTCAGGTTTTGGGCAGTCAGGTCCCTACGTGAATCGCGCCGCCTACGCCCCCATCGTACATGCCGCCAGTGGTTTTGACAGTGTTCAAACTAGCGCCCAGGGAGATGAAAATCTTCGCCCTCCCAACTGGGATATTATGGTCGCCGATATTCTGACCGGCACTTATGCTTTCGCTGCCATCCAATCTGCACTGTTGGGCTTGGAACGGCATGGGGTCGGGGAACTCATCGATGTAAGCATGATGGAATCGATGATGAGCCTGATTCCGGCGCACATCCAGGCTGCACAGATGGAAGAACCGGCGGTGATTGGCCGCTTCCACCCGGTGAAGGTGAAAGATGGTTTTGTAATGTTATGCGTGGTGTCGGACAAGAACCTGGAGAGTTTGTCTAAGGCTCTGAACAGACCAGATTTGTTATCAGATCCGCGCTTCGTGCGGGGGCCGAGATCGGCGAACTTCAATCAACTGGCGATGGAAGTTGAACAGTGGTCTGAGACGCTTACCGCACACGAATGTGAAGAGGCTCTGAATCTTGCCGGAGTACCTTGCAGCATTTATCAGCAAGTAGAAGATTTGTTTGCTCATCCGCAAGTGGTAGAACGAAATTCATTTACGTCTCTGTCTAATGATCAGCTGGGTGAATTTCTGATTCAGAATATGCCAGTCAAATTTAGTCAATCTGACAATGCAGCATCTACTTGGGCGGCGAGGTTGGGGGAGCATACTGATGAAGTGTTGAGGGAGAGCTTGAAGTTAGACGCGACGCAGATCGATGAGTTGCGTGATGGTGGGATTGTTGCTTGAAGGCATGGGTGAAGTTGGTGGAATCAAAGAGATTAAAGTAATTTGATTCTAGTAATTGTCGTTTAGAGTCGTCAATCAAAATATTTTGACCCCTTTGATCCTAATCGACCCGCAACCGACTAAGTATGTCTCTCTGCTAATCAGTAGGGGACGCAGTCAGAAACCTAAACCAACCGGCTACCTTTTCTAGATTTTTATAGTTTGACTGTGGCAGGTAGTGCTCTTCGATTTCCTGCTCATTCAAATGAGTATTGATACGCAACCCCATCTCATTCAAGTATTGTGTTACCTGAGAGTCATCAATGGTGAATTTAAACGGCTCCGCTTGGCGGTACTTGGCCCACGTTTCGCGCCAGGTTTTTACACCGTAGTATTTATCTACATCGCTGTCGGCAATGGTGGCAATATAATCAAATACCAACAGGCTCTCCTTGTTTTCACACGTGCTGACGAACTGCAATGTAGCATCAACCGCTGCTTGCTCCAGGTACATACTCACCCCTTCCCACAAGAACACAGTCTTAACTTTACTATCGTATCCAGCCTTCTGTAGAACCTCCGGCAATGATTCGAGATTGAAATTGATAGACGCAAAATTTAGATTTTCCGGGATAGATATTCCAGCTTGCTGTAAGCACTTCTTCTTTCTATTTTGAGTGGTCGCTATGTCTAGCTCGATGATCTTGCATTCTGAACATTGGTCGGCAAAACGGTACGCACGAGTATCAAAACCTGCGCCGAGTATAACAAGTTGTTTCGTGCCCTCTTTCATCGCACTCAATAATTGATGGTCGAAAAATGCAGTCCTTGCTAGCACATACTCAAATCCCCCGGGAGTGAACTTTCTACTCTTTTTTATCCCTAGTTTTCTTATAAAGCCAAACTTGACGAGGAATTTATGTGATGCGCTAATAAAATGCTCAGCCAAGTAGTCTGAGCCGATATTTGTTTCAGGATACTCTTTGCTCGCAACCGCTCGGTAACCCGCAGCCACCTCTGCTGTTTCTGAATGTTGGTGTTCTACACCCGCCTTCGACATGCCTTTTCTCTCCTCAATTACTTCTTATATACGCGAGCCTGACGTCCGTGTAAATCTTATCGACCTCGTCACCATCGGCCATTAAAATAGTAATTAGATTACCATCGCTGAGAGTGTGCCAAATATTATTCTTTTCAAATAAGTCGAGTACCTCATCTCTGATTTCTTTATTTCTTAATCTGAAGCTATCGGTTTCTAAGGCGCCAACTTCACTGTTTCCCTGGTCGCTAGCTCTAGTTTGATCTTCGATTGTTTCTCCAGGTGCTATAGCTTCGCGACTAGAGTCGCAGCTAGTTAGAAAAGCGATTAGGATAAGTATTGATTGAATTCTCATTTAGCTCACTTATTGTAAGGCTGTTCCGAAAAGGCTATTTTTGAGATAGTGATGCGTTAACTCCCAAAGTGTCAGAATTTGATGGTGACTTCCACCTAAATGTACAAACGGCACAGGGTTTTTTGGATCAAAGCACTTTGATTCTTAGTTGGAGAAACGGATTTAAATGTACGCAATTAGGGTGTGCTAAGAAGTGTGCTATTGTTTTCAAATCCAGATAGCAGGAAGTTACTGTATTATTACTTTGACGCTATTAATTAATTCTTTACCAACAGGGGAGGCAAGATGTCATGGGTAAATTTGGGAAAGCTGTGCTGGGTCTTGGAATCCTTCTGTTTGTCACTCTGCTGACTCTGCGCGTAACCGGGCTCGACCCCGAGTACATGGACTACACCACCGAGGAATACACTCAGAGAGGCCGCATGACTTGGCCCGGTTTGTGGTTATCGGGGGAAGTCGTGGGAGAGCCAGTTGATAATTGGGATTGGGTCAATGACGTAGATCACCCTGAGCGGGGCAACACCATAATGCTTGAGACTCGTACCTGGTATGGCATTCCGTACTCGGTTACGATCCTGCCAACTCCCCGCGGCGACGAACTCTATATAGGTGGCAGTGCAAGAGATGCCAGGCTGGAAAGAGAGTTTCCCCATTATAAACAGTGGTGGCAAAACGTTGAACGTGACCCGCGTGTGCGATTAAAGATCGATGGCAAGATCTATGAGATGACAGCGGCGCTGATTCACGACCCTGAAGAGCTTGCCGAGATTCTAGGCAGAGACGCGGTAACCACAACCGTGGCTGAAGACGGAACTGAGCAGATCGTTGCAAAATGGTATTATTGGCGTGTAGACCAGCGAAACATTGCGCAGTACTAGTTTAAGCCTTTAATTTGCATCACTTCCGGTTTGTAGATTTTATGAGTAACTCTGATTTATCTCGACTAGCAAATTCCTTCCTCCTTTCATTGTTAGCAATAGCCATTGCAGGCACTGCCCCGAGCAAAACTATCGCCCAGGAAGAAGAAGTCGAAGAGATTTTGGTCACTTCTACTCGAAGCAGGCGCAGCTTTGAGGACTTGCCTACTCGAGTGGAAGTGCTCGGTGGTGAAGAAATAAACGAAAAAGCCAATATGAAGCCCGGTGATATTCGTATGCTGCTGAATGAAAGCACTGGCATCTATGTTCAACAAACTTCGGCAACAAGCTTTAATTCCACTATTCGCATGCAGGGCCTGGATGGCAAGTACACGCAGTTGTTGCGTGATGGCATGCCTCTCTACAGCGGATTTTCCGGTGGCCTAAGTTTATTGCAAATCGCTCCTTTGGACTTGAGACAGGTAGAAGTTGTAAAAGGGGCGAACTCCACTTTGTATGGCGGCGGGGCGATCGCTGGTCTAGTTAATCTTGTTACTCGCAGGCCAAGTGATGAACCTGAGCTGTCTGTGCTTCTCAATGCAACTTCGGCCGACGGCTTGGATGCTAGTACATTCTACAGTGTTAGCAATGAATCATTCGGGACCACAGTGTTTGCTTCATATAACTCCAGTGAGGGTTATGACCCCGCAGGAAATGATCTAAGCGCAATTCCGGAATTTGAGCGCTGGACTTTGAACCCTAAATTATTTGTATACGGCGACGACAGTGAGTTGATGTTAGGTGTCAGCGTAGTAAATGAGAATAGGTTAGGCGGTGATATGAATTACATCGCTGGAGATCGCTCTCGGCCAGCCTATTATGAAGACAGCGCGACGCTTCGTGTTTCGAGCCAGCTAGAGTATTCGCGGATATTGGATTCGGGGAGTGAGTTGGTGATACGTAACAGCTTCAGTCGCTTCAACAGGGAATTGCTGGTACCTGATTTTGAATTCAGTGGCACGCAGCTTTCCAGTTTCTCAGAGGCGCACTTATTGGGCGGCTCGATGTCGATGGATTGGGTTGTTGGTATGAACCTATGGACTGAGGATTTTGATCAGGACTCCGGTTTTTCGGCAATGCAAATCGACTATGATCAGCAGACATTTGGTGTATTCGCGCAGGGCACTAAGTCTCTTTCGGGCACATGGTCACTCGAAGCCGGCCTACGGGTGGACAGCGATAGCGATTATGGAGAATTCTTCCTGCCTCGTTTGTCATTACTCTATACCGGCTTTGAAGATACCAGCATTCGTTTGGGAGGTGGTCTCGGCTACAAACTGCCGACGCCATTTTCGGAAGAAGCTGAGCGCATCCAGTTTCAAAATCTACTACCTTTGCAGATCGAAGATCTTGAAGTAGAGAGTTCCGCTGGAATAAATGCAGATATAAATCGCTCATGGCAATTGAATAATTTGCTCTCTCTCGACCTTAATTTACTTTTGTTTTATACCGAAGTGGACGATCCGCTAATGCTTGTTCCGCAAGTTGATCAGGCTTATTCATATCAGCAGCCACTCCCTTCTATCGATTCGCGCGGTACTGAAATTAATGCGGTTTGGCGTTGGAATGACTATAAGTTTTTCCTGGGCTATACCCATGCCGATGTGCAGGAGAACTGGAGGGATGAGACCCTTGACGCTGCTCTGATTCCAGAAGATCGGGTCAATATGGTTTTTGTATATGAAAGGGAAGATGATATCCGTGTTGGGCTTGAGGCTTACTATTATAGTCAACAGACTTTGGAGTCGGGCGCGCGAAGTCCTGATTACTGGATATTCGGGCTGATGATGGAAAAGGTATTCAGTGACGATTTTTCTCTATTTCTCAATTTTGAAAATTTTGGAGATACACGACAAACTCATGATGGCCCAATCTATACGGGATCGTTATCGAATCCCGAATTTGTAGACATCTATGCGCCGCTGGATGGCTTCGTGATCAATGGTGGGGTGAAGCTCTCTTTCTGATTCTTGTTTCGGATGAGTCCGCTGAGTGAATGCATATATACAGTTCGACTGTAGCCCACCTGGATTCAATATTACTTAGTAGAATAGCCAAGTATTTTTGCCAGCAGTGTTTCCATGTGAGAAGCTGAGTTCTACTTTCTACTAAAAAGCACTAAGGGTACTACTGATGTTTCGATACTGCTTAACCCTGATACTGATGCTGGCCACGCTACCGGCACTATCAGCCGAAGATCCGAATATTCGCGACTTGATGACCGCCGAGGAGTTTGCGGCTTCCGGGCTAAGCCGCTTGACCAGAGATGAAATGGAGGCTATTAATCGTTGGCTGGTGCGTTACACAGCTCAAGATGCAGTTGAAATGATTGATACCAGTCCCGCCGTGCAAGAAGTTAGCCGTGCTGATTTGATAAGCCAGATTGACGGAGAATTTAACGGTTGGAATGGTCCAACTCGATTCACCCTCAAGAATGGTCAGGTGTACGAAACCAGTAGCACCAGACGCTATAGTTACTCTGCGGTCGACCCTGAAGTTGAAATCACCAGAAACTGGATGGGTATTTATAGGATGCGGATAGTGGAAACCGACAAGTCCATCAACGTCAGACGCATCGAGTAAAGTTAGTGAGAAGCCACCATCTTCTTACGCAATTGACACTCACAACTTCGCAACTTAAGAATGTGAAACGTGTAGCTGTGAAATCGACAGATCAAATCTGAGGCCTCGGGGCGGAATTGAGCCCCTTTTCTTATACTCCTGTACACAAAACAAATAAGGTATACAAACGATGAGTTCACCGGTACCCCTTCAAAACGACAAACACGCAAATTTAAAACTTGCCGAAATCGATGACTACACTCGATACAAAGAGCAGCATCTTGTCCCCATTGTCGTTCCTGATTTTTTTACTCTGGCTGGCGAATATCCACTGGTATTTGTACAAAACGCCGTATCTGGAGAATTTGTGCCCGTTGCCATGATGGGGATAAAGGAAGGCCAGAATCTTTGTTGCCAGTCTGAACAATGGCCTGCTCAGGTTGTGCCATTAAGTTTCAATAATGGCCCTTTCTCAATTGCGCGTGCAGACACGGATGATGAGCAATTCGTCATACTCATCGATGAGGAAAGCCCGTTGTTGAGCGAAACTGATGGTGAAGCACTTTTTACTGAAAGCGGTGAGAAAACTGACTATCTTGAAAAGAAAATTGAGTCCGTTGTGCAAGTGGCGCAAAAGGCTATAAATACACAGGGAGTTTGCAAATACTTGTCTAACAAAAAATTGTTTGCAACCCAGCAAGTGCAGCTTCAGTTTCGACCGGACACGGAAAAGTACAACATCGACGGTATCTTTACAATTGATGAAGAGGCGCTTAATGCTTTGCCGGACAAGGATTTTCTCGAGCTAAGAAAGAAGGGTATGCTGGCTCTGATCTATGCGCATTTTGTTTCACTCCAACAACTACATCGCATTTCCAAGATGCAGTATGAGGCGGATGAGGCAGCAAGGGACAATGGCAATTTGACAACTTAAGTACATGAGCTGATATTGAAATAGACATCTAGGAAGGAGGGGCCGTAATTTTTACTCTGACTCCATTTGATGACCCCATTTCAGCTTACCATCGCATCAACAAGCGCATAGACTTATTGGAAGAAAATTCTTATCTTCATTAATAAATAACCCTAGGAGGAACATCATGTTCAGAGTCATTGTCGTTGCTACCCTTTCCACTATATTGCTCGGCTGCCAAATAGAAGCATCCAGTACCTACGCCGCTGAAGCAGTTCAACAGCCCGCTGCGCCGGAATACATGAATCCGAATCCGCGTGCGCCTTATTCCGAAGGTGTTCGCTATGGCGGACTGATCTATCTAGCCGGTAAAACTGGCGGGCCCGGAGAGTCAGGAGTGCAGGCCGAAACACGACGCACTTTGGAATCAATTCAGGACGCACTCGAGCGCTTCGGCTCGTCGATGGATCGAGTTGTGAAATGCACTGTGTTTCTGGTGGATATGGATGAGTGGAGTGCCATGAACGAGGTCTATGCCGAGTTCTTCCCGGTAAACAAGCCAGCCCGCACGGCCGTCGGCATCAGTTTGGGAGGAGACACCCGTGTAGAGATCGAGTGCATTGCGGCTGCGTGAGAAATCAATTGAATCGAATAAAAGAGTATGCGCGATCATCGGTTCTGATTAATCCGGCTCACTAGCCCTGATCTCGATTAAACGAATTCGCCTTGCTGAAGAAATTGGAGTCAATGATGAAGTTCATTTTCAGAGTACGAAACGTAGCCCTGTGTATTTTATTTTCAACGACTTCTTTTGCGCAGGATGCTTCTTCGATCGTTGTGTACACAGCCCGTGAAATAATTACTCTGGATCCGAGTCGACCGGCAGTGGGGGCTGTCGCTGTTGAAGAGAATAGAATAGTCGCAACAGGATCACTCGAAGAGATACAAAGGTCCCTATCTGGTCAGGCCCTGACAATCGATACCCGCTTTGAAGATTTGGTGCTCATTCCTGGGCTAATCAATCAGCATGAACATGCGTGGCTGGCCAGTCTCTTGTTCATGACTGAAATTCTATCTATTGAAGACTGGGTTCTGCCCGAGAAGACAGTCCGGCGTGCAATAGATGCGGCTGATTATCGACAGCGTCTTGAAAGTATTGTGAGTAAGCATTCTGATCCGTCGGAGGTCCTCTACACTTGGGGGTTTCATCAACTTTTTCATGGCGAGCTGACGCGCGCAGACCTGGACGAAATCAGCAGCACTATTCCTATCGTGGTGATGCAGAGGTCTCTGCACGAACAGATTCATAATACCGCCGCGCTGGAATATTTTGACATTGACCAGGCCCTAATCGACGCAGCTCCTGAAGCTGTACGCGCCCAGTCCAATCTCGCCGAGGGGCATTTCTGGGAAAGGGGGCAAGGCCTGGTAGTGGGTAGGGTGTTCGCAGATATTTTTCGCCCATCTCGCTACTTGCCGGCCCTTGAGCAGTTGGAAGCCTATTGGCATGCGGCGGGGAGCACGCTGATAGCCGAACCAGGCGGAATCGTTTCACCAGCTCTGATTGCATTGCAGAATCAGGTGTTCGGCGATGCGCAAACACCGTTTCGAATGTATTACATAGCAGATGGAAGGTCGTTTGCTGGTACTTATCCAGAAGATGAGGTGATCACCGAAATCGAGAAGTTGTATGCATCTGCCCAGGGGATGACTGAATTTATTCCCGGGCAGGTGAAGCTGTTTGCCGACGGCGCGATGTTTAGTCAGTTAATGCAGATGAGTGAAGGCTATTTGGATGGTCATCATGGAGAGTGGCTAATGGAGCCCGAGACTTTTGCCCGGGCTTTTCGCATCTACTGGGATGCTGGATACCAGATCCATGTTCATCAGAACGGTGATGCGGGACTCGATATGGTTCTTGATAATCTGCAAGCCAATATGGAACGTAATCCTCGCGAAGATCATCGCACGGTAATTGTCCACTTTGGCTTCTCTCGCCCCGATCAAGTCGAGCGTCTGGCAGTGCTCGGTGCAATAGTGAGTGCTAATCCTTTCTACCCGATAGTGCTAGCTGATCGCTACAGTGAACAAGGTATTGGGCCCGAGCGAGCTCAAGAAATGGTGAGGCTGGGGGATTTGGTGCGAGCTGACGTTTCTCTGTCCTTGCATTCTGATACACCAATGGCCTCTGGCCAACCGTTGAGGCTCATGTCCAATGCAGTGAATCGAATTACCGTCGGCGGGAACCTCGCTGGCCCAGCACAGCGAATTAGTGCAGAGCGCGCATTGCGCGCAGTAACTCTTGATGCAGCTTATTCACTAAGAATGGAAGACGAGGTCGGCTCAATCATTCCAGGTAAGCTTGCCAATTTCACGGTTCTTGTTGAAAACCCGTTAACAGTATCGCCAGAGACCATTGAAAACATAGAGATCTGGGGCACGGTTCACGAGGGAAGGCTACTGCCGTTACCTTAACTAAATGGTGTCAGAGTAAAATTAAAGAAGGTTGAAATTAATGGTGCCTAGGGACGGAGCAATTCGCCTGGAGCGAATTAGCGCAGCCGAAGAGTAGATGTTAGCCCGAGCCCATGGAAGGCAAGTCACTCGAGCTACTCTGATTCAATTGACTATAAAAAAACGCTGTTCATGTAGTATGAGAGTGACAAACCAGTCTTCAACCGAATACCACTAGGGCCAAAGAAATGAAAATTGTTAAGCGAATAAGTGTTGGTCTTGGAGTTATTGCGTTGGCGTCGATTGGGCTCTACTACTCTGGTTATGGCGGTGACTTGGCCTTTCGCGCTTTTTTGGCTTACAGCCAACCGGCAGCTGAGTTTGACGCCAATACTGCAGTAGATGAGCCGGATTACAGCGACGCCATAAACTGGGCTGCACTACCAGGGGAAGGCGATCCGGCAGATCTAATCCCTACAGGTGTTGATGGAACTGTTCAGGATGAACAACCGGTTGATGTGTTCTTTATTCATCCGACGGGTTTTATGAGGTCCAATACCTGGACTTCGCCTTTGGAGCTGAACTCAGGTACAGAAGAGAACACATTGTGGATGATGGCGAATCAAGCTAGCGCCTTCAATGGTTGTTGCAATGTTTATGCACCTCGATATCGAGAAGCGACCATAGTTTCCTATTTTGGAGAGGCGAAGCTACGCGACGACGTATTGGGATTTGCTTACGAAGATGTGAAGCGGGCGTTCACCTATTTTATCGAGCACTACAGCCAAGATCGTCCCTTCGTCATCGCCAGCCACAGTCAAGGCACTCACCATGCAATGCGACTTCTTAGAGAAATGGTGGATACAAGCGAATTACACGAGCGAATGGTTGCTGCCTATTTGATTGGTGGCATTGTGATTCCTGTGACTCACAGCTCGCTTAGTTCAATGACGAATATTTCTGCCTGTACAGACTCGGAGCAGTTACACTGTGTAGTGCATTGGGACACGCAGGCCGAAGGGGCGCCTGCCGAATTGTTAGGTATGCCGCGCCCAGCAGATACCCTTTGTACTAATCCACTTAGTTGGCAGGTCAATGAAGAAATGGTGACGGCTGAGCAGAATGCTGGCGCGGTGTTTCCCGAGGGGACTTACAACGCGGCGATGGGTAAGGGCGAAGATGCGTCAACGGCACAGGTATTCGAAGCTTTGCCTGCACCATTACAACAGCATACTTCGGCGCAATGCAGAGACGGTTGGTTGTATGTGCAAGATCAAACAGGGTCAGAATTTGATAAGGCTGGGACTGTGGATGCAAGTGGTAACTACCACATGCTCGACTATTCATTGTTTTACATGAACATTCGTAACAATGCCAAGCTGCGTGTGAATCGACATATGGAGCAGAGGCGTAATTAATCTAATTATTTTTCCATTCTCGAATCTTTGCGGCCGTGAAGTCTTGCAGGCACCTTATGAGGTTCTGGAACCTATGCCGGCTTGCCGCAAACAACAATATTTGAGCAGTCAGTCAATCTCTCTCTCTGCGTGAGAGCCGTCCGCTTCCCAGATCTCTTTCTTCGAACCCCTTTTCTTTTTAAGCCTTAGTTTTCCTTACTGCACCGCGGATCCATTGCTTGGGCAGCGCGAATTTGTTCAAGGTTAAATGCAATCGGCGCACAGCCGTGACTAATGCCGCAGACTAGATCCCACTCCGGGCGTGCCAGCTGGTGGCAGCCAAAACAGCTTCCCGATGGACTAGCCACTTCAGCGCCGCCTCGCACCGAAATACTTGTGCTATCTGCAGAAATATCCAACAGGAAAAATTCCCAGTCGTTGGTAGCCGGATTCCAACCTTGCTTATGCTTAATCATCGCTTCACTAGGAATTAGAGTCAGCAAAGATCCAGGCGGGTAATTACCCCCATTACTGGAATTCGCCACCGCCAGGGTTTCATCCAGATTTCCCAAAATGTTATCAACAAAAAATCTTCCGCTCGCCGCAAATTCGCTTATGCAATTGAAGGCAGCTTCTGAGACATCGAGTTGCTTGCCTTCGTCAGCCGAATAACTCTGCCCGATAACTAACGACGAAAAGACGATTACGGAAAGTGCTTTAAGTTGTGATTTGAACATGTGCGTTCTCTCCCAATTCCTGTTTTTGCATTGTTCTCGCCAAAGTTCTTGCAGTATAGGAATTACTAGTTAGTACCCATAGCCCTATGGTCGCACTCGGACATACTTCCTGAGCGTGCGGTCATTAATATGAGGGCCGGGGACGGGCTCTCCTCCGTAAAGGTTGCCTTCGCTATCGACTGTGACAAACTCCGCTCCGTTCCCCGGTAGGATGTTGGGATTCGCCCATGGGAAGCGAATGAACTCCTTCACCCATCCTGTTTGGTATTCGCCGATGCGAATTCCCATTTCATACCCTGGGTTTTGCACGTTGTCAGACTCAGAGTCTGCGACGAAGATCCGCCCGTCGTTATCAAAGGCGATTCCGCTCGGGCGCCCGAACTGGGTCCAGGTGGCTGAGTGGTTGCCTTCCTGATCGAAAATTTGAATGCGGCTGTTGCTGCGGTCTCCCACGAACACTCGACCATCTGGATCAATGGCGATAGCGTGTAGGGCGCGAAACTCTCCCGGGGCGTAGCCGGTCCCTCCCCAAGACATGAGGTATTCGCCACGACTGTTGTACTTCACCACTCGGTTGTTTCCGTTCGCGTTGTGTCCGTCCGCTATGAACACGTCGCCGTTTGATGCAATCGCCACATCACTTGGGGAAGTAAAGTTATTTGGACCGTCTCCCTGCTCTCCAGGAGTGCCAAGTGTCATGAGCACTTCGCCGGTAGAGCTAAACTTGATGACGTGATGACCTCGATCGTCGCCCGCGGGAATGTTGTTATCACTCACGGCGTCAGTTACCCAGACGTTGCCGTCGGAATCAACGTCAATTCCATGGGGCCAGATAAACAATCCGCTGCCAAAGGACTCGACCACGTTGCCGTCAGGGTCGAACTTTAATACCGGATCCAGGTCTGAATCAAGGCACTCCGAACCGAAACGATCTTGCCCGGCATCGCAACGTATAACGGCCCAGATATGACGACCGTCGGGGTCGACCTTTGCTTTGCCGACTGCTCCCATCATCCTGCCATTCGGCAGTTTCGCCCAACCTTCGTCGATCATATATGCGTTCGTGGAGTTCTGCGCAGCTGATTGCTGTGGCACCAATAAAGAAACGAATACCAGCACGGCGGCCAGGGATAGGATTGGATTGCGAAAAGACATGGAGCACCTCGATGTGTTTTGAGTGAACCTTCGAGTATAAGTAGAACAAAGGCTATGTCAATTGGCAGACAATTCTGCCAGAGCCTAGGGGGTAGCCAAGGGGGTCAGAGTAAAAATACAGTAGTTTTTAAGATTAGATAGAGCGGGCGCGCAGGGACGGATGTTTGGCATGTTCAAACCCTCACCGGTATAGAGCCCATGGTTATTTACGAAGTGGAAAAATAAATGGCGACTCCTTAGATTTCGTTAGAGATCATCTTGCGCACATGCATTATCCATGCAGCTATCAACACCAACAGTGGCGCGGACAGGGTGATTAGCAGGCCTTCCACCATAGAGAAGCCAAGCGGCATGGCTGGAGATTGGCCACACATTCCCTGAGCCTCAAAAAAGAGGGGAAACCACTGATCTAACGGCATGAACTCGGGGAAACCGGCACCCATGGTGCAACTGGAAACAACTGTGCCCTGCTCGACGCCATAGGCGTAGTAACTGGTGTAGAGCGCCCCGGCCATCATGACGATCGTGAGATTCAGAGCCATCCAGCGCCACCAGAAGTTTTTTGCCATGACCAGCCCCAACAGAGCGAAGATGATGGAGCCCATTACCCAGGCTCGCACCTGCACGCACAGCGCACAGGGATACCACATTCCCGGACCATACTGGTAAAACAGTGCGATACCTTCCATTAGAGTCAGGAAGAGCACGCCGGTGAGCCAGAAATAACGGCTTTCGACAAAATTGTAGAGCTTGTTCACAAGATCAGTCCTTCAGGTGTATCAATGATATTTCGATAGACGGTGCATTCTAACGGATTTTTTAAAAGTAGTATCGCTTTTGTAGTTGCGATGGCTACGTCTCAATCAACACACAATGTTTAGATAATTAGGAATTCCCACGGTTAAAAGAAGAACAGTTCTGGGATTGGCCGCCGGCAGTGGTGCAGCGTTTACAGCCCCCTTTTCTTATCCTCGGCGGGACTAGATTACCCAGGTTTGATCTCCTCGATATTTTGAGATTTTTTTCCAGTTAGACTTTGGAGAGTCAATAGGATAATTCAGAGGACAATAGCAGATGTCTACTTGCTGGAGATTTTTGAAAAATTCAGAGTTAGTCTATCTGACTATCGCGTTAGTTTTGTTGCAAAGCAAGGCTCTTGCCCAATCCGACAGCATCAACGAGATACACTTCCAGGAAGGAACCCTGAACCAGGTGGGGACCGGTGGTGCCATGGCTGATACCACAATCTTCACTTTTCAACATGTAAGCAATTGGGAATACGGTGACAATTTCCTATTCTTCGATCACACCGATTTCGACCTAGCAACAGCGGGCAGCAATCCGGCTAATCCGGGCAGCGATACCAGTGACATCTATGGTGAGTGGTACTCCCATTTCAGCCTCAGCAAGATTACGGGAAATGAAATAAGGTTCGGCATCGTCAAGGATGTGGGCTTTCTCGCAGGACTAAACTGGGCTCCAGACGTAGATAGTTGGTGGTTCCTGCCAGGGGTTCGTTTCTCACTCGATTTGCCGGGGTTCGCCTTCGCCAATCTCGACTTCACCACATACAATCAGCACTCAACGACCAACACCAATGCCACTGCTTTTGGCATACTGGACGAAGAGAGTAGTTGGATGAGCGATTTCAGCTGGGCATATCCTTTCTCAATTGGGAGGACCAACTGGTCACTGGAAGGGCATATCGAATACATCGAAGCGCGTAGACAGGTGACCACCTTCGGGGCCGGGAAATTGGAATCTTGGGTGCTGGCGCAACCACAACTTCGACTCGACCTAGGCAACCTTCTGGATATTGGCGCTAATAAACTGTTCGTGGGCGTCGAGTATCAGTACTGGAATAACAAATTGGGTGAGAAGGACACGGATGACCGGGAACTGCAGTTCCTTCTAGTTTTGCGTCTCTAGGTTCACAGCGTACTGAACTCACAAGGTTAAGTGGGCGGCGCGCTCGTTGCTAACTGCTTTGCAGTTGGTCGAACCACCGACACGAGGATTTTCAGTAGACAGCGTGACCGATTCCTTCTTCGAATCAATGAGTTAAAACTACGAAATCAGAGTGTGCTAAGAAGTGTGCTAAAAATACAGTGATTGAATGTGCTTAGAACCATCGCATTTTTTACTCTGCCTTTTTCGGTTTAACAGGAACCAATAGTGAATTTGTTCGCACGGGTGTGTAGTAGTTAGAAAGCATGGGCTTTCAGGTATATACTTATTCGCGACCTCAAGGCTGACCCAAGGGCTTGCACTTTGCGCTTTCTGATTTTCATTCTCATCTGTATTATTTTGTCTCCACTGCTTATCGTTGGCTTGATCTACTATACGTGGCGAATCCGGCGAATTTGTGTGCGTCAAAACATTTCCGGAACCGCTAACGAACCCTATGCAAGCCGGTTAATGATGCATATAGCAGGAACTCGGCAGGATGATGCGGCTTACAAGATCGCAGGGCACCTCCCTTCCTTCGACAAGCTATCGAAGTTTCTATTGATGGAAACCCTTGGATTTGCCAGTAATCTTAGTGGCTACAAAGGTTCAATGTTTGCCTATCCAGGACAACGGCCTTCTACTCTAATGAGCATGATGTCACATCGCACTGCCTTTTTTGATCGTTCCATTAAGGATTCCCTGACCAGGAATGATAATCCAGCAGTTCAGTTCGTTGTGTTGGGAGCCGGGTATGACACTCGCTGCTACGACTTGCCCGATGGCATAGACATCCAGTGCTTCGAGGTGGATATGCCTCCAACCCTAAATTCCAAGATTAAAGCCTTAAAGTCGGCGGGCATTCCTCATGATCATGTGACTTTCGTTGAAACGGATTTCAACCAGGAAACTTGGATGGATGCTCTACTTGCTTCAGGGTTCAATTCCAATCTTACAACTTACATTCTATGGGAAGGAGTCACTATGTATTTAGTGGAAGAAGCTATACGTGACACCTTGAATCTTGTTTCCTCTCTGCCGAAGGGAAGTGCGGTGGGGGTCGATTTTTTCTCTGCTGATCTCGTGGAAGGAAATCCACCCTATGCAAGAATCAGCAAGGCCATGCACAATAGCATCAAATATTACAGCGAAGAAATTCAATTTGGTGTTACAACAGGTGAAGCTTTATCTAAAGGATTAGAAAAATTACTCCAGGATTCGGGCCTAACACTTTCCAGGTTCGAGCACGTGGGATCAGAAGAAGATAAACTTCCCCCCTGGTACTTCTTTGCTCATATCGACAAGCTTTAGAGTTCGATTCAGCACTATACTGATTCTTTTATTTTCTTAGTCTCCAAGGAAGGATAGGGCGAGTAAACTTATAAAAGAGGACACTAATAGTTTAATAGCTTAAGAGACTCTATTGGTTCTAATTTTGCATTTAATAGTGTCAGATTCTTGAGGGTGCTTGTGTCTAACTTCAGGTCTGAGATGGATTGTCGGGGCGGAATAATCCAAACAGCCTTAGGCCTATATTCGTTTACCGAATAGATATTGTGGTACTAGGAATAAAGCCGATACGGTGCGCGATTGCCAGTAGTGTCTGTCCTTCGAGAACAGTAAGTGGACTTTGATAAATCTGCCAGGTGGTCCCCAGCTCCTCGCCCTCATTCAATACCTGATAGCCAATGCTGGCACCCTCAGTCTCACTGCGAAGAGTTATCGCGTCACTGTCACTCGCTTTGCTTGCGATCGGGCTTAAGGTCATGGGCTGAACTCCGTTCGGCCACATGCTTTCGATCAGTTCTACCTCAGGCATCAATCCTTTATCATCGATATAGTTCATCCAACTGTCTGTTTCTTCTCTGAGCTCGGCTAGCTTTTCGGCATAAGAGGGGTCAGTTGCGAGGTTATTCAGTTCATAGGGGTCATTTTCGATATCGAACAATTCTTCCTCTTCTTTCGATGTTCGAAACCACTGAGCTTGTGCTGCATTTAGCTGGCCAGCATCGCGCATGCGTAAAAGTTCTTGCATGACAGGCATCTGTTCTCGGTAAGTAAGTGGCAGATAGTAAGGCTTTTCAGGATTATAGTTTCGAAGATACTTGAACTGATTGTCTCGCGTTGCGCGGATCATATCGTACTCGGAATCGAAGCGGTCAGCAGCTGCATGGACATAGTCTCTATTTGGAGTATTCGCGTATTTCCCCAGAAAGGCTCTGCCGTCGACATAAGTTGGCGGCTCAATGCCAGCAAGTGAGAGAGCTGTCGACTTGAAGTCAACAAAGCTAATTAGTTGATCATCAGTTTCACCGGCTCTGAATTGATCGGGAAACCGTATTATGAGGGGTAAATGAATTCCAGAGTCATAGAGCAATCTTTTTTGTCTGGGCAAAGGTCCGCCATGATCTGTGTACCAAAAGATGATGGTGCTATCTAATAAGCCATCTTCTTCCAGTTGATTGAGGATTTCACCGACTTGTTGGTCCATAGCTACAATATTGGAATAGACTTGCCGAATGTCCTTGCGGCCAATTTCCGAGTCAGGCAGATAGGGCGGTACTGGAACCTCGAGATTGTCATCTACCAACAGTGGATTATCAGCTTGCCCCCAAACCTGTGATTCGTGGGTGATTCCAAAATTGAACACGGAAAAGAATGGCTGACCTTCGGCTTTATTGCGCCAGTGTGCTGAGCTGCTGCTGTCATCCCATGCAGTAATCGCTTTGCGAAATTGATAATCTTCTTTGGCATTGTTGCTGGCGTAGTAACCTGCCTCACGAAAATATTGGCTATGCATTTTTACGTAAGGTGGAGGAACCGCTTCGTAGGGAATGATCCCCTCAACACCGAAGTCGGCAATATTTGTTGTGCGCATATGCTGGGCGCCAATTCGGTTTTGGTACATGCCTGTTGCGATAGCAGCGCGGCTTGGTGCACACACTCCGGAACTTGAAAAAACCTGCGTATAACGAATGCCTTCATTTGCCAGACGAGTTAGATTTGGTGTCTCAACAGTATTATCACCAAAAGGAGGAATGATGGGGCTGAGGTCTTCAGCAACCAGCCAAAGGATGTTCGGCGATTCTGGAACATTGGGCGCCAGAGCCTGGCTAGATGGTGTTGAATCTTCATTGCTGCATTGACTAGTGACCAGAACAACTGCGATTACGCCAAGAAGCTTAAATGCCTTTCTGTGAATATTTGATGGGCTGTCGAATTTAGTTGATTGCATTATTTACTTCAATAAACCGACTGATTGCGGTGGTCGCCAAACTTGGGACGAACTACGTTTTTCAGTGGAATGCTCATTCCTCCTGTGGATTCAAGCCAGTCATAGACTTCGTTGGCATATCCCGCAATACGTTGTTGATGTTCAGGAGCATCGATCAGGTTTTGCATTTCATCCGGATCGTTTTCGAGGTCATAGAATTCATTGGTGTCCCACACGCCATGATAGCGAATGTACTTGTAACGCTCGGTGCGTATGCCGAACATTGTTGGTGTTTGAGGAAAATCCATCTCCCAGTAGTATTCATAAAAGATGCGATCGCGCCAGGGAACTTCTTCGCGGCTGAATAGGGGAATAAAGGAAGCTCCCTGCATATGCGCTGGTATTGTCAGTCCGGCTGCTTCCAAAATAGTTGGTGCGATGTCGATATTCTGTACCAGTGATTCAATGGGGGCGCCGCCCTCCAGTTGTGAAGGCCATCTAACTAACAGAGGTACTTTGGCGGACTCTTCATAGAAGTGACGCTTGTCGATTAATCCATGTTCTCCGAAGGAGAAGCCATTGTCTCCCATATAAATTACGAGAGTGTCTTCCGCTAAACCATTGGCGTCCAAATAATCCAACACCTCGCCCACGCTTTCATCTATTCCCATTAGAGTTTCGGTGTAACGCTGAAAAAATTCTTCGAAATCGATATCTCCGTGATACATGTAGTCGACTCCGTGCCACGATTCCCGTTGCTGCTTGACCCAATCTGGAATGCGACGATCACCGTAATAATCGCGACCACGTAGCGGTTCATTGTCAGTATCTGCTGTTGGTAATTCGGGAGTTCCATAGTTCGGAGTATCGAAGTTGGGGGGATAGACTATGACTTCATCTTCATAAAGCCCCTGATGGCGTTCGGCGGGCTGAAACTGTGAGTGCACGGCCTTGTGGGACAAGTACATGAAGAACGGCTGATCCTCATCACGCCCATCCAGCCAGTCGACAGCATGCTCGGTCAAGACATCCGAGATATAGGTGGATTCATCATAGGTCGTGCGCTCGCCATTGATATTTAAGGTCGGTCCATAATACACACCCTGTCCGCGAAAACTTTCCCAATGATCGAAGCCTGGTTGCGGCTCGTCGCTGTGATTACCCATATGCCACTTGCCAAAGTAGCTGGTCTGATAGCCAGCAGTTTGCAGATACTCAGGGAAGAAAGTGAGGTTCCCGGGATCAGGGGCTGCATTGTCTATCACCGTGTGGGTATGGGAATAAAGCCCCGTTAGGATTGATGCGCGAGACGGTGAACACAGAGAAGTAGTGACATAGGTATTGGGAAAATAAGCTCCCTCGCTGGCCAGTCTATCCAGATTCGGTGTTTCCAGCCAAGGTACTTTTCCAGTAAAGCCCATGAAATCAAAGCGATGGTCGTCTGAAAGGATATAGATGACATTTTTCGGACTGGCATCTGCCAAAGGTGCCAATTCAAGGGGGCTATTTTCATTGCTGCAGCTAGCAAGCAAGGAGGATAGTAAGCAGATTGTCGGAATCAGATAGTTTCGCATAGAGGCTCACTTAACTTTAAGATTTTTCCACATTACCGAATGAGAAATCAAATAGCAAAATAGTGATGTAAACGGAACTAACAGGAAACCTCTTGGTAGCAATCGAGAAATTTCTGTATTTTTACGCTGACCTTCTTAATTTTCCTAGTTATCTCAGTTCTTAACGGTTCTGAATCCAATATGGCTTGTTCCGAGGCCGCTATCCTGGGCTTCTCTAGCCGCAGGTCTGAATCGAAGACAATAGTTCTCGGCGCATAAATAGGAACCGCCTTTTATAACTCGAGCTATAGATTCGCCGTGATTGCTACTATAGCTGTCCTGTTGTGAAGGACCCGATGGGTTCAAAGAATCAGTAGGATTGTGTTCCGGGTAGTACCAATTGGAAGTCCACTCCCAAACATTTCCGATAAGATCATAAAGGCCGTAATCATTTGGTTCAAAACAACCAACCGGTGCAAGCCCTGTATGACCGTCTTCCGGTTTATTTTCCACAGGAAATGAGCCTTGCCATGTATTGGCATGATGGTGTCCATCAGGGGCAAGTTTATTGCCATCCCAGGCATATCGGCTTTGTCTTTTGTTGCGCGCTGCCAGTTCGAACTGTGCTTCGGTTGGCAATGATCGTCCCGTCCATTTTGCATAGGCTTCTGCGTCTTCGAAGGCGATATGAATAACCGGGTAGTTGTCTTTGCCCGCAATATTGCTTTCTGGGCCGTCTGGATGGCGCCAGTTAGTCCCCGGCACCCAAGACCACCAATTTTCTACTGGCTCACCTGCAGCTGGAGGATCAAACAACACGGATCCGGGCTGAAGAAACTCTGTAGGCACATCCGCTGGCCAGTCGGCTGGATCGGGACTCCTTTCGGCAACAGTGATATAGCTGGTTTCTTCAACAAATTTGGCAAATTGTGCATTAGTCACTTCGTGAGCGTCCATCCAAAAACCCGAGACGGAAACTGAGTGAGCCGGTCCTTCTTCTTTATAAGTAGAGTCGTCACCCATAATAAATTCAGCACCTTCTACCCATGCCTGATCAATTTGCTCCACTGAACAAGAGCTGGAGGAATGCATATCCATTGCAGATTGCGCAAGTGCAGATTGGCACAATAGAAATAGTGTGCAGGACAAGAAAACAGAATTTGCTTTTTTCACTCTGACCCCTTTCGTTCCGTGTTTTCTGGCTCGCTAGTGTGCTGAAGCCCCCTAAAAACAGTCACCACAATTACACTAACCCAAACCCCATAGGCAATAGCAGCATTCGTTACCCAATTTGTCGGCAAGATCAAGAAAGCTGCAATCCAAACAGCGAGAAAAATAGGAATCCGCCTGGCGGCTCTTTTGATTCGCTGTAGGGGCGAGAGTTTGCTGTTAGTGAGTAAGAAGGGTACGGGCCTAATAAACCAACCGTTGGCTAGGAGCAGTGTAACAAATATTGGAAAAGGTCTACCCTTGGAATCCAGTTCGGGCTTGCCATCCAATTGTGCATCTTCGATGTTGTCAGCTTGCTCCAGAGATTCGGCGACTTTCTGATAAACGTAACTTGCTGTCGGTCGTTCTACGGCGCCGCCTATATTGGCGCGAGTTGGAATGCTGCGCCAGCGGTAAAGAATTCTCTTGTTGCTATCTATACCCAGAACGCCAGGCTGAAAATAACCTTTGGGGTGCGAAAGGCGGTCATCAGTGTTTGTGATGAAAGAGGCATCTTTATTGACGAATAATTCCAACCAGCCTCTTTCTTTGCATTGTTCAGCAATTTCCTGGTGAGGATCGCCGACAGTTTCAAATGAGAGTTCCCATTCTGATTTGGCTGCATCGGCAAGACGCTGGGGTTCGCTCACTACTGCATACAGCTCGCCCCCCGCTGCACGAATTTCTTCGACAACGTCTTCAGTAACATAGCCTCGTAACTCGAGGCGACAGGGAGGTCACCAGAATCCGCGGTAGAAAACCAGCACTACGAATTTGTGTTTGTTGATGGCGTCGTCTAACCACGACTGCCTAGCCCCAGGAGGAGGATCAAGTTCCGCTTGCGTGCCATTTGCAATAGGCGGCTCGTCTGCAAATGAAACAGTAAAACTGTCTCCGCTTCGAACAACGTTAAATTTCTTCTGCTGACACATATCACCGCCGCATAGCACCAGGCGAAGCTCTCTTTCGTCGGTCGACGCAAGTGACTCTTCGGCGTCCACAATGCCAGTGACAGTAAATTCATCAGAGGATTGTGCATTAAACCAATTGATTGCTGCATCCACTTCCGGTTGCAGTGTTTCTGGTATTGATTCGCTTACTTTGGCCACTGTAGTTCCTGATGAGGTTTATGTTGCCGAGCGTATTTCGCAAAACAGATACTAGCACTATAGGAAACGTTGTCGGTACAAACTTGGAATCAATCACGTTGAAGTGCTCTGATCTAACGCCAGATTTGAAGTGGCTGCTCGGGGCGGACCAAATTGCGTTAGCAAGTTAGGACAGCCGAAGGCTGGGCGTAGCCCGAACCCAGAATGGGTGAGTCAATAATCCAAACAGCTTTTGGGCTTTTTGTTTATGCAGCAGATGCAGCAACGAGTGTTTCCTGAGCCAAGCTGAATCCGAATTTCTTACCGATTCACGTACTCAGTTATAGGGGGTAACCCCAAGGTATCAGCCACTTGCCGGATATGCTCCATCGCTTCCTCTGTGGGGCCTGGGTAGTCACCGGCAATCGGTACGTTGCCAATATAGCCAATGTCTTGGATACCTTCCGGTGAACTGAAATAGGCACCAAACACTAGACGCCTTATTCTGCTAAAGAAGCTAGCCGGCAATTCAAACTCGTCTATCTCGATCTGTGAGCGATAGGCAATGTCCTCGATGATTTCAATTCGCTGTTCCACTGAGGTAGCCACAAAACTACTGCCGAACCTTAGCTGCGCCTCGTCATCCAGCCACTGCAGGCCATTGATGATTTGCACTCTATCTCGCTGCTGACCGGAATAGGGGGCGCTCACCCATTCATCAATCACATCGGGTACACCTACCTCGGTAGCCGCCGGTCCTCTGTCATCAGCTGGGCAAATAATATCGCTGAGCACCGCCACCTGATCCCTTTGCGCTTCACTCAAAGTCAGTGGCCAGGGCGCAGTGGGATTTGAAACGATCGGGTCGGTGCCGTACGTCGGCCCGGTTATGGCATCCAATTTAATATCGGGCCAGTGTCCGGCGCTCGGTGTGACAGGCGCCTGATTGACTTCCGGCTCCGCGGTATCGCAAGCGACCGGAACTCCCCCGACCATGACCACTGTAGCCATTGTACCGATGCGCTTGAGGCTTTCGCGGCGACTCATTTTTGGGTTATAGATATTGCTCATAATAGTCGTGCTCCAATCATGCGGTGAGTTGCTCAGCCAACCGCGACGCGTTGCGCATAGCCAGTGTGAGAATAGTGATGGTGCAATTCTTGTGGGGGTTGGATACGAACACTCCACCATCCATAAGGTAAAGATTTTCTACATCCCAGGTTTGCCCCCACTGGTTACAGACTGAAGTTGCCGGATCGTCGCCCATTCGTGTGGTACCAACTTCATGAATGATCTGACCACCGGCTTCAATCGCATCTTCGGCAGTACGATCGGGATTGTTGACGGTGCCTCCCATAGCCTCAATGATCTTCTTGCCCCACTCCAGACCATGGGCCACTTGATTGATTTCCTGCTCCGACCACTTCCAGTGGAATTTGAGCACCGGGATGCCCCATTGATCCACTGTCTCTTCATCGATTTCGCAGTAGCAATCATCGCTAACAAGCATTTCGCCGCGAAGGGATAAACCAATGCTGGTGCCGTAGCTGGAACGGATTTCATCTTTAGCGTCCTTGCCGAAGCCATCGACTCTTCCGGCAACACCCATGCCGGGGGAGCTGAACCGGGCACCCACCTCAAAGTGATAGCCACGGCTGAAATTCAAGCTGCCGTCCTTTTGGCCTTCTCGATCCCACCAGGGAATGTAGAGATGATTACCGGTGTGGCCATCTTCATTGTATTTAGGGCGGTCACGTAAAGCAGGGATATAGCCACTAACTCCCGCACCGAGTGAATCCGTTAGATTGCGCCCGACCTGTCCACTGCTGTTCGCCAGACCATCGGGGAAGGTTTCGCTGCTGGAATTGAGTAACAGGCGAGCCGTCTCACAGGCGCTGGCAGCCAATATGATGTGATCTCCGTCGACTCTGACATCTGCACGGTTCGTTCGGTTTACGAAGGTGACGCCGGCAGCCTTGCCCGCTTCATCGAGATGAACTTCTTTTACCATGGCGTCAGTGACGATCTTCAGGTTACCGGTGTTCATTGCCCAGCGAAGGACTGAAGTTGTCGTTTGGAATGCCGCGCCAATTGAACAACCTCGCCCGCAAGGAGTAGCCCAGAAACAGGCCTCACGATCATCCTTCGGCTCGGTCAGAATGGCTCGGCGCATAGGTACAGCGGGTATGCCGAGCGACTCGCAAGCGGACTTCAACAACAACTCCATCACCCGTGGTTTCGGTGGCGGTAGCAGCACTCCATCACTGGAACTGGGCGTGTCATCCAGGCCTGGATTGTCGCCGCAAACACCAACCAATTCTTCGCACTGGTCGTACCATGGAGAGATCTCGTCATAATCCACTGGCCAATCCGTGCCGACACCGTCTGTGCTGTAGGGTTTGAAATCCGCAGGTGTGAAACGCGGTACCAGTCGTCCCCAGTGGTTGGTGCGACCACCTAGCATTCGAGCACGCCACCACATAAAGCGGCTGTCTGTTGCTTCGGTATAAGGTTCGCCAGGCACCTGCCAACCCCCATCTACGGTGGCATCGTAATAGCCGAAATTTTTATCTGAGGTACTGACCCCTCTCAAAGGCGCTTCATGACCTTGCTGAAACATGGGGGTTTCGCTAACAGGGTCGTAATCACGACCTGCTTCCAATAACAGGACTTTAACACCGGCCTGCGTAAGCACATGGGCCGCCATACCACCCCCGGCACCTGAGCCAACGATGATTACTTCGTATTCAAAACCTTCGAATGAGGCCATTCTCTCGCTCCGGACTTTTGGATGTCGACAGCGGCTAGCACTTGCCTTCAATGGCCGCTTCTACTTAATTGTTCGAAATAATATAGTAAACTCTGGTCTAAGTAATCCATTGGGTCTCATCACTCAATGGAGTTTTGCTATCCAATACTCAGGGAACCCATGAGTCATGAATCAATTAAATTCCATACTGACAGCCGGGCTGCTCCTTAGTGCCACCGTCACAGCGGCAGATGCTGCTGAAATCAACCAGTTAAGCGAAACGGAAAAGGCCGAAGGCTGGCGCCTGCTGTTTGATGGGGAATCGACCAGCGGGTGGAAGGGATATAAGCGAGACGATGCTCCCGGAACCTGGGAAGTTATAGATGGCGCCCTTTTAATGAACGGTGCCGAGAGAGATCGTGACCGCGGTGACTTGCTGTTTGGCCAGCAGTTTGGTGACTTTCATTTGAAGCTGGAGTGGAAGATTTCCGAAGGAGGGAATTCAGGCATTTTCTACCGTGGCATTGAAGCCCCTGAATTAAATGTGATCTACCAGTCCGCACCGGAGATGCAGGTATTGGACAACGACCGTCACCCGGATGCCAAAATGGGCGTAGATGGTAATCGTACGGCGGGATCCTTATATGACCTGATCCCGCCTCGCCTCCAAAACACCCGGCCGGTCGGAGAATGGAATAGCGCGGAGATTCGCATCGAGGATGGGCAGGTACAGCACTTTCAAAACGGCGAGAAGGTAGTTGAGTTTCAGCTGGGCACGCAGGACTGGCGTGAACTGGTAGCAGGGAGCAAATTCCCAGGCCTGAACCCCACATGGGTCGATGTTCCCACACGGGGCTATATTGGTTTGCAAGACCATAACGACAATGTTTGGTATCGCAACATCAAACTTAAAGAACTGTGATCCCTTTGATTAGTTATTGCTTCCAAGATCAGTACGATGAGCTGCAGATGGAAGACATTACGGCTTATGCTGTTAAGTTATGAGTGTCCCCTTCGTGTCTCAGGCGTTGGCAGATGCCTAGTAAGCCAGCAAGTTTTGAAAGAGGAATTGTTGGGTATTTGAAACAACAACTGAAACCATTTTTAAGCTATCGACCGATCAGACTTAAGGGTCCGATTCAAAATATGAATACAATTTCGCGCAAAGAAATCTGGCTTTTCCTGCTACTGACTCTGAGCTCCTGTAGTGTCATCAATTCCAACTCTTCCATCAACGTGATGACTTTTAATATTCGCTACAATACTGCGAATGACGGAGAGCATGCCTGGCCTAACCGTAAGGAAAATGTAGCCAGTGTTATCCGCTTCCATGAAGCTGACATAGTGGGCATGCAAGAAGCACTTCGCGGCCAAATAGACGATTTGCAAAACTTGCTGCCGGGCTACAGCTGGATTGGTGTGGGTAGGGACGATGGCGAAAATAGGGGAGAGTTTTCTCCAATTTTTTACAAGCAAGATAGATTCGAAATTTTAAACAATGGCACATTCTGGCTTTCTGAAACCCCAGAGATTGTTGGAAGTAAAAGTTGGGATGCAGCAATAACCCGTATAGCAAATTGGGTTGTGCTGGAGGATCTTCAATCCCGAGAGCAGTTTCTGATGCTAAACACACATTTCGATCATCGGGGTGAGCTGGCAAGAACTAACAGTGCAATGCTAATTGCAGAACGAGTAAATGAATTGTCTGGTGGCCGGCCGGTAATTATTACAGGTGATTTCAATGTGCCTCCAAGCGCGAATGCCTATAGCACAATGACCAAGGTTTTTGCTGACAGCTATTTCAAATCATTTGCTCCGCCCCATGGACCGGAAGGAACGTTCGGAGGATTTGTGGTAGGTGCCGCAACAAATGAACGCCGTATCGATTACGTGTTTGTCTCTGAATCTGTTGAAGTGCTGCGCTATGCGGCCCTAAGTGATCAGTGGAATGGTTCTTACCCCTCTGATCATTTGCCTGTGTTGACTGAAGTGAAATTTGAGAAACTCTAACTCCTTTTTTCTTCGTTCTGTCCTGGATTTATCATCGAGAAAATCTAGCTTGACGGTCTTTCAACATGGAATAGCTTGGTGTAGATGCTCCAATTATCTCCCTCTTTTAAGAAGGATAAGGTGTCGACGAATGTCTTTCCCAGATAGTCATCCCGTACCCTGGCTACAGCTGTACTGCCAGCGATCTCAATTGACAGGATTTCCGCGGGGAGCATCTCACCTTTTTCTTTTGGTGAGGGCGATTGGCTGCCAACCAGGCTGGCGAAATCGCTCACCGACATTTCCTTTAGGTTGCCATCCACATAGCCAGTGATTTTAGCGCTGGGGTGGAATGCTTGATGGACCTTGTCGGTGCTTGATTCCAACATGCAGTCAAAATAGATTTGAATAGTGTTTCTTATTTGATTCTCTTCACTCATTTGTGAATCTCCAAATTTTAAGTTATCGAATAGGGGTTAACTGACTAAATCCGGCGTAACTTCCTTGAGTATCGGGTGGATTTCGATGAACCCTTCTCGCATTGCGGCAAGTGCAGTGTCAATATCGTTCTGGGATAGAGGAGTTGATATTTTCAGCGCCATCAAATTTTCTAGTGTTCGTACTCCTTTGTTCATCAAAGAGCGCCGATATAATGCCATGGCTTGCCCCAGCCCAGGAGCATTTGCATTGGTCGCATAGACTACCGGGTCAACTATTTCCACATCGGTGGTTAAGTGCACACTCTGATGATTGCCGTAACCGATAACTTGGCCTCGGATGCCCACGTCATCAAGTATGCTTTTAATACCTGTTGCCAATATCTCCCCATTAGCATTAATTCGCGCGATTTCATCGGCCGTCATGATATTGAGACAGGCAGTGCTGGCCGCGACACTCATCGGATCGCCGGTGTGTGCTGCGATTGCCGCGATTCGAACCTGCTCTTTCTGGCTGAATAATTTCATAATGTCATCACGCCCACCAATGAGCCCCATCGGCAAACCGCCGCCTATGCCTTTGCCATAACAACACATATCTGGCTCTACGTTATATAGGTCGCCGGTGCCGCCGTGAGCGAGCCAGAAATTTACGATCTCATCAAAGATGAGAACGATGCCATATTTGGTGCATGTCTCTCGCAAGAAGCTAAGGTATCCATCTTTTGGTGCAATGGTGCCACCGCTCTGCAAGCCCTCGGTGAGTACCGCCGCTATATCATCCTTATTCTCGCGCAGTACTTTTTCTGTTCCTTCTTTATCGTTCCAGTGCATCATGAGCACATTGTCTAAAGTATTCTTCGGTAATCCGCGAAAGCCATTGGGCATTCTGGGGTTTGGCGGGACGGCGAGAGCATCGTCATAGGTGCCGTTATATCCGCCTCTAATCTTCACGATCTTATCGCGGCCGGTATAGGCTCTTGCGGCACGAATTGCCCACATGAAGGATTGTGAACCGCCCAGGGTAAACCATATTTTGTCAACAGAGGGCACACGCTTAACCATCATCTCCGCTAATTTGTCTCTGCCGGTCTCCGGCTGAAACGAAACTAAGCCTTTAGGCACTTGCGCCTGAACCGCCTCCGCAATTTTTGGATGATTGTGACCCATGATGCAGGTCATACCCATGACGAGGTCGATATAGCGATTGCCATCAACATCGAATATGTAGCTGCCGTCTACACGATCACCATAGGGGGGGTAGGTGCCGGTAGAATGAGATCTCAATGCTCCGCCGGGCACATACTGTTCTGCTTTCTCGCATAACTCCCGAGACTTGGGAGTTTTACTGCGCCAAATTGCTTCAACTTCATTCTCATATTTAGTGAGAAGTTCTTCTCCTTTTGACATGATTCAGTCTCTCTCTTTCAATTTTCGTGCGTCCAAATTAACAGGAGTATAAGTGCTAGATGATAACAGTTAGTGAATTGCATAACAGGTCTACTCAACCCTGAAGAGCCGGATTTTACCGAATACTTCTCAGTATGCTTTTACTTATCTCGCCATACCTGCACTCAGTAACGCGGCTAGTCTATTGCGAGATTTGCGTGCTAGTATCGTTGCCAATTGTGAATGGCTAGCATTTTTTTAAAACTTTTTGTAAGACACTATTTGTACGACTAAATAATAGTAAGCACAAAGGAGTAGCATTGAAGTGACTGAGAATCGTAGTGACGAAACTATCCAGGATAAGGTTCCTGTTACTTTAGCTGGAAAACTGTCTTTTGGTGTGGGTACCGTTGGAGAGGCGATATTTGGCGGCCTCTTTGGCGGCTTCATCATGATCTTTTACAACCAGGCTATAGGGCTGTCCAATACACTTATCGGTACGGCAGTTATGTTGGCCTTAATTGGAGATGCTATTTCTGACCCGGTTATCGGAATCATGTCCGACCGTTGGCGATCTAAATATGGACGTCGCCATCCTTTTATAATTGCGGCGCCTATTCCTATGGTACTGTCGATTTACTGTATTTTTAATCCTCCGGAGTCGCTGATTGCAGGTGCCGAGGGCCCCACACAAATGGGTCTGTTTGCCTGGCTTTGCGTTTGGACTATTCTCAGTCGTATATTTTTGACGCTTTACCATGTGCCTCATTTGGCACTCGGTGGCGAGATGAGCAAGGATCAACATACCCGCTCTCAACTTTTTAGTTTCAACACCTTTTTTAGTTTTGGAACACTTGCTATTTTTTCCTTTGCTGCTTTTCGAGTTTTCTTCGCCGGTGAGCGAGTACGGGAATCTGATGGTGAGTTGGTGCCGGGTCATCTGGATGCCGCTGCCTACGACCCGTTGATTTTCACCGCCGCTGTAATTATATTGTTTGCCATTTGGGCTAGTGTCGCCGGTACTTGGCGTTACATCCCTAATCTGTCCGCTCCATCTCCCAATGCGCAGCGCTTGTCCCCGATAACACTGATTAAGTTTATTTTGAGAACTCTTAACAATCGCAACTACCTGGTGATTGTGATCGGTTATTTTTTCTTTATGTTGACCAGCGGTATATTCGATACAGTGGAGTTATTCATATTCACTTACTACTGGGAATTAATACCCGAACAAATAGGATGGATGAGATTGGTGGGCGCACCATCGGCCATGGGAGGAGCACTGCTGGCGCCCATACTGATGCAAAAATTTGACCGAAAACCGGTGATGATGTATTCCATTGTTGGTGCGGTACTCTTCGCGCAATTGGCCGTTGACTTGCGCCTGCTTGGTTTTATGGTTGGAAACGACAGTCCGGCACTGTTACCTATTCTGCTCATAATGCGTGCTGGATTCGCAGGCTCTCTGGGTGTGATTACGGTTGTAACCTTGTCAATGATCGGCGACATCATTGATGAGAATGAACTTCGTACTGGAGGCAGGGAAGAGGGACTCTATTATTCGGCTAGAGCCTTCTTCGCCAAGGCATCAAATTCGTTCGGCATCTTCTTTGCGGGCATACTATTGGATACTTATATTCGCATGCCGACAGGCGCGATACCGGGCGAGCTTGAGAGTGATATTTTGCTCCGCCTTGGTATTGTTGCCGGGCCAGTAATGGCAATGGCGGCGGTTGTTGCTGTCTTTATTTACAGCAAGTATGACCTTAATCGGGCGCGGCATCAGGAAATCATCGGCTTACTGAAGGACAAGAGACAGTCAGATGAGTAGGGCAGTGTGCTTGACTCGTCACCTGGCTAAGTATTACCAAATAATTAGCAGGAGCAAATGGATTGTCTAAGTCATCTACAGTTATTGGATTGAATCATGTCAGCCTCTCGGTGAGCGATCTAGAGGCATCGCTTGCTCTTTACAGCAAGGCTGCATTGCTTCAAATAGATCGCAGCAAACGATTGGGCAATGTCGCCGCCGAGGCGGCAAGCGGGTTCAATAATGCGCCGGTGGGTAGAGCCGTGCTGGCGGGAAGTAACGGTCATCTCGAGCTTTCTCAATATGAGCCATCGCTTGCTGGCCCCGCTGAAGAGCTAGCAGTGAGCGGGCCGGGCATTACCCATGTTTGTTTTCAATCTCCTACATCACAAGATATCTATGGTCGTTTCAGAGAGGCTGGTGCAAGTTCAGTCACCAGGGGAAATGCGCCGGTGGATTTGGGGGGTTACGGTGTGTACTACGCTTACGAACGCGACACCGATGGCATTATGTTTGAAACAGAACATTTGGATCAGCCTCATTTTGAGGGGCCCATCTGGCTTTCCCATGTGGCGCTTGTTACACCGGATATCGATCGGCTTGCTGATTTTTATCAGAACTTGATAGGATTCGAACCAACGCGAAGAAACGATACGGTCACCGGCCCCAGGTTTGATGAAGTGGCTGACTATGACGGCACATTTATCCGAGGGGCGTGGTTTAGTATGCGCAATATGCAAATTGAGCTTTGGCAATTTATTAATCCGCAAACACCAGAAGCAGGGGAACCCATTCCTTTCGAGAAGATTGGCTATAACAAATTTGCCTTTGAGGTCTCAGATATCCAAAGCGATTATCAACGACTTGTTGAAGCCGGTGTGGAGTTTTTGTCAGAACCAGTTCAAACCGAGGAGTCATCAGAGGTCTTTGGCAGAGACCCCGATGGCAATTTGTTTAGCCTGATTCAGCCAGCAGCTGATTCAGGAAATAGCATCATGGCTCTGAAGGCGCGATGAGAAGGACGTTGAGACAATTATTGTTGTGAGCTAATTAGCTGTTATGTTGCGTGATCAGTTCATCACGAATCTCTTCAGCAGTTTCTTTTCTTTTGGTGCGTTCTTCCAGGTCTGTAGGTACATACCAGTGAACCTTGTCCCCGTGATAAGCATTCCACACAGCCTCTGCAACTTCAGTTGGCTGAATAGTCCGAAGGAAATCGGTTCGCTCGGTGTTGCTTTTCGGGACTTTCTCGTAGGTTGAATCCGCTTCTCCTTCGACGTAGCGGGTGCTCTCCCACAGTGGTGTGTCGATAATGCCTGGTAGCACGTCCGATGCCCTGCTGCCATAGCGTGCCATCTCAATGCTCATTGACTGAGTAAAGCCTTTTACTGCATGTTTGGTCGCGCCATAGACTGCCATGCCTGGACTGCTCTGAATCGCGGCAGAGGATGCCGTATTAAAACAGAGTGAATTCTCGGTTTGTTTTAGCAGAGGCAAGGCGGCATGTGTCCCATTCAATACGCCTATCAAGTTCACATTGACGATGTCAATGATCTTGTCGAAAGGCACGTCATCAAAATATCCGCCAGAGGTGATGCCGGCGTTGTTGAACATGAGATCCAAGCGGCCATCAGACTGTTCTGAAAACTCGCCCATGGCAGTATCGAAGGCAGCTTTATCCCGCACGTCCAGGACTCCGATCAGACAATGTTCTCCCAAGTCTTTTTGAAGTCCTTCGAGTGCATTGGCATTCAAGTCATAGCAGCCAACCAGCCAGCCTTTTGCATGGAATAATTCTGCAGTGGCACGGCCAATACCGCTGGCCGCACCAGTGATGAAAATAGATTTTTGTTGCATGAAATTTTCGTGCCTTTTCAAGGAAATTTGATCTGACTGTTCAGGGCTAAGCATAAAGGGGCATGAAGTGATAATACAATAGGCTATGAATGGATTGTTCCGTCTTGAGGAAAAAGATACTATCCATAGCCTAACAATCAGAAAAGCTGGTAGCTATGCAAGGCGCAAAACTTCATTTCGTGGGCCAATTCCTCCTGGCCGCACTGGCGCTAGGATCAATTGCGAGTCAGGCTCAGGAATTTAACTACGACGAGACTGCAGTACCGACCTACACGCTTCCTGATCCTCTGGTGCTGACAGATGGTTCGCCCGTCACCGACGCTGCTACCTGGCGAGACCAGCGCCGGCCTGAAATCCTTAGTCTCTTCGAACAGCACGTTTATGGCAAAACGCCGGAGCAATCGTTGGCATTGCGATTCGAAGTCATGTCGGAGGATACGGCTGCGCTTGGTGGAGTTGCCACACGAAAAGAAGTTGCTGTTTATTTCACCGGTGATGACGATGGCCCACGGATGGATATCCTTCTCTACTTGCCAAACAGCCGTACCGAGCCGGTAGCCACGTTCGTCGCGCTCAATTACTACGGCAACCATTCTATTCACGCCGACCCCGATATCACACTTTCCACGCAGTGGATGCGCCCCAGAGAAGAGTTTGGCGTAGTCGACAATCGTGCCACGGAAGCTGCACGCGGGGTGCGCGCTTCACGCTGGCCCGTTGAGCGTATTCTCGAACGCGGCTATGGCCTGGCTACTGTTTACTACGGCGATATTGATCCGGACGTCGACGACGGTTTTCAAAACGGCGTCCACCCTCTTTTTTATGACGAAGGCCAGACTGTACCAGCTGCGAATGAGTGGGCTTCCATTGGGGCATGGGCTTGGGGCTTGAGCCGAGCACTGGACTACTTTGAGACCGATGCCGACATCGATGCCGAACGTGTGGCAGTCATGGGACACTCGCGTCACGGCAAAGCAGCGCTCTGGGCCGGAGCGCAGGACGAGCGCTTTGCGCTGGTGATTTCTAATAACTCGGGCAGTGGCGGCGCGGCACTCTCACGGCGGCGCTTTGGCGAGACGGTTAAACTAATCAATACCGGCTTCCCGCACTGGTTTGCCGATAATTTTAAACAGTATAACGATAGAGAAGATGCCTTACCGATAGATCAGCACATGCTATTGGCCCTGATGGCTCCACGCCCAGTCTATGTGGCTAGCGCCATAGAAGACCGATGGGCCGACCCGCGTGGTGAATTCCTCTCCGCCCGTCACGCCGATCCCGTCTACCGATTGTTAGACACCGATGGCATAGCTACACAGCAAATGCCTGGTGTATCACAGCCGATCCAAAGCACTATCGGTTATCACGTTCGTCCTGGCGGGCATAGCGTGATGACTTACGACTGGGACCGTTTTATGGATTTTGCTGACCGGCATTTGCAGCGTTGAGAGAATTTTATGTACTGTGGGAATTGTGAGCTTTGGAATAAGTCACATTCGATAAGGCCGCCGCCCACAGCAGTACTAATAACAAACCACCAATTTCCCGAACCTCTTCCACCGTATCATTCTGCATTGTCAGCGATCCAAGTACTTCACTCCATGGCACCCCCTGATTCAACGCCGGCAGTAAACTTACAATCCAACCTGCACAAATCAACACCGGCACTGCAGCGATATACCACCTAAGCCGACCAAAGTGCTGCAATCCACAAATCACTACCATCGCCGAATAAATCCCTATCCAGCGCAGTGGGTCGGGGTCATTAAGTTGCACTAATGCCGACAACAAAAACGCACCAAGAAAAACCAGATTAAGAATTTTCAACAGTCGATCCTTCGTCATAACGTTCGAAATAGGTGGCGGCCATTTCTATGGCATGATCTAGATGGTCGAACATAGCTTGTTGGGCAAGGACGGCATCGCCTTTGGCTAGAGCCTTCAGGACGCGCTCGTGTTGATCTACATTGGGGAAGATGCCTTCTTCGAGAATTCTTGCATGGAATACGCGATTGAGTTCCGAGTGTTCGCGGAGTTCCCACAGCCAATTGACCGTGGCGGCGATAGCTGCGTTTTCGGTGGATTCGGCGATGAGGATGTGGAACTCCTTGTCACTTTGTTGCAGCGAGGGTTTGTTGCTGCGCTTTTTCATGGAGGCGAGGATGCGTTTTAGTTTGGCGAGTTGGGTTTTGTTCATGCGCTCAGCGGCCAATGCGCAGGCGCCGGGTTCTACCAGACGTCTTAGCTCCAATACTTCGAAGGGGCCGATGCCTTTGTCTGCCAGTGATAGTTCGGGTTTGGTGTGGGTAATGTAGACGCCGGAGCCGGTGCGCACTTGGATGAGCCCTGATAGTTCCAGGGCGATCATCGCTTCACGAATGGTGGGGCGGCTGACGTTGAAGGTTTTTGCCAGGTCCCTTTCAGACGGGAGTTGATCGCCGGGTTTTAGTTCACCGCTGGAAATATAACTGGCCACCTGTTTCGCGACACGCAAATACAGGCGAGGCACTTGTACTAAAGGTTCCAGAATCATGTGTTGTTCTCCTCACGGGCTAACTGCTCTGCTAATGCCTGCGCTTGCATACTCAGTTCTGCTGCTAAAAAGATATGGGTCTGGCTCATTGCTTGTTCTGTGCGATTGAGACAATCGAGAATGAGCTGCCCGAAGAAGGGGTAAGCAATTTGATTACTACAGTCGATGATTTCACTGCTGTTGTTGTCGGTTTTTATAATTAGCGATGCGGGTGCATTACGGCCGGCGTCGCAGTATTTCCTTACCTCTAGAGTGCCTTTGCTGCCGATGATAAACGAGCGCCCATCGCCCCACACTGGAGAGCCTTCCGGTGTAAACCAATCCACTCGAGAATAAAACGCCGCGCCTGAATCGCCGACGATAGTAAATTCGCCAAAGTCTTCCAGGCCGGGGCGATCCGGATTGTTAAGGTTTGCTACCCTGGCATGGGTGACTTTTGCCGAGGTGCAGCCGCTATAGGCTAAAAACTGTTCCGCCTGATGGGAGCCGATGTCAGTTATGATGCCACCGTATTGTTGTTTGTCGAAGAACCAATCCGGGCGGCTTGCTTTAGAAAGCCTATGTGGGGCCAGATTAGTAACATGTAAAACTTTGCCGATGGCGCCGTCCTTAATTAGTTCGCCAGCATGCCAAGCCGCTTCGTTGTGCAGGCGTTCGGCGTAGTAGACCCAATACTTTTGACCGCTAGTCTGGCAGGCTTCGCGTACCGCTTCCAATTGTGCGAGCGTAGTAAAGGGCGACTTGTCGGTGAAGTAATCTTTACCGGCAGCCATAACCTGTAGTCCTATATCGCTACGGCGGTTAGGTATGGCGGCGCTGGCTACTAATTGAATGCGCGGGTCGTCCAATAGTTGAGAGAATTCATCCGCGAATTCTATCTCGCCATAGCGGGCAACGAAGTCTGCGCGTTTCTCGGCAGAAGGCTCGTAGGCTGCAACCAGGGTTCCGCCGGCTTCCAACAAGCCATTGGTCTGACCGAAAATATGCCCGTGATCCATATAGGCCACGGCAAAGCAAAACTCACCAGGCTCCACTACCGGTTTGGAAATCGATTGTGGTGCGTAGCTGGCGCCGTCGCCTACGTTTACAGTTTTGCTCATATTAAATTACCCAATCCAGCCTCTATTCTATTAATTTTCTAGCCAATTAATCTTTTACCCGATTAAACCTACACCGACCGCCGTGCTATAGAGCACGCTAATCACCACGGTGACGATGCATAGCAGCATCGCCAGATTAAACAACCGAGCTTTGCTGCCAGTGGGGCGATCCTGGCCTAAAAATGATTCGTTGTTATTAAGCAAGAACCAACCAATGTAGGCGATAGGCATTAGCATGCCGCAAATGGCTGAGGTGGGCAGTACCAGATACGGCCCCATCGTCGTCCACAGGAATACGCCGAGGATAGCCGGCGTTGGAATCAAGCAGGCCAAACGGTATGCTCTTGTTCCTCTCTGGTAGCCCCATAACTCGCTCGCCACCGCGCCGCAGGTAAGCATGTGCATAACCAGTGTGCCAATGACCATGCCGAGTATGCCTAGTGGGAAAATCAATCTGCCAGCTAGCTCGCCCATGCCTGCGTCCACGAACATCTGGCTGGCATTGGCTGGGCTTAAACGCCCTTGGATATCCATGTCGCCGCCGAACATTGCACCGGCTGCCGCGATAGAAATCAATCCGGTAACCAGCAGGTAAGGAAAGACCAGACCTAACACCACATCGATACTGGCAAAGCGTCTTTCATCTCGGCCCCAGCCTCTATCCAGTAAGGTATAGCCGTAAACAAAGGTCATGTTAATACCTACTGCCGTGCCCAAGGCAGACAACATCATGGTTACGCCGGCGAAATCTTGAGGAATAGATGAAGGGATATAGCCGAGTAACACCTGGCCCCATTCCACTCGGCCGGCCAGAGAAGTTTCAATTACCACCCAGGCAAAGCTGAACACGACAAAGGCGGTTACTATTTTTATTGCGTTCTCGAACGTTCGAATAACTTTCCCGCCATCACCGTGACGCCAGACTATGGACGCGCAGATACACCAGATCAATACGGCGAGTACTAATAGATACAGGTTTCTCGCCAGGCTACTGCTTTCATTGAGATTAAACTGCAAGCTAACGGAAATAGCTTCTTCCAACATCCCCGCACCCAAAGGGTAATGGGAGAATCCAAAGATTACGCTGGAAGCCAGGGCGGCCAGTGCCCAGGCCATGGCCAGAGGAGCTGACACATATTTCTTCATGGCCTGATAGGGGGCTTCGCCAGTGCTTAAAGTTTGATGGCAGATGGCAAATAACATGATGCAACCGATGAGCATCGAAACCGGCTGCACCCACAGGAACTCATAACCATAGACGGCGCCAACAGTGAGTGAGGTTACAGCACTGCCGCCTCCCAGTGTCATGGCACCTTGTAGCCAGCCGGGACCGCCTTTTTGAATAGCACTTAATATTGTGATTTCAGCTGCAGCCATAGTTTGTTCCAGTGATGCTAATAAATAGGTGTTATCGAAATGACTTATCCAGATCGATGGTGACATCCAGTGCTTCTTTCTCTCGCAGCTTGGAGTTTTTGTATTTGCTTTGAAAATGCGAGTCAAATTCCGTTCGGTTAAGTGGGAAAGAAACCTTCTGTCCATTCCAGGCCGACAGTAAAATACTATTGGCAAGCTCGATTGATTTACTTGCTTCCTTTGCGTCGGTGGTAAGTGTTTTTCCATCGTGAATGGCAGCGACGAAATCTTGTATTAGCTGAACGTGTTGATTCTGTTGTTCACCAAAATCCACTGTTGTGGTGTTTACCTCCGGCATGGAAAACATTTCACTTGTACTCTGGCAATGTTCTTTGCAGCTTTGGGAAAGCTTCTGAAATTGTAATTCCTTGCCGTCGTAATTAAGAGTGCCCAGGTCACCCACTAAAGAGAGTTGATTGCTGCCGGGCGCTTCTCCCGTGGATGAAATAAAACTCGCACTTGCGCCATTGCTGAAGTTCATCACCGCAGTGACTTCGTCTTCAACTTCGATATCGTGATAGCGACCCCAGTGGCACTGTGCCCATACATCGCTTGGCATGCCGCAGAGCCACTGCAGAACATCAAGGTTGTGAATACACTGGTTGAGTAGTAAACCACCACCTTCGCCGCGCCAGGTTCCCCGCCAATCGCTAACCCGATAATATATTTCCGGCCGATACCAATGGGTCAGGGTCCAGCTCACTCGCTGCAGTTCGCCGATCAATCCCTGTTGTAGCATCTCGCGTATTCTGGCGTAAGCGGCGTCATAGCGTTGATTAAGTACGGCACCAAAAACTTGCTGTTGAGCAAGCGCTTGTTCAACTAAGGTGTCGGCTTCCAGCACGGTCATGCCAATCGGTTTTTCCATCAGCAGATGCTTGCCGGATTTGAGAACTTCCAGACCCAACTCTAAATGACTCATAGTGGGGGTTGCCACCAAGACCGCATCGATGTCTTTATTGCGTAATAATTCTTCGTTGTTGCTATAGCAGCTAACCGTGTCTGGCAATGACAGGTCTGACGGTGGCGTGCGAGCACAGACCGCTCGCAATGAGGCGCCCGTTACTGATCCATCCAGTAAAGCTTCGCAGTGCTGGCGACCAATATTGCCCAGGCCGATAACGGCAAATCGAATTTCCTTGGTGATGACTAGTTCTCCGTTCTCATGATTTGCCGTTTAGCATCTTCATCCTGCATCCAAACAGAGGGGGATGGTGCATCCGGGTTGCGATCGAATTCAAAACTGATCGATCTGGGGGCGAAGAAAAATACGTCTTCGCGAATCTCTTCCATTGCTCCCTCAAAGATTGATGCTGTGACTTCCAGCTCTCGACCATTGTAGGTGAATTCCAATCCCCCGAAGCGACCAACGAATTGTTGGTAATGAGTGTTTACTTGAACAGGCTCTAGTTCGGCTGCAGTCCATTGTGTGGTTCTGCTGGCAGTTTCCTGCCGCACCTGCGCCACCATATCTGGAGAAATAGGGCTGCCGTTATGGCCCCAGTTGCGGCGCAGGAATGTGGCCAAGCCACTGATTCCGTCGTCGTCGAAATCCGCAATATGGGACAGCCCTGGCATGATGCTGTTCCATTGTTCACCTTCGACTTCGATGGGGCCACTTAGGCCATTAAGCACAATACGTATCAATTGCTCGGGTGCGCTGATGATGCGAGCAGATTGGCTTAGACTTGGCGCTACACCCGTAGTGCCGGAGCCATCGCTGCCATGACAGGCAGAACAGTTTGCAGCATATAGCTGGGCACCACGTACCATTCTCAGTTCATCTTCCGCGCTTAAGGGTTTCTGGTCGCTGGCTAATGTATCGCCGTCCCAGGTAAAGGCTCGCCGGGCATTGGCAATGGTTGTTAATAGTGGATCATCGTCGTCAGTGGCAAACAGCGGATGGGGGTTGGGTAAGCTTATTCGAGAAAAATTTCCTGTGTGGGTCGCTTCGTAAATGCCTGTTAATAGTTCTTCACGGTACCAGTTGGCATTCTCAATCTCGGCAATGAAACTCAGAAGCTCATAGAGTTCGCTGCCTAGTTCTTCACCTTGTGCATTCTCCTGAAGCAGTGCTTGCTTGGTTAAACTTTTCAAAAAATCCACCAATAAGGATTCGGCTGAATCTTCGGCTGGGGCAGTGCCGGGAATTTGCCCAGCACTTTGTTGCAAGACAGTTACCTCATGACCACTTAACGCACTTTGCAATGCGACACGTTGGTATGGGTTCTGGATGCGTTCAGAAATACTGTCGAACAGGTAATCGAACCCTGTGTCGGACAAGTGTCTGCCCAGACAAAATACCAGACCCTGTTCCAGACTTTCGCTTAGGGAATCAGAATTTTGAAGTTGGCTCAGCAGATCAGTTTCATCAAAATGTTCACAGGCTGCTCGCAAGCCATGTTTGATCAAGCGCGAATTGCCGTTCTCCATTAGTCCAGCGACTTCGACCTGACTTAATTCTCCTCGGCCTTTCAGGGTCCATAAGGCATGAATGATTTCTTGCTCATTACTGGATGCCAGTTTAGCCACCAGTTCAGAGCGCAGGTTCGACTTAGAGGCAACTAATAATCTTTGTGCGGTGCTTCTCCACCAGGCGTTGGGGTGAGATAGTGTATCCAGCAATTCCGAGTCGGAAGCTTTCGATAAATTTGGAGCGCTATGGTTAATCTCTGACTGTTCACTTACCACACGCCAGATTCGACCCAGGCCTAGGGGCCGATCCAGGCCTCTCCTAAGAATCTGCTCGCGCAGCTGATCAGACAGAAAAATGTAGTCCTGAATTATGCCGCGATACATATCCACCACATACAGCGCACCGTCCGGTCCGGTTTTGGTTTCTACCGGTCTGAAGCGTTCGTCGGTGGAGGCCATAAAGTCGCGCTGGCCCCAGTCAGCATCAGGGTAGGTGATGTGGTCGGTGGTGACGGTTAAATCATCTTTTGTGATGTTGACCTGTGCTACAAGATTGGCTGCTGATTCAGGTACAAAACCCGCGCCGTAGAATTCTTCGGGAAACTGTTCGCCGCGATAAATTTCAATACCGCTAGCGGAAGTGGGGGAGCGCAATCTGCCGTCAGCTCGCAGCACATTGTCCAGATAGGCACGGTTTACTCCCGGGTTAACACGAACGCTGAATACTTCATCACCCCGGTGCAGACGTTGGGAAAGGCCGGGGGTAGGTGAAACTTTTGCCTTGATGGCATCGCTGTCCGGGTACAGGTCACCGGTTACTAAATTGGAATTACCGTTATAATAAAAGAAGCCGTCGTCGTCTTGACCCAGGCCCCACTGACCTCGGAATACAGTTTTCTCTATGTCCAGGCTGCCATTGTTCAGCTGAAATTTACGTGATGACTTGGCATTGTAAATCCAGTTGTCCAGACCCATCACCAGGGCGTTTTCCTGATGTTCCACCGAACCAGGCGCATTGGCATATTCTCCCAGGCTGACCTTCTTGTCGCAGTCGATAGTGCTGGCCTGGTTTAACTCACTGGGGCAAAGCCAGAGATTGGGCGGTTCGGCGATTAACAGTCCTTCCGAGATAATGGAGATGGCTCTTGGCAATACTAAAAAGTCCAGCATCACTTCCCGTCGATCCATCTGTCCGTCGTTGTCGTCATCGTGCAGGCGTACAACTGAACCGATAGGGTCATCTTCACCGTTGCCATAGGTGTCTTGCATGTAGCCACGCATTTCCACGGCATACATTTTTCCATCTTCGTCCCAGGTTATGGAAACTGGGTCTTCGATTAGGGGCTCGGCAACCACCAGTTCAACTCGAAAACCATCGGCGATACGAAAAGACTCCAGTTCCTGCTCCGGTGTGAAAACCACAGCGGGAGGTGGCTCGAGAGTTAAATAGAATGGTGTGTCTTCATCGTCCTGAGCGGAAGTCGTACTGATGCACAAGGGCGCAAGAATTGATGCGAACAAACCCCGGGCCAGGAGATTTCTTGCAGACGTACAAGAGTGCTGTGTATTCGAGTAGATAGTCATTTAGCTTAAGCTCGTTAGATAATTGAAAGAGTTACGCGCGGATTGCAGCGGATTGGGCGGCCCATCTCTCTCTACGAAAAAATGATGCGAACCCTGTTCTATGGCCAGCGTTATAAAAGCAGGGAAATCGATCAGGCCACTGCCAACGTCTTCAAAATTCCCTGCCGCGTCGATGTCTTTTAAATGACAGGAAGGGAAACGTCCGGGGTGGTCTGTTAAATATTGCATGATGTCGCCACCGCCGCGAGTTACCCAGTAGGTGTCTAGCTGAAAGCTGACCAAGTCAGGGTCGGATTCTGCCAGCATTAAGTCGTAAGGCAAGATGCCTTCCACATTTTCAAATTCAAAAGCGTGATTGTGATAGCCCAGCAACACGCCTTGTTCCTGACACATCTTGCCGGCCTCATTTAGTACGCTCACCACGTTTTCCACTTTCGCCCGGGTAGTGAACTCCGCTTCCGAAATAATGGGTATGTTGAGGTATTGCTGATTCATATCCACGGCGATGGGCAGTGACGCGCGGATTTTACTCAATAAATTATCCAGGCCGCTCTGTGAACGTCCGACAGCGCGCCGTTCATCCGAAGATAGGCTTCTATAGTTGGGTGGATAATTCGGTGCAACTCGGCCCACCGGTGCGCTTAACTGAAGCTCTGCCAAATGGTCTTTAACCTGTTGCGGGTCATGGCCCAGATAGCCACCGCCAGAGAACTCCACCACGCTATAGCCCATTTCTTTCACTAAGGTAATGGTGTCGAAAAACTCTTCGTTCATGAGTTGGTTCAGCGTGGAAAGTTGCAAGCCGAATTTAAAGTCGCTTGGCACCTGGCTTGCTCCAAACACCATAGAGGGACAGGCTGTCAGGGCAGAACCCTGAGTCATTAGTCGTAGTAGTTCGCGTCTTTTCATTTTCTACACTTCCTTTGTTACAAGCCCTTTATTACAAGCAGGATTCTCACAAACAAGCATTTGGTCAGGCCACTTGGCCGAACCAGAATCATACCTTGGTTTGCCACCAAAGGTCTGCCCATCGCCAACTTAAGTCGACCGGGGTATGGCGCCTAAATGCTGTACCGTTTCAGCGGCGCGATTTACGCCAGCCTTAGTGGCAAGCTCACAGTTTCCATGTTCCAAATAGATGGCTATAAAAGCACCATTGAAGGCATCACCTGCGCCGGTGGTATCAATTACTTTGGCTGTATCTATTTTTGGAGCCGGTATCTTAAGCCCAGTTGCATTGTCACCATCGAAAGCTATGCAGCCAGCCTTGCCCAGCTTTACCGCACCGAGCGCCACGCCCAAGCCACATAATTTTTCGATGGACTGCGCTGCGCTTTCAATGCCGAATAATTGCTGATCGTCATCCAGAGTGGGTAAGCCAATAGTGGTGACTTCCCAAGCTGCATCAACCCAGTGGCGAGCCTCGTCTATGGATGACCAGAGTTGCGGCCTGTAGTTAGAGTCGAATGCGATAACACAGCCTGACTCGGCCCATTGTTTTGCGTAATGGAGTAGGCGCTCACGGTTGACCTCGCTCATAATCGCCAGACTAATACCGCTGAAATACAAGCAGCGCGGAGCTGCTATCGTGTCTAACAGAGTTGGGAACTGTGTCGATTGGAAAAATTCTCTAGCCGCCGATTCATTTCGCCAATAAGTAAAAGAGCGTTCCCCCGCATCATCGGTCTTAACGACATACAGGCCAGCATGCTTGCCAGTGAGAATACTGACGTACTCGGCATCGATATCCTGTTGTTGCCAGCACGCTATCATTTGCTGGCTGAATTCATCGTCACCGACAGCGCTAAGAAAGTTCACCTTGTTACGGTTAATGCTACATTGTTGAATGGCGAAGGCCGTGTTGTATACGTCACCGCCGTAGGCGAGGCCATTGTCTGCGAGATATTTTTCTACGAGATCAGTGTTTGAAAGGTCAATGTTTACGAGATCAGTGCTTGTGAGACTTTTACTTGCAAGATCGGTGAATTGAACTTCCAGCATACACTCGCCAATGCAGATTATGTTTTTGCTCATGATGCGCCTGCCCGTTCTTGTGTGAACTCCAGTTCGAACCCCAGAAAGGCAGTTTGTACTTGCTGTTGCATAGTTTCATTTGCTTCAAAGCCCAATAGCTGTAGCCACAAAGCTGAATCCCAATGTGATTGAGAAAGCTGCGAAGCCAACTGCTTTATCTGTGGCTGCGCGGGGTCGCTCATCTCGGCTATGTTTTCCTGGGGCAAAACATGCCAGCAAGCGAGCCAGGCTGCAATCACCTTGGAAAATTCACCGCAGTCGTTCCCCTGTTGTTGATTGCTGATAATGCTGGGCACCCAACGCAAGGGAATTTTGCTGGAACCATCGCTGCCTATCTGGACAAGTGCGTGTTGCATAGCAGTGTTTTCAAAACGCTTTACTACGGATTGGTAATAAACTCTTGCGCTATTCTGATCGCTGAAGCTTTGGAACACTTCTTCCATTACAAGGTCCAGTTGTTCTCGTATGGAATTCTGCGCCATTGCTTCGCACACACATCGATAACCTTGCAGCAGGCCCAGGTAGGCGAGGGCAGAGTGAGCGGCATTGAGTATGCGAAGTTTTCTATCCTCATAGGTGCTGCTGTTCGCAACGAGTTCCGCGCCGGCCAATTCCCAGCGGGGTGCGTCCTGCATTGCTTCGCCAGCGATAACCCATTGGCGAAACGGTTCGCAAAGCACGGGCGCTTCATCATCAATGTCGAAGCTTGCTTGCAGCTTTTTTATTTGTTCAGCTGTTACCCGCGGAACAATGCAATCCACCACGGTGTTTGGGCAGTGCAAGTGCTGATCGATCCAGGTGTTAAGTTGCTTGTCTAGTTTGCCGGAAAATTGAAGTAAGGCGCTCTTTAAAGATTCGCCGTTGCTGCTTACATTGTCACAGCTAATAACGCTAAAGCCTGGCACTCCTTGTTGCATGCGATGCCATGCCGCCTGACAGAGTAATCCGGGCAAGGTGTTGTAGGTTGAGTCTGCTCGAAGAGATTGGCTTAAGTCTTGTTGAATGTCAGCATTATCGAGACTAAGTTCGCCTCGAGCATCGAGACAATAGCCTTTCTCGGTGACAGTAACGGTAACCAATTTGGTGGCTGGATCAGTGAGTCTTTGTAAGATGGCGGGGTAATCCTGCTGCCAGCTTAATACCTCGTCGATACAATCGATGACCTGACCTTGAGCCTGTTCGGCTATTTCTGCCACCACATATCTATAGTTCTGCTTAGCCAGGATGTCCGGCAATGATTGATTGCTTCTTACGATGCCGCTAATGCGCCACTGTTCATTGGCTGCGTTATTGGCGACCTGAGTTAGTACGGCGATATGGGCCCTGGCAAAGGCGCCAAGCCCAATGTGCACGATGCGCTTGTGCTCTTGTTCGGGCGATGCTTCTGGTGTTGGCCGAAATTGCAAGCCGCCGGAGTCGCCAGGGGTAAAGTTAAGTAAGCTACGTGGCACGTTTTATTCTCGATAGTTTGGCTTAGTTTGTGTTGAGCTTATAGGCTTGTTTGGGTAAGCGGTAAGCAAGATCTTTGGCGATATCCAGTGCTTGATCTTCCTGCAAGCGGTGCTGAGCGACCCAGCTTGCAAGAAACTGCGCATCGATACGTCTGGCTAAATCATGGCGCGCGGGAATAGAGAGTAGTGCCCGGGTATCGTCGTTGAAACCAACCGTGTTGTAAAAGCCAGCCGTTTCGGTTGTTTGCTGACGGTAGCGCAGCATGCCTTCGGGGCTGTCGTGAAACCACCAGGCAGGGCCCAGCTTAAGGCAAGGGTAGTGGCCTGCTAACGGTGCTAACTCCCGTGCGTAAGTGGATTCGTCCAAGGTAAATAATATAAGACTGAAGTTTGGCTCGTTGCCGTACTTATCCAGTAATGGTTTCAGGGCACGAACGTATTCCATAGCCAAGGGAATGTCCGCGCCCTTGTCTCGACCAAAGCTACTGAACAGGGAGGCATTATGATTTCGAAGGGAGCCAGGGTGCAGTTGCATAACCAGGCCGTCTTCGATGCTCATGGCAGCCATCTCCGTGAGCATTTGCGCCCTGAACAATTCCTGCTCTTCAGCCGAGGCAATGCCCTGTTTGCATTTGTCTAACAACAGTTGGCATTGCCCAGAGTCTAAATCTGCGGTTTGCGCTGAAGGATGGCCGTGGTCAGTGGCAGTGGCCCCCAGCTGAGCGAAAAAGTGACGGCGTTGTCGCAATGCGCTCAGATAACCCTGCCAGCTAGTCGTGTCTTCCTCGGTGATTTCTGCCAGCTTTTCCAGATTACTGCTGAAATCTTCGCGACTGGCATCTACCACATCATCGGGCCGAAAAGTGGTGATGACTTGCTTGCCGAGGCCGTCAGCATTTAGAAGCTGGTGGCTTGCTAATGAATCAAGAGCGCCTTCTGTGGTCGCAATGGTTTCGATTTGAAAGCGATCTAATAATGCCCGTGGCAGAAACTCTGGACTCTGCAATGCGGCGTTGATGTGTTCGTAATACAGGTCGGCGCTGTGTTCATTTAAGACTTCTTCTAAGCCGAACACAGTGTTGAATACGTGATCCAACCATATTCTGGAAGGTGTACCCAAGAACAAGTGATAGTGTTTGGTAAAAGTGCGCCAGGCAGACTTTGGGTCCGCGATCGCTGACTGATCCGTTCCTTGCATGCCTAACTGTTGCAAGCTTATGCCCTGGCTGTAGAGCATACGAAAAATATAGTGATCAGGTGTGAGTAATAGTTCACTTGCATTGTCGAATGGCTTGTTTTCTGCAAACCAGCTGGGGTCAGTGTGACCGTGGGGACTAATGATCGGCAGTTGTTCGGTTTCGGCAAACAAGCGTCGCGCGATGCTGACGATATTTTCATTAGCACCAAGAAAGCGATCCGGGTGTAGCGTCAATGTCTGTGATTGGGTCATGGTTTTGTCACTGCTATTGTCTTGTTATTGCCTTAGCCGTTCTACGGTATGAATGACACCGCGTAATTCCGCCAGGCCCTTTAAACGCCCGGCAAAGGAATAACCCGGGCGGACATTTGCGTCGCCTAACTCGCTTGCCAAAGTGTGACCATGATCGGGACGCATAGGTATTTCACTGCCCGAAGCATTTTCCTCGCTCAACAGTGCCTGTATCAAGCCAACGATATCATTATCGCCGTCCAGGTGCTCTGACTCGTGAAAAGAGCCGTGCTCTTCGCGTTTAATATTGCGCAGGTGAACGAAGTAAATGCGTGAACCAAACTCCTTAACCATGGCGACCAGGTCGTTATCCGATCTGGCACCGTAGGAGCCCGCACACATGGTCAGGCCGTTGGCGGCGCTCGGTACTTCATCCAGCAACGCACGGGCATCATCTGCGGTAGATACTACTCTAGGCAGACCAAATAGCGAGAATGGCGGATCATCGGGATGAATGGCCATGTGCACATCGGCGGCTTCGGCGACGGGAATGATTTCGCGCAAGAAACTAACCAGGTTTTTCCGGTAATCATTATTACTAATGCTGGCAAATTCTTCGATGGTGGCTAGTATGCCTGCTCGGTCATAAGAACCTTCGCCGCCAGGTAAGCCGGCGATAATGTTTTTTTCCAGGCTAGTGATTTCCGATGGGGACATATCCGCGAAGCGTCGCTTCGCCTGTTTTTTTACAAGATCGGGGTAACTCTGATCAGCGCCCGGCCTTTTTAAAACAAGCAAATCGTAGGCTGCAAAATCGACAATCTCGAAACGCAGGGCTTCACTTTGGTTAGGAAGCAAGTAATTCAGGCTGGTGCGCGTCCAGTCCACCACTGGCATGAAGTTATAACAAATGCAGTGAATGCCACACTGGCCCAGATTGCGAATAGATTCTTTGTAGTTTTCGATGAGTTGCTGGTAATCGCCACTGCGGGTCTTGATGTCGTTATGCAGTGGCACGCTCTCGACTACTTCCCAGCGCAAGCCTGCGTCTTCGATCATCTTTTTCCGGGTTTGAATGTCGGTCAATGGCCATGGATCGCCGGTGGCGATATGGTCCAATGCGGTGACGACACCGCTAGCACCGGCTTGAACGATATTTGCCAGCGACACTGTGTCTTCGGGGCCAAACCAGCGCCAAGTTTGTTTCATAGGTTTTCTCTAGGTTTTCTATGTTAAATATTTGTTATGAGCTTTAGAATCGCCAATCCAGTGCCAGCCGTGCGCGACGTCCCATAGCAGGAAAACCTATCGCTTCGAAATAGGTTTTGTCCAGTAGATTGTCGATGGCGGCATCAAGGCGAAGTTGTTCAGAGACTTGCCAGGACGCGGCGATATCGGCGCGGGTGTAGGCGCTGAGTTCCAAATCGCCAGTGGGTATGGACGAATCAAAAATATCCCCCAGCCGGTTAATGCGAGCATGGAATTGCACGGTATCACTGGTTTGATAAGCGATCTGTAGGCCGCTTTGCCAGTCCGGTCGTTGTCTTAGCTTGCCGCCGTTTTCTACATCGATATCTTGATAGCTTAAGTAAGCAGCAAGCGACCATTGAGAAGAAAGGGCCAAGTCGATTGCCGCTTCGCCGCCACGGATAGTGACTTCCGAACGATTCACATTGATGAATGCCTCGCTGTCGAAATCAACCAGGTTTATATAGTTGGAATCGAATAGGGAGAAGCGCAGTTGTGTGTTTGATGACAGTCTGTGGCTGAATTCCACATCGATACTGGTGACTTCTTCTTCCCGTAGTTCCGGATTGCCGACCAAGGGGCTGGCCAAGGCGAAGAAGCTGGGCAGTTTGAAGCCCTTGCTCCAGTTGGCTTTTATCACCGAGTTTCCATTAGGTAGGCGACTGATCAGTCCAAGGCTTGGGCTGAACCGGGAGTCCGCCGAAGCGGGAGCGTCGTAGCGCAGGCTGGTCAGTAGATCGAGATTGCTATTCACGCCCAGGCGAGCGTCAACAAACAAGCCGGCGATGTCTCGGTCTATCGTGTAGTGACTGGGAAAATTAAAGCCGGGTGCAAACTGCACTTGGCCGCTGGATTCTGCTTCTTCGCTCTGATAGTCGGCGCCGAAGGAGAGGCTGTGTTCATCCCAGCTATACCGATTGGAAACTTGCAGATACTGGCGGGTTAAATCTGAATCGAAACTATTTGGGGGAACGGCGTCACGAATGCCTGGTGCGACACCAGGAGAATCGGTAAATTCATCGCGTTCATAATGAGTCAGAATTACTTGGCTATCCCAGGCAGCGTTCCAGTTTTTGCTTACGCGCAGTGAAGCCTGCAGATCATCCGATTCGCCCTGATCGAGTGCGCGCAGCTCGGCCATCAGTGGGCCACCACTGTCTTCGGGGAAACTGCTGCGCTCGGAATCGGCGGCGTTGATGTTGAATTGATAGTGCAGCGACTGATCATTACTCTGGCCCTGCATGCTCGCCCATAAAGACGTTGCTTCAAAGTCGCCTCCGGACAGGCTGTTACTGTCTTCAGATTGGGAGATGCCTACTGACAGTTGCTGATTGGCTGAAAGCTTTCGGCTGGTTCGTAATAGCTGGCGTGAATATCCTTCCTCACCTGTTTCCAATTGAATACTGGTTTCATTCTCACTGGGGCGAAGACTAACGAAGTTCACCACTCCTGCTAGCGCATCAGAACCGTAAATCGCACTCTGTGGTCCGCGCACAATTTCTACCCGTTCTATGTTGGCTAGACCCAGGGTAGTAAAGTCGAAAGAACCGCCACGGGTGTTGTTGGGGTTATTCACCTTAACGCCATCGATAAACACCGATGTGAAGTTGGCCTCGCCGCCACGCAGGTATAAAGAGGCAATGCCACCGCGGCCGCCGGGTTGGGTAATCTGAACGCCCTCGATGCCGCGCAATAAGTCGACCACACTAGCGGAGTTCTGGCGGGTGATCTCTTCGTGAGTAATTACAGTGACGGAGCTCGAGAGCTTGGCAATATCCGTGGGTAAGCGAGAGGCGGCGACAACTAGTTCTTCGACGATTTGTGTGTCGCGGGATTGGGCACTGGCAGCTAGCGGGTGAGCAATTAAGAGGAGCAATGCCGTTGAAGCGCTCATGGCAGGGAATGAATAATTAGAAAACATGAAATCGACTACTTGGCTAAAATTGGCCTGACCAGTTTACCACTTCAAATCATGAGTCGATAGCGCTGATGCATATGGCTAGGAGGAGGTGCTGATGGCTGGGCTAGAAAAAGTCTTGCCGTAGAACCAAATGTAGAAGTAACAAACCAACAGCAAGATAAAGGCCATTTTAAATCCGGCGGCATCGGTGAAAAACCCATACAGAGGTGGGATGAAAGCACCGCCGGCTATGGCTGTACATAGCACGCCTGAGCCCTGAGGTTTCAAGTCGTCCAAATCTTCGATGGCGATACTGAATATAGTTGGGAACATGATGGAATTGAACAGGCCCACTGCCAGGATAGACCACAGTGCCACGAAGCCAGAACTAAGCATGGAAACTACAATGGCGGTTATGGCGAGCAAGGCAAACAAGCTGAGTATACGACCAGGTTGATATTGGCGGGTGAGATAAAAACCGGCAAAGCGACCAACCATGGCGCCGCCCCAATAGAACATAACAAAAGAACCTACGATGCCGTTGTCATCCACCTCGCTTAAAGCGGTGGGCTGTATCTGCTCGGTGATCCAGGCCATGGAGCTGCTACTACGAATCGCTTCGGCCAAGTTCATGTCGATGAAATAATTCACCAGATAGCTGCCGATGGACACTTCGGCTCCTACGTAGACAAATATGCCAAGAGCGCCTAGGAGTAGTTTTCTATTCTTAAGCACATCACCATAGTTTGAATGTGATGCAGTATTGAGCAATTTAGGCAGCTTGTTAAATAATACAACAGCCGCTAATGCGAACAACATGAATGCCAATACCAGGAAAGGCATCTGCACAGCGGAAGCTTCCCCTGCCAGATAGTTGGCTCTCTCACTAGCAGAGAGCAGGGCGATTTCGTCCGCCGATTGAATGCTGTCACTTAGAATAAAAATAGCGCCCAGAGCTGGGGCGATAGTGGTGCCTAATGAATTAAAGGCCTGGGAAAGATTGAGGCGGCTTGATGCTGTTTCGGCTGGACCAAGTACCGTCACGTAGGGGTTGGCTGCTACCTGTAAGACAGTCATGCCAGACGCGAGAATGAAATAGGCCAGCAGAAACACGCCGTAGATACGCATGGAGGCGGCGGGTAAAAACAACAGGCAGGCCAAGCCCATTATGGACAGTCCAACGATTATGCCTTTCTTATAGCCGATGCGGTGCAACAGAGCGCCAGCGGGAATGGAAACTAATCCATAGGCAATGAAAAAAGCGAACTGTACCAGGCCGGCTTGGAAGTATGTGAGCTCGAACACTTCCCGTAGACGGGGGATGAGGGAATCAACCAGGACAGTGATTAAACCCCACATAAAAAACAGTGAGGTGAGTAGGTAGAAGGAACTGCGGTAGTTTGTGTTCATTTATTGCCTGCGTTTTTATCTTGCACTGCAAGAGTTCGGCCCAGCATCCAAATTCGTTTGGGCTGTGTTTGGCTCGTCGGTCATAAACAGGGTAAGTTCGCCACCGTTTACAATTTCTGAATGTCTTATATAGCTGCGTTGAATTGCCGTGCCGTTTAACTCAATGCGCTCAATGTATTTGTTTGTGGCCGAATTGTTGATGGTGCGGAGGACGAAGCTATCGCCTTGGTAATAGTTGTCATCCAATTGGATTTCGATTTCGTCGAAGATCGGGCTACCAATCTGATAGACAGGATCTTCGCTGACACCTCCGTCCACCTGATACAAACCGATTTTCATCAGCACCGCGTTGGCACCCATGAGCCCCTGGTCTTCATCGCCGTTGTAACCGCGCTCTGGCGATAGGCCTGCGTAGACAGAGTTAACAATCTCTCTTGACCAATATTGGGTTAGCCAGGGTTTGCCTAATTCATTAAAGATAAACGCTGTCTGTATGCTGGGCTGATTGCCATAGTTAATCGGGATGCGTCGAAACTCCGGATTGGTTTCCTGGGCGTGGGAGGTGCCGGAGGTAAAGCCCAATTTTGCCGCTTCCTGGAAGCTCGCGTCCAGCTTATCCGCTGCCGCATCACAACTACCCATCAGTTCTGCCAAGGCAGGAATATTGTGTGGCACATACCAGGTGGCTTGGGAAGCATTGGATTCCACGAAGCCTCTATTTATTTCGAAGGGATCAAACTCTTGTCGCCACTCGCCGGCTGAATTTTTAGGGCGCATATAACCGGTTTCAACATCGAATATATTGCGCCAATTCTCGGAGCGCTGACGAAACAACTCAGTATCGCTTTCATTGCCAAGCACATCTGCGAATTGCGCAAGCGCCCAGTCTTGATAGGCGTATTCCAATGTCATGCCCGCCCCTTGCTTATGAAGCGCTCTGGTTGTGGAAATTGGCGGAAAGGGTACATAGCCTTTTTCCATGTATTCAGTCAGAGCGCCGGCGCCGGTTTGGCCATGTTCGTAACCGGCATGTTCCATGATGCCGCCGGGCAGGTGATTCTTGCGTACTGCCTGGTAGGCAAGCGCTCCATCGAAATCCTGAATGCCTTTTTGCCAGGCGCTCACTACAAACGGTGTGCTGGATGCACCTACCATCACGTAGGTGTAATTCCCGCCAGACGGTCCCCTGGGAAACAGGCCACCATCGCGATAGTAGTTAAGAAATGATTTGATGAAATCGGATGTGCGACCAGGGTAGGCCAGTGGCCACAGGGTTTGAATCGTCCACTGAGCGCCCCAAAAAGAATCGGAATTGTAATGATGATTCTCCGGCTGACCCGAACTGAGTCCCGAATCAAGTAAGGCGGCTTGTCTGATGCGCGGCGTCTCACCAGTCATGTCGAGGTAGCTGCCATCGTAGTCTGAGACTATGCGTCTGCCTTGCTGGGCATGCCACAGATCGGTATAAAAGCGGGCACGTTGTTGCGTTGTGCCGCCACTTATCTGAATTTTCGATAGCTCGGTATTCCATACAGACTGAGCATCTTCGGCGACCTGATCGAACTCCCAGTGATCAAGCTCTGCTGACAAATTGCGGTGAGCGTTTTCGGCGCTGGTGTAGGAAAGTCCGACCTTCATGCCAACTGTGCTTTGCCCTGTTTGCACACCCAAATTCAGAATCACACCCGCGTCTGAACCGGAAACCGGGTTGTCGGATATTTCTTGATCAGCTAGCCAGCCAGACCACTCTTCAATGTCAGTATCCAGGCTTATGTGAAAGTAAATGCGCGTCGCTTTCGGTCGGCGAAAGGTTGGCCCGTTGACTACATAGCCGGAAACGTCACGTGGACCAATTTGTTCGGCGTGGCCTAGAATTATTTCGGAAGGGCCCAGGTTGCCGCTTAAATCGAGCAGTATTTTTCGGGCTCGGTTTTCTGGAAAAGTGTAGCGATGAAATCCGACACGGGTGGTGGCAGTGAGTTCCACTTCAATATCATATCGATCTAACAACAGTCGGTGATAGCCGGGGCGGACGATTTCAGTGTCGTGTGAAAAGCTCGAGTAATAATCTGCCTTCAAATTTATAGTGCTTTGGTCTGAGCTAATCGGCATTACCGACACGCCGGATAACTGCCAGGCGTGCACATGACTCAAGCCTTTAACCTCCTCGGTGTTGTAGAGGTAACCGCTGCCCCAGGCACCGGCAACTTCGGTATCCGGGGAAAGGTTGACCATGCCGAAGGGTAAGGAAGCGGAGTCGAAATAAAACCAGCGGGAATTGGCCGTATCTAAATGGGGATAGACTAGATCAACAGGGCGCTCCTGCTCCTGAGCCAGGGAGGTTGAAAAACAGACACCCGACGCGCATAGCATTAGAAAGAGTCGCTTGATCTGCATGGTGTTAGTCCGTTCTTATTTGGATGTCGATATTTCCGACAGAATTTGCCTTGCCGAATTCGAGATGCTGACGTAGTCGCCGTTCGCGACTTTATCGGTGGGGATAAACCAGGAGCCACCAATACAAGCCACTTTTTCGAAAGCCAAATATTCCCTGGCAAGCACGGCGTTAATGCCGCCAGTGGGGAAAAAACGAATCTCGGGCAACGGCTTGGCAACGGCTTTGAGGAAGGCCAGACCACCAGCTTGTTCGGCGGGGAAAAATTTCTGCAGCTGATAACCCTTATCCAACAGTGCAATCATTTCGCTTGGTGTAGATGCACCTGGCACGAAGGGCATGGCTAGCTCTTTAGCTTTTGATAGTAATGCATCTGAACTGCCAGGGCTGACTGCAAATTTGGCACCGGCTGCTTGCACCTGCTGCAATTGCTCAGCAGTACGCACACTGCCAGCGCCGAGTGTCATCTGAGGTAAGTCTCGGGCAATATTTTCGATAGCAGCGATGGCTACGTCTGAACGCAGGGTAATCTCGATGGCTGACATGCCTGCATTGAGCAAACATTCGGCGAGCGCTACGGCTTGGCCTGTCTGGCTAACGGTTACAACCGGTACGATTTTAGAGGCGGCAAGAATTTCTCCTGCGTCCACAATTCTCTCCTAATTCAACTTAGTATTATAAGGGGAAACGTTTCTATAATTTGCGTAGCCAGATATTGCGGTAAGCCACTGGTGAGTCATGATCCTGTAAGGCTAATGGTAGATCACCATGGGTACGATAGTTGGGTTTACCAATGAATTCTGTTGGCCCTTGAACTGTGACATTGTTTTGAATAAGAATGCCATTGTGAAACACAGTGAAGGTGGCTGGGCGGGTAAGCCGGCCGTCGCTGCCAAACAGTGGTGCCATGAACACAATATCGTAAGTTTGCCATTGGCCCGGCCCGAGAGAGGCGTTAACTAGCGGGATGTGCTGTTTGTAGATGCTGCCTGCCTGACCATTGACGTAGGTTGGATTGTCCACCGAATCCAATACCTGTACTTCATAATCTTCCATTAGGAAAATGCCGCTATTGCCACGATCTTGGCTATCGCCGACTACTTCGGCAGGCGATCTCCATTCCACGTGCAATTGTACGCTGCCGAAGCTTTCTCTCGTTTTGATCAGGCCGGTACCAGGTTCAACGATAAGGATGCCATCCTCTATGAGCCATTGTGCATCACCGCCACGAACGGATTCCCACGCTGCGAGGCTTGAACCGTCAAATAAGACAATAGCGTCGGAAGGTGGGGTTTGCGCTGAAGCGGGTTTGACCTGCTTTGGTGCAGGCTCCCACAGTTCTGTTATTGCAGCTTGGGCATTTATGCGCGCTACCCGTTCCGCTCTTGATTCTTCCTGAGCAGTTGCTGAGTTATTTGTAACGGCTACTGCCAGAAGCATTGCTGCAAGTGTGTGAGAAGATTTAAGCATATTGGCTAAGGTCCAAGATGATGTGTAGGCCAAGAATTTTGCGGGAGCTTGGCGCGAATGTCTACCCTTATGGCTAGAAAGAATATGCAGAAATGATAGCTGTCTGGACGAAGCGTTCCTTTGCTACTTTGTTTTTACATTGCCCCATTTTCCCTCAAACTACTCTTAATCTTGTGTAGCACCATGTTCCAAATATCCGTTCCTGACAATTGCTGCGGTTCTGTGCTCTCCTGTATGGTGCCACCCTGGAGGCATAATAATGCAGAGTATTTTGTTGATCAGCCCCGGAGTATTGAAGACGTCTCTGCCCAGAGCCACAAATTCTCCAAAGTAAACGTCGAAAAAGTTTCCTGAATCCATCTTTCGATTAATTCCGTAGTCTACTTTTACTTCCAATTGTTCCTCCTGATAGGTTCCAAATACCTTGTCCCAAATATTCAGCAGGTTGCAAAAATTGGTGTCTATATATAAAGGATTGCGAGCGTGGTGAACCCTGTGGTGTGAAGGTGTCAGCATGATCTTGTTCAAAAATCCGAACCTGGCATCTTTGATCATGTTCTCTCCCACGTGGATGAAAGCACCGTAGGTGCCATCAATGAACATGATGATAAATAACATTTCAGGCTGAACACCTAACAAGATGCACACAGTTGTTCGAATGGTGTCGGCATAGGGCGCTTCTAAGAAGAAGTGCGCATGGGTTACCGACAGGTTCATGTTTTCAGGTGCATGATGTGTCGAGTGCAGACACCAAAATAAGCGCACTTTGTGCCCGAGGTAGTGGTAGATGAAATGTCCGAATTCCCAGACTATGTAGCCGTAGATAAACCAGTACCAGGTCAAGCTGGTTTGAAAGGGTGCATATTTTTCAAACAGTCCGATACAAAGAACGATCATGCCTAGCGAAATGAATCTTCCGATAAATCGATTGGCCACATAAATCAGAAAATTAATTTTGTAGACTTTTGCCTGGGGCTTTTTATTAATCAGGCTCAGGATGAACTCAAAAATAAGCAGCAAAGGGATAATGGGAATAATAAAAGCACGTATGCCGTCATAGGTGGTGAAGGCACCGAATTCTCCTGCTCGTAGAATCTCCCACGCCTGGGAAATTCGTAGAAACCCGAGAACTTCGCTGTAGACTATTTGAATAATTTCCATGGCTGTTATTGTTATGATGAGTGCTATTTTTAGCTAGCAGGAATGCATGCCCAATTTATAGGATTGCTCAAGAGTGCAGGCATTCCAGGACAAAGTCAAAAGTCGGGAATTCAGTTATTATGATCGCAAAGTAAGTCATGCTCACCATTCAGGCATAGCATCAATATCATTCAGAAGGCAGGATAATGAGAATATATTCGACATTGAAAGCAGTAATACTTACGTCAGCCTTTTGCCTCTTTGCTTTGCTGCTGCAGAGTGAGAACGGTTTTGCTGCAGAAGGAGAATCTCAATTTGCTATTCCTTCAACGAACGAAGGCTTGCCAGGAGAAGGACCAATCCGGCGTTACGAGTGGTTTCAAAACCTTTGGGAGAGCCGACGCTCGAGCTGGTTTGAATCCATCGAGATAGATCAGGGCGCGGTAGTTTTTCTAGGTGATTCCATCATTCAAGGCTGGGGTGAAGGACTGGACGCTGCGTTTCCGGGAATGAAGGTGGCTAATCGAGGTATCAGTGGTGATACCTCTCGAGGAGTACTCATTCGACTTGAGGAGGACGTGTTTGCCGCGAATCCCTCGGCGGTCGTTTTACTCATCGGTACCAATGATCTAGAGGAGGGAGCAGCGCCAGAAGTCATTGCCAATAATGTTCAGTTGATTCTGGAGGCAATATCTAAATTTAACCCAGAGATACCCATCATTTTCTGCGATGTTATGCCAAGTTCCAGCCAGATGAGCAGACCTACAGAGCAGATCCAGGCGGTCAATGCTTTGTATCGCAATATTTTACAGAACTATCCGCAGGCAACCCGATTGGATACGTTTTCGCTTTTTGACAACGGTGAAGGCAATGCCAGCCTGAATGAGTTTCCTGATTTGCTGCATCCCAATGAACTTGGCTATGCGAAATGGGCAGAAGCTTTGCGGCCCGTGCTAAGGCAATTAGAACTAATGATGTAAGACTGAGAAAACAGAGTGTGCTAAGAATTCGCAGAAGTCCGGTTATGAAAACTACTGCATTTTTACTCTTACTCATTAATCACAGGATTTGTATAAAGACGGCCGTCCACGGACTTCTTCCAGTAGACCCCAGTCTTCATCGCTCAATTCGTAGCCCTCTGGAAATGGTGGGCCTGGGCGGCGATTGTAAGCCTTGTGCACTCGCTCATCCTTATAGTAAGCGCGAATGATCAAGGGGAAAAACAGTTTGAAGAACACGTGGGATTGAGCTGGCCAGCTTTCTATTTGATTGGATATCCAGTCGTTGAATTTTTCAGCCTTCCAATGGCTTGCTGCGCTAATTCCGCCTTCAGATTCTAAGAGTTCATGAAAAGCATTAAGCAGGCTGTTCAAGGCGTCAGTGGTGTTGCTGTACAAGCGCTGGAAAACTTCTTCATCGTCAGCCCCAGGCAGTGATCTCTCAGTAGACGGTGGAATTACAGAAGCAGCTATTTGCTTGAGGAGCTGTTCTTCATCTTTGCTGAATCCGGGTTTGATACTCATAATATTTTCAGCCTAGCCAAACGCCTAATCAAAAAGAGACGCGTTACTCAAACGTGTCTTGATGGAATCGGCGATATACAAGGACAATGCTTGTATCGTTGATGTTGGATTCACGCCGCCACTGGTAACAAATAAGCTGCCATCGATAACAAACAGGTTTTTGACATCATGGCTTCTGCCCCATTCATTAACCACAGACTTTTCCGGGTCGGTACCCATACGCGCGGTTCCCAGGTTATGCCAGCCAGCCATTGGCATCGGAGACTGAGTGCGAATTATTTCTTCAGCGCCAGCTGCCTCAAATAGCTCTCGTCCTCGAGCCTCTGCAAAGCCAAGGATCTTGCGACTATTCTCGCCCAGCTTGTAATTTATTTTGGGCGCAGGAATGCCATTGCCATCGGTTAATGATCCGTCGAGGGAAACGAAATTGCTTTCCTCGGGCAAATCTTCGCACACCGCAGCGACTGCCATAATGCGATCGGCAAGTTGCGAATATGCTTCATGATGATTCGTGCCCATGGGTAAGCGTCCTGTTAATAAGCCAATCATGGCAGTGGTGAGCGGACCGTGGCCTCTGTGCATCTCGATTGAAAAGCCGCGCACAAATCCTCTCGCTGTGTCCGTTTCATAAAACTCGTGAGACTGTATTCCTTTCAATGGTCCACGGCTGCCGTCCAGTGCATCTTTAAAGCGTGCTTCCACAGTGGCATAGGGATGGAACATGAGATTCTTGCCTACCAGACCGCTGCGATTGGCCAGGCCGTCAGGGAATAGACTGGACTTGGAGTTTAATAGCAGCCGCGGTGTACCAATGCCGTTGCAGGCTACTACTACCATCTGTGCCGATTGGCGGTGTGTGTTCCCATTCGCGTCAAAGTAGATGACGCCGGTGGCCATGCCATCAGGTCCTACTGTGACTTCCTGCACCCGACAGTTTGTTTTCAGATGCACACCCTGGCGAATCGCTTCGGGCCAGTAAGTCACATCGACGCTTCCTTTTGCGCCCTGGGCGCAACCTGATCCACACAGGCCAATATTGATACATTTATCTCTGCCTTCGTATTCGGTGGTATTGATCGCGCAATCCGCTGGCCACCAGTGCCAGCCTAGCTTGTTATAAGCGCGGGCAAGAGCGCTGCCGGATTTTCCCAGTGGAATAGGTGGCATGGGAGCTTGCTTGGGTGGATAAGCCGGATCCCCGGCGAGGCCGGAAACTCCCATCATGCGATCATTGAGTTCATAGAAGGGAGTAAGGGTTTCGTAATCGATTGGCCAGTCCTCGGCGACACCATCCAGCGTTCTTACGCGAAAGTCTGATGGGTGTAGCCGGGGGAAATGGGCAGCATAGAGTATGGTGCCTCCGCCAACTCCATTGAAATTGGCAGCGGCGATATCTGAGTCTTCATTGTTGACGGGATAGTCTGCGCTGGATTTGCGAATATTGGGATCAAAACTGAAGTCGTCTCTTAGCTCAAAGTCTGAGCTCATTGCAGGATAGTTCCCGTGGTCTACCCAGTCGCCCTGTTCCAGACAAAGAATTTTCATCTTTGTATCAGCAAGGCTCCAGGCGAAGGCAGCTGCAGAGGCGCCACCACCAATAATGAGAACATCTACGTCTTTCATTACTTGCTTAAAATCCCCTTAGTTTGAATTGGAGACTAGGTATTTTTCTAAAACGGCTTCGTCCAATTCCACCCCGATACCAGGTCGATCTGGAACAAGCAGGTCACCTTTTTCCCAGACTAAAGCTTGTTTTACGATCTCGTTGAAAAATCCGTCGGACTTGCCAATACTTTCCTGAATAAGAAAGTTGGGAATGCTGGCATCGATTTGCAAGGCAGCGGCTGTAATAACTGGGCCGCCCCAAACATGTGGTGCCATTAATACGTAGTGAGTTTCGGCAAGGGCGGCGATTTTCTTAACTGCGGTTATACCACCGGCACTGCCCAGATCGGGTTGAGCTACTGCGCAGGCCTTGGCCTGAAACAGGCGTTGGAATTCATGGGCAGTCACCAGCCGTTCGCCTGTGGAAACCGGGATACTGGTAGCCGCAGCGACGCGCGCCATTTCTTCACAGTTTTCCGGTGGGCAGGGTTCTTCCAGCCACAGTGGATCATATTGTTCGATGCGCTTGGCGAATCGAATCGCCGCTGCCGGTGTGATTTGTCCATGGGTACCAATCAGGATGTCCGCTTCTTCACCCACTGCTTCTCGAACAGCGCCCACCACTCGTGCGCCCATGCCGAGTTCTTTTTGGGGAAGGTCCCAGGGCTGTTGAATATTTTGTGCTTCCTTGTTTTGAATCAGGGGATCGAACTTAAGTCCGGTAAATCCTTCGGCCACATAGGACGCTGCCAATTCACCCATGCGTTCAGGGTCGGATACCCAGGCTATGCCGGTTGAGCGCAGGCTGCTGGGATCGGAATCATCGTATATATAGCTGTAAGTGCGAATGCGATCTCTGAATTTGCCACCGAGCAATTCATATACCGGGGTGTTGTAGTGTTTGCCAGCCAGATCCCATAGCGCGGTATCAAATGCGCTGATGATTCCGAAGGTGGAGTAATCGGGGTGCAGATGGGTGAGTTTCTGGTAAAGCCTGTGATGGAGTCGTTCCCTGTCGAGTGCATTTTCACCCTTTAGATGCGCGTCGAAAATTTCTTTGATCAATGAATCGTAACTACTTTCAAGACCTCTGAAGCAGGAAAGCACAGCCGTCTCTCCCCAGCCTTCCAGCCCATCGTCGGTTTCCAGTTTGAGGAAGTACCAGTGCATCCCCCCTTTATGTGGCGGCTCAGTTTTAATGACGAAGCTGCGTACGCCAGTGAGCGTTGGCATTGTTCGACTCCTTTAAGGCTGAAACAGTTGAATTAAGTGATTGCCCGAGTAGTCTATTAGAATATCCAATTCAGCGCGTCTTGCCTATTATTATAGTTGTGCTTTAATACGAAAATTCTGATAGCGACTGAATTCAAATTGGTGGAGGGTGAAGCTTGACTATACGTTACGGCATAATTGGCACCGGCATGATGGGCTGCGAGCATATTCGCAATCTGGCGGTCATGGATGACGTTGATGTGGTAGCAGTTGCTGACCCGAATGAAGAGCCGCGACAATGGGCTGAAAAATACTGCGCTGATCGGTTCACACCAAGAGTCCATGAAGACTACAGGGAGATTCTCGACAACGACGATATCGATGCCCTGGTTATTGCGTCACCGAACTTCACCCATATCGATGTTATGCGCGATGTATTTAAAACCGACAAGCACGTGATGTTGGAAAAACCCATGTGCACAACTCTTTCTGACGCACTGGAATTGGATAGGTGCGCAGAATCACACAAGGGCATCGTCTGGATTGGTCTCGAATATCGCTATATGCCAACGACTTCAGCACTGCTGCATCATCTACCCGATATCGGCAATGTAAAGATGTGTGCGATTCAGGAACATCGCTTTCCCTTTCTCAAAAAAGTGGGGGATTGGAATCGGTTTAATCGCAACACCGGGGGTACCCTGGTAGAAAAGTGTTGCCACTTTTTTGATCTGATGAACCTGGTTGTTCCTGGCAATCCTGTACGGGCGATTGCCTCCGGTGCTCAATCCGTCAATCACCTGGATGAATCGTACAATGGTGAAGTGCCTGACATTCTCGATAACGCATACGTAATCGTGGAATACGACAGCGGTGCCCGGGCAATGTTGGATCTATGCATGTTTGCAGAAGGTTCCAAATACGAGCAGATGATCGCTGTTACCGGAGACGATGGAAAATTGGAAACTACAGTGCCTGGAGACGAAGTCTTCATAAGCAAGCGAGAACGCAACTCGGGTAAGTCTGTGCAAATTGAAATGGATCCGCGGGTAAAGCACGAAGGTTTTCACCATGGATCAAGTTTTCTTGAGCACCGGGAATTTATCGATGCAATTCGCGAAGGAAGACCACCGGCCGTAACGACCCGGGATGGTCTGATGTCGGTACTGTTGGGAATGGCCGCCCAGAAGTCCATCGAAAGTGGCCAGGCAGTCGATATCCAGAGTCTATTAACAAGTAAACAGTAGAACTTAAACTCATGCCATATAACTCAGTCAAAGAAATGCCGCCTATTGGATTTGGATTGTGGAAGATAGCGCCGGACAGTTGTGAAGAAGCTGTAGTCGAGGCTATTCGCTGTGGCTATCGCCACTTCGATGCTGCGAGTGACTACGGTAATGAATCAGAAGTTGGTCGGGGATTGCAGCGCGCAATTGCAGAAGGTTTATGTACCCGGGAAGAACTCTGGATTACTTCCAAGTTGTGGAATACCTATCACGCGCCGGAGCATGTGCCTGCAGCACTTGAGCGTACGCTAAATGATCTGCAATTGGACTATCTGGATTTGTATCTCATCCACTTTCCAATTGCGTTGAGCTATGTCCCCTTTGCATCCAGATATCCGGCGGAGTGGTTCTTTGATCCAGACGGCGAGCATCCGGAAATGAGACTGGCGAAAGTACCGTTGAGTGATACCTGGCGTGCCATGGAATCCTTGAAAGAGAGCGGAACTGTCAAGCACATCGGCGTGTGTAACTACAGCAGTGGTCTTCTCCACGATCTGATGAACTACAGCAAGTTACCTCCTGAAGTGCTGCAGATTGAATCTCATCCATATCTGACACAAGAGAATCTTGTTCGCCTGGCAAAAAATTATGACCTGGAGGTCACAGCTTTTTCTCCTCTAGGCTCCCTGTCCTATGTAGAGCTGGACATGGCCGATGTGGATGAGTCGATTCTCGAGCAAGCTGTTGTTAAAGACATTGCCAATCGCATCGGCTGTACTCCCGCACAGGTGTTATTGGGTTGGGGAGTGCAGCGGGGCACATCGCTCGTAGTAAAAAGCATGAATCCAGAACGCATGGCTCAAAATTTGAGCGCAACAGAAATCCAGCTTTCGCAAGATGACATGGATAGTATTTCGGCGCTTAATAGAAATCGCCGTTACAATGATCCAGGTATGTTTTGCGAGGCAGCATTCAATACTTTTCATCCTATCTATGACTAATTCTACTTTTCCTATTGTGATTGAAAACCAGGCCGGCTTATCGGAAATGGCTGATGTGTTGACTTGGCTTGATACCCAGGTTGATCAATACAAAGATCAATTGGCCAGCGCAGGTGCCATCTTGTTTCGAGGCTTTCCAGTGAAAACAGCTGAGGACTTTGATGTCTTCAGTGCTGCCTTTGCTTATGGCGACTTTACTTACAAGGAGTCGCTGTCCAATGCCGTGCGAATTAATTTCACCCCGCGGGTGTTTACAGCGAATGAAGCGCCCCCGGATGTGGAGATTTTTCTTCACCATGAAATGGCTCAGACTCCACTATCACCAGAGAAAGTTTTTTTCTGTTGTCTGAGTGCGGCGGAAAAGGGCGGAGCAACGCCGCTTTGTCGCTCGGACTGGCTCTATGCCAATTTCAAGAAACAGCATCCAAAATGGGCAGAGCAGTTTGCATCACTCGGATTGAAATACAAGATCCAGATGCCTGCAGAAGCGGATGCAGATTCCGGACAGGGGCGCAGCTGGGCGAGCACCCTCAGTGTTGATACAGTCGAGGAAGCGGAAGAAAGGCTTGCGGCGTTGGGGTATTCCTGGCGCTGGGAAGATGATGGTTCCCTGATAACTACCACTCCGGTGATGCCGGCCGTGAAGCAGCTACCCGATGGCAGTGAATCTTTTTACAACCAGGTGCTCGCTGCCCATCTTGGATGGAAGCCAGTGGGAGTAGAACAGGAAGAGCCCCTGACATTTGGCAACGGTGATGCGATAGATGGTGAGGCGCTTGCAGAGTTAGCCAGCATGGCAAATGAATTTGTTCTGCCCCTTGAATGGCAAGATGGCGATGTTGCTTTGGTAGACAATCACCGGGTTATGCATGGTCGCTATCCCTTCAGCGGATCAAGAAAGCGCTCGGTGGTGGTTTGTCTGGCGCGGGATGTCTAATTCCTGGGTCTACTGCTCAGCTAGAACTCTATCGATCAAACTCTCCAGTCGTTCGTCTGGGGTGTATCCCTGCTCCATGAGTCTCCGTGTATAGGCGGCTGCGCTTGCCAGACCCTCAGGCAAGCTGATTTCACACTTCCATCCAGCCACAGCTTCGCGCACTTTGCTGTTGTCAAAAACCACCGAGTTGGCTTTGTCCCCTTTGAGTGGCCCGCGCCAAAACTCGCTATATTCGATTAGCTTGTCTGATGGCACATGAACTGACTTGATTGGGTGATCAAGAGCAGTGCTGACCTGTTCCACGATTTCATTCCACGAGTGAGCCGTATCACAGGTAATATGAAACGCTTCGCCCAAGGCTCTTGGATTGCCACAGAGTGCTACAAAGGCGCGGGAAAAGTCATCTGCGTGAGTTAAAGTCCAAAGTGATTCGCCATCGTCGTGCACAATAATTGGTTTGTCATTGAGAATGCGCCATGCCATGTGGTCACCGGGAAATGAAGTGCCCGGCAAGCGTCTGCGATAGGTGTGACTTGGGCGTACGACAGTAACTGGAAGCAGGCCATTGCTGTGAGCTTCGAACAACATTTGCTCACATTCCGCTTTTAGTCGACTGTACTCCCAGAATGGATTTTTCAGCGGGGTGTCTTCGGTAATGACGCCGCCGCTCCAAGGCTTTTGATAGGCAGATGCCGAAGAGATGAAAGTGTACTGTCCGCAATGACCGGAAAACAGATCAATGTCTCTTGCTATTGTTTCTGTGTTTAAGCCAATGAATTGGCAGACGGAATCAAACTCCCGTGATGCAAGTTTTGCGTACGTCTTGTCGTCGTTGAGGTCGCCTACAATCTGCTCAACTTCAGTCGGAAAAGTTTCCCTTGGGGTGCCTCGATTGAATACGGTGACATGATGACCCGCTACCACAGCCGCTTCTACACAGGCGAAGGAAATTTCGCCACTGCCCCCGATGTACAATACCCGGGTCATCGATACTAATCGGCTTCTTCGACGTGAGCACCGCCACGACTGTGGGCGTCAATCAAATGATTAACTTCAGCATCAACGAAGTTAATATTGCGATTGATGCCATGCGTAGATGGGTTTTCGAAAGCAGACTTTGCACTGCTGTGGAATACCAGTCGGCCGTCGCCAACACCCCCTTCATCTAAAAGTTTAAGTGTTGAATCTTTGTCCAGTTGAGCCTGGTCTTCAGCAGAGACCTCATGTACCAGCCGCCCGCGCCAATGATTGCCCCGTGCGGAATGGTAAGTCAGGCCCAGCATTGCCCTGGGTCGATCGGAGGAATTTGGAACGCCTCGATGCCACATGCGTGGGTCACGAAAACAGACTGCGCCTGCTGGAATTTCCATGCGCCCCGGTGGTCCCCAGGCTTCCAGCAAATCAGGCCGGTCCTTTAACCGATTCGAGGTCCAGGTAGCCACTTCAGTTTCCTTCTGGGAGCCGGGATAAATCTCAGTGGCACCGGTAGCTAAGGTAATGTCAGCGAGGGCGACCGAACAGGACAAGGTAGTTGGGGGTGGCGGCCAGCTTTGGCCATCTGCCTCTGCCTGTTCCTTGCTCTTCCAGGAATAGGGGCGATCAAAGTGGAGTGGTTGACTGGTGCTTCCCGGGCAGTTCACGTTGCCATTGTAGAAACCGAGCCAGGCATGCTGGCCAAGCACTTCGGCAACTACACTCTCAAGTAGCGGGTTGGCAGCGAGGTCGGTTCTTACATAGGGAGCATAACGGCGCAAGCCCAGTTGCAGATGGCCAACGCCGGTGTGTTGTTCATGGGGGGTAAGTTCGCCGTCAGCCCGGACGATATCGACGTCCTCGAGGATGGAAGGCAGAAGTAACTCTCTAGTCTCTTCGGAAACAAGACCGCTTACCAGGGCATAGCCCTCGGTCAGGATGGTCTCGTTGATCTGTTCAAGCACTTCTCTGGGAAGTGTGCCAGCTTCGTGGTCTGCCGGAGTAGCGGTGTAATGCACATCAGCCTCCTAATATTTGTTGGCGTTGTCGATTTCCATAGATGAAATTCCTTGCGCCTGAACGCCTTCTCAAGCCTGTCCTCAATCGAGGTAAGATTTATTATAGTTAAACTAAAACAACCGAACAAGCAGCTTAGGTGAGCTTCATTTTCCGGTTTGGGATTTAAAGCCCTGATCGATGAAATCCATCACGATCTGAATGGCTCTCTCTCGCGGTACCTTATTTTCGTGGGCATACTTGGCTGCTGCCATAGACGCCGCCGAAGCCATGCGAACCAGCATTGCTGCCTTTTTTCGATCTACGTTAATATCTTTGGCAACCACATTGATCAGGAGTTTTCGCCGCTGCTTGTGGTGCTCGGCCCTTTGGTTTTCTACGGCTGGTGCTACCTCGGGATCTTCCAGCAATATATCCATCACCCAGTCTTCATCGATGTGATCGTAGTTTCGTGCTACGAAAACCTTGCAAACCCCTTCCAGAGTTTTGGCGTTATTGAGTGAGCTTCGAATTGAATCGAGATAGTTCTCATATTCTCTAATTAACAGCTGCTGCAGCAAATCGATGCGGGAGGAGAAATAATGAAAGAGCAGAGGCTCGGAAATTCCGGCATCCGCCACTAGCTTTTTCAGAGAGAATGCCTGTAAGCCATTATTGGCAATAGCTTGCTTCGCCACATCGAGAATCTGATTGCTTCGGGCTTCAGGTGAAAGCCGGGTTCTTTTGGTGCTCTCTGCCATCGGACGATTCATGCTCCTTAGATCAATACTGTGAAAACGATTCATTGGCCCTTAGGCGATGCAAACGGGCTTCAAGCTCATGCTTCCTATTTGTGTGCGGTTATAATAACCTCCACAGCAATAGATAGCAGCCTTAGATACACTGTTCTCGTTTTCTCGACCCTACAATGTAGATGCTACCGACAAACGAGGGAGTCTCAAACTATGAAAGAGCCGCAGAGCTTTCCAATCCTCCTTGGACAGGACCACCTGGTTTACGTGGTCGAGGATATGGACTCCGCCATTGAAAAGTGGCGTGATCAGATGGGCCTGCCTCTCCAGCACTTCGTCGATCTCAAAGAGCACGGAATTAAGCAGGCCTTCTTTCCTTTGGCCGATGGCACTTTCGTTGAGCTGCTTGCGGCTACCAATGATGAGTCTCGCGTTGCACAGATTCTGAAAGAAAAAGGCGAGGGCATACACGTTATCGCAATGCAGGTGGCCGATCTTGATGGGGCAGTGCAACAGCTACAAGAAAATGGCGCTGAATTGATGGGCGTTGGTACGGATCGCGTTTTTATTCATCCTGATTCAGCCAATGGCGTCATGATTCAATTGTGGCCCAAGGATCGCCCCCACAGGTGGCGTGACTAAGCTTATGCAATCACTATCCCTGTCAGTTTCCAGATCTCAATTTTTGCTTTCATGCTTCTGTCTTGTAGTCTCCTTTTTTTGTTTGGTTCTTATCTCAATATTTACCAAACCCACTCAGGCTGCAGAAGCTAACAATCCTGCAAACTATCCGTCAGCCTGGTTGGAACCTGCAAAAACTGCTTCTCAATTGGACATCACGTCATTTTCCCAAAGTTCAATATTGGAAGGGAAGGGCTTGCCGCCAGTTGAGCAGAGGCTACCGGACGACCCTCCGGTGATTGTGCCTGTCGATTCGATCGGCAACTACGGTGGAATCGCCCACATCATTGCCGATGACCGGGGCATGTTCATTGCAGCGGAAGGTTTGTTTACCATATCCCCCGATCTGAAAACCATCTTGCCCAATCTGGCGGAATCCTGGTCTTACAACGATGAAGGTGATCAACTTACGGTGACTTTGCGCAAAGGATTGAAGTGGTCCGACGGTCATCCTCTCACCACTGAAGACATCTTGTTTTCAGTTAATGATTTGCAGCTCAATACAAATTTCATGCCGGTTACCTTGCCAAATTTTATTGGCCTTGAGTTGCATGCAATCGATAGTTGGTCATTTGTGATCAATTTTCCTGATCCAGATCCTTTCTTCATTAATTACGTGGCTCAGTCTCCGGAATACTTCTTGCTGCCCAAACATTACTTTCGCGAATACCACCCAGACTATACCGACCCGAATTTAATCGCAGAACGTATGGAAGAATTGGGCTTTAGCAGTTGGTCGGCATTCATGACGACCAGTATGCAGAAACGATTGTTTCCGGACTTGGTGAATCATCCAACCCTGAGCTCCTTCAAAATCGAGAGTCTCTCTCCGGGGCTCTATAGCTATCAGCGGAATCCCTATTATTTCAAGGTTGATCCAAGCGGTCAGCAACTGCCCTATATTGATGCCATCGAAGCGCAGGATGTGAGGGAGAACGAGGTCGCCGTGGCGAAGGCTTCAACAGGGCAATTGGATTTCGCTGGTGTGCGACTACCTACACAGGATATTCCTCTGCTCAAGCTCGGTGAACAGGGTAGTGGCATAAAGGTCAATATATGGAATCGCCTACATGGTAGTGATTTGTCGATACAGGCCAATATGAACTACGGGGACGGGCAGAAACGAGAGTTGTTTTCAGATGTGAGGTTTCGCCGCGCTCTTTCCATGGCGATCAATCGCGATGAGATGAACGAGATTATCTATTTCGGCCGTGGTACCCCCCGCCAAGTGACCGTCGTCCCTGGCAGCGACTATTTTGAACCGGAATTTGCTACCGCTTGGGCTCAATACGATGTTGAGGCAGCCAATTTACTGCTTGATGAAATCGGTTTACACGATGTCAATGGAGATGGGGTGAGAGAGTTGCCCGATGGTAGTCCGCTCACATTGACTGTCGAATACGTGGATACGGAAACGCCAAAGCAAGTATCTATGGAACTGGTAGTTAGCTACTGGAATGACGTTGGTCTGGATGCCCGCCAGCGCTTAATAGACCGTGAATTACAATACTCACGTGCTATTTCAGGCGAGTTGGAAATGACCGTATGGCATGCCGATAGAACAACCGACATTCTGTTTCCAATCAATCCCGATTTCTGGGCGCCGCGCAAACTTGCTGCGAGCCTGGCGATGTGGAGTGAATGGTCCCGTTGGTATCTCACCGATGGCAATCTCGGCGAAGAGCCACCACCGGAAATTCGGCAACTACAAATCTGGGCAGACGAATTAGCAACCACTATGGATCGTGATCGCCGCATTGAGCTGGGCAAGCTCCTGCTTGCCGCCAATGCAGAAAATGTCTGGACCATTGGTACTGTGGGTCTTGCGCCACAGCCGGTGGTGACCTCCGACAGACTTAAAAATGTAGTCGAATTCGGCCTGTGGGGCTGGGATATTCGCTATACGATGCCCTATCACCCGGCTTCCTGGTACTTCGCTCAATGAGAAAATATGTACTGCGCCGCCTGTTGGGCATGATTCCGACCCTGGCTATAATCTCAATACTGGTCTTTACTGTGATACAGCTGCCGGAAGGCGATATCGTGACATCAACTCTGGATCGACTATCAGCGACCGGTGTAGATCTGAGTGATGAGCGAATCCAGAACCTGCGAGCACAGTACAATCTGGATCAACCTCTGTTTGTTCAATACCTGGCCTGGATTGGGAATTTCATCACAGGTGATATGGGGTTCTCCTATCTTTACGCCCAGCCGGTAAATGAGTTGGTCTGGGAGCGATTGGGTTACACGCTTCTTATCACTGTGTGTGCGTTGCTTTTTACCTGGTTGCTGGCCTTGCCCATCGGAATATATTCTGCAGTGCGCCAATATTCCATCGCAGACTACGGGTTTACCACAATAGGACTGATAGGTTTGGCGACACCGAACTTTTTAATCGCCTTGATATTAATGTATCTGGGCTATACCTGGTTCGGATTGAGTTTCGGTGGTTTGTTCTCCCCAGAGTTTCTCAATACGCCCTGGAGCTGGGCACGATTCGTGGACATGCTTGCTCATCTGTGGATTCCAGTTGTAGTTATAGGCACATCGGGCATGGCAATTACCATGCGTCTGATGCGAGCCAACCTGTTGGATGAACTTAAGAAACCCTATGTCATCACTGCCCGTGCCAAGGGTGTGCCACCGCTTAAGCTATTATTGAAATACCCCGTACGCATCGCCATCAATCCTTTCATCAGCACGATTGGTTTGCTGTTGCCTGCGCTGCTCTCCGGTGAAGCTATCGTTGGTGTAGTGCTTAATTTGCCAACTACAGGCCCCTTGCTAGTGCAGTCTCTTATTACTCAGGATATGTACCTGGCGGGAAGTCTCATTATGCTGCTCAGTGTGCTTACCGTGGTTGGTATGTTGTTGTCTGATCTATTGTTGGCCTGGGTTGACCCGAGGGTTCGTTATGAGCGAGCTTAGAGAACTGTCGCCCGGTAGGTTGGCTTGGCTAAGATTTCGCCGGCATCGCCTTGCCATGATAGCGGCCGGCGTATTGGTGGTTCTTTACTTGCTCGCTATGTTCTGTGAATTCATGAGTCCTTACACACCCCAGCAACGCAATGCCCGTGCCATCAATGCGCCTCCGATGGACATTCGCTTTTTCGACGCCGAAGGACAGTTTCATCTCAGGCCATTCGTCTATGATCTGGAGCTCACTATTAATCCGGATACCTGGATGCGGGAATATGAGGAAAATACCAGTATCGCTTACCCGATTCGATTCTTCGCCCGTGGAGAGCCTTATGAATTTTGGGGATTGTTTGAGGCAGATAGACATTTGTTCAGTGTGGACCCGGATGGGTCTGGTTACATCCATTGGTTCGGCACCGATTCATTGGGTCGCGACATGTATAGCCGCGTGCTCTACGGCGCACGAGTATCCCTCTCCATTGGTGTGGTCGGGGTTGGCTTAACTCTCTTTCTCGGGGTATTGCTCGGAGGATTTGCCGGCTATCTGGGAGGAATGTTTGATAGTGCCGTGCAGCGGATGACGGAAGTACTGCAGTCTATTCCGACCTTGCCTCTATGGATGGCGCTTTCTGCGGCATTACCGGCTGCGTGGTCACCAATTACTACCTATTTTGGTGTCACCATTATCTTGTCCCTGTTCGGCTGGACTACTCTGGCGCGGCAGGTGAGGGGGCGCTTTCTGGCTATGCGGGAAGAAGACTTTGTTATTGCGGCGAGGCTCATTGGAGCCAATGACACGCGAGTTATTTTCCGCCATATGCTGCCGAGTTTTACGTCTCACATCATCACTACAGCAACACTCGCCGTCCCCGCCATGATATTGGGTGAAACCGCGTTAAGCTTTTTGGGAATCGGTTTGCGGGCGCCGGTTGTTAGCTGGGGTGTGTTATTGCAACAGGCTCAAAATTATCAGGTTATCGTGATGACGCCATGGTTGTTGTTGCCGGGAGCTTTCATTGTTATTACCGTTATTGCATTCAATCTTCTTGGCGATGGTTTGCGTGATGCTGCGGATCCCTATAGCAGCTTGAGGGAACAATGAGCGAATCCCTGCTATCCATCAAGAATCTGAGTGTCGAGTTTAAAACTGAACTCGGCAAGGTGAATGCACTCAATGAGGTGAGTTTTGATGTGCCTCGAAACTCCATAACAGCTGTAGTAGGGGAGTCAGGTTCAGGAAAGTCAGTTACCAGCAACGCCATCTTGCGATTACTTCCCGATACGGCACAGATATCGGGGGAAATTATTCTCAATCCCCAGGGTGAAGACCCACTCAATATTACATCCCTGGATGAACGAGATCCGCGGATGCAGAATCTGCGTGGTGGCCTGGTTAGCATGGTTTTTCAGGAGCCCATGACGGCCTTGTCACCAGTTCATCGCATTGGTGATCAAGTGGCGGAGGCAGTGCTCTGTCATAGAGATGTTTCGCCAGAGGTAGCCATGGCCGAAGCTGCGACCATGCTTGAACAGGTTGGTCTAACAGAAGTCGACAAAAAAATACGCATGTATCCCTTCGAGTTTTCAGGAGGTATGCGCCAGCGGGTGGTTATTGCGATGGCGTTGATCTGTCATCCTCAACTTCTCATCTGTGATGAACCAACCACAGCACTGGATGTCACCATTCAAGCCGAAATACTTGTGTTGATTAAATCATTGCAGCGCAAGCTGAATAACTCGGTTCTTTTTATCACGCACGATCTTGGGGTTGTGGCACAGATCGCCGATCGGGTTGTTGTTATGTACGACGGCCAAGTGATGGAATCAGGTAGCGTTCGCCAAGTGCTGAAAAATCCTCAGCATCCATACACCAGGCATCTGCTGGCTTCGATACCGGGAGCGGTTACTGATTCAGGATCGCAATTGCATGCTGCGAACTGGTCCGATGGGGCGCCAATAGGTGCAGGCACTTTTCTGGCTGATGCAGAAGAAGGACGACAGGTGCGAGAATTTAGCCAATGAGCGAGATATTAACCGTCACAGACCTTTGCAAATCCTTCTCCGATCAGCCCGTGGTGAATTCAGTGTCATTTGGCGTCAGGGAATCAACTACTTTGGGTATAGTCGGTGAGTCCGGTTCTGGCAAGACAACCCTGGTACGCTCCATACTTCGTGCCATCGATCCGGATTCCGGAACAGTTCGCTATAACAGTCGCAAGGGTTGGCAGGATTTACATTCACTGTCACCTAAAGAACTGCTCCCCTTGCGTCGCGAGATCCAGATGATATTCCAGGATCCTTTTGCCTCTCTGAACCCCAGGATGACTGTGCAAGCGATTCTTGAGGAGCCGCTCATCATACATGGTATCGGTGACAAGGAATCACGCAAGCAGCGTGTAGCGGCAATGTTGGAAAAGGTACAGTTAGAACCTTCTTCCGCTTCGAGATTTCCCCATGCTTTTTCAGGAGGTCAGAGGCAGCGCATAGGTATCGCGCGGGCACTGATTCTTGAGCCGCGACTGGTGATTTGTGACGAGTCAGTATCTGCACTCGATGTGTCAGTACAGGCTCAGATACTTGATCTCTTGGCATCGCTGCAATCAGAGTTAGGACTCACCTATCTTTTTGTTGCTCACGATCTAAGAGTAGTTCGCGAATTTTGTGATGAGGTGTTAGTAATGTACGCAGGTAATGTCGTCGAGCAAGGGCCAGTGGAAGAAGTCTTCAATAATCCGCAACATGACTACACGCGCCTATTACTCTCGGCAATTCCATCACCAGACCCGGATGAGAAGCTTGAGCCGTTGGCAAGAGATGGATTGCAGCTTGAAAAAGTTTAAGGGAGCTGATGCTAAGAAGTGTGCTAAAAATTTCGGCACTTCCTAGTCTAAACTACTGTGTTTTTACTCTGACCCCATTTCTTGCAATAGGTTAAACTGGGGCTTCTGCGCTATTCACTCTAAAGTTCAACTATGATCACCAAAAAGACCGTATACATTTCACGATTCGTCCCTGGCAGGGCTTTGAGCCTGTTGTGGGCATGCGTGCTTGTTGTGAATCCAGTTGCGGCACAGGAGCAGGACGAGTCCACCGTAATTTACGAATCGAGTTATTTTGCGCAATACAACGCAGTTACCCTGACGGACATGATCCGTAATATCCCTGGCGGCGATACCATACTACGCCGTGGTGGAGGATCGGGCGGCAGTAACAACCGGGGTTTTGGCGCATCAGATTCACAGGTATTGATTAACGGCCGACGCATGTCCGGCAAGATCAATAATATGTCTACAGCACTGGCGCGAATTCAGGCAGCGCAGGTAGAAAGAATCGAATTGATCCGCGGCAATGCAGAGGGTCTCGACATACGCAATGAAGGAACTATCTACAACGTCATCTTGCAAGAAGGGGCGGGAAACTCTTCTTCGAGTTTGCTGGATATTGGCCTTACTGAAATAGATGGCATGGCGACTGAGCCGGCAGTACTTGCCAGTTACAATGCCAGTCGCGGACCGCTTGAGTTCGGATTTAGTTATCAGTATGAAACGCGCCCCCGGCTTAACAAGGTGGATGAGGATGTTTTGAATGCGGATCGTACACCGCGCGAATACCGTTTTTTATTTAATGCGCAGACTAGAAACAATCATATCTTTACAGGTAATCTCGATTATGAATTTCAAAGCGGTGCTATTCTGCAACTGAATGGGCTTGTTTCAGATAACGACTCATTGTCGGACAGAGTCGAAGACCAATTTCTTATTGGCGCTGGCGGGATACAGATTCCAAGTTCTATTGAAGAAGGGGAGTTTAGCGATCTTAACCAGGAGTTTGAGGTCGGCGGCGCACTGGAATTTGATGTTGGAACACTTGGCCGACTGAAAACCATGTTTGTTCTGAATCGTACTGAGAATGACGATCAGATTATTCAGGACGAAATTACCAATGACATTCGTTCGCGTCTATTTTCCAGTGTTGCCGATTATGACGAAGGTGAAACTATTTTGCGCTCTGCAATGACCACTGTTCTTGGTCGACATACCTTGGAGTACGGTGCAGAGGCAGCCTTTAACACGCTGGACCGGACCTTTGCCTTCAACAGCGACCCACTGGAAAATGCGATCGTCGAAGAAGATCGCTATGAACTGTTTGTTACGCATAGCATTTTATTGACCGAGAAGATCAGTCTGCAATCGGCCCTCACCGAAGAATACTCCACGATTTTTCAGGATCGCGAAGGCCAGACCAATGAGCGTAGTTTCCGATACCTTAAGCCCCGAGTAGAACTTCGCTACGATCTCACTCCTGCCGATCAGTTTCGTCTGTTAACCGAGCGCACTGTAAGTCAGCTTAACCTGAATGACTTTGTCGCCAGCCGCAATGTAGATGACGATACTATCAACTTTGGCAATCCAGACCTGGAGCCTCAATCAACCTGGTCTTATTCCCTGGGTTATGAGCGCCGCTTTGACAACGATGCAGGTTCGATTGAAGTGAAAGCCGGCTACGAGGATATATCCGATACTATCGATAAGATCCTGATTGGCACAGATGACTCGGGCATCGGTAATATTGGTTCAGCGTGGAGAAAGACCCTTGAGACCAATATTAATACCCGCTTTGGCTTTATCGGATTTCCCAGTGCAGTACTGACTTTCTCCTATACCTATGAAGAGTCTGAGACTACTGACCCATTTACTGGTGAGAGGCGTTCACTTCGCTACTCCACCCCTGACTACTTTCAGGTTAGCTTTCGCCACGATGTGGAAGGTACTAATTTTGCCTATGGTTTCAATGCTCACCGTCGTAGTGGTCGACTTCGTCAAGATGTGTCCCTGTTTGAGGTGACTGATTTCGAAATACACCTGGGCTCGGCATTTGTAGAGTACAATTTTACTCCGAGCGTAAAACTTGGTTTTGCGGGGTCGCATTTCCTGAACGAAGATGGTAGAACTTTTGATAAAACATTCTACGATGGCAATATTGCCGATGGTGTTATCAGGAGAGTGGATTTTCAGGATTGGAGAATAGACCCAGACTACGTTCTAAGCCTGCAGGCTACATTTTAATTAGTGACCCCTTTTATTAATTATCATCCGCCCCCTAAACCCGATATATAAAAAAACCCCGCTCCGCGAGGTTTTTGTATGCGTGGTGCCCAGGGGCGGAATCGAGACATTGGCACAAGAATTTTATGCATCCGATAATACCTATTATCAGAATTACAACAGTAGAGTAGCACTCAATTTGAGTACTAAATGTCCGTTTAAACAGACAACATATCATTTCAAATTGGATTTTTGCTTTCAATTATTGAGCACAGGAAATTACTAAAAGTGTGCGATGGGTGTGCAATGGAATTTGAGAGATTGGAAAATTTCTAACTAGTTGAATAACAAGAAAGAAATGGTGCCCAGGGGCGGAATCGAACCACCGACACGAGGATTTTCAGTCCTCTGCTCTACCGACTGAGCTACCTGGGCATATTTAGGCTATTTCGCTTGTGACACTCAAAATCAGAGTTTGATCATGGATTTCGTCACTTTGTGCGAGGCGCGTATTAAATAGAATCTTGGCTTTTTAGTCAAGGGTCTTATCTTGACAGGCGGCTAAACTACTCGCTCTCGGGCACATATCCCTCCGCTCGGTCGAAATCTTCGTTGTTGAAGAACTTATCCATCTGCCCTTGTAGGTATTTACGGTCATCTGGATTGATCATGCTGAGCTGTTTTTCGTTGATTAACATGGTTTGGTGGGCCTGCCAGTCAGTCCAGGCCTGTTGCGAGACGGTTTCGTAAATTTCCTGACCTTTAGAGCCTGGGTAGGGAGGTAGGGCCAGTCCGGGCAGATCCTTGTTGAATTTCTTGCAATGCACCGTGCGGCTCATGGTGTTTCCTCGATACTAGTATCTGTTATTAATTGCTTGTAGATAGCTGGCTGAGTAGCTTCTTAACTGGTGCAGCCAGACCAACTTCCAGTGAATGGTTCAAAGGGTACCAGAGCCATCGATCTGAATCAGCTATAGTCGCTGAATTCTGATGGGCTTGCAGCCTGACGGGTGAAATGTCTAGATGGTAATGGGAAAAGGTATGTCGAATTGGCGGCATTACTTCCTTAGGTTCCTTGTGGATCTCTACGTGTTCAGGTGAAGGATGATCTTCATTATCAGATCCTTCGGGTAGGCTATAAAGAGAACCCCAGATGCCGCTGGGAGGTCGTTTCTCCAGTAATACCTCTCCAGCGTTATTCTGAAAGATGAACATGCTAACGGTTTTCACCGGCAGTTTTTTCTTCGGTTTTTTCCCTGGATAGTTTGCAATATTGTTCTGCGCGAGAGCTTTGCAGTTAGAGCTAAGAGGGCAGTTTTCGCAATCGGGTTTGGAGCGAGTGCAAACGGTTGCACCTAAGTCCATCACTGCCTGTGTATAGTCAGATACTCGCTGTTTGGGAGTATCTGACTCGGCTATCGCCCAAAGCTTCTGTTTGACACCACTCTGTTCGGGATAACCTTCCGCTGCATGATATCTAGTTAACACCCGTTTAACATTCCCATCCAGGATTGGAGCGTGCACATCCATGGATAAAGCAGCAATGGCTCCTGCAGTAGATCGTCCGATGCCGGGTAAGGATTCCAGTTCTTCTACTGTGCCTGGAAATTCGCCATCGTATTCACTGACAATTTTTTTTGCGGTGCTGTGAAGGTTTCGTGCTCTTGCGTAATAACCAAGTCCGGTCCACATATGGAGAACCTTGTCGCTGTCAGCGCTGGCCAGATCGTGAACACTTGGAAAGCGTTGCTGAAAGTTTTGAAAGTAGGGGATGACTGTTGCAACTTGAGTTTGTTGCAGCATGATCTCTGAAATCCAAACTCTATAGGGTGTTGGATTTTCTTGCCAGGGGAGGTCGTGTCTGCCGTGTTCGTCAAACCATCGAAGAATTTTTTTTGCGAAAGGAGTCACAGCTCTAGGAACTGAGTACTAGCGGTCGAACAAGTTGCGCAATAAGCCTCGCGCACTGTCTTGAAGTTCTGTTGGTAGTTGGTCGGTGAGCACCTCATTAAGGCGGCTGCGAATTGCATTACCTCCTATCTGTGAAAATATGGTTCGCACTTGGGTAAAATCCGGTCCGCAGTATTGGCTTACGTCTTCTGAAAAAGCGGCGCTGCATTGAACAGGCCAAGATACGTCATGATAGAGTTCGTCAATCTGGATGGTCTGAGCATAGGGCTCGCCCAGAACGGTAAATAGCAAGTCGTAGTTAAAATTCCCTGCATCAATATCGATACCGCCGGTGCCGGTTATGTCAAAGTTATCCATGCGTAATTTGACTTGCTGACCTTCCTTTATGCCTTCTTCCATGAGGATGTAACCGGCGAACTCGGCGAATTGGATTACATCAGGCCATTGCTGAATAGCATCTCCCCCGGGGCTTAGCGCGGCAATAGCGGTAAAAACCTGTTTGATCACGCCGATGTCCACAGAGTTTTCAGTAATCTCAAAACCTGTAGATCCACTGATTGAATTCATCAGTGCTGATGTGGTATTTCCAGAAGCCGTGTAGTCCACCTCAAGATTCAATCGCCCGGTAACTGAATTGAATCGAGATACTTCAGGGACGAGATCGGTGAGGTCTACTTGGTTAATACTTAGCTGGCTAGTCAATTCTGCTTCATCTCTGCGAGCGTCGATTCGCACATTGCCTTGAATGTTGCCATCGTAGGCCTGGATAGGCTGAATCTCGATATCAAGAAGACCATCTTCCACGTTGGTGAAAATATTGATGTCTTGAAGTTGGAATTGATTTGCGATCAATGACTCAATAGAAATGGAGCCAATGAGGTTTACTGTATTCAGAAAATCCAGAGGCAGTTCCGTTTCGACAACAACAGACGGCTCGCCAGTCGCTTCAGTCTCACTATTGATAGATGCTTCATCCTCGTTTATGAATGGGCTGAGATCAATAGTAGTGCTTCGTATATCATAACTGATGTTTGCTGGTAAAAAATCAGTTGCGAAACGCACGCTAGCATCGCCTTCAATGCTCGCATCACCAAGGCTGGCTGAAATCGAAGGAACAGAAAGCTCATTTTCATTGGCCGAAAAATTCAAGCCAAACCTTAAGAGAGGAGTGCTGTTCAAATTACTGGAAATGAATTCATCATTATTCTCAGTAAAATTCAGAGTTTCCAATAATCCGCCTATATCGAAATCGTTAGACTGAAGATTTCCGGTTACTGCGATAGCTTCGACAAAATTTTCTATTGCAACATCGCCCTGAATGAGCATGGGAGTAACGTTGAATTTGACTTCGCTCATCGTAATATTGTCATTATTAATATCGGCGACAATGTTGCTGCTCAATCCTATGGGAAGTGCTTCGCTCATTCCGTTGTTAAGAAAGTCAAAAGTCAGATCGATATCAAATGGTCTGCCATCCAAATTTGAATCCCGACTGTCCAGATCCAAATTCCTGATTCTAAAATTCGTATTTGTAGAAAGATCTTGAATATCTGCGCTGGCATTTGAAATTCTTAATCGCTCAAACGACAAGGTGCTTAACTCGTCGTTTGAATTTGCTGTCTCTTCTGGAAAACTGTTTTCTATTCGGCGGGTCAATATTGATTCAACTGAAGAAATTTCTTCAGTCTCTGCGTTTTGATCTACTTCCCAGATGTTGTTCCCGGAGGCATCAATAAAATAGTTAATGTAGAAATCATCCGTGCTTAGTTCCTGCACAATAAAATCTCCACCGATTATGGAGCCCAGGTCGATTTTAAGTGTGGCAGCACTGGTGGAGGCCAACTCCTGGGGATATGCAGGGTTTTTGAGACGAACATCGTTTAGTACCAGGCCGAGAGACGGGAAAAAGTCGATGTCCATGTCCCCGGCGATGGTCAATTCGTAACCTGTGGTTACGAGAACGGCTTCTCTTATCGCGTCCTTATTGCTGTCACTGTTCACCGAGCGTACTAATAGCGCTCCGGAGATAATGAGCAATACGACGAATGCGGCAAGGACCTTTAGGAATGTCTTCATTTGCTAGAGCTTATCCGGGTGTTTTTGTCTCTAAATTAAGCTTGGTTTTCCATCTTCAGCTTCAAAATAGGAGCCCTCAAGTGTACCGGAATGGCTGAGGACATGCACGATGGCCATGGCTTTGCGCTTTCAATGCGCATGGGTGGGCTTTATAATGCGCTCTTTTAGGGGCACTCTTCATAGGGCGCCACCGGCACCATAGGGCACTAAGGATCAACCATGACTGACTCGTCACCACGACAAGCCACGGTAGAACGCAATACCAAAGAAACCCAGATCAGTGTTTCCCTCAATCTAGATGGCACAGGCCAGCTGGATGTGGAAACTGGCTTACCATTTCTTGATCACATGCTGGACCAGATCGCTCGTCATGGCCTGATTGATATCTCAATCAAGGCGGTTGGTGATCTGGAGATTGATGCCCATCACACGGTTGAGGATATCGGCATTACCTTCGGGCAGGCTTTCGATAAGGCGCTGGACAAGACTGGTATTCGTCGCTATGGGCACGCCTATGTTCCTTTGGATGAAGCGCTCTCTCGAGTGGTTATCGATTTTTCTGGTCGGCCTGGTCTGGATTACCACGTCCAATTTGCCAAGGGCACTGTGGGGGATTTTGATGTTGATCTCTTCCATGAGTTTTTCCAGGGTTTTGTTAATCATGCGCTGGTCACTTTGCACATCGATAATATTCGAGGCAAGAATTCACACCACCAGATTGAGACTATCTTCAAGGCGTTCGGACGAGCCGTTAGAATGGCTATTGAAGCTGATCCTCGACAGGCGGGCGTTATTCCTTCTACCAAGGGTTCTCTCTAAGGGAAGCTGAATAAAAATCTAGCATGGCTTCAATTAGCAACTCCTTAATCTGATAACGATATCAATATTTTGATTCAATTGGACTCTCAAGTGGTCTCTCAAGTGGTCTCTCAAGTGGTCTCTCAATGAACACAGTCGCAGTCATCGATTACGGCATGGGTAATCTTCATTCTGTTGCAAAAGCAGTGGAACATGTCGGCCGTGAAGCGGGAGATGATGTTCGCGTTGTTGTTACCGCCGATGCCAACAAGATCGCGGATGCCGACCGGGTGATTTTTCCTGGAGTGGGAGCGATCCGCGATTGTATGGCGGAGATTAAACGTTTAGATGTTGGTCAGATCGTTGAAGATGCGATGAAGTCCAAGCCGGTGCTTGCTATCTGTGTAGGCATGCAAGCCCTGATGGATCACAGTGAAGAAAATAATGGCGTGGATTGTCTGGGTTTTCTTCCTGGCGATGTTTGTTATTTTGGTGATGGACTTAAAGATGAAAGTGGTGCGAGATTAAAAGTGCCTCACATGGGATGGAATCAAGTGAAGCAAACTCAGCCTCACCCCCTGTGGAAGGATGTGCCCGACAATAGTCGATTCTATTTTGTGCACAGCTATTATGTTCAGACGCCTAAGCAAGAGCTGGTTACTGGCAAGACTACTTACGGCAAGGAGATAGTAGCAACACTCGCTGCCGACAATATTTTCGCGACACAATTTCACCCAGAAAAAAGCCAGAAAGCGGGGCTTACACTGATAGGAAATTTTCTGAACTGGGATGGGTCCTTGTAGTTAGGGGTAGGCTTAGGGATTGGTTTAAGAAGCCAGAAAGAAATTTATGGAAAGGATTAATCGAATTGATGCCAATAGAAAATCTCCGAGAATGACAATGAATATGTTTAGTACTAGATACCCAATGGAAACTTCCGGATGTTAGTAATTCCAGCAATTGATTTGAAAGATGGTCAATGTGTTCGCCTGCGTCAGGGGCGAATGGAAGATTCCACCGTATTCTCGGACGACCCTGTGCAGATGGCAGGGCAGTGGTTAGAGCAAGGAGCAAGACGATTACATATCGTTGACCTTAATGGTGCCTTCGCAGGCACTCCGGTAAACGGAGAAATAGTCAAAGCGATTGCCGAGGCATACCCTCAATTACCCGTGCAGATTGGCGGAGGAATTCGAGATCTGGACAGCATTAAATTCTACGTGGATGCCGGTGTGAGTTTTGTCATTATTGGTACCGCGGCAGTAAAAGACCCACAATTTGTAAAAGATGCCTGTGCTGCATTTCCAGGAAAGGTAATAGTGGGGCTCGATGCCGTAGATGGCAAAGTTGCCACCGAAGGCTGGGCGGACGTGTCCGAGCTTACCGCTATCGATCTGGCGAAAAAGTTTACTGACTGCGGCGTGCAGGCAATAGTTTATACCGACATCTCCCGCGATGGCATGATGCAAGGCGCGAATGTTGAATCCACAGTTGAGTTGGCGGAGCATTCGTCAATTCCAGTTATAGCTTCAGGAGGTGTCTCCAAGTTGTCGGATATTGTGGATCTTAAAGCTGTGGCGAATACTGAGACTGGCGCCGGCATTATGGGCGCTATAACAGGTCGTGCTATTTACGACGGCAAATTGGACTTGGCAGAAGCTCAGGCTTATTGCGATGCCATCGACAAGAGCAGGGATTAGACATGGCTCTTGCTAAACGAATTATCCCCTGTCTCGACTGCGATAACGGCCGTGTAGTAAAGGGCGTGAAGTTTCTGGATATTCGCGATGCCGGTGATCCGGTGGAGATCGCTAAACGTTATTGCGACGCCGGTGCAGACGAAATTACCTTTCTCGATATTACTGCAAGCCATGAAGGTCGAGACACTACAGTTCACACCGTAGAAAAAATTGCTGGGCAGGTTTTCATTCCCTTAACAGTAGGTGGTGGCATTCGCACCCTTGAAGACATTCGTACCATGTTGAATGCGGGTGCAGACAAAGTCGCTATCAACACGGCAGCGGTGGACAATCCGGAATTCGTTCGCGAAGCGGCGGAACGTTTTGGTTCACAATGCATTGTTGTGGCAGTGGATGCAAAACAGGTCTCTGCCGAGGGCGAACCACCCAAGTGGGAGATATTCACTCACGGCGGGCGTAAGCCTACAGGGCTGGATACCATCGAATGGGTTAAGAGGATGGTGAGCTATGGTGCTGGAGAAATTCTTCTTACCAGCATGGATCGAGATGGAACAAAGATAGGTTTCGATCTGGCGCTGAATAAAGCAGTGAGTAATGCCGTACAGGTTCCAATCATCGCTTCCGGTGGAGTGGGCAATTTGCAACACCTGGTAGATGGAGTCATCGAGGGCGAGGCTGATGCAGTTCTAGCTGCTAGTATCTTTCACTTTGGTGAGTACACGGTGCAGGAAGCCAAGGACTATATGGCAGAGAAAGGTATCGAGGTTAGATCGCTTTAAGAGTGGTCTCTGATTAAACCTCTCTTTTTAGATTTCTAGTTATTCAGATCGATTCTTATTTAGATCTATTTCTGGTCAGAGAAAACCTTGACCAGAACTCTTCTTAGTTAGACCGCTTCCTAATTAGATCGCTGGGCAAAAGAACCTGAAGGGGTGGTTGCCTGAGTCGGTTTGAACGCATTAATTCCCTTGAGAACATTCAGCGCTTCGTTAAGAGGGTAGTCATTAACCAGCACTTCCTGTGCTGAAATCAGTTCCGCTGCAAGTTCTTCATTAGTAGCGGCGACTGCGCTTCCACTTCCGTTACCGTTTTCCAAATGACCCTGCAGGTCTGACTCGTTGTATTGCATGACATTGCGTGAGCGACGGGTAACAAATGCCTCGTCCACAATAATGTCCGGTTCAATTCCCTGGGCCTGAATTGATCGACCAGAGGGAGTGAAATACAAGGAAGTAGTTAGCTTGATGGCGCGATCATCTGCCAAAGGTAAAACAGTTTGCACGGACCCTTTTCCAAAGCTGCGGGTTCCCATGATGATGGCGCGACCGTGATCCTGAAGCGCGCCGGCAACAATTTCCGATGCTGATGCTGAGCCATTGTTGATTAGAACCACCATTGGCACATCGGGTGCTGCCGTGTTTCGAGTCGCTGAAAACTCCATTCCGGTCTGTTCAAGTCGGCCTTCTGTATAGACAATTCGGCCTTGATCAATAAGTGCATCTACAACCCCAACAGAGGCTTGAAGAACGCCGCCTGGATTATTTCTAAGATCGAGTACTATTCCGTTCAATTCGCCATTCTCTTCGTAAAGCTCTTCCAGCTCGCTTTCGAAATCAATTCCGGTGTTGGCTCGAAATTGTGAAATTCGAATATAGGCATAAGCCTCATCGATCATTCGACTGCGCACGCTTGCCAGGGCAATTACTTCGCGAACAATGGTTAGATCGAATGGTTCTTGTCCTTCCCGAGCAACGGTAACTACCACTTCGGTTCCAGGTTCGCCGCGCATCATTTGAGCCGCTTCGTCAGCAGTCATTTCCCTCAGCGGTTTATTATCAATCTGGATAATTAAATCACCAGGCTGTATGCCTGCTCGATCGGCAGGAGAATCATCGATGGGGCTTATCACCAGGATGTATCCATTTTGCCTGCCTACTTCCACTCCAAGGCCACCGAACTGTCCCGTGGTGGTTTCCTGCAATTGATCGTAGTCACTTCCGGCCATATAAGCGGAATGGGGATCTAGCCCTGATAACATGCCGCGAATGGCATTTTCCAACAGAGTCTCATCATCAATCTCTTCAACATAGGCCGCGCGGATGCGATCAAGGGCTTCGGTAAACATGCGAACTTCGTTGAGTGGCAAGGGCAGAGGTTCAGCGTCCTGCTGTGCTTGAGCCAGGCTCGATGAGGCGAAACCGAAGAGCAAGGCTCCAGCGAGAAGCGTGCTGACGGTATTCGTCCTGAAAATTCGAATAGGTTCAAATTGCTGCATGATGTTCATTGTCTGTTCCTGATATGGCATCGTCTGGGGTAGTTCTAGCTCTTGTATAGCTTAGTGTTCGTACGATGCTGATTCTGTTAATGGTCTCTATACTTCCAGTTTATGCCCTTTTAGGCAAATCTGTACCTAAATTTACGTTGAGTTGACGGCTGACATGGATAACTAAACGAAAAGCCAAATGAATAGCTATATCCCTTCAATCCAATCGGCCGGGTTTTCAGCCTGACCATGGACGCGAATCTCGAAGTAAATACCTGCTCTACTACCTTCGCTGCCGGTGCTGGTGTGGCCTGATGTGGCAAGAATATCTCCAGCGCTAACCACATCTCCGGCGCTGCGGGACAATGCCTGATTTGCGCCGTACAGACTCATAAAACCTTCACCATGGTCCACTATTATTAGCAGGCCAGATCCGCGAAGCCAGTTGGCGAAAACCACCCGGCCACCGTGAATCGCCTGCACCGGGGTGCCTTCTTCGGCTCGCAGAACAATTCCCTGGCGGCGCAGATCACTGCTGCCAACTCTTTCGCCAAAGCGTTCAATCACAGGACCGTCCAAAGGCAAAGATAATTTCCCTTTTTGCTCATTGAAATTCGTAGCAGTGGCGAGTTGTTCAACAGCGCGATTGATCTCCTCGATTAATTGTTGGATTTCGGCTTGGTTAATTTCCAGTTGTTCCAGCTCGGCACGTTGAGAAGTGATGCTGTTTGTCAGATCTGTCAGAGCGATTTGTTTAAGAGTGTTCGCTTCCGTCAATGCTACGCTTTGGCGATCCAGTTCGATCTTTTGATCACTCAGGCTGGCAACTTCTATTTCAAGTTGGCGATTGGTGTCGGCGAGTTCTTCTATTAGTCTTTCGAATTCTTCAATTTGTTTCACTTGCGATTCGCTGAACACCCGATAGTAATGCAGCATTCGCGCGCTTTTCGAGAGATCTTCCTGATTAAGCAGCAGTTTTAGAAATCCTTGTTCTCCGGAAAGATACGCTCGGCGAATGAGGCTTCGTAAATTTTCTTCCTGTTCAGATTTTTCAGATTCAAATCGCATCTGCTCAGCATTGAGCGTGGCAATTTCCGATTCAGACTCAGTAATTGAATTCTCGGTGGCTGTAAGAGATTGATTCAAGGATGAGAATTCTAATTCAGCTTCTCGCAGGTTTTGTTCTTCTTCACTCTGTCGTCTATTGGCATTTTCAAGCCAGGATTGAATTTCATCGATGGCAGAAGATACTGCTTGCAAGTTCTGTTGCGCTTCTTGCTGTTGTGAAGTGCCCGATTGTTCTGCGGCAAGGCTGATATTGCCGACCAAAATAAAGAATAGGGAAAGTACAATATTTAGAGACAAATATTGTGAAGGCATTCGTATGCGTACAGATAATTCAAATAAAGAGTTTGGCACTAATTATACCTGACCCCTTTAGTGATGTTAGACAAGGTATAAGAAACTATGTGAGCAAATCCTGTCCGCTCATTTCTGCAGGTACGGGAATATCCAGAAGAGAAAGCAGAGTAGGTGATAGGTCGCACAGGCTTCCCTGGTTGGAGAAACTCTTGCCAGTTTGGCCAACATAAACCAGTGGCACAGGCCCGTTGGTGTGTGAGGTTAAAGGCTGCCCCGTGTCTGAATCCAGCATCTGCTCTACGTTTCCGTGATCGGCAGTAATCAACAGTTCGCCGTCGACCTCTTCAATGGCAGCAACGATTCTGCCCAAACATTTATCTACAGCTTCAACGGCCTTCACAGAAGCGTCGAAGTCTCCAGTGTGTCCAACCATATCTCCGTTAGCATAATTACAGATGATGGCATCGTATTTGCCGGAGCGGATTGCAGCTACCAATTTATCCGTGACTTCAAAAGCGGACATCTCAGGCTTTAAGTCGTAAGTCTTAACATCGGGCGAAGGAATAAGTTCGCGGTCTTCGTTTTCAAAAGCTTGTTCACGGCCTCCGTTAAAGAAAAAAGTCACGTGGGCATATTTTTCTGTTTCCGCGATGCGCAGTTGTGTCTTATTTTCTTTTGCCAAATATTCGCCAAGAACATTATTTAATTCCTGCGGCGGATAGGCGCAGGACGCGTCAATGTCAGCGGCATATTCCGTCAGCATGACGAATTCGCCAAGTAAAGGTCTGGCTGCTCGGTCAAAGCCATCGAAATCATCATCGACAAATGCTCTTGTAATTTCCCTGGCACGGTCGGCTCGAAAATTCATAAACACGACAACGTCGCCATCGTCGACGATTCCGCCTTTAGCCTCTTCGTCGCCGATCAAACTGGCTTGAACAAATTCGTCGTCTTCGCCGCGGTCATAGGCGGCGTGTAATGCGTCTGCTGCAGACTTGTATTTGAATTCGGCTTTGCCTTCAGTCAACAGTTCAAACGCAGGCTCAACTCTGTCCCATCTGTTGTCTCTGTCCATGGCATAGAAACGGCCACATAGTGATGCAACTCGCCCCTTGCCGGATTCCAACAAAGCACTCTCGGCTTTATTGAGTGATTCCAATGCGCTTCTGGGAGCAGTGTCTCGACCATCAAGAAAAGCATGTAGGAATATTTGAGGTGCGCCTCGTTGAGTGGCTAATTCGATCATCGCCATGATCTGGTCTTCGTGACTGTGAATTCCGCCGGGAGAGAGCAGGCCAAAAATATGCAGAGCAGTTTCGGATTGGGCAGCTTTATCTACGGCATCGCAGAGCGTTTTATTGCTGAAGAATCCACCGTCTTTAATGTCTTTATCGATACGGGTCAGACTCTGATAAACCACTCTTCCAGCGCCCAGGTTCATATGACCCACTTCTGAATTACCCATTTGTCCTTCGGGTAAACCAACGGCCTTTCCAGAGGTCTCAATTAAGGTGTGCGGCCGTTCTTCCCACAGCTTGTCCCATACCGGACTATTTGCACTGTGTATGGCGTTGCTGGCTGTTTCCTGACGATATCCCCAGCCATCCAGAATCAGGAGAAGGGCGGTTTTTCTGTTACTCATAAGAGGGGGTCTTATCCTGTGACATTGTGATGAACTCTTTGATTGATCAGTGACCTGCGAATCGCCGGCTATTATCCTTGAATAGGGTGATATTGGCGAGAGAGAATTCTTGCTGTCAGTGCGCTGAGAACTTCTTAAACAGTGGGCAGGCGTGTATACTGCACGCCTTTTTGTAAGGACCCCCAAAAGGGGGACAGAAAGAAGAAGTTAGAAATAGGGACTATGAGCAGTATGGCGCAATTCATTGAATTTTTGACTAATCATCTGGGGCTTTCGGCCATGTGGGTGATTTCCGTTGGAGCCATAATTTTCTATCATCAGCGCACGGGAAGTAAGGCTGTCGGCCCTCAACAGGCTGTAATGCTGATAAACCGCCAGGATGCGGTGGTTGTAGACATTAGAGAGAAGAAGGATTTCGAGGCGGGCCACATCGTGGACGCCATTAATATCCCTCTGGCAAAATTAGACCAACGCCTTACAGAATTAAAGAAGCACAAGGAAAAGCCAGTTATAGTAGTTTGCAAATTAGGTCAGCACTCCGGAGAAGCAGCGAAGAAGCTTCAGGAAGCGGGCCATATCGAAGTATTTAAACTGGCGGGCGGCGTAACCGAATGGAAGGCGCAGTCACTTCCGCTGATCCAGAAATAGCCAACTCACAATATTGAAATAGGATTTATCATGGCAGAGAACGAAGAGAACAATCAGGCAGCCCCGGCGGCGCCAGGAACAGAACAGCCACAGGGCCCACAATTTGCGCTTCAGCGTATTTATCTGAAGGATTCATCGTTTGAGTCTCCTCGCAGCCCTGCTGTGTTTCAGTCTCAATGGACACCAAAGATCAATTTCGACATCAAGACTCGCAGCAACAAGGTGAATGACGATGTCTATGAAGTGGTTCTGATTCTGACTGTTGAAGCCCAGCTCGATGAGCAACCTGCTTTTCTTGTGGAAGTTCACCAGGCCGGTATTTTTACGGCGAAGGACTTCGATGATGCTCAGCTTGAGCAACTGCTAGCTACTATGTGTCCTAATATTCTTTTTCCTTATGCCCGTGAAGCGGTAGACGCAGCGGTAGTTAAAGGTTCATTCCCAGCTTTGATGTTGTCGCCGATCAATTTTGACGCGCTTTATACGCAACAGAAAGAAGCAGCTGCTCAACAGGCAGCAGCAGGGAATGGTTCCGCAGCTGAAGAAGCACCCGCTCCAGAAGCCGCCAACTAAGACCAGCTATTGTCCACCTATGAAGCCTTGCTGACGCCAGGCTTCATAGACAATGACAGCCGCAGCGTTGGAGAGATTCAAACTGCGGCTTTCAGCTAACATCGGAATTCTCAGCAAATACTCTTCCCCAAGCTCTTCTCTTATAGGCTCTGGTAATCCCCGGGTTTCAGGCCCGAATACCACATAATCTCCATCTTCGAAGCTCTGCTGGGAATAATTATTCTCCCCTTTCGTACTAATACCGAAGACTCGGCCTGGCTTTTTTTGGGAAATAAAGGAATTCCAGTCGTCATATTGATGAATGCCGGCATATTCGTGGTAATCCAACCCAGCCCTGCGCATCTTTTTGTCATCCAGGTCAAAACCGTAGGGTTTGATCAGGTGAAGAGTCGCTCCGGTATTAGCCGCCAAACGAATGATATTTCCCGTATTTGGGGGGATTTCTGGTTCAAAAAGCACAATATTGATCAATTTTTAACCACTTTTGAGGTTTGAGTGTAATTCAGCAGTAAACCTGATGGGTCAGCAGTGGCTGCGTTCGCCTGCTGATTTCTTCCCAGATTTACCCCCGAGATTTGTGACACTGCATCCGCACTTTAATTGCCACATCCATACTTACCCTAGTTTATCCCTTTGAAAGGTAAGTTTTGTTTTAGAATTTAAGACCTTAAACGATATTCCTTTAGGGCTACCTTTAGTTTCGCTTGCTGCTGTGCGCGCGACTCAGGATTTTGCTCCCCCTGAAAAACCTCAGAGGGTCAATTTTAAGGAAATCTCAGCCATTTGGCTGGGAGTTTGAATCAAGACACTTTTATAGCAATGACGCTTTAAAAGACGAAATAGGGAGCAGGCGATAATGCCGCTTTTTAGAAAAAAAGCAAAATCCATTAGCCGGGTCGGACTGAGCGTGAGTTCGGATCATCTGGTGCTTGCCCATATGGAAGAAAGAGGCGAGCGGCCATTTCTCATGCATTGTCCCCGAATAGCCCTGGAATCAGAGAAAGACGCAGCGCAAGCACTGGCAAAGGTAGTTAAGGATCTTGAGCTGCAAGATACCCAGTGCAGCTATGTGCTGAATCGAAAAGATTACAACCTGCATCTGGTGGAAGCGCCAGAAGTAGAAGAGGCTGAATTGAGGGCCGCGGTACGTTGGAAAATCAAAGACCTTTTGGATATGAAAGTGGAAGACGCGGCTATCGATGTGTTTCCAGTGCCTGATGATGCCTACCGTGGGCGCAAAATGGTCTATGTGGTGGCAGCACTAAAATCAAGAATTCAATCCATAGTAGATATGGTAACGGAGAGCGGTCTTACCCTGGCTGTAATCGACATTCCGGAACTTGCCATGCAGAACCTGACTCGCAGATTCGTTGATGACGCTCATGGAGTGGCTTTCATGGATCTTAGAAAAAATGGCAGCACCATGAATATTAGCCGAGAGGGTCAGATGTATTTGACCCGGCGCATAAATACACAGATGGAGCCGGACGCAATGCAGTCTATGGAATGGGCTGGCCTAAGAGATCGTCTGGTGCTGGAGATTCAGCGATCGCTGGATTACTTCGAAAGCCAGATGAGTCAGGGTCAAGTTTCTCAGATTGTTTTAGCGCAACGGCAAAAGGACAGCGCAGCAATGGTTGCTGCTCTCGATGAATCTTTGTCCGCCAAGGTGTCCGTGCTGGACCTTGCGCAAAGCATTGGAAGCGATATTGAACTGACACCGGAATTACAGCAGATCGCAATGGCTGCAATCGGTGCAACCTTACGTGGAGAGAAAAAGAAAGTTGCGCATGTGCCTGACCCTGAACCAGAAGGGAAGCCGATCGAGCTAACTGCTAAAGGCAGGGCGGCCTGATGAAGCAACAAGTAAACCTGTATTTGCCAGAATTTAAGGTCAAGAAAGATATCTTGACTGTGGTTCTTATGATGCAGATTTTCGGCGGCGTGATCGGCCTTATGATTCTAGTGTCTGCCTTCCAGTTTTTTTCAAGTTGGCGATCTGGCGCAGAACTTGAAGATTTGCGAGCAGTGTTGGCGGAAGAGACGCAAAAGACAAATGAACTAGATGGAATTCTAGCGCGCAGATCACAGAATAGTGAACTGACTAGCCGTCTGGATGCGGCGGAGAGTCGGTTAGAGTCGGATAGACAGATCAGAAATTTTCTGAGTGAAACTCAGTTAGGCAACGTTGTCGGGTTTTCGGAATATTTTAAGGATTTGTCTCGCGCCTCTCTAGATGGTCTAAGCATAAGTGAGTTTAGACTAAGCAATGGCGGGCGAGACGTGGAAGTAACTGGTCAGGTTCTGGACTCTGCCTTAGTGCCGAGGTTCGTTGGGAATCTTGAGAGCGGAATCAGTTCGATAAAAGACAAACACTTTAGCCCATCTATAACACGAACAGATGTTGAAGAGCAGTATTTTACTTTTCAATTGAGTACGGTGAAATGAAAGAACGTATTGAACAGCAATTAGCGCCGCTAATTAAAAACATAGAAGCCAGATCTCAATCTGAAAAGATAATTGTCATGGCGTTGCTTGCTGTGGGCCTCGTGTTAGCTTATCTCTCGATTTTTTACGATCCCTTAAGTGCTCGAGTTGATCAGGCTCGTCGTCAAATAAGTTCTACCGAAGCTCAGATTGCGAATCAGCAAGTCAATTATTTAGAAATGATGGCGGCTAGCCAGGAAGACCCAAACAAATTTGCAAATGATCGCCTGGTGGTAATAAGTCGCGAGCAGAGAGTATTGGATCAGGAAATAGCGAATCTTGCCGGTGACTTGGTTACACCGAATCAACTGACTCAGCAGCCTTCTCGCTTTCTTCTCCCAGCTCCTTAATCTTACGAGTCAGAGTATTCCTTCCCCAACCCAGCAGGTTTGCGGCATCGCGCCTTCTACCAGCAGTGTGCTTGAGCGCTATATCAATCATGGTTCGCTCAAACATAGGAGTAGCGTCATTAAGAATGCCGGTATTACCAAGGCTGAGCTGTTGATCAGCCCAAACTTGCAGCGCGTCTGTCCAGCTTCCTGTAGTGCCTCGAGTGACAGTGCCTTTTGTAGCTTCCTGCTGAGAGAATTCCGGTGGAAGATCATCAAGATGAACCTCTCTGCTGGATGCCATGACTGTTACCCAGCGACAGAAGTTTTCCAGCTGTCGAACATTGCCAGGCCAATCTAAATCCATTAGATACTGTTCGGTTTCAGGGCGGAGTACCTTTGGTTCAACTTCCAACTCCTTCGCAGCGGAGCTAAGAAAATGAGCAGCAAGTCGAGATATATCTTCACGGCGATCACTCAGTCGTGGAATACGTATGCGTATAACATTGAGTCGATGGAATAAGTCTTCACGAAACTCATGACTCTCCACCAGACTTTCAAGGTCTTGGTGAGTAGCAGCGATTATTCTGACATCGACTTTTATCGAGGTATGTCCGCCGACTCTGTAAAACTCTCCATCGGACAACACTCTCAACAGTCGTGTTTGTGTTTCTGCGGGCATGTCTCCAATCTCATCGAGGAAGAGGGTGCCGCCGTTAGCTTGTTCAAAACGACCAGTACGCTGTTGACTGGCTCCTGTGAATGCGCCTTTCTCGTGACCGAAGAGTTCGGACTCGATTAATTCCTTGGGTATGGCGGCTACGTTCAACGGTATGAATGGTTTTTCGCGTCTCGGGCTGTGTCTGTGTAGCGCATGGGCTACCAGTTCTTTACCAGTGCCTGACTCACCGTTGATCAGAACAGAAATATTCGACTGTGACAGACGACCGATGGCTCTGAATACCTCTTGCATCGCTGGAGCTTCGCCGATGATTTCTTGGCTCTCCTGTGGTGGAATTTCCTCAACGTCTGTCTCCTGCTCCTTGGAATGCTCAAGAGCGCGCTGAGTCATTGCTATCGCGTCATCGATATCAAAAGGTTTGGGCAGGTATTCAAAGGCGCCACGGCTATAGGAAGAAACCGCCGATTCAAGATCGGAATGGGCGGTCATGATAATTACCGGAAGTTGGGGGTGACGTTCCTGTATGGTGGACAGCAGTTCGAGGCCGGAGATGCCAGGCATGCGAATGTCACTGATAATCGCATCGGGGTGTTCGGTTTCGAGACGGTGTAGGAGATCATCGCCGTTTTCGAAAGACTGGGTGCTTAGCCCTGTTTTACCGAGGGATTTCTCCAGCACCCATCGAATCGAACGATCATCGTCGAGAATCCAGACTGAATTACCAGTATTCATTTTGTTACCCTTTTATAAAACTGTTGTACCGAATTCAATTCGGTATTTGCATAGTTTAATAGTGCAGTTTGATCAACTAGTTCAATCAATCAATTTAATTTTATGTTTCTTCAATTGGCAGAGTCACTTTGAAACATGTAGCGCCCTTGCGACTCTCGCACTCGATCATTCCCTTATGCTGGCTGATAATCGAATGTGCTATGGATAAACCCAGACCCGTGCCATCCGCTCGTCCGCTTATCATCGGATAGAAAATAGTGTCTATCATTTCTTCCGGTATTCCCGGGCCGTTATCTATTATCTTTATGGACACAGCCAATTTATAAAACTTGGAACCCACCGTGGTATTTCTAAGAATTCTTGTTCGTAAGTGGATTCTTCCCAAGTCATGTTCTACCGACGGGCTGGTTAAAGCCTGCATCGCGTTTCTTACAATGTTGAGCATGGCCTGAATAAGTTGTTCAGGGTCTCCCAGCAATGCTGGAATGCTTGGATCATAATCGCGGATGATGCTGATGCCCTTGCCACCTACTTCCGCTTCAACCAGATTGCGTACTCTCTCCATTACTTCATGAACATTGATTAGTTTTAAATCCAGTGGCTTGCGTGAGCCCACCAATCGATCTACCAGGTTACGTAAGCGATCAGCCTCTTCGATGATGACGTTGGTGTAATCCTTTAACTCTTCGTCATCCAGTTCTTGAGCCAGTAACTGTGCTGCTCCTCTTATGCCGCCAAGAGGATTCTTGATTTCATGTCCCAGACCTCGTACCAATTCACGTGTAGTGGCATGGGTTGAATTCAGAGACTCTTCTCGATTGATTCGGTGAGAGTGTTCCAATGAAATCAATTCAAGTAAGACCAATTCCTCTCCATCCGCTTCAAAAGGGTTGATGGTGTAGTCAACGGAGATTACCTTGCCGTGAATCAGTGTTAGCTGAGCCTGGTGCTTGGTAAAACTGCGTTTGTTGCTCAGGGCAGTCTGTATCTCTCCAATGTCCTCAGCAGCGTTAACAAATACCTCGCCGACAAATAACTGGCTGGCCTGGCGATCACTTATTTCCAGCATGTTCTCGGCGGCGATGTTTAGAAAACAAAGTCGCAGATTACTGTCTAGTAGCAATACGCCGGTCTTCAGGTTGTCCAGCAGGCGTTTATGTATATTGTCCAGGGTCACTATTCAGATTCACTTATCTAGCCGTAGGGCAGGTCTCAAGCTATTCCTTGAGTATTGATATGCAATAAGCAAACCAATAATGGACTGGCAGGGAAATCCCCTAGAAATGGGGCTTCTTGGGGCCTTCGCTGGGGATTATCTATTTGTGCCAGTAATGAGCTTGAAACAATGCACTAAAATGGTGCATAAATCAATTTCGAGGAATTGGGTTCTACCTAATGAAAGAGCAAAAAAAAGCCTGACAGAGTCAGGCTTTTTCAGTTCTTGCTGGAGCTCTAGGTCTAGGTTTAGGTTTAGGCCAGAGCTTCCTTGGTGGTCTTGATGATTGCTGCAGCCACTTTATATGGATCAGCATTGGAAGCCGTTCTTCTGTCTTCCAGTCGACCTTTCCATCCGTCCTGTACCGTAGTGATCGGGATTCGGATGGAGGCGCCGCGGTCAGATACACCGTAGCTGAACTGATCGATTGACTGAGTCTCATGCAGGCCCGTCAAGCGCATGTCATTGTCGGCGCCATAAACGCTGATATGACGGTCGATGTTCTTGCCGAAATTCTCACAGATCTTGGTGAAGACTTCTTCATCACCATTGTCACGCATCGCTGCATTGGAGAAGTTGGCGTGCATGCCGGAACCATTCCAGTCCAGGTCCTTGCCTAGCGGCTTTGGTTCCCAGTTGATGGAAAGTTCATAGCGCTCAGCAGTTCTTTCTAACAGGTAACGAGAAACCCAAGTCTCGTCGCCGGCTCGTTTGGCGCCCTTGGCGAATACTTGAAATTCCCACTGACCCGCTGCAACCTCAGCGTTTATGCCTTCCATGTTGATGCCAGCTTCAAGACATAGGTCGAAATGATCTTCAACTACGTCACGGCCGTGTGCGTTATTCGCGCCCACTGAGCAGTAAAAAGGGCCCTGTGGTCTAGGGTAGCCGCCGACAGGAAATCCAGGAGGAAGATTAGTCTTAACATCCCAGAGGAAATATTCCTGTTCGAAACCAAACCAGAAATCCTCGTCATCATCATCGATTGTGGCGCGACCATTGGTGGCGTGAGGTGTCTCATCGGAATTTAATACCTCACACATTACTAGATAGGCACTTGCACGATCCGGGTCTGGAAAGATCGCTACAGGCTTCAGTAAACAATCGGAATCATCGCCAGCTGCTTGTAAAGTCGAGCTGCCATCGAATGACCACATTGGGCATTCTTCCAAAGTACCGGTAAAATCGTTACGCACCATTGTCTTGCTACGGAGGCTTTGGGTTGGCGAATAGCCGTCAAGCCAGATGTATTCCAGTTTAGCTTTCATTTTCTATCTTTCTCCTAATCGATAAGACTGTTTATGTGAATGATTTCCATGGGGCCATTAATAGGCTTGCCTGTGTGCATGGTGTAGAGCAAAATATATGCCATTAATGAGCTCGCTGCAAAGCCCATGTTTTCTGGGCTCTGTAATGGCGCATGAAAATAAATGCCCTAATATGGTGCAAATAAAAACAAGAAGCACCTATTTGGTGCGTTACCGATCAAATCTTGGCTTAGCGCTTTCGGTTTAATCCTTCTGTCTCGCATTAAATGCTTATTTTCGCCTATTCTAGCGGAAGGCAGTGTGCCATTTACAGAGATATTGTTGGAACAGTATCCGGACAGGGCTGAGCATTAGCGGAAAACGATAAAATTAGTCAGTAATGAGAGCTTTGCTAGATGAGCTTTCAATAAATACTTCGATCAAACAAAAGAGAGTTTAGTACATGCTATTCCTGGTTAAGTTGTTCCCTGAAATCACCATTAAGTCGCGACCGGTACGCCGCCGTTTTGTCCGGCAATTGCGCAAAAACATCAGGTCGGTCTTACGTGAATTCGATGATGACTTGTCGGTGACTGGTGAGTGGGACAGCATCGAAGTTGAAACTGAAGTTAGCGACCCAGTGATTCTCGCACAAATGAGCGAGAGACTCGGATGCACACCCGGCATAGCGAAATACCTTGAAGTAGAAAAATTTCCCCTTCCGGATATGGACGGCATGTTCGAATTGACTAAGGAATTTTATGCCGAGCGGCTCGAGGGAAAAATGTTTGCGGTTCGTTGCAAGCGCAGTGGACGACATCCGTTCAAGTCTGTCGATGTTGAAAAATATGTTGGCGGTGGATTGAATCAACATACTGGTGCCGCTGGAGTAAAACTGAAAGACCCAGATGTTACGGTGGCATTGGAAATACGGGACGATTTTTTCTTTGTAGTACGGGATCAGAAAAAGGGCATAGGGGGCTTTCCTCTGGGATGCCAGGATTCTGTATTGTCACTAATCTCTGGAGGATTTGATTCCTCGGTCTCCAGCTATCTTTGTATTAAGCGAGGATTACAGACTCATTATTGCTTTTTCAATCTAGGTGGAAGAGCCCATGAGTTAGCGGTCAAGGAGGTTGCTCTTTTTCTGTGGATGAAATATCACAGTTCTCATCGGGTGAAATTTATATCGGTACCATTCGAAGGAGTAGTTGAAGAAATTTTAAACGTAGTGGATAACTCTCAGATGGGGGTAGTTCTCAAGCGCATGATGTTACGGGCAGCAGACAAGGTTGCCGCTGAGCTAAATATAGAAGCTGTGGTCACTGGAGATAGTGTAGCGCAAGTTTCCAGTCAAACATTGCCAAATATGGCCGTAATCGATGCCGTGTCCGAGAGTCTGGTTTTAAGACCATTAGTCACATCTGACAAGCAGGACATTATCGATATTTCCCGCAGAATCGGTACCGAGGATTTCTCGAAGAACATACCGGAATACTGTGCAGTTATTTCTGACAAACCTACAACTCGTGCAAGAATGCATCGCATTGAAAAAGAAGAAAGCCAATTCAATTTTGAGGTTTTTGATGAGGCGATCAAGAATGCCCGTCATCAACTGATCACTGATGTGGTTGATGATGTTGCGGAAGAGGGAGTTGAAGTTCAGGTTCTCACCGAAATTCCTGATAGTGCTGTAGTTATCGATATTCGCCATCCGAATGAGTTGGAGCTAAAAGCCCTCACCCTGGCAGGCAATGCAGCAAACGAAATTCTGCAAATTCCTTTTTATGAGCTTCGAAGCGGCTTTGATCAACTGGATAAATCCTGTCAATACCTTCTCTACTGTGAGAAAGGCATGATGAGCAGGCTTCATGCGGCCAATTTGATGGATGAAGGCTTCCAGAATGTGGCGGTTCTGGACCAAAAATAAACCGCAAAATATCCACAGATAGCTAATCATTCAGGCCAGTCTCGTGTATACTCGCCGCCTTTTGTGCGCCGGTGTCTATCTTGAAAACATCTCGAAAAATATCTCGAGTAGTATCTTGACCAAGGCTCGCTGAAACCCCAACTAAAATTGTATTCAAAAATGGTATCCAGACTGTGATTGAGAAGATTCGAAATATAGCCATCATTGCCCACGTTGACCACGGTAAAACCACTCTGGTAGACAAGCTTCTGCAGCAGTCCGGAACACTCGAGTCTCGTGGAAAGAAGGTTGAGAGAGTCATGGACTCTAACGACCAGGAACGCGAGCGCGGAATTACTATTCTGGCTAAGAACACAGCTATCAACTGGAACGACTACCACATCAATATTGTTGATACTCCGGGACACGCCGATTTCGGTGGTGAAGTGGAGCGAGTTCTTTCTATGGTTGATAGCGTACTGCTGCTAGTGGATGCCGTAGACGGACCGATGCCTCAGACGCGCTTCGTAACTCAGAAAGCATTTGCTCAAGGTCTTAATCCTATTGTCGTAATCAACAAGGTTGACCGCGACGGCGCGCGACCCGATTGGGTTGTCAACGAAGTATTCGATCTATTCGACAAATTAGGAGCTAACGACGAGCAACTGGATTTTCCAATCATCTACGCTTCCGCTCTTGAGGGTATTGCCGGTCTGGAAGTCGACGAGATGGCAGAAGACATGATTCCTCTGCTTGAGACTGTTGTGGAAAAGGTTCCCCCGCCGGATGTAATTGTAGACGGCCCCCTGCAGATGCAAATAAGCGCCCTGGACTACAACAGCTATGTTGGAGTTATTGGAATAGGCAGAGTTACTCGAGGAAAGGTGCGCAACAATCAACAGGTTATTGTAATCAACCGTGATGGTGAAGAGCGCAAGGCTAAGATCCTTCAGGTGAAGAGTCATCTTGGTCTGGAACGTATTGACGTAGATGAAGCTCAAGCTGGCGAGATTGTTTGTATTACCGGCATCGATAAATTAAACATCTCCGATACGATATGTTCCCCGGAAAAATTGGAGGCAATGACACCTCTTTCTGTGGACGAGCCTACCATCAGCATGACCTTTCAGGTGAATGACTCTCCTTTTGCCGGAAGAGAAGGAAAATATTTAACTACACGACAAGTCAAAGATCGGCTAGAGCGTGAGTTGTTATACAACGTTGCGCTTCGGGTAGAGCAGGGTGAAACACCAGACAAGTATAAAGTTTCGGGTCGTGGTGAACTGCATCTGTCGGTATTGATCGAAAGCATGCGCCGTGAAGGCTTCGAGCTTGCTGTTTCCAGACCTGAAGTAATCATTCATGAAGAGGATGGTGTGCTTAAGGAACCATTCGAATCATTGGTTGTGGATTGTGATGACAAGCATCAGGGTTCGGTGATGGAGGAGCTGGGTCTGCGTCGTGCAGAGATGCAGGATATGCTGCCAGATGGCAAAGGCCGGGTGAGATTGCAGTTTCTGATACCTACTCGCGGTTTGATTGGCTTTCGCTCCATGTTCTTGAGCATGACTTCGGGCTCAGGCTTGATGACTCACGTTTTTGATCACTATGGTGACTATAAGGACATAGAGCTGGCGGTAAGAACCCGCGGCGTTTTGGTTTCTATGGTTACTGGCAAAGTATTGGGCTTTTCTCTGTTCAATCTTCAGGAACGAGGCAAGATGTTTGTCGAACCTAATGTTGAAGTTTACGAGGGCATGATTGTCGGTTTGCATAATCGAGAGAATGACCTTGCTGTGAATCCTATTAAAGGAAAACAGCTGACCAACGTGCGTGCTTCCGGTACAGACGAAAATATTGTTCTTTCGCCTTCTGTAAAACACACGCTGGAACAAGCGATGGAATTTATCGCTGACGATGAATTGGTTGAAGTAACACCTGACAATATTCGTATTCGCAAGAAGCATTTGACTGAGAACGCGCGTAAGCGACAGGCTCGTGGCTCGGCTGAGCGCGGCTAATTCGATCTGCTGCTCTCTGAATCTAAATGTATCAGGGCAGGGGCTTAATGCTCAGGTCCTGATACACGAATTCTAATTCCCCTGCTTAATATCGAACCCAATACCTTTTCTACTATATGCGTCGGGTAGTAGAGATCTCTCTCCGGCTGGCTTACCATTAGGCTTTACTCTCGCTTCACTCTGACTTAATTAGGTAGCAAGAATGCAGATCCTATTCCCCGAAATAAAACCCTACAAGCGTCATCAGCTTCGCGTCTCTGATCTTCACGAGCTCTATGTAGACGAATCCGGCAATGGTGATGGCATTCCAGTTTTATTTGTCCACGGCGGGCCCGGCGGGGCTTGTGATTCAAGCTCAAGACGCTTCTATGACCCAGCGATTTACAGAATTATCACCTTTGATCAGCGAGGGTGCGGGCGATCGACGCCCCATGGTGAACTTGAAGAGAACACCACTGAACATCTGGTTTCAGATATCGAGAAAATTAGAGAGTACCTATCTATTGATAAATGGGTCTTGTTCGGTGGTTCCTGGGGATCAACACTAAGCCTGCTTTATGCCCAAGCTCACCCGGGAAGGGTGCTCGCTCTAATTCTACGGGGAATATTCCTTTGCCGTCAGGTTGATCTCGATTGGCTCTACAAACAAGGTGCTAATAGAGTGTTTCCAGATTACTGGGATGAATTCGAGCGATTCATACCTGATTCTGAGCGCAATGATCTTCTCAAAGCCTATCATTCCCGACTGGTAGGTGAAGATGAGCTGGCACGCATGTCTGCTGCGAAGCACTGGTCAGCCTGGGAAGGGAATTGCTCCAAATTGCGGCCGAGTCAGGAAGTTCTGGCGAAATTCACAAAACCTCATAATGCTCTGGCTTTGGCTAGAATAGAGACCCACTACTTTCTTAATAATGGTTTTCTTGAAGACAATCACATTCTTGAAAATATGCAGCTGATTAAGGATATACCGGGTCGAATAGTTCACGGACGCTATGATATGGTTTGCCCTCTCGATCAAGCCAGTGCCTTAAATCAGCAATGGCCTGAATCCGAACTGCACATCGTTCGTGAGTCTGGGCATTCTGCTTCTGAAGCAGGAACAGTAGATGCCCTTATTCGAGCAACTAAAGAAATAGCGAAGAAACTGGAAAACAGTTAGCTGGGAAACGGTCAGCTGAGGCCCAGTGAGCTAAAGATAGTTCGAGGGTATCACCGTGATTGCACTAATTCAGCGAGTAAACTGGGCGCAAGTCCGCATCGAAGAGTCTATTCATTCTCACATCGGCCAGGGATTGCTCGCCTTCATTGGTATTGAGAAAGAAGACAATGAAGAAATGGCCAATAAGTTGTTGGACAAGATTCTAGCCTATCGAGTATTCGCTGATGAAGACGACAAAATGAATCTTGATGTTAAAGACATCGGCGGTGATTTGATGCTGGTATCACAATTCACTTTGGCGGCTGACACCAGCAGTGGCCTTCGCCCCGGATTTTCTACTGCCATGCCGCCAGCGGAAGCTGAAAAGCTATATGGCTACACATTAAGTGCCGCGAAAGAAAAACATGAATTCGTTGGAAGTGGTAAGTTCGCTGCAGATATGCAGATCGAACTTGAGAATGATGGTCCGGTAACTTTTATTCTGAAGGTCTAGTTTATTCTGTTTCTTTTGATTCTTCTTCTAATTCTTCCTTAGCTTTTTTCTTCTTTATTATTCTACCGGCAATGATACCTGCTTCGAAAAGCAACCACATGGGAATGGCCAGCACTGATTGGCTAATGGGATCGGCCGGAGTCATCAACATGCCAACGATAAAGCAACCTACGATGACATAGGGTCGCTTCGATGCCAGATCATCTGGTTCGACCATGCCAGACCAGATAAAAATAAACACGGCAATAGGCACTTCGAAGGCGATACCGAATCCCAGAAAAATGGACAAGGCGAAGTTGAGAAAACTACTAATATCTGGAGCCACGGAAATGCCTTCCGGTGCCACCGAGATAAAGAATGAAAACACAAACCCGAAAAGAAGATAACGAGCAAAGGCAATGCCACTATAGAAAAGCAACACGCTAGATATAAACAAAGGAATCGCTACGCTCTTCTCGTTTTTGTATAGCCCGGGAGCTATAAAGGACCAGAGTTGATAAAGAACATAGGGAGCGGCCAAAAGGAACGCCACGTAGAAAGTTAGTTTGAACGGCGCAAAGAATGGAGAAGTGGGATCGATAGCTATCATCGTCGAGCCTTCAGGCAAGGCATCGATTAAAGGCGTAGCAACATAGGTGTAAATGTCATTGGCGAAGTAAAAAAGTGCCAGAAAGATAATTAATACGGCGATGACGCTTCGGAGAATCCGGTCACGAAGCTCAATCAGATGATCAATAAGTGTGAGCTCTTTTTCTTGTTCTGGTTCAGCTGATGTCATTTTCTACTTTCTCAGAGTCAGCGCTTTTCTTTTCACTTGAGTCCTCGTCTTGCTCAGGCTCACTATTCGCGGCAAGTTTAGGATTTTTGCCTCCGCCGTATATAGATTGGGCAACGTCTTCGATTTGTTCCTTGGCTTCTTCCAGTTCTTCCGTGATAGATTTTTCTGCCTTTTCGTCTTTAGTCTCATCTGAAGCTTTTTCTGTAGCTTTAGATGCGCCAGGGTCAAAGTCTTGACTGTTTACGATTTTGTTCATTGAGTCTTCTGTATCTTTCGCTAATCCCTGCACTTCTGACTTGGCTTCTTCGATATCAGCCAGCACAGATTCATTATGCAATTGACGGCGAATCTCATCGGCATTCAATTCTCTTTCAATCTCGGCCTTGACCTTATAAAAACTGCGACGAAAACGGCCTATCCACAAGCCTGTAGTTTTTATCGCGCCGGGCAGGCGCTCGGGACCCAGCACTACCAAGGCAATGATACAAATTAACAAGACTTCAAAAGAGCCGATGTTAAACATAGAGTAAGACCGGGATCATAAGTGTGACGAAGTGAATATCTACGTGATTTGAAATTCAGGACTCGTCAATGGACGGCCTGAACTTTCAGATACTACTGCTTTATTTGGCTTCTTCTTTTTCTGTTTCTACTTTCTGGGCTGTCGCGTCAATGGTTTCGCCAGCGGCTTCTTCAGACTCTTCTGATTCCTCAGCTTCATCATCCTTTATTGCCGTTTTGAATCCTTTTAAAGCGCCGCCGAGATCAGAACCTAGATTCTTCAGCTTCTTCGTGCCAAATAGCATAACCACAATCAACAAAATGATCAGTAGTTGCCAAATTCCAATTCCACCTAAACCCATGGTAAACCTCCAATTCCAATGAGACTTTGTCGAAAGTCTCCTTGCTAATTTGCGTGTCGAGATGCCTTTTCTTCAAGGCCGGATATGTTAAAGCGTTTCTTCAGTTCTTCCAACACTTGTTCGTGCCCAAGATCAAGATGGCTTAACATTACTAATGTATGAAACCAAAGATCAGCGGTTTCACTTATGACAGCTTTCTGACTGTCGCTGTTTCCGCTTTCACATTCCTTGGCGGCGAGGATGGTTTCAGTTGATTCCTCACCCACTTTTTCAAGAATTTTGTTCAGCCCTTTGCTGTGTAAACTGGCAACGTATGAGTTTTCACTGGAAGCTGATTTTCTCTCTTCCAGTATGGCTGCTAAATCTGTAAGTATGTCGCTCATGTTGTCTATCTTCAATATCTACAAGGTACGCTATTTGTTGCCGTACATTTCAGCCGGTTCTTTCAAAACAGGATCGATTTCCTGCCAGGCTCCACCTTCCAGTTTCTTATAAAAACAGCTTTCTCGCCCTGTGTGGCAGGCAATGCCGCCGATCTGTTTAACTCGATAGCAGACACTGTCATTGTCGCAATCGAGCAGGACTTCTACAAGCTGTTGAATATTTCCTGATTCTTCACCCTTACGCCAGAGTTTGGAGCGTGACCGAGACCAATATACTGCCCGATTCTCCGCCACCGTAGTTTCAAGCGCTTCCTTGTTGATCCAAGCCTGAGTTAAAACCCTGCCTGAGCTCGCTTCCTGGGTAATGACTGGCACAAGACCATCTTCATTCCATTTAATCTGATCAAGGTAGGAGGACATTTTTCTAGTATGCAACGTCACCGTCTAAAATACAAAAGGTATACCCCAAGCAAACCCAGGGCAGAAGAGGTGACAGGTATGTTTGTAATAGCCTCTGAAACAGAAGGAACCCATAGACTCAAAGCTAATAGCACTGCGACGATTCCAGCATTTCTCGAAAGCCGATGCTGTCGAGCTAGTTCTTTCGCTGCTTCCTCTCTCTGAAGCTCCAGCTGCCGACTAATCTCTCCTAGTTGTGAGGTCTGACCTATGGCTTGTATTAGCAATTCAGGTAGCTGCGGCAGCTGCTCGATCCATTCCGGAATATTTTCCTGAAGCTTGGCAAGCAGGTTTAGGGGATTGAGACGTTGCTTGTTCCAGTTTTCAAGATAAGGCAGGGCGGTTGTCCATAGATCTAATTCTGGGTATAGCTGCCTGCCCAGGCCTTCAACATTGAGCAGGGTTTTTTGAAGTAAGACCAGTGAAGGTTGTACTTCCATGTTAAAGCGTCCGGCGGTGCGGAATAACTGAATGAGCAATTGGGCGAAGGAGATATCCTTTAAGGGCTTTTCGAAAATTGGTTCGCACACGCTGCGCATCGCAGATTCGAATTCGTGGATTTTTGTGTCCCTTGGAACCCAGCCGCAAGCAACATGCAATTCGGCAACTTTTCTATAGTCTCGCTTAAAAATTGCCAGCAAGTTTCGGGCAAGATACTCCTGATCGTCTTTAGTTAGCGAGCCGATGATGGCGCAATCGATAGCGATGTATTGCGGGTTCTCGTTTCGCTCCGGCTCCTTATTGACGAAAATATTTCCTGGGTGCATGTCGGCGTGAAAGAAATTATGTTCGAAAACCTGAGTGAAAAATATTTCAACACCGGTCTCGGAGAGTTTTTTCAAGTTAATATTGTGTTCCTTGAGGGAATCAATATCGCCGACAGGTATTCCGTGAATTCTTTCCATTACGAGAATATTTTTCCTCGTAAAGTCCCAATACACTTTTGGCACATACAACTTTTCGGAATTTTCAAAATTTCTGTGTAGCTGAGAAGTGTTTGCGGCTTCCGATTGAAGGTTCAATTCGTCGAAGATTACTTTTTCATAGTCAGCTACTACTTCAATCGGTCTTAGTCTTTTGCCAATTTTTGTTCGGGTCTCAACTTTGGCTGCAAGCCATTTCAATAACTTAATGTCGTCGGCAACGGTTTTTTCAATGCCTGGCCTAACTACCTTTACAACGACTTCTTCGCCACTTAATAGTGTTGCCTTGTGAACCTGGGCGACGGAAGCGGAAGCGAATGGTTCGAGCTCCAGTTCGCGGAAAATTTCCGCACTTGATGTATTGAGGCTTTGCTCAATAAGTTCTTCAATGCCGGGGGTCTTAAAAGGAGGTACGTTGTCTTGAAGTGACTGCAGTTCATCCGCCAGATCACTATCAAGAAAATCGCGACGTGTAGAGAGTAACTGGCCGAATTTGATATAGATTGGACCAAGCTCTTCCATGGCGAGACGCAATCGTTCGTTCTTGCTTCCCTGCCGATGTTTGGAAAATATCCAAAGGCTGGTATAGGGCAGTAGTAGAACTCTGAACCAACGCAGTCCCGCCTGCTGCTTCAGGAATTCATCGAGTCCGTATTTGGAGACTACGTTGAGTATTTTGACTAGGCGAGGTAAATGGGACACAAAAAAATCTTGCTCTTTTCGACGGCATGCAAAGATACCACCTGCCTCAGCGCTGAACAAGCGAGATTGGCAAATAAACTCTGAATTTTCAGTGGTTTACTGTTCTATATTGAGGCTTTCCAGGCGTCTGCCAAGTATATCCGCTTGGGCTCGTGCTCGGTCGATTCTAAGCTTGAGTCGATCCAGGTCATCTCCGAAGCTCTCTACTGCAGTTTTGTCAGGAATTATCCTGGCTTCCTCTGTTAGGTATTCATCAATATTGCGTTCCACGCTCTGTTTGGCAGTCTCCGACCACTGGCGTGTATTTTTCGACAGGCTTCGTAATTCGTTGCTGACCAAGTCGCCAAGGAAGGGAGCCAACAGATCGCCCCAGTCCACATCCAATTCACTGACAGTTCGGTAGATGTCCTGAACCAAGACGGCGTCGCCAGATATGCTGATGGCATCATTTGCCAATGGTCTATCGGCAGAGTCCTGAAAAAGAAGTTGAGCGAGGTCGCTTGCTGCTCCCGAAATCCCAGCATCGGATTTTAGGCCCAGAGTCTCACAATCGATTGCGCTCAGTTTCAGGCGATCACCTTCGAATCGGAGGTTCATGCTCAGGGTAGGGCGTAGGCATTGTATCTCTACTATCTTGCCTTCGAATTTCCCAAATTGATTCGCAATGTAGGGATCTCGAGTTGCCAGGGTGTTGAGAATCTTCTCCACCGGCAATAGGGCAAACATTCCAACAAATTGATTCAAGATCTGATCCTGGTGAATAGTGTTTAAGCAGTGAAGCTTTTAGTTAGTAAAAATAGTCGCAAGTAAAGACAGTAGCTAGTAACAATAGAAGCAGAGAAACCTAGTCTGCAGCTTTGAATCCAATATGGATTGCGCTGATACCGCTCAATACATTGTGGTACTTGCAGTTCACCAACCCGGCATTTTCCATCATCGACTTCAGTGTGTCCTGATCTGGATGCATACGAATGGATTCGACAAGGTACTGATAACTGTCGGCGTCACCGGTAAGCATTTTTCCTGCCACAGGCCACAGCTTTGAATAGGTATCGTATGCCTTGCCTAGCAAATCATTAGTGGGTTTGGAAAACTCGAGAACCAGAACCCTTCCGCCGGGTTTTAATACACGCTGCATAGAAGCTAGAGCCGCATCTTTGTCGGTTACATTGCGAAGCCCATAGGCAATGCATATACAATCAAAGGTATTGTCAGCAAATGGCAGGCATTCTGCATTCACCTGTGCGATCTCAATGTTCTCGCTGAGGCCCTTGTCTATAATTCTGTCTCTGCCCACATGAAGCATAGCCTCATTTATGTCTGCCAGAACTACCTGCCCGGTGTCTCCAACTATAGGAGCAAATTTAATACTGAAGTCACCGGTTCCACCCGCCAGGTCTAACACTTTCTGGCCTTTTCTGAGCGCGCTTAGTTCGATGGTGTATCTTTTGATTAGTCGGTGGGAGCCTAGGGAGATGACATCATTCATGATGTCGTATCGCTGTGCTACAGATCGGAATACCTGGCCAACTCGCTCTTCTTTTTCAGCAACAGGAACTTCCTCGTAACCGAAGTGAGTGGTCGTATCTTGTTCTGTAGGGTCGCTCATTCTGTCTTGCTCAGTCTTTGGAGGAGGACGAGGGCATTATGTTAATCACTTGTGTCCCTACTGGCAATGAGTCCCTGTTCGCTCCGGCTTGTTCCAGCTTTGAGAGATAGCGTTCCCAAAGCTCTTCCTTACCTTTTCCGAGCTCTAACAGATAGTTCCAGCTATATATCCCGGAGTTGTGCCCATCATCAAAAATCAGCTTTATGGCATAGTTTCCAACCGGTTCGAGATTGATTAACTTTACCTGTCGCTTTCCGGTTTGTAGAACTTCCTGGCCTTTTCCGTGGCCTCTTACTTCTGCTGAAGGAGAATGAACCCTTAGAAATTCCGCTGTCAGTTGATAGCTTCTGCTGTCGCCATAAACTAATTCGAGAACGCCTGACTTCTTGTGCAGACGAATATCGCTGGGGGTTTGATTATCCATTTGTCAGGCTCTTGACCCTTAGAGAATGTAGCGGCTTAGATCTTCATCTTTCGCCAGTTCATCCAGTTGGTCTTCTACATATTTCTTGTCAATAACAAGATCGCTATTATCGCCAATGGCTAGGTCTGCAGCAGAGAAAGAGACTTCTTCCAGCAATCTTTCCATTACAGTATGAAGCCGCCTTGCGCCGATGTTTTCTGTGCGTTCGTTCACTTGAAATGCGGTTTCAGCAATTTTCTTAATACCGTCCTCGGAGAAGCTCACCTTCAATCCTTCGGTAGCGAGGAGAGCCTGGTACTGTTCTGTTAGGGAGGCGTCCGGCTCTTCGAGAATTCTCTCAAAATCTTTTGCGCTCAGAGCATCAAGCTCGACTCGAATTGGCAGACGACCCTGCAATTCCGGAATTAGGTCCGAGGGTTTGCTGAGATGGAAAGCCCCAGAAGCAATAAAAAGAATGTGATCGGTTTTAACACTGCCGTATTTGGTGGTAACAGTAGAGCCTTCAATAAGAGGAAGAAGGTCTCTTTGTACTCCTTCTCTGGAGACTCCAGCATTACCCTGATCGTGGCGATTGGTTACCTTATCGATCTCATCAATGAATACGATACCAGTCTGTTCGGTGGCTTCCACAGCACGGTTTTTTATTTCTTCTTCATTAATCAGTTTCGCGGCTTCTTCTTCCTTCACAGCTTTGAGAGCAGCCTTCACTGTCAAACGGCGAGAGCGTGTTTTTCCAGTGTTCATATTGGAGAACATGCTTTTAAGCTGGCTAGTCATGTCTTCAAGCCCTGGAGGGGCCATAATTTCCACGCCGGCTGAAGATTCGGTAACTTTGATTTCTATTTCCTTCTCATCCAGTTCACCTTGTCTCAGTTTTTTGCGAAACATCTGTCTGGCGGCTGATTGATTGTCTGTACTAGAGTCAGTGCTGGAGTCTGAGTCATCTGCGGTGCTTTCGGTTCGAGCCTTAGGCAGCAAGACATCAAGAATTCTGTCTTCCGCCAAATCTTCGGCGACGTGTCTTACTTTATCCATTTCGGATTCGCGAATCATTTTGATGGCAACATCAATGAGGTCACGAACGATGGATTCAACATCTCTACCTACATAACCGACTTCAGTAAATTTTGTTGCTTCTATCTTTATAAAAGGGGCTTGAGCCAACTTTGCCAAACGTCGGGCTATTTCAGTTTTGCCGACACCGGTAGGGCCAATCATCAAGATATTTTTTGGTGTTACTTCATTACGCAGGTTTTCATCCAGCTTCATGCGGCGCCAGCGATTGCGAAGGGCGATAGCAACAGCGCGCTTAGCGGCGTCCTGGCCTACGATATGTTTGTCCAGTTCCGAGGTGATTTCCCGGGGAGTCATAATGGTCATGCTTGTAGATACCTTTGTTTATTTGGTTTTGTCAGAGCTGTCTCAGACTTAGGTCTAACTAAAATCCAGTTCTTCGATGGTGTGATTTTGATTGGTGTAGACACAAATATCGGCGGCAATGGTGAGGCTTTTTTCGACGATTTCTTTGGCATCGAGTTCGGTGTTCTGAACCAGCGCCTTTGCTGCCGATTGAGCAAAAGGACCGCCCGAGCCGATGGCCATGATGGAATCTTCGGGCTCGATAACATCGCCGTTGCCAGTAATTATCAACGACGACTCCTTGTCGGCAACCACCAGCAAGGCTTCAAGACGACGCAGTGAGCGTTCGGTGCGCCATAACTTAGCCAGCTCCACGGCAGCGCGAATCAGCTTTCCGTGATGTTTTTCCAATTGCTCTTCGAATCGCTCGAAGAGAGTGAAGGCATCGGCAGTGCCGCCAGCGAACCCCGCAATAACCTGATCGTTGTAAAGTCGTCTTACTTTGCGGGCATTACCTTTCATGACGGTATTACCTTGAGAGACCTGTCCATCGCCACCGACTACTACTTTATTGCCGCGGCGAACCGAGACTATGGTAGTTCCTCTATATTGTTCCAATGCCGTTCTCCTAGCTCTTGTTTTACTTCATCAATATTCAGGCAGGCAGCCGGATTTCGACCATCCTTTAGATAGATTGACTGTCAGATAGAAGATATGGGGGAAAGGGCTGGAAAATCAAGCGTTAGACTTATTGCAAACTCATGCGCAGGCTGGGGATATTGCTACGGCGAAGCAGGGTCTCGGCTTCGCTCAAGCGTCTGCCGTCGGTGTAAGGACCGGATTGAACCAGGAACAACGTTCGGCCAAGAAGGTCCTGCTGGCGGACGACCACATCCAGACCCAGGGTTAGCTGCCGGCGCATCTCTGTTTGCGCGAGTTCTTGCTGCTGAAATGCACCTGTTTGTAATATGAAACCGCTGCCCAGGTCTTCATCCGGGGTATCGGCGACCTCAAAGTCTTCTGTGGAAATTTGTTCACCGCCTTCAGAGTCCGGATCATCAGCCAGAGTCACGGGTATCGCATCCACAGCAACCTCGTATTCGCTGAGGGCGCTATAGAATTCCAGTTGCAGTTCAGCTTCCGGCTCCGCGTTGGAGTCGGCCTGGGTTTCAAGCGCTGATACTTGGGAAACAGGAAGCGGGGTATTGGTATTTAATGGAGGAACGTTGCCAGATAAATAGACAAGCACACAGGCGAAGACCCCGATGGTTATACCGACAACTACTCCGGTGACCATTAGTGACCATGCAGGCGGAGTTTCTACTGGCTTTCGCTCCAGCAGTGGTTCAGGTCTGATTTTGGCAAAATCGTGAGACATTCAGTCTTGCTATCCTATCTAACACATTGTTTTATCTAAAAATATCATGGCAAAAAATCACAGCCACCTCAATTATCGGTTGCTGTCGGTCAAGCTGAAGCTCAATTTCCCTCTTGTTTCCCCATTAGATCAAAGCACAAATGGCGCAGACGCAGTCTAAATCAGGTCTTGAGGGTCAATATCGATAGCCAGGCGCAACTTATGAGAAAGCTTCATGCTATCTATTTTTGTACAGAGTTCAGTCATCAAAGCCCCTAACGCCCGACGATTCTTACTCCTTAATAGTATCTGGAAGCGAAATCTGCCAGCCCTTTTTTCCATTGGCGCAGGGAGAGGGCCCTGCAGTTCTACGGGATAGCCATTGAGTGCGATGAGTTTCTCGCAGCTATTACCGATCTTCTGCAAACCTTTTACCGCCTCCCTGATGTCTGCAGACTCTGCTCGCAGCAGACACAGATGAGAAAAGGGGGGCATGCCACTCAAGCGTCTTTCTTCGAGCTGCTGCACAGCAAATTCTTCATAGGACTCAGAGCTAATACTTTGCAGAGTCTGATGACCAGCATGTCGAGATTGAATAAGTACTTCTCCGGCTCGGGAGGCTCTTCCGGAACGACCGGCAACCTGCACAATAGTTTGTGCCATGTGCTCCTGCCCTCGAAAGTCCGCGCTGAACAAGCCTGAATCAGCATCAACAATAGCCACAAGAGTAATGTTAGGAAAATGATGACCTTTAGCCAGCATCTGGGTTCCTAATAAGATACAAGGCTCACCCAGATTGATTTGGTCTAGCATTTTTTGCAGGCTGAGTTTGGCTCTGGTTGAGTCTCGATCAATTCTCAACACTTCAGTGTCAGGAAACTGAGTATTGAGATAGGACTCTATTCTCTGCGTACCAATGCCGATTGTATTTAGGTCCGGTGACTTACAATGTTCGCAATTTCGCGGAAGAGACTTAATCGTTCCGCAGTGATGGCAGCGGATGCTCGCGGGATTCGCATGAACTGTGAAACGAGTGAGGCAGTGCTCACACTCGCATATCCAGCCACAGTTTTGACAGTTCAGAACGGGAGCGAAGCCGCGACGATTAATAAACACCAGAACTTGATTGCCTTGTTTAAGATGTTTTTGAATTCGATAGAGTAGTGGCTCGGAGAATCCTTCTTGCAAATGCTCGTCGGTGATATCCAGAATTTCCATGGCAGCCGGACTGGCGTCTGCCGCCCGTTTGCTGAGTTTCAGGTGGTGAAATTTCTTGCTGCGGGCATTGTGCAAACTCTCCAGGCTGGGAGTTGCTGAGCCGAGAATAACGTGCACTTTCTCTTCCCTTGCTCGCATCACCGCAAGGTCTCTCGCTGAATATCTGAATCCGTCCTGCTGTTTGAAAGAGGAGTCGTGTTCTTCATCTACTATAATCAGCCCAGGGTTTGCCATTGGTGTGAAAATGGCAGAACGTGTACCGATGATAATCCCGGCGCTTCCATCTCTAGCACTGTTCCATGCCTCAAGTCTCTCGGACTCATTAAGTCCAGAGTGAAGTACAGCTATCGGGCAGGCAAACCGTTTTTGAAATCTGGAAACTGTCTGTGGTGTCAGTCCAATTTCTGGAACCAGTACCAAGCACTGTTTTGCCTTAGCTAACTGTTGCTCCATAGTTTGCATATAGACTTCTGTTTTACCGGACCCGGTAACGCCATCTAATAAAGAGCAGGCAAAGCCATCAAGGTTTTCTTTTACTTCAGCTAATGCCTTCTTTTGTTCCTTATTAAGTTTGATGCCAGTTTTGCTAGCAGGAGCTAATGCTGGGAATGGCTCGGCCGCACTCTGGAATCTGGTTTTTCGAATCACCAGTTTTTTCTTATGTAGTTCGGCAAGTAGCTGAGTAGTAAATCCGGCAGCCTTACATTCCTCAATACCTGTGCTTTTATTTTTTTTGAGTAAAGTTAAGAGTGCTTTCTGGCGAGGAGCTCTCTGCACGGCGAGAAGGGAAATTTCATCAGCATTAGGGTTCACTTCCCAAATTTCTTCTTCAGCTCTGGTTTGCCTTCCTTGCCTCAGCCGAGCAGGAATGGCATTAGAAAAAACTTCCCCCAGCGAATGTTGATAATAGCTGGACGCCCACAATAGAAGGCGGAATAGAGAGGGAGTGAAAATGGGTTTTTTGTCGAGAACAGAAATTACCGGTTTTAGTTTGTTTCGACTCAGGGTCGACCCTTTCTCTACTTTTACTACTATGCCAACCAATTTTCTGTTGCCGAATGAAACTCTTACTCTTACTCCAGGCTTAATCCTATCTTCAGACTCATCCACCGCTGCAGATTCAGGGGAGGATGCTTTAGATGGTTTGTCCGTGGCAGAGTCGATAGGCAGGTCAGGTGGAAGATAGTCAAATAGCGAACGCAGAGGAGAAGGAATAGCGACCTGCAAGACAGTGCCCTGGTATTTAAATTTTTGGTCGCTGGACATGAATAGGACTACTTATGACTAGGGCTGCTATGGATAGAACAGCAGATTCGACTCCATAGTAAATTCAAAATCCGTGGCAAACAACTTAAATAGAAATCAGGACGTCTTGCCGTGCTGTGCAGGGAGGCTCTATGGCGTATAATCCTGTTGCGTTTACCAGCGGATAGCATTTCGGATAATCCGGATGGTCCGGATAATCTGGTTTGAAATTGTGCGATAGAAGGATAGGGATTCATGAGTTCGGATTCAGTGCCAGCAGAATTACTGGCAGCAAGAGAGAATATAGATCGAATAGACCGAGAATTGATCAGCTTGCTGGCTGAGAGATTTGCGTTGACCCATGAAGTAGGGCTTCTCAAAGCTGACAAGAAGCTAAAAGCATTGGATTCCTCCCGTGAGTCCGAAAAATTGGCCGAGCTCACTGCTCTATGTGAGGAGCATGATCTTGATCCGGCGCTTGTGAGCGAGCTGTTCAGCCGAATTATGGAAGAGGTGGTGAAGAACCATCAACGGCTGCGGGATTGAGAGTAGGGGGTTGAGAACCCAGAGTTCAGAGCAGACAGTTGAAAGCAAGATCAATGCCTAGGCTGAGATAGCCCAGGGCCCCCTAAACCCCCACCTACACTTGCGTCTTTTTGTTTCTCTGTTAGAATGCTCGCCCCTTACGCCCATCGACCTAAAACAGGGTCAGACGGGCTTAAAATCGATGTGGTGCGTCGGATCAGGAATTCGGCTGCGGCGACATCAAATAAAGGAATAGATATGAAACCTGAAATTCACCCAAGCTACGAAGCCATTAAAGCGACATGCAGCTGTGGTAACGTAATTGAGACAAAATCCACTCTGGGTAAGGATATCCTTATCGACGTGTGTTCATCTTGCCATCCTTTCTATACAGGTAAGCAGAAGATTCTGGACAGCGGTGGACGTGTAGATAGATTTAAGAAGCGCTTCGGTAGTCGTCGAGTTTAAAACTCTGTTAGAAGATCGTTTCTGTCGAGAGCTCATCAGCCTCTTCTTCGTTGAGCTCTACTCCAGGTAATTGCGCGTCGGTTTCAGCCGGCGCGTTTTCCGTTCTGAAATACTCAAATATGGTATCCGGGTCGCCGGGGGTTGCCGCTGCGCCTGTAGTCTTGTTGATTAGCCTGTCTTCGATTCCGTCAGGCCGGCCCATGGTTCTTTCCTCTGTGCCTTCAAGCGCAGCGCGCATGTAATCAATCCAGATCGGCACAGCGATAGTTGCACCTTGCTCTCTTTCTCCCAGAGGTTCCGGTTGATCAAATCCAACAAACACTGTGGTTGCTATGTCTCGATTGAATCCGGAGAACCACAATTCCTGAGGGCCATTTGTGGTGCCAGTTTTTCCCATCAAGTCGCCTCGGTCCAAATCTCGTTGAACTCTGGCGCCACTGCCTTCCTCCACCACTGAGCGCAACATGGAATTTAATATATAGGCGATTCGTTCGTCGACAATTCTGGGCGCTGGCCGGATGGTTTCGCCGGCTTCATTTTCGTGGACATCACAATTCTCACACACAACAGTCGGTGAGGCTTCAAATACCAGGCCGTCGCGAAGATTGGATATTTCCTTGATGAACCAAGGGTCCACTCTGTAACCACCATTTGCGATAGCGGAATATGCGGCGACGATTTCCAAAGGTTGAACATCCTGGCTACCCAGCGCTACGGTTAAATCATTGCGGGGAAAATTCTGAGTCTGAATTCCGAATTTGGCAGCAAAAGGTAAAACCTTGTCCGAGCCTACTTGATCATAGAGTCTCACCGCAGGGACGTTTCTGGATTCCTTCAATGCGTAGCGAAGTGTTATGGGGCCGAGGAAATTGTTCTCGTAATTGTTAGGGCGATAGTCACCTCTGGTGATAGGGGCATCGTTAATAGTCGTGGCTGCAGAATAGCCGTTTTCTAGAGCTGCACCATAGAGGAATGGTTTAAAGTTCGAACCGGGAGGCCGGGGAGTTAATACACGGTTTACCTGAGAACGCCGGAAATCATAGCCTCCGACAAGGGCGATTATCTCTCCATTGCTGGGAGACATAGAAACAAGGGCTCCCTGAATTTCTGGAACTTGCCCTAGCTCCCACCCGTCATCGGTGTTCCTTACTCTTATCAAGTCGCCAATGCTGACAGCGTCGCTCGCGGTTTCTGGTGGCGGCCACGCCTCGTTGCGACTGCGGAAGGTGTAAGCCCAGCTTATTCCTTCCCAATTCACTGCTACCGTTTCGCCGCTTCTAAGCATGGCCCTGAAGCTCTGGTCCTGAACATCAACTACGATAGCGGCCTTCTGGTTTCCATATTCGGGGACGCCCTGGAGTTCTTCCGTCCAGGCGTCCAGGGCATTGGTGTTGCTCTCTGTGTAGAATTCTGGAGGATAGCTTGTACTAGGCCCGCGATAGCCGTGGCGTTTGTCATAGTAATTTTCCAGCCCGTCTACCAAGGACTTGTTGGCCGCCAGCTGGCGATCGCCATCGATAGTGGTAATTACTTCGAATCCTTGGGTATAAGCGTCTTCGCCTACTTGCTCATATAACTGCTGACGAACCATTTCGGCCACATAGGGTGCAGAGACAGCGATGTTTCGGTTGTGTCTGCCGGCGCTTACCGGGGAATTGTCGGCAAGTTGGAACTCTTGCTCAGTGATCATGCCTTCCTTGAGCATATTCGATAGCCGGGTGCGGCGTCGCTCGATGGCGCGATTCGGGTTGTTCAGCGGATTACATACTGATGGGCAGGGCAAAAGTGAGATCATCATTGCTGCTTCTGCGATAGTGAGCTCTGAAACTGATTTTCCGTAATAGACAAATGCTGCCGCACCGATGCCGTCAGCTCCTGCGCCGAAGTAGATAGTATTCAGGTAGAGGTTGAGGACCTCTTCCTTACTTAGTTCCTGTTCAATCTGTAGTGCGAAGGGTATTGATTTAAGTTTTCGCAAATAGACGTTTTCGTTATCAAAGGAAAGAATGTTCGCCAGCTGCATGGTGAGAGTGCTGCCACCGCCAAGGTTTACGCCTCGGACAATTCCGTAAAACCCTCTAGCCAGGCTTTGCAGGTCAACTCCGGAATGGGAATAGAAGCGAATATCTTCAGTCGCAATCAGCGCATCGGTGAGAACCTGAGGAATTTCCTCGAATTCAACTGGATTTCTACGATTGCCTATCTCGTCGATCAAGCGCCCATCGGAAGTGAATATACGAAGAGGAGTTTCGAGTTGAACATCGCGGTAGGTCTCAGCCGCCGGGAGTAGAGGAGCGAGGTAGAGATAGGCAGCGCTAGCCACCATCACAGTGCCTGAAAAGCCAGCGGCAACTAGTAGTGCTGTCCATTTCAAATAGGGTTTAAGTCTCTCTTGCACCAGATCCATGCCTCGATAACTGGGCAGTGAGCCCTTTCGAAGAAATATTTACATCCATGATTTGTCCGCCAGAACAGCTTTTCAGCTATCTGGGAGAACCGGCAATTATACACCCGCATTTCAGTAATGCTTCGTATTTCGGCGGCCTGTGGCGCAATCTCGGCTACTGATGTCATCAAATTCCGTGCCTGGAGGGCAAAAATTCCCGTAGATGGATAATATTTTGAATAAAATTTTAGCCGAAAAATGGTGAATAGCCTCAGGATCGGCCAATATCATCTTCTGAGCCCTAAATTGTTGAAAAATACGTGAAAGCCCAAGTATTCTGGCTCTTGGGGCGTTCCGATGAAGCTCAAACGTGATCTGATTCAAGGAATTTCCTTGCTGCTTGATCCATTATCCAATGGTGAAGTCGTTTGTTCTGAAAGTCTGATAATTAATTGAAAACTATAAAAAATTTATTGTCGGCCGATACTGAAATCTGGAAGATTGAATTTTAGACATGATTCGCTAAGTTGCTGTAATATTTAGTATTATCATTGTCTAGTGTTGGAAACACGCTGGTTTCCCCCGCTAACTGTAATGGCGAGACTATCGTGTTGGGCGGGGTATTCCGAGAGGAATCTACTACCACTGAAACCAAGACTCCTTTGCTTGGAGATCTTCCTTATGTTGGTAGTCTGTTCAAGCGGACTGAGAATGCCAGTCGTCGAACAGAGCTGTTGATTTTCATCACTCCGAAAATTATCGCTGATATCAGTATCAGGTGATTCCCATTCTGCGAGGTGGAAGTATAATGCTTCCGCCTGCAGTGATGGCACTTCATCTCGATTTTGATTGAAGCCAGCTGATAGGCGTAGTTTCAATCACTTCCCACAGGTTCGATAAATAGAAACCATGAGTTACTCTGGAAATGTTTTTCTCGTTGGACCGATGGGTGTCGGGAAAACTACAATTGGTCGCGTTCTAGCTGATTTTCTGGGTCTTGGGTTCTATGATTCTGACAAAGAGATAGAGAGCGTCACCGGTGCGGATATCCCCTGGATATTCGACGTTGAAGGAGAATCTGGTTTTCGAGTTCGGGAAGCCAAAATGATCGATCAGTTGAGCATGATGGATAATATTGTTCTAGCCACTGGCGGTGGAGCAGTAACATCTGAAGAGAATCGTGCCAATTTGAAAGATCGGGGAACTGTGGTTTATCTCAAAGCTCCTATTAGGCAGCAAGTAGAAAGAACCAGTCGAGACAAAAACCGTCCGTTGTTACAAACACCCGACCCTGAAAAAACAATCAGAGAACTCATGGAAATACGGGAACCTCTTTACGCTGAGGTGGCGGATTTTTCCGTTGATACTTTCCGTCGAAACCCAAGATCTGTAAGTCAGGAAATACTCCGACACTTGAATGAGTTGTCTGGGGACCAGTCGCTATAAAAACCATATATGAGTCGAGTTTTAGAAAATGCTAACAGTTAAGGTTGACCTTGGGGATCGCAGTTATCCAATTTTTATTGGTGAAGACCTGTTGTCCGAAAAAAATCTTATTGAGCCATATCTGGGCAAGGGCAGAGTTGTAATTGTCAGCAATGATGTAGTGGCGCCATTGTATTTGGAGCAGGCGAAAGCGCTGTTCTCCACTACTGTTTGTGATGAAATTATTCTCAAAGATGGTGAGGCGTTCAAGAATCTGGATGCCATAAACCAAATCTACGATTTTCTACTGAAGGGCAAGTACGATCGTAATACCACTTTAGTGGCGTTGGGCGGCGGAGTGGTAGGTGATGTCGCCGGGTTCGCGGCAGCGACTTATCTGCGTGGCGTCAATTTTATTCAATTGCCGACAACCTTGCTCGCTCAAGTGGATTCTTCTGTTGGTGGAAAGACTGGGGTTAACCATCCTCTGGGCAAGAATATGATTGGAGCTTTCTATCAGCCCCAATGTGTTGTGATCGATACTCGAGTTCTCTCTACGTTGCCGGAACGAGAGCTCAAGGCTGGATTGGCGGAATCTCTAAAGTACGGATTAATCTATGACCCCTTGTTCTTTCAGTGGATGATAGATAACAGTCAGAGCCTGTTACAGGCTGATGGGGCAGCGCTTTCAGAAGCTATCCGCAAATGCTGTGAGACGAAGGCTGATATCGTCGCTCAGGACGAGAAGGAAACCGGAATTCGGGCATTGCTGAACTTCGGGCACACATTTGGACACGCTATAGAAACTGCCAGCGGGTATGGTACCTGGCTTCATGGTGAATCTGTGGCTATGGGCATGGTAATGGCCGCTGACCTGTCTAGCAGGCTAGGCTTGATAGAAGCCAAGGTGGCGAATTCGATTCGGGATGTTATTGAGAAAAAATTTGGTATGCCTGCGCTACCTCCTGCCGATATTAGTGTAGAGCAGTATCTGGACTTGATGTCCTCGGACAAAAAAGCTGAATTGGGAAACATTCGATTCGTGCTGCTGAAGTCAATTGGCGATGCGGTGGTTGAAGGAAATATCGATCCGCATATTCTGCAACAAACTTTACAGGCGGGCGATCGCCTTTGTGAGTAAATCTTGAAGAAATATCTCTCCCTACTTGGTCTGGATTTTGATCCCTTCGAACCCGGTGCCCGAAGCAGGGATTTTTTCTTCACACAATCCAGCAAGCAATTGCTGGAGGAAGTCTTCGAACTCTCTCTCTACAGTGACTCAATAATTTCTATAACCGGCCCCTTGGGCTGTGGCAAGTCCACACTAATAGATGCGCTCGCTGATAGTTATGGCGACGAAGCACTGTGTATAGAAATAAAAGCCACTCTGTTTATGAATCAAGCGCAGTTTCTGGATGCTCTTATGGAGCAGCTGGCTATGAAGCCGAATTCTCCCGATGATATTGAGCAGTGTCTGGATCAGTTGCAGGGTTACGCCGAGCAGCTGGATCTCGATGCCAGGTCTCTTATTTTAATACTCGATGATGCCCATGAATTGAGTGCCGAAGTTCACCAGGTTTTACGAGAGATTCTGGATAGATGTTCGAGTATCCACGGTATCTTGCTCGGTGAGAGTCAGCTGGAAAATATGTTGCGCAGCACATTGGAAGATAGTGCCTTCGATAAGCTTGCTCGATTCGAAGTGCGGGAATTCGGTGGTGAAGAGGTCAATGAATACATACGTTTCAAATTGGAAACGGCAGGATACGACAAGGGTTTACCGCTCTCGGGATCAGTAGTGGGGGAGCTGATCAATGGCTCAAATGGAATTCCTGGCGCTATTAATGCTCTGGTTTCCGATGCATTGGAAAACTCACGCGAAGAGCAGGGTGAAGCAAGCGATAAAGAGCCTCAGAATATACTCAAGGCAATTACCCCTCTTCATTGGGGAACCGCTGGAACCCTAGCCGCGCTTCTTCTTGTTACGCTTGTTTTTTGGGACAGTGGTCCACAGCCTGATTCCTCCAGTGGCATAGCTAGCAACTCGGCTGCCGGCAGTGGTACAACCACAGTACAGATTCCAGTCAATATTGGTGGCAATGATCGACCGGAGGAGCTTGCTCAGTCAGCTGATGTTGTGACTGAGCCTGGAGCTGAGAATAATGTAGAACCTATTATCGCGGACAGCGAGCCAGCGGAGGTTTTAGTTGGTGTTGCTGGTGCAATCGATGAAACTATTGATACAGCTTCCAATAGAACAGCAGAGGAAGCCATCCAAGACCTCGCCCAGACAATCCCTCAGGCATCTCCTGAGATAATCGAGACGGTTGCCGAGGTCGAGGAAGCACAGCCTGAGCCTGAGGATGAATGGCCGCTAAGCACATTCGAATCGGAGCTGATGTCACAAGTTGCCCAGAATTATACGATTCAACTGTTGGGATCACGATCGGAAGAAAATGTGAAGAACTTCATAAGCAGCAATGAGCGCCAGGGTATGGGTTATTTTGAGACTCTATATCAACAGCAGCCCTGGTTTGTGGCCATTCTGGGAAGCTTTGGCAATAGAGCTAGCGCTACCGAGACCATCAATTCTTTACCTCAGTCCCTGAGTTCTCTAGAGCCATGGGTGAGGCCTGTGTCGGATATTCAAAGTGAAATCAGGCTGCTCCACGATCGTTGAGTAGCGCTCATCTAGTTCAGTACTTCCCGCTTCTTTGTTTGTTTCGAGCCTTCTATAGCTCTGCTTCCATTGGTGTAAACAGGCGGCTCGTGTAGAATTGCCTCTTTTTTCAGCTCCTTCAAATCATCATTCGATTGGGGGCCGTCTCCATACTCAGGGAAATATTACGCCGTGTCAGAATTCGCAGAACTCAAAAATGATCGTTTTTTAAAAGCCCTTCTTCGCGAGGAAGTCGATCAGACGCCGGTCTGGATGATGCGTCAGGCTGGGCGTTACCTTCCTGAGTATCGTAAGACGCGACAGCAGGCAGGAGACTTCATGTCTCTGTGCCAGTCTCCAGAATTGGCTTGTGAAGTTACTATGCAGCCTCTGCGTCGATATCCTTTCGATGCCGCAATTCTTTTTTCTGACATTCTTACTATTCCCGACGCTATGGGTCAGGGACTGTTTTTTGCAGAAGGGGAAGGACCCAAATTCAGAAAAACCATTCGTAGTGCAGCGGATGTTGATCAATTACCCGACGTAAACATTGCCAGTGAATTGTCTTATGTAACTGATGCTGTTTCAGTAATACGCAAAGAGCTAAATGGCAGCGTTCCGCTTATCGGTTTTTCCGGAAGCCCGTGGACTCTGGCTACATACATGATCGAAGGCGGCGGCAGCAAGGACTTCAGAATTGCCAAGCAGTTTATGTACGACAATCCGGAAGCAATGCACTTACTACTGGAGAAACTAGCCAGTGCGGTTATCGACTATCTGAATGCTCAGATAAAAGCGGGCGCTCAGGCTGTGCAGATTTTTGACACATGGGGTGGCATTTTAACGCCGGCGGCCTATAGGGAGTTTTCTCTGAACTATATGAACAAAATTGTTGATGGTTTGATAAAAGAGAATGATGGACGACAGGTTCCCGCAATACTTTTTACCAAGAATGGTGGGCAGTGGCTGGAGGACATCGCAGATTCAGGATGTCAGGCTATCGGTCTGGACTGGACCACAGATATTGGTCAGGCAAGAGCGAGAATCGGTGATCGAGTCGCTCTGCAAGGTAATATGGATCCAACAATGCTTTACGCTTCGCCGCAGGCTATACGTAAGGAAGTTGGTTCAATTCTGCAAAGCTTCGGCCAAGGCGCCGGGCATGTTTTCAATCTGGGTCATGGAATTACTCCAGAAGTGAACCCGGATAATGTGGCGGTATTTGTAGAGTCAGTTCATGAGCTCTCTGCTCAATACCATGCTTAAGGTCTGATTGAAGTATAAGTTCGAAATGTCCAATTCAACTACAGAGAATCTAAATCCAGAAAACCCGGATTCCAGCACTCCGGCTTCCTCGAACGCAGCAGAGGAAGTCATCGCCATAATCAGTCTTGGGTCAAACCTGCCTTCACAATTCGGATCTCCTGAGGACACTATTCTTGAAGCAGTCCGGAGGCTCGGAATGCTCGCTGGAGATGAATCCGCTGGGAATCTTCAGTGCTCATCACTCTATCTGACGGAGCCAATTGATTGCGAGGAAGGGACGCCAGATTTCGTGAATGCTGCCGTCGCTTTGAAAGTAGATGCCCGCCTCTCTCCCCGAGACTTTCTCTCCAAACTATTGGATATCGAAGTAGAGTTTGGGCGAGAGCTCGATACTATGCGGGCTCAGGGTAAAAACCTCGCTAGAAGTCTGGATTTGGATTTGATTTGTTTTGGAAATCAAGAGCTTAACGAGGAAGGACTTATCTTGCCACACCCTCGAGCCCTGCAGCGGCGGTTCGTGCTGGAGCCCATTGCAGAAATATATCCTCATTTGCTGCTACCTGGGCAGCAACACTCGATGTCATATTTGCTCGAAAACCTGACTTCAGCTGAGGCTGTAAGAAAGCTCTAAGCTATTGATTATAAATAGATTTATATTTATTTCCACTCCTTCTCCCATCCCCATTTCTGCAGCATAGAGCTGTCTGCTCAATAGCTGTCTGTAAGGCCCCGATAGCTCTGGGCAAAAGCCCCTCATAATGCTACGATTCGAGAGTCTTTTGGTGACTGATAGAGCCCGCTGAGATCGAATTGATAGGCAGGGTAAAAGAAGCTGACGAAATACTAGAAATACTAAAGAGTTATGAAAATTTCAACACGCCACCTAGCATTAACCGCCTTGTTTGGACTGACAGTCCAGGCACCGCTGGCTATGGCGCAAGAAGATGGTTTTTCCCAGATCAGTTCTGCCAATTCAAGCTTTCGCATCGCGCCTAGCTCCGTTCTAAGTGGTGCTACACCTCTGTTGAGCATTGAACGCAATATCGAAGAGAAGGATTTTCAAGGTGGTCTTGTTGAAGACGCTTTGAACTTCAATCTGGGTGTTGAGTTGGAGCCACTACCGGGTTTCAGCGTTCGCGCAGACGCTTGGCAACTGGAAGTCGATGAGGCTCCTGCCGTTAAATCCAATGGTTCTGATTGGCAAAACAGCTTGCCTCAACTTTATATCGAAGATTCGGAAATTCATGAATTCAATCTGGACAACCCACTTCTCGGAAGTAATGTTGAGTCCAATGGCTTCGACCTTGGAGCCGCGTATGTGTGGGAAACAACTCGTTTTGGCCAGTTTACACTGAGTACCAAAGCAACCTACGTAGAAGAATTTGAAAATAAAGGTGGTCTACTTGATCTGGCGACTACAGAGATAGGGGCCATAGAAGAGCGAGTAATTAGCCCGGAGTTGCAAAGCAGTCTTATGCTGACATGGGAGTTTGGTAATCACACAGCTAGTGCTGTTACCAATTATTTCGATTCTTATAAAAACATCAGCGAGTTGGACATCGAGGAGATTAACGACCTGGTGGACAATATCACCACCGTTGATCTGCAGTATGGCTATAGCGTGAAGACAGGCTCTAACAGAGCTGTAATTTCCTTTGGCATCCGCAATATTTTTGATGAGCAGACGGCGCAGATTCTAAATTCAAATACACGTATCCTTGATCAGAATGGTCGTGTGGCTTACGGTTCCATCAAGTACCAGTTTTAATTCTATTCTTAATAGCTGTTTCAACTATTGTTTTAAAAACGATTTCTAAATCGGTTCAGATTCTTTCCTCCCTTTATTTCAGATAGATCTTCACTGAAGTCGTAATTCCATATCTGTTTTTTCAGGCAAAAAAAACCCCGGATTAATCCGAGGTTAAAGTCTGCTCTAAAATACTTCAAATAACTTCTAAAACAAGGAGAGTCTTAAGGCCGGTGAGACCACTACTATTGGCCTTTCAGAATGAAACCATTATAGCTGCCCTGTGAAACCAATCTGTGTTCCTAATCACAATGTAAGTGAATATTCTGGAATGGCTAGTTTTTCAGCCGTTAGCGGCTAGCTCGAGCCAGCGACCACACGTCAACTCTAGCTATTCCGGCGTCATGCAGGCACCTGCTGAGGGCCGAAACCGTCGCTGTTGTGGTAACTACATCATCGATTACTGCGATGTGGCTCACACTCTCAATGCTGGCCTTTCCACTGTTTTTTGAATACCGATTGGGCTTCATGACAAAGGCTTTTCTTAGATTGGATTTGCGCGCCTTAGCTGATTTCATTTTCATCTGCGGTGCAGTGTTTTTCTTTCTCGTAACTAGAAAATGATTGATGGGGATGCCGGTACTTTTAGAAAGTGTTCGGGCGATCTCCATTGACTGGTTGAAACCTCTCTCCCTTAATCGCTGAGTGTGAAGTGGCACCGGAATCAAAAATTGAGGGGCTGCTGAAGATTGATAGTAGGCTTTAAATTCTGAACACAGCAGCTGGATGAGCGCCTGGGCAGAGGGAAACCCGGCATGGAACTTAAACTCAGTAATGAGTTTATCCACCGGTGTCTGGTAGTGAAAAACGCTTCGGCAGAAACTAAAACTTGGAGGTTGCAACACGCAGCCCCCACATAAAGTTCCCTCAGCAGAATAGGCTGGGAATTCCAATCCGCAACAACTACAGAAATTGTGCATGAAGGGTAGAGAGGGCTCGCAGTAGGAGCACAGGCCAAAATTTGTATCAGTTTCCAGTTGACACAATACACAGCAGCGCGGGAAAAAATTCACAATCTATATTTTCGTATTGAAATTGGCTTGAACAATTCGAGAGAACCCGTAATAGCTTTCAATAATTATAGTCAGAATATGAGTGATTGCTTGATCCTGAGCCCAAAGGAGCTACCTGAAGTAAGCGGCTTCACTTATAATTGCGCCTCGCTTGGAAAAGATCCCGAGATTGTCGGGAATTGAATAGAGAAGTGGGGAACAGGAAATGACTAGCTATAGAGCGCCATTAAAGGATATTGAATTCCTGATGCGCGATGTATTCGATGCTGAAAAATTGTTTGCATCAATGCCTGACACTGAAGAAGTAACTGAAGATTTGATTCTGGCCATTCTCGAGGAGGCTGGAAAGATTTCGGAAAGGTTGCTGGGTCCGATTAATCAATCCGGAGATGAGCAGGGCTGCCAATTTAACGACGGTGTGGTTACAACTCCAGCGGGTTTTAAAGAAGCCTATAAGGCATATTCCGAAGGTGGATGGTCCAGCCTCACTGGAGACACAGACTTTGGTGGTCAGGGAATGCCAAAGATGCTTTCTTCCATGTTTGAAGAAATGGCATTTGCTGCGAACTCTTCATTTGCTCTTTATACAATTCTCAATACAGGTGCCACGCTCACTCTGAGCCAACATGGCAGTGAGGAGTTAAAGCAAACCTATTTGCCAAAAATGTATGAGGGCCGCTGGACTGGCACCATGTGTCTCACCGAATCCCATGCTGGAACTGATCTGGGGATGATCAAGAGCCGCGCAGTTCCTGGCGAAGATGGCTCCTATACCATCACCGGCACCAAAATCTTTATCACTGCAGGTGAACATGACTTGTCTGAAAACATCATTCACTTGGTGCTGGCCAAGTTGCCGGATGCGCCAGCAGGTCCAAGAGGCATATCCCTCTTTCTCGTTCCAAAGTTAGCGGTGGGTAATGATGGTGAGCTCAATGGAGAATTGAATAATGTGTCTTGTGGTTCAATTGAGCACAAGATGGGCATAAGAGCGTCCGCCACCTGCGTGATGAATTTCGACCAGTCCCGAGGCTTTCTGGTGGGGGAATTGAACAAAGGCTTATCCCATATGTTCACAATGATGAACTATGAGCGTTTATCTATGGGGTTGCAGGGAAATGGTCTTGCAGAAAGTTCATATCAAGTAGCCGCCGCATACGCAAAAGACAGAGTGCAAGGCAGAGCTCCCAGTGGCGCCCTAAAGCCAGAGGCCAATGCCGATCCTATTCTGGTACATCCTGATGTAAGAAGAATGTTGCTCACCATGCGCGCAAATATTCTGGGCGGCAGGGCACTGTCCCTCTATGTCGCCAGTCAGCTGGATCAATCCCGATTTCATCCTGATGAGCAGAAGCGAAAGAAAGCAGCGGACCTTGTGGCGCTGCTTATTCCCGTACAGAAAGCCTATTGTTCAGACAGGGGGTTTGATTCCTGTGTATTGGGGCAACAGGTTCTCGGTGGTCATGGCTATGTGGCTGAATGGGGTCTGGAGCAGAATGTTCGCGATGCTCGCATCGCTCAGATCTATGAAGGCACTAACGGAGTGCAGGCTCTGGATCTGATGGGTCGAAAGACTGTCCGTTGTAACGGTGAATTGTTAGCTGTTCTGGTTTCCGAAATTGAAGATTTTCAGCAGAGCCAGAAGAGTGTCGATGCTATGCAGTCATACCTGCAGATATTGGAACAGACCAAGGTTCATTTAGTCGAAACTACGGAAAAGATTATTGCCAGTTCTGAGAGCAATCCAGATGAGGTGGGCGCAGCGTCCTATGCCTACATGGAATTGATGGGATTGAGCTTGTTTTGCTTTATGTGGGTGCGAATGATTGCTGCAGCTTTGAATACGCGAGAGGAATCCAGCAGCGATAAGGATTATCTTGATAGCTTGATAAAAACAGGGGATTTCTTTTTTGCTCGATTACTACCCAAAGGTCATGCTCTTGCAGCTGAGATTTCTGCCGGCTCCGGCACCTTGATGGCAATGACAGCCGAGCAGTTCTAATTGGCGTAGCTATTGAATCAGTAGCGTACTAAATAACCCACTCAACACTGTCGGAGAATAGTTCCTTGAACTGATCAAGGTCTTCGTCTTTCTCGCCTACAAGGATCATATTGCCTTCATCCATAGGAATTACGACTCCGTCGAATCGGTCGTCCCGTATTTGATATTCGGTATCCACTGGGCTGTTATTGATGACGAATATACTCACGGCTCCCATGCTGCCTTCCACCAGAAGGTGCGCACTTTCAAACGCGGGTATTACTACGCAGGGCTTGGCTGAGCGTACCGTTAGAGAGCGAGTAAGCTCATTGCTTACTAATTGAGTGCCAGCATTGGCCATGCTTTCATTAACCGCAGGCATGGCAACGAAATCACTGAAAACACCACTGTTAATGGCGTTAATCTCGTCACTGTCTTCATAGAGGTGGGCCAGCACGCTGTTACCGAAAGACAGTTCTTCATCTGAAAGTCCTGAATTTTGACCGAGGTTGAAGCTTATCCCTATGGCCAAAACCAAAGTGGCAGCCAATGCCACATACTGAAAATATTTTGGTCGAGCCGAGTTGATGCTTACCACATTGCTGCCAGAGTCTGAATGATCATCCTCTTCAGGTATGGCAAGAAGTTTCGCAGATAAGCCCTCGGGTATTGCTATGTCATCGACAGTAGCTTGAAGCTCACTTTCGAATGCGCGGGCTTCATCAAGAATTTGCTGCAGAGCTGGGTTCTTGCTGGCAGCATCCAGCAATTCCTGATCTACATTAATAGGGCTTTCGAGAACCCGTTTCTGAAATTCTAATTCATCCATTTGGCTTGCTCTGTATTGGTCTCTTTTTTAGATCTCTAGTTTCACTTACACTTTTCACCGAGTCTTAGCTCGGGTCATGCTAATCTTCCTGGTCCACAGTATCTGGATCCAGATCAAACTCTTTTCTTAATTTGCTTCTCGCACGAAAAAGACGGGTCATTACAGTGTTATTGTTCAATTGCAGCATATCCGCAATCTCCTTGCCGCTGAAACCGCCTATAACCTGCAATAACAGTGGCTCCCGATAATCACTTTCAAGGCGATTGATAGCCTTGTGCAATAGTTCCCGATCCATCTTGTTATCAGGTTCGGAGTCGCCGGTTTCTGCAATCGATTGGCCGTCGATATCCACTAGTTCTGGTCGATAGCGTTCATATTGTCTGGCATTTTCTCGTCTAAGAATGGTGAATAGCCAAGCCTTGGCTGCCTTGTATTCCCTTGTATGACCGGTATGTCGCTCATTTCTATTCGAATCTTATAAAAAAAGGGGGTGTTGCCCGACAAAGGTGACCTTGTTGCGGTGGGTATTGCTGTAGTGGGCTAAGCCTTAGGGCAGTGAGTGTGCCTAAAATGCCAATCTGCATCAAGTAAATACTGCGAATGTGCTCTGGCAGTGGTTTAGCTTGGACCAGAGCCTCTGTATACTTGCGCGAACGATAAAAGGTGGAAGTAATCATGGTAAGAGTCGCCATAGCCGGTGCAGCAGGGCGCATGGGCAGGACACTGGTTGAAGCAGTAACACATTCCGAGGCAGACATGTCGGTATCGGCCGCTACCGTATTGCCTGAGGATTCGGCTCTGGGTACCGATATCGGTTTGTTGGCGCTAGGTTCAGCTTTGGGCGTTGTAACAGTATCAGGTCTCGCAGAGACCTCAGGCGATTTTGATCTACTGATCGATTTCACCTCCCCGGAATCCAGCCTGGAACATCTCAGCTATTGCGTGGCCAATAAAAAAGCGATGGTTATCGGAACCACAGGTTTTTCAGAGCCAGAATTGGCTGAATTTGCTTCCGCGTCCCGGGATATTCCGATTCTGATGGCGCCCAATATGAGCGTCGGCGTTAATCTTTGCTTGAAACTACTCGAGCAGGCAGCAGCGGTGCTTGGGGATGATGTTGATATAGAGATAAGCGAAGCTCACCATCGACACAAGAAAGATGCGCCCTCGGGTACAGCCTTGAAGATGGGCGAGGTAATCGCAGAAACTCTGGGCAGGAATCTCGCTGAGGTCGCAGTCTATGGAAGAGAAGGAATCAGTGAGGAGAGAGATCGCAAGACTATAGGCTTTGCCACGGTTAGAGCGGGAGACATTGTCGGGGACCATACGGTGACATTCGCAGGCCCTGGTGAGCGAGTTGAGATTACCCATAAAGCCAGTAGCCGGATGACTTTTGCCAGTGGTGCCGTGCGTGCGGCAAGCTGGTTGTCGAATAAGAATCCTGGCCTTTATTCCATGAGCGATGTGCTCGAATTGTAAATTGCGGCTCTGGTTCCACCTAACTGCTGACTAATTTGATTTTTACGGGTGTTTTTATCACTTCGTCATAGACAAGAGTAAGGGAGTTTTAATAGAATACTCGCTCAGTAAGTTGGATGCTGAAACCTTTGCGAATTAATAAGAAAGCGGAGTGGAGAGATTCTTCATTCCGTTTTTTTGTGCCCGCAGTTTGGAATGTAAATCGTTAGAGATAGTGGAGTGAAAGTGGCTGGAGCAGCTGTACTGGCGTTAGAGGATGGCAGTATTTTTCGAGGTATTGCTATAGGAGCAGAGGGTAGCTCCAGTGGGGAAGTGGTTTTTAATACTTCCATGACTGGCTATCAAGAAATTCTTACAGATCCTTCCTATGCTCGACAAATCGTAACCCTGACATACCCTCATATAGGCAACACTGGCACCAATCAGGAAGATAATGAATCCGGAAATGTCTGGTGTTCAGGGCTGGTGATACGTGACCTTCCCCTGATGGCAAGCAGCTGGCGCAAGCAGCAGACCCTGAACGAATTCCTCACTGAACGAAACGTTGTAGCAATTGCTGAAATAGACACTCGTCGATTAACTCGCGTACTGCGTGACAAAGGGCCACTAAATGGCTGTCTCTTATCCGGAGCAGAATTAGAGTCTGGGGGAGAAGCGCTGGCTCTTGAGAGGGCTAAGTCCTTTCCAGGCCTTAAGGGCATGGACCTGGCAAAAGAAGTTACTTCGACCGAGAGTTATAAGTGGAGTGGCAGCGTCTGGGACCTCGTTGAGGGACACCAGCCGAGTGCTGACGATCGTTTTAAAGTTGTCGCCTACGACTTTGGTGTAAAACAAAACATTTTGCGCATGCTGGTAGCCCGCGGCTGCGATGTCACCGTGGTGCCCGCTCAGACTTCAGCGGCGGAAGTGCTCGCGATGAAGCCTGATGGTGTCTTCCTTTCCAATGGGCCCGGTGATCCAGAGCCTTGTGATTACGCGATTACAGCTATCAGTGAGCTGCTTGATCAGGGCATTCCTCTATTCGGCATCTGCCTTGGTTGTCAGTTGTTGGCGCTCGCCTGTGGCGCACAAACAATCAAAATGCAGCTAGGTCATCACGGTGCCAATCATCCCGTACAGGATTTGAAGAAAGGCACGGTACTAATCACCAGTCAGAATCATGGCTTTGCTGTAGATGGGGATAGTCTCCCTGAGAATTTGATAGCAACACACAAATCCCTGTTCGATGGCTCATTGCAGGGGATAGAGCGCACAGACAAACCCGCCTTTGGTTTTCAGGGTCATCCTGAGGCCAGTCCGGGTCCGCATGATGTCGCTCCATTGTTCGACCATTTCATTGAATTGATGACGAAGTACAAAGCTTAAGAAGATATTGAAAAAGAGCTTGATATAAAGGCTTGAGAAAAACAGGAAAGCGAATGCTTTCACGGTGTAACGATTAAGCAGGATAGAACGCAACAGCGATGCCTAGAAGAACAGACATAAACAGTATTCTCATACTCGGTGCGGGGCCCATCATTATTGGTCAAGCCTGCGAGTTCGATTATTCAGGTGCTCAGGCATGTCAGGCGCTTAAGGAAGAAGGGTTCCGGGTAATTCTGGTTAACTCCAATCCGGCGACAATCATGACTGATCCCTCCATGGCTGATGCGACCTATATTGAGCCGGTTACCTGGCGTATCGTCGAAAAGATTATTGAAAAGGAAAAGCCTGACGCAATTCTTCCTACCATGGGAGGGCAGACTGCACTGAACTGTGCCCTGGATCTAAATCGACATGGTGTTCTGGATAAGCATGGAGTTGAGTTAATCGGCGCCAATTGTGACGCTATCGACAAAGCTGAGGACAGGGAACTGTTCGATAATGCGATGAAGTCCATCAATTTGGAAACGCCGCGGCACTGTATGGCTCATGACATGGTGCAAGCCCATGAGGCCATGGAAGAGATCGGCTTCCCTTGTATTATTCGTCCGTCATTTACCATGGGTGGCACAGGCGGTGGTATTGCCTACAACAAAGAAGAATTCGACGAGATTTGTGTTCGAGGCTTGGAGTTATCACCAACCAGTGAATTATTGATCGATGAGTCCTTAATTGGATGGAAAGAATTTGAACTGGAAGTTGTTCGAGATAAGAATGATAACTGTATCATCGTCTGCTCCATCGAAAACTTCGATGCCATGGGAGTGCATACTGGCGACTCGATAACTGTAGCCCCTGCACAAACTCTCACCGACAAGGAATATCAGATATTGCGTAATGCAGCTATCGATGTTCTTCGCGAAATCGGTGTAGAAACTGGTGGTTCTAATGTCCAGTTTGGAATTGATCCCAAGACCGGGCGTCTTGTCATAATCGAGATGAATCCTAGAGTGTCCCGCTCCTCTGCACTTGCTTCCAAGGCAACAGGTTTTCCAATTGCTAGAGTTGCTGCCAAATTGGCAATTGGCTTTACGCTTGATGAATTGCGCAATGAAATTACAGGTGGGGTAACTCCGGCGTCATTCGAGCCAACTATCGATTATGTAGTTACCAAGATTCCAAGATTTACCTTCGAGAAATTCCCGGAAGCTAACGATCGTCTCACCACGCAAATGAAGTCGGTGGGTGAAGTCATGGCTATTGGCCGCACTTTTCAGGAATCTCTGCAGAAAGCCCTAAGGGGTCTGGAAACCGGTATGTGTGGCTTCGATCCCATACTTGATTCCACCTCCAGTGATGCAAGAGAAATTCTTACTCGTGAGCTTACAGAAACTGGTGCTGAGCGAATTTGGTATATAGGGGATGCGTTCAGGCAAGGCTGGGATGTTGAGACTGTTTATCAGCTGAGCGGTATCGACCCCTGGTTTCTGGTGCAGATTGAAGACCTGATACGAATAGAACAATCCTTGGGCGGGCGTAAGCTTGCTTCAATAGACAAAGCTGAAATGCTGTCTCTAAAGCGTAAGGGCTTCTCTGATAAGAGGCTTTCTCAGCTGTTAGAGGTGCCGGAACTGGAATTCCAAGCGGTTCGGCATCAGCTTGAAGTAAGGCCGGTCTATAAACGTGTTGATACTTGTGCTGCAGAGTTTGTCTCTTCAACTGCCTATATGTATTCCACCTATGAGGAAGAATGCGAAGCGGCACCATCTGACCGAGACAAGATCATGGTGTTGGGAGGCGGTCCTAACAGAATCGGTCAGGGAATTGAGTTCGATTACTGCTGCGTACATGCAGCGTTAGCGATGCGGGAAGATGGTTATGAAACCATTATGGTTAATTGTAATCCCGAGACTGTTTCAACTGATTACAATATTTCTGACAGACTCTTCTTCGAGCCGCTCACCTTCGAAGACGTGATCGAGATTGCTCAATTGGAAAAACCCAAGGGTGTTATCGTCCAGTTTGGCGGCCAAACTCCTCTTAATCTGGTGAAGCGCCTCGAAGAAGCAGGCGTGCCGGTAATTGGCACCAGTCCCGATGCCATCGATCGGGCTGAGGATCGAGAACGGTTCCAGCAGCTAATTGAAAAACTGAATCTTAAGCAGCCTCCTAACAGGATTGTTCGTAGCGTTGAAGAAAGTCTTGAAGCCGCTTCCGAGATCTCCTACCCGCTGGTTGTGAGACCTTCCTATGTGCTCGGTGGTAGAGCTATGGAGATTGTCTATAACGAAGAAGAACTGAATCGCTATATGCATACTGCGGTTAAAGTTTCGAATGAAAGCCCGGTACTGCTGGACTATTTCCTTAATGCAGCTATTGAGATTGATGTCGATCTGGTTTGCGATGGAGAGACTGTAGTGATGGGTGCGATCATGCAGCATATAGAACAGGCCGGCATTCACTCTGGTGACTCAGCCTGTTCACTGCCTCCGTACAATCTGCCCATGGACGTGCAAAATTTGATCAGAGAGCAAGTAACTGCATTGGCTCTTGAATTAGGCGTTATTGGTTTAATGAATACCCAGTTGGCTTATCAGGATGGTGAAGTCTATATCATTGAAGTAAATCCGAGAGCATCGCGCACAGTACCGTTTGTCTCCAAGTGTATTGGTCGTTCTCTTGCTAAAGTTGCTGCTCGTTGTATGATTGGTACAAAATTAGTCGATCAGGGTTTTACAGAAGAAATTATTCCTAAGACTTTTGCGGTGAAAGAAGCTGTTTTTCCATTCAACAAATTTCCTGGTGTCGATCCAATTCTTGGCCCTGAAATGAAGTCTACTGGTGAAGTTATGGGTGTGGGAGTTACCTTTGCCGAAGCCTATGCGAAGGCGGAACTGGGTGCTGGCCACGTTATTGAAACTGGAGGAACAGCCTTCATAAGCGTCCGTGATGCGGATAAGCATTCCCTCGCAGAGGTTGCTAGCCGCCTGGTATCACTGGGTTATGCCCTGGCAGCCACTCATGGTACGGCGCGAGTAATCGAAGAAGCCGGCCTGGAAGTTAAGTTTGTGAATAAAGTGGCGCAAGGTAGACCTCATATAGTCGATATGCTAAAAAATGATGAGATTCAGATAGTGGTCAATACCACAGAAGGGAAACAGGCAATATCCGACTCTTCTATGATTCGACGTACCGCTCTCAGGCATGATGTATTCTGTACTACCACTATCGCAGGCGCTCTGGCAGTTTGCGACTCATTGGATTTCGGCAATAACATGTCGGTCTATACAATTCAGTCTCTGCACGCAGATATGAATTAGTCCGCAGAATATTCAGTTACACGTCAATCATCTAGAAAACACTTCCGCTGAGGCGTGAAGCACTAATATTAAGCGACAAATTATGAAAAGAGTACCAATGACAGTAGAAGGCGCAGAAACTTTGCGTGAAGAACTCAATGAATTGAAGTCGGTTACGCGACCGAGAATTATTGCGTCCATAGCTGAGGCTAGGGAGCATGGCGATTTGAAAGAGAATGCCGAGTATCATGCAGCGCGAGAGCAACAGAGTTTCTGCGAAGGGCGCATTGGTGAGATTGAAGGTAAGCTCTCTGATTCCCAAATAATTGACGTTAGTAAAATTGAACACACTGGACGAGTGATTTTTGGCACCACTGTTACTCTGATCAATCTGGAAACCGATAAGCCAGTAGTCTATCGCATTGTTGGCGAAGACGAAGCAGATGTTGCTTCAGGAATGATCTCCGTTGCCTCACCGATTGCCAGAGCGGTAATGGGGAAGCATGAAGGAGATGAGGTGGTAGTGCAGGCTCCTGCCGGCGATATCGAATTTGAGATCGACAAGGTTGAGCATAAATAGTCAATCAGGCTTTAATACGCTTCAAGTTGGATAATTTCTCGTTCGGGTTCTTCGCAGCGCGATAGATGAGAATAATGTGACCGATACTTTGTACGCATTCCGCATTGAATTTTGAGCAGATTGATTCTGCAAGTGAATTTTTCTCAGCACGATCAGCGGCCAGTAATTTTATCTTTATCAGCTCATGATCCCGGAGCGCGCGTTCAATTTCGAGTTGGATGTTTTCGCTGACACCCTTCTCTGCTATGGAAATAATTGGATGTAGTTTGTGTCCAATTGCTCTGAAGCGTTTTTTTTCTGCGTTGCTTAGGCTCATGATGTTTATGCTCGTGTTACCAAGGCTCGTGTTACTTGGGCTAGATTAAGGAAGCGGATTCTAGCGGAAGCGGAGAATTTAATAAATGCCAACGTAGGCTTCTTTTTAGTTGAAGCGTTATACAGATTGGTTAATTACTAAAAAACATCGACAGGTATCAATAGCAACAATGGCTCGCTCTAAGACCAGTAAACAATGGCTCAAGGAACACTTCGATGACTCCTATGTGAAGCAGAGTAAGGAGCTGGGCTATCGTTCCCGTGCTAGCTTCAAGCTATTAGAGCTGCATGAACAAGACAAGCTTTTTAAACGAGGCATGACCGTGGTGGACCTGGGCGCGGCACCTGGAGGCTGGTCTCAAGTGGCGGCGGAGTTGGTCGGAGATAAGGGCAGAGTAATTGCCAGTGACATCCTGAAAATGGACCCTTTGCCCGGTGTTGAATTTATCCAAGGGGATTTTACAGAACAGGAAGTGCTGACCCAATTACTGGAAAGTCTGGGAGATCAGGCTGCAGACCTTGTAATCTCTGATATGGCCCCCAATATGAGTGGAATGAAGGACATTGATCAGCCCAGGGTGATGTATCTGGCGGAATTGGCACTGGATATGGCCCGTACGACCCTGAAACCGGGGGGTGGGCTGCTAATGAAGCTGTTTCATGGAGAGGGTATTGAGGCATTGCAGAAAGAGTTGCGAGGCTGTTTTACCACTCTAAGGGTGAGAAAACCCAAGGCTTCCAGGGCGAGATCGAGTGAAATTTACCTTCTATCGACCGGTTTTCAAGACCAAAATTAAGATTAGCGTGCTTTTGTGTGTTAAATTTTGAGCAAGATTAGCTGTCTGTAGCGTATCTACTGGTTATCAGTGATGCGCACAGTATTAACCAATTATAGTGGTGGGGGATAAACCCTTGAATGATATGGCAAAAAACCTGATTCTCTGGATGATCATCGCTGGTGTGTTGTTGACTGTGTTCAACAACATTAACACTGAGACGCGAGAGGACAGCATTAATTACTCAGAATTTATCCGTGATGTGCGTTCAGGACGGGTAGCTGCAGTCGAGTTGGCCGGAATAAATATCGCAGGTGTTCGTGGTGACGGCACTCAATTTCGTAGTGTCATGCCTTTGATCGGTGATGATCAGCTGCTTCCCGATCTGTTTGATAATAACGTCGAGGTCAATTCCAAGGAGCCGGAGCAGAGAAGCATCTGGACAGACCTGCTGCTATCAATCTTTCCATTCCTGATTATCGTTGCGCTGTTCCTGTTTTTTATGCGGCAAATGCAAGGTGGGGGTGCCGGAGGTAAAGGCGGCCCTATGTCGTTCGGCAAGAGTAAGGCCAAGCTACTGGGCGAAGACCAAATTAAGGTGACATTTGCAGACGTTGCCGGCGTAGACGAAGCCAAAGAAGATGTACAAGAACTGGTTGAGTTTCTAAGAGAGCCAGACAAATTTCAACGCCTCGGTGGACGAATACCTCGCGGTGTTCTGATGGTTGGTCAGCCAGGTACAGGTAAGACATTACTGGCCAAGGCAATTGCCGGTGAAGCAAAAGTACCGTTCTTCTCGATATCAGGTTCTGATTTTGTGGAGATGTTTGTCGGTGTGGGTGCCTCCCGTGTCAGAGACATGTTTGAGCAAGCTAAGAAGCAAGCTCCCTGTATTATCTTCATAGATGAGATAGATGCAGTGGGCAGACATCGTGGCGCCGGACTCGGTGGCGGTCACGACGAAAGAGAGCAGACACTCAATCAGTTGCTGGTGGAAATGGACGGCTTCGAAGGTAACGATGGCGTGATCGTGGTGGCTGCAACAAACAGACCAGATGTTCTCGATCCAGCACTGTTGCGACCAGGCAGATTTGACCGGCAGGTAGTAGTAGGCTTGCCAGATATTCGTGGCCGTGAACAAATTCTAAAAGTTCATATGCGCAAAGTGCCCATTGATGATGACGTCAGAGCTAGTTTGATTGCGCGGGGTACACCTGGGTTTTCAGGTGCTGATCTTGCCAATCTGGTAAATGAAGCAGCGCTATTTTCTGCACGTGCTGGCAAGCGTTTAGTCGGCATGGAAGAATTTGAGAAAGCTAAAGATAAGATCATGATGGGTGCTGAACGCAAGTCCATGGTGATGTCAGATAAAGAAAGAGTAAATACCGCGTATCACGAAGCGGGACACGCTATTGTCGGACGACTGATGCCGGAGCACGACCCTGTATACAAGGTGAGCATTATCCCTCGCGGGCGAGCATTAGGCGTTACTATGTTTCTTCCTGAGGAAGATCGATACAGCTTAAGCAGACAGGGAATTATTTCTCAGATCTGTAGCCTTTACGGTGGTCGTATCGCAGAAGAATTAACTTTAGGTAAAGAAGGTGTGACAACTGGCGCCTCTAATGATATTCAGCGTGCTACGGAAATGGCTCGCAACATGGTTACCAAGTGGGGCCTTTCTGAAGAGCTCGGTCCGCTACTCTACTCTGAAGATGAAGGAGAAGTATTTCTAGGTCGTTCAGCTGCATCTGCATCAAAAACTGTATCCAGCGATACTGCCAAGGCAATCGATAAGGAAGTAAGAAAAATCATCGACTCCTGCTACGGCAAGGCTGAGGAAATTCTTGAAGCCAATCGAGAAGCATTGGATATGATGAAAGATGCCTTGATGGAATATGAAACCATTGACGCGGATCAGATCGACGACATTATGTCTGGTAAGAAGCCACGGGCTCCAGCGGACTGGTCTGATTCCGACAGTGATGACTCAGGAACTGCAAGCAGGAACGAAGAAGCTGAGGCGCCTAAGCCGGACAAGACGGATAAGACCGGTAATATCGGTGGCCCCGCCAGCGAGCACTAGTTTCATCGCTGTTCTCTAAACAAGCACTTCACCAGTGACTCAAATACTTTCAGTAGGAGACCGACAGATTGATCTGTCGACTCCTGCGTGTATGGGTATTCTCAATGCCACCCCGGATTCATTTTCCGATGGTGCGCTTCTTAATGACGATAGTTCGAAAAACTTCAAAATTGATTTGGATAAGGCGCTGACCCGTGCAGAAGCCATGGTTAAGGAAGGTGCATTATTTATAGACATTGGCGGCGAATCCACTCGACCGGGTGCTGCCATTGTTTCTCTGCAGGAAGAAATTGACAGAGTAATCCCCATCATCGAAGCGCTGCATAGTCGCATCGATGTTTGTATTTCTGTAGATACCAGTAAGCCTGAAGTTATGAAGCAAGCCATAGCTGCTGGAGCGCGGTTGATAAACGATGTTCGAGCGTTGTCGTTGGATGGGGCAATGGATGTAGTCAAGAACAGCAATGCTGCGCTGTGTGTGATGCATATGCAGGGAAAGCCTGAAACGATGCAGAGCACTATTAGCTACGACGATGTTGTGGACGAAGTGATTGCCTTTCTGCGAGAGAAAGTTTCAGTGTGTAAGGAAAATGGAATATCACCGTCACGACTTCTAATTGATCCCGGATTTGGTTTTGGCAAGACAGTGGAGCATAACTATCGCCTGCTGGCAGAGTTATCCAGATTTTCCGAATTGCAGACACCACTACTGGTAGGCGTTTCTCGGAAATCCATGATTGGAGCCGCGATAGATCGTCCAGTTGATCAGCGTCTTGCAGGCTCCATAGCGGCGACAGCTCATGCTCTTGCTCACGGCGCCAAGATCATGCGAAGTCACGATGTTGCTGCCACCATGGACGCAATTAGAGTAAACTCTGCTATTTCCAGCGCACGAAAGAGTTAGCAATGAATTCCCAAGCGAAGAACAAAACGAAGCAGTATTTTGGAACCGATGGCATTCGGGGAACAGTAGGTCAGTCGCCTATTACTCCAGATTTTATGCTCAAGCTCGGTTGGGCTGCGGGAACGGTATTTGCCAAAGAAGGCAAGGGTCGTAATAAAATTCTTATCGGTAAAGACACGCGAATTTCCGGCTATATGTTTGAGGCGGCTCTGGAAGCAGGAGTAACTGCTGCTGGTGTGGATATCAATTTATTGGGCCCAATGCCAACACCTGCCATAGCTTATCTTACGCGTACGTTAAGAGCGCAGGCAGGAATCGTGATTAGTGCCTCCCACAACTCATTCGAAGATAACGGCATCAAGTTTTTTTCCGGAGACGGAACTAAGTTGCCTGATGAAATTGAATTCGCTATTGAAGAACAATTGGCAAAAGAAGTGTCAACCGTCGCCCCTGGTTCTCTTGGCAAGGCATCCAGAATTACTGATGCAGCCGGTCGTTATATTGAGTTTTGCAAAAGTACCGTTGGCTCAAGCTTAAAATTTACCGGGCTGAAAATTGTTGTTGATTGTGCTCATGGTTCCACTTACCACATCGCACCGGCTGTATTTGAAGAGCTGGGTGCCACGGTAAAGTCCATAGGTGTTTCGCCAGATGGCTTAAACATAAATGAGAATAGTGGTTCAACGTCACCGGAAAAACTGGTGGAAGCAGTTTTGGAAGAAGGTGCTGACGTCGGAGTTGCATTCGACGGTGATGGTGATCGATTGATTATGGTTGATCACCTCGGGAATGTAGTTGACGGAGATGAGATCCTTTACGTAATCGCAAGGGATCGTCGTCGGCAGAATATCGATTTTGGTGGTGTAGTTGGCACGGCCATGAGTAATCTCGGCTTGGAACAAGCCCTGGATGCTCTCGGAGTGCCATTTGTAAGAACCAATGTGGGTGATCGGTATGTAATGCAAGAGATGTTAAGCAAAGGCTGGGATCTCGGTGGAGAATCATCGGGTCATATTATTTGCCTGGACATCAACACTACTGGAGACGGCATCGTTTCTGCGCTTCAAGCCTTAGCGGCAGTAGTGAATTGCGATCAACCGCTAGCAGAGCTTCGTAAGAAGATGGTGAAGATGCCTCAAACCATGATTAATATCAGAATGCCCAATGATGTCGATCTGAAGGGCAATAAGAATGTACAGTCTGCTGTTTCTCACGTTGAGAGTAGTCTGGGTAAAAATGGCCGGGTTTTACTCAGGCCTTCAGGAACAGAACCTTTGGTGAGAGTCATGGTTGAAGGCAAGAATCCTGACCAGGTGGGTTCTCTGGCAAAAGAGTTAGCCCAGGCGGTAGCCGAGGAGTTCGGGGCCAGCCTGTAGGCAGCAACAGTTGGCAGCAACTGACAAATACAGACCACATATACAGTACCCTGCTTTGTTGCAAGACCGGTGTATCTTGGGTAGTATTGGCGCCCGTTTTAGCTGGGTCATACTGAATTGATGGCTTGGCAAGAATAAGGAAGAGTTGAACCTGGCATGCGTCGAAAGCTGATAGTTGGAAACTGGAAGATGCATGGTAGCCAGCAGCAGGTAAGGCAACTGCTGCAGGACATGGAATCAAAGGCTGGTGAGCTATCCGAAGATGTTGAAATCGGAGTTTGTCCGACTTATGTGCATATAGCTGATTTAGTTGCAGCTCGCAGTTCGGACCGAATCATGCTCGGCGCACAGAATGTTCATGCCGAGCCAGAGGGCGCTTTCACCGGAGAAGTTTCAGCACCGATGCTGGCGGATTATGGCCTTCACTTTGTGATTGTTGGGCATTCCGAGAGAAGAGAGATTTTCGGTGAATCTGATCAGTTGATTTCTGAAAAGTTTATCGCTGTGCAGAAGAGCAAAATGGTCCCAATACTCTGTGTTGGCGAGACCTTACTGCAAAGAGAGGCTGGAGAAACTGAAGAAGTTGTTCTCCGCCAACTCGATGTGGTAATTGATGCGGCTGGAATCGAAGCCTTTGCTGATTCGGTACTAGCCTACGAGCCAGTTTGGGCCATCGGCACAGGAAAGACAGCGTCACCGGAACAGGCTCAGCAAGTGCATAAGGTATTGCGTGAGCATCTGGCGAAGCAAAGCCCTGATATTGCCGGGGCAGTAAGAATTTTATATGGAGGTAGCGTGAAGAGCGCTAATTCCGACGAGTTGTTTGCTCAGGCCGATATCGACGGTGGTCTGGTAGGCGGGGCCTCATTGCAGGCTGAAGAATTTATATCCATTTGTAAAAGTGCGGATTAAGAATCATGCAAACCATAATAATTGTTGTTCATGTAATTGTAGCCATTGTGATTATCGGCCTTGTGCTATTGCAGCACGGTAAAGGTGCCGATGCAGGTGCATCATTTGGCGCGGGCGCGTCGCAAACTGTTTTCGGGGCTTCAGGAAGCGGAAGCTTTCTTGTTCAGGCGACCACTATTGCCGCTACAATCTTTTTTGTAACCAGCCTTTCATTGGCAATATTTGCCAAGAGCCAGGCTGGGGTCGGTTCAACTACGGGTCTTCCTATAGTGAATCCCGACATTCTACAAGAGCTTCCAGTCAGTACAGATTCAGATCTTCCTCAACTGGATGCGGCGCCAGCGTCGACTGACAGCCAGGACGATGTTCCGAGCTTGCCGGGCCAATAGGGCCGGCGACTAGCGGACAGAGAGAATTGCCGAAGTGGTGAAATTGGTAGACACGCTACCTTGAGGGGGTAGTGACCTTTGGGTCGTGCCGGTTCAAGTCCGGCCTTCGGCACCAATTCACAAGTCCTGAGTCTTTATCGGATTTAGGCCTATTTCGCGGGAGAAAGGAAAAACCCGCGAAACCCGCGTAAAACCTTGACCTCAGGCCCATCTAGTCCTTATAATTCGCTCCCCTTGAGAAATCGTGGTCCCGAATAGTACGGATATCATTATTTTTATATAAATCAAGGAGTTAGTTTTAAGTGTCACGGTCGTATTGTGTACACTTGCCAGAGCGAGAATTTTTAGAATTGTTGCGGGGTGGAGCAGTCTGGCAGCTCGTCGGGCTCATAACCCGAAGGTCGTAGGTTCAAATCCTGCCCCCGCTACCAAATTGTAGTGCAGTAAAGTAGTAAGGCCGCCCGATGACGGGCTCGATTCTCCAGACGGCGCAGCCGCTGAAGGTCGAAGGTTCAAATCCTGCCCCCGCTACCAAATTGAAGAGTTGTGTAGTAGTTAGACCGCCCGACGATCGGGCTCGATTTTCTAGTCGGCGCAGCCGCTGAAGGTCGTAGGTTCAAACTCTGTCACCGCTACCAATTTACAAGCTTCAGGTCAGCCCGGGAGGGTCGGTACTGAAGATTTCGAGAATGGGCCTATGGCTCATTTTTTGTATGTAGGTTTTCCTTTTAGGGGAAAGCTCGCTACAACAAAGTTTCAACTGCTCGGCGTATAGCGGTTTTAGCAGACAATGAGAATACTGTGAAAAATAGTGTCGCGCTGGTTACAGAATTGATCGCACCTACGGTTGCAGCTCTTGAGTTACAGCTTTGGGGAGTCGAGCATCTTCAACAGGGGAAAATGTCTCTGTTGAGAATATATATCGAGAGTGATGAAGGTATCACTATCGAAAATTGCGAGAAGGTTAGTCGTCAGGTCAGTGCGATATTTGATGTTGAGGACCCGATCGCCGGCGAATACACCCTCGAGGTGTCATCTCCGGGAATCGATAGACCGCTGTTTACTACCGAACAGTTTAAGCAATATGAAGGCAGTGAAGTGAATTTACGTATGCAGTCTCCAGTTGAGGGGCGTCGTAAATTTAAAGGGAAGATTGTAAAAGTTGCAGGAGATGTTATTAGCTTGCTCGTAGATGGTACTGAGTATGACATAGTACAGTCTGATGTAGAGAAAGCTACTATCGTTTTCTAGCATTGTTTTCTAGTTTATTTTTACTCCATGCTCTGGAATTGAATCTGGAACTAAGCTTTGAGTAAGGTGACCTTGTTATGATGAGTAAAGAAATATTAATGGTTGCAGACGCCGTCTCTAACGAGAAGGGTGTTTCGCGTGAAGTGATTTTTGAAGCTATAGAATCGGCACTCGCTACAGCGACCAAAAAACTAAACGACAAAGATGAGATTGATTGCCGCGTTGCTGTTGATCGTGAAACTGGCGACTACGAGTCTTTTCGAGTTTGGACTGTAGTAGAGGACGAAGAGTATCTTGAAGAAGGATCTCAATACACTCTTGAGCAGGCTGCTGAAAAAGATAAGTCTCTTGCTGTCGGTGATACTTTTGAAGTGAAGATCGATAACGTAGAGTTTGGTCGAATAGCAGCACAAACAGCCAAGCAGGTTATTGTGCAAAAAGTTCGCGAAGCCGAACGAGAAATCGTTATTGGCGACTATAAAGATCGAGTCGGCGAACTGGTTGCAGGAACTGTAAAGAAAGTAACCCGAGAAAATATTATCGTCGACCTTGGTAGCAACGCTGAAGCAATGCTGCCTCGCGATCAGATGATCCCTCGCGAAACTTTTCGCATGGGTGATCGCATGCGTGCATTACTGACTGACGTTCGGTCTGAGCAGCGTGGGCCTCAACTTTTTCTCAGCAGAACATCTCCAGATATGCTGATCGAGTTGTTCAAGATCGAAGTACCCGAAATCTCTGAAGAAATAATTGATATTAAGGCCGCCGCTCGCGATCCAGGCTCCAGAGCCAAGATCGTGGTGAGTACTAATGACGGCCGTATAGACCCTGTTGGCGCCTGTGTGGGTATGAGAGGGTCAAGAGTTCAGGTTGTTTCCAACGAATTGGCGAATGAGCGAATTGATATCATTCTTTGGGATGATAATCCGGCTCAGTTGGTAATCAATTCAATGGCTCCAGCCGAAGTGGCGTCTATCATTGTAGATGAAGATAGCAACACCATGGACATCGCTGTAGAAGAAGACAATCTGGCACAGGCTATTGGCAGAAACGGGCAAAATGTTCGCCTCGCCGGTGAGCTAACTGGCTGGACAATCAATGTCATGAGCGAAGAAGAAGCAGCAGAAAAACAGCTGCAGGAAGCCAGTAGCTTTATCGATATGTTTGTTGCGAAACTGGATGTTGATGAAGATGTCGCCGAAATTTTGGTGCAGGAAGGGTTCACTTCTCTCGAAGAAATTGCTTACGTACCTCTTGATGAGATTTTGGCTATCGATGGTTTCGATGAAGATATCGCCAATGAGCTGCGTAATCGAGCAAAGGATGCGCTGTTAACTCAAGCAATTGCCTCGGAAGAAGATCTATCTGCAGCAAACATTGCGGATGACTTGCTTAACATGGAAGGCATGGATGACAAGTTGGCACTAGAATTATCTAAGAAAGAAATTCTAACTATGGAAGACCTTGCTGAGCAAGCCGTCGATGAATTGATGGATATCGAAGGCATGGAAGAAGAAAGAGCTGGCAAGTTAATTATGACAGCACGCGCACCATGGTTTGAATAATAGAATCAAAATTAAAGATTTTGGTTTTTAGAATAGATTAGAAAGAGAAAGAAGATAAGAGCGTTTGTGAATGGGAGCAATTGAATGGCAGATGTAACAATAAGCGAACTCGCCGAAGTAGTTGGAGTATCGGTGGACAAGCTACTGTCTCAAGTTAAAGAGGCAGGCTTGCCTCATACCAAGGCCGGTGAGTCGATTTCTAACGACGACAAAAATGCCTTGTTGCAATTTTTGCGCCGCAGTCATGGAGACCGCGATGCAACTGTTGCTGCGCCTAAGAAAATCACTCTTAAAAGAAAGACAGTTGGCACACTGAAATCTGCATCTACTCACGGTCGTGGAAAGACGGTTAATGTCGAGGTGCGTAAAAAACGCACCTACGTGAAACGAAGTGTTGTTGAAGATGAGCCAGAATTAGAAACTGAAGAAGTACCGGCGGAAGAAGAAGTATTGGAAACCGCTGCTGAAGCAGCCCCAGAAGCAGAAGCGAAGACAGATGCAGTAGAGGGTGCGCCCGAGTCGGAAGAGAGTCCTGCCCCTGAAGAAGAGAAGGTCGAGGCGCCAGCAGAAGCCACTCCTGAAAAACCGGTACCAGACGTGCCAGTTGAAGAGGCGGCGGCAGCCCGCGCAGACAAGCCAGGAGCCAAACGAAAGACTCAAGGCAAGAAAGAAGAAGATTCAGGCGACAAGAAAAAGACTCATACCAAGGGTAAGGGTAAGCCGGCAAAACGTCAGGCCAGAAATATTCACGTCAATGATGACTTCGTCCTTGAAGGCGGAGATGTCGATGACGTGGGTCGTGGTCGTCGCGGAGGCAGAAAAGGCAAGGGACGTATGTCCGCCCCTCAGCATGGATTTGAGAAGCCAACAGAATTTATTGCGAAGGAAGTTATTATTGGAGAAACCAATACGCTTTCAGATCTCGCGCAGCAGATGTCTGTTAAATCTGCAGAATTGATTAAAGCCCTATTCAATATGGGTGTGATGGCAACTATCAATCAGGTGCTTGATCAGGATACATCAACACTGCTTATCGAAGAGTTGGGCCATAAGGTCAAATTTGTGTCTGAAGACGCAATCGAAGAGCAATTGGCTGAGGCTGTAACTAACGAAACTGGAAATGTAGAAGTTGCGAGAGCTCCAGTTGTAACAGTAATGGGCCATGTTGACCATGGTAAGACATCGTTACTGGATTACATTAGGTCGTCTACTGTTGCTTCCCATGAGGCAGGTGGAATTACCCAGCATATTGGTGCGTATCATGTGAACACTGATCACGGAATGATCAGCTTTCTGGATACACCTGGACACGCCGCGTTTACGGCAATGCGGTCACGTGGTGCCAAGGCCACAGATGTAATTGTCTTGGTAGTAGCTGGAGATGATGGTGTTAAGCCGCAAACTGAAGAAGCGGTTCAACATGCGAAGGCATCAGGTGTTCCCCTCGTAGTTGCCATCAATAAAATGGATAAAGAAGGCGTGGATGTTGATCGCGTCAAGAATGAACTCGCGGCAATGGAAGTGATACCCGATGACTGGGGTGGCGAAGTGCAATTCCTTGAGGTGTCGGCTCAAACGGGCCAGGGTGTTGATCAGCTTCTCGAGGCTATTCTCCTGCAAGCAGAATTACTTGAGCTTAAGGCTTATTCCGATGTGCCTGGAGTTGGTGTTGTAATCGAATCACGACTAGATAAAGGACGTGGTCCTGTTGCTTCGGTCTTGGTGCAAAACGGTACGCTTTCCACCGGCGACATTGTTCTAGCCGGTCATGAGTACGGAAAAGTACGAGCGCTCATTGATGAAATGAGCCATAACGTTAAGTCTGCTGGTCCGTCTATTCCAGTTGAAATACTGGGACTGAATGGCGTCCCTGAAGCAGGTGACGAATTTGTAGTTGTAGCGGACGAGAAGAAGGCGAAGGAAATTGCCGAATTCAGACGTACAAGACACAAAGATTCTCAACAGGCCAAGCAGCAGTCAACTATGCTGGAGTCTATGTTTGCCGGAATTGGCAAAGAAAACCTTTCGACATTTAATGTAATTATCAAGACAGATGTACGAGGCTCCTTGGAAGCTATCTCCGGATCGCTTTTGAAACTCAATACAGAAGAAGTCGAAGTCAACATTGTCGCAGCAGGCGTTGGTGGTATATCCGAAACGGATGTTCATTTGGCTGCCACTTCCAAGGCAATGATTATTGGTTTTAATGTTCGAGCTGATAAGTCAGCAAGAGACATTGTGGAAAACGAAGGGCTTCAATTACGTTATTACAATGTTATCTATGATGTGATCGACGACACCAAGGCGATAATGGGAGGCATGTTGTCTCCAGAAATTCGCGAAGAAATTGTGGGTATCGCAGAAGTTCGCGATGTTTTCAATTCACCGAAGTTTGGTCAGATTGCCGGAAGCATGGTTATCGAAGGTACAGTTTATAGATCCAAACCAATTCGGGTACTCAGGGATAACGTGGTTATCTACGAAGGCGAATTGGAATCTCTGCGTCGATTTAAAGACGATGCGAATGAAGTGCGTAATGGCATGGAATGCGGTATCGGTGTTCGCAACTACAACGATGTAAAAGTTGGCGACAAAATTGAAGTGTATGAGACAACCGAGATTGCTCGAAGCCTTTAATCGAGATTGTGTGCGAGCACAAAATCCTATAAGCGAGTCTGGAGTTTAGAATGGCGGATATGTCGCCAAGAGTTCAACGAGTCGCCGATCAGATTCAGCGCGAGCTTGCTTCACTTATTCAGATGGAGGTCAGCGACCCTAGAGTAGGGATGGTTTCCGTCACTGGAGTGAAGGTCAGTAGAGATCTGGCTCATGCCAACGTTCATGTAACTGTGTTGAATACATTAAGTGATGATGAGTCGGTTAATCAGTCCACCCTGTCAGAACCTGGCGAGTTGGATAAACTGGAAATAGAAGAAAATTTGAAGGCGCTTAATAAGGCATCTGGCTTTCTGAGAACTTTATTGGCGAAGAGATTGAGCCTCCGCTCAGTACCCAAGCTGAAGTTTCACTACGATGGCAGTATCGAGCGCGGTCAGCAGCTCTCCAGTTTGATAGACAGTGCCTTGGCTGCAGATAGAAATCTGCAATCCTGAGTAAACCCGAAACGACATTTATGTAGAGCTGTAGTTAACAAAATAGTTAATAAAGTAGTTAACACAGCAGTTAAGAGGTTTAGATTGGGAAGGCGTAGAAACAAGGGCAGGAATATAAACGGCATTGTCGTTTTGGATAAAGCCCAGGGAGTTAGCTCTAATGGTGCTCTCCAGGAAGTGAAGAGATTGTATGATGCCAATAAAGCAGGGCATACCGGCAGTCTCGACCCTCTCGCCACGGGTGTCTTACCACTGTGTTTGGGAGAGGCGACAAAGGTTTCACAATTCCTGCTTGATTCGGACAAGAAGTACAGAGCCGGGATCAAATTAGGAATAAGAACTGACAGTGCCGACAGTGAAGGCTCGATAATTTCGAGTTGTGCTGAAGTTAAGGTCAGCAAGAAAGAGATTGAGAAAGCCCTGGGCGCTTTCCGCGGAGAGATTGATCAGATTCCTCCGATGCATTCGGCGCTCAAGGTTGGTGGTGTACCTCTCTATAAGATGGCTCGCAGAGGCGAGACTATTGAGCGGGAGCCACGCAGAGTAAACATTTTTAGTATCGAGCTCACTTCGTTTGATGGGGATGAGATCGAAATAGAAGTTGCTTGTAGCAAGGGTACGTATATCCGAACGATAGCGGATGATCTAGGTGAGATGCTGGGCTGTGGAGCTCATATCATTGCACTTAGAAGATTGCAGGCTGGTACTTTTACGGAAGCGGATTGCGTTAGTGCAGAGCTTCTCAAAGAACAGAAAGAAAACGAGGGCATCGAGAGTTTGGATCAGTATTTGATTCCGATGGACGAGGCCATAGCAGATTTACCTGAGGTAATTCTGCCGAGCATTACAGCCAGCTTTGTTAAGAACGGGCAGGCGGTATTAGTAAGTCACTTACCGGAAGAAGGTCTGGTAAGGATGTACGAGGAAGAGCAGTTTATTGGCATCGGCTGTATTAACGACGATGGCATGGTTGCTCCGAAACGTTTGGTTAATACGGACACGAGTTCGTAGTAACGATAGAAATGAAATGGAAAGTATCAGCTAACTATCAATATGCGTGGTTATTCTGATTTTAAACGGATGTTGTAGTCGCAATTATTTGATTGGCGACTTTAATTAATCGCATATTTGGAGAAATAAAATGGCTTTATCAGCTGAACAGAAAGAAACAATCATTAAAGACTATGCCCAAGGCGAAGGCGACACTGGATCCCCTGAGGTACAGGTTGCACTGCTTACAGCAAATATTAATGAGCTGCAGTCACACTTTAAAGAGCACATCCATGATCACCATTCACGACGCGGATTGATTCGCATGGTGAATAGTAGAAGAAAGCTGCTTGATTATTTGAAGCGCAAAAGTGTTGACAGATACCTAGAGCTTATCAAGCGACTTGAGCTTCGTCGTTAAGAAAAGACATCGCTTAGAAAATAGTTGTTAAGAAAATAAATTGAAGATAGAAACTTAACGCAGGCCTGATGAGTTGGCCTGCGCATTTATAAATAGGAAAAATATATGTTTAATCCAGTAGTTAAAACTTTCCAGTTCGGCGGACAGACCGTCACTCTGGAAACTGGTAAGGTTGCCAGACAGGCAACAGGCTCAGTAATGGTAACCATGGGAAATTCCCAGGTTCTTGCAACTGTAGTAGGAAGAAAGAAGGCTAATCCTGATGCTGCTTTCTTTCCTTTGACAGTTAACTATCAAGAAAAAACCTACGCGGTAGGCAAAATCCCCGGCGGCTTCTTTAAGCGTGAGGGACGTCCAACAGAAAAAGAAACACTAACTTCTCGTTTGATCGACAGACCTATTCGTCCACTGTTTCCAAAAGGATTCATGAACGAGGTTCAGGTTATTTGTACTGTTGTTTCAGCAGACAAGAATGAAGATCCGGATATCGCTGGACTTCTTGGCGCCTCAGCCGCTCTTTCTATCTCTGGAATTCCTTTTGCGGAACCTATTGGTGCCGCTCGAGTGGGATACGACGCTGAGCAGGGTTATGTGCTTAACCCATCTAAAAGCGATCTTGAAACATCGCTTCTGGATATGGTTGTTGCTGGTACAGAGTCTGCAGTTCTTATGGTTGAGTCTGAAGCAAAGCAACTCAGCGAAGATCAGATGTTAGGTGGTGTATTGTTCGCTCAGCAGGAAATGCAGGTAGCGATCACTGCTATTAAGGAACTTGCAGCCGAAGCTGGTAAGCCAACTTGGGATTGGGAGCCTGAAGCAGAGAATACAGAGCTGAACAATGCAGTGGCTGAAAAGTTTACAGCCGGCGTTACTGAAGCCTACCAAATCTCTGACAAGATGAAGCGCTATGAAGCTATTGGCGTTTTGCAGCAACAAGCTGTTGAAGAACTTGTGAACGAAGAAGCTGGCGTAGACAAGGGAGATGTTAAGGGAGTCTTCGCAAAACTTGAGAAGAGCACGGTTCGTAACCGCATCCTCGACGGCAACCCTCGAATCGATGGTCGTGATACCACAACTGTTCGCGCAATCGAAGTTGAAACTGGTGTTCTACCCAAGGCTCACGGTTCAGCCCTGTTTACTCGCGGCGAAACTCAGGCATTAGTAGTTACTACTTTGGGTGCACTTCGTGACTCTCAGATAATCGAAGATCTTGGCGGCTCTCGCAAAGACCCATTCATGTTGCATTACAATTTCCCTCCATACTCTGTTGGTGAAGCTGGTTTCATGGGCGGTCCAAAGCGTCGCGAAATTGGTCACGGTAAACTGGCTCGTCGTGGTGTAACTGCAGTTATGCCTGCCGAAGAAGAATTTCCATACGCAATACGCGTAGTATCTGAAATTACTGAATCAAATGGCTCCAGCTCTATGGCTAGTGTTTGCGGAAGCAGCCTGGCAATGATGGACGCCGGTGTCCCACTGGCAGCTCCAGTTGCCGGTATTGCCATGGGCCTTATCAAGGAAGGCGATCGCTTTGCCGTTCTAACGGACATCCTTGGTGACGAAGATCACCTTGGCGACATGGACTTCAAAGTTGCTGGTACTGCAGCAGGTGTTACCGCTCTTCAAATGGATATTAAGATTCAGGGTATTACTGAAGAGATCATGGAACTTGCCCTTGAACAGGCAAACACAGCTCGTAACCATATTCTCGTCGAGATGAATAAAGTTATCTCGGAATCACGTGAGTCTGTTAGCGAAAACGCTCCAGCCATGGCTATGATCAAGATCGACTCTGACAAGATTCGTGACGTGATTGGTAAAGGTGGCGCAACAATTCGGGGTATAACCGAACAAACTGGCGCCTCTGTAGACATCGACGATGACGGCAATGTTCGAATCTACGGTGAAGATGCTGAATCACGTGATGCTGCTCTGGACATGGTTAAGGAAATCACGGCAGAAGCAGAAGTTGGCAGAATCTACCAGGGTAAGGTTGCTCGAATCGTCGACTTCGGCGCATTCGTAACAATCCTTCCTGGCAAGGACGGTCTGGTACATATTTCACAGATCTCTCAAGAGAGAGTGGAAAATGTAAATGAGCATCTGGAAGAAGGTCAGGATATCCTAGTCAAGTGTCTGGATCTCGATGCCCGAGGCCGTATCAAGCTAAGCATCAAAGAAATCACCGACGAAGAAAGAGAAGGCTTCACAGCTGAGTAAAATCTTTCGACGGAGTGTCCTTGATTAGCCGACCTCTTTCCTTGTAATAGATAGTGAAAGCAAAAGAGAGAAGGAAGGCTATCAAAGCTTAGTAAAAAGAAGACAAGAAAAAGGCCGGGTTTCATATGAAACCCGGCCTTTTTTTGTGTCTTACTTTTTGCTTCTTACTATTTGTTTTGAACTTCGAGTTGTCAGCTACTTACGTAGCTGACATTTGATCAAAGCTTATAGTTCGAAGTCGATAGCAAGAGAGACCATTCTACCGAAGTTATCGTATAGACGGCTCTCGAATCCACCCTGAACAGGTAGTCGCTGTGGTTCCCAATCAAATACATTGTTAACACCTAGAGTTACGCTTCCCGCTGTATCAAAAATATCATCGAAGAAATACGTGTAACTAGCATTAGCAATATAGGACTCTGGAATTAAGTCCGGCACCGGGTAGTAGCTACCGGTTGTGCCATCCATAGTAACTTCGTCCATGTACTTGGTGATGAAGCTTGCAGCGTGATTGTTTCGAGTCCATCCCAGTCTTAGTGTTGCCACTAATTCAGGTAGAGGTGGTGACAATGCAGTGTCTGCATTACGTCGACCTCTGGCATCGATTGACACCCCGTCCAATCCGGCGTATTCGTATGTAACATAATACGCAGCATTGAATGCAGCATTGAAGCTACCCCAGTCATTCATATCCCAAGAGTAAGTAGCAGTGAGGTCAACAACATCTACAAGATTCGTGTTGATGTTATCAGCCACTCGTACTACTTCCTGAACAACGCTTGTTGCTGCGTCGCGAAGGATAACGCCGGAAGGGTTAGCAGCAACCCATGCCAGTGCTGCAACTCGGCTTGCAGAACCCGGTGTTGGGTCATAAGTCGCTGGAGTTGATCCAGTTGCTGCTAGAGCATTGTAGTACTGCTGGTTAGTAACGTCTTGAGCACCAAGTGTCACGATTCGATCCGTGTACTCGATCTCTTGATAATCGATACTAATACTCAGATTCTCGATACCTTCCCAAGTAAAACCGACATTCATGATTTCTGAATTTTCAGCTTGCAGGTTCGGGTTCTTCGAGAAGCAGGACAATACACCCAACAGATCATTTCCAGTCAGCAAATCCTGGCCTGTTCGGTTGGCGCCACAGGCTGTTCTATTAAGAGCACCTAGCTGATCGGCACCAGGGGCAAGAAAGCTTTCTCCCCAGGATGCGCGCAATGACAAGCTATCGATTGGCTGATAGCGAAATGCCACCTTCGGTGTAGTTGTGTCCAGACCTAGATCTTTAAAGTCTTCATAGCGTGCAGCAACCTGCATACTGAGATTTTCAAGAAGCGGGACTTCAAATTCCGCAAAGACCGCTCTTGTTTCAGAATCATCTCTTGATCTCAGGCCCAAAGGAGCGGTGCCACCAGCTGCATTTTGCCAGTCGATACCCGCTTTCTGTAGAGGCGAATCGTCAGATACATCCATTCTGTCACGCATGGCGAAACCGAAAGCCGCTCCCACTGTACCTGCAGGCACCTCGAAGAGATCTCCAGTTACGATGGAATCGAAAATGACCAGTTTGTCAGTTGTGAAATCATGATCACCGCTCTCGAATAGCCAATCCACGACTTCTTGAGAGTTATTGGTATACATGCCATCGGATCGATCCGCATCATAATATGGTGAACGAATATCACGTGAGGAGAACGGGTTAAAGTACTCGTCACCATTCGGGCCACCCATGCCATTAATTGCCGCCTCATAACGAACGATGTTTCCATCATAGGTGTCAACACGGCCCTGATAAGTTTGATATCCGAGCCAGGCTTCACCAGTCCAGCCGGTATCGCCTACATCAAACATCGCTCCGAGCTTATAAACCTCGGTAGTGTATTGATAACGCTCAGGGAAATAAGCAGTGTCAATAACCTGACTTGGGCTTGAGCCGACACCCTGTTCAAAACCATTCCAGATGGTATAAACGCCAACTCCGTACGCGCCCGGTGTAAGTTGCTGTCCAGTTGGGTTTGCTGGGTGATTAGCAGGAACTGCCGCTTCGTCATACCAAGTAGAGTTCATTGGGGTAACAGGCTCTGTCGTGAAAATCGATTCGCGATAGCTGTCTGCCACTTGAAATTCTATAGTCAATTTATCATTAACTTCGAATTGCGCGTTGCCATAGAACACATAATCATTGGCTTCGCGGTTGTAATCTGTCCACTGGCCGTAGTGAAATCCACACAGAAAGCCTGCATAAGGGAAGCCGCTCTGCTGGCTACCTTTCTGAGCCTTGTCGGTTATTTCATTGCCGTAAGTGCCACAGCTTGGGTCAAGATAAGCGGCGCCTGAATCATAGTGATAGTGACCTGGGGCACCAATAAACGTGGAGTTTTCTATCTGAAGAAACTTACCACGCTCTTCTCTTTGTAGTGGAGTCTTACGTCCGACTTCCAAGGCAGCAACTACATTTAGCCTGCCCATAGTCTTGCCCCAAAGAACGCCTAGCTTGGGTTCTTCGAAATCGCCGCCGTCGTCTCTGTTATAGAATGTGCGAATGCGCAAACCATCATATTCTTTAACAGGGATGATGTTTACCACACCGGCCACCGCATCGGAGCCGTATAGTGCAGAACCACCGTCGAGAACTACCTCGATTCTGTCGGTAGCAATATCGGGCAGGATCGCCGAGATTGCACCTGCATTTACGTTTCTGCGACCATCGAGAAGGGTAAGCGTACTACCTACACCCAGACCTCGAAGGTTGAATTGTGCAGAGTTGGAATCCTGACCACCGCCAGCACCACCGAGAACGTTGGCAACTGTATCCACGTTCTGTGTGTAGGTTAGGTCACGAATGTATTGCCCGATATTGGCTGAGCCATAGCTGAGCAGAGTTTCCTGATCAACTGTGTCTACTGGGCTGGCGCCGGTGAAGGCACTGTTCCGAATAAAGGAACCCGTAACAACGATCTGTTCGACCGCGTCATCGTCTTGCGCTAATAGAGGCGGAGCGGATCCGATTGCCAGGCTAATGCCGGCAAAGATCGCTGTGCGCCTCAGATGAGTTTTCATACTTGTGGGGGTTTTGGTCATTATTTTTAGTACTCCAGTGCTTACTTCTGTGATTTTGTGTTTTTATCAGTGTTGCACCTGATGTCGAGAATGTGTCTTCCCTTTGTCACCAAGTTAACGAGCTGGTACTACAGTAACGTTACGATAGTATTTTCAATACTCACGCGCTTCCGATAGTGCGCCTAAAAGAGGCAGATGTCCTGCTTTATTTAGGATTAAGTTACTGATAACTGTAATTTTTAGTAACATTTTGATCGTAATCAGTAAAAAGCAGTTCATCATTCACGCTTCATAGCTATAAATTCGACGAATAAGGCCTGTCGGAGGCCAGATTTAATTGAAATAAAGCTGTTGAGGAGTAATCTTGCTCCTCGTTTACATCTCAACACGTTAGATCACCCGTTGAGCTAGTCAAATATTAGCTACAGACAGCGAAATTCTGCAATAATACGGAAAATAAGAAAACTCACTTCCAGGAGGGACTGCCCAGTGAAACCAGCCATTATCCAACTCTTTAAGACCCCGTTCTTTAGACTGAATTCTTTAGCCATGTACGCCCTTTTCCTGTTGCCTTCCTTGGCGAATGGTCAATCTGATGAAATCACCTTTCATAAAGATATTGAGCCTATTCTTCAGCGCAGCTGCCAAAATTGCCACCGACCCGCTGGCGTGGCGCCAATGTCTCTGGTTAGTTATGACGAAGTCGCTCCATTTGCAGGACTTATTGAGTACAAGACTGGGCTCCGAGATAGAGCAGGAGCAATGCCTCCCTGGTATATGGAGAAAGACATTGGTATTCAGGGTTATAAGAATGACCCCTCTCTTAGCGATGAAGAAATTGCCGCCATCTCCGCCTGGGCTCGATCAGGCACACCCAAGGGCAATGCAGCCGATGCCCCAGAGCCTATGGAATTCGACGATAGCCTTAAATGGACGGCGGGTCAGCCAGATCTAATCGTCAATACTAACGATGTGACCAAGTTGGCTGGAACACCCGATTGGTGGGGTGAGATAGACCGTATTAATATCGGGTTGGAGGAAGATCGTTACGTAAAGTCTGTAGAGATTGTTGAAGTCAACGATGTGGACATGCAAGGTGGCTCCGGCCGGGATACAGTAGGTGGACGATTTATTTTCCACCACATGATCTGGAGCACTGCTGAACTGGATGAAAATGGTGAACGTGTTGAAGATACCACCACTGGATGGCCGGTTCATGAAGTAGGTCGAAACCCGGATATCTTCGATGAGGATGCTGGCCGCCTGCTTAGAGCTGGTACATTTATCGTTTCAGATTCAGTGCATATGCATTCGAACGGCAAGGATACTACTGCCCATCTAGAAATAGGATTCCGTTTTCATCCTGTTGGATATGAGCCTAAGTTTGAGCGTGCGACTCTGGGTCTTGGTAACGGTGTTGACATAAGCATCGCAGGTGATGAGAAAGATCAGGAATTGCATGCCTATGTAGCGCTTCAGGACCACACCAAGATAATCACTTTTGAGCCCCATCTCCATGCGCCTGGCGAAAGAATGTGTCTGGAAGCTATCTGGGGTTATACGGTAGAGACTCTGTCCTGTGTTGGTTACGATCACAACTGGGTTCGAGGATATGCCTATGATAACGACACGGCTCCAATTCTTCCCAAAGGAACAATTCTTCATATTACCGGTTATATGAACAACACGGACACCAATCCAAATGTACCTGATCCAAGAAATTGGCAGGGATCTGGAAATCGCTCCGTTACCAATATGTTTATTGACTTGGGTATGCGCGTGAAACTGACTGATGAGCAGTTCTTCGAAGAAATGGAAAAGCGCAGAGCTAGTTTGAATCTTGGACCTAATGACCATGTCATTGGCTGTCCACTATGTGCGGCACCTCTAGTGGTGCCAGTTATATCAGATGAGGAACCATCCTCGGATGAACTAAGTAACGAAGTAGCGTTACAGGAGACGGAATAGAAATGAAATACTTGAGGGAAATGTCAGGCCTAGGTCTGGGAAAACTGGCTGTATTGTCATTAACTGCGGCGCTTCTTACGCAGGCAGCATTTGCTGATACCTATATCAAGGGTCAGCATGTTGAGCCTGCATTTGAGGGATGGCGTCCGAATGATGATGGAACATTCAATCTCATGTTCGGTTATATGAACGAGAACTGGGAAGAAGAGCCTAATGTAGATATTGGTGATAATAACTTCTTCTCGCCTGGTGATGCTGACCGTGGTCAGCCTACTCACTTTCTACCTCGCCGTAACCGTTTTACCTTTGAAGTAACGGTTCCTTCTGATTGGGGTGATCGTGAACTGGTATGGACTTTGAACGTAAATGGAGTAGAGCGTAAAGCCTATGGAACTCTGGTGCCGGATTATCTTGTAGATAATATGGTGATCGCTTCTGAAACAGGTTCTTTGGGCGCTGGAACCAGTAGCCCCGAATCTCGATTAAACGTTCCACCCGTTGTGACCGTGCAGGGTGATAATATTCGAACGGTTCGCGCTGGTCAGCCTATGGAATTAGCAACTCTTGTTGCTGACGATGGTCTACCCACTCCTGATGACCCCGTTGCGGATGCTATTCGTTTCGCCGGATTTTTTGGTGGGCCTCTGGCTGCTGCCCTGATTACTGAAGAAAATGTTCTTCAACGTCGCTTGATGTCTCCGCCTGCTAAGCCAACAGTGGACAAAGTTAATGGTCTGTTTCTTTCCTGGAATGTGTATCGTGGCGAAGGTAATGTTACTTTTGATCCGCCTATGCCTAAGCCTTGGGAAGATACTCGTACCAGTGCTAACTCTCCTTGGGGTGCATTGTGGATGCCACCTGCGGTTCCTGAAGACGGCATGTATAACGTTGAGGTGACTTTTGATGAGCCTGGTACTTACGTGTTGTGGGGGCGGGCCGATGATGGCGGTCTTTACCATGATGGGTTTATTACGGTGAATGTTACTGAGTAAATTTTCTTTACTTCGTATTGAAAAAGGGCGGTTTTACTGCCCTTTTTTTATGCCTTGGGGTTTTGGAAAAGATGGGTTTTGAGTATTGATTTTTCTTGGGTCGCAGCCTCTTGTTTCTTCGGGTTCTACTTCTAACCTTTAATAGTTTTGCTTCGCAATGGGTCGCTACATATTTCGACGGTACTGCCCGCCAACCTCAAAAAAGGTGTCAGTGATCTGACCTAGAGAGCAATAGCGCACGGCGTTCATTAGTTCGGAAAATACATTCTCGTCATTTATGGCTGCTTCTCTTAATCTGGCAAGTGCCGCTTCAGAATTATTGGCGTTCTTGGCATGAAATTCTGCAAGGCGTTTAATCTGACTTTGTTTCTCTGCTTCTGTTGATCGAGCAAGTTCTATATTCAGTTCGGGCTCTGGATTTGGGTTTAGGAAGGTGTTGACGCCAACTAGCGGTAGGCTTCCATCATGTTTGCGATGTTCGTAGAGCATAGACTCATCTTGAATCTTGCCGCGTTGGTATCCGGTTTCCATTGCGCCGAGCACGCCACCCCGTTCTGAAATTTTTTCAAACTCTTGTAGTACTGCTTCTTCTACCAGGTCAGTTAGCTCTTCGATTATGTAGGAACCCTGGTTCGAATTTTCGTTTACTGCCAATCCCCATTCCTTGTTGATGATCAGCTGGATTGCCATCGCTCTTCGCACCGACTCTTCGGTAGGCGTGGTGATGGCTTCATCATAGGCGTTGGTGTGTAGGCTATTGCAGTTGTCGTAGACGGCAATTAGGGCCTGTAAAGTGGTTCGAATATCGTTGAAGGACATCTCCTGGGCGTGGAGTGATCGTCCTGATGTTTGGATATGGTATTTCAATTTCTGGCTGCGCTCGTTGGCGCCGTAACGGAAACGCATGGCTGTTGCCCAGATTCGTCTCGCCACTCGACCCATTACTGTGTACTCAGGGTCCATGCCATTGGAAAAGAAGAAACTGAGATTGTGGGCGAAGTCGTCTACTTCCATTCCCCTCGCCAGATAAGCTTCGACAAAGGTAAATCCATTGGAGAGGGTGAATGCCAGCTGTGAGATAGGGTTGGCTCCAGCTTCGGCTATGTGATATCCAGAGATAGAAACGGAATAGAAATTGCGCACTCGATTTGCGGTAAAGTATTCTTGAATATCTCCCATCACTTTCAAGCTGAATTCTGTGGAGAAGATGCAGGTATTCTGTCCCTGATCTTCTTTCAAGATATCTGCCTGAACTGTGCCGCGCACATTTTCTAATGCGTTCGCTTTGATTGTGTCGTATTCAGATGGGTTTGGTTCGGCGTCGTTTTCCTGAATGAATTTCTCTAGTTGCTGATCGATGGCCGCATTCATATACATCGCGAGAATGGTAGGCGCTGGACCATTAATAGTCATCGATACAGACGTGGTGGGGCTGCACAAGTCAAAGCCGTCATAGAGAGCTTTGATGTCATCCAGAGTGGCAATGGATACGCCGGAGTTCCCGACCTTTCCATAAATATCTGGTTGCTCAGCTGGATCGAAACCGTAGAGGGTTACTGAATCAAATGCTGTAGACAGACGCTTCGCTTCTGAATGCTCGGATAGCTGTTTAAAACGTTTGTTTGTTCTAAAGGCGTCGCCTTCGCCGGCGAACATTCGAGTTGGATCTTCTGATTCCCGTTTGAATTGGAAAACCCCAGCGGTAAATGGAAAGCGTCCGGGAACATTTTCCAATAGCAGCCATTTCAGTAATTCACCGTGGTCCTCAAATCTTGGTAATGCGACCCTTGGTACCTTGGTGCCGGACAGGGAAGTGCGGGTGAGTTCGGTGCGAATTTCACGATCGCGGACTTTAACCACATACTCTTCGCCAGTGTAATCCTGTTTAAGCTGCGGCCAGGATTCCAATAGCTTCTTGGCCTTGCCATCCATTGCCTGATCTTTCTTCTTGATCAATTCGTCAAGGGTGGAGCCGTCCTGGGAATTGGCTTCCAGCATGTTCTTGCTTGCCAGCAATTGCTGTCTTTCTCGGGCGAGTGTCGCCTGCTCGGCTACCTGCGAATGATAGTCACGAATGGTCTCGGCAATCTCGGCAAGATAGCGCTGGTGTTGAGCGGGGATTATCAGCGTGCGCTGAGTGGATACTTTTGACGTTGCTACTGCCAATCTTGATTCATATTCTGAAAGTCCGTGTTCCCGAAGTAGAGGTACAAGCGCCTGGTACAGGGCAGTTATTCCATCATCGTTGAATTTGGAAGCGATGGTACCGAATACTGGCATCTCATCTGGCATGGAGGTAAAAGCTTCTCGGTTTCGCTGAACCTGCTTGCAAACATCGCGCAGTGCATCTTCACTGCCTTTTCTATCGAATTTATTTATTGCGAATACATCGGCATAGTCCAGCATGTCGATTTTCTCGAGCTGACTTGCTGCTCCGAATTCTGGAGTCATCACGTAAAGTGAAGTATCAACGAATGGTACGATACCGGCATCGCCCTGACCGATGCCCGGGGTTTCAATAATGATCAAGTCGAAGCCGGATACTTTCAGAGCGTTGATTATTTCCGACAGTTGTTCTGGTATTTCGACAGAGGCGTTTCTGGTGGCGATGGATCGCATGAAAATATTGGGATGGCTAATGGCATTCATTCGAATGCGATCACCCAATAAGGCGCCACCTGTCTTTTTTCTAGTAGGGTCAATGGCGATTATGGCGATGTTCAAAGAGTCATCGCTGTCTTGTCGGAATCGTCGAACGATTTCATCTGTGGAAGATGATTTTCCGGCTCCACCTGTGCCGGTAATTCCTAATAGGGGGGTTTGTGTAGTGCTTTCGGCCTTGGCTGCCAACTCTTGTAAATCGTTCTCCTGGTATTGGCTGTTCTCTATTCCCGTAATAACTCTGGTTAGAATGCCCCGGTCACCAGTAGAAAGCTCAGCTATGGCTGGAGCAGCTGCCCTTTGTTCTCCTTCTTCGCAGCGCTTGAGCATGTCGTCGATCATGCCTTGTAATCCGATAGTCTGACCATCAGCAGGGGAATAAATCTTAGTTACTCCATAGGCGTGCAGTTCTTCGATTTCTTCAGGAATGATGACGCCGCCGCCACCACCAAAAATTTTAATGTGAGAAGCGTCGAGCTCCTTGAGCTTGTCCACCAGGTATTTGAAGTATTCAATATGGCCGCCTTGATAAGAGCTGATAGCAATGGCATCAACATCTTCCTGTACAGCAGCTTCAACGATGTCTTGAACAGATCTGTTATGGGCGAGGTGAATTACTTCGGCGCCACTGGACTGCAGAATGCGGCGCATGATGTTGATGGCAGCATCATGGCCGTCGAACAGACTGGCAGCGGTAAGGAAGCGAATCCACTTATGGTCGCTGGAAATGTCTGCAGACTTTTTCGCTGCTTGCTTAATTGATACTACGCCCAAGGACAACCCCCGTATGCCTTAAAGAATGGGACCCGAGAGCCAAATCGAAAGATCGCTCTCAGGGGCGCATATAATAGCGTAATCTGGGCTGCACTTCATATGAAGGAGCCATATGAAGGGATCAGCCATGCAGCGCATAGGGGCAAGCTCATACAGATAGCTCACTGAATGGGGTGATTGCGAAGGAAGGCAAGAAGCGCTGCTGCGGGGCCGAACCTGTTGGCCTGAACATAGTACAATATATCAAATATCGTATTTGTAGCAGCCCTCATGATTGAAACATGGATAGTTTTTACCCTGCTTGCCGTCACTATGCAGTCGGTACGCACTGCGGGTCAGAAAAAAATCTCAGAAAAAATGTCGATTCAGGCAACGACACTTGTTCGTTTCCTATTTGGGCTTCCTTTCGCAATAGCCTATTTTCTTGTACTCAAGAATCAGTATCAGATTGACAGTATTGCTGTGGATGGGGGTTTTTTCATGCCGGCCAGTCTTGCGGCTCTGGCGCAGATAATTGCAACAGTCTGTCTAGTCAAGGCCTTAACACTCAAGAATTTCGCAGTAGCCACAGCGCTAAGCAAAAGCGAGGCCATCCTCACTGCAGTTCTCGGTTCTTTGTTGTTCTCGGCTGGTCTCAGCCTTATTGGCTATTTCTCCGTGGTTCTGGGGGTTGTCGGCGTGCTGGTGGCGGCCAAATGGAAAGTCAGCCTGCGGGATTTATCTGACAACCAGAGTATCCGATATGGGCTTGGCGCCGGTCTTGGCTTTGCTTTGGCGTCTCTCTGGCTTAGGCAGTCGTCTTTGTCTCTGGAGCTGCCGCGCTTACTAAGTGCGGCTACCGTATTGGTGTACATGGTGGCTTTGCAGACATTAATCTGCGGGGTTTGGATAACTGTGACCGATAGAGTCCAATTCTCACTGATTAAGTCCAATCTGCCGGCATCGCTGTTTATCGGTTTTACCAGTGTCGCCGGGTCTATCGGTTGGTTCACAGCGATGAGTTTACAAAATGCGGCCTTAGTTAAGACTCTTGGCCAGACTGAGTTTGTAGTGACGCTGTTGATTACTTACTTCTACTTTGGTGAAAAGATCAGTCGTCAGGAATATTTGGGGATTGCGTTGGTTTTTCTTAGTATCGTTTTTCTGATCTATGCCTAAGTGTAATGGGGCCCTTTTTACATAAATGGCTATTAGGTCCAGCGGAGAAATTCTTTGAGCGCTCCAGTCAATATTCTTGGTATTCATTTATATTGTGTTGTCTCCATCATGTTTTGCGCCCACTATTGGCTTAAGCTCAAGCTGCTCTTATTCATTGAGGATGAGCCATTGGGGCTAGGCACTGGGAAAGGAGGTATTGAGGAAAGTCTATGATTTGTTTGCTGTCGGACTATTTCAAAAGTGGCGTCGCGCAATTGTCTCAAACAACCGGAGTTTTGGTATTTGTGCTGTTGCTGTCCTCCTGTGTAAATTCAGACGTCTTTGTGCCTCTAGATTTTGTGGATATCAGTGATATTGTTCCCAATATCTATCCGCAAATTCAACTTGATGTGCGCTATTACTCGGATAACAATTTTGTAGGCAAGAAAATTGATGGTTATGAAGCTGAAAAGGTCTATCTTAACCGTCGAGCTGCAGTCGCTCTGCGATCCGTGCAAATAGAGTTGAGTGAAATGGGGCTAGGCCTAAAAGTATTCGATGGTTATAGACCTCAGCGCGCAGTGGATCATTTCGTACGCTGGGCAAAGGACTTGAATGATCAGAAAATGAAGGCGTCCTTTTATCCGCATGTTGAAAAAGAGAATTTATTTCGCGATGGCTATATTGCGGAGCTGTCCGGTCATTCTCGAGGATCCACAGTTGATCTAACGCTCGTAGACCTGGCTACCGGGAATGAAATCGATATGGGTTCGCCCTATGATTTTTTCGACTTATCATCATGGCCATCCAGCAATGAGGTGAGTGATGAGCAAAAACTAAATCGTGCGAGACTGCGCGCGTTTATGCAAAGACACGGTTTCTATCCGCTCGAGCAAGAGTGGTGGCATTTTACCTTAGAAAATGAATCCCACCCTGCTACTTTTTTCGATTTTATTATTCAATAAGGGCTTACTCAAAAGACTAGTACAATAAGGGTGGTCAACAATTTTGTCTAAGGTATACCGAATAGAAGCCCTACAAATGCGAGTCTTCGAATGAGCAAGAAGAGGTAATCATGAATAAAATAAGAGCTCGAGCGCAGTTACAATTTCCGACTGTTCTGTTAACTCTAATCAGCATTATTCAGGCTTTAGCTCTCGAGCTACTGTGGTCCAAAATAGTGGAAAGTGAATTTCTCTGGACTCTGAATGCTGAGGCACTTATCGGCTGGGGCATGTTGTCTGTAGCCTTTCTGGCGATACTACAAATTTGGGTTATGTACTCTTCAATGGTTATGGGTTTTGTGTGGCTTCCCTCTATGCGAGATTCGATTGTGCCTTTCATTATTGGCATTCAAGAATTCATGTTGATAACGCTAATCGATGAGAGCTTTAGCTCTCTCTGGCTCTATGTGCTGGCTTCAGCGTTTGCAACTGCTCATTGGATTTCCCACAGCAGTATGCGGCGGGCGCGTCAAGATCCTGAGAATGCTGAGTTTTTTGGTAAGATGGAACCTGCCAAACTGCGTGACTTTCTTCCGGCGATTTTCATAGTTGGCCTTTTTGTTTTCTTTGGCTTATTGATAGACCTTAGCGGCAGCATAATTTGGATAATAATAACGGCCCTGTTGTGTGCCAATATTGTTACTGTGGTGCAGATGTACTTTTCGAGAAGACTGTGGGGCTCGATAATGGCTCTAGAATAGTGAGCATGGTCTTTCTTATCTATCCCTAAAGGTCATTATTGACATCGTTGATGTCAATAATGACAATGTGGGAATGAACCTTATCGCCAGTAATTCCCTCTCTAGCTATAAATCCAGTCCCCTGAAGGCAATGCTGGAGGGCTACGATTGCCCTGCGATTCTGGTTTCGGCCGACTACGAGATTCTGGCAACAAATAACCGCTACCGTGAAGCATTTGGTGAGATCGATTTCAGCCAGACCAACCATTGCTATGTTATCTCCCACGGCTACAAGGTCCCATGCGATCAAGCCGGCGAAGACTGCCCTCTAGGAGCAGCTAAAAAATCAGGTCACAAGGCCCGCGTACTTCATATACATCAAACCCCAAAAGGCCAGGAACATGTAGACGTGGAGATGCTGCCTATTTTTGATGATGAAGGGGAGCTGAGTTTCTTTGTCGAATTGCTGCATCCGGTTCCTCTGGCTAGCGGAAATGTACGTGATCAGGAAATGGTAGGAGAAAGCGAGGCCTTTAAGCAGATGCTTAGCAAGGTGTCGCGAGTGGGTAGAACCGATGCTTCGGTGTTATTGCTCGGGGAATCAGGAACGGGTAAGGAACTGGCAGCACGCGCTATCCACATGGCCAGCAGCCGCAAAGACAAACCATTGGTTACGTTGGAATGTGCAGGCTTAAGCGATTCACTATTTGAGAGCGAATTGTTCGGTCATGTAAAAGGAGCTTTTACTGGCGCTCACTCTAATAAAAGCGGTCTGGTTGAGCTTGCCGATGGTGGCACGCTATTTCTTGATGAAATTGGTGACATCCCTCCATTGATGCAGGTAAAACTTCTGCGCCTGTTGGAAACCGGAACATTTCGATCTGTGGGAAGTGCGGAAGTCAGGCGTTCAGATTTTAGATTGATTTGTGCAACCCATAAAAATCTCTTCCAGATGGTGGAGGAGGGCAGCTTCAGGGATGATCTTTTCTATCGAGTTAATGTATTCCCAATAGCCATGCCAGCGCTTCAAGAACGAAATTCTGACATACCTCTGCTGGCGAAGGCTCTGCTAAAAAAGATGAGTGGAGAGAAACATTTTCGCCTTACTGAGTCTGCTATCAATCGATTACAAAAAATAATCTATAGGGGCAACATCAGAGAACTACGAAATTTATTAAGCCGTGCTTTAGTGATGGCGGATACTGAAATAATAAATGAAGATGTTATCGAGCTTTGTATTGATCAGGAAGTGTTGGTGACAGGTCAGGCGGGCACTGCAAGTTCCAGCACGAAAACAATAGCTGAAGTACCCGGTTCGCAGGATCTAAAGACTCAAGAAAAAGAACATCTATTAAAACTAATTGCACAATGTGATGGAGACAAATCTATGGCAGCCGGACTTGCGGGGATTAGTCTTAGGTCTCTCTATCGAAAACTCGGCCCGGTTAGTAATCAGTCTAGTTAACAGCCGGTCCCGTTACCAATCGCTCCAACAAACAAACCCCTTCGTTCAGCTAGTCGCTGTAACTCACGCCCATGCCGTCCCTCACATCATTGGTAACTCCGTACGTAGCTATTGGATAGCGTAGTCCGTTGGCGGAGAGGTGTTTTAGACCGTCAATGATTTTCGGCAGGAAAGATGGTGGCAAAGCCATTAACAATTCGTCTTCCATTACGCCTCCATAGCGCCGCTCTGCAAAGCAGGGTATAGACAGGCTTGGTTCTCCAGTAGCCAAGGCTCGGCCCCATGAGTCTGCACAGGAAGATTCGCCAACGCAGCCCCATTCAAGCTTCTTGTATCCAGTCCACTGCAATCCATTGATCAATAGAATCATCTGGGCAGGCGTTGCATAGATAAGACAAATATCAGGCGGGTTAAGTCGGCCACTAGTAAGGGGGCTAACTGCCATGGCTTCATAGCGACCAGAGGGCACGACGTCCATAGCGTGTTGATGTGCGCTGGCATTTTCAAGATCTGCATACCAGACGCCACTCATACGATCACCGGATAGCCACTCCTCGTCTCTAGGATGCAAGCCAATGACAGTTTTACATTGAGCGCCCACCAGATCTTCGGCAGTAATCCCTACCGTCCAGCCATTTCTCGATGCCATACCAACGATCTGATCTGTAGTGTGAATAGCAGTGGGGCGGCGCACACGAGGAATTGCCTCCATGTCCTCAGCTTTTTCAAAAAGTTTCATGCCTATTGGAGTAGTTCTGATTCGCAGATACTTGTTCAGAGACTCAACTAATTCCTTGAAATTTAGATTCTGAAGGTCTGTAGCAATAGGTTTGGTAGTTGAGTTGGAGTTAACGTCGCTCATGTGATCCTCTGGTTTTCTGAATTTTTTCCTACTTACTGTTAAAGACAAATACTCCCTTCCAGTTATCGGTGGGAGGTGTTTCTTTGAATTGGGATACTCGATCAAGGAAAATTTGGCACAGAGGGCTATTTCTGCCCGATTCTTGCAGTTCGAAAAGCAGGGATTCGGCTTCATTCCACTTTTGCTCTCGATAAAGATGCAAGGCAAGCTCAAATTTCTTGGCTTCTTCAAGTCGCTCTGGCGTCACATCCTCCTGGGATGCTATGAGTTCGAAAATGCGCACGGATTCCGATTTGCCGGCAACACAAACTTCGTCCAGTTCTTGATACGCAAATTCCGGCGCCGCATTTTTGCTGCTTTCGCTTACTATAGTATTCACATGGTAGAGGCGAGTAAGACCTTCGAGTCGAGCGGACAGGTTTACTGTGTCACCGATTACTGAATAATTTAGTCTGTTGTTTGAGCCCAGGTTGCCTGCAACTACCAGGCCGGTATTTATGCCTATACATGCATTGAGGCGGCCGTCAGCTTGCTTTAGTGCGAGCTCAATCTCCAGAGCAGCTTCGATGGCATTGCTTGTATCGTGTTGCCCTTTAATTGGCACGCCAAATAGAGCCATTACGGCATCACCATTGAACTTATCAACTACACCCTGCTTAGCTTCGATGATGTCACTTATCTTGCTTAGTACTTCATTGAGAGCTCCGAGAACTTCTTTTGGTGATTTGTTTTCGCAATAACTGGTAAAGCCCTGGATATCTGAAAAGAGGATGGTAGCGGTTCGCTCTTCTCCACCTAATTCCACAGGGTTGCTCAATAATTCTTCCGCGATTTGATGTGACACGACTTTGCCCAGCAGGTCTCTTACCTTTTCCTTTTCGGCGAGGCCCTTCGCCATGGAATTTACCGAGTCTGCCAGATCACCTATTTCGTCTTTAGAATTTATTTCGACAGTCTGTCCGTAATCTCCTTGCTCTATTTTTTTGACGGCATGAGCGAGTTTAGAAACAGGCTTAGTGATTGAGCGAGCGAGAAGCAATACGGCGAGCAAGCTGGCTATTAATATTCCAAAATAGAAGCGAACCAGGAGTTCTTGAAACTGTACAACGTTCTCATTGTTTTCATCATAGGAGCGTTGTATTACTGCAAATATCTGTAATGGGTCGCTGCCGGTACCGTAGAGTGGGCGAACTAGTGAAGTGAATTCTTCGCCGTCGTAGTTTATACGCTGCAGTTGATTGCTTGGTGAAAAATTAAAATCAATTTGAGTTTCCAGTAGCGGTTGCTGAGTCCGCGGCAGTGTCGAAACAATCATTTCAGGGGTTGTGTTGTTTTCGACTTTGAGTATGCTGATCTCCGAAACTGTTGTTTCCTTAACTTGTTCTACAAAATCGTCATCAAGTGCAAAGCCGCCAATTATCCACGCGACCTGACGCGGTAAGTACATGGGCAGGGCAATTAGCTGAAACGGCATCTCGGATATCGTGACTATAGTTTCAGACCTTCCTTCTTCACTAGCATCGGCCTCTTCGAGTAAGCTAAGCCAGGAGTCTTCGAGGATATCGAAGCCTTGAGTTTCGGTATCAACGATTACTCGAAAATCAAGGTCAGTGATCATCAGCATATCTGCGCTATCTAGAGAGCGGTCCATCACATTGAGCGCCGCATCGAAGAGAGTCGCTGGATCTGACGCCGCAAAGGCTGTGCGAAATCCGAAGTCCCAAGTCAGGCTACTGGTAATTGCTTGTAGGGTTGTGGCTTGTTGTTCTCTCGTATAGTCGAATACGTCCGCTCCAAGTTCCAGATAGCTGTTAATTGTTTCTTCGGTGTATTCAGTATTGTTTGCATTGACATAATAGAAGATACCGCCCAGAACAGGAGTTAATAGTGCTAGTAGAAACACGATGAGTCTGACTCGAAAACTTCGGAAAGAAAGAGAAAATTTCAAGGCATGAATTCCTGAATGTTCACTTCAGTTTATTAGGAAGTTGATGTGTTCTTGGTGCCAACACAGTTGTCCAACGTTATCGATAGCGCTTTCTATTTGCGGAAGGTGCGCGTCGAATGCGGCGATCCCTTATAAGTTCGAGGCTCAGTGAAACTTCAGTATCCTGCGTCTCCGAAATAGTAATAGATTGCGTCATAGTATTTTCGTCAGCGGATAGTCGTGAATGCCAGACTTTCAGCCTGTAATCTCCTGCCTGGAGATTTTGAATAGTTGCGACTCCCGAGTCGTCACTGATCGCCATCTTGTCGGATTCGCCCACATAGATATAGGCCAACATCCAGTCATGGATATTACATCCTATTTCTACTACGCCAGGCATATCGAAGGACACGGCGGGTTGGCTTTCATCAGCCATGCCATACAAGGGGGTATCAAAAGTTTTAACCGATGAGAATGAATAAACGTGGTGGAGAATATCATCACTATTGGGGAAGCGAATTCTACTTCCTGCTGTTATCAACGTTATCCCTGGCACGAACTCCTTATCGACCTGATCAATTTCTACATCGTTGGTTTCAATATTCTCCAAACTTACATTTTCCGGGCCGAAAAGTTCAATAACAACATCTGCCAAATCATTGCCGTCTGAGTCTGCCAACTTCACGCTTAGGGTTTGAGCGAAGCTGTGGCTGCTAAAAGAAATAGCCAATAAGAAAAATAGATGCTTGGAATTGATAAGGAATAACCTCTCTAGCTGATTAGTTAAAAAGTGCCTAAAAATTATGTACGAAACTTACAGCAACAATATCGTTTTCGTAGTTACTATGTTCTGAGCCGTCAATGTTATAGAGAGAGTAGCTTATGTTGATAGAGGAATCTGTTCCCGTCGGCAAGCTAGCTCCCAGCGACCAGGCACTGGTGTTTGCCTCAATTTGATAGGCATACCAACCCTCGGAGAAAGCAGAGTCGGAATACACAGCTTCTGAAATTTTATATAGATGAAGAGTGGGGTGCTTGGTAGTAGAGATAATTACGCCGTCGGTGTAGCGATAGTCTGCGCTCAATAAAACACCATTTTCAAATGCATACTCCAGTGTCGTAAACAAAGTGGTGGCTTCGAAATCGTATATTTCTCCGGGTTGTCTTTGAGAAGGATCGTCATAAATAAGAGCAAGGGTATTGGGATCAGCTGGAAGCGAATCTGCTCGACTTATTTGATGCTCGACGCCACCATTAAAAAGCCAGGCCGCTGATATGCGCTTCTGGTAAGAGAAAGATGCAGTTACCAAGTTGTTATCACGTGCATCTCCTTCGAGCTCCGAATGAGAGAAAGACAGGTCAAAACCAAGTTTCGGCGCATAGGGCCCGAAACCAGATTTGTGGATGTAACTGAGTGAGCCACCCCATCTGAGCTGGTCAAAGCCTTCAAAATCGTCATATTTACTAGCGGAAACAAGTCCGGACAAGGTAAGGGAGTTATCGACATTAAGTTGAACGAGCTTGCCGTGGGTATATTCCACTCTAAAAATCTGGGAATTTAACTCACCTGCGGAGTCCAGTGATCGAGTGATATTACCTTCCTCGGAAGCGCTGAGGCTTAACTGAGAAAAGGTATTCGAAAATGCCGTCGAGCTCATCAGGGAACTGCTTAGGGCAGCGACAGTAAGTATTGCTAATCTGGGTGCTGAAGTAATCATCGCTGTAGTGTACAAGCAAAACAGGACTTTCGGAATGTGGGCTTTACAAATCAGCTCTACCGGCATACCTTTTAACTTATCAATAGAGACACTGTTGGGCTTTGATAGTGCCCGCAGTAAATAGGAGTTCACCATGTCACACTTAAACCAGATCAAGGTCGCCTCGGCCCTGCTGGGTCTGTCCTTCGCAATAGGCTCAAGCCTTAGCTTGGCCCAGGATGCCAGTAGACCTGACCTAACCGGAATTTGGACCAATGCATCTTTGACCGGCCTGAGCCGCCCTAGAGGTGTGGAAGACCTGATAGTTAGCCCTGAAGTGGCTCAGGAGATTGCTGCCAATACTTCGATAGCCGGAATAGCACCGGGTGATTTTGATGAGAGTGCGCCGACTAATGCTGCTGATGGCGCTCCTCCTGCTGGAAGCATCGATTTCGGATTGCGCGGATACAATTCTTTCTGGACTGACCCGGGAACAGTTCTGGCAATGGTGAAGGGTGAATTTAGAACTTCTTACATAGTGGATCCACCCAATGGTCGAATTCCGCGACTTGAATCTCCAAACTCCGGCTTCGAGAGGCGCGGTTTTGGCAGTCGTTACCTTACAGGAGTAGGTGGCAATACAGGTCCAGAAGACATGCCCCTTGCTGAACGGTGCCTGCTAGGTTTCGGCAATACAGCAGGACCAGGAATGATGGGTACGCTTTACAATAGCACCTACCAATTCGTGCAGACTGACGATTATGTGCTGGTCAGTGTTGAAATGGTGCATGATGCGCGAATCATCCCAACTTTTGATTCGGCGGAAGAGGCACGCGCGAATCGTCGACCTTCGGTTCTTAAGCCATGGCTAGGTGATTCTGTGGGCTGGTACGAAGATGGAACTTTAGTTGTGGAGACTGTAAATATTAATCCTGCTCAAATGGCAGAGAGTTCAGTTCCTATAACAGATGATGGAAGAATCACGGAACGATTCAGCAAATACTCTGAAACTGAAATTTTCTACTCGTTTACAGTTGAAGATCCCAATATATACATTCAGCCATGGACAGCCGAGTTGAGTTTTCATGCGACCGATGGACAAATGTACGAATACGCATGTCACGAAGGTAACTATGCTATGCCAGGAATTCTTGCTGGTGCGCGTCGACTCGAAGCGGAAGAAGCAGCCAAATAAATCGTAGAGGAGTGGGGTCGTATAGTTCAGCAGATACGATCCCGTCTCTTGCCCCTTTTAGTTGTGCCCATCTTTTTAAATACTGATGCCTCGATCTTTTCGCGTTACAGTGGTGAAAATTAAAGCGAAGCAGCTTATGTGCAAGGGATTGGCATAGTTCAGTTAGTGCATTTACTTAGGCACATCATAAGTTCGAATGTGATTGAATAACCAATAGTCAAAATAGTCTGCAAGAGACGAAAGATCGTATTTTTCCGATTCAACTTCTTCTATTAGGATATTCAAATCATCGAGAAGTTTTCGGTGGTTGGCTTTATGCTGAGTAGAGACTTTGTTATCAATATGTTTTTCTTCTTCTTGAAAATGGTATTTCGAATAAAGGACTAACATTCGCAATTCTTTTGCGGCTTCCTGATAGTCATTATTTCTCTGAGTTCGAAGATATAGGTGATTAACATGATTCATCAGCGCAATGTGTTGTTTGTCTATTTCCGGATGCCCGGTTTCAAGGTCTTTAGACCATAGCAGAAGCCTTTTACTAGACGAGGGCTTATCATTGAATAGATCCCAATACTCCTGATCGCTCATGAGTTCGTGTGATATTGTTTCAGCCGTGATCTCGCGAACTAGTTCGGCTGCAGATTTTGGATCATAACTAAGCAAATTTTTTTTATGTATATTTAAAGCCAGCTCTCTATGGAGCAAGGCATGAGCCCTTAGGTCACTGAATCCAGCGCCGCTCAAAATCAATTCTTCATGGGAAAAGTGGCTTTCCAAATCATGAATGAACGAATCCAGCTTGGACTTGAATATATCAGGGTCCCACTCACTTTGATCATATTCGGAAAGCTCTGAAAGGTGGTTTAGCAAATCCTCATGATTCTCATCAATGAAATTATTCCCGCTAGAAGTATTGTCAGCCATTTTGTACATACCAGTTTAGTTAGGAAGTGTATTTTTTATAGCATTCCATGCTGAGAAATAAGGATCGGAACGCTAGGCATGAAGATCAAACAAGCCGTCCATGCCTTATTTAGAATACTACATTGAATCAGCCAGATGAAGGTTGATTTTAGTCAACAGTCGTATGGAAATCAGGCGCTAATACTGAAGGTCTCAGGTTACTATAAAATAGCAAAGTCAGCATTCATTTGAGCGAATCAAGAAAATTCAGCGTGGCATCTTCAGGTGCTTGCTCGATTGCTGCCACGAGAACTCTCTCGAATTCCCCGAACCAATACCCTTCTGACTTGGTGCTCTCAAACCATTTTTTCGCAAAGGGGTTGCCGAAATATCTATTAGCCCAGTAGGCGGGGAGTTGGTAATTGCTGAACAAATCTTCATACACCCCGTTGGCAACGAGATCATATTGTCGCTGCTCATGAACTATCGCAGCGAGCAAATAACTGTGAATGATCAAGCTCTCAGATTCGCTCAAGTTTTCCGGCTGCGAAATGGACTTAGCGACCACTGGGGTCGGATTTTCTCCAAGAAGTGAGACTTCTCTTTCTACCCAGGAAATCCTGCCGTCGCTGATCAATTGAGCCTGGCTAAGCTGGCGATCCTGACTCATCTGGAATCCAACAACGATCAATCCGCTGAAAACAGCGATGTTACTGGCAATCTGGAGTGAGTTGACCAGCCCAAGCTTCTCTGACATGTGGGTTTCCCTTTAAGATTTTTCCCAGCAGAGTTCTGGCGAATTATACAATGTTCAAGGGCATTGGTATTTGTTGGATGTAGCTCTGATTGCTATCCACTGCAACCTTCTTATATTGCAGCCCTCTCGATTTATAGTAGACGTGGATTCGATTGATCTTTATCCTCACTCCTCATTATGAATAAGAAAATACTAATAGTACTCTCAACAATCTCTGCTCTCTCCGCAGCCGGCTGGGCTGGCTCCAGTCTTGCGCAAGATTCCAATATACCTGATTCGGTACGCGCAATAATTGAAGCCAATATGGCAGCCACTCAATTTGATCAAACTGCTCGCGTTCAGCTAGGGATTCAGTTTGGTGAATTCCTTTCTGACCTCGCAGGAAGCCCGCAGCGTAGGCGCGATGTTGAAGCGGGTTTTATGGAGGTGTTTAAGGAACGTGCCGAACTGAGCTCAAAAGTGCTTTCAGGTCAGGCACGTACCTCCGAATTGTCGGCAATCAGTGGCTATGAATATTTGCGTGCCAATGTTGCGTCCTCATTGAACACGGAAGAGTTGGAAATATTAGATAGTCTGGCGGGCGGTCCATCTGATGCTCAACTAAAAAGAGAGTACGCAGGAGAGCTGTCGCGGATGGCCAGCGGCCTGAGTGACGCTAATAGCGCTCTGGTGCTGGATACCCTGGTCAAATATATCCGTGCTGGCAATGACGCAGTTGTAGAAGGTAGATTGAGTGTCGATGAACTAGTGGATCAACAGGGAAGGGCTTTCATTCAAGCTCAAGAGGAATTGCAGTCGCAGATCACTGGCGAGCAATGGTCCTTGGTCACTGGCTTCTTCAATCAACTACGCGCCAACCTGTATATGAATCGAAACATGTCAGAAACGGATCAATAATTCACATCTTCTACTGATTATGCACAGCTGCTTCTTATAGTTTTTAGGTCGCCACTTTTTAACTAGACGAATATTGATTAGTCGTCCTCTTTCTTCTCTCTGTTTTCAGCTTTCTTCACCCTGATTTTTCTGTCATCCAGCATGTTGCCATTTAGATGTTTCATTGCCGCCTTGGCCTGGCCTGCTTTCGGCATGTCGACAAAGGCGAAGCCTTTGGATCCGCCAGTTTTCTTGTCCAGGACAAGACTCGTAGATTGAACGGTGCCATGGGCCTCAAATGCGGCCTGGAGCTCGGCTTCCGTTGTATCTCTCGATAAGTTTCTAACTAGTAGTTTCATGGGGTTTCCTTGTGAGAAATTTATTCCAGCATCTTGAGAAACCCCAAGGTTAGAACAGAAGTCTATTCCAGCATATTGAGAAATCCCAAGGTTAGAACAGAAGTCTATTCCAGCATATTGAGAAATCCCAAGGTTAGAACAGAAGTCTATTCCAGCATATTGAGAAATCCCAAGGTTAGAACAGAAGTCTATTCCAGCATATTGAGAAATCCCAAGGTTAGAACAGATATTTATTCCAATATCTTGAGGAGCCCCAAGCGAAGAAAAGAAGTTTACTCCAGTAGTCAGGGGAATCCCAAGGGCTTTTCTCTATCTGAAATCAGGCTAATAGAACTGAAATGCAGCTATGTGGAGATTGCGGGATCAAGCAGCTAGATACGCGACGAATGTAACAAAAGTTTACTTCGGAATCGAACAATTGTTCTATATCAATTTTTTGAGGAATAGCCGGTAGTTCGTCGAGGTTTCGTCGCAAATAAGGGGTATACCGATAACAAAATGATTAGACTCAGCCTTGATATTAGATTGTTCTGGCATCTGTACCTATTTAAGCGCATTGCCAGCGCGAATTCCGCATAACACTTGAGGAGAAAGACATGCGTATTCCATCAATTTTGAACAAAGGCCTGTTATTGGCTTTTTTTGGGATGATTCTACCGCCAGCAACTTTGGCTCAGGAAATCACCTTCCATAAGGATATCGAGCCAATTCTGCAGCGCAGCTGCCAAAATTGTCACCGTCCTGGCGGTGTAGCTCCTATGCCCTTGGTCGAATATGACCAGGTTGCTCCTTATGCAGGGCTTATCGAGTACAAAACAAGTTTACGTGACCGGGCTGGCGCCATGCCTCCTTGGTATGCTGAGAAAGATGTAGGTATTCAACACTACAAGAGTGACCCATCTCTTAGCGAAGCTGAAATTGCTGCTATTTCTACGTGGGCCCGAAGTGGTACACCAAAGGGCGACGTAGCCGATGCTCCTGAATCACTGGTTTTCGATGACAGCATCAAATGGAGTCTGGGCGAACCTGACCTGATTGTGAACCTTGAAGATTTCTTCATGGAAGGTGGTCGACCGGACTGGTGGGGTGAGCTTCCTAGCATTCCAACTGGTCTTACAGAAGATCGCTATGTGAAGTCTGTAGAAATCTCTGAAGTGAACGATGTGGGTACTGGCGCCGATACATCGGACACTGTGGGTGGTCTGTTTATCTTCCACCACATGATCTGGCGTACTGAAGTATTGGACGAAGAAGGCAGAGTGGTTCCAGGTGAGGCTGTCAGTTGGCCAGTACACGAAGTGGGCCGTAATGGCGATATCTTCGATCCGGACGCAGGCCCCTTGTTAAAAGCCAATTCGGCCTTCTTTACCGATTCGGTGCATATGCACTCCAACGGACGTGATACCACCGGCCATTTACAAATAGGTTTTACTTTCCATCCGGTAGGCTATGAGCCGAAGTACAAGACTGGAATCAGCATCATGGGTAATGGCGTTGATATCAGTGTGGAAGGCGATGCTAAGGATCAGGAATTACATGCTTATCAAGTACTGACTGAAAACACCAAGGTCATTACTTTTGAACCACATCTGCATGCTCCAGGTGAGCGTATGTGTCTTGAAGCGATCTGGGGATACTCAGTTGAAACACTATCTTGTGTGGGCTATGACCATAACTGGGTGAGAGGCTATCCTTTCGATGATAACTACACTCCGTTATTGCCTAAGGGCACTATCCTTCACATTACTGGCTATTTCGACAACACAACTGCCAATGCTAACGTGCCAGATGCGCGCAACTGGCAGGGTTCCGGAAATCGATCAGTAACGAATATGTTCATCGACCTTGGAAGCAGGGTAAACATGACTGATGAGCAGTTTGTAGAAGAGATGGAGAAGCGTCGCACGGTATTGAATCTTGGTCCTAACGACCATGTGATTGGTTGTCCTCTGTGCTTGGCGCCTTTGGTATGGCCGATTGCAGATTCTTCAGGCGGTAGTGAGTAAAGAGCTTGATGTGCTGGCGTTGAAGGAGGCGAAGCAGTCTCTGACAAGCTAGAGCATGATCTTATTTAAAGAACGGCGAGGCTCCGAAATGAGCCTCCCCATTTGCCGACAAAGAAACAATTACTGACGGAGATCTACCCGAAAAGGTAGAAACTAAATATGAAATTCCTAGATATGAAACTACAGTCTAATGACTTGCTAAAGTCCGCCCTCGTGCTGCTCGCTAGCAGCATGGCGCTGTTGCCCGTTGCGGCGGCCGCAGAGCAGGATTATGAATACACCAAGCATAGCTATCGCAGTGGCCAACACACCGAAGTTGCTTATGAAGGTTGGCGAACAAATGACGATGGCACTTTGAGAATGACGTTTGGCTATTTCAACCACAACTGGGAAGAAGAGCTGGATATTCCGGTGGGTGAAAATAACCGCTTCACAACCGGTGATGCAGATCGTGGTCAGCCTACTCACTTTCTGCCGCGGCGTAATCGATTTACTTTTGATGTAGATCTGCCTGCAGGTTTCGGTGGAGACGATGAGCTGGTATGGGAAGTAACTTCCCCAAACGGTGTAACCCGAGCAGCCTATGGCACCCTTAGGGAAGACTACAAGATAGAAAATATAACCATTATGTCTGAAACAGGGGCTCTTGGAGCTGGATCGTCCGATCCGGAGACCAGAGCTAATATTCCACCAGTTTCGGAATTAATCGGAGACGAGATTAGAACAGTCAATGTAGGTCAGTCATTGACTTTCAGTACTCGGGTTAGTGATGATGGCGTTCCACAGCCCTTCGATCCCATGCGGCGCGTTAGGTTGCTAGGGGGCGCAGCTGCAGCATTCGCATCTGAAGAAATGATTCGCGACAGGATGATGATGATGCCGCCTCCGAAGCCGACTGTGGCTAAGAACAATGGCCTGTATCTGTCTTGGAATGTTTACCGAGCTCCAGAAGGCATAGCAGACGCTCAAACAGTTGTTCATTTCGATCCGCCTCAAATTAAGCCTTGGGAGGACACGCGTCCAACGGCTAATTCGCCATGGAGCTGGTTATGGGTACCGCCAGAAATGCCTGAGGACGGAGTTGTTGAAGTGAGTGTCAGCTTTGATGAGCCCGGTACTTATTTGCTCTGGGGGCGCGCAGATGATGGCGGCCTTTATACGGATCAATACCTGACTGTTAATGTTACTCCGTAATATTTTTAGCAAGGACTTTGATTAAGAGCATGCAGTTTGGATTTTAAGTTGTAGATGTAATCCAGAACCAGAGGAAGAAAAACCTTCCTTTGGTTTTTTTACGAATATAGAGTAGAGAAGAGAAGAGTCAGGAGATTAATGTGAGCGAAGTATACAAAGCAAACACTGTAGATTTGGCAAGCCAATATCGGAATATTTTTCCGCGATTATTGTTGTCTTTCAGTTTGCTGTTTTCTCTTTTCGGAAGTTCAATAGCGCTGGCTCAGCATGACATGCACGGCATGTCTAACGGCGGAGGCTTGCTAGCTTCCACTATGCCAGTTGACGATGAGGTTCTTGCCAAGGCTCCTCAATCGCTTATGTTAAATTTTGAAGATGATGTTCGGCTTGTGAAGCTGGCTCTAAAGGAAACCGAGCAGGGCGAGATACTTATTGATTTTCGCTTTGATCCAGCTGCAGGCAAGCATTTTATGCACTCACTTCCGCAGCTAGCCGCAGCCGAATATTACAAGGTGGAATGGGCGGCCCTCGATAGCAATGGTGAACTCGTTAAGGGTAGTTTCTATTTTTCATTTGGAGAGGGTGCCCAGCCGCCATCTACCTATATTGAAGAAATGGATCACCAGATGATTATGTCGCCAGATTATAGATTGCTTTAGCGATTCCAGCTTTTCAATTCAGCTTCTATTACTTATATGAGTCACGCGCACTACGCGCGTACGCTTAGTTATGAAGCGCCAGCCAGGCCTTCATCATGTTTGTTACCATCTCAGGCTTGTCATGGTGTGGCCAGTGTCCAGCACCCGGGACTGTAACCAAAGTCCAATCCTGATCAAGTTCTTCCCAGGTATTATTAAGCGACTGAGGAAGCAATGCTGTGTCATTCAAGCCATGGAATTGTAGGACAGGTGCCTGAATGCGATCGACCTCGAGGAACACGCCTGAGGTGTAGGGTTCTCTCGGGAAGTTGGCGCGGTAGTAATTCATCATCGCGTCGGTACTGGAGTTTTCGAAGGCTGTTAAATACTTCTCATGTAATACTGCATTCCCCTGACTCAATGATGTGGCGAGGCGTTCCGCACTTATAGCCAGGTGAGAGTCTTCATTCTGAAAATTTCTTGCATATTGGGAATTGCGATGTTGATCTCCAAATTTCGCCAGCTCCCGCGCTAAATTTTTCACATGTGGCAAGTTTAGAATTACAAGATGGCTGGTTAACTCTGGGCGTGCTGCCGCAAAACTCCAGGCGATTCCTCCACCCCAGTCGTGACCGACAATTACAGCTTCGTCTCTTCCTTCATTTTCAATCACTGCTGCGACATCGGCGATGAGCAAATTCATGTCGTAATTCTCTACGCCACTCGGTTGATCACTCTTGTTATAACCCCGGGTATCGAGAGCGACTACAGTATGAGTCTCTGCCAGTCCTTCCATCTGATGGCGCCAAGAATACCAGTAGTCTGGAAAGCCGTGGATGAATACCGCTAACGGACCTGAGCCGGCCTTGGCATAGTGAATTGATACTCCATCACTGTCAGCAAATTTGTGTTCGACTGTATCAGCGAACTCTGCAGCAAGTAGCGAATTGGAGATTGCAGCGGATATGAAAAACGAAATAAATGTGAGAAATTTACGCATAGTGAACATCTTCCAAATTATGAGAAATACTCGAACTCTTTTGTTAGCCTATCACAATTAAGTCGAAATCCTAGATAGGCTCTCGCGGAGAGATTATGACAAGAGCAAAAATAAAAAATCGAATTTATGTGTCCGCGGTATTAGTGGCTATAGGGGTGTTTTTGCCTTTAACTTCGCTGCCGGTTTATGGTGATGTGACCTATAACGGGGTGGCAGAATTTGAGTCTTATGTTGTTGTGGCATTAGCGATATTGGGCCCTTTGTTGATTGTGCTGAATCGCGCCAAGCTGATTCTGGTTTCTTCAGGAGGCATTTGGTTAACCTTATTGTTTCCTTCTATTCAGGAATTCCTGGCTCCTGAGGGCAGTAGTTTTTTGGGAGATCTTGCTAATTCAGCAGCATCAGTTATGCAAGATTTTGCAGCGGATTTGTTTCTCAATATTGCCGAATTTAGCTGGGGAGGCTTCGTTTTTCTGCTGGGCCTTCTGGTCTATACGATGATGACGGTTCTGCTCTTTCTAAAGGGCAGGTAAATACTGCCAAATTCAACTTTAAGGAGAAGCTACTGCCTGGATAGCATGGGCTGAGCCCAAGATAGAGTCGGGCGAGAATGCTTAATTTCCGGTACTAATGGTGTATATTACTAGGTTCTGCAATGAGTTCACGTAGAGGACTACAGTGCTCATATCTATATACGCGAGGGGGAGATTACCCGTGAAAAAGACAATTCTACTAATTAGCATCATTTTCAGTGCCTTACTGACTATGGTAGCCAACGCAAACACCCTAACTGGTGTCATTACAGATGCCGAAGGCAATCCGATGAATGGCGTAATGGTCCGGGTAACTGATGCCCAGTCCATCGTTTCCGAGGTTGTTTATTCCAATCCGCAGGGCGAATATAAGTTAGCCACTATTCTGGAAGGCGATCTTAGTATTCGCACGCGCCTTCCTTATTTCAAGGATCAAATGGCCAGTGTTTCCTTAACTGGTACAGCCAATCTTGATCTGGTAATGGAGCCGATGACCGATTTGGCGGAAATTTCCGATAGCTTGCCAGCGGCTTATCACTTTGGAAGCTTGCCTTTTGAAGAAGGTGACGATGCCAATTTCAATCGCCACCAATTCCAGCGTGACTGCCTGTCCTGTCATCAGCTAGGAAATACCTATAGTCGCAATCCTGGGAATGCAGAATATTGGCTAGGTACTGTGATTCGTATGCATCGCATGTACGGAAGCTTCGATGAGGAGTTACGAGACGAGCGAACTAAGTTATTGGCTGAAGGTTTTACCACTGACCCGCTCATGTTGCGACCTGAGTTTCCAATTGACCCGGCGCTTCAAACTGCAAAAATCTACGAATATGCCATTACCCCGGCATATGTTCCCCATGATTCCATCATCCATCCGGATACCGGCACAATTTACACGGTGGATCAGGTGTTTGATCACATGGTAGTTACTGATCCCGAAACCGGTGACTCTAAATATGTTCAGCAACGAGACAGTCTGGCGATGAAGTTTCACCTTGGCTCTCCTATTCTGAGCAATGATGACCTCGGTGAGTTCGATCCAGATCTTTCCAAAGGACCTCATTCGATGTCTTTGGGTAATGACGGTAAGTACTACGTCACCAATACCGGCGACACGAGCATCGGTGTGTTCAATCCAAACACGGATCAGTGGGAGCCTTCTTTCGCGATCCCTGCTGATTCAGGTGCGAGATATCCCCATACAATTCGAACCAATTCAAGGGGTGAACTGTGGATTACATTCGCCGGTTCTGAACATGTTGGTCGACTCAATCCCGTAAACGGTGAGTTCACTATCATTGATCTGCCAGGTGGAAGAGTAGGAAACGGAATCTTAAGCGAAGCTACTCAGCCTTACGGTGTGGACATTAATCCAATCGATGATGCTATGTGGTACAGCCGTTTGTTCGCTGACAAAGTAGGGCGTATTGATCCAGATACCCTCGAAATTACAGAATATGATTCTGTAGTACGTGGCCCGCGCCGCATGCGTTTTGACAAGGAAGGCACACTTTGGGTTACAGGTTATTCTGAAGGCGAATTGGCTAAAGTGAATATTGAAAATGGCTTCGATGTTACTGTTTACGATATGCCTTCGTTCGCAGAAGATATTCGTGTAGCGCCTTATGCCTTGGGTGTGCATCCAGACTCTCAGGACATCTGGATCAATGAAAACATGACGGATCGCGTCTATCGTTTTCTCCCTGATGAAGAGCGCTTTATTGTTTATCCCATGCCGCTAACAGGCACCTATACAAGGGATATGACATTTAGTGCATCAGGTCAGGTTTGTGCATCGAATAACCCGTTACCTCCTGCCGCATTGGAAGGTGGTGTCTTGGAAATATTCTGTATTGATCCAAATTATGATCCGAATTCTGAGGCCGACGGACTTGCTATTAACTAGAAGTGGTTTCTGAATAAAAAAGGGCGCCTCGGGCGCCCTTTTTTGTGAATGGAAAGTCAAAGTCGAGCTGTGTTATTTATAATCGCTTAAGCGGCCATCACCGTAACCAATTTGTAGCAATGATTTATCAAAAATATGACTGGCAGCAGCGCGATGGCAAGTCTCACAATCCTTCAGGGCTCTTCTGCTGAGGTCTTCCAATAGCATTAGTTCGGCTGCGTTGTTATGGAGTTGCTTGAACACAGGAAGATCTGTAATTCGCAGAGAAGGAGATGAGGGAGAGGGAAGATCATTGGCAAGCTGACCCATCACGGTCTGCTGACCTTCTTTCAGAGCATATTTTTCAAAATAGCCAAGTATGTGCTTCGAGTTCTGTTCGCTTAACTCGATGTGCTCGCCAAAATGTTCGTCCAGACCGCCCATGAGGGTTTGCCAGCTTTCCATGGGCAGAAGACCGGGGGAATAGGGTAGGTGACAGGACCCACAACTATTGATGTGTACCGTATCCCGAGCGTTGACCATCGAATAGTCTGCTTGTGCGATTACCGCAATTGAGAACCCAACAGACGCAAAGGTGAGCCCGATACAGGTGGTAAGCTTTAATCGAATGTTGGTGTTAGATGAAATCATTTCTTAGTCTAGGTTTTTTATAGCCGATATAGGTTACACCCGATATAGACTACACCCAGAGCAAAAATGAAGCCAGATATGAAGCGATCGAATTCGATCTTAGATTCGCCACTACATTGGAATTAGCATTGGTTTTAACTTTGGTTTTAACATTGGTTTTAACAACAGCAACTGTTCTATTGAATAGAGGCGAAGATCAATGGTAATTTCAGGTTTTACTAACGGAGTTCACGCTCATCCATTCCCGAGAGACTGACACAATATTGATTTGGGACCTGCTTGTTCGTGTTTTTCACTGGGCGCTGGCGGTGTTTTTTCTGTTGGCATATTCTCTGGCCGGAAGTCGGTTAAGTCTGCATGTTCATGTTGGTTATACTGTTGGCTTGTTGGTCTTGTTTCGAATCATTTGGGGAGTGATCGGCTCCGACTCTGCCCGTTTTGCCAACTTCCTGGTAACACCACAGAAATCCCTAAGGTATCTATTGGAGATGGTTAGCGGCAGTTCCGTTCATTTTTTAGGGCACAACCCCGCTGGAGCGGCAATGATAGTTGCTCTATTGAGCTGTCTGCTGGCGACGACTCTGTCCGGGATAGCTCTATTTGCATTAGAGGGAAGTGGGCCATTGGCGAATACGTTTGTAGCTACCTGGCCTGGAGGGCTGTTGGCTAATGTTCATGACCTTGCAGCAGACATTTGTCTTGTTCTGGTTATACTGCATGTGTTCGGTGTATTCATTAGTAGTGTTTTTAACAAAGAAAATTTGATCAAATCGATGATTACAGGAAAGAAGAAAATACGGAGTGAATTGTCTTGAGTTGGCAATCATCCATCAGGTGTCGGCTATATAGTGCAGTGGCACTGTTACTACTCGGCAGTACAGCGATACTTTATGCGTCGGAAGTTTCGGATGCAATGATCGTGGAGCTCCAGGCTGAAGCGGAACGTCCGTTCAGTGTAGAGGCTGGTTCCACGACTTGGTTCGCAGAACAAGCCAATGGACGTTCTTGTACTTCTTGTCATGGAGAATTACTCTCTTCTATTGGCAGTCATGAAAAAACTGGCAAACGCATCGAGCCAATGGCTCCTTCGATAAATCCAGACAGATTGACCGATAGACGAAAGATTAACAAATGGTTTTTGCGAAATTGTAAATGGACCTACGGCAGAGAATGTACAGCGCAGGAGAAGGGAGATATCCTTCTCTGGTTGAGTGAGCAGTAAATCATATTGAAATAAATCAAATTCGATTTGCTGGTTAAATTGGTAATATTAGTTAACTCAGAATAGATGAAGGGTTGTGGAAATGAATATGCAAGCTGGAAAAACTCAGCAGTCAATTGGCGCGATAATATTGAGCTTAATTCTCCTCTTTGGTGCTGGTGGGGTTCTTGTTTATGGATTGGAAGAAGGAGAAATCTATCAGCCAGATGAACTGTACGTAGAGGAATGTGGTGCCTGTCATTATGCCTATCCAGCTGGAATGCTACCGGCGAATAGCTGGACAAGAATTATGAGCGGGCTTGAAGATCACTTTGGGGATAACGCTGAGACTGATGAAGAAACGGCGTCCTATGTCAGTAACTATCTTGTAGAAAACGCCTTAACTCCTGGCCAATCTTCCAAGTGGAGTGGGCTGTTGAGAAACATGCCAAATGAGCCACCCTTGAGAATTACTGAACTTCCAGGCTTTATACAAATGCACGAGCCAGAACTGGAATTGATAGAGGGTCTGGATATGGGGATGGAGTTTTTTAGCCCATGTGAAGATTGTCATCGCCAGGCAGAGCAGGGTTTGTTTGACAAAGAATTGCTTTCCCGTGGATATGGGCCGACGGCTCGTTAGTCTTTGAGCGCCACAATTGGCGCTTTTCTATACCTGAATAAAATTGAAAGTATCATTCACTTGAATCTTACTGGGAGATTGTCTATTGTGTTGCCACCTGCGTCAGGTGCCAATAGTGGAAGTGATTCCGCATTGGGTAAACGGGAAGACTGGTGAGAATCCAGCGCTGCCCCCGCAACGGTAAACTAGTTGATCTAAGCTAGCGAGTCCGACACCGGCCTGAAACAGACTACGTCATTGCCTTGCGATGACACAAACGATGTAGCGGAGGGCTCGTCGGTAGTCGGTTATCTTGCCTCGGCATTCTGGCCCCTACTTTTTGTCTCTCCCTCATGAAATTTAATTTTCATCGAGGAAATCACAATGAAACTAATACCATACTCATCACTATTGGTGAGCACTTGCTTGAGCGCGTCTATAGCCCTGGCGCAGAATGATGCTGAAGAAATACTGGTGGTGGCTAATCGCATTGAGCAATCAAGCAATTCGGTTATGGCTGCTACCACAGTCATCGATAAAGATAGCATCCGACGGTCGTTTGCACAGAACCTGGCAGAGTTGTTGGCGGTGGTTCCCGGCATGCAGTTCTCACAATCGGGAGGACAGGGCGCGCAAACCAGTCTATTTTTGAGAGGGACAGAATCTGATCATACTCTGGTAATGATAGATGGCGTGCAGATGTCCACAAGCACAGGTCTTGCCGCGCGGTTGGAATTTATTCCGCTGGATCAGATAGAACGGATTGAAATTGTTCGTGGTCCTCGATCCAGTGTATACGGCTCCGAGGCAATCGGTGGAGTGTTGAATATTATTACTCAACCTCAAGTTGAGGAAGATTTTTCAGGCACATTAAATTTCCTGCTAGGAACTGAGAGTAGCAGTGATAGAAATTTGGGATTACAAGGAAAGGTTGGGAATACCACACTCTCTTTGAGCGCTTCGCATCGAGAAACTGATGGTATAGATTTTCGAGAAAGTGGAAGTCCAGATGATGATGGATACGAGAATGATTCTGTAGCCTTTTCGCTGACCCATCAATTTGATGATCGCCTTAGCTTTTCCTCCAGCTACTCCAATTTCGATGCTAACTCAGACTATGATGATGGTCTGGTTGAAACTAACAGTGAGCAACTGTCTGCAACTCTTTCGGCCGTGGTTTCCGAGAACTGGGATATGAGTTTGGTTGCTGAGAAATTTGAGGAAGACAATGTGGACGCTGGAAGCTTCGGTACCACGATTAGTAATTCAGAGAACCGAAAAATTAGTTTGCAGAATGTCTATTCTATCGATCAAAGCAATATATTCTCATTTGGCATTGATCATCAGGAGCAGGCGTTGCATTACTCTACTTTTGGCGCCCTTCAATCTAATACCTCCAGGGATAATGATGGAGTTTATGGTGTTTTCATACATGAGAGTGAACCCCTGGACTTCACGCTATCGCTACGAAATGATGACAACGAACGCTTTGGTAGTCACAGCACAGGCAGTATTGCTCTCGGTCGTGATTTCTCTGACACATTACGAGCATGGGTGAGTTACGGTACCGCGTTCAAGGCGCCGAATTTGATCGATCTCTATGTAGATTTTCCTTCCTTTTTCTTCTTTGCCAATCCTGATCTGAAACCAGAAACCTCAGAGAGCTTAGAGCTGAGTGTGCAGGGGCAAGCCTGGGGCGCGCAATGGCAGGTGAATGTTTTTCGCAATGATATCGAAGACCTGATCTCAACAGATGCTTCTTTTACCAGCCTGGCAAATATTCAGAAGGCTCGTATCGATGGTGTAGAAGCTACTGTCAGTACCCGTATAGCCCAGTGGCAAATGAATGCGGCATTGACTGTGATGGATCATGAAAACCTGAGCACTGGCGCCAATCTTTTGAGGCGGCCAGAGCAGACGCTTTCCTTGAATGTTTCCCGTGAATTTGGATCACTGGATTTAGCTGTAAATTTTATGACTCAGAATGAACACCTCGATATTGATCCTCTTAGTTTTGGTGCCTCACAAGTTGGCGGTTATGGAATTATTAGCCTGATTGCAGGTTACCAAATAAGTGAAGAGTTCGGTCTACGTCTGCGTATTGGGAATTTGACAGATAAGGAATATCAAATTGTCGATGGCTTCAATACATACGGCCGCACGGCGCAGCTGTCACTGAATTATCGTTTCTAGAGATAGCGATGGCGAAGCCTCAGTCGATCCGAAGCTGGTAACAGGATTGAGTAGGGAGAGTTTTTGAGCTTAGATAACTCAATAAATAAAAACGGCGATGATTACCATCGCCGTTTTTTAAGATCTTCTTTTACATTGACGGCTTGCGATAGAGATGAACTACTCTATCGGTATTGCCTCGAATTGCGGGGTCACTCATGGGGACTATCAATGGGTCACCCCCATTACGAAGGATATTGCTTTCTTCGACAAATTCGAAACCTGCCTTAGCCATAGCAAAACGTATTACACCTGGATCAATGCGATGCAGAGTGTTAGCTACTTCGACACTGTTTCCTGCAGTAGCTGCGTGATCTACGATCCCGAGTACACCGCCGGGTTTAATGCTTGCATAGATTGCTGCTAGAAAATTGTCAGCATCAATTGCAGGCCAGCTCTCTTCGGCGTAGTAGAGGTCGTGAAACCCAAGAACGAAGACAGCAGCATCGAATGAATTAGCATCAAAATTAGTAGCATTAGCTTCAGCTACCATGCTTTCCACATTTGGTAGACGATTGCTCTCTAGGCGTTCCTCTACGCCAGCACCAACGAAACCATCCCAACCGCCATTATTGTAAAGCGTGACAGAACCTTCAGTGCCGACGGCGTAGCTGAGGATCTCGGAGTAGTAACCACCACCGGCGAAAATATCCAATACCTTCATGCCTGGTTCTATACCAAAGAATTCCAAAACATCGGCCGGCTTACGGGCGGTATCTCTTGCTGAGTCGGCTTCGGGTCGAGCGTTGTTTGCAACTGCTCTCTCGATAGCGGTGTGACCGTCGGCAAAGATCTGCGCAGATAGTAGAATTGCTGTAAGTGTTAGTAGTAGTTTTTTCATTTCTAACTTCCTTCGCTCTGCAAGAGCTCGTCATGATTCATTATGTTGTGCTACAACTCTTTTTCCCAGAACATCGCTTTTCCAAATGCCGGATCCAATTCATAGTTCCCGAATCCAAATTTGATATATGAGCCCTTAGCAACGGTATTACCCTCAAGAACTTCCAAAGTAATCTTACAGCAATTTCTTTCTTTAGCGATTTTTTCAACCTCATCTAATAGAAGGTGGCTAATGCCTTGACCCCGAAAATCTTCAGCTACGACGACATCATGAACATTAATGATTGGTTTGCATTTGAATGTAGAAAAAACTTCAAAGCAGTTAATCAAACCAGCAGGCTTTCCAGAAACATAGCAGATGGCACTGAATGCATGTGGGATTTTATTCAGTTCATTGGCTAATTTAGCTCTAATATCCTCTGACAAAGGCTTGCCACCGCCCATGGGGTCGGAGGCGTAACAATTCATAAGGTAGCCAATATCAGCCGCGTGTTTCCTATCTGTGTAAACCGCCCTTTCTATAGTATGGGTCATCTGTTCCTCAATTCATTGCTGACACAAAGTGTCCTTTTGATCTGATAATTATGCTGTAGATTGCATCAGCCTTCTAGCAAGGATATTTAATGATCTAGGTCAATTTGCTCTTGGTTTTAGTTAAGTATTTCTGGCTCAAACCGCTATATATAGTGTTCAATATCAATCTTGACCCATATATATAGTAAATTGACATTCCGGGGGGGATAAATGACTAGCTGGGACCAAATGCTCGACGATCAAAATTCTACAGGGGGAGCTGGCTCAGTGGCCGCGCCTGACCCCCAGCTCAATGAGCAGGCGGATGTCCGTACTCAGCTGAATAAATTGAGCCCCACTCAATCTGTTCGGGCAGAAGACAAACGCGTAATCAATGGCTCCTCAGATATTAACCAGCTCGCGCCGTTCAAATATCCTTGGGCATGGCAGTATTTCCTCGATGCCAATAAGAATCATTGGACGCCGTTAGACGTTAGCATGGCTCAAGATATCTACGACTATAAACACAAGCTGACTGAGCCTGAAATCCACATGTACGAAAATGTACTCTCTTATTTGACCACTTCAGACATTCTGGCAATGCGAAATATTGGGCTGGCCGTAATGGAAAAGATGACAGCGCCAGAATTGCAAATATACCAGGCACGACAGGTTTATGAAGAGGCCTTACACACCTGGACTTACCAACATTGTATAGAGAGCCTCGGCCTCGATCAGGGTGAAGTCTATAATCGCTATCGCGTCGTTCCAGCTATTAATAAGAAAATCCAGATGGCAAACAACAGGCTTGAGTCGATTTTGCGTAGTGATATCGACCTGAATGACTCCGATGAATTACAAAATTTCATCCTGGCCTATATGTTTTTCGCAGCAGTCTTCGAAGGCGTTTGGTTTTTTAATGGATTCAGTCCTGTTTTTGCCCTGCAGCGACGAGGGTTGATGAAGGGTACAGCCGAACAATTTCAATACATCATGCGTGATGAAGTGATGCACTGCGGATTTGGGATACGGGTCATTTCGCAAATCCTGATTGAAAACGAGATCAAGCTGGACCTGAAAGCGATACGCAACATGTGGGATGAAGCTGAAGCTGCAGAAGGAGAGTATGCTCACTATATTCTTAAGAATCCTGTGCTGGGCTATTCTGTATCTGATCACATGGAGCAGTTTCGCTTTATCGCCAATCGTCGCTCGCGCCAGCTGGGACTAGAAGAGCCTTTTCCCAATGCCGTTTGTGCCTTGCCCTGGCTCGATGAGCAAGCCAATCTACGAAAAGAAAAAAACTTTTTTGAAACCCGGGTTACCGAATATCAGACAGGTGGTTTAGTATGGGATTAGTCTGTCTTGAATAGCACGGGCTATTCGTATTTTTGAGGCGAGGCTTAAGCTTAATTACGCATCGCCTTTTATCCACATATTAGTTGAGTATCCCCATGAATTTTACACCTTCGCCTGAATTCCAGGAATTCCTTCGTCAAATTACAAAGTACATAGACAAAGAGGTACTACCCTTAGAGAAGCAGCTAAAAGGGAAGTCCTGGTCTGATGTTGCCACTCAACTCGAACCCCTGAGGCAGGACAATAGAGAAAGGGGGTGGTGGCTTCCGCAGATCGAGAAAGAGCACGGTGGTATGGGCTTAAGTGTTGTCGAGCATGGCTTGCTGTGTGCGGAAATCGGCAAAACACCTTTCGGTATGTATCTGTTAAACGCACAGGCTCCAGATGCCGGGAATATGGAGATCCTCATCCAGTATGGAACAGACGAGCAACAGAAACGTTTTCTGAATCCGCTCCTGCAAGGCAATACCCGCAGCAGTTTTTCAATGACCGAACCGGAGCATGCTGGTTCAAATCCGGTTCACATGAGTACTAGAGCCATAAAAGACGGGGATGACTGGGTCATCAATGGTCATAAATGGTTTTCTAGCTCCGCAGATGGTGCCGACTTCCTTATCGTCATGGCTGTGACAGATACCTCTGCTGATGCAAATCTTCACTCACGTGCATCCATGATTCTAGTCCCAAGTGATACTCCGGGCGTTAAGCTGGCGCGCAACATCTCGGTGATGGGCCATGCGGGAGATGGGTATGTGGGCCATGCGGAAATATACTATGACGATGTACGCGTACCTATCGCCAATACGCTGGGAGGAGAAGGACTTGGTTTTACAATTGCTCAGGATCGTCTCGGACCTGGCCGCATTCATCATTGTATGCGTTGGATGGGAATCTGTGAGCGCTGCTTCGATATCATGTGCACTCATGTCGTCAACAGGGAAACTGCTCCAGGTACTACACTTGCCTCCAAGCAATTTGTTCAGGGATGGATTGCGGAAAGCAGAGCAGAAATTAATGCAGCGAGACTGATGGTATTGGATGCAGCTTGGAAAATTGAGACCCTCGGCAAAGAGCAGGCTCGAACAGAAATCAGCCTGATCAAATTCTATTGCGCTAATGTGCTCAACAGAGTGATCGACAGAGCCTTGCAATCTTTAGGTGCAGCAGGCATGACGGATGACTTTCCCATTGAGAGTTATTACCGCAGTGAAAGAGCCGCTCGCATCTATGATGGAGCAGATGAAGTACACAAGATTAGTGCTGCAAAACAAATCTTGAAAAAATACAGGTAGTCGGTAGAAGTGCGTCAGCATTGATAGCAGTTCTCCAGATTGTAATATCGCTAGCTAAAGCGCTCCCATGTTGCCTGGACTACTGTATAAAGCAGACACTTTGTGTGCTTACTGACATTAATGGAGCATGAGGCTTTGAACGGTACATAGCTATCTATTACTATGGATAATTCCAGCAGCAGGATAAGAAGCAGCACTAATCAAAGGCAGGTAAAAATATGAAAACCAAAAGAACTCTGTTTGTCTTAACACTCACATTCCTTGCCCTGTGTTTGCCTAAGCTCACCTTCGCGCAAACTAGAATTTCCTATGGGCCGGATCCGATGCAGTACGGAGAGTTATCCCTGCCAGAGGGCGACGGGCCATTTCCGGTTGTTACTTTTCTGCATGCCGGTTGCTGGCGCTCAAGTGAAAACATGATCAATAGCTACCGAGCCATGGCAAAGGCTATGACCGAGCAGGGGGTTGCGGCCTGGAATATGCAATATCGCGGAGCCACTAGTCCTGGTGGTGGTTGGCCCGGTACATGGCTGGATATAGCCAATGGCTTTGATGCGCTGCAATCAGTTGCCGAGAGCTACCCCATTGATCTGCAACAGGCGGTGGTGGTGGGACATTCCTCGGGTGGGCATTACGGAGCCTGGTTAGCCATGAGGTCTCAGTTGCCGCCTAACAGTGAAATTTATGTTGAGCCCAAGGTGAATCCCATGGCATTGATAATGGCTGATGCCTATATCAATCCGGAGCTAATTGACTCCATTGGTGATACTGGAGAAATATATTGCGGCGAGCCCTTGCTGGAAAAACTAGTGGGCGGTCCGGTAAAGGATAACATCGATAACTTCCTGCAAATCTCCCCCTTGGAATGGCTGCCGTGGGGTATTCCCCAGGATTTTATAGTGAGTACCTATCGCTATCCCCTTTCCCTGCCTCGTGTATTGGCGCTAGGCAAGACGTCTATGCGCAAGGTGCCAGACTATCCCGCTCTGGCTGTGCTCGCGGGGGATGAAATCAATGTACGCATGATAAGTAATGAAGGTCATGGGAATTTTGTGCGTGAGGGAGAGCGCGGTTATTACGCTACCATCTCTGCTGTGTTGCGCTTATTAGGAAAGGCGACAGAGTAAGAGACCTATATAAGGGTAAGGTTTGTTTTTTCTTGTGTGGAGCGCACTCTTGAAAATAGATCTTACCCATTTCCAATTGTAGTTCAGTGACTAATGTTCCAAATCTTCTCTCTATTCAGAGCCCATATATCCATTCAAAACCACCGTATTTCCACACAAATCCCAATAATTATTCTCACTACCCATATATTTCGTGGTAGTCTCAGCAAATATCTTGATTAGGTCCTGAATTAGAATTTCCGTAAGCTGGAGCCCAGTCGACAAAAGATGCCAGATTCAACGCCAGAGTCGAGCTCAAGTTCAGCCGAGATACGCGCTGAACAAGTAGATTCAGTATTCAAACAGCTACCAGTCGTTCTGGGTATGGATGTGGCGGCTGGCAGTATTATCTTCATCTATGCTCTGTTTGTACGTGATACTCAGCCACCTCTCACCTTTCTCTGGTTTGCCGCTCTCATTTTAATCAACGTTATTGGTTTCATCCGTACTAAACAATGTAGCGACCCACAGAGGTTCGCGGCATACCCTAAATCCCGAGAGCGATTAATTTTTCAAGCAGCTGCCTCTTCCGGAATAATCTGGGGACTCGCTTGGGCGATTGCACCCTCTTCAACCGAGTTCATCCTGGAGCAGCCACCAAAAGGTATGACTGTGATTTGGCCCTGCGCGCTAATGGTTAATGCCGCGGTAAACTTTTCGATTATAAGGAAATTATTCCTTAGTTTTGTTACACCACTAGCTTTTTTTCAGATCGCATTCCTCTTGTACTTGGGTGAGGCCAGGGACATTCAGCTCGCGATAGGGCTGTGTACGCTCTTCACTTTTATTTCGATGGTTGGATTTAGAATCGGTAAAGATTTGAATCGAACTATCTTGTTAAAAATACATAATCAGGGTTTAGATAAAAAACTGAAAGAGGAGAAGGAAATACTCGAACAGAGAGAAGTCGAGCTGCTTCAGAGGATAGAACGAGAAGAGTCTTTACTGATCGAAAAGGACAAGGTTGATGATGAATTGAGGATAGCGGCGAATGAGAAGCTACTACTACTCGATGCAATTGGCGAAGGTATTTTTGGAATCAATAACTTGGGGAAGGTAACTTTTGTCAATGCGATGGCCTTGAAACTTCTTCAATATACTGAGGATGATGTAATAGGTCAGCCCGCCCTTAGCTTGTTCTGTCGCAGCACCGCGACAACTGGAAAGGAGGCGGAGACACGCAGTGCCATACGGGCCTGCCTGCTGGAAGGGGAGCCAGCCCAAACCGTAACTGGCGCCTTGAGCGGCAGAGGGGATGATTTCATATTGCCGGTGACTTTCTCATGCCGGCCGCTTACCGAGCACGGCCAATATGTCGGTGCGGTGGTGAGCTTCTTTGATATGTCAAAGCAGATCGAAATGGAAGGCTTGCTTTCTCAATCGCAAAAGATGGAGGCCATAGGCCGGATTACTGGCGGTGTGTCTCATGATTTCAATAATTTACTTACTGTCATCATGGGCAACCTGCAATTCCTAAAGCGACGACTCACATCTAGTGCCAATGAAGGCGAGACCAAACTCATCGATAATGTAATGTCAGCCGCGAAGCGGGGCGCTGACCTGAATAAACGGCTTCTCAGTTTTTCCAGAGAACAAGCACTGGAAGCGACGCCGGAGAATCTGAACGATCTAATATTCGAGATGGGTGATTTCCTTAAGCGAGCTCTCGGTGAAGACATTGAATTCGAACTCGATCTTATGGATGTCGAAGCCGTGGTGGTAATCGATAAAGCCCAATTCGAGAATGTCATCGTCAATCTTTGTGTGAATGCTAAAGATGCGATGCCTGAAGGCGGCAAGGTGGCGTTAAGTACTCGCCGTATCCAGTTCACTAAACCTCCAACCGAATTGACATCGAGCCCTCGTCCGAAAGATTTTGTTGAAATACAGATCACCGACAATGGAGAAGGCATTCCTGCAGAAATTTTGCATAAAATTTTCGACCCTTTCTTTACCACGAAAGCAGTCGGCGAGGGCTCTGGTTTTGGCCTAAGTACAGCCTTTGGGTTTATACAGCAGTCCGGTGGCAACATCACCGTGAAGAGCAGGCTTGGAGAATGGACTACTTTCACCTTGCATATCCCAATAGCGGAAGAAGCTCGATTACTCAGTGCTGATCCCGAATGGATTGAAGACTCTGTTAATAAATATCAAGGCACCATATTAGTAGTAGAAGATGATAGCGGTGTACGAGAGGTAGCAGTACAAATGTTGCTGGAAGCTGGTTATAAAGTCATCGCCGCCAACGATGGTAATGCCGGTCTTGAGAGCTTCGACAACAATCCCGCAATCGATTTGGTTTTTTCTGACATCGTTATGCCTGGCGGCATGAATGGCATTGAGATGGCGAAGAAGATATTGGAAAACAAGCCTGCCACGCCGATTCTTTTAGCAACAGGCTATGCAGAAAAAGGACTGAAGGATCAGGTAGAAGACATAGACAATATTACTTGCATTTCTAAGCCCTATGACACTGAAAAGCTTCCGAGCTTGATTAACTCTATGCTGAGTTAGCGAATCTTCAGTCTGCAATAGTCCTATCTTATTCGTAATCATAAGACAGAAGAGCAACATTACGTGTGGCTCAGTTAAAGATTCGTTTGGAAAATTTTGTAGGGAAGACCAGGATCAATTTGAATTGCAATTGATTTTACAAACTTTTAAAACTTAATAACGCCTCAAGAAGCGGAAGTAAAACCTTCCGCTTCTTGATTTGTTATGTATTGAAGCTTATACAGCAACAACTTTATTCGCGCATGGGCCTTTCTGCCCTTGGCCAACTTCGAACTCAACAGCTTGACCATCATTCAAAGTAGCGTACTCGCCGCCAGCTTGAATTTCTGAATGATGAACAAACAAATCTTTGCTGCCATCTTCAGGAGTGATAAAACCGAAGCCTTTATCGGCGTTGAACCATTTAACGGTACCTTTACTCATTTTCTTTACTCATGATTGTTGGTGAAGTATAAAATTTACACTCGAATTCACCAGTTCGAATATAAAGTCTTCTTTTTCGATAAGCGCACCTAACGCCCTTGAAGGGGTGCTATTTGCAGAATCTCGGTGATTGTACCATTCTTATTCGAAATGCATATATCCCATGCATTCCAGTATGAACAACATTATTCCGCTGAATATTAGGATTGTGGGCTTAGATGTCGAAAGAGTGGGCGCTCAATACAAAATTGGGTAAAGAGAGAAATCCGGTCTCGGAATAAAAATATCTGTATAACCTTTTGATATATATGATAATAAAATTGTATCAGCTAATACTAGAGCATCAGATAATTCTATTAGGGGTGTGGAATTTTCAATATTGAAGTCAGAATAAGACCTTCCGTATTTACACGATGACTGGGATTCATTTAGGCAGGCATTAGAGACAATATCGGGAAAATCCGAGGAATTTATGCAAATATTGCCTGTTTTCTCGCCTCTTCCCCAAAGTAGTCGAGGATATAAACAGTGTATATTCCTAGTGAATATACACTCTCAGTGCTACTAATAGAGTTATCAGCAACAGAACAAACGTGTGCTGAATTGTTGGTGAGCAGTTTTGCTAATCAAATTATTCATTCCCGTTACAGTTTGATGCCTTAGGTTTTAAGAGCACAACTATGTCAAATATACCGCTTCACAAAGTGTTAAAAACTGATCGTTTAAGGCTGCGCGTAGTATCTCTTTCAGATATTCATCTGGTTTGGTCTGCCTCTCGCTATGAGGGTTTTAATGATGGAATGGTTTGGGATCCACCGTTAGACAAAAAGGAGATGATCCCGGTAACCAGCAAAAACATTAAAGCATGGGAAGAGGGAGTTGCGTTTACCTTCACAATCGAAATAGCGGAATCAAATACTCCAGTTGGAAGGATTGACATAAGAATAGAGTCAGAGCCAGGTGTCTGGAGCATTGGTTTTTGGATTCATCCAGAGCATCAGAATAGTGGCTATGCAACAGAAGCTAGTAAGGAGCTGATGCGATTCGGATTTGACGATCTAAGGGCATCAAAAATAACAATTGCCCACGCTGTATGGAATACATCCAGCAAGAGAGTAATAGAAAAACTGGGATTTGAGTTTATCAGAGAGAATCCCACGGGATATCTAAAGGCAGGTGAGCCTGTTCCTGAATATGAGTATGAAATCAGGGCTTTTGAGTTTAGAAATTTCTGGCTTCAGAATACGGAAATTTTGTAAATTGTAAGCAAGTGCCTATTGTTTGATCACTTTAGTTTTAGATCAAATGAACATTAGCCTATGTATAGCTTATCGGGCACAATCCATCAGCAAAGGAATTAGGACAGGCTCGAAGGGAATGAATCTACTACACATTTCAGATATGCATTTTGGCCCGCGTCACTGGCAGGGGAATAACAACTTACTGCTGGAAAAACTGAACAGCTATGCTGCTGATATTGTAATAAATACTGGCGATAGCACGACTGATGCTCTCGAGATTGAATTTGAAGCCGCTGGTAGTTTTCTTAAGTCTATTGATTGTCAGAATATCGTTTCGATCCCGGGAAATCACGATAAGCGGAATATGCGCAGTGTCGAATATTTTCGTCAATATATCGACGACATAGAAGTTATCCGTCCGCTAGATCGAGATAATTGTAGCAAGAATAATATTTTCCTTGATGCCAATGTCAACGGTATAAAGGAGCGATTTACTGATATTAATTTTCTCAAAAGATTCATAATTGAGGGTGTGTCCATTCTTGTAGTTTGTCTCGACTCCAGTGAGCTTTATCAAGACAACGGTTTTGTAGATAAGGAAATATTGAGAACAGTTTCTTCTGCAATTAGCAAAGAGAAATACGATCAAATATTTCTATTGAATCACCACCCCATTCTCGATACGGATTCAGACCCTCTTTTCAATTCCAGGACTGTTATCGAATTTGTTATAGACCACAGCATCGAGCATTTTTTTTGTGGCCATTCTCATCAATTGTCAATGATGAGATCTACTGATCTTTATCACAAACATTCATTCACTCAATATAAGAATGGATCATTATCAAGTGCCAATACTCCAAACGACACCAATATGTTTATTTATTACAAGAACTTTGGTTCAGCGGAGATGGGCATTCATGTAGTTAGGGCGATTGTTGAAGATGACAGCCTCAGGTTCAAAGAAGAAATAATTACCGCAAACTAGAGTAAACACAAAACATGAACAGCATAACTGCACCAAATTTTCGCTGGGAATTGCAAGTCATCATCAGTATGTGCTTGGGCTACGGCATGCTAATGTTTTGCCGAACGATAGTGGGTGTCGTCGGGCCTGCCATGTTAGCTGATCCTACTCTCAACCTTGATATCGCGAGTTTTGGTGCTGTTCTTGGTTGGGGTACGGCTGGCAACTTAACTGGAAAACTCACAACAGGTATTCTCGCTGATAAACTTGGTGGTAGTAGGGTCTTTGTGTGGGCGGTTGGTCTTGCGGCTATTGCGACATTCATATTTGGAAGCCTATCAAGCAACATTGCTTTCTTTGCGCTTTATTTTCTCACGGTATTTGCCAAGTCTGCCGGCTGGCCATCGATGGCTAACATAATTCGAGTTTGTTTTGATCAGACCAAGCATGGTCGTGTATGGGGCTTTATCGCAACAAGCTCTCGAGTAAGTTCCGTAGTAACTACTCTGTTAGTGAGCGCTTTGCTTCTGATAATGTCTTGGAGAGGCTTGTTCTATATGGCAGGGGCGTTTGCGCTTCTGGGTGCCCTGATATTGCCCAGATATTTGAGGAACTCATGGAGGGACTCCGATAACTTCTCAGCAGAATCGGAAGAGGAAACTGAGTCATTGGCGAGTATGTCAAAAGATCACCCGCTCAGTAAAATTGAGGCACGCTCCGCTATTTCCGTTTTTATTCGTAATCCAAGGTTCTGGCTAATTTGCCTTGGTGTTTCTTCGCTGGCCGTTCTATTCGAATTCCAGGTCTTTATACCCATATACCTTAGTGAGACATTTGGTTTGATGCCAGCGCAAGCTGGCTTGGCGTCCGCGGCATTCTCATTGGGATGCCTGGTTGCAGTTTTTAGTGGCGGTTTCATCTACGACAAACTTTCGAAAAAAAATATTATTTATACAATGAGTGCCAATTTAATTGTCGCTGTTTGTTGCCTCCTAGGTTTGTGGTTTCTTGGTGTATATGATTTTGGCGCTTCACTGGAATTAACAATGACTATCGTTTTGATATTTGTTTTTGGATTTTCCATCTCTCCTGCGTATTACATTCCAATGAGTGTCTTTTCGATCGGCTTCGGTGGCAAGCACTGCGGTTTACTTGTTGGGCTTATCGATGCCGTTGCTTACTTTGGCGCAATGATGTTTGATTTCATTGGTGGTGCAGTAGCAAACAAGGAAGGAGGGTGGCAAGATTTCATTCTAATACTGATTGTAACCTCTATTCTGGCGACAATTATTATGACGACATTTCTTTATCTGGATTACCGGGACTCAGAACGTGATCTCGCTCCGGCTCTACTTTCCTGACACAGATAGGCAGTTAAAAATAATCAGGCACAGGCCATGTTTTTTCTAGGAAAGCGCTGTGCTAAACAAGCCAAACTAAAAAGCTCCCATTAATGTCACACACTAATGAGAGCTTTTGGATTCCTGAGAACAGAATTAGGAATCAGGGCTGAACTGTTACCTCGATAAATTGGTCATGATAAAGGCCGCCGTCATCGGCTCTGCCCCAAAGAACGTACTGACCAGGCTCATCAAAAGTCACTTCGACTTCATACATGCCATCTTCTGGTATCGGTGGTGGTGTCCAAATTGCACCCCAGGCAGAGTTGGCTGTTGCCCGTGTATCTTCCCATGCTTTGGGTTGAGGTGGGTCGAATGCTACTGATCCTTCTCCCCGATAGACATTCCATGACAGGTAGAGTCCATTGGTTTTGCCTACAGTAACCTGAGTCGGCCTGCGTTCCAGTCGGTTACGGAATTTTTCCTCAGCACTTGGCTCATCTTCTGCTGATTCGCCATCAGTGGTAGTTGATTCGAAACCTCCGAAGGAGCGAGGTTTGGGTATACCGTCATCAGTTACCTCGGTTCGCACTAATAGAGGTTCACCAACTTTTACGGTACGACGAGAATCACCTATAACCTTAGCCACCGGTGGAATATTGGCTCTGGATTCAGGGCTGCTGGTACCAGCGCCTAGAGAACCAGTTTCAGAGGCTATGATTATATTGTCTATGATGTAATCCACCAGTAATGTGCCGTAGGCTTTTCTGGTTTCACCATTCGATGAGGTCACAGTCCATACCAGTTCCTGGTCGCCAAAGTCTCCAGGTACGATCACATCAAAAGTGAAGCGATTGCGACGGGGCAGGAAATGAGTAGGTTGCCCCCGATCTGCTTCGCCGGGTGAGAAAAAGTTGCTATCTCCAACTGGTATATTGGGTTCTTCTTCCCAGTTTTCATTAAAATAACCAAAAGTCATGGTTATTGTTCCGTCCGCATTTTCCCGCCAGCCTTCGTAAGCCGTTTCAATTTGCTGACCCTTACGATAGCTAAGTTGAGCCTGTGCCACCTGGATTAAGCTGATGTTTATCAGCACCAAGGCTAGGGCCCAGTTCAAAGTCTTGCGTAAACTACTTGTGAATAACATGATTAGTTAGCCCCCTGTAATGCCACGCTATCGCCTAGTTCATTGTCACCATCAGGGCTTTCGGCCATTGGTGCTACAAGCGGTGCCAAACACAATGGACAACCTACAATGTGATCATTGGGTCCGAGATTTAGTTTGTTTCGTCGACGCTCCATTTCTTCGTAAAACTGGTCTTGGTTCATTTTTACTCTGATGCCCAGATCAATAAACATATTTGTTACTGAACGGTTACCAGAGCCTTGCCAGTTGCGAGGATCCGGCACATTGAAGTTGTCTTCGGTGTTGTTCATATAACCGATGATATGGAGAATGGTTCCTGGTGGCAGCAAAGGAGCGTAATCATTGTCGTAAGGATAGCCACGCACCCAGTTGTGGTCGTAACCAACACAGGACAAAGTTTCCACGGTATAGCCCCAGATAGCTTCCAGGCACATACGTTCGCCAGGTGCATGTAGATGAGGTTCGAAAGTAATTATCTTGGTGTAGTCCTCTAATATCGTATAAGCATGCAACTCCTGATCCTTCTTGTTGCCAGTAACGCTGATATCAACTCCGTTACCTAGGCCCAGTACGGATCTCTCATACTTGGGCTGATAACCCTTAGGGTGGAAACGGTAACCGATTTGCAGGTGCCCGGTTGTATCCCGTCCATTGGAATGCATGTGGGCTGAATCTGTTGCGAAATATGAGCCCGCCTTTAACAGACGGCCCGCATCGGGATCAAACACATCCGGGTTTCGGCCTACCTCGTGTACCGGCCAGGAAGTAGCGGAGTCCTCGACTACGTCACCGTTTTCATCCAAATTTTCAGTTCTCCAGATAACGTGGTGGAAAATCCACAGACCACCCACGGTATCGCGTCCTGTTCCATCGTCACCTACATCATTAATCTCGACGATTTCCACTGACTTCACGTAGCGGTCTTCCTCCAGTCCCGTGGGGACTCGTGGGAGTTCTCCCCACCAGTCGGGGGTACCTGCCAGCTTGGTAAAATCTTCAAGAGTAACAATCAGGTCGGGCTCACCCAGAGTCCATTTAGTGTTGTCATCAAAAACCAGGGCTTCAGGCGCATCGGATGGGTTGCCCTCTGGAGTGCCGGTGCGAGCCCAGGTAGAAATCGCCGCTAATTCTTCATCGGAAAGAGAGGGGTCATTTTTGTAGTGCTGGATACCGATGTCCTTCTCCATATACCAGGGGGGCATAGCACCTGGGCGATCCCTGAGGGCAGTTTTATATTCAATAAGGCCAGCATATGGCGCGACTTGATCGTATTCGACCAGAGGCATAGGAGCTACGCCACCGACACGGTGGCAGCCCTGACAGCTGCGCTGCAGGATTGGCGCGATATCCTTATGGAAGGTTACTTCCTGGGCCAGAATCGTTGGCGATAAAGCCAAACCAGAAAACGCTAGCAACAAAGCTTTGCTTAAAATTGACGAAATTCGCATAGTCTTTCCTCTCTCTGCGGGGTCTCATTCAGCTTTGCTGAATGCGGTTTTAGTATAATTATATCGTTTTAATACAAGGGGTTGCGTGAACTTTTGGCTACACTTTTACGTGTATGAAGCAGACAACTGCTGCTAATAGCCTATTCGGATTGTAATTGAACAATGACTAACAAAATATTGGTGAAATGAGCTAACAGCAGCGCCATTGAGCTAGATCAAATTGCTGCCTTAAGGTGTTACAGAGTTTGTCAATTTGCTGCTGACAAGTTGAGCATCATTCTGCGACAATCGGCCGTATGAACTGTGTTCATATTTAGTCATTCACTTCATCTTGAGGCTGGACAGGTTTCATTCAATTTCACTGTGAGGCAGAACATTTCTTATACCAATTTCGTAGGTGCTCGAAAGGGTGCTACCGGCACCCTTGATGATCTCAAGGACAGCCCTCCTATACCCAAGGCTTGGCTAAAGCCTGCACTTGTGAAGTCCGTAATGGACCGACTAAAAGCGGATCAACTTGTTCATACCCGGCTTAATCTAGACTCCATCATCGATAATCACTTCTTCGATCCATCCAAAGACCGTTATCGGATTGTCTGGTCCAAGAATATGATCACTTCAGCTGGAGTGTCTAAGATAAAGAGAAAAGGAGCTGAAGCGGAGCTGGTTTTACATCTCCGAGATGGGGAGGAGGAGCGCAACGACAATCAACGCTGGATGCGTCAAATTCTTGAGGGTCTATACGCCAAGGGCAGTCGAGCAAAAGAGTCGGTTGAGGATTTTCTCTATCTCACAATGGTGCATGAGGCGAGTGAAATCCAGCAAAGAAAGAAAGCAGAGACCTTGGTCCCCAATATAAAGGCAGAAATTAGAGCCGAGATAGAAGAGGCTAAGGCATACTTCTCACTCCCTTTAGCGAGAAGAAAAGCATTGAAGCAGTTATATAACATGCTTGATAAAACATATGATCCCAACAAAAAAATATACAGTCGTGAACTTGATTTGTTCGAGAGCATAGGTGAAGAAAATTTGGGAACAATCAAAGGGCTGATGTCGTTGATTGAATTTGTTTTGGGGATGCCAGATTATGTCAAAGAGTCCAAGCATTATCACGACGAGAGAACCAGATTGCAGTTGGCGAAGAGCCTGTTTGTTGACATTCTTCACGATTTTGCAGGCTCAAGCCGGGCTGATAAATGGGTGAGGGATGTAGAACGTTCAGGCACATTTTCTAATCAAGACGTCAAATATGTCTATACGGAAAATTCCAAGGCTCTTAGCGAGCAAGCAGAGGAGATTTTTAGCTCAGCCGCAAGAGTTATTGAGACGCTGAATGGGGAGGGCTCAGAGCCAAGCTCCTTACCAAGCAAGAGTCAGATAAAACGTGTAATTGAAAGCTTCAACAAAAAAATTGAACAATTAGACTCGATCAAGAGTCAATTGAGTTTAGATGAAGTCTTGAGTATGCCTTCGCAATTGAAGCATGCGCTCGAGAATAACAAGCTAAATCGCCATTTCTCTTACATGGATAAATATGGAATTTATCATTCTTTCAATCTATCTCGTCTTGATCTTAGGGGTTTAAATTTACACTCCGGCCTCGATGAAAGAACAGAAAGTGATATGAACCAGGAAACCAATCAACATAAAGACGAGCGAGCTAATCTGAGTGGCGCTCACATTGTTGGTAGTGATGTATCCGAGGGAGCCAATTTTTCTGCTGCACAAATGGATTTTGTGATTGCTTCCTATTCGAATTTTAGTGAAGTGAATTTTACGCGGACCAAAGCGATTGGATTGGTTCTTTTTGGCGCGAATGCAAATGAAGGAAATTTTGAACGTGCCAAAATGACTGCGGTAGATGCAAGAGGTATGAGCGCGAGCTTTGTACGCATTCAGATGCAAGAAACCGATATTAATGGGATGAAAATCTGGCAATCTGATGTGCCAAGCTGGCAGAGAGCTTATGTTGATATTTCCCAGCGCAAAATGGCTACGGGGAATGAAGATTCCGAAGGTGCTGATCGCGAATCTCTAAAAGCAGAGCTCGACTTTCTTGATGACTCATTTTTAGCAGAATTGGAAGCGATGGAAGAGACTGATACCCATCAAGGCGAGGAAAACTGGATTGAGTTAAGGGAAATAGATGGGCAGCTTGAACTCTTAAAGGGCCGAGGCATTGTGTTTTACTCCAAGGAGGAGAAGCTAGAATACAGTGTAAGCGAATAGGCTTAGCTTGTGCATACACCTCCTCGAACTATTTCGGCTTTAATAATTACGGCAGACAACGTTTTAGCCCGGATATAGAACAGCTGGGTTCTGTTGAGTGGTTCGTGCCCTAAATTCACATCAACACTTTATCCATTATTAGAATAAATACATGGTCGTTAGCAATGTCTTCAATGTCAATGCCAAAATTCATGATCTTCTGATTTTGCAGTTGGACCAGCTCCCAATGATTATCATCATGAAAAGTGAAGATCAGGAAATGCTTGTCGTTAACCTGTTCCAGCAGGCTTTTCATAATATCCATATCGCTGACTTCGATCTCTGAGCGGCGTTCATTGAACGCAGATAAGGGCATGTTGTAGCTGTTTTCAAAAATCTCCGAAAGAATGCCATTTCCTTCAAAGAAGGCATCCATGCTCTCGACATCCCAGACGGCGAAGTTATTATATTGCTTGCAGTTTTCTCGAAACTCAGTAGCTATCATAGTTGGCACTTAAATCAGAAATAGTGAAGGGTTGATGTTTAAAATGATTGTAAACTTTGTGACTATCGCCGCGGTTTAGTTTTTATTCGAGCCAGGGGCGAGCTTGAATAATAACTGTAAGCCAATGTTTAATACACCGTTCGTCAAATTTAATTTTCCTCCAATTGTTGATGGTAAGTTTGCTATTATTCAGTCGTTGATTTATCCCGAATTAGAAAGAGGTGCTACATGAGAAATAAAAATACCCTTCATTGTCTTTTGAGCCTGCTGGCGGTGTGTGCTTTTAGTCTGTCTAGTGGAATTGCCAGTGCGGTAGAGTTGAAGCTGGTTCGGTACGGCGACATGGGCAGTGAGAAGCCTGGTTTGATTGACGCTCAGGGACAAATTCGAGACTTATCTGGACATATAGACGACCTCACGCCGGACATGCTTTCTGATGCAAGTCTGGAAATGATTGATGCAATCCCGTTGAGTGAGCTACCAATCGTTTCGGGTGACCCTCGCTTGGGTGTGCCATTGACTGGAATTAGCAAAATCCTGGCGGTTGGTTTTAATTATATAGATCACGCAGCGGAAATGGCTACAGAGCTGCCAACCGAACCGCTGATCTTCATGAAAGCTATTTCTTCTTTAAATGGACCTTTTGACAATATTGTCCAACCCAGAGGAGGATTCAAGTTGGACTACGAGTCCGAGTTGGTAGTGGTTATTGGCAAGAAGGCTCAGTACGTGGATATCGAAAACGCATTCGATTACATAGCAGGTTACAGCTCGGGCCATGATGTCTCAGAGCGAGCGTTCCAGAGAGAGCGAGGAGGACAGTTTGTTAAAGGTAAAAGCGCCGATACCTTCGGGCCACTTGGTCCTTGGTTGGTAACGCGAGACAGTATCGAGGATATACAGAACTTATCCATTTGGTCTGAAGTCAATGGTGAAATGCGACAGCAAGGTAATACTACAGACATGGTGTTTGGAGTTGCCCACATAGTCAGTTATATCAGCCAGTTCATGACATTAAACCCCGGCGACGTTATTTTCACAGGAACGCCAGCTGGAGTGGGCGATGGCATGACTCCGCCGGTATATCTAAAACCCGGAGATGTTGTGCGAGTAGGTATAGATGGTCTAAGTAGTCAGCAGCAGACTGTATTACCACCGCCGCGCTAATACCAAAAATGAAGCCCGCTGCTCCCGTGCTGCACACTTTTACGCTTTCTCTGCTGCTAGCCTGCTGCGCGCTGGCTAATCCTGTTTTCGCGCAGGATCGACTGGTCACCCTGATTGGTGATGGCAGTGTGATGCTCCACTCCCCAGACGGTGAGGAGCTGGTGAGCCTTAACCCGGATAGCGCATTGGTGCCAGCTTCGGTGGTCAAGATCCCACTGGCGCAGGTAGCGTTGACCACGTTAGGCGAAGACTTCCGCTTCGAAACTCATTTTTATCGCAATAATAATGGCGACCTGTTGATTAGAGGTTTAGGTGATCCGTTTCTTGTGTCTGAGGAGATTGCTCTTATTGCCGACGTACTGGCCGAGCGCGGACTTGAGCAGGTAAGGCGCCTGGTCTTGGATGACTCTGCTTTCGAGCCAAACCCCGATCTACCTCTGGAGCAGAATAGCAGTCAGCCTTATGCAGCGCGGACCAGTGCGTTGGCGGTGAATTTCAACACGGTGAACCTTGCATGGACAGCACAGGGTAGACTGATCTCGGGTGAGTCGCAGACTCCCTTGACACCCCTTGCTCTCGAGCTCGGCGCGCAACTTACTCCCGGTGATGCGCAGCGTATCAATTTGGGTGAAGAGCCAGTCGCCGGCCTGCAACAAGCTGCTCAATTATTTCGACTCTTTCTTGAGGAGTCAGGTATCACAGTAACTGATACGGATTTCTATCGTGAAGCGGTGACGGATGAGTGGACACTGTTTTATCGACATTCCAGTTCCCGCTCGCTACGGGACAATCTCGATGGCATGTTGCGCTACTCCAACAATTTCACTGCCAATCAGCTTTTTCTTACCCTTGGGGCGCACAGCAGTGGCTACCCTGCCACGGTGGAGGCCGCCAGAAAGGTTCTGCAGCAGCAGCTCACTGTGCTTTATGGTGATGGTTTTGGGAACGAGCCACAATCCCTGTTTATGCTAGAAGGCTCCGGCCTGTCTCGAGAGCAGCGCAGCAGTGCTGCGGGCATGATGCGCATACTCGAAGTATTCAAGCCCAATGCCGAGCTGTTAGCAGAGACCAATGGAGTGCTGCGCAAGAGCGGCACCCTGACCGGCGTCTATAACTTCGCCGGATACATCTCCGGTCCCGATGGATTGTACCCGTTTGTGATTCTGACTAATCAAGCGGTCAACAACCGCGCAGAAATCCTGCGCATTTTACAGGGAATCGTGAACTAGGAGACGGACTAGGTTTTATTGAATTCGTATTGGCGGGCGATGATCAATACCGGAACCAGTAATAGCAATAAGGGAAGAGCAAACACCATCACTCCACTCCAGCCGATACTGGCTAATAGAACGCCTGCACTGAGTGAACCAATCGCCTGTAAGCCAAAGACCGAAAAATCATTGATCGCCTGCACCTTAAATCGCTCCGAGTTACGGTAGCTTTGCGTTAGTAAGGTGGTTCCTCCAAGAAAAAGAAAATTCCAACCTATGCCGAGAAATACCAGGGTCCCCCAGTAGTTGATAAAGTCCGGTTGCCCCCAGCCAATTAATACACAGACCATCATCAGAGCGAGCCCCGCCTGAATAATCCGCCGAACACCCAGCCAGGAGATCAAAAACCCACTGAAGAATGATGGGACATACATAGCAAGGATGTGGCTTTGGATAACTCTGGTTGTGTCATCTAGCGAATGATGATCCATCTCGTGCATGCTTAGGGGGGTTGCGGTCATTATCAGGCTCATGACGCTATATCCCACAGCAGCAGATGCGATGGCTAGAATTAGTGTGGGTTGCTTGAAAATTTGTCCTAGAGGCCTGACGTCGCTAGCCTCATCCTTTGTTTCGATCGTCGTATTTCGATAAAACACCAGCAAGATCAGAAACGATACAGTCAACATTGCAGCCATGCCCAGGAATGAGCCCACGTAATCGGGAAACCCTTCAACGACGCTGAAGCGTCGGCCCACTTCCGGCCCGAGTAAGGCAGCGACGATGCCAGCTAACATTAAGAATGAAAGGCACTTGGGTATTTGGTGGTTTGGCACTGACTCTGCAACCGCGAAACGAAATTGCTGCAGGAAGGCGATATAGTTGCCAATAAAGAAAGAAGCAATACAAAAAAGAGCAAACGATTGTTGATAGATACTCCAGGCAGCAAAGAGTGCGGCAAAGATGGCGAGCGCAGTGCCCCCAAGGAAGCCAGCCTTTCTGCCCACTTTTGACATTAGATAGGACGCAGGTATTGTGGCAGAAGCTATGCCAACAATTTGAATTGCAATTGGAAGAGTTGCCCAATCAATGGAGGGCGCGATTTGCGCTCCTACAATACCGCCGAGTAAGACAAGAATCGGTGCTGCCGTTTGGCCGAAGCATTGCGCGAAGGTCAGAACGATAAGCGTTCTGTAATTTTCGAATTTCACTCAGGGGCTCCCGCTCCAGTATGGTCTGACACGAGAGCTTAATGCCCGCTTGATAAGTTTAAACTATAAGGGTCCATCTTGTGTAGAATTTATTCTGGCGTTCCGGTAGATTGAGATTCAGTTTTTCAGTACTCTTAAAAATCCTTATAGAATCGATTCGGATGCAATTGTGGCTATAGCTAGTTCTCCTTCCAAGCTCAGCCTCCCTCAGCACAATCCTGGCGTAACCACTGTTTTAGAATATCTTGTCCTTAAGTTTCCTGCCATAACAGGTGATGTGTGGGAGCAGCGGATGGCTGATGGCAAGGTTCACTGGCACGATGGGAGCCTAATCAACTCGAATTCACCCTTTGTGGCTCAGCAACGAGTTTACTATTATCGTGAAGTTGATAGTGAGCCGGTGATTCCTTTTGCTGAAAAGATTATTTTCCAGGACGAGTTGATCTTAGTGGCGTACAAGCCGCATTTTTTACCCGTTACTCCAGGTGGAGAGTACATTGAGGAATGTTTGCAAAATCGCTTGCGTAGCAAGAGCGGAAACCAACAGCTGCAAGCCGTGCATCGTATCGATAGAGCTACTGCAGGCTTGGTATTGTTTTCAGTTAACCCCGGTTCACGACAGCACTACCACCGTTTATTTGCGTCACGCCAAGTCAAAAAAACTTATCAGGCCATCGCCAGCACTAATAACAATCCTCCGATGAATAACCAGCAATGGGAAATTAACAATCGTTTGGAGAAAAGCGGGACCAGGTTTTTGATGCATATTGTCGAAGGGGTGGCCAACAGCCACTCGCTTATCCGTTGTCAGCAATGTTCAGTCGACAAAGCTTTATTTGAGCTAAACCCTATAACAGGTAAGACACACCAGCTGCGCCTACATATGCAAAGCCTCGGCTGGCCAATATTGCACGATACTTATTATCCTCTATTATTGGAGCTAAGTCGGCAAGATGATTACAGCAAGCCCTTGCAACTTTTAGCGCAACAACTGCAATTTGTTGACCCCGTAACACAACAAGCTAGAAGCTTTTCTAGCGGTACCGAGCTGAGTCTAGTCTAAGGCGCAGACACTTCATGCGTTGACCGGTGTTGGTTGCCATGCCCCAAAGCATTGCCTAATAGTGATTATTGCTTATACTGAAAACTTTTCAATTCACACAGTTGTCATTATGTCTCGTTTTTCTCAATACGCACGCAGTGCCGCCAAGTTGTTGACTGAGCGCCATCACACCGTTTCGGTAGCAGAATCTTCTACAGGCGGCCTGATTGCAGCAAGCTTACTATCTCTGCCTGGTGCTTCACGCTATTTTATGGGCGGTACAGTTATCTATACCATTAAGTCGCGCCGAGCATTCTTGGACTTGGATAGAGAACGTATAAAACAACTTAAACCTCTAACTGAAGAAATGGTCCTGGAATTCGCAAGAGCTGCACGAGCTAAATTGAATACCACCTGGGGCATTGCAGAGCTGGGGGTGGCGGGGCCAGGAGGCACACCCTATAGTGATGCAACTGGCATTTGCGTGATAGCCATATCGGGCCCAGTTGATGCCTCGGTAACCGTTAAAACTCAATCGGACGACCGTGAAGAAAATATGGAGGTTTTTACCGACAGAGCCTTACAATTATTTGTGCAGACGCTTGTTAACGTTTGATCTCAAAAGCTAAATAATTGTAATTGAGGGTAGGTCAGGTTTTAAACTGACTGGCTTTGTAATGTATAGAACCCCATAGATTTTCCTTATATATTTCGGGCTCCTACAGAAACCCGTGCTTATCAAAAACTACTGAATTTTTACCCTAGTTACATTTATCTAATGTAGAATTCGACAAGTTCCTATCTTAATTGTTCATTTTGTTGTTCCTTTTTTGTTTCGAGTTCAAGGGAGTTGTGAAGGTGAAACAGGCTCGACCTGCCGGCTTGGCCTGGTTGTTTTCAGTGACGATTTTCCTCAGTGCGTTCTTGCTATTTCAAGTGCAGCCGATGATTGGAAAGTTCATTTTGCCTTGGTTCGGTTCCACCCCTGGCATGTGGACAACGGCATTGATGTTCTTTCAATTGAGTTTGCTTGGCGGCTATGTCTATGCACATCTTCTGGTTAGTCGCGTGGGCTGGAGACGTCAGGCGATTCTACACGGAGGTTTATTGGCGCTTGCGCTGATCGTGTTGCCCATTGCGCCTGTGGAGGCATTGAAGCCGCTTGCCTCGGATGCTCCTATCGGTCGTATTTTTCTTATTTTGACCCTATCTGTCGGTGCTCCATTCTTTTTGCTTTCGGCAACAACTCCTCTCCTGCAACGCTGGTTCGCTCACCTGTACCCGGGAAAATCACCATATCGCCTCTTTGCTCTTTCCAATTTTGGCTCGTTGCTAGCATTGTTGTCCTATCCCTTTATTGTTGAGCCTCTATTTCCTCTTCAGGTTCAGTCCTGGATTTGGTCTTTGGCTTATGTGGTATTTGCGGTTCTGTGTGCTGCCTGTGGATGGCAGTTTTCTCGCTCGCGAACTGAAGAGAAGCAAGTATCGGTGGATGCTAAAGGTGACAACATGGTATCGCAAGTCGATGCTAGAAATAGACAAGCAGCAGGTGCTGGCTTGATGTGGCTTTTGTTGTCCGCCTGCGGATCTGGTCTGCTGATGGCAACGACGAATCAGATGTCAATTGATATAGCATCGGTTCCCTTCCTCTGGGTTGTTCCGCTAAGCATTTATCTGCTGACATTTATCCTTTGCTTCGAAAGTGAGCGTTGGTATTTCCGCCCCTTGTTCTCGGCACTGCTGCCGCTGGTCATGATCAATACCCTGCGTTTGCTTTATATAGGTGAAGACCTGAGCATCATAGATCAATTACTGGGTTATTCTCTAACCCTGTTTATATGCTGCATGTGTTGCCATGGCGAATTGGCTAGACTGCGTCCAGTACCGACGCAGCTGACTTTATTCTTTCTTATAGTTTCCGTCGGGGGTGCTTTGGGTGGAATGTTTGTGGCAATTTTGGCTCCAGTAATTTTTACCGGCTTCTACGAATTCCACATCCTGCTCATCATGTGTTACGTGCTGGTGGTGCTGGCGCAATTGCCAGGGTTTTTTAGCAGTGCCCCTGACTATGACTACGACATTGGTAAAGGAGTGCTGATTCGAGTGTTATCGGTAATTTGCTGGGCAGTAGTTCTAGGAACTATTATTTTCGGCGCGTACTACTCTTTTGTTCCTCACACCTGGTCTATATACAATCCTAGCTCCGCTATAGGCGCAGCTTTCATGATCTGGCAGATGAATATGGCGCTAGCCCTGCCGTTTAGCCTTGGTCTGTTGATGGTGGTTCTGGAGATATGGAGGCGAGGTAAGGGCGTAACACTCATGACATGGTGGGGTTCGAATCACGGAGTCGCCAGACTTGGGGTGAGCGCGGTGCTGACTCTGGGTCTGGTTTCCTTGGTCGGGGCATTGAATTGGCAGATCCAAACAACCCAAAGCAGCATGGTTGAGGGCGCACGCAATTTTTACGGTATCCTATCAATCAATGAGCGAGGAATCGGCGACTCTGCTTATCGGCTTGCACTCAACAACGGCCGCATCCGTCACGGGGAGCAACACCAATTATACCCCACTTGGCCAACTACCTATTTTGGACCCGAGACAGGGATTGGGGTTGCCATTATAAACCATCCCGCACGATCTGATACTAGCCGCCAGTTCCGAGTCGGTGTGGTGGGGTTGGGAGCGGGGACTTTAGCCGCCTATGCCAATACTCATATCGACTTAGAAGGGTCAAAGGATTCCTATGTAACGACACGTGATGTTGCCACTGATGACTATCTACGTTTTTACGAGCTCAACCCTCGCGTGGTGCAGTGGGCCACGGAGTACTTTACATTTTTACAAGATGCCAGTTCCCGGGGGGCAGACATCGATGTATTCGAGGGTGATGCTCGCATTGTATTAGAGCACCAACTCCGGCAAGGAAATGATCAACACTTTGATGTGCTCGCTATCGATGCCTTTAGCAGTGACGCCATCCCAATTCATTTGTTGACGCTTGAAAGTATTCAGATTTATCTCGAGCATCTAAATGAAGACGGTATTCTCGCCCTGCACGTTACCAATCGCTATGTTGATCTGGTTCCTATTGTGGCTCGCCTGGCTGAGGCGGTGGGTATGGAAGCGATCTACATTGAGAATTATGCCAATACAATTCGGTTTGTAGATTCTACCGAATGGATATTATTGACCCATAATCGAGCTTTTCTAGAGAACGAAGCTGTATATGTCAATAATGAGCCGATGCCAGCGCCTGGCTCACTGTGGACAGACGATTTTAGTAGTCTGTTCGAGACGATTCAATTGCAGTTCTGACTACAGCATATAGGCTCTAAATGTGAACTCGCAGGTAGTAATCAAATGTATAAGTGGTACGATAATATATGGAGATAATTCTTAGTTGCTTCTGTTGCGTTGATGCTCGCCTTAGAAGTGCAAATGAGCTGGAACTTAAGTTCCAAATACTGGAATCGATGGTTGCTTCAGTCAAAAGACACTTTCGAGTAAATTGCTGAGCGAGCTTCGAAAAATTGATGCCTACACCTTCGACAAGCCAAATGCCAAAATCACCTTCAAGGACACAGAGTGGCATCATTCTTTTGTTGATGATGTTTGCCCTACTTTTGGTAGGAACAAGTGTTTATATTCGCGTGTTGAGTAACAGTGATGTGTTTTTGCAGCAGGAGGAGAATACCACCGATGCCTTGAGCGGTATTAAGGAGAGCTTGATTTCTTATTCAGTGTTGTATGCTGATTACTATGGTGTGGCCAGTGCTGGTCCTGGGCATCTAATGTGCCCTGACATCGATGGCGATGGCGTCGAGGATACGCCTTGTCCTGTCAACTCTCTCGGTCGCCTGCCAACTTCAATGACATTACCTTCCGGCGATATTTTTCCGCTGAGCAGCTACGAGAGTGGTATCGATCAGCAAGTTTGGTACGCATTGTCTGATGATTTTCGCCGTAGTCCCGCAACAGCCCTGAATACCTCCGCTGTGGGCAACCTCACACTAAATGGACAGGGTGGAATTGCAGCTGTTCTAATTGCGCCCGCGGAAATTATTGCAGCGCAGACTAGAGCCAGCAATTCCAGTGCAGACTATCTGGAGGCAGGCAATGTCGCCGCCCCAGATTTTGTAAGCAATAATCCACTCGATCCTAATAATTTTAACGACCGAGTATTGCCTATCAGGATTACGGAAATATTCTCTCCGGTGACAGCTAGAGTAGCAGAAGTGATCAGGGTTCAGCTGGACGACTACCATGCGATTTCCGGTGTATACCCCGTTAATCAAAATGATTTTGAAGATGTCCTTAACGGTATTGTCCCCGCGGGCGGTGGGGGTGGTGGAGGCAAGGGTGGTGGAGGCAAGGGCGGTGGTAAAGGTGGTAAAGGTGGTAAAGGTGGTAAAGGTGGTAAAGGTGGTAAAGGTGGTAAAGGTGGTGGAGGTGGTGGAGGCAAAGGCGGAGGGGGAACATTGAACCCAATGCCAGCCTGGTTTGTCAGTAATGACTGGTTCTCGGTTTCAAATTACACTCAAATTGCCAACGATAGCGGCAACGTAAGCTTTACAGGTTGCAATATAACTTACACATTGAACTTTGGAGTGACAGAGCTTGGTAGAGCAGGGTCGTCATGCTGAGAAGCAAAAAGAAAAGAGAGATTATCCCTGTTAGCGCTTTTCGTATTACTATTTTGTAATTTGGAGAGTGCATGTCTTCGCCTGGGTGTTTTTGCGTCTTGGGAAAAGGCAGTGGCAGTATAGGTGATAATCGATGCAATAATTTTTGATTGAGGCTATTAACTTGTAAATTCCCGCTAGCCCTATTCGTTAATACTAGTTACCCAAAAATATTGTTTGAACTATTCTGGAAGACTCCAGCGTATCCCCGAATGCTGGTCCCGGAGAATGAAGCATCCAGGGCCTAAACAAAACCAATCTATTATATTTGTAGGGTATAGAAAAAGTCTTTTCCCACAACGATTCATCAATTCCTTCTGTCTCCAGAAACTCTTTCAAATCTTGAAAATCTTTCCATCCATATTTAGCAAAGCCTTCGACAGTATTGGGCGCCACTTCCAAGCCAGTTCTTAAATGTTTCCAAAAAACCGTTCCTTCTGTGTTGGGATGGTCCTTTGAAAGATATACTACTCCTGCCCATTTGGTTTTCATATCCACATCATAATGAATATGAAATTTGAATGAATCGTTCGCTCTCGTAAAACGTAGTCTTCCGTTCGCGTTTGTTGAAGAGTCAATAGTCTCTTCCATTGTTAGCTTCTTAAATATTTCTCTATGCTGTTGCCCCAGAAAAGCTTGTGTAGTCATTACGCCTGCATAGCCCCCAGTCGGCGAATCTTCTTCTCTTAGTGAACTTAATGCTACTCGAACCAATGCATCTGGATCGTTATAAAAATCGTCTACTACTATATATCTATTCAGCATTATCGTGCCGCTCGTAACAGATTAATAAACCGCAGACCGTTGTGGAGTGAGGGCTTAATCTTCTTGTTGTGGGGAAAAACTAACCTTACTTATTATAAGTTGCTTATTAAAAGAATAAAAGGCATCTCCGGACTCGATTGAGGTCGGTTGGCCGACTGGTTCGCGTAAGAGACAGATACTCGAACAGTTTCTCTGATTGAGCGCTGAAGCTGAGTCTTGGAGTACTAAATCTGCTGGGGAAGATAGGGAGTTGAATAACTGAGAAAATGGCTCAGGATACTATTACATTTCTAGAAACGAATTTGCTGGACTGAGATCGAGAATTAGGAGGAAATACGAGAGTTTGTGCATAGTAGAAGATACAAAAAGACACATCAGCAATGTGACTAATATAAGCAAATAGCTTATTCTCAATCGGGCATGATGCATGGAATGACTTATTTCTGCACTTGATCAGTCTTGTATATATCGATCGGTAGCATATGAAATCGTCAAAGGAATTTATATGGCACAAAAGCTAGCAGTATTTAGAGGCTTCTCTCTATTCTATCTTCGTGCCTTCAGCTTGGGCAGAAATCAGTTCTGCGCAGTTGCACTAACAGCGGTCATCTCTGTTGGTTTTATTCTTCCCGCTGCCAACGCTCAGGAAGTAGTAGTGGGAGAGGACGCGGACGGGAGACTGACAGTCAAGGCTGTTCGTTATGACGGAAACATCAATCTGGATGGGGTTCTTGATGAGGGAATCTACACACAAATCGCGCCGGCAGATTACTTTATCCAACAACTTCCCGACGAAGGTGAGCCAGCGAGTGAGCGAACCGAAGCCTGGGTTTATTTCGATGACGACAACCTCTATGTAGCAGCACGCAACTATGAATCGGTACCCGAAGAAGATTGGGTTGCCAACGAGATGCGCCGCGACACTAGCCAACTACGCACCAACGATTCCTTCTCTGTCATGTTGGATACCTTCCTCGACCGCCGTAATGGTGTCGCGTTTCTCGTTACACCAATAGGAGGCTTCTCCGACTTCGCCATAGCCAACGAAGGTGACCGAGGACGAGGCGTAAACTTCGACTGGAATATTGTTTGGGATTCGCGAGTGGCACGCTTCGATGGCGGCTGGACTGTAGAGATGCAAATCCCCTTCCGCTCGTTACGCTATGAACCCGGCGAGAATCAAACCTGGGGCATTCAGTTTCGTCGCATCATTAGGCGATTAAACGAGGCGTCCTATCTTACTGAGCTCCCGATTTCAGCTGCACTTGGAAACTCTCTGGTGGCAGGCATGTGGCGAATCTCTGAGGCTGGAACGCTGAACGAGTTGGAGGTGCCTCCGCGAAATTTCAATATTGAGGTGAAGCCTTATGGCCTAGGCACTCTCACCACAAATCGGCTGTCTAATCCTCAGCTCGAAAACGAATTCGATGGTGAGGCTGGAATCGACGTCAAGTTTGGCATTACTAACAACCTCACTGCAGATTTGACCTACAACACAGACTTTGCGCAAGTAGAGGTGGACGAGCGCCAGGTCAACCTGTCGCGATTCAGTTTATTCTTCCCAGAGAAGCGCGAGATTTTCCTCGAAGGAAGAGGAAATTTTGATTTTACTCAGCCTCGGAATCTAGACATTCCTACTATGTTCTTCAGTCGTCGTATTGGTTTGGAGCAAGGTCAGATAGTACCGATCAATGTTGGAGGTCGCTTAACAGGCAAGGTTGGCGACTTTGACATCGGTGCCTTAAATATCAGTACCGACGGTGGTGGCCTCGATGGCATCGAATCTACGGATTTCTCTGTACTGCGCGTCAAGCGAGATATTCTCAGCCGCAGCAGAATAGGTATGATTCTGACCGACCGAAGTGAGTCCATAGTTAGCCCCGGATCAAATCAGCTCTACGGTATCGATGGGCAATTCAACTTCATGGACGATTTCGAAATTAGTGCCTTTGCCTCTAAAACAGATACGACAGGTTTAGAAGGCGATGATTCGAGTTATATGGCCAACTTCGATTATAACGGTGACCGCTATGGACTGCGCTCTGGATATCTGGTCGTCGAAGACAATTTCAACCCAGAGATTGGCTTCAAGCGTCGCAATAATTTTAAGCAATACGAAGGCGGCGGTAGATTCAGCCCGCGTATAGCGTCTAGCGAATCAATTCGGCGCTTTGTTCTAGAGGGAAACACTGAATCCTATTGGTCGGCGAGCGAGGATGATCTTGAGACTCGCAAAAATGAAATCAGCTTTACCACTGAATTTGAAGAAGGCGACTCCTTTAAAGTCTCTGTAAGTGACGAATTCGAGATGTTAAGTCGGCCCTTCCAGATCGCATCCGGCGTTACCCTTCAGCCGGGTGACTACGACTTCACTAGCTATAGTGCCACTTACCGCCTTGGAACCCAGAGACAATTCAGCGGACTGATCTCTCTGCGAGTCGGTGATTTTTGGAGTGGCACTAATACAGCCGTTGGACTTAGCGCGGGTCGTATCGAGTTGTCGCCTCAATTATCCGTAGAGCCCAGTTATTCATTTAACAAAATTGAATTGCCTGAAGGAGACTTCAGGACTGAACTAGGCCGCTTCAGGGTAACTTATACTATCTCGCCACGAATGTACTTTAGCGGGCTCGCGCAGTACGACTCAAGGTCCGACTCTTTCAGCACCAATTTACGTTTCCGCTGGGAGTGGGCGCCGGGTAGCGAACTCTTTGTGGTCTATAGTGACGATCAGGATACCGACCCATTCATGAATCCAAGCTCGATGGAACTTCGAAATCGCGGCTTGGCAATTAAGTTTAATCGACTGTTTCAAATTTGAAGAGAGCCGCAAGAACTGTGGGCATTGTATTCCTCATGCACAGGTAAATGCTCGAAAATATCAGCGGTTAATTGATGAAGAGAAAGACCCTAGGCTCCAAGTCATAACTCTGAAAAACCAAGCAGTAGAGGAAGACATGAATGAGATGCTTGCTCGACTTACATTTGGTAGTGAGTTCTGTGAGGTAAGGCGGCATATTTCGATACAAATTTATTACAGCAGAGACGAATAGCCTTACAGCTCGCGACAATATCGTGCTGAGCCCTTAAGGCTTCCATGTCCTGTTGACTGAGATCGAACTTGATTCGATGTTTAACCTCAGGTTTCTTTTATTGTCTCCCCAAATTACGATTGTTTATTCAGTAGGTAACAGCAGGAAAAATATCCCCTATCTAGTCTAGTCCGAGAACGATTTGCCGGTCGAGACTTACCTGGTGTTCAAGGCCGTTAGTTAATAAAGTGAGAATTAGTGTGCCGGTAATCTCGTTTAGCTGTGGTGCAGCATAACAAGGTGAAGCGGCGCTAACGGGGTTGCCATTGATTTCTAGCACTCTGTCTCCGGGTTTTAACCCTAATTCGGATGCCTCACTTCCTGCCCAGACATAACTCACAAAGACTCCCTCTGCATCACCTAGCAATGTTAAACCGTATTCATTAAGGGGTTCTGGGGTACTTTTTGCTAGCCCCTTAATCGCCAGCTGCTTTTTGTCCCAGTCAATGATTAGTCTTTGTCCTTGGAAAAACAGCGTGCCGAGACGATTGGTATTTTCAGTTTTTACCTGAGCTGTTGCCTGCGAATAACTTGTGCTACCCAATTGCAGGCTAGGAATTCGAACTCGCTTACTGGCTTCGAGAGTTCTGCCAGCAAGACCGATAGACGAATAACCTTCACCGTGAACAGAAGTACTATCAAGTGCTCCAAATATTTCTCTCTCGGTTGCCGAGTTCATCGCCAATTCACGAGTGCTTCCTGTATCAACCAGAAACGAAAATGACTTCTCGTTGATGACAACATTGATCCACGGAGAATTTTTACCGAACTTGGTGGTGAAAGGAAGCCATTCCAAATTCTGTTGCGAATCAATAATCCGCGAGACAATATTGCTGCCTCTAATGCGTTTGTGAATGAAGTCAAATTCCCAAGCCCCATGTTTCAATACGTTGGCCCCCAAGATCCCTCCATTCGCCAGACAGGCTAGCTCCTGATTATTCAAGCTGGCAGCATCTACGTCGTTGAGCACCAGGTTTCCAATAACGAGACTATCGGCTCTAACCAGCGAAGTACTTTGCTGTAGTCGGTTAACGTCATTTATGGACGCTGCGCCTTCATTAGCTAGTCCTAGTTCTTCGATCAGGCTCTGGGTGAAAAGTGTTGGGGCTCCACTATCCAATATGAATTGATATGGGCCTTGACCGTTTACACTCGCTTCGACAATTACAGCATTGGATGTATCGTCGAAAGGAACATCAATGAGAAATTCGGTAGTTTGCAATTGGCTGTTCAGCCCGCAGGATCCGAACGACAAACTAATCATTGTTAGCATAGTATTGCGCTGCAAAGTGAGCCAGATATTATTTCTAGAGTGGTTTTTGTTATGCATAGTGAGGTTGAAGACGGTCTCTTTTAAGTAGGATTATTATCGATGGAGCGTAGGGTACGTGACACGGCACTGTCTAAATAGTGCCAAAAGTCACTTTGGATTACATGACTTCTGACCTAGAGAGATGAGATGAAGAATCGGTGGAAGGGCGATTTAGTTTTAGAGGGACAATTAGTTAATACCGTTTTTCTCGATTTGAGTGGTTAACTGGCCAATACGAGTTTGGGTCAACGGGCCGCGAAAAGGCATAGTCCATTGCTCCAAATCACAAGCGCATGAAGGGCAGGGGGAATGGAGGGGCCACGAGGACTCGAACCTCGGACAAACGGGTTATGAGGCAGCTAGTCCAGACTGAGAAAGGATTGGCATCTTAAGTTGTTAAGTTATGAGTGTGCACTGCAGTTTCTAAAGGAGCGTGGTCGCCGGCCTAGGGGAGTGGCCTGACTGTTATATCTTACACTGACTTCATTAATCCTTAATTAGGCACAATCCTTAGCACTTTGCCGCTATTACTATCAGTTAAAATATACAGAAAACCATCGGGGCCAACACGTATATCACGTATGCGTGCAGCGATCTCGGGAAAAGCTGGTGTCTCGCTTGTAACTCTGCCCGATTCAATTTTTAGGTGTCGCACTTCCTGGTCGACCAATGCCCCGACAAAAAGATCTCCTTGCCATTGAGGAAATGCAGCACCGTCATAAATGGCCAATCCTGATGGAGCAATGCTTGGCACCCAATAGGTTAAGGGCTCTTCAATACCTGGGGCTGTTTTTAGGGGCGAGACATAAGCACCGGAATAATTAATACCTTTGGTGACCGCGGGCCAGCCATAATTAAGGGCGGGCAATACTGCATTCAACTCATCCCCGCCTTGAGCGCCATGCTCGTGCATATAAACGATGCCTGTGGCGTCATCCAACACCATTCCTTGTGGGCTTCGATGACCGTAGGACCAAACTCTGGGGTCACCCTGTTCGCCATCTGCATACGGGTTGTCGCCGGGCGCGCTGCCATCTTTGTTTATGCGAATGATCTTTCCTAACAGACTAAATTTGTCCTGTGCCGCCTCACGATACTCGAAGCCATCGCCAGTCGTCATCATTATGGTTCCGTCGGCTAAGAAAATCATCTTGCCACCATAGTGAACCGGTGTGTATTTTAGCGGAGAGACGGTAAATAGAGTTTGAACATTTTCAACTGCCGTGTCGCTCAATGTGCCCTTCACTATTCGGGTACCATTTTCAGAGGCAGTACCGTGGGCGAAAGAGAGGTAGATGGTCTGATTCGTCACAAAATCAGGGTCTAGCATAATGTCGAAGTAACCACCCTGACTGGCAACATAGGCATTGGGCAAGCCAGCCAATGGTTCTCCCACGTCGCCCTGTGCGCTTATGCGACGAACTTCACCAACCCTTAATGCAACGAGGTAGTCCCCGTTCGGCAGGAAGGCGATTGACCAGGGATAGTCGAGCCCCTCGGCAATGGTTTCGATTTTGTAATCCGCAGCGAGCTGATTACTTGACTCACTAGCAGCATTGACTGCGCTGATGGGTGCGGTAAATATCGTTAAGATTATCACCGTGGCCAGTAGTTTATTGCGCATAACCCTTTCACTCCCATCGATTTCCGGTCATCATATCAAACACGGCTGGATATGTAGGTTTTTAAATGCAAAATTCAATAGTTAGAAACGTGGGTGGTTTTCTCGCAGCAGTTATCGCTGCCTATGTCCTTGGCGCTATATTTATCAGCCAAGGCAACATTGCCAGCATTGTGGCAATGGACTTCGATGTATCTGTAGCACAACGATTCGAAGCCGCGTTGCATGATGTGATGCATATGACAAATATCTATCTTCCGGTGATCGCCGTGAGTTATTTAATTGCTATGCCGGTTGCCACATATATCATTAAGTATGTTCCTCAGCAGCGCATGATCTTGTATGTATTGGCAGGTGCTGTTGGCTTGGTTGCCATTCACGTAATAATGAAACTGCTTATCGGTTTTTCTGGTATTGCTGCCACTCGCTCCTTTGTTGGTTTACTTGCACAGGCAATTGCTGGAGGAGTAGGTGGCTATCTATTTCATATGGTTTCTATTAAGCGAATCCTACAGCTCTAAGTTAGGTACAGACCAGGGCGAGCTCGGGTCAACCCATTGACGCAGAGCGAACACATTGCCGTCAATATCATTTGCATGAACCTGCCAAGAATCACCGAGTAAAACCGGCTCGCTTACGAACTCCACACCCAAATCGCTCATGCGCGCATACTCCGCCTGAATATCAGAAACTTCAATTGAATAGGAGTAACCTAACGCGGTGCTGTCCCGGTTGCCTGTAAACTGGGGCGTTTCCGGATTGACATATTCCCAGAACTCCATACTTTTTGATCGCTGTGCCATTCTGAAGAAAACAACTTTGAGGGACACATCGTCAACATCAGTCGCATCATCGAAGGTAACGCGATCCTCGATATCAGCCGCTCGATACGGATTGAAGCCCATTATTTCTGAGTAGTAGTTGGTCAATCTCTCAATGTCGTGCGTTACCAAGGCAACTTGTGTCATCCACAAGTCCCGACCTTCTTCTATCCATTCAGGATTTCGTGGGTCACCTCCTAAACGATCAAAATCAAGCTGCTCTAGCTCAACCATGTTTCCTTCTGGATCGTAGGCATAGGCATAAGTCACACCCGCACCCAATAGATCTACAGGACCATTGCCGCGACTGAGAATCTCTGCTCCGGCGCGCTTGAATTTATCATATCCCGATAAATGCGCTGGGGATTGAAAGCAAGTATGAGTCATACCCGGGCCTTGCACCGGCATCTTGCTAATAGGCTGGTCGCGGTTGTGGCGAAATTCCCTGAGTTCGAACAACATATTCGGGGCCTCTAGCACGGCCACCTCGTACTCTACTCCCTCGTAGCCATATAATTTGTCAGCTGCACTATTGTTGCGAACCACTTCTCTGCGAACTACTTTAAACCCTGTTGCCCTCTGATAAAAATCAAGAGATGCATCTAAATTTCTTACTGACAAGCCGATGTGATTGACGCCCAACAGGCTGGCAGGAGAATCATTGATAGTTGCATTAGGATCAATTTCATAGGCTATCGAATGGGTGGCGAACAGAACAGAAGACACTATCGAAAAAAACAAACACACGGAAAAAGGTTTGCTTCGGATGGAAATAGGATTGAACATTTAACACTCCTGACAAAATGATCTAAAAATTGGTTTCGCAACTAAAAAAAGCTTTTATCAAACTAAAAAAGTTATTGCTCAGGTCTAGCCTAGTTGCTTATTCACCATTCAGAGAATAAACCAACAAAACATTACCAGGCGCTTCTCCCCACTTTTCATAGCCGGAAGTTATAAAAACCTGCCCATTCACAATGACGGGGCCGTCGGATTCGATGGAGCCGCCTCTTGCTTCAATGCCATTTCGCGTGCCGAAGCTCTGTCGTGTATTGGTTTCCCAAAGTATGCTGCCGTCCTCGGTATCGAAAGCACGCAAGATACCATCTAGCCCGCCAGCAAAGACAAGATCAGCTGTACTGCTAACCGCTGCTGAAATCCCTTGCCAACAAAGGAACGGACTTTCCTCACATTTATTAGGCAAGTCGTTTCGCCAAACCACCTCTCCAGTGCTGAGGCTCAAGGCGTGTACGCCTGGATGCGCGGGGCCGACGTTATAGGGATTATTAGTTGGCAAGTCTGAAACACCGACAAAAACTTTTTCAGCGTTGGTGCTCATGCCGTAGTGAATGCCACCCATGGTACCACCACTTCCTGCGCGCTGTTCCCAAATTAGCGCACCATTGTTTGCAGGGTCCAGTGCGTAGACCATGCCTGATTTTTGCCCCACTAATATAATTTCGCGACCGTTTTCATCTCGAGTCAATATTGGAGATGCGCCAATATCATAATCCGGCCCATCTTCTTCCGGGCAATTTGGAGTTCCTCTTGAGCAGGCACCATTCCAGGCATCGTCCTTGGTTAGTTGCGCGGCCCAGACGATTTCGCCAGTGAGCATGTCCATCGCCAATACAGCATCGCTGTAGTCATTCGCCGGTGAGGAGTAGTTCTCCCCGGTGCCGGCATAGACAAGATTTCGCTCCACGTCGATAGTAGGGCTGGACCAAATAGGCGCGCCCGAAGGACCATACTGTTGAATACCAGCAGTGCTCAAGATAGTTGGTCGTGGCTCCTCAGTGGTATAGGTTCGCCACAGCTCTTCTCCGGTGCTAATACTCAGCGCAACCAATGCACCGCGAAATGAGCAACAGGAATAGCCAACTCGAGCAGCAAGAAGCACTTCCAATGATGAAACGGGTACAATTAATGTGTCTCCATGGGCAATCACGGATCCGGTGATTGTGGCTTGAGGATGATCATGCACCTCTTTTTTCCAGTTCAGCTCTCCGGTTCGCGCATTTACTGCATAGGCACTGCCTGCGAAATCCCCGAACAAGAGCGTTTCCGGTATTCCCTCATCATCGGTATCTACATATATCGCGCCACGTACTTCTGCATCGGCGCTGAAGGTCCATGAGGGACAGCCATTGGAATTATCCAGAGCATAAACAGTCCCTTCCTGGCTGCCGATGAAAGTCACTTCGGCTGTGACTACAGGCTGAGATCGCGATCGAGTTGTATCAGGAGTTGCGAACGCCCATTTGAGTTCCAATTGATTAACATTGGTCTTGTTGAGGATCGATTCACTAGCCTGATGGCGAGTATTTCCCGATTCGCCGCCCCAGCCATTCCAAGCCACTGGCTGAGTTAAAGGTGAATTTGCATCACGGGTAGCTTCACAGCTAAAACTAACCGCCTCAGTTCGAGTTTCATCGTATTGCTCACCTGAAAGATAATAGGCAATATTTCTCTTTTGTTCACGAGTCAGTGCCATGCCTGAGGTAGCCATTGATCCAAATTCAAGTACATCGATGATGCGTCCAGGAGAGTAAAACTCGAACGCAGCTCGTTGTGGAGCCTCCAACAAAGCTCCGTCATGGCATTCAGCGCAGAACAGCCCATATTGCGCTTCTCCATCCGCTAGTTGTGCATCGTCCTGCGCGGTCTGGGCCAATACATTCCCAGAGGCAAAACAGAGCCATATTGCAATAAATGAGAAAATACTCTTGTTCGATCGCATGTTCCGTTACCTATTTTATTCACTGTACTTTCGGATGATTCCAATATTCAGCTAATGTGGAGGGACTACTATTCTGATCTTATTTATTTGTTATGTATTGGCCAATGTATCAATTTATCTTCTTCTTGAGAATGCCGAATGCAGCAAAATTGCTCGATTGGTACCAGAAGTAGTCGAAGAAAATGGAAGCTCTAGCATTAAAGAGAACTGAAGAAGGGAAAAGATTAGAGTGGCGCTGTCTTTTCCTTAGTGTTTACTTTTTTGGAAAGTAAGCTGCAAAAAAATGCGCTAACAGAACGACCAAATTCCGTAGCGCATTGATTTGTATGGTGGGCCCACAGGGACTCGAACCCCGGACAAACGGATTATGAGGCAGTGGAACCGGGGCGCTGAGTCGCAAGTAAGCTGAAGATTTCTAACGGGTTTAATTCTGCCGCAATAACCGATCCCGCCGAAACCGAACCTCCTCCGAACCTGGCTGGGCGCCATAGCTGACCGAACTCACTAAACCGAAGATTCCCAGACAGTTTTCTGAACCGAACACCGAACTAAACCCGAAACGGAATTGCTAACTACCTATCTATTTCTCAACCTTCGGTGTCTGCGTGGATAAGCAAAGGTGAAGTTGTCTGTAGGGCGAGAGGGTTTAGTTTGGAGTCGATTTACCATTAGGCCACTAAACTATCTGTGTCCCCTTCGTTGTTCAAAGAAAGTCTCGTTACTTAGTGTCTGACTACATCCAGTATTGAGTCGAACGAAACAACATATCTATCCGCATTACTGAAATAAATCTGAAAGGGATTTTCCAGCGATATAGACCGCATTAATTGCTTTTGTTGTTATAGGGCCCCTTCTTTTTTCAAAATATTCTTCATAGCTATTTAAGTAGCCAGCGTTTCCCGGTGCGACAATAAGTTTTTGCACGGCCTCGTGCGCGGGTGTGTGGATATCGCCCATTACGATGCGCTCTCCGCGTACATAGTTGATGGCAATATACTTAAAAAGATCAAGGGTTTCAGGTCGCTTTTGTGCATCCTCATAGGCCAGTTGTAACTCATTTTTGACCACAGCGTCGCCATTGCGATACAAGTTAGAAATAGCCCAAGCGAAATGCCAAACCGCGTGATTCCAATCTATTGCGGTGAATGGAGCGGATTCATAGAGCATGTCGATGTTGGAGAAATACAGTTCAGAAACCTTCCTCGCAATTTCCGGCGTAATAACCTGATCTCGTATACCCCATATTGCTAATTCTGAGGTAGCTGATTTGCGTGCCATCTCCGCCTCAGCCACGCGTAAGGTAGCTTCCAGGTCTATACCCTCTATCATCACGGCTGCCTGATTGTCGTAGGCGATGAAAGGCGCGATTGAAGAACAAAATGAGTTTGCTTTACCCGGTGTTGCGAATTTTGCAGACCCGTATTCATAGTTTTCAAGTGGATTCGTGTAGCACCAGGCGTTGCTTATAGAGTCAGTGGGTTCGATAGGACGATAGTGACGCTGCCAAGAAGTTGTAATGTTCATATATTCTGGCGAATTGACGTCATATGTTATTTGATTGATTAATCGGTTGTCGCAAAGCAACTTTAGAGTTTCGTTAGAGTTCAGCTGGAAATCATCTGCAGGAAAATCGAAATTGGGCTGGCTTAAAGATGGTGGTAGTGCGGTACTATCAATAGAATTACTACTAAAGACTGCGAAGTGCTCTGGCTCAACTATCAACGATTCAGATATTGTCAGTATTTGCCCGGTTTTATTGCTGATTATACATTGCTGCAATTGGATACTGGTGTCGCTGGTATTGTAAAGCTCCACCCAGTTAGAACCGTCTGCTGTATCAAGCGGCATGATCTCGGTAAAAACAATGTCACCTGCATGCGGCAAAGATCCGAGCGAGTCTGCTTTTTGACATGCCGCTAATCCGAGTATTGAAAAGGTCATGAGACCAAACTTGATTAGTGTGTTTCGCATTATTGATTCCGGGTAGTCGCTATCTTCGAGAATATGTAAATCAAAAGGGTAATTCTAATCCATCTGTCCACATTTCATCTTTCACTTTGGGTCCAATCGGTCGGCGGCTTGCTCAAACCGCTCGACTAAACCGGTCAGTGATTCTGCAGTTGCATCGCTTGAGCTCATGCCGCTGTGGATTGTTCGCCAAATCGATTCCGTTACTTTGTCTATATCAATAGCCCTTCCGGTTTTCATGAAGGAATACTCGGTTATCTCGACTGCACCGCCAATCATGTAGCATACAATGCTTGGTGAAGTGTCTAAGCGGAATGAGCCGTCCGCCATACCTTTCTTGATTTCATTCCTCATCAAAGCCGCCATTCTGCGGTTTTGATCGTGGGAGAGCGATGGGCGTTCGTCATCTATTTGCCGCGCATGAATTTGTCGTAGTCTGCACATACTGCGATCTTCAGAAATCATGAGAAGAATTCGACGAATAATATAGAGTAGCCGGTTGCTGGCCCCTTCGATGATCGGCAATGTTTGTTCGACGTCGTCGAATAGTATGGAGTAGTGACGGCGCAATACTTCATCGAGTAAATCACGCTTGCTGTCGAAGTAGCGATAAATCGTCCCTTCTGCTATACCTGCTTCTTTCGCTATCTCATCGATGGACCCTTTTTGGAAACCAGAGGTACAAAACACTTTTCGTGCGGACTCCACAATAGTGTCAATGCGCTGTCCTTTAGAAGGCCGTTTAATTTTTGTGACAGTTGTGGTGCTCAAAGAAATGTTCGCTCCAAGTATTCAAGTCTACGAATAGCAGCCAATATGCCACAGTAATGAATATGACTCAATTATCGGCGTTTGGACGCCAAATTGAGGTAGAGTGAGTTTTGTTGCTAGATTATCGCTTTGAAAGTAAGTACTCTGGTTCTATATAAATGGCTCTTGCGCTTTATAGGCCATCAATAATGAGGGTGGCTCATTATATGAGGATTGCTTCAACTCTGTGCATGATGCAAGTACGACTAGGGCTCATGCGCTCAACAAAACTGGAACTGTCTATGCCTAAATTTAAGAATCTACACACGAGCATTGTACTCATGCTGTTGGCCACAGCGCCTTTAGCCTACTCTCAAACCCTTGGTTATGAGCCACCACGAACGGAGTTCGGCGCACCGGATATTCAGGGTATTTGGTCGAACCGATCTATTACCCGCATGGAAAGAAGGCCCGGGATTGACGGGCTCGTACTCAGTGAAGAGGACGCCTTTGAAATGGCTCAGAGTTCTTTTTGGCTGAGCCTGGACAGACAGCAGCAGAACAACCCAGTAACAGAAGCCGAGGCAGGTGCGGCAGCGTTCGGGTCGCGGGGGCATAACGCATTTTGGGTCGATAATGGATCTAGCATGGGAAAGGTTAAGGGTGAGTATCGTACTTCCTGGGTCACCGAACCTGCCAGTGGCCGGATTCCTTATAAAGAAGGTGGTGCTGCACTTCGCAGAGCATCCCATTTACCAAAAATTGGTAGTTTCGACGGCCCTGAGACGAGGCCTGTTGGTGAACGTTGCATTGCCTTCGGCGGCATAATAGGCCCGGTGATGCAAAACGGTATCTACAACAATAATTACCAATTTGTACAAACTAAAGATCATGTGGTGCTCATGTCGGAAATGGGCCATGAGGTACGTATTATTCCCTTTGCTGACGAACACAGTAACGAAGATCTTCAGCCTTGGTTCGGTGATTCCATAGCCAGGTACGAAGGCGATACGCTGGTAATTGAAACCATCAATACCAATCCACTACAAGGCTCCTACATCTCACCGACTGGAAAGGTTACCGAGCGATTAACTCGCTGGTCAGACGATGAGATTTTCTATGAATTTACAGTGGAAGACCCAGCAATCTACACTCAACCCTGGAGTGGAGAGATGTCTTACTATAAAGAGACGGCATTGTTCGAATATGCCTGTCACGAAGGAAATTATTCTTTACCTGGAATTCTGGCTGGTGCCAGAAGAGCCGAAATGGATGCCTCTGCTCAGTAAGCAATGTCATCACCGCTTGTTAACTACATCTGATTACTGCTAGGAAACAATTATGTATTGTGTTTCACAAAACTCCACTGGGTTAAGAAAAGGTTTTGTTTCTTTTGGCTTATTGCTATCGATGTCCTTTCTGCTGGTTGGCACGGGCAAGCTTTACGCCGCCGCAGAGCCTGGCCTGGCTTTCGAGGCTCTCTATGAGCAACAGTGTGCCGTCTGCCATGGTAATGAACTACAGGGCGAAGCAATCGGTGTGCCGCTTGTGGGTGGAGATCTTCTCCATGGTGAGTCACTTGAAGAAGTGGCTGTTAGTATCGCAGAGGGTTATCCCAATTCGGGAATGCCTGCCTGGTCGGAGGCTCTTACCACAACTCAAATAAGAACACTGGCAGTATTCATCGTTGAACAAAGAGACTCGATGCCATACGGTGAGTTCAATGTCCGTACTCCAATGCAGTTCCCTGAAGGTGTTGTCGCCAGCGACAAACATGCGTTTACGGTGGAGCCGGTGGTCGAAGGGCTTGATCAGCTTACTTTCTCAATGGCGATTCTGCCAGACCGACAGTTTCTCGTTACCGAGAAAACACGAGGGCTGCGCTTAATCTCTGCCGATGGCCAACAGTCAACAATGATTCAGGGCACGCCAAAGGCCTATCACAATGAAGAAAATCCCCGTGGTGGTGTTGGCTGGATGCTGGAAGTAATACTGCATCCTGACTACGCTGACAACGGTTGGATCTATTTGCACTTTTCAGACCGCTGCGAAGATTGTACTGCCCAAAGCAGGCAATTTAATATGGCGGCTAGTATGAACAAAGTTGTCAGAGGTCGAATAGAAGGTGATCAATGGGTTGACCAGGAAACCATCATCGAATTCGACAAGGCGAGTTATCAAATCGGCTCTGACATTGGTGCTGGCGGAAGAGTTGCCTTTGACTATGAAGGACATCTCTTCTTTTCAATAGGGGCCAGGAGTCCCAACACTATGTCAGGCGTGCAAGACTTGGCTCTGCCCTGGGGAAAAGTACACCGAGTGAATCTAGATGGCAGCATTCCCGAGGACAACCCCTATGTTGGCGATGACAATGCTCTGGATAGTATTTGGAGCAGGGGGCATCGTAGCCCGCAGGGCTTGGAAACCAACCCGCTCAGTGGTGAATTATGGGGCACAGAACATGGCCCGCGAGGGGGAGACGAACTCAACATCATTGAGTCGGGCGGCAATTATGGTTGGCCGTTACACAGTCTTGGCATCAACTACTCTGGCTCCGAAGTGAACTTTGGCAGGGATGAATTAGAGTTCTTCCGTATCGAAGATATTGAAATGCCCATCGTAGATTTTACACCGTCACCTGCGGTGTCCAGTTTTATTTTCTATCAAGGTGATGCCTTCCCTGAATGGAAGAACGACGTATTAATGGGCACCTTAAAATCGCGAGAACTCTTTCGTATCAGTATTGATGGAAGAAGAGCGATTGAGCAGGAAATCGTGTTGGATGACTTCGCCAGAGTGCGCGACATAGAGTCGGGCGTAGATGGCGAAATATTTCTTCTGCTTGAGCATATCGAAGGCAGCCAGATTGCTCGGCTGATGCCAGTACCTGTCGAAATTACTGAGTAGTTACTGAGTAGTTACTGAGTAGTTACCGAGTAGTGCCAGTGTAAAAACGCTGAGCAGATGGGTATAGAGTAAAACTACATGCTGTTTTTTACTCTATATCCAAGGACTATTTACATAGAAACAAATCCATTCACACTAGCTAAGGTTTTCCATAATGAACCCTAACAATACAAGCATTCTTCCTCGCGTCTTTCTCCCACTCTTCTTCTGTGTTTTTGCCGGAGTTTCATTTGCACAAGATATTCCCTGGGCAGACAGTGCTGAGGAAGTCGGCATGTCCAGCGAACGGCTGGAGCGGATCAATACCGCTATGCAGCGGCACATCGAAGCAGGCACTATTCAAGGTGCTGTTACGGCTGTCGCGCGCCGCGGCAAGCTAGTGCATTTGGAGACACACGGGTTGATGAGTGTTCCTAATAATCGGCCGATGCAGGATGACAGCCTTTTTATAATGATGAGTTCCACCAAGCCAGTGCTAGGCGTAGCTGCGATGATGTTGGTCGAGGAAGGATTGATTCGCCCTACCGATCCCATCAGCAACTGGATTCCTGAGTTCGCTGAAATGCAGGTGGCGGTGTTGGCGCCTGTAGATGAAGATATCAGCCCTGTAAGAGTAAGTCCGTTCAATGTGCCTGACCATCGCCTCGTGCCAGCGGCTCGTGAAATAACGGTGCACGATATACTAACCCACACATCTGGACTCGCTTCCGGTGGCTTGGGTACTGCGCTCTCTGCGGCTTCGATAGGGGGGCTGGATAATCGTGAATCACTTGCCAAAAATGTGCCTGAATACGGCAATGTGATTCTGGATTTTCAACCAGGGTCTCGCTGGCAGTACAGCGCAGCCACAGCATTAGACGTGATTGCACGAATAATAGAAATCGAATCAGGTATGCCATTCGATCAGTTCGTAAAGGAGCGCATCTTTGAGCCCCTGGGCATGAACGACACGTTTTGGAATGTGCCTGAAGAATACCAGGGTCGACTTATCGAAATCGTCGGTGCCGACACGGCGCCTCCTGCCAGAGCGATTCTCTACGATACAAGCCATTCAAGCTACTTCTCAGCCTCCTACGGACTCAAGAGCACGGCTGGAGACTACTTGCGCTTCGAGCAGATGCTGGTCAACGGTGGTGAACTTTTTGGCAACAGACTGTTAAGCCCACGGACCGTGCGCATGATGTCCAGCAATCAGACAAAGGATCTTTTTTCAAACAACGTAGAAGGGCAGGGATTTGGCTATACCGTAGCCACTTCCGAGAATCCGATTGTAGCCAAGCAGCGACGGTCGCAAGGTGCATTTGGTTGGGGTGGAGCACTGGGTACACGTTCGTGGAGCGACCCGGAAGAAGAATTGACTGCGGTTATTATGATTCAACAGCCAGTGCCTCAAGTGCAGAGAGATTTCGAGAACGCGGTGCAGCAAGCGATTATGGATTAGCTGACCCCTTTTATTTTAGTATGACTAGGAACTATGCGCTCAATGAAGCTGGAACTGTCTATGCCCAATTTTAAGAATCTACACACGAGCATTGTACTCACGCTGTTGGCCATAGCGCCTTTAGCCCACTCTCAAGCCCCTGGTTATGAGCCACCACGAACGGAGTATGGCGCGCCGGATATTCAGGGTATTTGGACAAACCGGTCCATCACACGCATGGAAAGAAGGCCCGGTGCAGAGGAGCTCGTTCTAACGGATGAGCGCGCCGATGAGTTGGCTCAAGATTCATTATGGATGAGTCTGGACAGAGAACAACAGAACAACCCTATAACCGATGCCGAATCCGGAGAAGCGGCCTTCGGAACTCGCGGGCATAACGCGTTCTGGGTAGATGCAGGGTTTGGCATGGGGCTGGTCAAGGGTGAAAATCGTAGTTCGTGGATCATCGATCCACCCAATGGCCGGATTCCCTACAAAGAAGGAGGAGCCGCGTTACGCAGAGCTTCTCACTTACCTCCAATTGGCAGTTTCGATGGTCCTGAAACCCGACCAGTGGGCGAGCGCTGTATAGCTCTGGCTGTAGCCACAGGCCCACCAATGCAAAACGGAATCTACAACAATAATTACCAATTTATACAGACGGAAGATCACGTAGTACTCATGGCGGAAATGGGCCATGAGGTGCGCATCATTCCCTTTGCCGACGAACACAATAACGAAGACCTTGAACCCTGGTTCGGTGACTCCATTGCCAGGTATGAGGGTGACACGCTGGTTGTTGAGACGATTAAACCCTATCCACTACAGGGCAATTTCATCTCACCGGAGGGGAAAATCACCGAGCGATTTACGCGCTGGTCTGACAACGAAATTTTCTACGAATATACCGTGGACGACCCAGCAATCTACACTCAACCCTGGAGCGGAGAAATGTCTTTCTATACGGAGACTGCATTATACGAATATGCCTGCCATGAGGGTAACTACTCCTTACCTGGAATACTAGGTGGTGCCAGAAGAGCCGAAATGGATGCTGAAGCTCAATAACATCAATCTTGGATTATTAATAAGGTCAGAGTAAAAATACAGTACTGTATTTTCACTCTGACCTTTTATTCGAGAAATAAAGGAACTGCACATGGGCAAAATAGTTATCAACTGCGTATCCCTGGCATTACTGATAAGCGTTAATTTCGCTGCAGCGCAATCAATTGACACAGAGCGAGGAGAATTATCCTTGACTGTTCCTGCTGGCTACGAAGCCTCAACTCCTGCCCCTCTAGTTCTTTTGTTACATGGCTATGGCCGAAATGCAGGCGCCGAACAGGACGCCTACATGAAATTTAGCGCACTTGCGACTAACTATGGATACTTGTTCGCTGCCCCTAATGGTCAGCGAGAAACTCAAGGTAATCAGGCATGGTTCTGGAACGCTTCTGATGCCTGCTGTAATTTTCAGGGTAGTCAGATAAGTGATGTAGATTACTTAATGACTATCATCAGCAAAATAAAGTCCCAATATAATGTTGATGGCAATCGCGTGTATTTAATAGGTCACTCAAACGGCGGCTTTATGGCGTATCGAACAGCCTTTGAGAATTCTCAGGAAATTGCCGCAGTCGCAAGTTTAACGGGAGCCGGCGCTACGGTAGCGGGCCCAGCACCTTTAAACCCTGTTCATATACTTCATATTCACGGGACTGATGATAATGCCTTTGCCTATGAAGGGGGCGATCTTAGAGGGAATAGCTATCCAAGTGCTGTTGAAACGGTGGAGCGCTGGGCTGGTTACAATGGTTGCGATATTGATGGATCTGAGGTCGCGCAGCTTGACCTTGATCGCAATTTGCCGGGCTTAGATTCGATCGTTGTTCGCTATGATAATAGCTGCAAGGCTGGGGGCTCCGCTGAATTGTGGACCATCACTGATGGCGCACATATTCCCGCACTTTCAGACTCATTCAGCACGACTGTAGTGGAATGGTTGATGGCCCATCCTAAAATTGCATCAACTTCAACAGACTAGTTTCAGATCCAAAGCGGCGCTCTCCCGGTATTGTCATTAGCGATAGCTTTTGAAGGCTTCGCTTTTTTCTTTAGCGAGAATCACTTCAAGAAACAGAGGGCCCAAAAAGTAGCTAGTCGCTTAGAGGTAGTGAAGCGGGCGCTGACGGTGAAACTTGTCTTCTGCTAGAGAATGGCGAAGGCAGCAAGATTGTTCGATTGGTGCCAGAATTAGCCGAAGAAAACTGAGGCTCTTGCATTAAAGAGCACTAAATTTATGTTTCATCTGAATTATTAGGAGATTTAAAATGAGAATCATTATTCGCAACGCAGTATTGCTTTTCGCTTTTTCACTTTTCGCACAACTTGCATCTGCTGATGTAAGTGGCAATTGGATTTTTGCTGTTTCATTGGGCGAAGCAGGTAGTGGAAATGCCGAGATTACTATGGCTCAAGAAGCCGAAGGAAAAATGTCAGGAAGCTACTCTGGACAACTGGCAAATGGCCCAATTGCTGGAACCCATGAGGGTAACAATTTCGAATTTACATTCACAAGTGGTGCGCTTGGCGCAGACATAACTTACCGTGGAGAGTTAGAAGACGACGGTACAGTTAAAGGCTCGGTCATTGTACAAGGGCAAACCATGGGTAGTTTTACGGGTAAGAAAAATATGTAAGGTCGAAGACTAGTGATACATTGCCCAACACAGAATGAATATAACGAAAGAACTAAGGTCTTAGAAAATGAAAAATAGTTTCATCAGCAAGCGATCGTTCTCTTTACTAACTCTAATCTTCTGTCTGTTCAGCGGGTTAAGCTTTGCTGACGATTTGCCCTGGGCGAGCGGCGCCGAAGAAGTCGGCATGTCTACAGAGCAACTAAATCGCATTAACGATGTTATGCAAGGACATATCGATGCGGGCACTATTCAGGGCGCCGTTACTGGCGTTGCTCGTCGCGGCAAGATAGTGCACCTCGAGACACATGGGCTCATGAATGTTGCCGATGGCAAGCCCATGCAGGAAGATGCCCTTTTCATAATGATGAGCTCTACCAAGCCTATAACTGGTGTTGCAGCAATGATGTTGATAGAAGAAGGATTGATTCGTCCTAGCGATCCAGTCAGCAAGTGGATTCCAGAATTCGCAGAAATGCAGGTTGCTGTACTGCGCGATCCCGTGGATGAGGATATCAGTCCCCCCTTCGTTCTCCCGACCAACGTTCCTGAGCACCGCTTAGTGCCCGCCGAGCGCGAGATTACGGTGCATGACATACTCACACATACATCGGGGATCGCCTCTGGCGGCTTAGGTAGCGTTATCTCAGAGGATGCAGTTCTGTGGCTAGATACACGTACTTCACTTGCCATCAACGTACCGAAATACGGCGACATTGTCTTAGATTTTCAGCCAGGGGATCGTTGGCGGTATAGCCCGTCCACCGCACTGGATGTAATCGCACGAATTATTGAAATCGAGTCTGGTCTATCTTTTGATGAGTTCGTACAGCAGCGCATATTCGAGCCTCTCGGTATGAACGACACGTGGTGGAACGTGCCGGAAGAATATCAGGATCGTCTTATCGATATCGTCGGCAGCGACACGGCTTCTCCCCGCGAGGCGGCTATCTATGATACGAGTCATTCGACTTACTTCGCAGGCTCCTATGGACTTAAAAGCACAGCAGGCGATTATCTGCGCTTCGAACAGATGTTGGTGAACGGTGGAGAACTCTTCGGCAACAGCTTGCTAAGTCCTGAAACCGTAAGCTTGATGTCGAGTAATCAAGTGGGGGATCTATTTTCAGCTATACCAGGCGTTAATGGACAAGGTTTTGGTTATACCGTAGCAACTACTGAGGATCCTATCGCCAGTAAGCAGGGTCGCTCACAGGGAGCGTTTGGTTGGACTGGCGCTCTAGGCACACGCTCTTGGAGTGATCCAGCAGAAGAACTCACTGCAGTAATCATGATTCAACAATCCGAATTATCAGTGGTGAGGGATTTTGAGCATGCAGTGTATCAAGCGATTCTCGATTAGGCGCTGAGTTTCGATGAGCAACCTAAGTCGGATAGAAAGAAAGAGTAAAATTACAGTAGTACTAATAAAGAACTTTGCTAAAGCTCTAGCATCAATAAACACTAATCGGCGAGGGCATCAATGAAATGCAGCGGATCATTATTTTGAAGCAAATAGTCTCGCGGAATCAAGACTGATGTTGCCTTTGGAGGGTGTGCGCGTCATCGCGGTCGAACATTACGCAGCGGGACCCTACGGTACCTTGCAATTGGCTGATTTGGGCGCCGAAGTCATTAAAATCGAAAACCGAGCGCTCAAGGGTGACCCGATCCGTCAGATGGGTCCCAGGGGTGATTTAGGTAACCTGGACAGCCTGTCTTTCCAGGCATTTAACCGCAACAAACGTTCTATGACCCTCGACCTCAAGTCCGACAAGGGCAAAGAAGTCTTCGGCAAGCTTGTGTCAACGGCAGACGCTTTGCTATGCAATCTACGCGGCGATCAACCTGAAAAACTGGGCCTTACTTATGGTCAACTCAAGGGCCACAATCCGAAAATTGTTTGTGGACTGATATCCGCCTACGGTCGCGACGGACCACGACGGGATTGGCCCGGCTTCGATTATTTAATGCAGGCCGAAACTGGCTACCTCTTCATGTCCGGTGAACCAGGTGGGCCGCCCGCGCGCATGGGTCTGTCGATCATCGATCACTTGGCTGGGCTCACCACTTCCCTCGCCTTGGTATCGTCAGTTATGAAAGCACGCGAGACAGGTGAGGGTCGCGATATCGACGTCTCTTTGTTCGATGTGGCGGCGCATCAATTAAACTACGTCGGGGCCTGGTACCTGAACGAAGGCATCGAGACTTCCCGCTCTCCACGCTCGGCTCATCCGACCGTAACCCCTTCCCAGTTATTCAAAACCGGTGATGGCTGGCTGTTTGTCATGGCCCAATCGGATCGGTTTTGGGAAATACTTTGCGAGCGCATTGGTGCGCAGGAATTGGCAGGACGGAAAGAGTTTAAGACAGGACAAGCCCGGCGGGAAAATCGGGACTTGTTGACGGAAATGCTCGACACTCATTTATCGATGCAGCCAACAGCGCATTGGATGGCAGTACTGGGCGGTAATGTGCCGGTTGCGCCAGTCTATGGCATTGCCGATGCATTGGAGAATCCCTTTTTGCTCGACCGGGCGGGCGTAGTCACCACCGTGCACCCGAACCGGTCAGATCTTAAAAACATGCAAAGCCCAGTGCGAATGACTGACCCCATTCCCAACCAACCCGGTCCTTGCCTGGGCGCCGACACCGACGACATCTTACGGGAGCTGGGGTATGACGACGCTGCTATTCAAAACTTTCGCCAGACGGGAGCCACCTGATTAACTAATTTTCTAACCGCGAGTAATGGAGGTCACGACAAATGAGGTTAGCAAGCAAAAAAAATGCGCTATCAGAACGACCAAATTCTGATAGCGCATTGATTTATATGGTGGGCCCACGAGGACTCGAACCTCGGACAAACGGATTATGAGGCAGTGGAACCGGTCGAGTTTTCTCTGAGTAAGCCAAGGCCTTCTGAATCTGTAACTAGAAGAATCCTAAGAATTTCTTTCAGGCCAAACTCCTCAGGCCGGCTGAAACCGAACCTCTTTCGGACCTAGCTGGGCGGTATATCTGACCGAACGTAGTAAGCCGAAGATATTGGAGCTCTCTAAATCTGGTTGAGATAAAGTTTTCAATTTGTTAGTGCTTCATCTATCTAATTACCTAGGTTCTACTTTAGCTATCATCGTCATCGTCATCGTCATCGTCATCGTCATCGTCATCGTCTTCATCTTCATCTGATATTCCATCGCCATCATCATCGTCATCTTCTTCATCTGGCAAGCCGTCATTGTCATCGTCGTCATCTTTTGAATCATTCACACCATCACCATCGGTGTCGGGATTATCTATGTTTCCATCACCATCTATATCATCATCTTCATCATCAGGAATTCCATCGTCGTCATCATCAATATCATGATCATCAGGAATTCCATCTTCATCAGTATCTATATCATCTAATTGACCATCGCCATCATCATCGTCATCGTCGTCATCTGATATACCATCATCATCATCATCATCCTGATAGTCAGCTATACCATCTTGGTCAGTATCGACAGAGCCTTCTAGAGCATCGGGTATGCCATCATTATCAGAGTCTCTTCCATCAATGATGCCGTCACCATCTGTATCAAAATCTTCACTATCCTTTAGGCCATCATTATCGTCATCTTCATCTTCTCTATCAGAAAGGCCATCGTTGTCAGAGTCGCTATCATCTGAATAGCCATCTCCATCGGCATCTTCATCGTTTTCATCTGGTGTGCCATCGCCATCAGAATCTGTGTCTTGATAATTCGCTATGCCATCATCATCACTATCTAGAGCTCCCTCGGAGGCGTCTGATATACCATCGTCATCAGAATCTGTGTCTTGGCTATCAATTTTCCCATCACCATCGCTATCTTGACCGCCTTCGAGATAATCCTTAATACCATCATCGTCTGAGTCCTCGTCTAAGGAGTTAGGTATGCCATCTCCATCTGCATCACCTTGGCCCTCATCTTCATCGAAGATTCCATCACCATCACTGTCAATTCCAGATGATGCGGCTAATAGTTTAAAGAGCGTCTCGGTATCATCAAGTTCTAGCTCGGCTTTAAATTTAGTGTTATCGACATCAATAATTGGTGCTAGCAAAATGCCTGAATCTGAATCGAATTTGTCGGCTATACCTTTTGTGTCAGTATGAATCGCTATCAATTCTCTAGACACTTAGCAGCCTCTGTTGATAACGCTCTTCATACTTTACAGGCGACAGCTGATTATTGGAACTGTGCCGTCGTTTGCTGTTATAAAACATTTCAATGTAATCA